>Ga0209785_1000021_pt1 | contig 96199 bp, 87 predicted proteins | sample WorMetG1BERMUDA2_FD_187403 | JGI IMG/M metagenome (GOLD analysis project Ga0209785, IMG submission 187403) | Marine gutless worms symbiont microbial communities from Max Planck institute for Marine Microbiology, Germany - Inanidrilus... ...
GAGCTGCGTTAGCGTAAGTCGCCTGCACGGCAACAGATACTCATAGATGCCTCTCGTCAGCCGCCGGCCTTGCTGCCGTCTTCGTCCAGCGAGTGTTTCATGACGACCTGCATCTGGAACATGGCGATTCATAAACGTGTTTCCCTCATCCCGGCAGACGACGGCCGCCGGTGCATGACCGGCAACCGGAGAAAAGTCCTTTGACTTTCTTTCTATCTGTGCGCGCGCATCAGACGCCAACACAGCGGCAGAACGGCCGCGGCCAGCAGCATTTTCAGGCCATCACCCAGTAGGAACGGGGTCAGTCCCCATTGCAGCACCGGCTTGTCCCATCCGAGCACCGTTCCGAGCCAAAGCAGGCCGGGCAGATAGATCAGCGCATTGCCGATCAGCATGGCGGCGAGCGTCGTCGCCACATGGCGGTCCCAGCCGCGCCGCGCCAGGGCGCCGACGGCGGCGGCCGCCAGCACATAGCCGAGAAGATAGCCGCCGGTCGGCCCCATCATATAGGCAAAGCCGATCCCCTTCTCGGGGGTCCCTGCGAAGACCGGCAGACCGGCCGTCCCTTCCGCCAGATAAAGCAGCACCGTGGCGGCGCCCAGCCGCCAGCCGAAAACCATACCGATGGCGAGCACGACGAAGGTCTGCATCGTCATCGGCACCGGATAGAAAGGCACCTGGATCTTGGCCGACAGCCACAGCGCGAGCGAGCCGAGAACGGCGAGCGTGACGGCGCGCAGGGCGGGGTGTCCGCCACGCCAGGCCGTCTCTATCAAGGTGGGGTGCGAAACCGTGGAAACTGTCATCATTCTGTCCTTTCGAAAATTCAGGCAAGGGCCGCACGGATGGCGTCGAGCGTGGCGGCGCGGTCGCGCCGGGCGGCCAGCGCGCCGTTCATATCGGTCTTGACGAAGCGGGTCGGCGTGTTTGGCTGAAGCTGGCCGATCAGATCCATATCGGCGGAGATCACGGTGCCGAGCATGAAATAACCGCCGCCGGACACAGCGTCCCTATGCAGCACGATCGGCTCGGTGCCGCCCGGCACCTGTATAGAGCCGTAGGGATAACAGGCGTCGGTGATGTTGGACGGATCCGAACCGGCGCCGAACGGCGGCTCCCGCTCGACGAAATCAAGCGGCCGGCCGCCCTGGAAGCGGTAGCCCATGCGGTCGGCCTCGGAGGCGACCTTCCAGACGTCCTCGAAAAACCGCTCGCCGGCATCCTCAGTGATGCGGTGCCAATAGAGACCCGGCACCACGCGCAATTCCGCCTCCCGGCCGGGTCCGCGGCGCAGCCGCTCCGGCACCGTGCGGCCGGCGGCGACGGTGTTCGCCGGGCCGAGCGGCAGGCTGTCGCCCGCCTGCAGGGCGCGGCCTTCGACGCCGCCGAGCGCACCGATGGCATAGGTTGAACGGCTGCCCAGCGCCTGCGGCGTCGCGAAACCGCCGGAGACCGCAATATAGGCGCGCGCGCCGGCCTTGAGGAAATCGAACGACAGCACCTGCCCGGCCTTGACCGGAAACGCGGTCCAGCCTTCGCGCGCGTCGCCGTCGACCTTGGGCGGCAGATCGGCGCCGGTGACCGCCACCGTCGCATCCTCGGTCAATTCCAGTTCCGGCCCCATGAACACCGCTTCCAGGGCGGCGGCGTCCTCGTCATTGCCGACCAACAGATTGGCGGCCCGCAGAGCGAGGCGGTCCATGGCGCCGCCGATCGGAATGCCGAGATGATAATATCCGGGCCGTCCCAGATCCTGAATGGTCGTGGCAAGCCCCGGCGAAACGACGTTAACGGACATAAAGCGCCTCCAGCAGTTCAGCGTTGGTCGCGTCGATATCCGTGTTGAAGGCATCGAGCGAAAACACGACGTCGCGCATCAGCGGCGCGAAGCGGCCGGCCTCGACCTCAGCCACGGCGTGGTCATATTCCTCGCGGCCGATCGGCTTCCATTTGACGATATCGCCGGGCCGGAAGAACACCATGAAATCCCGAAGATAGCTGACCGTCTGCTGCGGATCGTAGATCGGCATCGGGGTGATACCGAACATCTGATAGCCGCCGGCGCCACGTACGGAATAGATACAGGAGAACGAACCGCCATAGCCGACGGTCAGCTTCGGGGTGTCAGTGCGCGGCCGCAGATATTTCGGCACCTGGATCTGCCTCGGCCGGTCCACCATCTGGTAAAGGAAAGGCAGGCCCGCGACGAAACCCACCATGGACACGAACCATGGTGCCCCCGCGTGGGCCGCGATGAAATCGTCCACCGCCGCGTAGCCGTTGATGCGCGCGGCATATTCGATATCGGTCGCATCCGGATCCTGGTGCCGTTCGCGAAAGCGCATCAGCGTCTCATGCGTCCACGGGTCCTGGTAATAGACCGGAATCTCGATGATGCGCGTGTTGAGAACCGGTTCGGCCAGGCCGGCGCTCACCTCGATCCGCTTGAGTTCGGCCATTAGGTCGTCGGGATGGATGCGGTCCGGGTCGAACTTGATCTGGAACGACGCATTGGCCGGGCAGATCTCCGTCACGCCTCTGATATCGGCCTGTTTGACCGCCCCGGTGATCGACAGGCCCTTGAAAAAAGCCTCCAGCGACATCTCCTCGTCGATCTCGACGAAGATGTGTTCGTCGCCGCCGAAAGTATAGCGTGCTGCCATGCCGTCCCCTCCTTTTCTCACGCGCCGAGTTTCGACGCGTTGTTGTCGAGCCATGGTTCGAGCCAGTTGGTGTGCACCCGGCCGTCCCGGACATCGCGCTCGTCGACCAGCACGCGAAACAGGCCGGCCGTGGTTTTCACGCCGCCGATATCGAGCTCCGCCAGCGCGCCGCGCAGTCGGTCGATCACCGCCTCGCGGCTATGCGACCAGACGATCAGCTTGCCGAGCAGCGAATCGTAGAAGGGCGGGATCTGATAACCGGGATAGAGCATATGGTCGAAGCGCACGCCGGGCCCGCCCGGAACGTGCAGCGCCTCGACGGCGCCCGGAAACGGCATGAAGCCGTTGGCCGGGTCCTCGGCATTGATGCGCACCTCGATCGCGTGGCCGCGCGCGACGATGTCGTCCTGGCGCAGACCGAGCGGCGCGCCGCCGGCGATGCGGATCATTTCGGCCACCAGATCGAGCCCGGTGATGCATTCCGTCAGCGGATGCTCGACCTGGATGCGGGTGTTCATTTCGATGAAATAGAACGCCTCGGTGTCGTCGTCGTAGAGATACTCGATCGTGCCCGCGCCGCGATAGCCGACCGATCGCGCCAGCGCCACCGCGCTGTCGCACAGTTTGTGCCGTGTCTGCGGCGAGAGAGCGGCCGACGGCGCCTCCTCCCAGACCTTCTGGCGGCGCCGCTGCAGCGAGCATTCGCGCTCGAAACAATGCACCGCCTCGCGGCCGTCCCCAAGGATCTGCACCTCGATATGGCGCGCCCGCGCGATCATCTTTTCCAGGTAGAGGCTGCCGTCGCCAAAGGCGGCAAGCGCCTCGCTGGAAGCCTGCGCGGCCAGCGCCTCGAAGGCCGCCGGATCCTCGGCGATGCGGATGCCGCGTCCACCACCGCCGGCGGCCGCCTTGATCATCACCGGGAAGCCGATCGCCTCGGCCGTCTCCCGCGCCGCGGCCAGGTCGTCGATGACGCCGTCGCTGCCGGGCACGGTCGGCACGCCCGCCCTCTGCGCCGCCGCCCGGGCCGCCGCCTTGTCGCCCATCGTGCGGATCGTATCGCCGCTCGGGCCGACGAAAATCAACCCGGCCTCTTCGACCGCGTCGGCGAAGGCGGCGTTCTCAGCCAGGAAACCGTAGCCCGGATGCACCGCATCGGCGCCGCGCTCGAGCGCCGCGCGCAGCATCGTCTCGCTGGACAGGTAGGATTTCGAGGCCGCCGGCGGACCGATCTCGACCGCCTCGTCGGCGAGCCGCACCGCCAGCGACTCGGCATCGGCGGCGCTGTGGGCCTGGACGGTCCTGATTCCCTGTTCGCGCGCAGCACGGATAATGCGGACCGCGATCTCGCCGCGATTGGCAATGAACAATGTGCGAATGGCCATGGCCGTGCCGCGCTCCCTATATCTCCACCTGGACGAGTACCTGGCCCGCCATCACCGCATCCTCATTGTCGGCGTTGAAGGCCGTGACCGTGCCGTCGACATCGCTGGCGATCTCGTGAAACGACTTCATTACCTCGATCAGGCCGATCACCTCGCCGCGCGCCACCGGATCGCCTTCCGCCTTGAAAGGCGGCTGGTCCGGAGCGGGTTTGCGGTAGAACGTGCCCGGCAGGGGCGAGCGGATCTCATGCATGGCCATTGTCAGCTTCCTTCTTCCTGATCGTGCCGGCCGCTCTGGTCGGCGGCCGCCGGGGACGACAGCGCGGCGCTCACCGCGCGGGCGATGGCAACGGAGTCCGGCGTGTCGGAGTGCACGCAGACGGTCTCGGCGCGTACCGGCACGTCGTGGCCGCCGACGGTCCGCACCAGCCCTTCCGACACCGCGCGCCGCGCCTTCTCCGCCGCCCGTTCCGGCGCCACCGGCGCATGCTGGCGCGTGACCAGCAATTGTCCGTCGTCACCATATTCCAGATCGGCGAAGAACTCCGCCCGAAACTCCAGGCCGCGGGCGGTGTAGATCTCTTCGTGCAGCGTGTTGGCGAGGCCGAACAGCGGCACGTCGAAATGCCGCCCGATATCGGCAATCGCCTCGGCGATATGTTCCTGCCGCGCGGCCATCGCATAGAGCGCGCCGTGCGGTTTGAGGTGGTTGAGCCGCACCCCGGCGACGTCCAGGAAACCGTTCAGCGCGCCGATCTGATAGAGCACGATATTGGCCATTTCCTCGCGGTCGATCTGCATCTCGCGGCGGCCGAAACCGGCCAGGTCGGGCAGCGAAAAATGCGCGCCGACACGCACGCCGTGACGCTTGGCGAGCTCGACCGTACGACGCATATGGTTCGGGTCCGAGCCATGGAAGCCGCAGGCGACATTGGCCTCGGTGATGTGCGGCATCATCGCCTCGTCGTCACCCATCCGGTAAAGACCGAAGCTCTCGCCCATATCGCAATTGATGTTGACCGGCATCGCTCCGCTCCTAATCGCGCAGGGAGGCAACGAAACGCAGCCGGAGCTGGTCGGCGATCACCGCCAGGATCAAAAGCGCGCCGAGCACCACGGTCTGCAGATAGGATTCGATGCGCGCCAGATTCATGCCGTTCTGCACCAGGCCGATGAACAGTGCCCCGAGCACCACATTCTCCAGCCGTCCGACCCCGCCGCGCAGGCTGACGCCGGCGATTACGCAGGCTGCGATCGATTCCAGCGGCATTGAGGCGCCGATATTGGCCTCGCCGGTATCGAGGCGCGCCGTCAACAGCATGCCGGCGATCGCCGCCATCATGCCGCACAGCAGATAGGTCCAGAACAGTGTCAGCCGGGTGTTGATCCCGGACAGGCGCGCCGCCTTGATGTTGCCGCCGACCGCATAGAAATGGCGGCCGAAAGGCGTGCGGTTCAAGAACAGATACAGCACCACGACGATGCCGGCCGCGACGAAGACCGGGGTCGGGATGCCGAACAGCAACCCGAAACCGAAGACGTCGCCAAAGGCCTGCGGCATGCCGTAGACCGGCACGCCGCCGGTCAGATAGAGCGCTGCGCCGAAGCCGACCGAGGCCATGCCGAGCGACATCATGAAGGGCGAGACGTTGAACAGCGAGACGCCGATGCCATTGACGGCGCCGATCAGCGTGCCGGCGGCGATGCCGGCGAAACAGCCGATCGCGATGGCGAGCCACACGGCGTCCGGCATCGCTGCATACGCGGAGGCCATGGCCAGCGCGCCAACGACGGAGGTCAGCGCCAGAATGGTGCCGACCGACAAGTCGAACCCGCCGGTCAGCAGCGCCAGCATCTGGCCCAGCGACACGATGGTCAGATAGACCGACTGCCGCAACACGTTCATCAGATTGCGTCCGGTCAGGAAATTGTCCGACAGCGCGGTGAAGATGATCACCGCCGCCAGCAGCAGCACCGGCAGGATGCCGATGCGCACGAACAGGCGTTTGAGCCACTCGCCCGGTTGTCTCGTTTGCTCTGCGACCATTGGCGTCTCGCTCATGGTTATGCGGCCTCCCGTTCGAAGAAATGCGACAGCAGGTTTTCTTCGGTGATGGCATCGCCGGAAAGCTCCGCCTGGATCCGGCCCCGGTAGAAGACGAAAGCGCGGTTGCTTAAATGCAGGATCTCCGGCAGGTCGGATGAGATCAGCAGGATGGCGGCACCGCTTTCGCACAATTGCGCGATGAAAGCGTAGATCGCCGCGCGCGTGCCGACATCGACGCCCACGGTCGGCTCGTCGAAAGCGATGACATCGAAATCGCGCGTCAGGCTGCGCGCCAGCATCGCCTTCTGCTGGTTGCCGCCGGAGAAATGCTCGACCGTCCGTTCCACCCGTCTCGGCGACAGGTTAAGCCGTTCGGCAAGGTCCTCCACCGTCCGCGACTCCGCCCGCCGGTCAAGCGCCCAGCCATTGGAAAAGGGCCGCGTGTCGAGCGCCGCCAGGCTCATATTCTCCCGTACCGGACGCATCAGCATCAGCCCGTCGCTGTGCCGGTCGGACGGCAGATACAGAAAACCGCGCCGCAGCAGCGCCGCCGTCGGACGGCCGGTAACGTCCTCCCCCTTCAGCGTGACCCGGCCGCCGACGACGGTGCGGGCGCCGAAACAGGCCTGGGCGAAACTGGATTTGCCCGAACCGACCAGCCCGGCCAGGCCGACAATCTCGCCGCGCCGGAGGCTCAGCGACGCGCCGCGCACCGCCCCGTCGGCGGTCCGCAGATCCTCGGCCCGCAAAATCTCGGTGCCCGGCCGGAACGTGATGTCGGGAAAGATCTGCCCGACCACGCGTCCGGTCATCAGGCCGACAAGCCGGTCTTCGGTGGTGGTCGTAGCATCGACCGTGTCGACGTAACGGCCGTCGCGCAGAATGGTGATGCGGTCGCCGATGTTGCGGATCTCCGCCATCCGGTGGGTGATATAGACGATGCCGACACCGTCCGCCTTCAGTCGCCCGATCAGTTTGAAAAGCTGCTCGGTCTCGTGGTCGGTCAGCGATGCCGTCGGCTCGTCGAGGATCAACACCGACACGTCGGACCGGAAGGCCTTGGCGATCTCGACCATCTGCTGCTCGGCCCGGGTCAGGTGGTCGACCCGGCGGTCCAGCGGCAAATGAAAATCCAGCCTGTCGAGAATCGACCGGCCGAGCGCCAGCGCTTGTTTGCGGTCAATCAGGCCGATGCGCGTCGGTTCTGCACCCAGAAAGAGATTCTCCAGCACGGTGAGTTGCGGAACCAGGGAGAATTCCTGGAACACGGCGCTGATGCCGAGATCGCGCGCCTCGTGCACCGAGCGCAGATGCACCGGCTGGCCCCGGAAGGCTATGGTGCCGGCATCCGGCTGGCCGGCGCCTGAAAGCATGGCGATCAACGTCGACTTGCCGGCACCGTTTTCGCCGAACAACACATGCACTTCGCCGGCCTGCAGCTCGAAATCCACCCGATCGAGCGCCGTGACACCCGGATAGTGTTTTTCCAGACCGTGCACCGTCAGCAGCGGACACGCGCCGGGCGGGCGCGTGTCCTCCTGGCCAAGTTGGGAGGACATTGGCTTTGCTCTGCCGGTGCCTATTCGACCCGGAAGACCGGCCGGTAGCCGGCCGGCGCCAGCGTCGACGACGTGTCGAAACCGGCATGATTGTCCTGGGTCACCACGAACAGCGCAGGACCGGCATGTTTCCGGTAATCCTGTTCTTCCAGGATGCGCACCGCGGTGTCGATGGCGACGCGGCCCTGGATCACCGGCGAATCCGTCGGCGCGGCAAGGATCTGGCCGCGGCGAATGCCCTGGTCGACGCCTGGCGTGTAGTAGTAGGACAGCACGTTGATGCGGTCGGTCAGGCCGCGCGCCCGCAGGATCGGGATCGCCGCTTCCGCGGTCACCGCCGTTCCGACGACATAATCGAGGTCGGGATGCGCTTCGAGCGTGTCCTCGACGAGCTTCGCCTGGGCTTCCTTGCCGGTGTCGCCATATTTGGTGTCGACCAGATCGACGGCGCTGCCTTCGATGGCCTCGGCGAAGCCGCTATTGCCGGCCTCGACCCAGCCGGCGCCGGCCGGTCCGGGGAACCAGGCCACTTTGACCGGCGCCGTTCCGGCCGGATGCTGTTCGGCCAGATAGGCGCCCGTCTTGCCGCCCATCTCGCCGAAGGAGACCAGCGATTTGGCGCTGAGATCCGGCGACGACATGCCGTTGATGACGTCGATCACCGGAATGTCCTTGGAGCGGATTTCCTTGACGATATTGTTGAGGCCGTCGAAGGAGATGGCGCCGATGACGACGGCGTTGGCCCCCGCGGCCACGCAATCCTCGATCTGCGAAATCTGGTTGTTGAGTTCGGTATAGCCGCCGGCCTCGACGAGCTGCATCTTCACGCCGAGACGCTTGGCTTCCTCGGCGACGCCGTAATTGACGCCGAGCCAATAGGCATCCTTCATATGCGGGAAGGAGACGCAGATCTCCCACGGTTTGGAGGCCTTTTCCAGCGGCTGGTAATCCACCGTGGTGCGCGGGCTGTCCATATTGAACGGTGGATCCCAGATCTCCACCGGATAGGGATACCAGTCCCCGGCCACGCTCGCCGACGCAACGACGCTGAGCGCCGCCGAGCCAAGCAAGGCGAAAATGAGCTTGTTCATGTCTTTTGTTCCCCTGTTCGGTTTTTCCGGCCCCGTCCGGCGTTGCTCCGGGCGATTGCCGGGCACCGCCGCCGGACCTGGCCGGCAATGACCCAAAAAGGATAGTCAGGGCGCAGCAATATTGTAAAATACCGAATTATGAGTAGCATTATCTGAAAAATCGATGTCAATGGCATCTTGTTTTCGCCAATGATGTTCGGACATTTTGTTATGGAAGCGGAGGAAAAACCTTTGAGACGAAACGCATTGCCACCGGCACGCTATGGACCTGCGGATGCGGCACGCGCCTCGATAGCATCAACGGACTCCATGCAACTCGGATAAAACGATTCAGAAAATCGGAAAAATCGATGGAACCGACACTCAGACAGTTTCGCTATTTCATTGCCGTGGCCAATGCCGGCCAGATTTCCCGTGCCGCGATGGACATCAATGTCTCGCAATCGGCTGTGACCGCGGCGGTCCAGGCGCTGGAGGAAATGATCGGCGCGCCGCTGTTCGAGCGCCATTCCGGCGGCGTGACGCTGACCTATGAGGGCAATCTGTTCCTCGACCATGCGCGCCACATCGTCGCCAATGTCGAGGAGGCCGTGCAACTGCCGCGCCGCATCCGCGAAAATGTCAGCGGCAGCATTAACATGGCGGTCAGCTATACAGTCGCGGGGTATTTCCTGCCGCCGCATCTGGCGCGTTTTTCACGCGGCTTTCCCAATGTCCGCATCCATATGACCGAGGCGGACCGCAGCGCCATCGAAGAGGGGCTGATCGCCGGCACCTTCGATCTGGCCATGCTGCTGACCTCCAATATCATCAATCAGGAGGACCTGTCGCACGACACGCTGTTTCGCTCGCGCCGCCGTCTGTGGGTCGACGCACATCACCGGTTCCTGGAGCAAAGCCGGGTATCGCTTCAGGACATCGCGACCGAGCCCTACATCATGCTGACCGTCGACGAGGCGAGCAACACGGCGCAGCGTTACTGGAACCGCACGCCGCACAGTCCCAACACCGTGTTCCGCACCGCATCCGTCGAGGCGGTGCGCAGCATGGTGGCCAACGGCATGGGCGTCGCCATCCTGTCCGATATGGTCTACCGGCCCTGGTCGCTGGAGGGTCGGCGGGTCGACGTGATACCGGTTGCCGACCCGGTGCCGACCATGGATGCCGGCTTCGCCTGGTCCAACAGCGCGACACTCAACGACGCGGCCCGAGCCTTCATCGAGTTCATGCACCTGTCGATGGGCCCGGAGCAGCCGATGAACATGCTGGGCGGCAAGGCGCGCCCCTAAGAGCCCATTCGGGAAGCAACCACGTTCAGCCGTCGATGCCGCCCATGCAGAGATATTTGATCTCGAGGAAGTCCTCGGTGCCGTATTTGGAGCCTTCGCGTCCGATGCCCGACTGTTTGACGCCGCCGAACGGCGCCACCTCCGTCGAGATCAGGCCGGTATTGACGCCGACCATGCCATATTCCAGCGCTTCGGCCACGTGCCAGACCCGCGACAGGTCGCGCGCATAGAAATAGGAGGCCAGACCGAACTCGGTGTCGTTGGCCATGGCGACGACGTCTTCGACCGTCTCGAATTTGAACAGCGGCGCGACCGGCCCGAAAGTCTCCTCGCGCGCCACTTTCATCTCCGTGGTCACGCCCGTCAGCACGGTCGGCGTGTAAAAGGTGCCGCCGCGCGGGTCCGGCGTGCCGCCGGTGACGACCGCAGCGCCGTGCGAGACGGCGTCGGCGACATGGTTCTCCACTTTCTCAAGCCCCTGCGCGTCGATCAACGGCCCGGTGGTGACACCCTCCTCGAAACCGTCGCCGACTTTCAGGGCTTCGACCTTCTGCGTCAGCTTCTCGGCAAAGGCGTCATAGACGCCCGACTGCACATAGATCCGGTTGGCGCAGACGCAGGTCTGGCCGGCATTGCGGTATTTGCAGATCATCGCGCCCTCGACCGCGGCGTCGATATCGGCGTCGTCGAAGACGATGAACGGCGCGTTGCCGCCCAGTTCCAAGCCGACCTTCTTGATCTGGTCGGCGCACTGGCGCATCAGAATACGGCCGACCTCGGTCGAACCGGTGAAGGTCAGTTTGCGCAGCTTGTCGTTGCCGCACAGTTCCCGGCCGATCGCCGGGCCGTCATTGCCGACGACCAGGTTGAAGACGCCGCCCGGCAGACCGGCCCGTTCGGCGAGCACGGCGAGCGCGATCGCCGACAGCGGCGTCTGCTCGGCCGGTTTCGAGATCACCGTGCAGCCGACCGCCAGCGCCGGGGCCACCTTGCGGGTGATCATCGCATTGGGGAAGTTCCACGGCGTGATCGCGCCGACCACGCCGATCGGCTGTTTGAGAACGACGATGCGCTTGTCGCCCTGGTGGCCGGGGATGGTGTCGCCATAGACCCGTTTGGCCTCTTCCGCGAACCATTCGATGAAGGAGGCGCCATAGACGATTTCGCCGCGCGCCTCGGCCAGCGGCTTGCCCATCTCCATGGTCAGGATGACGGCGAGGTCGTCGGCGTTTTCCATCTGCAGCTCGTAAAGCCGCCGCAGCGCCGCCGAGCGCTCCTTGGCGGTCATCGCCGCCCAGCTCTTCTGCGCCGCATAGGCGCAATCGATGGCGTCGCGCGTCTCGGCCGCACCCATGTCGGGCAATGTCGCGATGGTCTCGCCGGTGGACGGGTTGGTGACGTCGAAGGTGGCGCCGCCCGGCACCGCGTCGATCCACTTCCCGCCGACATAACCGGCCGCCGGCAGCAGCTCCGGATCGGACAGTTTCGCAAGCAATGTCTCAGAAATCGCCATGGTGTTTCCTCCGCCGCTGGCTGTGACAGGACCCGGCACCCGGGTTTGCCACTCCATAGAGCGCCTGAGCCGGGTTGCCAACAGGAATTGCGGTGCGCGGGCTCATCAGTGGTAGAGGGGCTTTGACGGGTTGCGGCCTTCATGATCCGGGGCAGACCGCGAAGCCGAGGAGAGAGGACTAGCGAATTGACGCCGCTGAAATGCGGCTACGAGCCAAATGAGGACATGATATAATGGCGATCCGCGCGCTTGCAGGATTTCACCCAGTAACCATGCTGATCCATCAGCGGAGCCTTGCAGCGGTGATACCAGGCCTTCCCGGCGCCCACAGCGAAACTCGGGAACCCCTCTATTGCAACGCGGACAAATCTGCGGATTGCCTTGGTCAATTGAGAGTCAACCGTTCCAGATGCTACGCCAGAAAGGCATCATCCGTCTGCACTCCAAGCGCTTTCACCAGCCCGTTCATCTGCATCGCTACCCGCAAGGAGGGCCGTCTCGCCCTCAGAGCCCCTGCCGAGTTAACCGCTATCTTGCCATCCGGTCGAGCCCAATACCAAGGATCTCTCGAAACCTTGTCGGGGCCGGTCTCAAGATCCTCGAAGCCCGTGCCAAGCACAGCACCGGTCGGCGGCCCCATCGCAATGCGGCCCGGGCGACATTGCCGTCCGGGCCAAGACGCGTCATTGCGGCCGGACGGCGTCGGCGGTGCCCTGGATGAAAGCAATCAGCTTCGTGACGTCGTCCTCGCTCAGATGCGCGTCGAAGCGCGGCATGCCCTGGTGGATGCCCGCGCCCTGCAGCACCCATGCATCGGCCTGAAGCAGGGTCTCGGGCGCCGAATAGCCCAAGTTGGGGATCGCACCGCCGTTGTTGACGCCGGGCACCCCGTGGCAGAACAGGCAGTTCGAGACATAGACGGCCAGGCCCGGGCCGACATCGTCAGGATCATAAGGCACGCCCGAGACCAGTTCGGTGCGGTCCGACAGGATCTCGGCCGGCATCTCCGCGTCGCCGCCAATACGGAACGTGTAGACCCGACCCGGACCGACACGCTCGGTGGCGCGCTGCATCAGGCCGTAGACGCCTCCCCAACCGACAGCAATGGAGACATACTGCACCCCATCCGCCTCAAAGGTGGCAGGGGCCGCGACGACGCCGGAGCCTACCGGCGTTTGCCACAGCACTTCTCCGGTCGCCGCGTCATAGGCGATGAAGCGACCGTCGGCAGTGCCCTGGAAGACGAGACCGCCGGCCGTCGTCAGCGTGCCGCCATTCCATGGGCTGACATACTCGGCACGCCAGGCTTCCTTCTGGTTCACCGGGTCCCAGGCCAGGAGCTGACCGAATGGCGTTGCTTCGGGCGCAACGGCATTGAAGAGATAACCGAGGTTCCAGCCCATCCCGGACATGGTCGACATCGGTTTATGGCTGTTGAGTTCCCAGGCCGGATCGGTGGACTGGACGAGCGGCACACCTTGCGCCGGGATATAGACCAGGCCGGTTTCCGGGTTGAAGCTCATCGGGTGCCAATTGTGGGCGCCATAGGCCGAGGGGACGGTTTCCCAGGGCTTGTCCTTCGAGCGCGCGCCTTCGGCTTCGATCGGACGGCCGTTGTCGTCATATCCGGTGGCCCAGGTCACGGTCGTGAACGGCTCGGCCGAGATGAATTCTCCGTTTGTCCGGTCGATGACATAGAAAAACCCGTTCTTCGGCGCCTGCATCATCACCTGCCGGGTCTCGCCCGCGATTTCCAGATCCGCCAGGATGATATGCTGGGTCGACGTATAGTCCCAGGTCTCACCCGGCGTGTTCTGATAGTGCCACCGGTACGCGCCGGTATCGGGATCGAGCGCCACGATGGAGGCGAGGAACAGGTTGTCGCCACCTGCGGGGCTTCTAAGGTGCTGGTTCCACGGGCTACCGTTGCCGACACCGATATACAGCAGGTTCAGGTCCGGATCGTAGGCCATGGCGTCCCAGACCGTACCGCCGCCGCCGGCTTCCCAGTACTTGCCCGCAGGGTCCCAGGTCTCGGCGGCCATGGCCATCGCCTCGTTCTCATACGGTTTCGAGGGATCGCCGGGAACGGTGTAGAAGCGCCAGACCATGTCGCCCGTGGCGACGTCGTATGCCGAAACATAGCCCCTGACGCCGTACTCGGCACCGCCATTGCCGATGATCACTTTCCCGTTGATTACGCGCGGCGCGCCGGTGATCGTGTAGGACATCGCGCGGTTCTCGATGGTGTCGACTTTCCAGACACGTTCGCCGGTCGCTGCATCGAGGGCGTGGAGATAGCCGTCGAACGCGCCCACAAAAACCTTGCCGTCATAAACCGAAACGCCCCGGTTCACGACGTCGCAACATCCCTTGTGGGCGTATTCGCGCGGCACTTCCGGATCGTAGACCCAAAGCGCCTCGCCCGTGACCGCGTCTAAGGCGTGAACGACCGACCAGGAGGCCGTCACGAACATGATCCCGTCGACGACGATCGGGGTCGCCTCGACGCCGCGGCGCGATTCGAGACCGTGGGACCAGGCAAGGCCCAACCCAGCGACGTTGTCGGTGCTGATCTCATCAAGCTGCGAGTAACGCGTTTCACCGTAGTTCAGGCCGTAGTTCAGCCAGTTCCGATCATGCGCGTCGTTTGCGATGATGGCTGCTGTGTCGATGGCCTCGACGGACTGCCTTATCTCGTCTTGAGTAGCGGATTGCGCCTGTGCGGACACAGGCAAGAGAAGGGCAAGAAGTGCCCAGGCAAATCGGTTCATGATCTCCTCCCAAGCGCGGTCGATCCGTGCCTATTGCAACTGGAATCGTGGCAGCGCCATTCGTGTGCGGCCACCATGAACAACAAGACGGCGATCGAGATGTGTCCCGTATTGAAACAGATCGCGGCACCAATTTCCAAGCCCTGACGCGTTCGCCGGCGCCGTTTTGTCACTTCAGCAGCTTACGAAGCCCCACCCTTCCGACCTGTCTGGAGATCTTTTTCGGCAGCGTCGCGACAAACTCGATCGCGCTGGCCAGGTCTTGCAAGTTCGGATCGTCATATGTCCGGCCTTCTGATCGGGCAGGGCAGTGCCATCGTCGACATCCGCGTTTGTGCCGCTCTCAATCCCGGCAGCGCGGTGTCAGAGCGTGTCCTGTTTAGATCGACGGCTTATTTCTCGATCCCGAGCTCTCTCATGCGCCGGTAGAGCGTCGAACGTCCGATGCCGAGTTGCCTGGCGGCGGCGGAGAGATTTCCCGACGATCGCGCCAGGGCGCGCAGGATGGCCGATCGTTGCACCGCGGCAATGTCGCGGGCGGCGCCGCCATCGTTCAGAAAATCCGAGGCCGGCTTTGCTTCGAGCGGCCCACCGAGGCCGAGGCCGAACGCCATGCGCGCAGCCCGCGTCGCCCCGACGACCAGATCGTCTGCATCCACCGCCAGAAGTGCCGAGCCCTCGGCTGCCCCGGAAGCCGCAACAACGATCCGCGTGCCGGGATGGCAATACCGAAAGAACGCCGCTTCGATCCGCCGGGAGGATTGCAGCAGCGCATCGGCGAGCAATAGGTTTCCGGTGCGGGTCTGATCGGCGCGGGCCGTGCTGATGTCGAGCACCGCGACCAGTTCACCTTCCGACCCGAAGATCGGAACGCCGATGCAGGTAAAAGGCGTGTTTCGGGCATAGAAGTGCTCGTCTCGGTGGACGATGATGGGACGCTCTTCGACCAGGCACGTGCCCATCCCGTTCGTACCTTCGTTTTCCTCGTCGCAAAGCGCGCCCGGTTCCAGACCGATCGCGTGAAATGGCCGTTCATCGGCCTCCTTGCAGCGGTGATCGATCACCACTCCGTTCCTGTCGGTCAGGAACAATCCGCATCCTGCGCTGCCCACCAGCCCAAACAGCCGGTCCATTTCACGGGATGTGGCGGTCATCAACGCGCCCGCCTCAATGCGCAGCACTTTGAACTCGGTGCCGGTCAATCGCCGCACCGGGCGCCCCTCGCCGGGATCCAGTCCGAACTTGACAAGCGAGCGATGCCACGAGGCGGCAATGCTCGACCGTGCCGCTGCCGACGACGACAAAGCGACCGATGCCACATGATCCGTGTGCGCAACGGGCTTTTCCAATTCTCGCTCAATCCTCCCAATCGAATAAGAGCGCGCTTTCGGACGATTGGTCAAGTTTGGCGCGGAAAGGCTGTCACGGGTCCGGGACGACTGAACCGCGACATCTCGGGCACGCTTTTGAATACCGACGCGATGCCCTGTTCCTTCACCGCTTTCGACAAGGTGCGGATCGAAGCGGGCCTTTTTTCCGAGGCTGCGACACGAACGAGGCCGCTGGGCATCGACAGAGCCGGCGGACCGGCGCCAGCGAGACGGCGTCACTGCCAAGGCTGACGACGGTGAAGCCGTCGGCCTCCATCCGTGCATCGACTCCGGCCCGCTGCCGCTGCCCAACTGGAGCGACCCCTCCGTCAAGCCGGGTTTTCAACCCAGCACGCGCTCTATTTCCAGACCGTAACTGAGCAGCCGTTCATCATGCCCTCCAGGGGCGCAGATCAGAATGCTCGTCGGCAGCCCTTCTTCGTCGGTTCCATTTGGAAGAGCAAGACCTGGCAGATTGAGAAAACTTCCGAACGATGTGTTGCGCAAGACCTTCAGATTGGTTCTGTGAAACAGATCCTCATCCGCCTCCAGCGGTTCCACAAGCGGCGCCGTGATCGCCGTCGTCGGCATCGCGATCAGACCGTCATCGACGAAATCAGCGAGTTCAGCCGCCAACACTTCCCGTTGCCGGCTGAGCGTGATCACATCGGCGGCGGACATCACCTTGCCGCCCATAATCCGGGCAACGACCCTGGAATCGATCTTGCTGACAGCGGCGCCGTCAACCAGATGGCGGTGTTCCGCATAGGCGTCCGCCGCGGTGATCGTGCCGTGATCTCGCACCAGTTGCGCCGCCTTTCGAAATATCTCCGACGGGCCGCGCACGATACGGGCACCGGCCGCTTCGAGCCTGTTGATGCTGGTTCGGAAATTCGCCTCGACAGCGGGAGACAGATCGTCGAGCACCACCGCTTCCGGAACACACACCCGCAGGCTCGATACCGACCGGCGGCGCACACCCGTCGTGACAGCGCCGCGCAGGACAACATCCAGCAGAACGCAGTCTTCCACGGAACGCGCCAGGGGACCGACGGTGTCCAATGTCCGGGACAGGGGAAACACACCCTTGTTGCTGATGCGTTTTTCACTCGGCTTGAAGCCGACGATGCCGTTGAAGGATGCAGGGACGCGGATGGATCCGCCGGTGTCGGTTCCGATGGCGCAGGGCACGAATCCGGCCGCGACGGCCACCGCCGAGCCGGAGGAAGAACCGCCCGGAACACGATCGATGCCATTGCTGTGCGGATTGGCGGGCGTTCCAAAATGCGGGTTCAGACCCAGTCCTGAATAGGCGAACTCGGTCAGATTGACCTTGCCGATGGTGACCATGCCGGCCGCGGTCGCGTTCCGCGCAACGGGTGCATCCAAGCGCGCCGGATCGCTTGCACGATAAATGTTGGATGCCGCAGTGGTCCGCTGGCCCGCCAGATCCACAAGGTCCTTCCAGGCAATCGGCACTCCGTCCAACGGTGACAGCGGCTGACCGGACGCCAGCCGTCGCTCCGCCGCCCGCGCTTCGGCCATCGCCCGTTCATGCGTCAGGAGGATGAAAACAGTGCCGGCCTTGTCCGCTTCGGCCTTTTTGAGCAGGTGCTCGACAAGAGCGACCGGGCTTGCTTCACCGGCTGCCAGAGCCCGTCCGACGGCCGCCGCAGAACGGGAAGACAGTTCCTCCAGATCAACCATGAAACCCAACTCCCCCAAGGGTGAGGCGTCCTTCGCGGCCCTTGATACGTCCGGCCAAATCAAGAAACATGCGCAAAGACGCACGGATACCAGGCTCGTCAATGCCGCGGGCGATGCGCTCGGACCGCGCGGTCGGCGCATCGCTGTCGGTAAAGGCCTGCCGGTGCGCGGACATCACCGTCCAATGAACGACGCCCAACAATCCGCACAACCCGCACATGCCTCGCTCCTTCGGATCAAGCGGCACGCGGCGAACGCCGCATGAAATCATCGGCAATCGCATCAAAGGTCGTGAAGCGGACGCCCGGATGGCTGATGATGTGGTTGTAAAGGCGCTCGAGCATCATCAGGACCTGCGGCTTGCCGGAGACGTCCGGGTGAAGGGTGAAGGCGACCACGGCATAGTCCATTTCGCGGTAGACCCAGTCGAACTGATCGCGCCACATCTCCTCCAGGTGCCGCGGATTGACAAATCCATGGCTGTTGGGCGCGGCCTTCATAAACATCATCGGCGGCAGGTCATCCAGATACCAGGATGCCGGTATCTCGACGAGATCGGTCTCACGACCGCGCACCAGAGGCTTCATCCATTCCTCGGGATGCCTGGAATAGTCGATCTTGGTCCAGCTGTCGCCGACCCGCAGATAATAGGGCTCGAAGTCCCTGTGCATAAGGGAGTGATCGTATTTGATGCCCTTTTTCAGAAGCAGCTCGTTCGAAACAGGCGAAAACTCCCACCACGGCGCGACATATCCGGTCGGACGGCGGCCGCAGAGTTTCTCGATCAGGTGGATCGATTTGTCCATGACGGTTTCTTCCTGTTCGGGCGTCATGGAAATCGGGTTCTCGTGGCTGTAGCCGTGCATGCCGATCTCGTGGCCAGCCTCTACGACCGCCCGCATCTGATCGGGAAACGTCTCGATCGAGTGACCTGGGACGAACCAGGTGGTCTTGATACCCCAGCGACCGAACAATTCGAGCAACCGCATGGAGCCGACCTCACCGGCAAACAGCCCCCTGGAGATATCGCAGGGACTGTCCTCCCCGCCATAGGATCCCAGCCAGCCGCAAACCGCATCGACATCGACGCCAAAGGCGCAAAAAATCTCCTTGGTCATGTTCATTTCCTCCTTGTTGCGGGCGTTATGCCCATCTGCTCGGGTTTCGGATCAGATCGCCGATTGCAGGTCCGGAACAACGGTTGCCCGGGCCGGCTCCCAGCTCAAAATCACCCTGCCGCCCGGCTCCACGCCGCGGCCGGCAAGTTTCTCGAAATAAGTCTCAAGTCGGAGGCTCCGACCGTCATCCAGTTCCACGGTGGGATAGGCAAACTGACCGACGCGATCGAGGTCGCTGACTACACCTTCAACGCTGTCCCGCTGCTCGCTGCCTGCAACCCGCACGGCACCATCGATTTCGACATATTCGGAAGGCACCACCACCATGGCGGGACTTCCCATATCGATGTCGTCCGCGGCGAAAGCGGGCGTGCCCTGCAACACACCAAACGCCGTTTTGACAGCGGCGCGGTCGTTATGCGCTTCGGCCAAATGTCCCGAAAACAGGCTGTTTCGTCCTATGAAGCGCGCCACGAACGGTGTCCTGGGCCGGGTATAGAGTTCAAAGGGAGGTGAAATCTGTTCGACGCGACCCGCATTCATCACCACCACCCGATCGCCCATGGACAGCGCCTCGGACTGGGCATGGGTGACGAACACGAAGGTGATGTTCAAGGAGCGCTGCAGGAGTTTGAGCTCCTCCTGGATGGACTTCCGCAGATTGGCATCCAACGCACCAAGCGGCTCGTCCAGCAGGAGAATATCCGGTTCCGTCACCAGCCCGCGGGCCAACGCGAGGCGTTGCTTTTGCCCGCCTGAAAGGGATGTTTCCTTCGCATCGGCGACATCGCCCAGATGCAGCTTGTCGATGATGGCGTCGACCCTGCGTTTCTTGTCGCCGGCCTCGGTCTTTCTCACCTCAAGCCCGAATGCGATGTTCTGCCTGACGGTCATATGCGGAAAGATCGCGTAGTTTTGAAAAATCGTCGCCGTTGGCCGCCGTTCGGCGGCAACATCTGTGTAATCCCTGCCCCGGATCAGCAGCCGGCCGGAAGTGATCTCCTCCAGGCCTGCGATCATGCGCAGGGTCGTTGTCTTTCCGCACCCGGACGGCCCGACAAAAGAAATGAACTCGCCGCGTTCGACCTGCAGGTTGAAAGCTTCGACGGCCAGATTGCCGCCCGGATACACTTTCCCGATGTCAACAAGTTCCAGATCGTACTGCGTCATCGTCTTTCATTCCTGAATGAGCACAGGCGGGAGGGCGCATGGCGCCCTCACCGCTTCGGTTCAGGCGCTGAGGAATTCATCCCAACGCATGATGAGATGGTCGTATTCGTCGGGCCATTGGTGCCAGTAGGAGACGTGGCTGGCGCGCTCGCTGAGAGAGCCGCCATCGCGCAAATCGCCTTCTTTGATGCCCCTTTCGGGAGCGCCAACCCAGGGTTTGCCCTCGTACCAGAAGCCGTATTTGTCCGGCGACATGACATCCTTGATGTTGGTGGTCGGCGAGTAATACCCCTGCTCGGACACGATGATTGCCGGCGGCCCCGACAGCCAGTAATCCGCATAGGCTTTCACGGCGTCGGCATTGGGAGAATTGCCGATGAGCGATATGCCGATCGCCCATCCGCGATAGCCTTCGACCGGGACGGCGTAGGAACACTGAATTCCCTGTGCCTTGACGGCCATGACCGCCGGCTGCCAGGCATCGGCGAGTATCATTTCGCCCGATGCCAGGAGGTTGACCAATTCACCGAAATCGCCCCAAAGGGCGCGGAACTGACCTTCCTTCTTCTTTGAGATCAGGAATTTTGCCGCTTCGTCGATTTCAGCGACATCCGGATTTCCGGGGTTCGGCACATTGAGAAGACCCAGCGAGTTCATCGCCAGGATGGCTTGGCCAAAGGCGATGAGCGGATCCACATTGAGGCCGGTCTTGCCCTTGAATTTCGGATCGAAAAGCGCCGTCCAGGTGTTGGCTTCCTCCGGGCTCACAAGGTCCGGCCGATAGCCGATGGAATCGTAATTGTAGACCGTCGGCACCATCCATAATTCCGTCTTGGCGGCGTCGGCCCAGATCTGTCCGGAGATCTGCGCGCCCGGCGCCATACGCGGATCGGTTTCGATAAATGTGGTGCGGATATTGGCCCAGTTCGACAGGTCGTCCGTCGAGATCGGCTTGATGGTGTTCGTCGCCGTCATTGCCGGAAGGCGCTCGCCGATGGTCTCCCAGCAGTCATAGGCCTTGGAGCCGGACAAGAGCTCCGTCTGCGTATTGGGAAAGATATCGGCTTTGCCGAAGACTGCGCCGACGCCGGACTTATCCTTGAAATCCTTGAGAATGCGCTCCTGAACGGTGACCGACAGACCGACCGTGCGAAGTTCCTGGCCGGATAGATTGCCCCCGGCTTTGGCAAGTCCCGGGTATAAGATCGCGGCGGATCCAGCGGCACCGGCGGTGGCCAGAAACCGCCTTCGGTTCATGTTGAACTGTTTCATCGTGTTCGTCCCTGTTTGAAGGTTTCAGTTGAGGTTTTTCTTGTTGTTATTCAGTACCGGCCGACCAGGAGTCCTCCGTCGACGGTGATCGTTTGTCCGGTGAGATACCGCGCCGCGTCCGAGGCGAGGAAAACGATGACATCGGCGATGTCTTCCGGCTCGCCGACGCGGCCCATGGGTATGAAGGATGCCGCGGCCTCCAGCCCGGCGGGTCCGAGTGAATGTTCCTCGGAAAGCGCCTGCGCCGTACGCACGTAACCCGGTGCGACGCCGTTGACCCGGATCCCATGCGGCGCAAGTTCGACCGCGAGGCCGCGAACCAGCCCGACAACCCCGGATTTGGCCGCGGAATAGTGGACGTGTTCATCCCAGCCATAGGCGACGCCCATGATCGAAGACAGGCAGATAATGCTGCCCGATCCGCGCGAGCGCATGGATGGTGCGACGGCCCGCGACAGGCGCATCATTCCCTTCAGGTCCACATCGAAGGTGTAGTCCCACTTCTCGTCGGTCAGTTCGTGAAGCGGGACCCTATGGGCGATGCCGGCATTGTTGACGACACAGTCGAGAGCGCCGAAACGCTGTTCGATATCGGCGACGATCGCATCGCACGCGGCGCTCGATGTCACATCGAGGCGATAAAATTCCGCCTCGGCCCCCGCGGTGCGAAGTTCATCGGCAACCGACCCACCCTCATGTTCAAGGATGTCGGTCACGATGACGCGAAAGCCCGCCTTTGCGAAAGCCCTGGCCGTGGCTTTGCCGATGCCGATTCCGGCGCCTGTTATCAATACTGTTCCAACCGTCATGTTCAGGCTCCTCAAAGCATCACGTCGCCGCAATTGGGCCCCAGTGTCTGGCCCACATAGGTCTTGGCTTCCGGGGAGGAGAGGAAGGCCACGGTGGCGGCCACATCCTCCGGTTCGCCAAACCGGCCGAGCGGCAATTGCGCGGCCTTTGCCTCACGCCAGTCCGTGGACAACGTCCGGACGAGTTCCGTGTTGACCGGCCCGGGCGCGACCGCGTTGACGCGGATGCCCTTGTCGCTAAACTCCCGAGCCAGCGCCTTCGTCAATCCAATGATCCCCGCCTTTGCTGCCGAGTAGTGGGCCAAGTCGGTGCCGCCGATCTGGCCGAGCTGCGAGGCGATGTTGACAATGATCCCGGCGCCGCGATTCAGCATTGGATCGATTGCCCGGCGGCAGCCCAGGAAACAGCCCCTCAGATGCACCGCGATCATCCGGTCCCAGTCCGCTGGTTCCATTTTTCGGAAGGGTATCTGCTGGACAATGCCGGCATTGTTGACGAGCAGGCTGCAATGGTCCCACGCGCCCTCGCACTGCAAGAACGCCCGCTCGATGCCTTCAGTGGTCGACACGTCGCCTTCGACCGCCAATGCGATACCGTCGTCCGCAAGGATCATCGCGACGGTTTCGCGCGCAGCCGACAAGGACACATCGTTGACGACGACCCGCGCGCCCTCCTGTGCGAGCCTGATGGCGATTGCTCTGCCGATGCCGGCACCGGCCCCGGTCACGATCGCCCTATGCATCGCAAGACGGCTCATGCGATGTCCTCCTGAATGTCGGAGACCCGCAGGCGCGCCCGGCGCGTCGAAAGACCCATCAGGATGCCGTAAACGGTGAGCACCGCGAACGAAAACAATGTCGTCAGAACACCGAAAGCGAAGAGATTGGGGTGGATCTCGACGGCAAATGTGCCGTAGATCGCAATCGGCATTGTTACGTCCGACCCGCCGGTAAACAGCGTCCGCGGGAATTCGTCATAGCTGAGCGTGAGTGCGAACAGCATCGCCGACAGGACGCCCGGAAAAATCATCGGGAATGTCACTTTTCGGAAGGTCCTGCCGGGCGGAACGCCGAGCGACCAGGACGCTTCCTCCACCGAACGGTCGAACCGATTGAAGATCGCCAGCATGACCAGGAAGGCAAAGGGATAGGTGTAGACGACGTGCAGAACGAAGGCCGTGCCCCACCAGGTGCGGTCGATTCCAAGCTGATCGGCGACAAGCGCCATACCCAGTCCCAGCAGAACACCGGGAACCATCATTCCCAGAACGACCAGATAGAAAACAACGCCTGACCCCCTGAATTTCGAGCGGAAGGCCTGGGCGGTCAGCGTGCCGAGCACGGTTGACACCACCATGGTCGCAAAAGCCAGGCTGACGGAACGAAACAGCGCTTCACCGATCGGAAGGGGTGCGATGCGCGATGGCGGCGCGAAGCCGAGGACGTGCCGATACCAGAATGTCGACCATTCCCGGATCGGAAATTGCGGCCCGCCCTCAGGTCCGTCCTGGAAGCTGAGGATGCCCATGACCGCGAAAGGGCCGTAGAGGAAGGCGATGAAAAGAACCGTGTAGATGCCGAGAAGCCAACGAAGTCCGACGAGATGGTGCATGACGTCCTCACAGCTCTTTTCGGATGTTGACCAGTCGCAAAAGACCGGTGATGACCACCGCCATAACGACGGTGAGCACGACGCCGACGACAGCCGCAAAGGCCCATTTGAGCGAGCCCACCTGGGTCACAATGATGTTGCCGAGAAGATTGACCTTGCGGCCCGACAGCGCGGCTGCGGTGGCAAATTCACCAAGAACCATCACCGAAACGAAGATCGCGCCGACCGCCACGCCGGGCAGGCTCAGCGGAAAGATGATTTTGCGAAAGATCGTCGCCGGCGAAGCGCCAAGATCGCGCGCCGCCTCGATGAGGCTGTCGTCAATGCGCGCCAGCATGAAGGCGATCGGCCCGACCATGAAAACCACATAGATCTGGACCATCCCGATAACGACCGACAATTCGGTGAACAGCAGGACCTCGATCGGACCGGATGTGAGACCCAGTTTCTGGAGCACGATATTGATGGCGCCCTCCTTACCGAGCATCGGTCGCCAGGCGAGAACCCGGATCAAAAACGAAGTCCAGAAGGGAATGACGCAGGTGACCAGCAAAACGGTCTGCAGCGTTTTGTTGCGGACAAACTGACCAATGAAAAGAGCCGTCGGATAGCCGACGAGCAGGGTCAGCGCCAATACCGTCAGCCAGATCCTCAGTGTTCTGACAAGCGCGCTGAAATAGGTTTCGGACGAAAAGAACGCCACCCAGGATTTGGTCGTCAGCGTCGAATTGATGGAAAAGGTCGTTTGCGTCCAGAAACTCACATAGACCATCATCACCAGGGGCACGACGAGGAACAGCACCATCCACGCGACGCCCGGTGCCAACAGAAAGACATGCGAATAGCGCTGCCAGATTCCGCCGGTTTCCGTGTTGCCGTCATAACCAACCGACTGATCGGTCATTGCGCGACCTCCAGAATGCGCTCCCGTTCAAGAAGAGCGCCGTCATTGCCGTAGAACAGCGCATCGGCGAGCGGCCAACACAGGACCTGTTTCTCGCCCTGCCGCAGAGCCATCGTCTCCATTGCGCTGAGATGCTGTTGCGCCTCGATCACGCTGCCGTCCGGGCAACGAAAGAAGTGGATCACGCGTGACCCCAGAAACTCGCTGGTGACAAACTCCGCTTCCATCCGCCCATGGCCCTGCGGTTGTCTCGTTTCCGGCGCGCATATGCTGATCTTGTCGTAGCGGACCACGTAATGCCGCGCGTCAAAGATGCCCTCGGGCAATGAAAGGCTCGACCCCCTCGCGCTGAAACGCCCGTTCTCCTGCCGGCCGGTAAAGATATTGTAGGCGTTGAGAAATTTGGCGACACGCACGCATGCGGGTCGGTGAAATATCGTATCCGGCACGTCTGTCTGGATGGCCCTGCCCTTATCCAGGACAATCATCCTATCCCCCATTGCGAGGGCTTCGGCCTCGTTGCCGGTGACGTGCATGAAGGTCACACCGAGTGTCTTGCGGATGCGGCGCAACTCCACGGTCATGCGGTCGCGCAGATTTGCATCGAGAGCGCCGAGCGGTTCGTCGAGAAGACAGATACGGGGTTCACAAATGAGCGTCCGGGCGAGCGAAACGCGCTGGCGCTGGCCGCCCGAGATTTCGCCAACCATGCGTTCGCCAAAACCCCGCAGGCCGACGAGATCGAGCATGCGGTCGACGCGGTCTGCCAGCTCGGTGTTGTTCGTAATCGGGTCGATCTGGCGATTTCGCAGACCAAAGCCGATGTTTTCACGCACCGACATGTGGGGGAACAGCCCGAACTTCTGCTGAACAAACCCAAGGCCACGCAGATAAGTGGGTAAGCCGGTCAGATTTTTACCATCAAGGATGACCGAACCGGCATCCGGACGCTCGAGCCCGGCGATCAGTCGCAACAGGGTCGACTTACCCGAACCGGACGGTCCCAGAAGGGTCACATACTCGTCGTCCCGGATGTCCAGGCTGAAATCGGTGACGGCGGGGACGCCATCATAGAACTTGCTCAGCCCCCGCAGTTCCATCATCTCAGCGTCCACCCAAAAATTCGAAGCATTATGTTTATGGGGGTCACTCAATAATGTTTTTTGTGTTCAAAAGTCAATTCCTAAATGCACGAAGGGTCATAATTTCTCACAAAATTGAGATTTTCGAGTGATTTTATGGGAAAATTAGTAGATTTTGTCAGCTACTTAATGTATAAAGTACACAATGTTCAATTCAGAAATGTGAGTGAAATGAACGCCAGCGACACCCGCATGACCGATCAGTCGGCACCGCGCTATGCCGTCATCGAAAGCCAGCTTGCCGACGCCATCGAGCGCGGAACATTGCCGGCCAGAACGGTGCTGATGGAAGGCGCCATCTCCAAACTGTTCGGCACAAGCCGCACGCCCGTTCGTGTTGCCCTGAACCGTCTGTGTGATCGCGGCCTGCTGTTGCGCTTCGAGGGAAGAGGTTTCGTGGTCAGGGGCGACAATGCGGGAAAACCCATTCGTGCCAGCCTGACCCATGCGATGCTCGGCCTTTCGGAGGAGGATGCGGCCGACCCGGCGCCGGTAACCTCGCAGCGCATCGCACAGGACTTCGAAACGGTGCTGGTTCATGCGCTGCCGTTCGGGCGGTTTGGTGTCAACGAGCAGGCGATGGCCGACCACTACAACGTCAGCCGAACCGTCGTGCGGGAACTGCTCTCCCGGCTGCAGGACCGGGGACTGATCAACAAAAACCGGCGATCCCACTGGATCATCGGGCCGCTTACGGCCCGCGAGGTTGCGCAATATTTCGCGATCCGCAGCAAGCTTGAACCGCTGGCACTTGAAGAAAGCGCGCCACGCCTTCCCGCCAGTGACATTAAGGCCATGTGGGGCCGGCTGCAGCATGCGCTCGATCTGGGTGGCGACCTGTCCAGCGACAAACTTGACGAACTGGAACGGGACATGCACGCCAATCTGCTGGCCGCTTCCAACAATGGCCATCTGTTGCGCATGGTCCGTCAAAGCCAGCTCGCACTGGTGGTCAATCGCGTTTTTGCGTCGTTTATCGGCACGGCGCCCTTCAGCAATTCGCTGCGTGAGCATGCCATCGTTCTCGAATTCATCATGCGCGGTGCCTTCCAGATGGCCGCCAACGCACTCGAGGAACATCTGCGACTGGCTGCGCGGCGCACCAGACAAAGACTGATGACATTGTCGGTCTTCCCGGAGCCCGAATTCCCCCGATACCTGGTCAAACGCACACCGTGATCGGGGACGTTTGGTGAACTGCGCGGCGGTGATAATCTGCGACGACTGACGATTCCCGCAGCAACAGAGTCACCGATGATCACGGACAAGCCGACCGGCCATATCCACTCCGCTCCCTCGACCGGCACAAAAGAAAGCGAGCTGTCCGCTCCGGCCGCCCATCCGGGCAGACCCAGGTTGCGCGTGCTCGGAACATCCGTAACCCAGATCGGGCCGCTGAAGCGTGCCGCGGAACGGGATCTCGGTCTGTCTCTGGATTTCATAACGCTCGATGGCACGGAGGCGCAGCGTCGCGGTGCCATGGAACCGCACAGTTTCGACGTCTACGATCAGTGGTTTCACGATCTGGACCTGATCTGGCCAACCGGTTCGATCCGCGGCATTGACATCGACAGGATCGATCGCTGGGAGCAGATCAATGATCTGCCCAAGACCGGGAGATTGTCCCCTTCGGCTGCGCCCGCTTCAGGCGGTGACCCGAGCAGGCGCCTTTATGTCCAGCTTGATGGATCGCTGGGCGCGGTTCAATCGGATCGCATCAGCATGGTTCCGACGGTGCACAATGCCGACAGTTTCGCCGTTATTGGCGAAGGCGCAGATCATATTGACAGCTGGGGAAGCCTGCTGGATGCGGATTGGTCGGGAAAGGTCATACTGCAACGCGACGCCGCCATCGGCTGTCTGGATATGCTGCTGGCGCTGCGCGCGCGCAACGATCTGCTTGTCGACGATATGGGCAATCTGACGCTGGAAGAGATCGATGCCGTCACCGACCGGCTGGCCCAATTTTGTGCGCGCGGACATTTCCGTCAGATCTGGGCGGATGAGGCCGAAGCGATCGCAGCCATGCGAGGCGGCGCAAATCTGATCGGCAGCCTGTGGTGGTCGGGTGCCGTAAAGCTGAGACGATTGGGTGTGCCCGTTGATATGGTGTCTCCGAAAGAGGGATTTCGCGGCTGGTTCGGCGGCATGGCTCTGTCTGCACATCTGAGCGGCCGCGAACTCGACGCCGCCTATGATTATCTCAACTGGTGGCTGGACGGTTATGCCGGTGCGGTGATGGCCCGCCAGGGGTCTTATATGTCCAATCCGGAAGCGGTTCGCGAACACCTGACGAAGGCGGAGTGGGACTTCTGGTACGAAGGTAAGCCGGCCGCCAGCCCCATACCGGACTGGGACGGGCATATCGTCTACGACGTCGGTGATTGTCGTGGCGGCGGCTCTTACCGGGAACGGGTCAACCGGATCGTTGTATGGGACGCGGTCATGGAAGAGCACAATTATCTGGTGCGCCGTTGGGAACATGCGATTTCCGGGTGAAGCACGGAGCCACAGCACCCGATCATCAACAACAACCGGGTATTGGGAGCAGGCGGCGTCAAAAATTGAGGCCAGCGAACGGCTATGGTGTCGCCCGGCCGTCCATGCGATGCGGCGTCTCGCAGAGTGTCGCGGCGATCAAACGGACCAGCCGCTCCCAGTCGATAAAACCGTCGTCGGGCAGGCGGAACCGGCCGGGAAACGAGCGCAAATACGCTCGCCGCTTTTACCGCCGGACCGTCAACACGCCGGAGACCACGATCAGAGCCAGGCCGAGACGTGACACCGCATCCGGCACCTCGCTGAGGATCAGGATCCACCAAGGCGTGGAAAAGCCAACGTAGGAAAAATCGAAGACGCCGATGATCCGCGACGGGCGAGGCTGATAGGCCACGGCCGCGCCGATGCTGCCGGCCAGGATCGAGCCGGCGCGCAAGACCATCGCCAACCACCCGAGCCCGCCCATCGGCGTCCTGCGGCTCCGACCGGCGTGTCAGCTCGGCCTCACAGATCGCAACCGCGCGAATCCGCACCATACATTTTGCGGAAAAGAACGAAGGGTTGCGGTAGATCCTCGTCCACCTATGCGGCGCGAGACAAACCCTTTATAATCGCCCTTATGGTGGCAAGCCCTTTACTTCGCGGTCGGCTGAACAATCCTTTTTTGTATCTTGCGCTTCTCGTGATGATAGCGCTGGCTGTCGCGCTGGCCGCGCTGCCAAGGCTTGAGCGCGCCTTCCGCATGCAAAGTGGAGAACGCAGCGAGTCAACGCTGCGCCTGGCTGTCGAGGGCCTTGAAGGCGCATTGCGTCGGTACGAGCCCTTGCCCGCGCTCGTTGCGGAAAGGCCGATCCTGCGCACCCTCCTCGGCGAACCTGACAATGCGCAGCTCAGAGCAACGATCAACCGTCAGCTTCAACAGACGGCGGCCGATGTCAGCGCCTCTGATATTTACCTGATGGATGCGACTGGTTTGACGCTGGTGTCGAGCAATTATCACAAGGAACGCTCCTTTATCGGGCGCAGCTTTAATTTCCGCCCCTACTTCACCCAGGCGCTGGCTGGCGAAGTCGGTCGGTATTTTGCGCTCGGCACGACATCGGGCGAACGCGGATATTTCTTTGCGGCGCCGGTGAACCAAGGCGATCGGGTTGCTGGTGTTGTCGCCGTTAAATTCACCGTAGATACATTCGAAGAGGCCTGGTGCGCAGGCGACAGCGATATCATCGTCACCGACAGCAACGATGTCGTTTTCATGTCGAACCGGCCCGAATGGCATTTCCGTGCTTTATCGCCCCTCTCGCCCGATGCGCTGGCTGGGATCGAGGCCGACCGCCAATACCCGTTGGATCGCGTCATTGCGCTCCAAAACCAGCGCGCGCCGCTGAATGACAGATTCAGTCTGATCGAGATCGCCGACCAGGGCGCGACCAAGAGCTTTATTGCCCGGACCATGCCGATCGCCGAGGCCGGTTGGAACGTCACGATCCTGTCTCCGACCGGGCCTGCAAGGACCCAGGCGCTGGCAGTGTTGGCGCTTCTTGCCATGGTGATCTTATCGTCGGCAATGGTCGCCGCGATCGCATTGCAACGGCGTGCCCGGCAAGCAGAACGTTTCGAGGCGCAGCGCGCCACGCAGGAGTTGCTGGAACAGCGGGTGGCAGAGCGCACCGCCGATCTCAATGCCGTCAACCACCAGCTCATCGACGAGATCGAAGAGCGAAAGAGGACCGAGGAACATCTGCGCAAGACCCGGGCCGATCTGGTCCAAGCCGGCAAACTCGCTGCACTCGGTCAGATGTCGGCAGCACTCAGTCATGAGTTTAACCAGCCGCTGGCGGCGGTGAAAGTTTATGCCGAAAATGCGGTCCGATTTCTTGATCGGGGCGAGACAAGTGAAGCGCGTGGCAATATACAGCGCGTCTCTGAGATGACCGATCGCATGGCAGCGATCTCCAACCATCTCCGCAACTTTGCCCGTCGCCCGCAGCAAAAGCTAAGGCCGATCCCGCTTTTGGCTGCAATAGACGATGCGATCGACCTAATGGATGCGCGGCTGACGTCAAGCGGCGCATCGATCAAATTCGACCGGCCCGAAAATGAAATCTGGATTGTCGGCGGCCATGTGCGCTTGCAGCAGGTGGTTGTGAACCTGCTCAGCAATGCACTCGACGCCATGGAGAACAACCCCGGGCCCATTATTGAAATCGGCATTATAGTGCAGGAAGGGCGTTGCCACGTTGAGGTCCGCGACCATGGCAGCGGATTGCCCGATGACCGGAGGGCGGAGATCTTCGATCCGTTTTTCACAACCAAGAGTCCCGGCAAGGGACTGGGTCTCGGTCTTTCGATTTCCTACAACATCATCAAGGATTTCGGCGGCAATCTGTCGACCAGAAACCATGCCGGCACAGGCGCAATCTTCATCATTGACTTGAAGCTTGCCGAGGCTCCATCGCATGCGGTTCCAGATACCGATTGCGTGGCCGCCGAATGAGCGACGGGACCATCCTGTTCGTCGACGACGAAGACCATCTGCGTTTTGCCGCCGCGCAGACGTTTAAACTTGAAGAGCTGGACGTTACTTGTCTTGCCCAGGCCGACAAGGCACTGGAGCGCATCAGCCGCAACTTTGCTGGCATTCTGGTGACCGATCTGCGCATGTCCGATATGGACGGTATCGAGCTCATGCGCCGCGTCTTGGAGATCGATCCTGAATTCCCGGTCATTGTGGTTACCGGCCATGGCGACGTCGAGCTGGCGGTGCGATGCATGCGCGAAGGTGCGTATGACTTTCTTGAAAAGCCCTATGCACCGGACCGGTTGATCGACACCGTGCGCCGAGCGCTCGACAAGCGGCGGCTGACCCTCGAAAATCGCGTTCTGCGCTCGCAGGTGGGCGGGCGCGATGCCATCGAAGCGCGCCTCGGCGGACGCAGCGACGCCATGGTCGCACTACGGCACCAAATTCGCGCTCTTGCGGCAACGGAAGCCGATGTTCTGATTGTCGGCGCAACGGGAACCGGAAAGGAGGTCGCCGCCCGCGCATTGCACAGGGCGAGCGCACATGGCGACAAGCCGTTCGTTCACATCAATTGTGCCGCTTTGCCCGATGCATTGATCGAGAGCGAGTTGTTCGGCCATGAAGCTGGTGCCTTTCCCGGCGCGACCCGCGCCCGCTTTGGAAAGTTCGAGCACGGCCGCGGTGGTACAATCTTTCTCGATGAGATTGAAAGCATGGCGCAGCACGTCCAGGCCAAGTTATTGCATGCCATCCAGAACCGTTCGATTACACGGCTCGGCTCCAACGAGCCTGTAGAGCTCGATGTGCGTTTCATAGCCGCCAGCAAAACGGACCTTGAAGCCGAAGCCGCTGCCGGTCGCTTCCGCAGTGATCTTCTGTACCGGCTGAACGTGGTCACCCTGCGCGTGCCTGATTTGAATGAACGGCGCGAGGACATTCCGCGCCTGTTTGTTCAGCTCGTCAACGAGGCGGCTGTGCGATACAAACGCCCGGCGCCCGACATTCCCGGAGCGGTCTTGAATGCCGTCTCGGCCCGTGACTGGCCAGGAAACGTCCGCGAGCTGCGCAATGCCGCCGATCGGTTCGCACTCGGCTTCGATCTGGCTCTCGGCGGCGATGATCTACCGGCCGAGGCACAACGTCAGCCGGCGAGCCTGTCGGAGCAGGTTTCCCAATATGAACGCGCGCTGATCGCAGCCCGGTTAACCGCCCAAGGCGGCAGCCTGAAGGAGACCTATGAGGCGCTCGGCCTGTCGCGTAAGGCGCTTTATGAGAAGATGCAAAAATATGGCCTGTCACGCCAATCGTTCGCTGAAATGGACGACACGTCCGACTGAACATGGATGCTGATGATGATTATGTGTCGAATCCGAAACACGATCCCGCATCTTCTGTTACCGAACGCACCCAATGACGCAATGTGCCAGCGCTTCACATCAAGAAATATCCTTGGGCCACTTGCTTCATGCACTAAAATGAGCGCACACTGAAACAGGCACGCCTCGAGGCAGGTGCCTGGGGGAGTCTCCACGACTGTTCCGCCGGTTAAGACTGGCGGCATGAATGCGTGAGCGCGCCCTACGATAAACGGAGGAATTGATGAAATCTTTGATCTTGATGACGGCCGCCGCGGCCGCCGCGTTAACAGCATCGGTCGCATCCGCACAGGATAGAGAAGGCTGGCCTGAGAGCTTTACCGTCGGTACGGCTTCCCAGGGCGGCACCTACTTCGCCTACGGATCCGGATGGGCCAACCTGGTCGCCGACGAATTGGGCATTTCCGGTGGCGGCGAAGTCACTGGCGGCCCGATGCAGAACATGGCACTGGTGCACACAGGCGAAAACGCCTTCGGCATGACGACCATGGGCCCGGCGGCTGAGTCAATCGCCGGCACAAATCCGATCGCACCCGGCCTTCAGATGGACAAGGCCTGCGCGATTTTCCCGATGTATCAGACGCCGTTCTCGGTGACGGCTCTGACATCATCCGGCATTCAGTCCATCGGCGACATTCCGGCCGGTGCCAAGATCGGGTTTGGCCCGGCGGGCTCGACGTCGGATACCTATTTCCCGCGTATGATGGAGACGTTGGGTGTCGACTTCGAACGACGCAATGGCGGGTGGACCGACCTCGGCGGTCAGCTTCAGGATGGACTGCTGGACGTGATCGCGTTCGCGGCCGGCGTTCCGGTTCCGGCGGTCAGCCAGCTTGAGGTCCAGACCGATGTGAACTTTATCGAGTTCACCGAAGAAGAGCAGCAGAAGATCCTGGACACCTTCCCAGTCTCGAACTTCGCGATTGCGGCCGACACCTACACCACGCTTGAAAACGACGCCCGCTCGGTCTCGATGTGGAATTTTGCGATCGCCAACTGCGACCTGCCGGAAAGCTTCGTCAACGCCGTGGTCGACATCGTCATGTCGGACAATGATCGGATCGTGAACATCCACCGCGCCGGCCGTTCTACGTTGCCGGAGCATTGGGATAAGAATCAAGTGATGAAGTGGCATCCAGGCGCAGCCAAATGGTTCAACGAAAATGCAGGCGCGGAGATTCCGGCCGGCATGATCCACGGCGGCTGACCAAGGATAGATGTTAAGAAGCCTCGCGCGCGGCTCGACGAGCCGGGCGCGAGCGATCACAATAGAGACTGCCGCGCACAATGTATGCGCATCCGGGAGGGGACCATGGCCGACCAGGCCGCAAACAACGAAGACGTCGTTGTTGCAGAAGGCGTCGACGAAGAACCCGTAGAGAGCAACCGTCGCCTCTTCAAAGGGCGGACCTATCTGCTGATCAGCCTGTTTGCGACCGTCTACGCGGCCTTCCATATGGCTGCTCTCAATGGCCTGTCCATCTCAGAGTTGACTGGCGGTCTGGTTGTCATTCCCTTCCTGCCCACCTTTCCGATGGAAACCTGGAACTTTCGCATCGTCCACATAGCCGGTGCGCTTGCGCTCGGCTTTTTGATGTTCAGCGGTAGCCGGTTTTCTGAGGGTGAGACCGAAGACAACCGCCTGCTCCGCCTGATCGGTATCGCGCTGATCGTTCCCGCTGTGTTCGCGCTCGGCGCGGCCCTGTCCTTCGCCATCGAAATCGCCAACGGTGTGATGTGGAACGGCATCGACGAGCGTATTCAGTTCAACGAGACTTGGTTCTTCGGTGCACCACTGATGTTGGCGGCTTGCAGCGCCATCGTCCTGTCCTGGTTTTACAAGCGCCAGCGCGACGCAATCAATGTCCTCGATCTGGTCCTCGCTATCAGTGGTATCGCCATTGCCGCTTATCTGATTACCATCTACGGCACGCTGATGCGCAATTCGACCGGCACGCCGTTCGCGCCGATCGGTATCTCGATAGCCGCCCTGGCGGGAACGCTGCTGATCATGGAACTGACGCGCCGCGTTGCCGGCCTTGCGCTGGTGATCATTTCCATCGTCTTCCTGGCCTATGTCTTCACCGGCCAGTACATGCCTGGCTTCCTGAACTCGCCCGCCATTTCCTGGCAGCGCTTTTTCAGCCAGATCTACACGGATGCCGGGATTCTCGGACCGACGACCGCGGTCTCTTCCACCTACATCATCCTGTTCATCATCTTCGCCGCATTCTTGCAGGCATCGAAAGTGGGCGACTATTTCGTCAACTTCGCCTTTGCTGCCGCTGGTCGTGCGCGAGGAGGCCCGGCCAAAGTGGCCATCTTTGCGTCGGGCCTTATGGGCATGATCAACGGGACCTCCGCCGGCAATGTCGTGGCCACAGGTTCGCTGACGATTCCGCTGATGAACAAGGTCGGCTATCAAAAAAAGGTTGCCGGCGCGATCGAGGCTTCCGCCTCCACGGGCGGTCAGATCATGCCGCCGATCATGGGCGCAGGCGCTTTCATCATGGCGGAGATCACCGGGATTCCGTATCAGGAAATTGCGATTGCCGCGATCATCCCGGCCGTTCTCTATTTCACATCGATCTATTTCATGGTCGATTTTGAAGCCGCCAAGATGGGCATGCGGGGAATGCGGGACGACGAGTTACCCAAGGTGCGCGCCATGTTGCGCCGCATCTTTTTGTTCATCCCGATCATCATCCTGATCGTAGCGCTGTTCCAGGGTTATTCGGTCATCCGCGCCGGCACCCTGGCCACTGCGGCCGCGGCCGTTGTGAGTTGGCTCGCTCCCGCTGAAATGCGTCTGACACGTCTGTTGATGCCGGGTCGCGAAAGCTCCGTCCTCGGCTCGCTCGGACTGCAGGCGCTCATCGTCGCGGCGATCATTGCCATCGCCTTTGGCGCGCTCTTCCTGGTGGATACCGTAGACCAGACTGTCGTCACCGGCGGGGGAGCATTGCTGGTGATCGTGCTCGGGATTTGGGCGCTCAACCGGCGCCGCCGCCGGATCAGCCAGTCGCCTTCGGAAGGTGACCAGACCGATCAAGCCCAGGCCCATCAAGCCCAGACCCATCAAGCCCAAACTCATCAAGCCCAAACTCATCAAGCGATGAATTTCGGATCGATCGTCAAGGCATTCGAAATTGCCGGGATCATGTCAATTCAGATTATCGCCGTGTGCGCCTGCGCCGGCATCATCGTCGGCGTGATTTCATTGACAGGCGTCGGCGCGCGCTTTTCCAATCTGTTGTTGGGCCTCGCCGAAGCCTCACAATTGTTGTCGCTGGTCTTTGCCATGTGTATTGCCATCCTGCTCGGTATGGGCATGCCGACAACGGCCGCATATGCAGTAGCGGCCTCCGTTGTTGCACCCGGCCTGATCGAACTGGGTATCGCACCGCTGACTGCACATTTCTTCGTGTTCTATTTCGCCGTGGTATCCGCCATTACGCCGCCGGTGGCTCTTGCCTCCTACGCAGCGGCCGGCATATCGGGAGCCAACCCGATGGAGACCTCCATCACCTCGTTCAAAATCGGTATCGCCGCTTTCGTCGTGCCGTTCATGTTCTTCTACAACGCGGCGCTGCTGATGGAATCCCACACGCTGGAGATCATCCGCGCGTTCCTGACCGCCATGCTCGGTGTATTTCTGCTCTCCTCGGGTGTACAGGGCTGGTTCTTCGGCAGGAAGGCGGTCTGGATCCTCCGGGTCGCACTCATCGGCACCGCGCTGGTTCTGATCGAAGGGTCCGTGCTGACGGATATCATCGGTATCGGCATGGCTGCACTGATCCTTTTCGTGCAGCGCGTCATCAAACCCAAGGAAGGCTTTAGCATAGGCGTGCGTGGCGCGGATTGAAGCGTTACGCTTTCATCGACGGCGCCGGCAATGCGACCCGCGCCGACTATGCCTCCGCCTATCACAAGCTGGACGGACGCGTTCTCATCCCGTTGCACCACTCCTCGCTCACATGGGTTTCCGCTTGTCGACGACTGAGTTCTGCGCAAAACCGAAAGGAACCAGAACGCGGCGGGCAAACCCGCTGGAGGCAATCAAACGGATCAGCCGCTCCCCGCCGCTACCGCCGGACCGTGAGCACGCCGGAGAATATAATCAGACCCAGGCCAAGAAGTGACGCCGCATCCGGCACCTCGCTGAAGATCAGGATCCCCCAAAGCGCGGAAAAGCCGACATAGGAGAAATCGAAGACACCGATGATCCGCGGCGGGCCGGATTGGTAGGCCACGGCCGCGCCGATGCTGCCGGCCAGGATCGCGCCCGCGAGCAAGAGCATTGCCAACCACTCAAGCATCCCCATCGGTGTCCACGGCGCGGACAGGAAATGGGGCTCGCTGCCAAAGGCACCGGTCGAGGCCGTCATGGCGCCCAAACCGCCCACCAGAATGAAAGCGAGCTTGAAGGCAAGCGTCAGCGTCAGCGGATGTTCCTGGCGGCAATGGGTGCGTGTAAGGATCACCGCCAACGCATACAGCAAGGCCGCGACCAGGGGCAGCAATGCATAGAGGTTGAAGTCCGAGGCCTCGGGCCTGAGGATCAGCACCACACCCAAAAAACCGATGAGAACCGCCACCCAGCCCAGCCGCCCGACGCGGTCGCCAAGCAGCACCGGAGAAAGCAGCACCATGAAGATCGGCGCCGTGTAAAATGCGGCGGCCGCGAGGGACAATTGCAGATGCGGCAGGGCGGCGTAATAGGCGACCCAGCTAAAGACCAGCAGGAGGCTGCGCAGCGCGGCCCATCCGGGGCGCGCCGGCATTAGTCGCACCCCGCCGATCGCTATAACCATGAACAGCAGCAGAAAGGGCAGTGCGACCAACGAGCGCATCACGAAGATCTGCCACAGAACGAATCCGGTGCTGAGATGTTTGATCGTCGCGTCGCCGAGCGACAGCCAGAACACCCCAAACACAATGGCGAAGACGGCGAGCACAATATTGTCGGCGCCGGCAGCCACCGCACCGGTGTTGATGTTGGCCATGACTGTTTCGGCTCCGCGTCCTGACGGGCGCCGTGCGGCGCGCCGAAACGCATTGAGGCCATTCACACGATGCTTGTCAATGCCCGCGGCAAGGGGCCGTCGATCCGCGAACAATGAGTTCGGTCGGCATCTGAATGATCTCCGGTGCCGTCAGCCGGCCGGCCAGGATATCGAGCAACAGGGTCATGGCGGTGCGCCCGATCTCGACGCGCGGCTGGCTGATCGTGGTCAGCGGCGGGCTGAAGCTGTCGCTCATGAACAGGTCATCGAAACCGATCACCGAAACGTCCTGCGGCACGCGCAGCCCCATATCGCGCAGCTCGCCGATGGCGCCGAAGGCCATCTCGTCATTGGCGACGAACAGCGCCGTCGGCGGACGGGCGGATTCGAAAATCCGGCGGCAGGCCTGACGTCCGCTCTGCAGGGAATAGTCGCCCACCGCCTCGTGGGCGGCCGGCACCGACAGACCAGCCTCGGCCATGGTCCGGCGGAAGCCTTCGAGCCGCAGGCGGCCGAGGATCTCCGGCACCGGTCCGGCGATGTGTCCGATGCGGCGATGGCCGAGTTCGATCAAATGGCGCACGGCTATGCGCGACGCCGCCCGGTTATCGATCTGCACATGGGCAAGCCCACTGTCTTCGATCGCCTCGAGCGCCACGACGATGGGCGGCATATCCCAACCGGCGCTGAGAATAGGATGATCCGCCGGCAATTGCCCGGTCATCAGGATCATGCCGTCGGCATGGCCGCCGCGCAGCATGTCGAAATACTCGGTGTCGCGCGCCGCCTCGTCCTCGGTATTGCCCATCAGCAGCACATAGCCCGCGGCGCGGGCAACCGCTTCCACGCCCTTGAAGATCTCCAGATAGAACGGGTTGCTCATGTTGCGCACGACCAGCAACACCGCCATCGACTTCTGGATGCGCAGATTGCGCGCCCGCACGTTGAGCCGATAGTTGAGCCTGTGCGCCGCATCGCGCACCTTGTCGCGCGTCGCGTCGGTGACCAGACCGGAATCGCTGAGCGCCCGCGACACCGTGGCCGTCGACACGCCGGCAAGCGCAGCAATATCCTTGATCCGCGAGCGCTGAACCATCCTGGCGAGTTATACCTCCCTGCACATCAAACGCGCATTGCGACGCGTCGCCGCATCCCGACGCCGCGTGGCGCGGAAGCAGCCGGTCAGACGTTGCGTTTGATCCGAACAGCTTGGTTATAGTGGATTTGTAATCGATTGCAAAACCGGTCCGCAGTGCAGAAGCTGTCGTGAATGCGGAGACAACTACCGGCTGCTCAACGGCCAATGGCGGGCCGGCGGCGAACCGGGCCAGGGATAAATGCGATGCTGAGCGCAAAGAGCACGGTGGTCAGGACAGCATTGCAGACCAACACCGCACTGTAGCTGCCGGTGACCGAAAAGACGGTGCTCGCGACCGCCATGCCCAGCGTGCCGCCCAGCAGTTGCGCGCTCATGGCGATGCCGCCGACAAGCCCCTGCTTCTCCTCCGGCACGGCCTTGGCCAGGGCGCTGCGCGGCGGCGCAAACAGGAACATCATGCCGAGGTTCCAGACCAACAAGCCCGGCACCATCAGCGGGTAGCTTTCCACCCGCACCGCGTAAGCGGTCCACAGCAGGCCAAGAGTCGACAAGACCAGCGCCGCGCGCACCAGCGGCCGGGCTCCGAAGCGATCGGCGAGGCTACCGGATGGCCCGGCCAGGAGGGGCGACATGACCATCGAAACCATCAGTGCGAGCCCGGCCGTCAGCGGGCTCATCTGCAGCCGGTCCTGCAGGAAGTGCGCGCCGAAAATGATGACGGCGATCTTGGTGAATTGTGCCGCGAAGATCGCCAGGCTGTAGATGCAGAAGGCTGCATCGCGAAACAGGTCGACCTCGATCAGCGGCGCGGACACACGCAACTCGGCGGTCACGAAGACAACGAGCAGCAGCAGGCCGGCGACGAAGGGACCGGCGATCCATGGATTGGACCAGCCCCAGTCCTGCCCCTGCATCAGGGCGAAAACGAACAATCCCAGTCCCGCCACCAAAAGCAGCAGGCCGATTGTATCCAGTCGCGGTGCCTTGCTGTGAGAGGCTGGATTGGACCAGTCGCGCAAGACGACCAGCGCAATGGCAAAGACAAGCGGCAGGTTGATCCAAAAAATCCAACGCCACGACAAAAGCTCGGTGAACAACCCGCCGACCAACGGTCCAAGCGCCAGAAACGTCGTGCCGATCGCGCCATAAACGCCCAGCGCGGCGCCGCGCTGCTCCGGCGGGAAGACCAGAGTGATCATCGCCATCGACAGCGGAAAGACGATGGCGGCGCCGATGCCCTGAAGGGCACGCGCGGCGATCAGAACGCCACCGGACGGCGCAAACCCGCACGCAACGGACGCGCCGGAAAACAGCACGATCCCGGCCAGAAACATCTGCCGGTGACCGAACATATCGGCCAGTTTGCCGCCAGCGGCCGCCAAAGCCGCGAACACCAGCAGATAGACATTGACCGCCCAATGGGCGGCAAGCTGGGACATGCCAAGATCGCGGCTGATCGACGGCAGGGCGACGCTCACGACCGTCTCGTCCAGCAGGATGAGACCGATCACGAAGCCCATGGCGAAAACAATGTGCCAACGCCGGCCCTCTTCGGTTGTGGACAAGATCCCGATGTCACGCCTCCCGGACAATCCATCCGGATATCGCCGATACCGGCCGCAGCCGTACCACACCGCCGCGCGCCCGTCGATCACGATGACCGCCCGGGCCTGTTCTGAGGCAGGTTCCAAGTTTGCCGCATCATGCGGCGCACTTTGGATTCAGGATGTAAGCGGAAAGGCGCGTTCGAAGGCCGCGATCCCCGGCGGATTGAAATCCACCGCACGGGATGCGTCGAGGCGACGCGCCCAGCCGATATCGTAGAAACGCTGCAGCAACGCGGTGCCAAGCGCTCCCGCCAGATGATTGCGGCGCACGCTCCAGTCGAGACAGGCCTTGCAAAGCGGCCTTCGCCCCTTGGAAAGGGTCGCGACGTCGATGCCGAAATCGGCAAAGAAGGCGGCTCCTGAGGCACTCAAACGCAGCCCGTCGACATCGCCTTCCAGAAATCCGCGTTGGCGCGCGCTTTCAAAAACCCGAACCCCGAAATCGCCGGCCAAATGATTGTAGCAGACGCGCGCGCGACGCAGCGCCGGATCCTTCGGCCCCGGCCGCACCCGCAGATGGCCCTTTTCGGCGGCGACACCCATCAGGGTCTCAAGCAGCGCCGCCACGCGGGCATCGGCAAGCGAATAGTAGCGGTGCCGGCCCTGTTTGCGCGGCGTGACAAGGCCGCCCGACGCGAGTTTCGCCAGATGCGAACTGGCCGTCTGCAGGGTAACGCCGGCCTCGCCGGCCAATTCGCCGGCGGTCAGCGCCTTGCCGCTCACCAGCGCCGTCAACATGTTCGCCCGCGCTGGATCGCCAATCAGCGAGCCGATCAGGGCAATATCTGGTCCTTCTTTCATAATTCGATGATAGTCGAACTATGCCCGCATAGCAAGCAGTCAATATCCTGTTGATACGCTGTCGCGTATGCGCATATGCACAATAAATAGGCAGAATTTCTGCATTGCACAAAAGGCAGCCAGTCGGCACGTGCCGCGCCGGTGGTATCGGCGTATCCGGCCTGGCCGGCCAAGACCCCATGGGAATCAAGCCTTTGCCGGTTCGAGGACCGCACCGCTCCCGGTCTGGCATGAATCCTGCTGAATTGATTGGCGGTTTCAATAACCCTCGCGGAGAAAACTTATGGAAAAACGAACCAGAACCGCCCGGTCGATCGGCCTGGCAAGCATCGCAGCGGTGCTCATGGCAACGGCTGCGGCCAAGGCGGAGGACACGATCAAGGTCGGCATCCTGCATTCGCTCTCGGGCACGATGGCGATTTCGGAGACCACCCTGAAAGACGTCATGCTCATGTTGATCGAAGAGCAGAACGAGAACGGGGGCCTGTTGGGCAAGCAGCTGGAACCGGTGGTGGTCGATCCGGCCTCCGACTGGCCGCTCTTTGCCGAAAAGGCCCGTGAACTGCTCGAAGTCCATGAAGTCGCCGCCGTCTTCGGCAACTGGACCTCGGTTAGCCGCAAATCGGTGCTGCCGGTTTTCGCCGAGCTGAACGGCATCCTGTTCTACCCGGTGCAGTATGAGGGCGAGGAAAGCCAGCGCAACGTCTTCTACACCGGCGCCGCGCCCAACCAGCAAGCCATTCCGGCTGTCGACTATCTGCTCGAAAACGAAGAGGTCGAGCGCTGGGTTCTGGCCGGCACCGACTACGTTTATCCGCGCACGACCAACAAGATCCTGGAAGCCTATCTGAAATCCAACGGCGTGACCGACGACGACATCATGATCAACTACACGCCTTTCGGCCATTCCGACTGGCAGACGATCGTGTCCGACATCAAGGATTTCGGCTCGCAGGGCAAGAAAACCGCCGTCGTCTCGACGATCAATGGCGACGCCAACGTGCCCTTCTACAAGGAGCTCGGCAATCAGGGCATCTCGGCCGAAGACATTCCGGTGATCGCCTTTTCCGTCGGCGAGGAGGAACTGGCCGGCCTGGACACCGCGCCGCTAGTCGGACATCTCGCCGCCTGGAACTACTTCCAGTCGGTTGAAACCGATGAGAACGAAGAGTTTATCGAAACTTGGAAAGCCTTTATCGGCGACGAGGACCGTGTCACCAACGACCCGATGGAAGCCCACTATATCGGCTTCAACATGTGGGTGGCGGCGGTCGAGAAGGCCGGCACCACCGATGTCGACACAGTGATCGACGAAATCATCGGTGTCACCGTGCCGAACCTCTCCGGCGGTTACTCGGCGATGATGCCGAACCACCACATCACCAAGCCGGTGCTGATCGGCGAGATCCAGGAGGACGGCCAGTTCGACATCGTCGATCAGACCGATGGCCTGGTGGCCGGCGACGCCTGGTCCGACTATCTGCCGGACTCGGCCAAGCTGATCTCCGATTGGCGCAAGCCTTTGGAATGCGGCAATTTCAATGTCGAGACTGCCACCTGCGGCGGCAAGGGCAGCTAAATGACCTGGCGGGCGCGACAGCGCCCGCCACCTCCCCTCTGACCGGCAAAGCGACACATGACGCTTCTCCACCGCCTGCTCGCCGCTCTGCTGCTGCTGGTTTCGCTCGGTGCCGGCGCGGCGGCCGAGACCGATCTCGAGCCGCTGATCGACGCTCTGGCCACGGGCAAGCTGAAAGACCGTGGCGGACAGATCGAGGCGCTGGCGGCGACCGGCGACCCGCGTGTCGTGCCGGCGCTCGAGGCGCTGCGGCAGGGCCGGCTCTATTTCCGGCGCTCCGACGACAAGGTCTTCATCGCCGAAAGGGAAGGCGACGATTTCCGTCTCATCGACGCGATCAGCGGCGAAACCGTCGAGACGCTGGGCAGGAAGGCCGTCCGCAAGGTCAAGGTCAACAACCGCCTGCGCCGCCAGATCGGCGAGGCCGTCGGCGCGCTCACCCTGGGCAGCGACGATCCGCAAACGCGTATCGCCGCGGCCGCCACGATCTTCAAATCCGCAGACCCGGAGAGTCTTGAACCGCTGACGCAGGCGCTCGCCCGTGAACAGGTGGCCGCGGTGCGCGCCGCCATGGAGCGCGCCCGGGCCGCGATCGTCATTCAGTCCGACATGCCGGACGAGGACAAGCTCGCGGCCGTGGCGCTGCTGCGCACTGACGGCGGGCGCGCCGCCCTGCCGTTGCTGCAGGGTCTCGCCGCCGATTCCGACGGCCCGGTGCGTGCGGCTGCCGACGCGGCGGTTGCCCATATCGAGCGGGTAATGGCGCTGTGGAACACCGGCGAGACGATCTGGTACGGTATCTCGCTCGGATCGGTGCTGCTGCTGGCGGCGATCGGCCTCGCCGTCACCTTCGGCGTCATGGGCGTCATCAACATGGCGCATGGCGAAATGGTCATGCTCGGCGCCTACACCACCTTCGTCGTCCAGGAACTCATCCGCACCCATCACCCCGGCCTGTTCGACTACTCGCTGGCGATGGCGCTGCCGCTTGCCTTCCTCGTCTCCGGGGCCTGCGGCTTCGCCCTCGAACGCGGCGTCATCCGCTTTCTCTACGGCCGTCCGCTGGAGACGCTGCTTGCCACCTGGGGCGTGTCGCTCATTCTCCAGCAGGCGGTCCGTACCATCTTCGGCCCGACCAATCAGGAGGTCGGCAATCCGTCCTGGATGTCGGGCGCCTATGAACTCGGCGGGCTGACCATCACGGCCAACCGGCTGTGGATCGTGGTGTTCGCTCTGATCGTCTTTTTCGCCCTCTTCGCCGTGTTGAAGAAGACCGCCTTCGGCTTGCAGATGCGGGCGGTCACCCAGAACCGGAAAATGGCCGCCTCAATGGGCATCCGCACGCCCTGGGTGGGCGCCCTGACCTTCGCGCTCGGCTCCGGCATCGCCGGCATCGCCGGTGTGGCGCTGTCGCAGATCGCCAATGTCTCGCCCAATCTGGGCCAGAGCTACATCATCGACAGTTTCATGGTGGTGGTCTTCGGCGGCGTCGGCAATCTGTGGGGCACGCTGATCGGCGCCATGACACTCGGCATCGCCAACAAATTCCTGGAACCCTATGCCGGCGCGGTGCTGGCCAAGATCCTCATCCTGGTTTTCATCATCCTGTTCATCCAGAAGCGGCCGCGTGGCCTGTTCGCGCTCAAGGGCCGGGCGGTGGAGACATGATCACCGCCTTCGTCGTCAATGCGCTCGACCGCAAGGCGCGTTGGGTCATCGCCGCGCTCGTGCTGGTGGCGCTGCTGGTGCCGCTCGCCAATCTCGCCCTGCCGCCCGACAATCCGCTGCATGTGCCCAATTACACGATCAGCCTGTTCGGCAAATACCTGACCTATGCGCTGCTGGCGCTGGCGCTCGACCTCGTCTGGGGCTATTGCGGCATCCTGTCGCTCGGTCACGCCGCCTTTTTCGCGCTCGGCGGCTATGCGATGGGCATGTATCTGATGCGTCAGATCGGCACGCGCGGCGTCTATGGCGATCCGGTGCTTCCGGATTTCATGGTGTTCCTGAACTGGCAGGAACTGCCATGGTTCTGGTACGGCTTCGACATGTTCTGGTTCGCCGCCATCATGGTCCTGCTGGTGCCGGGCCTGCTGGCTTTCGTCTTCGGCTGGTTCGCTTTCAGAAGCCGCGTCACCGGCGTCTATCTGTCGATCATCACCCAGGCCATGACCTATGCGTTGCTGCTTGCCTTCTTCCGCAATGAAATGGGCTTCGGCGGCAATAACGGCCTGACCGACTTCAAGGACATTCTCGGCGCCAACATTCAGGCCGACACCACCCGCGCCGCGCTGTTCTCCGCATCCGCGATCGCCCTGGCGCTCGCCTTTCTGATCTGCTCCGGCATCGTCCGGTCGAAATTCGGCAAGGTGCTGATCGCCGTGCGCGACGCCGAAAGCCGGTCGCGCTTTTTCGGCTACAGGGTCGAGAACGTGAAGCTGTTCGTGTTCGTTGTCTCAGCGATGATGGCCGGCGTCGCCGGCGCCCTTTACGTGCCGCAGGTCGGCATCATCAATCCCGGCGAGTTCGCCCCCGCCAACTCGATCGAAGTGGTGATCTGGACCGCCATCGGCGGCCGCGGCACGCTGATCGGCCCGATCATCGGAGCGGTGCTCGTCAACGCCGGCAAATCCGTCTTCACCGCGGCCTTTCCCGAATTCTGGCTGTTCGCCCTGGGAGGACTGTTCGTTGCCGTCACCCTGTTCCTGCCGAAAGGCATCGTCGGCTCGCTGGCCGGCATCGGTGCCCTGATCGGGCGCGCCCGTCCCACGGCCGGCTCCAAACCGGCGGAGGCGGCGGCCGAATGATCAAGGTGGCGCAGGGCAGCCTGCTTTATCTCGATGGTGTCAGCGTGGCCTTTGACGGCTTCAAGGCCGTCAACAATCTGTCGCTGGTGCTGGCACCCGGCGAGATGCGGGCGATCATCGGTCCCAACGGCGCCGGCAAAACGACGATGATGGACATCATCACCGGCCGGACCAAGCCCGACAGCGGCGACGTCATCTTCGACGGCGCGATCGATCTGACGCGCCACGACGAGACCGACATCGCAGCGCTCGGTATCGGCCGAAAGTTTCAAAAACCCACCGTGTTCGAAAGCCACACCGTGTTGGACAATCTGGAACTGGCGCTCAACCGCGACCGCGGCGTGTTCGCCACCTTGTTCCACCGGCCGGTACGCGAAGACCACGAGCGCATCGAAAGCATCCTCGAGACCATTCGCCTGACGGACCGCCGTGATGCGCTGGCCGCTGATCTGTCGCACGGCCAGAAACAGTGGCTTGAGATCGGCATGCTGATTGCCCAGGACCCGAAACTGCTGCTGGTCGACGAACCCGTTGCCGGCATGACCGACGCCGAGACCGAGGAGACGGCGGCTCTGCTGCGTGCCATCGCCCGCGACCACACGGTGATCGTCGTCGAACACGATATGGGCTTCGTGCGCGCGCTCGATGTCAAGGTGACGGTGCTGGCCGAAGGATCGGTATTGGCCGAGGGGTCGCTCGACCATGTCAGCGCCGACAAGAACGTCATCGAAAACTATTTGGGACGCTGACGTGGCCACGCTGACCGTCGACGACATTCATCTCCATTACGGCGCGGCCGAAGCCCTGCGCGGCGTCTCGCTGACGGCCGACAGGGCCCGCATCACCTGTGTGCTCGGCCGCAATGGCGTCGGCAAGACGTCGCTTCTGCGCGCCGTCACCGGTCAGCACGCCGTGACGTCGGGTTCCGTCTCTTTTGACGGCGAAAACCTGAAAGGCCGGGCGCCCTATGCCCGCGCATCGATGGGCATGGCGATCGTGCCGCAGGGCCGCGAGATCTTTCCGCTGCTGACGGTGCGTGAAAATCTCGAAACCGGTTTCGCCTGCCTGCCGCGCCGCGATCGCGCCGTGCCCGCCGAGGTGTTCGATCTGTTTCCGGTGCTCGACAGCATGCTGTCGCGGCGTGGCGGCGACCTGTCCGGCGGCCAGCAGCAGCAACTGGCGATCGGCCGGGCGCTGGTCACCCGGCCGAAACTGCTGCTGCTCGACGAACCGACGGAAGGTATCCAGCCCTCGATCATCAAGGATATCGGCCGCGCGCTGACCTATCTGCGCGATACGGCGGGGCTTGCCATTCTGCTGGTCGAACAATATCTCGACTTCTGCCGCGAACTTGCTGATGATGTTTACATCATGGACCGCGGCGAGATCGTGCATCACGGGCCGGCCTCCGATCTCGACAGGCAGGAGGTGCGGCGCCACCTGATGGTGTGAGCGTCGGCAAGGAACAGAAGGCAGGCATGGCGCAAGCATCGACCGCGAGATTGCAACGGACCGTCGGCCGCGGGCGGTTGTCCGTGCGCCATCTCGCCGGCCGCACCCGCCTCGGCCGGCTGTACCAGGAGGGCGCCGCCAAGGTCCGCATGCCGAAGACCTTCGACGGCGACGCGCTGGATGCCGTGCTGATCAACACGGCCGGCGGCCTGACCGGCGGCGACCGTTTCGACTGGTCGGTCGACGTCGGCGCGCATGGCCGCGCGGTGGTCACCACCCAGGCCTGCGAGAAGGTCTACCGCGCCACGGAAGGTGCGGCGGACGTCGCCATCGACATCGCCGTCGGGCCCGGCGCGGCACTCGCCTGGCTGCCGCAGGAAACCATCCTGTTCGACCGCTCCGCCCTATCGCGCCGTGTCGATATCGCGCTTGCCGCGGACGCCGGCCTGTTGCTTGTCGAACCGGTCATTTTCGGCCGGCAGGCAATGGGCGAGGCCGTTAGCCAGGTGCATTTCGGCGATCGCTGGCGCATCCGCCGCGACGGGCGGCTGCTGCATGCCGAGGATTTCCGGCTTACCGGCGACGCCCGGGCGCTGCTCGCGAGAACCAGTGTCACGCGCGGCGACATCGCCTTCGCCACGCTGCTGCTGGTGCATCCGAATGTCGGCGACCTGGTCGCGCCGCTGCGCAAGCTGATCGGCTCCCATGGCGGCGTCAGCGCCATCCGCTCCGACGCCGGCGAGCGGCTCGTATTGCGCGTTGTCGCCGAAAGCGGGCTGGCGCTGCGGCGCGCGCTGGTGCCGGCGATCGACCGTTGCAACCGTTTCCTGATCGGCGCCGGACACGGCCTGCCGAAGCTGTGGCAGATCTGAGGAGGATCCATGAACCTGACACCGAGAGAAAAGGACAAGCTGCTGATCGCCATGGCGGCGGAAGTGGCGCGCAAGCGCATGCGGCGCGGCGTCAAGCTCAACCATCCCGAGGCCATGGCCCTGATTTCGGACTATGTCGTCGAGGGCGCCCGCGACGGCCGTTCGGTGGCCGACCTGATGGAGGCGGGCGCGCATGTGCTGACCCGCGACCAGGTCATGGACGGCATTGCCGAAATGATCGAAGACATCCAGGTCGAGGCGGCCTTTCCGGACGGCGTCAAGCTCGTCACTGTGCATCAACCGATCCGCTAGCGTAAAGGCCAATCCATGATCCCGGGTGAAATCATCTGCGCCGACGGCGATATCGTGCTCAATGAGGGGTGCGAGACCGTGACCCTGCTCGTCGCCAATCGCGGGGACCGGCCGGTCCAGGTCGGCAGCCATTATCACTTCTTCGAAACCAACGCGGCGCTCGATTTCGACCGAGCCAAGGCCCGCGGCATGCGTCTCGACATCGCGGCCGGCACCGCGGTCCGCTTCGAGCCGGGTCAGCAGCGTGAGGTCACGCTGGTGCCGTTCGGTGGCAAGCGCACCGTCTTCGGGTTCCGGCAACAGATCATGGGGGCGCTCTAATGCCGTCGACGCTTTCGCGGGCGGCCTACGCCCATATGTTCGGCCCGACGACCGGCGACCGGGTTCGCCTCGCCGACACCGAGCTCTTCATCGAGGTCGAAAACGACCTGACCACCTATGGCGAAGAGATCAAATTCGGCGGCGGCAAGGTCATCCGTGACGGCATGGGCCAGTCGCAGGTGACCCGCGCTGACGGCGCCGTCGACACTGTCATCACCAACGCGCTGGTGGTCGACCATACCGGCATCTACAAGGCCGATATCGGGCTCAAGGACGGTCGCATTGCCGCCATCGGCAAGGCCGGCAATCCGGACACCCAGTCCGGCGTCGACATCGTCGTCGGCCCGGGTACCGAGGCGATCGCCGGCGAAGGCAAGATTCTGACGGCCGGCGGTTTTGACGCGCATGTGCATTTCATCTGCCCGCAACAGGTGGAGGAGGCGCTGATGTCGGGCCTGACCACCATGCTCGGCGGCGGCACCGGTCCGGCGCACGGTACGCTGGCGACAACCTGCACGCCCGGCCCCTGGCATATCGGCCGCATGATCCAGGCCGCCGACGCCTTCCCGATGAACCTCGCTTTTGCCGGCAAGGGCAATGCCTCGACGCCGGACGCCCTCGTCGAAATGGTCGAAGGCGGCGCGGCGGCGTTGAAGCTGCACGAGGATTGGGGTACGACGCCGGGCGCCATCGACAATTGTCTGGCGGTCGCCGACGCGCATGACGTCCAGGTCATGCTGCACACCGATACGCTGAACGAAAGCGGCTTCGTGGAGGACACGATCGCCGCCATCAATGGCCGCACGATCCATGCCTTCCACACCGAGGGCGCCGGCGGCGGCCATGCGCCCGACATCATCAAGGTGTGCGGACTTGCCAATATCCTGCCGTCCTCGACCAATCCGACCCGCCCCTATACAGCGAACACCGTGGCCGAGCATCTCGACATGCTGATGGTGTGCCACCATCTCGACAGCAGCATTCCCGAGGACGTCGCCTTCGCCGAAAGCCGCATCCGCAAGGAGACGATCGCTGCGGAGGATATTCTGCACGACATGGGCGCCTTTTCCATCATCGCCTCCGACAGCCAGGCGATGGGCCGTGTCGGCGAGGTGATCATCCGCACCTGGCAGACCGCCGACAAGATGAAGCGGCAGCGTGGCCGGCTCGACGAAGAGACCGGCGAAAACGACAATGTGCGCGTCAAGCGCTACATTGCGAAATACACCATCAACCCGGCCATCGCCCACGGGCTCTCGGCCCATATCGGCTCGGTCGAGGTCGGCAAGCGGGCCGACCTGGTGCTGTGGAAGCCCGCCTTCTTCGGCGCCAAGCCGGAGATGATCCTGATGGGCGGCTCCATCGTCGCAGCCCCCATGGGCGATCCGAACGCTTCGATCCCGACGCCGCAGCCGGTGCACTACCGGCCGATGTTCGCCGCCTACGGCAAATCGCTGACGGCATCGTCCGTGACATTCGTCTCCGAGGCAGCACTTGCCACCGAACTTCCGGACCGGCTCGGCACCGACAAGGCGATGCTGCCCGTCGGCAACACCCGCGGCGGCATCGGCAAGCACGCGATGATCCACAACACGGCGACGCCGGCGGTCGAGGTCGATCCGGAGACCTATGAGGTGCGGGCCGACGGGGAATTGCTGACCTGTGAACCGGCCGAGACGGTTCCGCTGGCCCAGAGGTACTTCCTGTTTTGACCCGGCCGGTGGCGAACACGATCAGGCCGCTCGCGGACACCCGCCCCGTCGACACCATCACCCTTGATGAAACGGCGCGTCACCGCCGACGCATGGCGATGACATCGGACAGTGGCATTGCCTTTCTGCTTGACCTGCCGGAGGCGCGCCTCTTGCGCCAGGGTGACGGTCTGCTGCTCGATGATGGCCGCGTCATCGCGGTACGCGCCGCAGCCGAGCCGCTTTACCGGATCACCGCCGATGGCCCGCTGCATCTGTTGCGCCTCGCCTGGCATCTCGGCAACCGTCACTGCGCCTCGAAGATCGCGCGAGACCATATGCTGATCCGCCGCGACCCGACCATGAAATCCATGCTCGAGGGCCTCGGCGCCGGCGTCGAGGAGACCGAGGCGCCGTTCGATCCGGAAGGCGGCGCCTATGGCGACCACCGGCATGCCCATCATCATGACTGACACGCTGTCCACACCGGCGCTGCTGCGGCTTGCGGCGTGGATGTCGCCGGCCTTTCCGATCGGCGCTTTCGCTTACAGCCACGGCATCGAACGGGCCGTGCATGATGGCGATATCGCCGGCCGCGCGGACCTTCGAAACTGGCTCGCCGACCTGCTGACGATCGGCTCGATGTGGAACGACGCGGTGCTGTTTGCCGAAAGCTGGCGGCGCGCCGGCAACGGTGAAACGCTGGACGAGGTGGCGGAACTCGGCGAGGCGATGGCCGGCGCGGCCGAGCGCCATCTGGAAACCATGCGGCAGGGATCAGCCTTCCTCGCCGCCGCCCGCGCCTGGGACACCAGCGGTGTTGCATTGCCCGCCGAGGCGCCCCTTCCCGTCGCCGCCGGCGCAGTCGCCGGCGCCCACGCGATCCCGCCCGAAGCCGCGCTCGCTGTCTATCTGCAGGCCTTCGTCACCAATCTGACCCAGGCCGGCCTGCGGCTGTTGGCATTTGGCCAGCAGGACGGGGTCGCCATCGTCGCCGGCCTTGAGGACACCATCGCCGACACGGCACGCCGCGCCGCCGGGTCGTCCCTCGACGATCTCGGCGCCGCGACCATCCGCGCCGAGATCGCAGCACTCACCCACGAAACCCAATACTCCAGACTGTTTCGATCATGACCCGCTCCCCAAACGGACCGTTGCGCATCGGCATCGGCGGGCCCGTCGGCTCCGGCAAGACGACGCTCACGGAAAAGCTCTGCAAAGCGCTCGGCCGCGATTATTCCGTCGCGGTCGTGACCAACGACATCTATACGAAAGAGGATGCCGAGGCGCTGGTGCGCCTGCAGGCGCTGTCGTCCGACCGCATCGTCGGCGTCGAAACCGGCGGCTGCCCGCACACCGCCATCCGCGAGGACGCCTCGATCAACCTGGCGGCCATCGACACGCTGTGCCGACGCCACACGGATCTCGACATCGTCTTCATCGAATCGGGCGGCGACAATCTCGCCGCCACCTTCTCGCCGCAGCTTGCCGATCTGACGCTCTATGTCATCTCCGTCTGCCAGGGCGAAGAGATCCCGCGCAAGGGCGGGCCGGCGATCACCCGCTCCGACCTGCTGCTGATCAACAAGACCGACCTCGCGCCCCATGTCGGCGCCGACCTTGCCGTCATGGAACGCGACGCGGCACGCATGCGCCCGAACGGGCCGACGCTGTTCACCGACATGCGTCGCGGTGAGGGCGTGGACGGCGTGGTCGCCTTTCTGAAAGACGCCGGCGGTCTGTCACACGCCTGACGAGAACCGCCACCGGCGATTTCCGGCGCGCCATCGCAAAGCGCAACAACGCGATTGATTCCGGCCGGAAATCGGGTTTATATGAAAATGCATATAATAAAGCGGGTGTGCGGGCACACGGATAACAATCCGAAACTGGGAGTACTCTCTATGACAATGATGACAAGATTGGCGGCGGTCGCCGCCGTGATCGGTTCGGTGATCGCGACCGGACCGGCACTCGCGGTGGACAAATTGACGGCGGTTCACGCCTTTCCGCCCTTCCTCGTCTACACCAAAACGTTTCTGGAGATCGTCGACGAGATTAACAAGCGCGGCGAAGGCGTCGTTGAGATCGAAGTGCGCGGCGGGCCGGAAGCCATCGGCATGTTCCAGCAACCCGCCGCCGTGCGCGACGGCGTGGTCGATATCGTCCATACGCCCGGCAGTTTCTACGGCGCCAATGTGCCGGAGATCGACGCCATGGTGGCGTCGCGCGTGACACCGACCGAGGTGCGCGCCAATGGCGGCGCCGAACTGATGGACCAGGCGCATCAGAAGCGCTTCAACGTCAAGCATCTCGGCTGGATCGACGGCGGCGTCCAGTTTCACATCTATATGTCCGAAGAGCCGAAATTCGGCGAAGACGGGATTCTCGACCTCACCGGCGTGAAGCTGCGCGACAACCCGATCTATCACGCCTTTTTCGAGGCGCTGAACGCCACCACCGCTTCGATGCCGGCGACCGAAGTCTATTCGGCGCTGGAGAAAGGCGTCGTCGATTCGGCCGCCTGGACATCGATCGGCCTGATGGATCTGAAGTGGGACGAGTTCCTGAAATACCGGGTGGATCCGCAGTTTTACAACACCGATCTCGGGGTGATCATGAACCTCGATAGCTGGAACGGGCTGTCCCCGGAATCGCAGAAGATCATCATGGATGTGATGGTCGAATGGGAAGAAAAGTCCCAACAGGCGCGCGAGCAGGACCGCATCCGCGAAGCCGAGGAACTGCAGGCCCGCGGCGTCACCTTCGTGCCGCACGCGCCGGAGGCGGGAGACGCCTATGTGCAGTTGGCTGAGGATGCCGCCTGGGCGCGCATGAAGGGCCGCATGGAAGGCGACGAGGAGACCTTTAACGCGCTGCGCGAACTCTACGGCTCCAATTAGGTGGGGGACGAAAGCGCGGCGGCCGGCTTGAGCCGGCCGCCCGCGAGGGGAAAGCGTCTTGCGTATCGTTGACCGTCTGTGCGACCTGCTGGCCATCCTGGCCGGCATCTATCTGGTCGCCATCATGATCGGCATCGTCTTCAGCGCGACGGTCCGAACGCTCGGCTTTTCGGGCTCGTCCCACATCTTCACCTTCGCCGAATTCGGCCTGCTCTACATCGTCATGGCGGCTTCGCCCTGGCTGACGCGGCACAAGGGCCATGTTTTCATCGAATTGCTGACGGCGGCGGTGCCGGCGCGTGTGCAACCGCTTCTCAGCCGCTGCGTGTCGGGCCTGTGCGTGATCGTCTGCCTGGTGCTGACTTGGTACACGTTCCAGGCGACGGCACGGGCCTATCGCTTCGGCGACGCGGAAATGCGATCGCTCGACATGCCGAAATATCTGCTGCTCGGCGCGATGCCGATCTGTTTCTTTCTGATGGCGGTGCAGTTCTCGCGGTTCACCCTCGGCCGCGAGCTTCTGCATTCCGGCAAACCGGGTGTGCACGAGTAAGCCATGGAGTGGTATCAGGCGCTTTTCTTCCTGCTCGGCATGATCCTGTTCTTCATGTTCCTGGGCATGCCGGTCGCCATCGCCTTCCTGGCCGCCAACATGATCGGCGCCACCTATTTCATGGGCGGCAGTGGATCGCTCGCCACCCAGATGAGCCGCGGCATCGGCCAATTGGCCAACAACGCCATCCCCACCGTCACCAGTTTCAACCTGATGCCGGTGCCGATGTTCCTGTTAATGGGCGAGATCTTCTTTTTCACCGGCCTCGCCAACCGCATGTTCTCGGCGGTTGACCATCTGATGGGGCGGCTGCCGGCGCGACTGTCCTTCGTCACCATTGCCGGCGGCACCGCCTTCGCCACGCTGTCGGGCTCCTCAATGGGCTCGACCGCCCTGCTCGGCTCGCTGATGGTGCCGGAAATGCAGAAGCGCGGCTACAGGAAACATATGGCCATCGGTCCCATTCTCGGCACCGGCGGGCTGGCGATGCTGATCCCGCCCTCCGCGCTGGCGGTGCTGCTGGCGACACTGGCCGAACTCGACATCGGCGCCCTGCTGATCGCCGGCATTCTGCCCGGCCTGCTGCTGGCGGTGCTCTATGTCTTCCTCGTTCTCGGCATGACGATCATCGATCCGAGCGCCGCGCCCGCCTATGAGGTGCCGCGCATCACCTGGCTGGAGCGCATGCGCCTCGTCTTGTTCGACATCCTGCCGATGGTGTCGATCGTCATCGGCGTCATCCTGGTCATCATGTTCGGGGTGGCCACGCCGTCCGAAAGCGCGGCCTTCGGCTGTCTTGGCGTGGTCATTCTCGCCGTCCTCTACCGCTCGCTCACCTGGGACAGCATCGTGCAGTCTGTCAAAGGGGCGCTGAAGGTGACGACCATGGCGCTGCTCATCATCTTCGGCTCGGCCACATTCTCGGCCCTGCTCGCCTTTTCCGGTGCGTCCTCCGGGCTGATCCGCTGGGCCACCGCCTTCGACCTGGCGCCGGTCACCATGCTGCTGGTCATGTTCCTGATCCTGCTGGTGCTCGGCATGTTCATGGACCAGCTCTCGATGATGCTGCTGACGGTGCCGATCTTCTTCCCGCTGGCGCAGACACTCGGCATCGATCTCATCTGGTTTGCCGTGATCGTGCTGCTGGCGCTCGAAATCAGTTTCACGACGCCGCCCTTCGGCCTGCTGCTGTTCGTCATGAAAGGCGTGTCGCCACCCGATACGACGATGCGGGACATCTATGTCTCGGCGCTGCCTTTTATCGGCTGCGCCATCCTGCTGGTGGCGCTGCTGATCGCGTTTCCGGGCATCGCGCTGTGGCTGCCGAGCCTCGGACAATGACATGACGGACGCCCCGAAGCCCCGGATCGCGCCGCTGTCGATCCGCCAGCGCATCGCGCGCCCGCAGCCGCGCGGCCTGCCGCTGATCAATATGGGCTTCAACGAACTGCCCTACCCGCCGGCGCCGCATGTGCGCAAAGCGATCGACGCGGCGGCCGGACGGGCCAACGCCTATGGCGATCCGACGTGCCGTGCCCTGCGCGCCGCGCTTGCCGACACGCATGGCCTCGACCCGGAGGACATCGTCTGCGGCAACGGCTCCGAGGAACTGCTCGACGTCGTCGGCCGGGTTTTCGCCGGTTCCGGCGACGAGATCCTGATCTCCGAATTCGGCTATATCCAGTTCCCGATTGTCGCCAACCGGGTCGGGGCGCGGCTCGTCAAGGCGGCCGAAACCGGTTTTCGCGCCGATATCGACGCGCTGCTTGCCGCCGTCACCGAGCGCACGCGCATCCTGTATCTGGCAAATCCGAACAATCCGACCGGAACGATGAACACCGTGGACGAACTGTCTCGTCTGATCGCCAGCCTGCCGAAACATGTGCTGCTGACGCTCGATCTCGCCTATGGCGAATTCGCCGGAGCAGACTACTGTCCGTCAGTGCACGCGCTGGCCCGCGATCATGGCAATGTCATCGTCACCCGCACCTTTTCGAAGGCGTTCGGCCTCGCCGGCCTGCGCGCCGGCTGGTGCCACGCGCCCTCGGCGCTGGTCCCGGCGCTTTATGCCGGCCGCGGCATGGGCACCGTCAACGCCGTCGCCCAGGCGGCGGCGCTGGCAGCACTCGAGCGGCCGGATCATGTGGCGGCACAGGTACAAACCATTGTCGACGAGCGCGAGCGCGTGGCCGCCGCCTGCCGGGCACTCGGCCTGACCGTCGTTGCCAGCCACACCAATTTTCTGTTGGCCGGTCTGCCGGGCGACGACGGGCGTCAGGCCGACGCGATGGCCGAACATCTGTTCGACGATGCCGGCATCGTCGTCAACCGGACGCGCGAGGACCGTTTACGGCACTTCATCCGCTTTTCGATGTCCCTGCCCGAACACAACGATCTTCTGTTGCGGAGCCTCGGGACTTTCCTGTCCGCATCGTCGGGATAAGGCGTCTATCGCGGCGGTTGCAGAAGCTCCAGATGCCGCAGCAGGTCGACGAACGCCTTCAGCCGTTGCTTTTGATAGGCGGGAATGTCCATGCCGTCGTAGTTGAGGAAACCGGCGCCGGTGCGCAGGCCGATGCGGCCCTCCGCCATGTTCCGCGAGATGATGTCCGGTGCCTCGAAACGCTGTTCGCCGGTCGCCTCGGCCAGGTTCCTGCTGGCGTAATGGAGAATGTCGCCGCCGCCCCAGTCGATGAATTCCAGCATGCCGAGAATGGCGAAGCGGAAGCCGAGCCCGTATTTGGTCGCCCGGTCGATATCCTCGGGCGAAGCGACACCCTCCTCGGCGAGGCGGGCCGCCTCGTTCATCGCCAGCGCCTGAATGCGCGGCACGATGAAACCGGGGCTTGCTTTGCAGACCACCGGCACCTTGCCAATCGCCTCGAGCAGCGTGACCAGGCGGTCGGTCACGGCGGGGTCGGTCAGCGCTCCCGGCGACACTTCGACCAGCGGCACGAGAAAGGCCGGGTTGAGCCAGTGCGCGTTCAGAAACCGTTCGGGGCGTGAGACCATGGCCTGCAATGTGTCGGTCAGGAAGGTCGAGGTGGTCGAGGCGATGATCGCCTCGGGACCGCAGGATTGCGACAGAAATTGCAGCGCGGCCTCTTTCGCCTCGACCGTCTCGGGCACGGCCTCGAACACCACATCGGCCCTTTCCAAGGTCCCGGCGGCCTCACCGACGCCGACATAGGTCACGCGCCCGGCAATGCGGACGATATCGGGGTCGTCGATCATGCCGCAGCCCGCCAGCATGGCGAGCGTCGCCTCGACCTCCGACCGCGCCTCGGCCAGGAAGGCCGGCGCGTCGTCCCGCGCCTTCAGGTCGATCAACCGCACATCGTGGCCGGCATAGGCGAAGACGACCGCAAGGCCGCGGCCCATGCGTCCCGCGCCGGCCGCAACGATGACGGGTCCGGCGCTCACGGGCCGTTCTCAAACAGGTCCGCCATCGCCGGCCGGTCGAGCGCGGCAAGGCCGAGATTGTCGAGCGTCCGTCCCGTCTGACGGAAATCCTCGCCGCAGATGGCCGATCCGATCGCCAGCAGGCCGGTCGCCACCGGCGCCGGCACGCCGGCCCAGTCGGCCACCGAGACCAATAGCGCCAGCCCGACCTGAACATCCTCGCGCATGTAGCGATGTTCGGTCAAGACCAGATGCTCGCGCCAGTCGCCGCTGTCGGTCAGTTTCTCATGGGCGCTGTTGCCATACATCCACTCCTCGGCTGCATCGTCATAGTGATCCGCCAGCGGGAAATGCGGCGCGCCATAGCCCAGCGCCTTGCGCACCGTCATGCGCTCGCCGTCGAGCGCGGTCGTCACCCGGCGGATCGCCGGCTGGGTGCCCTCATTGTGAATATCCCAATGGTCGAAATGCTCGATCGGGCCGGCATTCATGATGATCAGCGGCGGATGGATGATCGGACCGGCGTTCATCAGCGCGCCCGACAGGCCGTCGCCGGCATCCTCGACCGCCGGATAGGCGCGCCGCACCGTCGCCAGCGCATGGACATGGTTGCGCCGCGGCAGGACGCCGCTCGGCAGACGCGTCGCGCGGGTGGTGATCACAATCGTGTCGTCGCCGTGGCGACGGGTGAGATAGGGCAAAGTGCCGGCCTCGACGAAACTCGCATCGGCCCGGTTGCCGGCGGCGCGCATCGCCTTCGCCATGACATAGGAGCCGAAGGATCCGGGCGGCAGGAACACCACCTGGCCGTCGGTCAAAAGCGGCGCCAGGCGGGCGGCGATATCGGGCTGCGCCGTCGCCGGTGTTGGGCATACGATCAGCGCGGCCCCGTCCACGGCCTCGGCCAGGTCCGACGTCACGCGGCCGATGCGAACTGGCCGCGCGCCCTTGACATCCTTGAGCGTCAGCGTCCGATCCCGCCCGTTCATCGCCGCCACGACCGCCGGGTCGCGCCGCCATAGCCGCACGCTATGGCCCTGTTCGGTCAAATCCGCTGCCGCGGCGATCGACCCGTTTCCACCGCCCAGAACTGCCAGTTCCATCGTCTCTAGAGTCCCTTCGGATGTGTCATGAATTCCGCGATCACATGGTCCGGCGCCTTGGCGTAGTCGGAGACGCGCGACACGCCGAGACCGGTCAGCGCCCGCAGCCTGACGGCAGTCTCGGCCATTTTAACGGCGATCGGAATGCCGTTGATCACCGGCGCGTCGCCGACCCGGTGATCCCGGATCTGGCTGAACAGCAGCATCGGAATGCCGCCGCCGGGAATGAGGATATCGACACCCTGTTCCACCAAAGGCCGGGCCTGCGCATCGAACAGCGCCCTTACATCGGCGAGTTTTTCCTTGGATCCGATGGCGCTCAGGATCTGGCCCGGCTCGAAGCGCATCGCATGCACGCCGGTGACTCGTTCCTTCAGGCCGTATTTGCCGATCTGGTGATGGAACCAGGCGATGAAGCGCGGATTGATCGTCACGATGCCGGAGCGCTGGCCGAGTTGGCACGCATAAAGCATCGACACCTCGCCAAGACCGATCACCGGGATCTCCACCGCCGAGCGCGCCTCATAGAGCCCCGCATCCTGGAAATGGCCGACAATGAAGGCGTCATAGCCCTGCCGTTCCGCCTCCACCGCATGGCAGATCATCTCGCGCGCGCAACGCCATTCGACCAGCGGATGGGCGTAGCTGTCATAGGGAGTGATTCCCCTGATGTCGATTTCGGTATCCGGATCCTTGACACCGTTGAGATGAGCCTCCAGCGCGTCCCAATAGGCCGCACCATTGTCGTAATCGACAAAGGACTGATACCACAGTCTCATCCCTCTCCTCCCGTCGGCGCGACCGGTCGTGCCCCTGCTGCCTGCCACCATAGGCTTGAAAAACGGACCGATTTTTTGGCTTTCGGTCGGCCGGCCTTTACCAATTCATATGCATTTGCATATAAACTCCTCTCATCGCGGAAATCAACGCGTTTGTGCCGACGGATGGCTGGGAGAGGAGCGGCGATGAGGGACGACGATGCGGAAAACCATGGCATTGACATAAAACCGACATTCAGCATGACTATCCCGTCCAGTATTCTTTCCGCGGCTCCGGACTCACCGGTGAGACGTTTCCCTTAAGCTCCGCGCGGCGCCCCTTCGGCGTCGTCTGAGTCCGTCTCGGCGATGCGGGCGGGTCGATGGAGGCCCGCTGCGACGGCGGTTGTCGCGAGCGGCGGCGCGGGGTCGACAGAAGAGGCAACGATGCAAACCAGGATCGCGGGCGCGCGGGTTGTTCTGGCCGACGATGTGGTCGAGACCGACATTGTGATCGAGGACGGCCGCATTGCCACCATCGGCGGTTCGGGGCCGGCCGGCAGGACCATCGACGCCGCCGGCCTGTTTCTGGCGCCCGCCATGGTCGATATCCACGGCGACGCGTTCGAACGCCAGATCATGCCGCGCCCCGGTGTTTTTTTCCCGATCGACGCCGCGCTGCTCGAGTCCGACCGCCAGCTTGCCGCCAACGGCATCGCCACGGCCTATCACGCGCTGACACTGAGTTGGGAACCCGGCCTGCGCTCCATCGAACGGGCCGAGACTTTTCTCGACGCGCTCGCCGCCCTGGAACCGCGGTTGACGGTCGAAAACCGCGTCCAGTTGCGCTGGGAGACCTTCGCCTTCGAGGCTGTCGACCTGATCGAACGCGCCGTCAGCGGCCCGCATGTGCCCTCGATCGCCTTCAACGACCACACCTCCATGGAGATGCGGGATCCGGACATTCCCGTCCAGGAACGCCTGTTCGAGCACAATCCGGATTTTGCCGTGGCCGACCGGCAAAGCCGGCGCTTCAAGGACCGGCTTGCCAACAGCGCGCGCCGCGCCGGCCTCGGTGTCGACGCCTATGGCGATCTTATCTGCGCGATCTGGGAACGGCGGCCGCACGTGCCTGAGACCATCGCGCGAATCGCCGCCCTGGGACGCAAGCGCGCGGCGCCGATGCTGTCGCATGACGACACGCAGCACGAAACACGCGACTTCTATCGCGCCCTGGGCGTGACGATCGCCGAATTTCCGATGCAGGTGACCGTGGCTCGGGCGGCGCGCGCGGCCGGCGACGCCATCGCCTTCGGCGCCCCCAATGTGGTGCGTGGCGGCAGCCATATCGGCTCGCCTTCCGCCGCCGACATGGTCGAGGACGGGCTGTGCGACATGCTCGCCTCCGACTATTTCTATCCGTCGATGCTGGCGGCGGTCGCGCGGCTTCACCGCGAGAAACGGGCGCCTCTGCCGCGCCTTTGGTCGCTGGTCTCCAAGGGCCCGGCTGCAGCGTCCGGCCTCGCCGACCGGGGCGAGATTGCGGTCGGAAAGCGCGCCGATCTCGTCCTCGTCGACTGGCCCGACGACGCCACACCGGCGGTCAAACACACGCTGTCGGCAGGCAGAACTGCCTATCACGCAACCCATTAAAGGTCGTTTTGCCATGAGCACCGTGCTGACCAATGCCAGGATCGTCCTCGCCGATGAGGTGGTCACCGGCCATGTCGCCTTCTCCGGACACCGGATCGACGCGATCGACACCGGGACCGCGCCGGGTCTGGCGATCGACGTGGAGGGCGACTATCTGCTGCCCGGGCTGGTCGACATCCACACCGATCATTTCGAGCGGCATGTCTATCCGCGCGCCCATGTGCGCTGGGACTACACCCGCGCCGCACTTGCCCATGACGCCCAGATCATCGGCGCCGGGGTGACCACCGTTTTCGACAGCCTTTGCGTCGGCGCGACGCTCGACAATCCGGAACGGCGCGAGATCCTGGCGCCGATGGTCGATGCGCTGGAAAGGACGCAGGCCGCAGGCATGCTGCGCGCCGAACATTTCGTGCATCTGCGCTGCGAGATCACCGACGAGGAGACGGCCAATCTGACCGCCGCGAATATCGAACGGGACATCGTGCGCGTGCTCTCGGTCATGGAACATGTGCCCGGCATCCGTCAGAGCCGCGACATTTCCAGCTTCATCGCCCGCAACAAAGCGCGTACCGGCGAAACCGAGGCCCAGATCCGCCGGAAGATCGAAGAGGTGATCCAACAGTCGATGGCGGTCGGCGACCGGGTTCGTCCGGCGATCGTCGAGCTCGCCCATCGCCACGGCCTGCCGCTGCTCAGCCACGACGACACCGAGCTCGATCACGTGGCCCAGGCGGTGCGCGAGGGCATCACGGTATCGGAGTTTCCCTGCACCATCGAAGCGGCCCGCAAGGCGCGCGAACACGGCATGGCGATCGTCGCCGGCGCGCCCAATGTACTGCGCGGCGGCTCGCAATCGGGCAATGTCGCGGTCCGCGACCTGCTGGCGGAGGATCTCGTCGACATGCTGGCCTCGGACTATGTGCCGCGCTCGCTGTTCGACTGCGTCTTCATGATGGCAGGCAGCGATGACATCGCGCACGATCTGCCCCCGGCCGTCGCCATGGTCTCCAAGGTGCCGGCGGAAACCGCCGGCCTCGCCGATCGCGGCGAGATCGCGGTCGGCAAACGGGCCGACCTGCTGCAGGTCGGCCTGCATGACGGCCACCCCTATCTCAAACAGGTCTGGCGGGCGGGCCGGCGCGTGCTTTGAGGAAACTTCCTACCGTCGGAAGGCAATGTCATCCCAACGGGATTGGCTGACAGAATGCAGCCAGGACCGGTGTAGTGGATTTGGAGTTTGTCGGATTTGCAGCAAGTTCCGTGCGAACTTCAGATGGTCATATCCCGGTCCAAGGTCAGCAAAGCGGACAAAGCAACAGAAGTAACTCAGTGTCAGTGTTCATTCCGCGACATATATCGACTTGGTAATAGGCGCCAACAGCGGACGAAGAAAACCTGATAGCTAGTCTTTCTGTGGAATTTGAAGGGGTACCGAAAATTTTAGTTTTTGTAAATTCGATGTTTCAACTTGTTCCTTTGCATCACCACCAACTTCGACATCAACAACATATAGCTTAGCCTTTACCTTTCCGCCCGCCGCTTTTTCATCAATCGACTTTGCCCCTATATTGACCTCAAACTGAAGCACTGTTGCTTGATTTCTATCATCGCCCTTCAGGTGGAAATTCACAAAGTCATTTCGTTTCTGCCCTTGGATCAAAGGAGCGATATATATGCCAACACTGTCGTCCTGTTGCGCCTTCACTATACCGCTTGCAACGGCAATCATTGTTTCTGCAATGAAATCTTCCAACTCAATCATAAGTTTGTCCCGGTAGCAGTCATATCGATTAAATTGCATCCAAGCACATCTGTCTCGTAACAATGGCGTATCTAGGGTTGAATTGTCCACTCTGGGCCTACGATGCCGAGGATGTTCGTGGCGAGTCGTTCAAATCGCGACAAGATTTCAATGTCGTGAGAGGGCTCCTTCCGGGCATTCGCTGCACAGTCCATAAACTCATGCAATGCGGAAGAAGCCGCCGTCCTACAACAGGGCCCTAAGCAGCAGTCTCGGGCCAAATGCGGATACTCATAGGGCTAGCCGTATTTCAATCTCCGAGCCCTTGGCTCGGGTGTTTCCCGTCAGGGCAAAACCATAGCGTTTGTAGAAATCCTCGGGGCCGTGCGGCCCCGGAACGTAGCTCGACAAGATTGCGTCAATCCCAGGTCGCGTCCTAGCGTACGCGCAAACCAGATCAAGAGCTTGCGTGCCGAGTCCTCTTCCCTGGAAACGACAATCGATCATGAATCGCCATAAGCCGATTTCATTTTGGTTCACGCGGTTCTTGGGAGCAGCGCCGGGCAAGGTATGATCGAACAACATCACGAAACCGACCAGCGCGTCGGCACAGCTAATCCCCCTGAACCAAGCACCTTTTTCAAAGTAGGCTTCAGCAACGGACAATGCGTTTGACGCCACATATGGTCGTTGGCGATCCGAAACCCTCAGGTCCGAGATCGTCCGGATGCTCGACGAAGTGATTTCGCGTAGTTCGATCGAATTTGAACCACGGGATCCTTTTGGCATATGAGTACGATATCCGACGCCGGAGGTGTCGGCAACGGGCTCCAAGCGGTCCTTCGATCCCAATGTATGAAAGGCCCCGACCCTAAACGCCGTATTTTTCGATGAACGCGTCGATGTCGAGCGCGCGGATATCCGGCAGCGCGGCGCGCAGCTGTTCCCTGTCCCAGTCCCATAGGCGATTTTGAGCAGCGCCTCTTCCTGGCGTTCGCTGAAGCGGCGGCGGATCGGACGGGCGGGAACGCCGCCGACGATGGTGTAGTTGGGCACGTCCCGCGACACCACCGCCCCGGCGCCGATCACAGCGCCCATGCCGATCGTCACGCCCGGAAGCACCGTGGCGCCATGCCCGACCCACACATCATGTCCGATGATCACCTCGTGCTCCTTGCGCCAGGCGAAAAACGCCGCATCGTCCGTGCCCAAGCCGTAGGCTTCGGCGCGATAGGTCCAGTGATGCTGGCTGGCGCGCCAGGTCGGATGGTTGCCGGGATTGATCCGCACATTGTTGGCGATCGAGCAGAATTTGCCGATCTTGGTCCACACAACAAGACAGTCCCGCACAATATAGGAATAATCGCCCAGGACGCATTGCAGCAGCACCGTGCCCGCACCGACCTCGGTCCAGGCGCCCAGCTTGCTGTCGACGGCCATGGCCGCCTCATGCACGGTCGGCGTTTCGCTCAACATATCCTTCAGAACCGGGCTCTTGCCGGATCCTTGGTTTTCAGCCGCCGTCAATGCACAGTCTCCGTTTTGCCGATGATTTTCATGCGCAGCCATCCGGATATGCCGTCGATCACATAGACCATGGCGATGATCAGGAAAATCATCATCCAGGCCTCGCCCCATTTATAGGCGGCGATGCGATCCGACAAAAGAAAACCGATGCCGCCGGCGCCGACAATGCCGAGAATCGTGCCCGACCGGGTGTTGGACTCGAAATTGTAGAGCACGATCGACAGTATCACCGGCAGCGCCTGCGGCAGCACGGCGAAGCGGATCGTCTGCAACGGTCCGCCACCGGAGGCGCGCACCCCGTCGACCGGTTTTTTCGAGGTGTTTTCGATGGCTTCGGCAAACAGTTTCGACAGCGTGCCGATCTCCGACACGGCGATCGCCAGGATACCGGCAAGCGGTCCGAGGCCGAAGGCGCGGATGAAGATCAGGGCCAGGATGAGCTGGTCGACGGCGCGCAGCGTGTCGAAGCCGCGCCGGCTGGTGATCCTGATCCAGCCGAGCGGCAGGATGTTCTTGGCGCCGAGAAAGCCGAGCGGAAAGGCGATCAGCGTGCCCAGCAGTGTGCCCAGGAAGGCCATGGCGACGGTTTCGCCGAGCGCCGCCAGCACCTCCGACCATTCCATCCAGGTCGTCCAGACATGGGGCGGGAACATGAAGGACAGCACCCTGCCAAGACGGCCGATGCCTTCGACGATGCGCATCGGCGAAAAATCGAAAGCGTACAGGCACCATGCGGTCAGGCCGATCATCGTGCTCCACGCGGCAAAACGCAGGAGGCGCGTCTTCAGCGGCGTTTCGAAAGCGCCGGGCACCAGCGCCTTCGCTTCGGAAATGTCTTCGGATTTGAGATCGAATTGACCCATGTCAGGTGCCCTTCCCGGTGAGGCCGATGATGCGGTGCCGCAGCTTCTCGCTGAGGAAATCGAAGGTGATCACCGTCGCCAGGATGATCAGGAACAGCGCCGACAGATCGGTGTATTCCTGCAGCGCCATGGCCTCGCGGATTTCCTGTCCGAGACCGCCGGCGCCGACATAGCCGATGATCGACGAGGCGCGCACATTGATCTCGAAGCGCAGGAGCGTGTAGCTGATGATGTTGGGAATGACCTGTGGCACGACTCCGAAACGGATCTGCTGGAACCAGTCGCCGCCGGAGGCCCGAACGCCCTCCACCGGACGCATGTCGATGTTCTCGTTGACTTCCGAATAGAGCTTGCCGAGGGCGCCGGTGGCGTGAATCCCGACGGCCAGCACGCCGGCCATCGGGCCGACCCCGAAACAGAACACGAAGATCAGGGCCCAGACCAGTTCCGGCACCGTGCGGATGATTTCGAGATACCGTCGGGTGATCTGAAACACCCACACATTGGGGGTGAGGTTGCGCGATGCCGGAAAGCTGAGGATGAAGGCGCCGACGACGCCGAGAAGGGTCGCCATATACGCGATCAGGATCGTCTCGACGAGCAGCCTCAGCCACACCCTCCAACGCCAGAACCATTCCCCTATATCGGAAAACAGGCTGTCCCAGCGCAGCACCGGCAGCGTCTTGTAGATATACTCGCCGAGCCGCGGCAGCCCGGCCCAGATTTTCCAGACCTGCACGCGCTGGCCATCGGCGAGCGTCACGCCGGTCGTGTCGAAAAACCCGCCGATCGACGCAGCGGTGAAAAAGGCGATCGCGAAAACGACGACGGAGATCGCCTGCGTTCGCCGCGCCGAGGCGCGCTTGCGCGCATAGTCCCGTTCAAACAGCTCGACGGCCGTCAGCGTGGTGCCCATGTCGTGAAAGGTCCGGCAGGAGAGGCGCCGGGCGACGCGGCCCGGCGCGTGGTCAGGCTAGGCAGAGGCCGCTAGCTCGAACGGCGCTGCTTCTTCAGCCACTCGCGCATGTCGACGATCCACTGATAGCGGTCGTGATCGACTTTGATCCAGCCCTTCTGGGTGGATGTATCGCCGCCGGTCATCTGCCTGAAGGCTTCCGGGTCCTTTTCGACGATATCGAAGACGGCCTGCTGCATGTCGTCGATCAGGTCCTGCGGCAGGTTGCCGCGCGCCGTAAACGGACCGGAAGTGATCTCCGGCGACGTCCAGATCGTGCACACGATGCCGTCGTCGATCACGCCCTTGGAGACGAGGCGCGGCACGACTCCGGAGGTTTCGTTGGTCATGTAGGTCGCGGCGGCGTCGAAGGTGCCGTTGACGACGCCCTGGACGCCGGCTTCATGGCTGCCGGAAAAGGGGATGGCCTTGAAGTAGGTTTTCGGCTCGACCTGCTGGGAGAGATTGTAGAGGGGCACGGCATAGCCGGAGGTCGAATCGGGATCGGCGAAGGCCAGAACCTTGCCCTCCAGGCTTGCCAGATCATTGAGGCCGCTGTCGCAGCGCGTCACCAGGATCGAATAATATCCGGTCGAGCCGTCCTTCTGGACACGCGACAGGATCGGCACGACGCCACCCTCGGTTTCGGTGTAAGCCGCGGCATAGGACGACGAGCCGAAAAAGGCGAATTCGATCTGGTCGGCGGCGACCGCCTGGATGACGCCGTCATAGGCGCCGGCGGTGAAGATCTCGACATCGACGCCGAGTTCGTTTTCGAGATATTTCTCGAACGGCGTGTAACGCGCGATACGGTCCTTCTCGTTCTCGCCGGACAGGATGCCGAAGCGGATCGTCTTGTACCGGTCTTTCCACTCCGCCGACGCGGCAGTGGCGGTTAAGACGGCTGCCAGGCTGGCCGTTGCAAGCATCAGTTTGTTCATGGGTGTCTCCTTCCTTTGTTGATGGGCTCTGGTTGATGCGGCTTGGTTGACAGGGTCGTCAGGCGGTCTGCAACCGCCGCCCGGCGCCCGCCCGGGCCGGATCGATGCTCGTCGAGGTGATGCTCTCGTCGATACCGGCTTCCAGGCCGGTGGCGCCGTAGATGTCGCGCACGCACTCATTGGTGAGCTGTTCGACAGGACCGTCGAAATGCACGCAGCCGGCGCGCATAGCGATGATCCGCCGGCAATATTTGCGGGCCGTGTCGAGCGTGTGCAGATTGACCAGGACGGTGATGCCGTCCTCCTCGTTGATGCTGCGCAGCGCCTCCATCACCTTTGTCGCATTGGCCGGGTCGAGCGAGGCGATCGGCTCGTCGGCTAGCAGGATCTTCGGGTTCTGCATCAGCGCCTTGGCGATGGCGACACGCTGCTGCTGTCCGCCGGACAGCGTTCCGGCCCTCTGCAGCGCCTGCTGCGCCAGGTCCAGCCGGTCCAGCGCCCGGATCGCCAGCGCCCGCTCCTCGTCGGTGAAAGCGCAAGCCATGGACGACAGGAAACCGTGATGGGCGATACGGCCGACGAGCACATTGGTCAGCACGTCCATGCGCTCGATGAGGTTGAATTGCTGGAAGATCATGGCGCAGGACGCGCGCCACAGCCGCAGGTCCCGGCCCCGGAGATCGGTGATCCGCCGTCCGTCGAAACTGATGCTGCCGGAGGTCGGATCGATCAGCCGGTTGATCAGCCGCAGCAGCGTCGACTTGCCGGCGCCGGACCGGCCGATGACGCCGACCATCTGGCCGGACGGAATTTGGAGAGATACCTTGTCGACCGCCTTGATGGTGACGAAGGTCTTTTGCAGATTGTCGAGTACAAGCATGGCCGCCCTTTTTGCTCAGTGGGCCATGGCGGGATGACGGCTGGCGGACAAATCAACGTCCAAACCGTGAATTTATCGTATCGTTTTGATGACAGTGGAAAACCTTGTACGACGAAACGGCCTGTCACGAATGGCGGGCCCGACAACCGACAGGCTGGGAGATAGCATGACACAGACCGACACCACCAACCGCCGCATCGTGCTCGCCGAACGGCCGAAAGGCGCGCCGACGCAAGAGAATTTCCGTCTCGAAGAAACGCCGGTACCGACCCCGGCGGCCGGCCAGGTGCTGCTGCGCACGCTGTATCTTTCGCTCGATCCCTATATGCGCGGGCGTATGAACGACGCGCCGTCCTATGCGCCGCCGGTCGCCATCGACGCGGTCATGGTCGGTGGCACGGTCAGCCGCGTCGAAGCTTCCGAGAACGCGGATTTCGCGGTCGGCGATCTGGTCGTCGGGCAGAATGGCTGGCAGGATTATGCGCTTTCCGACGGCCAGGGACTGATGAAGCTCGGCGGCGCGGTTCCGCGCCCGTCGCTGGCGCTCGGTGTGCTGGGCATGCCGGGCTTCACCGCCTATATGGGCCTGCTCGATATCGGCCGGCCGGTTGCCGGCGAGACGGTGGTCGTCGCCGCCGCCAGCGGCGCGGTCGGCTCGGTGGTCGGCCAGATCGCGAAGATCAAGGGTTGCCGCGCGGTCGGCATTGCCGGCGGTGCGGAGAAATGCCGTTACGTGGTCGAGGAACTCGGCTTCGACGCCTGCATCGATCACCGCAGTGCGGACCTGAAAGAGCTGCTGGTCGACGCCTGCCCCGACGGCATCGATGTCTATTTCGAGAATGTCGGCGGCCGGGTTTTCGATGCCGTGCTGCCGCTGCTCAACGCCAAGGCCCGCGTGCCTGTCTGCGGTCTGATCGCCAATTACAACGCCACCGATCTGCCCGCCGGTCCGGATCGCGTGCCGCTGCTGATGGGCAAACTGCTCGTCAAGCGCATCAAAATGCAGGGTTTCATCATCTTCGAGGACTATGCCGACCGCTACGGGGAGTTTTTCAAGGACATGTCGCCCTGGGTCGCCGAAGGCCGGGTCCGTTTCCGCGAGGATATCGTCGACGGGCTGGAAAACGCGCCGGATGCTTTCATGGGCCTGCTGGAGGGCCGGAACTTCGGCAAGCTGGTGATCAAGGTCGCGGACTGAGAGACGGCCGCCTAACCGCCCAGCGGCAGATGCGGGGTGTTCTTCACGGCGCCGATCACCACGCTCGTCTCGATGCCGAAGACGCCGGGCATTTCGGCCAGGATCTCGCGCAGATAGCGGTTATAGTCCTTCATGCCGGGCAGCCGCACCGTCAGGATGTAATCATGCGCGCCGGTGATCAGGTCGCAGCGCTGGATCTCCGGCAGCGCCATGATGCGCGACTCGAATTTGGCGATCGATTCGCGGTCGCGGCGCTGCAGCTTGATGAACACGTAGATCGACAGTTCGAGCCCGCATTTCTGCGGATCAATATCGGCCCGATAGCCGCTGATCACTCCGTTTTCCTCGAGCTGCCGGATGCGCCGTCGCGTCGGCGTCGGCGACAGCCCGACGCGCTCGGCGACGGATTCGACGCTCGCCCTTCCGTCGTCGATCAGTGCGGTAATGATTTTGCGATCCGTTTGGTCAAGCATTGAACAAAAACCTCTCATAAATCGCGAAATCTTAGCCAGAAAGGCGAGATTTCGCCATTGACTATAGCGCATGCTCCTTAAAAAGGGAGTGTCGCATGTCCAAAAGCAAATCCTTCCGCCGCACCGAAATCGGCGGCCACAGGCTGCATCCGGCAACGCAGATGGTGTCCTACGGCTACGAGCCGTCGATGTCGGAGGGCGCGGTCAAACCGCCGGTGTTTCTGACGTCGACCTTCGCCTTCCAATCGGCCGAGGAAGGCGCGGAATTCTTCGACGTGGTCGCCGGCCGCAAACCCGCGCCGGAGGACGGCGGCGCCGGTGGCCTGGTCTACAGCCGCTTCAACCATCCCAATACGGAGATCGTCGAGGACCGGCTGGCCCTGTTCGACGGCGCCGAAAGCGCGCTGCTGACAGCTTCGGGCATGGCGGCGATCAGCGCCGTGTTCTTGACGCTGACACGGCCGGGCGATGCCATCGTCCACTACACGCCGCTCTATGGCGGCACCGAAACCCTGCTCGGCAAGGTGTTGCCGGGATGGGGCATCAAGCCGATCCCGTTCGTGGACGGGCTGTCGGAAGCGGCGCTCATCTATGCGCTGGAGAAAGCGGCGCGGCATGGCCCGGTCAAGCTGCTCTATCTTGAAACGCCGGCCAATCCGACCAATGCGATGATCGATCTCGCAATGACGCGACGGGTCGTCGACCGCTGGTCCGAGATGTCCGGCCATCGGCCGGTCATCGTCTGCGACAACACCATGCTTGGTCCGGTGTTCCAGCGACCGATGGATTTCGGCATCGATATCTGTGTCTATTCGCTGACCAAATATGTCGGCGGCCACAGCGACCTGATCGCCGGCGGCATCACCGGGTCGAAGGCGCTGTTGAAGCCGATCCGCCAGACTCGCAGCGCCTTCGGCTTTCAGCTGGATCCGCATTCCTCCTGGATGCTGTCGCGGTCGATGGAGACATTGGCGCTGCGTATGGAGCGGGCCGCGGCGTCGGCTTCGCGCGTCGCCTCCTGGCTGACGGAGAACGGCATCATTCCCTGCGCCGTGCTGCATCCGGAACATGCCGACGATCCACGCGAGGCGGCGGTCTTCGCCGAGCAATGCAGCGGGCCGGGCTCGACCTTCTCCTTCGTCGTCAAGGATGACCGGGCGCTCGCCTTCCGCATTCTCAACGCGCTCGAATTGTTCAAGCTGGCCGTCAGCCTCGGCGGCACCGAGTCGCTGGTCTGCCATCCGGCCTCGACGACCCATTCCGGCGTGCCGCCGGAGGCGCGGGCCGCCGCCGGCGTGACCGACGGGCTGATCCGCCTGTCGATCGGGCTTGAACATCCCGAGGACCTGATCGAGGATCTGAAACAGGCCTTCTCCAAGGCGTCCGGCGCCGGCCTGTCCCTCGTCGGATAGACGCGCCCTCTTCACAAAGGACGCATTTGCGGGCATGGTCGGCACGGCCACAGTTCCACCGGCCGGGCCCGCCATGACAAACCGCGCCTTCAGCCTTCCGACCGAGACGACGCGCGGCTTTGCGGTCGCTCTGGCGGCGGCGGCCAGCATCAGCCTGTTCAATGTTCTCACGCCCGTTGTCTATGCCCTCGGCAGCAATGCCGCCACGCTGCTGGTGCTGCGTTTTGTCTGCCTCGTGCCGGTCTGTGCGCTGTGGCTCTGGCTGCAATCCGTGCCGTTCGCGCTGACGCCGCGTGCGCTTATGCATTGTATCGGTGCCGGCTTCGCCTTCACACTGGGGGCCGGCGCGCTGATCACCGCATTCGGCTTGATGCCGATCAGCCTGGTGATTTTGATCTTCTACACCTATCCGTTGGTGACCCGGCTTGCCGAATGCGCGCTCGACCGGCGGCGGCCCGATCTTTTTGAGATCGCCTGCCTGCTTGCAGCGCTGGTCGGTCTCGCGCTCTGCCTCGGTGTCGGGTTCGAGCAACTCCACGGCCCCGGCGTCGTCGCCTCGATGATCGCGGCGCTTGCTATCACCGGTTCCTTCCTGTGGACCGGTCGCAAGCTGAAAACCGTGCCGCCAACCCTGCAGACCCTTTACATGGCCGGCACCGGCCTGATCCTGACCACACTCTTCATCGTTGCCACGGCAAGCTGGGCGACGCCGCCATTGCGGAGCGTCGGCACCGCGCTGATGGCGGCAGCCGTGATCAGTTCCGTGGCGGCATTCCTGGGCATGTTCATCAGCGTGCGCATGATTGGCCCGTCACGGGCCGCGATGGTCATGAATCTGGAACCGATGCTGACGATCGTGCTCGCCATCCTGCTGCTTGAGGAGGCGCTGACCACACATCATTTCCTGGGTGCGGCCCTGGTGATCGCGGCTGTCGTGGCGGCGCAAGCCGCGCCGCGACGGGCGATGCGGACAGCGGTCGATTGAACGCTCAACCGGCGCGGCGCGACCGATAACCGGCAATCTGCTTGACCCGATCGTGGTCGACCGCCGTTTCCAGACCGCGGACGTCGAAAGGCGCCTTGAAGGTGAAGGCATCGACCGTCGGGCCCTGTGCATGGAGAAGCGCGTGCCGGTCGACCGCCTCGCGCCAGGTCGGCCGGTGCCCGTCCTCGCACCACCACAGCGCATAGGGTGGCCATTGCGGTTTCTGAAACCATTCGCGGCCGTGCCGCAGGGCCCGGGCATGCAGTCCGAAATAGGAAAACGCCATGGCCGACTCCAGATCTTCCCACAGAGACAATGTCGCCGGCGACCAGCCGTCGCCACGTTCCTCGTAAAAGGCGGGATAGACCTCCTCGCCCCAGCTTGGCGGCCCGGGGTCGCCGTCATAGCCGGAACGCGCGATCAGTCCCGGCGCCTTGTCGACCAGCGCCATGATCGGGTCGTTGAGCACGTAGAAGCCGTCATTGGCCGGGTGATCCGCCCGTTCCTTGAAAAGGCCGAATGTGTAGAGCGCCAGATGTTTGTTCATCGGATCCGATCCCGTCGATCGCGCGGCCCATGCCATAGGCGAAGACGCGGCGCCGCGCAACCGCGCTCAGAACGGCTTGACGACCGCCAACAGCAGGATGACGGGCAACAGCACCAGCGTCACCGGAACCACCGCCGCCGATCTTGCCGACAGGGCCGTTTTCCCGCTGGCGACGAGGCGCCGCAGACCGCCGGTGACGATGCCGTGCACCGCCGAAAGAAGAACCACGAAAACGAGCTTGAGCTGGAGCCAGCCGGCGGACCACAAGCCCGCATCATGCGCCATCCAGAGCCCGATGATCCAAACGACGACCATGGAGGGTGTTGTCACGCGCCGGTCCCAGCGGCGCATGAAACCGACCGCCCGGGCATCGACCGCATCGGCCCGGCGCGCCCACAGAAGAAGCAGGCCGGCGGCCAGCGTGCCGCCCATCCACAGCACCATGGCGTAGATATGCAGCGCTTTGACGGCAGAATAGACCATGCCGAAAGCACTACCCGCCGCAAACCGGAAAGACAACGCGGCGAACCGGCACGCTTTTTCACCGCTGCCCCACCCCGTATGATCCGGCGGCGCAGCGCGCACCGGTTGTCGCAACGCGCCGGCCGTCTTGCCCGTCGGTGCAAGGGCTGATATAAATTAACAAACGTTCATTTATTTAATGAACAGGGAGGACTCGATGCTGCGACAGGGCGAAGACTATGCCGCGACGCGGGACGGCTTTCGCTGGCGGATACCGGACCGTTACAACATCGCCGCCGATGTCTGCGACCGCTGGGCCGCCGCGGCGCCGGACCGGACCGCCATCATCGACATCGCCGCGGACGGTGCGGCCGCGCACACCAGTTTCGCTGAGCTCAAGAGCCATTCCAACCGTCTCGCCAACGCGCTGGCGGCACGCGGCCTCGGCCACGGTGCGGCGGCGGTCGGCGATCGGATCGGCGTGCTGTTGCCGCAGCGGCTGGAGACGGCCGTCGCCCATCTGGCGATCTACAAGCTCGGCGCCGTGGCCATCCCGCTCTTCACCCTGTTCGGCCGCGATGCGCTTGGCCACCGGCTGCGCGACTCCGGCGCCCGCGCCGTCATCACGGACGCTGCGGGAGCCGCAAAGATCGCCGAGATCCGCGAGACGCTGCCGGACCTGATGCACGTGCTCAGCGTCGACGGCCCTGGCGACGGAGTCGAGGACTACAACGCCGCCTGTGTGACCGAAAGCGACCGCTTCGCTCCGGTCGACACGGCGGCGGACGATCCGGCGCTGATCATCTACACCTCCGGCACGACCGGCAATCCAAAGGGCGCATTGCATGCCCACCGCGTGCTGCTCGGCCACCTGCCCGGCGTCGAAATCAGCCACGACTTCCTGCCCCGTGACGGCGATCGTTTCTGGACCCCGGCCGATTGGGCCTGGATCGGCGGCCTGCTCGACGTGCTGATGCCGGCGCTGCATCACGGCCTGCCGGTGGTCGCCCGCCGCTTCGCGAAATTCGACCCGGCGGCCGCCTTTGACCTGATGCGCGATCACCATGTGCGCAACGCGTTCCTGCCGCCGACGGCCCTGAAGATGATGCGCGCCGTACCCGAGCCGGAGCGCTGGGGCCTTTCCCTGCGCTCGGTCGCCAGCGGCGGCGAAACGCTCGGCGCCGAACTGATCGACTGGGGCCGGCGCGCCTTCGGCACGACCATCAACGAGTTCTACGGCCAGACGGAATGCAATATGGTGGTCTCCTGCTGCGCGGCGCTGGAGCCACCGCGGGCCGGTTTCATGGGCCGGCCGGTGCCCGGCCACGCGGTCGATGTGATCGACGCCGAAACCGGCGCCACGGCGGCCGTGGACGCGGAGGGCATGATCGCCGTGCGGACGCCCGATCCGGTGATGTTCCTGCGCTATTGGAACCAGCCGGACGCGACGAACGACAAATTCGTCGACGGCCCTGGCGGGCGCTGGCTGATGACCGGGGACCGGGGCGCGCGGGACGCAGACGGCAGGCTGCGCTTCATCGGTCGCGACGACGACGTGATCGGATCGGCCGGATACCGCATCGGTCCGGCGGAGATCGAGGACTGCCTGCTCGGCCATCCGGCCGTGCGGCTGGCCGGCGTCGTCGGCAAACCCGACGCCTTGCGCGGCGCAGTGGTCGCGGCCTATCTGACGCTCGATGACGGCTATGCGCCCTCCGAGACGCTGGCCGCCGAGATCGCCGCCTTCGTCAAAACCCGGCTCGCCGCCCACGAATACCCGCGCGTCGTGCGCTTCATCGACGAAATGCCGATGACCACCACCGGCAAGATCATCCGGCGCAGGCTGCGTGAAATGGCGGAAGAGGAGGCAGGACGCGAATCCGAAAGCCGGACCTGACGATCGCTACGATCTGGACGACACAGTCAGTTGTCTGGATATGGAGGCGACGGAAAGGGTCCGAGAAACGACGCCAGCGCTGCACCTATGGCGAGCAGCTTGCGGTCGGACATTACCGGGCCGTCGATTTCCAGTCCGACCGGCAGCCCCGCTTCGGTTAGTCCAACCGGAACCGAAAGACCCGGCAGCCCGGCCGCTCCGGCCAGGCTGTTGTTGCGGCTGTAGCTCGGCTGCGTCGGCGCGGGTTGGCCGTTCACGGTCACATGATCTGCACTGCCCTTGATCGGCACCGCTGCCAAAAGGGTCGTAGGGAACACCACCGCCTCGATGTCCCGGTCTTCGAAGGCCTGCGTCAGACGGCGTTGCAGATCCGGCCGCGCCTTGCTCATTGCTGTGCCATAATGTGCATCGGACTGCGCTTTATCGCCAATGACCAATGTGTTGAACAGGCTGCGGACATCCGGACTGGCGATAGCGGCGGCAATATCGGCGACTGTCATATCGCTGCCGCTGTTTTCCAGATAGGTTTGGAGGTCCCGTTTCATCTCCCATGTGGCGACGGGAAATGTGATCTCGGCGGTGCGCTCCATTTCCCTGGAAAAATCGAGCGGAACAAGAACGACACCCGCCTCTTCCAGCTTTGCAAGCGCCGCGCGATAGACCTCGTCATAGGCTGCATCGACGCCGCTGTTCATGGCGGCCGGCAGCCCCAGACGCATGCCTCGCAACGATGGCGTATCGACCGGATCCTCGTCACCGGTAATGACGGTGTCGAGCACAACAAGGTCCGATACGCAGCCTGCGATCAGCCCTGGCGTGTCCTGTGTATGCGAAATCGGCACGATCCCGGCTGCTGGGTAGCGCCCAATTGTGGGCCGGAACCCGAAAACGCCGTTGAGCGCGGCCGGCTGGCGCACCGATCCGCCCGTATCGGATCCCAGACCCGCCGCGACCACTCCCGTGGCCACCGCCACCGCCGTGCCGCCGCTGGACCCGCCCGCGATCCGCGTCGGATCATAGGCGTTGCCGACAGCGCCGAACGCGGCGTTGTCGGAGGTGACGCCAAGCGCCAGTTCATGCATATTCGTCTTGCCGATCAGGACCACGCCGGCGCTGCGCAGCCGGTGAAGGATCGGTGCGTCCAGGGTGGGCCGGTTGTCACGCAATGCGGGGGTCCCCGCGGTTGTAGGCATATCCGAGCTGTTGATGTTGTCCTTCACAACAATGGGCACACCCGCCAGGGGTGCCGAATAGTCTCCGACAGCATCAATGCTCTCGGCCACACGCAATGCGGCCTCTGCATCCAGTGTAATGAACGCATGGCGTTCCCGGATCGCATTGGCCTGCACCAGCGCCTTCTCCACCAGATCCCGGCTGGTTTGGATCCGGGCGCGCAGCGCGGCCGTCATGTCAGTCAGACTGGTTTTCATTGTTCATCGCACAGTTCAGCACGCACCAGTGCCCGTCGCGCAGCATCTCGAAGACCGACGCCGGCAATTTGCCCGATACCGGCATGAGAGCCAACTCATCCAGGATGACTTTACCATGTCAGGCAACCGCTACCCATGGCGGCCTGACATGCGCCGCCGCCAGCATGCCGATCTTGATGCAAAATTCCAGCGTCCGCATCAGACCGAGAACGGTGGAAATCGGTGAAGAGCACCCATTTCATTGGTTCAGCGGAACGGACCATATTTATGAGTCCTGCGCCTCGTCCGGCTGCAATTCCGCCTGTTCCTTCCTCACTTCGGCACGCTCCGCCTGGATACGCCTGCGATTGACCTGGTAATCCGCGATGCCGATGATCGCAACGACGATCGAAACCGGCATGAAAACCATGCCGAGCATTTCGAACAGCGGGTCGCCGCTGAGCTTCAGCAACCCGGCGCCGGAGACGAACAGGGCAATTGCCGTGTTCAGATAGGACAGCAATGTGCGCCGGTTCGCCAGATCCGTCCGAGTAATGGCGAGAACCAGGTTTTCCACCGACCGCTGCTCACTTTTGTTCACGATGACCATCCTCTCCTATTCATTCGGACACGCCGCCGGAGCTCCGCCCCGCCACTGTCGCGTCATCTGTCGCCTGCGGACAAACCATCGCACGAGGCGCCCCTGCCATTGTGCCCCGCGACGCCCGTCCGAAACAGTGGCCAGACGCATTGCCGAAAGCGGCTCGCCGCACCGTTTCCGGCAAACATACAATTGCCTTAACGCATAAAGAAGCTAGATTGACAGGCATGGAAAGCCTCGGAAAGGGTCTGGGCAACCCTGGTGCCGTTGGCTTCTGGTATCGATGGGGAACCGGTGAAAATGGGGTTGGATATGCCGCAGCCCGCTGCGCCGCTCAGGTTACGGACGTGCCTGATCGCGGCGGCGGTCGCTGCCGTGACCTTTGCCGGCACGCCCGCGGCGGCGGAGTTCGGTGTGCTGAATGATCGTATCGTGCTGGGCCAGTCGGCGGCGTTTAAGGGTCCGGCCGCGTCGCTCGGGATCAATTTTCGAGCCGGCCTGTTGGCGGCGATGCATGAGGCAAACCGGGCCGGCGGCGTGCATGGCCGCCGGATCACGCTGACCAGCTACAACGACGGCTATGAACCCGAGCAGGCGATCGCCAACACCATCCGCCTGATCGATGACGATCAGGTCTTCGCGTTGGTCGGCGAGGTCGGCACGCCGACCTCGCGTTCGGCCCAGCCGATCGCGGAGAAGGGCGGCGTCCCCTTCATCGGGCCGTTTACGGGCGCCGCCTTCCTGCGCGACGAGGCGCTGACGACGGTGGTCAATGTCCGCGCCTCCTACGAGCAGGAGGCCGAGGCACTGGTGTCCTATCTCATCGATCATCTGGGCTTATCGCGGATCGCCGTGCTCTACCAGGACGACACCTTTGGTCGCAGCGGCCTCGCCGGCACCACCGAAGCGCTGCGAAAGCGCGGCCTGGAGATTGCCGTGGACGCCACCTACATGCGCAACACCACCGCCGTCAAGCGCGCCTTCCTGGCCATCCGCAGCGCTGATCCCGACGCCGTCATAATCGTCGGCGCCTACAAGCCGGCAGCCATTTTCATCAAGATCGCATCGAATCTCGGCCTCGACGTGGTCTATGCGTCGCTGTCCTTCGTCGGTGGCGAGGGGCTCGCCGCCGAACTCGGACGGACGGATGAAACGGTGATCGTCTCGCAGGTGGTGCCGCTTTTCGACGACCTCAGCCAGCCGCTGGTGGCACGGTTTCAAAACGCACTGCGCGCCAGCGCGCCGGAAGCCGATGCCGGCTTCGTCGCCCTGGAAGGCTATCTGACCGGGCGCCTGGTGATCGAAGCGCTCGAGCTGCTCGGCCCCGATCCGACCCGCTCCGCATTGCTCGATCTGTTCGCCAGGCCCCTGACGATCGACGTCGACGGCATGGAACTGACATTCGGCGACGGCGACAATCAGGGGTCCGATGCGGTTTTCCTGACCACCTTCGGCGCGGACGGCCGTTTCATCACGGTGGATGAATGACCGCGAACACCGACCGAGCATCGACGATGCAACCCGGCGCCCCCGGCGGCCGTCCGCATGAAGTCGTCTCGGCGAAACGGGCAAGCGGCCAAGACGGTCCGATCCTTTTCGGCATCAAGACGAAACTACTGCTCACCTTCCTGGCGCTGGCGGCGCTGACGGTCATCGCCTGCGCCATTGCCTGGATCGTATTCAGCCGGATCGAACGGGCGGTCACGGTGATCACCGACCGCAGCATCCCGGAAATCACTCTGGCCCTAAGCATTGCCGAATTCAGCTCGGATATCGCGGCCAGCGCACCGGCCTTGGCCACCAGTGCAACCCAGGAAGAGCGTTCCGAACGCAGGAACAGGCTCGACCGCGCGGGCGCGCAGCTCGAGGAACTGATCGCCCGCTGGCAGGCGATCGGCATCGCGTCCGACGTCGCCGCGGAGCTCTCCGCCGCGGCCGCCGGAATCGCCGATGGGCTGGATGTCGTCGACCGTGCCGTCGAAAGGCAGTTGGAGCTCGAAAGCCGCCTCCGGCAACAGGCGCGCCTTCTGTCGGCGACCCATGGCGATTTCCTGGAGACGCTGGAGCCGTTGATCGACGACGCGATTTTCGAACTTGTCATCGACAGCGAACGCGGCAATGAGCAAACCGGCACGGCCCTTAAGAGCGCGGTCGAGGCCGGCGCCGACCGGCTTGGCCTGCTGGCCACCGTCAAATCGGACGCCAATCTGGTGGTCAGCCTGCTGCGCGAGGCGGCGTGGCATCACGCCATCGACGCGGATGAGCCGGTGGCCGTGGCGTTGGCACAGGCCAGCGCCGACTTTGACGACGCGCTTGGCCGGCTGCAACGCGACGGCGCGGATGCCGATCTGCGCCGAGACGGCGAGGCCATCCTGGCTTTTCTTGGCGGCGAGACCGGCGTCGCCACCGCGGATCCGGCGATCGGCGCCGGCGGGCTCGACACCTTGAGCGCCGTCTGGGTCCGTTTTCTCGACACCATCGATCCAATGATGACGGAGGCGCGGGACGACCTTGTCGCGACCGCCGGCGGTATCGCCGACCGGCAGGCCCGGGCCATGGCGGATCTAGTCGATCAGGGCTCGTTTCGCCTGTACCACTTGCTGTCCCTGCGCGCCGAGGGCAACCTGGCGGTGGGTCTGCTCGGCGAGGCCGCCAGCCTTGGCGACGGCACACGGCTGACCACGCTGCAGGAGCGCTTCGACGCGGCCGCCGGTCAGTTGGAACGTGCCCTGAAAAGAATCACGGGGCCGCTCAACCTGCGGACGCTGCGCATCCTGATCGGCACCCAGCTCGGTTTCGGCCGCGGCGAAACCGACATGTTCGATCTCAAACAGGCGCAACTGGCCCAAAAGGAGGTTGCTGCGCGGGCGCTTGAGACCGTCAACGCACAATCTGTCGCGCTGCGAAATGCCGTTGCCGAACTGGTGCGGATCGCCGAATCCATGAGCGACGCCACGGCAGGCGACGCGGAAGCCACGATCGAAAACAGCAAGATCTTTATCCTTTTGATTTCCCTCGTCAGCATTCTGTGCGCCATCCTGGTCATGCTCGCTTTTGTCAGCCCGCGCGTCATCCGCCCGATCGAAGACATCACCGGGGCGATGACCCGGCTGGCGGATGGCGACACCAGCGCCGATATCCCCGGCCGCGACCGCCGGGACGAGCTCGGCCGCATGGCCCACGCGCTCGGCGTTTTCCGCGACATCACAATCGAGGTGCAGAAATCAAACCTGCTCGAAATCGAGACGGCGCGGCGGCGCCTGTCCGATGCGATCGAGAGCATTTCCGAGGCGTTCTCGCTCTATGACGCCGATGACCGCCTCGTCGTCTGCAACCAGAAATACGGCACGCTGGTCCACCCGGAAATCGCCGAAGAGATCCGCCCCGGCCTGACATTCGAACATATCATCCGACGGGCGACCGAAGTCGGTTTCATCGCCGAGGCCAGCGGCCGCGAGGAGGCGTGGCTGGCCGAGCGGCTGGCCAGGCATCGCAATCCCGGTCCGCCCCACATCATGCAGCGCACCAATGGCGTCTGGATCATGGTCAGCGAGCGTAAGACGGCCGAAGGCGGCATCGTCGCCGTCTATTCGGACATCACCGAGTTGAAGGAGCGCGAAAACGAACTGGCCGAGAAATCCAAGGCGCTCGAACAGCTTTCCAGTCAGCTCTCGAAATATCTGTCGCCTCAGATCTATCAGTCGATCTTCACCGGCGAGCAGGCCGCGATCGTCGCCAGCAAGCGCAAGAAACTGACAGTGTTCTTCAGTGACCTCGAGGGCTTTACCGAGATCGCCGACCGGCTGGAATCGGAAGACCTGTCGCAACTCCTCAATGAATATCTGACCGAGATGTCGAAAATCGCCCTCGCCCACGGCGCGACCATCGACAAATATGTCGGCGATGCCATCATGATTTTTTTCGGCGATCCGATATCGCAGGGCATCGGCCAGGATGCGCTTAATTGCGTCAAAATGGCGATTGAAATGCAACGCCGCCTCGCCGAGCTGTCGGCCGAGTGGACCGGCCACGGCCTCACCGAGCCGTTGAAATGCCGCATGGGCATCGCCACCGGTTTCTGCACCGTCGGCAATTTCGGCAGCGAGGACCGCATGGACTACACCATCATCGGTGGCGCGGTGAACCTGGCCGCGCGCCTGGAAGGCACCGCCGAAGCGGGCACGATCCTGATTTCCGCCGAAACCCAAAACCTCGTCCATGAGGCGATCGCCTGCCGCGCTTACGGGACCGTCAAGGTCAAGGGCCTCGCCTATCCGGTCAAGACCTATGTGGTCGTCGACCGCGAACAGGACGTGGAGCAGCCGCCGGCGCGGATCTTGGAAGAACATGGTAGATTGTCCGTCGATCTCGACCTCGCCGCGATGAGCGACGAAGACCGGGAAAAGGCGGCGCGACTGCTGCGCGAGGTGATGGACAAGCTCAGCATCGACGACAAACCGCCCGACGACAATGCGCCCTCGGTCACACCCGCGGAAGGAAAAAAGCAATGACCGTCACGCTGTTTGCCAATGCCCGCATGTTCGACGGCGTGTCGGACGAGATCGTCGAGGGATGCGACGTGATCGTCGCCGATGGCCTGATCCGCGAGATCGGCGAAAACATCCGGTCGCCGGATGCCGCGCGGGTGGAGGTCGGCGGCCGTTTCCTGATGCCCGGACTGATCGACGCGCACTACCACGCCAACACCCCGAGCTATGATTTCTACGGCACCGACCGCATGCCCGCCGCCCTGCTGGGCGCCCATGCCGCGCGGCTTCTGAGCGGCGCGCTCGACCGCGGTTACACCACTCTGCGCGATGCAGGCGGCGGCGATATCGGGCTCAAGCTGGCGATCGACGAGGGCCTGATCGACGGGCCGCGTTTCTATTTCCCCGGCCGGGCGCTCACTCAGACCGGCGGCCATGGCGACATGCGCCGGCGCAATTTTGTCGAGCCCTGCGGCTGTGCATATTCAGGTATCGTCACCCAGGCGGTCGACGGGCCGGACGAGGTCCGCAAGGCGGCGCGCGAGGAGTTTCGCAAAGGCGCGACCCATCTGAAGATCTTCGTCTCCGGCGGCGTTTCCACCGATCTCGCCCCGCTGGAGATGCCGCATTTCTCCGACGCCGAAATCGCGGTGGCGGTCGAGGAGGCCGCCCGGCGCGGTTCCTATGTGATGGCCCATTGCCATACCGACGACGCGGCGCGCCGGTGTCTGCGGCTCGGCGTGCGGACGATCGAACACGGCAGCCTGATCGGCGCCGAGACGGCGGCGATGATCGCTGCTGCCGGCGCCTATGTGGTGCCGACTTTGTCGGCGGGCGAACTGATCGCCGAACATGCCGCGGAACTCGGCCTCCCGGCCTCGGCCGCCGAGCGCGTGCGTGCCGTCAACCGGAGCGCGCTGGAGGCGGTCGAGATCTGCGCCGCCGCCGGCGTCAAGCTGGGTCTCGGCTGCGACCTGCACGGCCATGAATTCGTGCGCACGCAGGGGCGCGAGCTGTTCCTGCGCGGCCAGGTGCAGCCGGCTATCGACGTGCTGCGCTCGGCCACGTCGATCAATGCGGAGATCGTTCAGGCGGAAGGCGAACTCGGCGTGATCGCGCCGGGCGCCAAGGCCGACATCATCGTGGTCGACGGCGACCCGCTTGCCGATCTGTCGCTGTTCATCCATTCCAGCGAAACCGTCGCGCTGGTCATGAAGGGCGGCCGCATCGTGCGCTCCCGGCTGTGACCCGGCCGACGCCGGAGATTATGTCACCGCCACGCAGCACCGTCGCATTCAGGCACGGGCATCACCGCACCACCGTTGTCTGACCCGCGCAGCAAAAGCGCCGCATTGTTCGTATCGGCCGAACCGTCGCCTGCCGCAAACAGGTTTGACGCGGCATCGTTCAGCGTGTCGATACTCTCCTCCGACAACAGCCAGCCCAATGCGATAGGGTCGCCGGTCGGTGCGGCGGTGATCGTGCAATCGGCGCCGATGTAGCGGATCAGCGCCTGTTCGGCGTTCAGCCCGCGCGCCGAGCGGGTGTTCAAGGCAGCAATGAGCGGCGATGTCAGTTCGGAGAGCGCCCAACTGCGCTGGCTGGGCGCGCCCGGCGGCGGCAGGCGAAGCAGCGCTTCCGGCGTCACCGGATCGTCGTCGCTGCGGCCCGGATCGTCGATGATCAGGATCGGCACGATCTGAAAAGCATCGGCCTGCTCGCCCGCCGCGACGATGAAAGCACGGGCAATCTGCAGCGCCACATGTGCGCCGGAACTTTCGAAATAGCCGCCGTCGACAAGCCGCAACTGCCGGCCTTCGGACGGGATCTCCAACGTCGCGGCCGGGCTGACAAAGGGAAACCGTGCGCTCATATTGGCGGCTGTGCTCAGCGGAATATTCCTGCGCCAGCGGTTGAGCAGATCATAGGTATCGGAAAAGCTGCCGGTCTCGGCAACGTCCACGGGCGCGATGGTGATCTGATGTCCGGTTTCCACGATCGTCGCATTTAGGAACAGCGGCGGGACGGGGCTTGCGCCGACCTGCCGGTCCGCCCACAGATCCAGGAACGGTTCGGCAAAGCGTGCCGTTCCGGCCGCCGACCGCCAGGCGGCCTCCCAGGCCCGTTCCTGCGCGTGGGCACGATCAGGCAGCTTCCAGAAAGGGAACGGGTTGAGCCGTTGCACGCCGTCGGCAAAGAGCATGCCCGCCAGCAGCGGCGACAGGAAATCCTGCGATAGCATGGTGCGTGTCGTGGCAGCCGGATCGGAGCGGCTTGCCGGCAGCGGCCAGTCGGATGGATCGCATCCATAGTCCTCTTGATCGGCCAGCGCAGCGGCAAAGGCCGACGCGCCGAGACTGCCGCCCGATATGCCGCTGATCGCCAGCAGGTGACAGGCAAAGCCTGGCACTTGTTCCTCGAACGCGGCGAGGGTCGCCGCCGTCCAATAGGCGGCGCGGATGCCGCCGCCCGACGCGGCGACGACATAGACCGGAATCTTCTCCCCGGCCTCGGAAGAGGCCTGGAACAGCGCGGCGCGGCTGTCGATCCAATCCTTCGCAAAGGTCTCGAAACCGGGCCGTTCGCCCGTGATCCCAGCGCAGCCCGGGCAAGGTGCGTGATTGTTGTTCCAATAGCTGAACAGCCAGGCAAGACCGCCGATCACGGCAAAGGCCAGCAGCGACGGCAGGCCGTAACGGCGCGGCAGGTAAATGAGGAAGATGCTGGAAAACGCGATCCAGCTTGCCGCCGCCCACAGCACGATGGCCATCATGCCGAAGCGCTGCGGTAACGCCACCGGAAACAGCAGGAAAGCGACCAGCAAAGCCAGGCTTGCCAGAAAAATCGCGATCGCGACCACGAAGATCGTGCGCGCCATGCGCGGGTTGCGCGCTGCCGCAGTCCGTGCATCGAACGGGGAAAAGATCCAGTTGGCGGCCATCAGGATGGCCGGCAGCAGGGCAACGGATACGGCCGCGGTCAGCGACTCGCTTCCCTCCGGTGCGCGCCGCGCGGCTCGGCGCTCGATGACATATCCCGGCAGTTTCGCCGCGGCGACCAGCAAGGCAAGACCGCAGAGAATCAAGGCCCCGTCCCACACCAGGTAGGACATGTCGTGGGCCCGGCCGACCAGGATCAGTCGCGCTGGCACGGCCGCGGTGATCAGGATCACCAGCGCCATGATGGAAGCCCGTTCGACGGTGCGCAGGGCATCCACGTCCGCCTCGATGCGGTCGGGCGGATCGTTTCCGGGATAAGCGACCGACATCAGCGCCATGGCGAAATAGCCGGCGGTGAAGGCATAGACACCGGCCGCCCAGGCGGCGCCCAGCCGCAGATTGGGGTTGCTTTCGATGGCCTGCAGCGCTTCGACCGTCTGATCGTTGCCGAGCACCCACCACATCAACCCCGTGACGACGATGATGAACCAGGCCGGGGCAACCAGCGCTCCGGCGTAGCGCACCCACTCCAGCCATAGCGGCAAGTCCTTGTGCCGCACTCCGGACAGATCTCGCACCTTGAAGCCCTCCCGCCAAATGGCGGCGCCGTGTCTGGCCGCGGCACCGGTCGGAATGTGCACTTCATTCTACAGGTGCGGGGTGACGCGACTCAAGGGTGCTTCGGCGCGGTGTCCTCGGGGCGTCCCGACCGGTCTCGGACGCCTGCGGCGAAAGCACCGCATTGCAAAGCCGTCAGTCCGTTGCAATCTCGGTTTCGAACCGCGCCGGCAGGGCAACTTCCAGCAGTTCACAATCGTCGGAGCAGTCGCGATAGGCGGCCTTGAGATAAGGCGGCAAAACGAAAGCGTCGCCGGCGGTGATCTCGCAAGGATCCTCGCCGTCGACCGCGAGCGTCAGACCGCCCTCCAGCACGAAGGTGAACAGAATGTCGGTGTCGTGACTGGTGCGCGGCGGCGTCTCGCCCTTGATCGGGCGGGCGACCTGCACGCCGGCGACGCCGCCCGTGGCGTCGCCGATGCCGGTGTCGCGCGCCTCGAAACCCGGAATCCGCCAGGGCCGCCATACCGCGTGGGCGACCTTGTCGAAAACGAAGCGCGTGCCCTGGAAATCGCGCTTGGGATTGTAGGCATCGTTCGGCAGGCTCATGTCGTGGTCGATGGTCGTCACATGCTCGGCCGGCACGCCGATTTCGACCACCTCGACATTGTCGGACGCGACCAACACGCGGTGACGGATTTCCGGCGGCTGGATGACGCAGTCGCCGGCGGTCAGCCGGATCGGCGGTCCCTGGTCCTCATAGACCACCTCGACCCAACCGCGATAACAGAAGATCAATTGAAAGCCGACCGTGTGGTAATGCACCATGTCGGGGACGGGACCGCCGTCTGGGATGCGGATATGGGAGGCGATGATGGAGCCGCCCAGCCGGCCGGGAATGAGATCGCGATAGCGCATGCCGGCGCGGCCGATGACCCAGCTGTCGCTGTCCTTCAAGCGCCGCACCATGAAGGAGTGCTCCGTTTCGGGCTGCACCAGCGACGGATGGGCATCGATGATCTCGACCCGCGTGCCCCCCGGACTGGTCATTTCGCGCGCGCCGTCTGCGAACCGGTCCGGCGGATCGCACAGCAGACGCAGCGTTCCGGACGGGGCTGTTGCGTCACGCTCCAGCCGGATGCGCAGGCCGTGGCCGGACACCACCGCCACCGCCGGGTCGTCGGCCGGAAAGATCATGTCGAGCCGAAAGCCCAGGGACTTGAGGAAAAACGGCAGATCCTTTCCGAAATCGCGGCTGGGCAGCCGGACCTCCGCGGCGCTGACGGCCTCGGGCCTGGTTTCCGGTGGTGCGTTCATGGCGCGGCCTTTCTTTCTGCGTGTCTCGGTCGGATTTCTCGATTCTCCGGTTTTACGGCACCGGCGGCCTGGCATCGACGGTGATGACGACAAGGATGCGCGCCGGTTCGTCGCCGGCCCGCAGATAGGCATGCGCCATCGTACCGTCGAAATAGATGCTGTCGCCCTGTTCCAGAAGAAGCGGCGCGTAGAAATCCGTGTGCAGCACCAGCGCGCCGGAAAGCACGTGAAGGAACTCCTCGCCGGGATGGCTCGCAAGCCCGCCGACCTCGGCAAGCGATGTCTTTTCGACGATATTGACGGCCGGATGCATCTTCTTGTTGGCAAGGTCGGTGCACAGCACGTCGGACAGATAGCGCGCGGTTTCCACCGGCGCCTGCTCGCCCTTACGCGAGATCGAGCGCACGCCGTTGCGGATCGGGCTCGCTTGGTCTTCGAAGAAGGCGGTGATATCGACGCCGAGCACCTGGCTCAGCACATAGAGATTGTGGGCGCTCACCGGCACCTGCTCGTTTTCAACCCGCGACAGCGTCGCCTCCGAGACACCGGTCATTTTCGACAGATCGCTCAGCGACAGGGACTTGGCACGGTGGAACGCCTTCAGCTTGGCTCCGATCTTCAGGTCTTCGAAGACCGGCACCTTCGACTGCTGCCTGTTCATCGGCCATCCTCCTTGTCGACGCTGTCCCGCGCGGGCGGGCCGAATCCACCGCCACCGGGCAATTCTACTACCAGACTGTCGCCGGCGGGAATAACATGCACGCCCTTGCCTTGAAGCGGGAAGCCGGAGCCGAGCGCCGCCCGGCCTGGCGCGCCCGGCAGGCCGCCGTCGCGCCCCTGCGCCGAGTGATGCATTCGGTCGAAGGTGGCGGCGGACACGGTAAAGGGCGCGGCTTGACGATTGCCGATTTCGATCACCTGCCCATCGCCGCCGCGCCATTGGCCGCGGCCGCCCGATCCGTGCAGGATCGCTTTGCGCTTAAACCACAAGGGACATTGGCTTTCCGTGATCTCCACCGGAATCGCACCGACGCCGCTCGGGAACGCCGTTGCCGACAATCCGTCCTTGCCCGGCCGCCCGCCGATGCCGCCAATGCCGACATTCATGACATTGAAACGCGCGGTTCCCGCAAGGCTCTCGGGCGAGGCCCGTCCGTGGGCCGAGGCCAATGCCAGGACCCAGATACTGCCGGCGCTTTCGGCCTGGACCCGGCCCGGCAGCGCCTGGGCGAGACAACCGAACACCGCATCCGGCAGCATCTGGCCGATGACGTGGCGCGCCGTCACCGGGCTTGGCGGTAGCGGGTCGACGCAGGTGCCCGGCTCGCTGACCAATTCGAAACAGTCGAGCGAGCCGGCATTGTTGGGCACATGCGGCGCGACCACCGCCTTCAGTCCGAACACCACATAGGCGTGACTGTAAGTGCGCGGCGAATTGATGCCGTGATTGGAGGCTGGCGAACTGCCGGAGAAATCGATCACCATCGTATCGCCATCGACGACCAGCTTGGTCCTGATCGTAATCGGCGTCTCGTAGCCGTCGAGCGGCAGCGCATAATCGTAGACGCCGTCCGGCACGGCGCGGATCGCCCGCCGTGTGGCTTCGTGCGAGGTCCGCAAAACATGTCCGGCCAGCGGCTCCAGCGAGGACAGATCGAATTCCGCCATCATGTCGATCAACCGCCGCGCGCCGGTGTCGTTGGCGCTGACCAGGGAAAGCAGGTCGCCACGCACCTCCACCGGATTGCGCGTGTTGGCGGTGACGATGGACAGCAGGTCCTCGTTCAACGCGCCGTTGCGGCGCAGGAACATGTGCGGGATCAGCGTCCCTTCCTCGAACACCGAATGGGCATCGGCCGAGAAACCGCGTCCGCCGACATCGATGACATGGCAGGTCGACGCGAACAGGCCGACCGCGCGTGTCCCCAGAAAGGCCGGGGTAACGACGACGAAGTCGAACAGATGCCCGGTGCCCATCCACGGGTCGTTGGTCACCAGAACATCGCCCGGCGACAATGTCTCCACCGGAAAACGGTCGAGGAAATGACGGACGGCATGGGCCATGGTGTTGACATGGCCCGGCGTGCCGGTGACGGCCTGGGCAAGCATCGCGCCGTCGAGATCATAGACGCCGGCCGACAGGTCGCCGGCCTCCCGCGCCACCGAGCCGAAAGCCGTGCGCAGCAGCGATTGCGCCTGTTCCTCGACGACGGCGATCAGGCGGTTCCACATCACCTGGGTCTCAATGTCGGCAAGCGCCGCCCTGCTCATGCGCGAGCCTCCCTGCGCGTCAGCACGATGGAACCCTGATCGTCGATAGTGGCGTCGAAGGCCGATGTGACGACCGTCGAGGTCTCGTCCTCGGCGATGATCGCCGGTCCTTCGATCGCCTGCCCCACGCCCAGATCGAACCGCCAGTAGATAGCGGTGTCGCGCGCAGCACCCGACGATCCGTCGAACAGCGGCCGCGTGGTCCGGGGCGCGACGACATCGCCCTTGCGAGACGGCGTCGCGGGCCTGCCATTTTGGCCCAGATCGCACGACACGGTGACCGACCAGGTGACGATCTCCGAGGGCACGCCCGACAGCGTCAGACCGTAGACCGCGCGATAGTGCCGTTCGAAGGCGGCATGGATGCCCGCCCCGTCATCATCGGCAAGCGCGCCTTCCGGCAAGGCGACCTGGATCTCGTGTCCCTGCCCCACATAGCGGATATCGACGACGCGTTTGGTCCGCATCGGCCGGCCCATTGCTGCCGGCGCGACGATCTCCGTTGCCTCTTTCTCCATCGCCTCGAGGACGCCGCTCGCCGCCGCCGCGTCGAACCGATCGAGCGGCATCGCGCCGCTGCGCGTGACTTCGTAGGAAACCGGCGCCCGCAGGAAACCGATCGCCGAACCGACACCGGCGCCCGGCGGCACGATAATGCGGTCGATATGGAGTTTTTCGGCGAGCCGGCACAGATGCAGCGGCGCGCCGCCGCCAAAGGCGATCATCGTGCAGGCGGAAACATCCTTGCCCCGTTCGATCGCATGGACACGTGCCGCGTTGGCCATGTTCTCCTCGACGATCTCATTGACCCCGACCGCCGGCCAGGGTCCGTCGAGACCGAGCGGTCCGCCGATTTGCTCTGCCAGCGTCGCATCGGCCGCGCCCTTGTCGAGCGCGATCTCGCCGCCGGCGAAATGGGCCGGATCGATCTTGCCCAGGACGAGATTGGCGTCGGTCACCGTCGCCAAGCCGCCGCCCCGGCCATAACAGACCGGTCCCGGCTCGGAACCTGCGCTGTCGGGGCCCACCGCGATGCGCCCGAGCGCATCGACCCGGGCGATCGATCCGCCGCCGGCGCCGATTTCCACCATTTCGATCACCGGAATGCGCACCGGCCAGCCGGACCCTTTGGCATCGCGATAGGCGCGGGCAACCTCGAAACGGCGCGCCCGCTCCGGCGCACCGTCGCTGATCAGGCAGATCTTCGCTGTCGTGCCGCCCATGTCGAAGGACAGCACCTCGCCGAGCCCGTGCCTGCCGGCGATATCGGCGGCCAGGATGGCGCCGCCCGCCGGCCCGGATTCGACCAGCCGGATGGGAAAGCGGGCGGCGCTGTCGAGTGTGGTCAGGCCGCCGCCGGACATCATCAGGAACAACGGCGCCCGCATGCCGCGCGCCGCAAGCGCGTCGCGCAGACGGTCGAGATAGCCGGCGATCAGCGGCCGCACGCAGGCATTGGCGCAGGTCGTCGAAAACCGCTCATATTCCCGGATCTGCGGGCAGACCGCATGCGACTGGCAGATCGTCACGCGATCGTCCAGACGGTCGCGCAACAGCGCCGCGGCGCGCCGCTCGTGGCCGGCATGCGCGTAAGCATGCAGGAAGCCGATGGCCACCGCTTCGACATCGAGCGCCTGGAGGCGCGCGGCAATGTCGGCTGCGGCTTCAAATATCTCAGCACCGGCCCCGGCGGTCCGGCTTTCATCTATGTGCGGCCGGATCTTATCGACCAGGCCTGGCCGCCCCTCTGCGGCTGGATGGGCCATCGCGACGTCTATGCCTTTTCCGGGGATTTCGTGCCGCATGAGGGCATCAAACGCTTCATTTCCGGCACGCCGATGGTCGGTGCCAACGCGCTCGCCGCCTGCGCCAGCGCGATCTATGCGCAATACGAACCCGCCGCCATCTGGGCGCGCCACAAATCCTTGAGCGACTTCTTCATCCGGGCGGTCGAGACGCTGTGCGGCGGCCTCGGCGTCGAGGTCACCTCGCCGAAGGACCATGACCGGCGCGGCGGCCATGTCAGCGTCCGCGCGCCGGGCGCGGGCCGCACCGTCGAGGCGCTGGTCGATGCTCAGGTCGTGTCGTCCTTCCGCAAGCCCGACTCCATCCGCTTCGGTATCAGCCCGACGGGTCTGACCCATCTCGACATTTTCGAGGCCGTACGGCGGTTGCGCGATATTCTCGAATCGGAGACCTGGAAGGATCCGAAATACGAAACCGTATCGGTTTGAACCCGTGGCGCTTCGGGCCGGAGCCCGCGCCACATCACAAGAAAGCCGGGAAAAGCCCGGTCACAGAGGGAGAATGACATGAAAAGATCAATTCTTGCCGCCGCCGCGGCGGCGCTGATGGCCACGACGCCCGCCCTGGCCGACGAGGTGAAGGTCGGGGCGCTGATGGGCATCACCGGCCCGCTCGCCAATTTCATTCCGCCGATCCTCAACGCCGCCAAACTGGCCGAGGCCGATGTCAATGCCGGCGGCGGCATTCTCGGCGGTCAGACCTTCACCCTGGTCGTCGCCGACGGCCAGGCCGCCGCGCAGCCCTCCGTCGACGCCGCCTCCAAACTCGTCAATCTGGAGAATGTCGCCGCCGTGATGGGTGCCCTGTCCTCAGGCGCAACGATCGCCTCGGCCAATGCGGTCACCATCCCCAACGGCGTCTTACAGGTGTCGCCGACGGCGACCTCGCCGGCGATGACCGCCATGGAGGACAATGATTATCTGTTCCGCATCGTGCCCAGCGACAACTACCAGGGCGAGGTTCTGGCCGATATCGTGCTCGACGAGGGCATCGACACGGTTGCCATTACCTATGTCAACAACGACTACGGCGTCGGCATCGCCAACACCTTCAAGGACGCCTATGAAAGGAAGGGCGGCACCGTGACCGCCTTCCAGAAACATGAGGACAAGAAGAACTCCTATCGTGGCGAAATCGCCACCCTCGCCTCCGACGACGCCGATGCGCTGGTGGTGATCGCCTATGCCGGCGGCAGCGGCGCCAAGATCGTCAAACAGTCGCTGGAAAACGGCTTTTTCGACCGCTTCATCGGGACCGACGGGCTGCGCGACGATATCCTGATCGAGCAGGTCGGCGCCGACGCGCTTGCGACGTCCTTCTTTTCGTCGCCCACCTCGCCCGGCGAAAACCCGGTTGCCGGAGTGCTGCACGCGCGGTTCGATGAAACCTTCGGCGAAGGCTCCGACAAGCCCTTCGTCGACCAGTCCTATGACGCCACCATGCTGATCGCGCTTGCCATCGAAAAGGCCGGCACCACCGATCGCGACGCGGTGCGCTCGGCACTGCGCGATGTCGCCAACGCGCCCGGCGAAGTGGTCGGACCCGGAGAATGGGCCAAGGCCGTGGCTTTGATCGCCGACGGCAAGGACATCAATTACGAAGGCGCCTCGGGCAGCCATGAATTCGACGCCAATGGCGATGTCGCCGGTTTCATCGGCAAATTCGTCGTCGACGGCGACAGCTACACGCAGGTTGCGATCTTCGAATAAGCGAGCACACGCCCGCCCGCGATCCGTCGCGGGCGGGCGACCGGTTGATGAAAGACGCCCCGCGGATCAGATTAGACAATGTGACCATGAGTTTCGGCGGTTTGACCGCCGTGCGTGCGTGTAGTTTCGACGTGCCGGCCGGCCGGATCACCGGTTTGATCGGTCCGAACGGCGCCGGCAAAACCACCGCCTTCAACGTAATCGCCGGCTTGCTCGCGCCAACGGAAGGACGCGTGTTTCTCGACGGCGAGGACATCACCCCCCTTCCCGACTTCAAGCGCCAGGCCAAGGGTCTCAGCCGCACCTTTCAACTCGCCCATGAATTCAACCGCATGACGGTGACAGAAAACCTGATGGTGTCGGCCAGGAACGAAGTCGGCGAGAACATTTGGAACGCCGTGTTCCGGCCATCGCGATGCCTGCCGCAGGAGCGCAACGCCTATGACAAGGCGATGGAGACGCTTGACTTCCTGGAGATCGCCGATCTCGCCGACGAACTGGCCGGCAACCTGTCCGGCGGCCAGAAGAAATTGCTGGAACTCGGACGCGCCCTGATGCAGGAGCCGGCGATCATTCTGCTCGACGAGATTGGTGCCGGCGTCAACCGCACCCTGCTGGTCAAGATCGCCGACAAGATCCGGCAATTGAACCGCGAGAGGGGCTATACTTTCTGCCTGATCGAACACGATCTCGATTTCGTTGCCCGGCTGTGCGACCGCGTCATCGTGATGGCTCAGGGCGCTGTGCTGACCATCGGCACGGTCGACGCTGTGCAGCGCGACGAGCGCGTCATCGAGGCCTATTTCGGCGGCGGCCGTTACCAGGAGGCCTCATGACGGCGCGGGTCCTCGATATCCGGAACGTCAGCGCCGGATATGGCGGCCAAGCCGTTATCAGAAACATCAATCTGCATGTCGACGATCGCCGGATCGCCACCATCATCGGCCCCAACGGTGCCGGAAAATCCACCCTGCTGAAGGCCGTGTTTGGGCTGAACGAACATCTCGCCGGCGAGATCCTGTTCGACGGCGCGTCGATCTTCAATGCCCGGACCGCCGATCTGGTGCCGCTCGGCATCTCCGCCGTGCCGCAGACACACAATGTGTTTCCGTCGCTGAGCGTCGAGGAGAACCTCGACGTCGGTACCTTTGCCGCCCCGCCGCCGGACGCCGACGCCACCAAGGCGCGGATCCTCGACCTGTTTCCGGATCTCAAACACAAGCTCAAACAGCAGGCCGGCGCGCTGTCGGGCGGGCAGCGCCAGATGGTCGCCCTCGGACGGGCGCTGATGAGCGACCCCAGGCTGATCCTGCTGGACGAACCGACAGCCGGCCTGTCGCCGGCCTATCTGGAGGTTATTTTCGACCTCCTGCAACAGGTGCGCGATAGCGGCGTCGCCATCCTGATGGTCGAGCAGAACGCCAAACAGGCGCTGTTGATCGCCGACTACGCCTATGTGCTGGTCAGTGGCGAGAACGCTTTCGAGGGCACGGGCGCGGCATTGCTCGCCGATGACGAGGTGCGCCGCTCCTTCCTTGGCGGGAGCGCGCCGTGATCGATTTCATCAATTTCTATCTGATCCCCGGCATCACGCTCGGCAGCATCTATGCGCTCGGCGCGGTCGGGATCTCGATGATCTTCGGGATTCTGCGTTTCGCCCATTTCGCCCATGGCGACCTGATGACCGTCGGCGCCTACGCGGCGCTGTCGGCCGTGTGGGTCCTCGGCATACCGGCCCTGGCCGCCATTCCGGTGGCGATCGTCGTCACCTGCGCCGTCGCCTTGACGGCCGACCGGCTGTTTTACAAGCCCCTGCGCGCGCTGCCGACGATCTACACGGTGATCGCCTCCTTCGGCGTCGCGCTGATCCTGCGCTCGATCGTCCAGATCGTCTGGGGCACCGACAGCCAAGTCTATATGACCGGTTTCCAGAAACCGATGATCCTGTTCGACACGTTTCGCGTTGCCACGCGCCATATCCAGATCATCGTCGCGACCGCGGCGCTGACGTTCGCGCTGCATTGGTTTTTGAGCCGCACCAGGATGGGCAAGTCGATGCGGGCCGTCGCCGACGACCCGGCGCTTGCCAGTGTCGCCGGCCTCGACACCGAGCGGGTGATCCGCTGGACCTGGATCATCGGCGCGGGGCTCGCAGCCATCGCCGGCGTGTTTGTCGGCCTCGACACCGATGTGCACACCAATCTCGGCTGGAACCTGCTGCTGCCGATGTTCGCCGCGGCGCTGCTTGGCGGCATCGGCAAGCCGCTCGGCGCGATCATGGGCGGTCTGATCATCGGCATCGCCGAGGAAATCTGTACGTTTCCGGTCTTCGGAGTCTCACTGATTTCGCCCAGCTACAAGACCGCCGTCGCCTTCGTCATCATGGTGCTGATCCTGATTTTCAGGCCGCAGGGCCTGTTTCGCGGGAGGCTGGCCTGATGGAGCTTCCCGGTCTCTTGTTCTACCTGATCACCTTCCTGACCATGGGCGGGATCTATGCGATCCTGTGCCTGGCGCTCAACATGCAATGGGGCTTTGGCGGCTTGTTCAATGCCGGCATTGCCGGTTTCTACGCGGTGGGTGCCTATACCGGCGCGATCCTCACCGCCGCCGGTTCCAATGCCCATCTCGGCGGTTTCGACCTGCCTGTGCTGATCGGCCTTGTCGGTGCCGGCGTCGCGTCCGGCCTTGTCGGCTGGATGATCGCCCGCATCTGCGTGCGGCTCAAGGCCGACTATCTCGCCATGGCCTCCATCGGCATTGCCGAGATCATCCGGCTGGCGATCATCAACGAGGAATGGCTGACCAATGGCAGCCTCGGCGTATCCCGCATCCCCCGGCCGTTGGAGAGCGTCTTCACCGGGCGGCAGAGCGAAATGGTCTTCGTGCTGTTTGTCTGGTTGGTCGTCGCGCTGACCTTCCTGGTCGCGCGGCGCCTGCGGCAAAGCCCCTGGGGACGGGTGATGCGGGCGATCCGCGACAACGAGGCGGCCGCCGCCTCGATCGGCAAGGATGTCCAGCGTTTTCGCACCCAGACCTTCGTCGTCGGATCGATCTTCATGGGCGTGGCGGGCGCGTTGAGCGCCCATTACTTCAAGTTCTTCAGCCCGGACGCGACCGAGCCGCTGCTGATCACCTTTCTGGCCTGGGTGATGCTGATCGCCGGCGGCAGCGGCAACAATATCGGCGCCGTCGCCGGCGCGCTCCTGATCTGGGCGATCTGGTCGATGACCGAGATCGTCACCCAGCAATTGCCGCCGGACTGGGCGACGCGCAGTTCCTATATCCGGATGCTCTTGGTCGGCCTGCTGCTGCAAGTCGTGCTGCAGCGCTTCCGTGCCGGCCTGTTTCCCGAAAGGGCGCCGAAACTACGGGTCGGGCCGGAGACGGAAGACCGGCATTGACCGGTTGACGGCTTGTGACAGCGGGCCGGGTCAAGCCATGGGAATCGGTTGCGAGCCATTCTCACGGTCAACTGGGAAGCGACCGTTCGCACGGACAACGCGAAGCCGTTGCCAGAAAGGATGAACGCAGGCGCACCGTTGACCGTGAACACGTCAGTATGGGCTGTGTTCACCTGTTGAACAAAGCAGTTGAATGGGAGCAAGCAGCCAGTGTACCGTCCCCATAGTGTCGGTCGTTTTTCGGGCCATTGATGAAACGCGACGCAGACTGGCTGCCGCCTTATAGAGACATTTAGATGGCCGTTTACAAGCCTGTGCGCGCTTTGGAGCGCGGCTTGAAGATACTCGAAACAGTCAACGAGCAAGACGGTGTGACAACGCAGGAGATTGCTCAACGGAGCGGTTTGTCCCGGTCTACAGTCTTTCGATTGCTTGAGACTTTGCAGTCTATGGGGTTCGTTTCGCAATCCACGTCGGGCCGGGGATGGTCCCCCACGATGTCCTGTCATTTGCTCAGTTCTGGTTTTGACGACAAGTCATGGGTTGGGCAGATCGCCATGCCGGAGATGATTAAGCTCGGACGCGAGATCCTCTGGCCCATCGACCTTGTCACGATTGACCACGACGCAATGCTCATTCGTAAATCGACCCATATGTTTTCACCTCTTTCATTCGATACCGGTATGACAGGTAAACGTATTCCTCTCCTGCAGTCTGCAGGTGGACATGCCTACCTGGCGTTCTGTCCGGACGAAGAACGAGAGATGATCTTTGAAATGCTCCGCAAGTCCGACAAGCCCGAGCACGCATTGATCCACGAAACGCTTATGATTCAACGCATCCTGGAGCGCACCCGCGAGCACGGGTTCGGCTTTCGAACGGAAGGCGGTTGGGACCATACGCACTGCGTTTCGATCCCGATCATGTACGACGGCCGGGTCCTCGCCTCATTGACAATTATCTGCATGAAATCGGCGATATCCTTTGATGATATGGTGCGCCGATTCATCCCCTCCCTCCGAAAGACATGCAATCGGATCGGCGAGCTCATTGACCAGGAAATCGCGCCCATTGTGGCATGATGTTCAAGGCGTGAACGCGCTGACCAAATTTGAGGTCACAACGGCATCCTGCGTGCTTAGCTTGCTGGAAATTGCAAGGAACACCGGAGATGCGGTCTGTCTATCTCACATGCGCGCTTGTCGGGAACTTCACGACCCGCGCCCATAATCCGAACCTGCCGATCACGCCGAAAGAGATTGCCGAAGATGCGCTCGGCGCTTGGCGGGCCGGCGCGGCGATCGCGCATATCCATGTCCGTGACCCTGAAACAGAGCAGCCCGCGATGGACGTGCCGCTTTATGCCGAGGTCGTGGATCGAATCCGAAATGTCACTGACGAACTGATCATCAACCTGACCACGGGCAACGGCGGTCGGTACGACCCGTCTGATCACGACCCGATTGTGCCGGGCCCCAAGACGAATTTTCTGCCGCCGGAGCGGCGTGTGGAGCATATTGTTGCGCTTAAACCGGATATCTCGACGCTCGATCTCAACACAATGGTGTTCGGCAACGAAGTCGTAATCAATACTCCACGCAACATCCGGGTGATGGCCGAGGCCATCCGCGAGGCGGGTGCGCGTGCCGAAATCGAGTTGTTTGATTCAGGCGATATTGCGTTGATGCACGATCTTGTCGCCGACGGCACGATCGAGGAAACCCCGCTTTGCAGCATTGTGATGGGGGTCAAATATGGATTTGTGCCGCTTCCCGAGACACTGCTTTATGCCCGTTCGCGCCTGCCTGCAGGGGCCCAGTGGACCGGTTTTGGGACCGGGCGATGGGCCTATCCAATGGTTGCCCTTTCTGCAATGAGCGGCGGCCACATTCGGATCGGCATGGAAGACACGGCCCGGCTGAGCAAGGCTGATCTGGCGCCATCTGACCCAGCCCCGTGAATTGGGGCCATTGAGGTGTTAGTGATCCGTCCAGGAAAGGAAAGGATGGACCATGAAACGCAGATTTTCAGACGAGCAGATCATCGGGATGATCAAGGAATACGAGGCCGG
>Ga0209785_1000022_pt1 | contig 95833 bp, 93 predicted proteins | sample WorMetG1BERMUDA2_FD_187403 | JGI IMG/M metagenome (GOLD analysis project Ga0209785, IMG submission 187403) | Marine gutless worms symbiont microbial communities from Max Planck institute for Marine Microbiology, Germany - Inanidrilus... ...
AGGTTTCGTCATCCTATTTCAGGGGCGGTCTGGAGATCGACCTGAAGGGTGATGACAGCCCGGTCACGCTGGCTGACAGGCAAATTGAGCGCGAAGTGCGTGAAGCGCTTGCCAAAGCATATCCCGAATGAGATGTCTGATCCGGTCATCGGTCTTATCCTGCTTGGTGCGCTTTTTGTCCTGCTCGCGTCGGGCCTGTGGATCGCGCTGGCTCTCACCGGCGTTGCGGCGCTCGCCCTCGTCCTGTTTTCCAATGCCCCGGTCGGCCTGGTCATGGCCACGACCTTCTGGGGCCACAGCTATTCCTGGTCGCTCGCCGCGCTGCCGCTCTTCATCCTGATGGGGGAGATACTGCTACGATCGCGGCTGAGTTCCGACATGTTCACTGGGCTCGCACCGTGGCTCGGGCAATTGCCGGGCCGGCTGTTGCATGTCAACGTGCTCGGCTGCGCGATTTTTGCCGCCGTGTCGGGATCGTCCGCGGCAACGGCGGCGACGATTGGAAAGCTGTCGATCCCCGAGTTGAAATCCAGGGGTTATCCCGAAAGCCTGGTCCTTGGCACGCTCGCCGGTTCGGCAACCCTCGGACTGCTGATTCCGCCGTCGATCATCCTGATCGTCTATGGCGTCGCGACCGAGCAATCCATCGCCCGGCTGTTCATCGCCGGGCTCTTGCCGGGTGTCATGCTGGTGGTGCTGTTCAGCGCCTATGTCGCCGTGCGGGCGATCATCAATCCCGAGCTTATCCCGAGCTTCGACATACGCATGTCGCTGCGCAGGAAACTGTGGGAGTCGCGCAGCCTGATTCCGGTCGCCGTGCTGATTTTGGGAGTGATCGGTGCGATCTATACCGGTATCGCCTCGCCGACCGATGCCGCTGCGCTGGGGGTCCTGTTGTCGATCCTGCTGGCCGTCTCCAGCGGCAGCTTTTCGCGCAGGGATTTTTTCGACGCGCTGCTGTCGGCCGCGCGCACCTCCTGCATGATCGCCTTCATTCTGATCGGCGCCGCCTTCCTGGCGGTAGCGATGGGCTTTACGGGACTGCCACGCAATCTTGCCGCTTGGATCGGTGGCATGGGCTTGTCGCCTTACGTGCTTCTCGCCGTGCTGACCGTCTTTTTCATCGTGCTCGGGCTGTTTCTCGACGGCATCTCGGTCGTTGTGCTGACGACGTCGATCATCATGCCGATGGTGATGGCCGTCGGCATCGACCCGATCTGGTTCGGCATTTACCTCGTCCTGGTGGTGGAAATGAGCCAGATCACGCCGCCGGTCGGCTTCAATCTCTTCGTTATTCAGGGGCTGACGGGCATCGATATCCTGCGCGTCGCAAAGGCGGCCCTTCCGTTCTTCATGCTACTGCTGCTTGCGGTATTGCTGATTACGGCATTTCCCGGAATCGTCACTTTCCTGCCCTCGGCGATGTCCTGACACGGCAGGAGAGGGCGTCGCGGGTGGGTACGCGGGCGCGTCAGTGAGGTTAAAGCGACGAGGCGGCGCGGCTGGCCTGATCATACTGACCGGACAGGGCCCGGAGACTGGCGCCGATCTCGCGCAATTCATCGCCGGTCACATCCATGCGCGACAGCCCTTCCAGCAGGCATCGGCGTCGCACGTCCCGATAGGCTTCGCACAGGGCGGCGCCTTCCTCGGACGTGCGATAGAAGACTTCCTTACCGCGCTTTTCCGATACGATCAGGCCGCTCTTGAGCAGCTTTCGCAGCGCATAGTTCACGGTATGCATGTCCTCGATATTGAGCAGGAAACTGATGTCGGTCAGACGCTTCTCTCTGCCGCGATGGTTGACATTGTGAAGGACCAGGATCTCAAGCGGGTTCATTTCAGGCTGGCCGGCGGCGGTCATGCATTTGACCATCCAACGCGAGAACGCATTGAAGGCGATGATCAGTCCGAACTCCAGTTCCGAAGCTTCCCAGCCGTCGCCTTCAGCCAGATGACGGGATGAGACGATTCTGCGATTTGTCGATTCGGTCATAGCCATTTAGTGCATTTCACCAGTGTTTTGTCGATGTTTTCTACGTCAATTGATAATACATCGTAATGTTGAATCATGGCAACCCGATGAAATCGGCGGGCCGAGCGCAGATATGGCCGCGTGCGGTTCGAAATCGCGTTTTGATTCGGATCGCCGCTTGCCGCAGCCGGATGGAATCCTACAATCTGTCCGGCCAGCTCGGATCGCTATCCGCTGACGGCTTGACTTGCCAAAGGAGGTCCGTTTCTGAAGACCATGTTCTTTACGTCCGATTTCCTGATCAGCTTCATTGCCCTGTTTCTCATTATCGCGGTCCGGTATTTTGCCGTGGCTGGTCTGTTTTATTGGCTGCTTTGGGGACGGGACGAGAAACACGTCGCCGCGCGGCGCCTGGCCAGACGGGATCCGGAACGCGGCATCATTAGGCACGAGATCGCCTGGTCGATGGTGTCGTCGCTGATCTACGCTTTTCCGGGCGCCGTGGTCATCGAGGCATGGAAGGCGGGCGGGACGGCGCTCTACACGGATCTTTCGGCATACGGTCTCTGGTATCTGCCGGTCAGCATCCTGATCTATCTGTTCCTTCACGACACGTTCTTTTACTGGACGCATCGGTTGATGCACCATCCACGGCTGTTCGGGCCGATGCACAAGACTCACCACATGTCGAACAATCCGACGGCCTGGGCGGCATTTGCGTTCCATCCCTGGGAATCGCTGATGACGGCCGCGTTTCTGCCGGCGCTTGTGTTCTTCATACCGCTGCATGTGGGAGCGATGCTTGCCGTTCTGATGATCATGACGATCGCCAGCGTACTCAATCACGCGGGCTGGGAGATTTTTCCGGACTCCTGGATACGCGGCTTGCTCGGTCGCCACATCATATCGGCAACCCACCACAATCTGCACCACACCAACTACAGGGTGAACTACGGCCTGTATTTCCGGTTCTGGGACAAGGTGATGGGGACCGATGTCATGGAAAGCGCATATCCGCATCTGCGGCCCGAGGATCGGGCGGAGGAACCGGCGCCTGTCCCCAAAAACTGACTCGTTTCCAATCCCGGATCGGGCAACAACGCTTTGACGGAATCGCGCTCGCGAGGCGGGACATAGCCGATTGTTTCCCACTGGAACAAAATTCGAACAGAGCGCCTTTAAGGGAATGTTTACAGTATTTTAAGTCCATATTGTCAAAATGGAACAAATCAAGTACATTCATTCGCATGCGGCGTCGATTGCCAGCGATGCGGATATAACCTAAAGGTGGATGGAATGGCTCACAATACATTGCGGCTTGTAGAGGAAAATCTGGTGGACAAAAGCAAAGCACTCGATGCGGCGCTCTCACAGATCGAGCGGGCTTTCGGCAAGGGTTCGATCATGAAGCTCGGCTCGAACGAGAAGGTCATCGAGATCGAGACCGTGTCGACCGGCTCGCTGGGGCTCGACATCGCGCTCGGCGTCGGCGGTCTGCCGAAGGGACGCATTGTCGAAATCTACGGACCGGAAAGCTCCGGCAAGACCACGATGGCGCTGCACACTATTGCCGAGGCGCAGAAGAAGGGCGGCATTTGCGGCTTCATCGATGCCGAGCACGCGCTCGATCCGGTCTATGCCCGCAAGCTCGGCGTCGATCTGGAAAACCTGCTGATTTCACAGCCCGACACTGGCGAGCAGGCGCTCGAAATCGCCGATACGCTGGTTCGCTCGGGGGCGATCGACGTGCTCGTCGTCGATTCCGTCGCGGCGCTGACGCCGCGCGCCGAGATCGAGGGCGAGATGGGCGATTCGCTGCCCGGCATGCAGGCCCGCCTGATGAGCCAGGCCCTGCGCAAACTGACGGCCTCGATCTCGCGGTCGAACTGCATGGTCATCTTCATCAATCAGATCCGCATGAAGATCGGCGTCATGTTCGGCTCGCCGGAAACGACCAGCGGCGGCAATGCGCTGAAGTTCTACGCGTCGGTGCGCCTCGACATCAGGCGGATCGGCTCGGTGAAAGATCGCGACGAGGTGGTCGGCAACCAGACCCGCATCAAGGTCGTCAAGAACAAGATGGCGCCACCCTTCAAGCAGGTCGAATTCGACATCATGTATGGCGAAGGCGTTTCCAAGACGGGCGAATTGATCGATCTCGGGGTCAAGGCCGGCATCGTTGAAAAGTCCGGCGCTTGGTTTTCCTATAACAGCCAGCGCCTGGGGCAGGGGCGTGAAAACGCCAAACAGTTCTTGCGCGACAATCCGGCGACGGCCGATGAGATCGAGTTGGCGTTGCGCCAGAATGCCGGACTGATCGCCGATCAATTGCTCGAGGACGGCGATCCGGACGCGGACGCGGCCGAAGCGTAGCGGGCGCCCCGGACCTAAGAACTGATCGCTCGAAGGCCGGCGACGGATTTCCCGTCGCCGGCCTTCTGCCTTCGGCTGGACAGGGCTGCGGGTGCCGGATAAAAGCCGCATGGAAACGGGGCCGTCGCCAAACGGACCCGGATGGCTTTGTCAAAGGAAGCGTCATGAATGGTGTAAACGAGATCCGTTCTGCTTTTCTCGATTATTTCCGTGGGCATGGGCATGAGATTGTCGCGTCCAGTCCGCTGGTCCCGCGCAACGATCCGACGCTGATGTTCACCAATGCCGGCATGGTGCAGTTCAAGAACGTCTTCACCGGCCTGGAACATCGGCCCTATAGCCGCGCCTCGACGGCGCAGAAATGCGTGCGCGCCGGCGGCAAGCACAACGATCTCGACAATGTCGGCTATACAGCCCGTCACCACACATTCTTCGAGATGCTCGGCAATTTCTCCTTCGGCGACTATTTCAAGGACGTCGCGATCGAACTTGCCTGGACGCTGCTGACAAAGGATTTCGGCCTTGCCGCCGATCGTTTGACGGTCACGGTCTACCACACCGATGACGAGGCCTTCGCGCTGTGGCGGAAGATTGCCGGCCTGCCTGAGGATCGTATTGTCCGTATCCCGACCAGCGACAATTTCTGGGCAATGGGAGACACCGGCCCGTGCGGCCCGTGCTCGGAAATCTTCTACGATCATGGCGAGGACGTTCCGGGCGGACCGCCGGGCTCGCCCGACGAGGATGGCGACCGGTTCACCGAGATCTGGAATCTCGTTTTCATGCAATACGAGCAGCAGACCGTCGACCGGCGCGTCGACCTGCCGCACCCGTCAATCGATACCGGCATGGGGCTTGAGCGTATCGCGGCGGTCCTGCAGGGCAAGCACGACAATTACGACATCGACCTTTTTCAGGCGCTGATCGGCGCGTCGGTCGAATTGACCGGCATCGCCGCCGAGGGCAAAGCGAAGGCCAGTCACCGGGTCATTGCCGACCATCTGCGCTCGTCCGCCTTTCTGATAGCCGACGGGGTGTTGCCGTCCAATGAGGGGCGCGGCTACGTGCTGCGCCGTATCATGCGCCGGGCGATGCGCCATGCGGAACTGCTCGGCGCGCGCGAGCCGCTGATGTGGAAGCTGCTGCCGGCGCTGGTTGAACAGATGGGGCGCGCCTATCCGGAACTGATCCGCGCCGAGGCGCTGATTTCCGAGACGCTGAAGCTGGAAGAGACCCGTTTTCGCAAGACGCTGGAGCGCGGCCTCCACCTGCTGTCGGAGGCGACCGCGGCCATGGAGGAGGGCGACGAACTCGATGGCGAAACAGCGTTCAAGCTCTACGACACCTACGGTTTTCCTCTGGACCTGACCCAGGACGCTCTGAGGCAACGAGGCATCAGCGTCGATGATGCCGGCTTCAATACGGCGATGGAACGTCAGAAGGCCGAGGCACGCGCCAATTGGGCCGGCTCCGGCGAGGCGGCGACGGAAACCGTCTGGCTGGAACTGCGCGACCGGCTCGGTGCGACAGAGTTTCTCGGCTACGACGCCGAGCAGGCCGAGGGCGTCGTCCAGGCGGTTGTGCGCGACGGCGCGGAGGTCGAAACAGCCGGCCAGGGCGATGCCATCCAGCTCGTCGTCAATCAGACGCCGTTCTATGGCGAGGCTGGCGGCCAGATTGGCGATACCGGCCGCATGAGCGGCGACGGCTTCCAATTGACGGTGTCCGACACGCTGAGAAAGGCGGATGGTCTCTTTGTTCATGTCGCCACGGTGGAAGAGGGCACGGTCAAACCAGGCGCCGAGGTGATTCTGACGGTCGATCACGGGCGCCGCAGCCGTCTGCGCGCCAACCATTCGGCGACCCATCTGCTGCATGAGGCGCTGCGCGAGGTCCTGGGCGATCATGTCGCCCAGAAGGGATCGCTGGTGGCGCCGGACCGGCTGCGTTTCGATTTCTCCCATCCCAAGCCGATGGACGAGGCCGAGATCGCCGCGGTGGAGGACATCGCCAATGACATCGTGATCCAGAACAGCCCAGTGACGACGCGCCTGATGGCTGTCGATGAGGCCATTGAGGAAGGCGCGATGGCCTTGTTCGGCGAGAAATACGGTGACGAGGTGCGCGTCGTGTCGATGGGTACGGCGTTGCAAGGCGACAAGCGCGGCAAAACCTATTCCCTCGAACTTTGCGGCGGCACCCATGTCCGCGCGACGGGCGATATCGGTCTGGTGCGGGTCGTTGGCGAAAGCGCCGTCGCCGCCGGCGTACGCCGGCTGGAAGCGCTGACCGGCGCGGCCGCCCGCCATTATCTCGGCGATCAGGACGTCCGCGTCAAAAGCCTGGCGGGGTCCCTGCGCGTGCAGCCCGCTGAACTCGTGGCGCGCGTCGGCGCCCTGGTCGACGAACGCCGCAAGCTTGAGCGGGAAGTCGGGGAATTGAAGAAAAAGCTGGCGCTTGGTGGCGGCGCGCAGGGCGACGACGAGACCCGGCAGGTCGGCGATGTCCGGTTCCTCGGTAAGGTCGTCAACGGCGTGGCCGCACGCGATCTGAAGGGCATGGCCGACGAGGCCAAGGCGGTGCTCGGCTCTGGCGTGGTGGCATTGGTCGGCGTGTCCGACGAAGGCAAGGCCAGCGTCGTGGTGGCGGTGACGTCGGACCTGACCGACCGGGTCAGCGCCGTGGATCTGGTGCGCAAGGCCTCGCAAGCGCTCGGTGGCAAGGGCGGCGGCGGCCGGCCGGACATGGCGCAGGCGGGTGGTCCGGACGCCGGCAACGCCGATGCCGCGCTCGATGCCGTGGTGAGCGGCATCGCAGCATAGAGCCCTCCGCAAAAAGGCCGCGCCGAAAAGGCGCGGCCGAAACCGTCCGTGCGTCGCAGCCTGGGGTCAGTCGGTCATCGCAGCCCGAAGATGTTCGTCGACCTTGTCGAGAAAGCCGATGGTCGACAGCCACGGCTGGTCCGGACCGATAAGCAGCGCCAGATCCTTGGTCATATGGCCGCCCTCGACGGTTGCCACGCACACCTCCTCGAGCGTCCTGGCGAATGTCGCCAGCGCCGCATTGTCGTCCAGCTTGGCGCGATGCGCGAGGCCGCGCGTCCAGGCGAAGATCGATGCGATGGAATTCGTTGAGGTTTCTTCGCCCTTCTCATGCTGGCGGTAGTGACGGGTGACGGTGCCGTGCGCGGCCTCCGCCTCGACGGTCTTGCCGTCCGGCGTCATCAGCACCGAGGTCATCAGGCCGAGCGAGCCGAAGCCCTGAGCCACCGTGTCGGACTGGACGTCACCGTCATAGTTCTTGCAGGCCCAGACATAGCCGCCGGACCATTTCAGATTGGCCGCCACCATATCGTCGATCAGACGGTGTTCATAGGTGATGCCGGCCTCCTCGAAAGCCTCCTTGAACTCCGTGTCGTAGATCTCCTGAAAGATATCCTTGAACCGGCCGTCATAGACCTTGAGGATGGTGTTCTTGGTCGACAGATAGACCGGGATCTTGCGCTGCAGGCCGTAATTCAATGAGGCGCGAGCGAAGTCCTCGATAGACTTGTCGAGATTGTACATGCCCATGGCAATGCCGGAGCCCGGCGCGTCGAAGACGTCGTAATCCTGTTCCGTACCGTCCTCGCCGATGAACTTCATGACCAGCTTTCCTTTGCCGGGAAATCTGAAATCCGTGGCGCGGTACTGATCGCCGAAAGCATGACGGCCGACGATGACCGGTCTGGTCCAGCCCGGCACCAGGCGCGGCACGTTCTTGCAGATGATCGGTTCGCGGAAAATGACGCCGCCCAGAATGTTGCGGATCGTGCCGTTGGGCGAGCGCCACATCTTCTTGAGCCCGAATTCCTCCACGCGTCCCTCGTCCGGCGTGATCGTCGCGCATTTGACACCGACGCCGTATTCCTTGATGGCGTTGGCGGCGTCAACGGTGATCTGGTCGTCGGTGGCGTCGCGACTTTCGATGCCAAGGTCGTAATATTTCAGGTCGATATCGAGATAGGGATAGATGAGCTTGTCTTTGACGAACTGCCAGATGATTCTGGTCATTTCGTCGCCATCGAGCTCGACGACCGGATTTTCAACCTTGATCTTTGCCATAGGAAATGCCTCGTTTGGTGGAATGGGCCTGCGGCCGCGACACAGCGTGGATTGTGCGCTCCTATAACACTGTGCGGCGGGAAGGCAAATACGCCCTTCGACGCGGATCGCAACCCGTCGACGGGCCGTGACAGCATGCGGCGGGGAGGCGCTTTCGATGGATTTCAGGCACGATCATCTCGACCATGACGCGGTCCATCTGCACTTTGCCGCGATGGGCGATCCGGCCGACCCGCTGATCCTGTGCCTGCATGGATTTCCCGAATATTGGGGCGCCTGGCGGGATCTGATGCCGCTCCTGGCGCAACACCATCATGTCGTCGCGCCCGACCAGCGCGGATTTGGGCGATCGAGCAAGCCGGCCGGTGTCGACGCCTATCGGACGCGCCATCTCGTTTCGGATGTCGCGGCGCTCGCTGACCGCCTGTCCGCCGACAGACCGTTTCTGCTGTTCGGGCATGATTGGGGTTCGGCGGTCGCCTATGCCTACGCATTCCGGTTCCCGCAACGCCTTTCTGGCCTGATCGTTGCCAACGGCGTTCATCCGGTTCCGTTCCAGCGGGCGATCCTGAACGATCCGGAGCAGCGCCGTGCCAGCCAATACATGACCAAGCTGCGCGCCGAGGGAGCGGAGGCGATGATGCGGGCCGACGGCTTCGCCCGCACGCTCAACATGATGACCGGCTTTTCCGAAGCCGGCTGGATGAGCGACGACGTGAGGCAGGCCTATCTCGATGCGTGGAGCGGCGACGGAACCATGGAAGCGATGCTCAACTGGTATCGCGCGTCGCCCGTCGTCGTGCCGCCGGTTGACGAACCGGCCGCGGCATTTGCCGGCAAGGTGCCGGTTTTGGATGTGCCGGCGGATGCGCTGCGCGTGCGCATGCCGCATCTGGTGATCTGGGGCGCGCGCGACGAGGCGTTGCGTCCGGTCTGTCTTGACGGGCTCGACGACTACGCGCAGGATTTGACCATCCACCACGTGCCGGATGCCGGCCATTGGATCCTGCACGAGCAGCCGCAACAGGTCGCCTCCGCCGTTCTGGCTTGGGTCGACGACAAAGCTCTGTTATGAGCCGGTGATCCGCTCAGCGCAGCGACACGATGCGGACTTTTCCTTCGACAGCAAATGGGCCAAAAGACGGATATGGCTGGAACCGACAGACAGCAGAGCCTCCTGACCGAAGGGCCGGTGACCATCCTCGTGGAACCGCAACTCGGTGAGAATATCGGCATGGTGGCCCGCGCCATGGCCAATCTCGGTTTGTCGGACTTGCGGCTTGTGCGGCCACGCGACGGCTGGCCCAACACCAAGGCGCAGGCTGCGGCAAGCAAGGCGGACCATGTCATCGACGGCACCCGCGTCTTCGACACGTTGGAGGCGGCTATTGCCGATCTCAATCTCGTCTTCGCCACGACGGCGCGACCCAGGGACGGTTTCAAACCGGTGCGCGGTCCACAGCAGGCGGCCCGGGTGCTGCGGTCGCGTTTCCAGGTCGGGCAGCGCTGCGGTGTCCTGTATGGGCGAGAGCGCTGGGGCCTCAACAATGAGGAGATCAGCCTGGCCGACGAGATCGTCACCTATCCGGTCAATCCGGCCTTCGCTTCGCTCAACATAGCTCAGGCCGTTCTGCTGATGTCCTATGAATGGCTGAAATCCGGCTTGGCGGATGAAGATTCGACGCCGTTTTCGGGGCCGGACATGCCACAGGCGACAAAGGCTGATCTGCACGGCCTGTTCGACCAATTGGAAGAAGCGCTGGACGCGCGCGGCTATTTCCGGCCACCCGACAAGAAACCAAAAATGGTCGACAATCTCAGGGCCGTGCTCAGCCGTCAGGGCTTCTACAGGCCGGAAATCAACCTGCTGCGCGGTGTCATCCGCTCGCTCGACCGGTTCAGCCGGACAGCGCCGCGTGGCAGCGGACCGCCTGAGGATGAACGGGAGGAGGTGGAACCGTGACCGACGGGCCGGTCATCGTGTTCGATTCCGGTATCGGCGGGCTGACCGTATTGCGCGAAGCGCGGGTTTTGATGCCGGAACGCCGGTTCGTCTATATCGCCGACGATTCCGGTTTTCCCTATGGCGACTGGGAGGAAGTGGCCCTCGGCGACCGGATTGTCGCGCTTTTTGCGGATCTGATCGAGGAACATCGGCCGGCGCTGTGCATCGTCGCCTGCAACACGGCTTCGACGGTGGTGCTGCACCGTTTGCGCGAGGCATTCCCGAACACGCCCTTTGTTGGCACCGTGCCGGCGATCAAACCGGCCGCCGAGCGCACGCGGTCCGGTCTGGTGACGGTTTTGGCCACACCCGGCACCGTCAGGCGCGCTTACACCAGGGATCTGATCGAATCCTTCGCAAAGACATGCCACGTGCGGCTGGTGGGGTCGGAGAACCTGGCAGCACTGGCCGAACGTCATATCCGCGGTGACCCCGTCGAGGGCGCAGCGATATTGGCCGAGATCGGGCCGTGTTTCGTGCGCCAGGCGGATCGGCGCACCGATATCGTGGTGCTCGCCTGCACCCATTACCCGTTTCTCGCCAACCGTTTTCGCTCACTTGCGCCGTGGCCGGTCGACTGGATCGACCCGGCGGAGGCGATCGCGCGTCGGGCGCATTCGCTGCTGGCCGCACCCGAGCGTGTCGACGACGTGCCGGATCGCGCGGTCTTTACCTCTCGCGACCCGGATTTCGCCGTGCGCCGGCTGGTCACCGGTTTCGGCCTGCGGTTTTAGCGCGGGCCGCATTGACAAGCCGCATCGATTGTCTTATGTCCGCGCGGTTTCCGGGCGTCTGCCCGGTTTTTTGACGTGTCCCGTGAAGGACCGCCGCCAAGCGCGGGTGGTCCTTCTGTCAGTCGGCGAAAAAGGCCGGCAGAGGAGGGCGCGTTTCCTTCAACCGGTCTGGCAACAGGTCGGTGTAACGTTTTGAAAGGGAATGCGATGAGCAAGCGCGAATCATCCAAATACAAACTCGATCGCCGAATGGGCGAGAATATCTGGGGCCGTCCGAAATCCCCGGTCAATCGCCGTGAATACGGTCCCGGCGAACATGGCCAGCGGCGCAAGGGCAAACTGTCGGACTTCGGCGTTCAGTTGCGCGCCAAACAGAAGCTCAAGGGCTATTACGGCGATATCCGCGAAAAACAGTTCCGCAAGATCTATGAGGAGGCCAACCGGCGCAAGGGCGATACGCCCGAAAACCTGATCGGCCTGCTGGAATCGCGTCTCGACGCCATTGTGTATCGCGCGAAATTCGTGCCGACCGTGTTTGCCGCCCGGCAGTTCGTTAACCACGGTCATGTCATGGTCAATGGCGTGCGCACCAATATTCCGTCCTATCGCTGCAAGCCGGGCGATGTGATCGAGGTGCGCGAGAAGTCCAAACAGTCGGTCACGGTTCTTGAATCAATCCAGCTCGCTGAGCGGGACGTGCCGGATTACATTGAGGTGGACCACAACAAGATGGTTGCGACCTATGCGCGCGTTCCGGCGCTCTCCGACGTGCCCTATCCGGTGCACATGGAACCCAATCTCGTGGTCGAGTTCTATTCGCGCTGATCGTCCTGACATGTTTTTCAGAAGCCGCCGGTCCCAGCCGGCGGCTTTTTGTTGTAAGCAAGGACAAATCCGCCCCGTCCGTTCGAATCTTTCGGATCGACCCATGACCCCGCTGCAACCGATAGAGTCACCGCAACCCGCGCCGGCTGCCGAAAGTCCGGAGGTTGGCGACCGGTGTCACCCGATGTTCCGGCACGCGCCGTCCTCGGTACGCTTCAACAAATTGCGCAAAAGGCTGCTGCGTCTGACCCGTGAGGCGATCGGCGATTTCGCCATGATGGCGGACGGTCCGGCCCGGCCGCGCTGGCTGGTCGCCGTGTCGGGCGGCAAGGATTCGTTCGGACTTTTGGCGCTGCTCCTCGATCTGCAGTGGCGCGGGCTGTTGCCGGTGGATCTGCTTGCCTGCAATCTCGACCAGGGACAGCCGAACTTCCCCAAACAGGTACTTCCCGATTTTCTGCGATCGCTCGGCGTACCGCACAGGATCGACTATCGCGACACCTATTCGATCGTCACCGAGAAGCTTGCCGAGAACAGCACCTATTGCGCGCTGTGTTCGCGGCTCAGGCGTGGCCATCTCTACCGCATCGCCCGCGAGGAAGGCTGCCAGGCGCTCGTGCTCGGCCATCACCGTCAGGATATTCTGGAGACCTTCTTCATGAATCTTTTCCATGGCGGCCGGCTGGCGGCGATGCCACCGAAACTGCTCAACGACGAGGGCGACGTGCTGGTGCTGCGGCCGCTCGCCTATTGCGCCGAGGAGGATCTGGCGCGTTTCGCCGAGGCGATGGATTTCCCGATCATCCCCTGCGATCTGTGCGGTTCCCAGGACGGGCTCCAGCGCAATGCGATGAAGGCGATGATTGCCGAGATGGAAGACCGCATGCCGGGTCGTAAGGACACGATGATCCGGGCACTGACCAATGTGCGTCCGTCGCATCTGATGGACCGCAAACTGTTCGATTTCGCCGGCTTGGCTTTGCCCTCGGAGGGTGGAAATTGACACTGTTTTCCGACCGTCATCTGCCAGATCTTCAGGACATTCTCAAATCGGTCGGTGCGGAGGAGATCCTGCCGCGCTTCCGGCGTCTCGAGGCCGCGGATATCGCCCACAAGGAATCGCCGCGGGATCTTGTGACGGCCGCCGACATTGCGGCGGAAACGGCCATCGCGGCGAGGATCCGGCGGATGCATCCTTCGGCGCTGATTGTCGGCGAGGAGGCCGTGTCCGAAGACGCCTCTCTTCTGGACGGCCTGGCGGAGGCACCGCTCGCCTTCGTCATCGATCCGGTGGACGGGACCTTCAATTTCGCGTCGGCCATGCCGCTGTTTGGCACCATGCTGGCGGTTGTCGCCGGTGGCGAATGCGTCAGCGGCATCATTCACTATCCGGTGACCGGGGAGAGCCTGGTCGCCATGCGCGGCGCCGGCGCCCGGCTCATCGACCACGACGGTGCGGCCGCGCCGCTGCGCGTTGCCAATCCGGTGCCGCTGGCCGAGATGGTCGGCACGATCTCCTGGGGTTTCATGGATGAGCCGCTGCGCAGTCGTGTCGCCGGCAATATGGCGAAGATCGCCATGACTTTCGCGCTGCGCTGCTCGGCCTGGGAATACCGGCTGGCGGCGGCCGGCAAGGTCCATTTCATCGGCGGTCAGAAACTGATGCCGTGGGACCATCTGGCCGGCGTGCTCATTCACGCGGAAGCCGGCGGCTACTCGGCCAGGCTCGACGGCACGCCCTATCGGCCCGGCATGACGGACGGTGGTTTGATCAGCGCGCCCGACCATGAGAGCTGGCGCATGATCCGCGCCGAGATCATCGAAGCTTAGTATGTCCGTGGTCTTCCGGTTTCAGATCGGGTGCCGGGCGAACAGCCGGCCGCGCTCCGTCCACAGGACGATGGCGATGGCGGTGCCGCCGAACAGCGCGAAGGCGGTGGCGACCGGCACCAGGGTCCCATTGAAGGCATAGCCGACAATGGCGCCCAGAACGGCGCCGCCGGTAAAGGTGATGACACCGAGAACCGAGGACGCCGTGCCCGCGACGTGACCGAGCGGTTCCATGGCAATCGCATTGAAGTTGGCCGGGACCAGCGCGAAGGCGCCGATATTGAGGGCCAGCAGCAGGAAGGCCAGCCAGAAAGGTGGCTGGCCGATCAGTGCCACGATGAGAAAGATCACAGCGACCACCGCAAAGGTGAGCAGCGCACCATGCGAGATAAACCGCATGCCGAGCCGGCGCACCAGACCGCCGTTGACGAAATTGACGACAGCCATCAGTCCGGCCACCAGGGCAAAGGCGTATGGGAACAGATGGCCGAGACCATAAATCGAATCGAAGATCTGCTGTGACGATATGATAAAGGAAAACAGACAGCCGACGCAGAGTGTCCCCGCAAAAGTGTATCCCATGGCCTCACGGTTGGTGATCACTTCCGCGAAGGCGTCTGCGACGGCCTTCATGGAGAAGGGCAGTCGATCGTCGCGCGGCAGTGTCTCTTTCAGCCGCAAACCGCTCCACGTGGCCATCAGGATGCCCGCGAGCCCAAGCAGGATGAAGATCCAATGCCATGAGGACAACAGGGTGATCCAGTGGCCGAGCGTCGGCGCGATGATTGGCACGATCATGAACACCATGAAGGTATAGGACATGACCCGTGCCATCTCGCGACCGCCGAAACAGTCGCGCACGATGGCGTTGACCACGATGCGGACGGCCGCCGCGCCGATGCCCTGGCACACCCGCAGCACCAACAGAAGCGTGAAGCTTCCGGCAAAGGCCGCCGCGATCGACGAGATGGCATAGAAGAGAACGGCGGGAATCAGCACACGGTTACGGCCGAACCGGTCGGAAAGCGGACCAAAGACGATCTGCGCCAGCCCGAACCCCAGCATGAAGACGACGATGACAGCCTGTCGGTGATTGGCCACCGTGATCGCATAGCTGTCGCCGATATGCGGCAGAACCGGCAGCATGATATCGATCGACAGGGCAACGATCGAACTCAGGGCGGCGACCAGCACGATGAATTCCGGGAACCGTATGCCGGCGCGCGGCACTTCGTTCGACGCCGCGTCCTTCCCAGCCGGCTCTTTGCTGCCCAAGTCCATAATGGTCCCCGCAGTCCCCTGCGCCCGCGACCGTCTGATCCGCCGTCGAGGTCATCGAAAAAGAAAGCCGCCCGCCGGCGGCTTGTCCATTCAAACGTCTGCGAGCCGGAACGGTCGCCGATGCGGCCTATGGCGTGTAGCCAGCAAGCCTGCCATTGATCACATAGTCGAGAATGCGCACGATCTGTTCCGGCGTCTGCACCACCGCGAGGGCCGCCGCATCCACTTCCTTAAGCGCATGCTGATGCTCGGCGCCATGCATGACGATCAGCGGCGTGTCCAACGCCGCCGCGTAACCGGCGTCGAAAGCAGCATTCCATTGCCGGTATTTGTCACCGAAACGCACCACGACGATATCAGCCGCTTCGATCAAGGTGCGTGTCCTGATCGCGTTCACTTTGGCGCCCTTGTTGTCGTGCCAGAACTTGTCCGGTTCGGGGCCAAGGATCGCAACGCCGCAATCGTCGGACGCTTCATGATGCGTTACCGGTCCGGTCAAGATCACGGGCAGCCCCGCCGCCTTGACACCCTCGGCGATCTGGTCACGCCAATCGGTGTGGATCTCGCCGGAGAGGTAGACGGTCCATTCGCTCATCAGGCGGCGCCTTTGGAGGCAACGCCCTTTTCGGCGAGATGGTTCTGAAGTTCACTCGCCTGGAACATTTCCCGCACGATATCGCATCCGCCGACGAACTCGCCCTTGACGTAAAGTTGCGGGATTGTCGGCCAGTTGGAGAATTCCTTGATGCCGTTGCGCAGATCGTCATCGGCGAGCACATTGATGCCCTTGTACTCGACCCCGAGATAATCAAGAATCTGCACGACCTGACCGGAAAAACCGCATTGCGGAAAAGCCGGCGTGCCCTTCATGAAGAGCACCACATCGCTGTTTTTGACTTCGTTGTCGATAAAATCGTTGATTGCGGTCATCATGTCGTCCTTGTCGCTGCCGGGTTAAAGGCCCGGAGGTTTCATCCTGAGCGTAAATAACCCCGAAGCCGGTCGATTTCCAGTGTTGATTGCCGCCCGTCCGGTCCGTCAGGCGCCGTGACGGATAAAGGATGAATGACTGGGCGCGCCGTCACGAAGCCGTCCTTCGGTGTCGAAATCGCCATCGGCGTTGAAGGTGATCAGCGGCAAGTCGTCAAAAGCGGCGATCCTCTGTGCATGGCCTTCCAGAACGCCGGAAAGCCGCGCTTCCAGATCGCGCCGGGCGGGTGACCTGTGAAAGCCATGCACGCCATGGACGGTGACCGGCTGCGCAACGGCGAAACCCAGATAACGAAGCGCGTAGGCAAGCGGCCACAGCAGCATCGTCACATCGCCCTCGCGACCGGAAGGGCCGCTTTCCGCCGCGCTGGAGCCCGCGGTCACGCAGAACAGTGCGCGGTTGCCGGCGCAAAAGCCACGGTCGAAACGGCGCGTGCTGCTGTGCAGTGCGCCGTGGACCAGGACGCGGTCGAACCAGCCTTTCAACATCGCGGGCGGTCCGAACCACCACAGCGGGAAGTGGAAGATGACGCGATCGGCGCGACGGATTTTGGCGATCTCGCCGCCGACATCCGTCGGCAAGGCATTGGACTTGGCGGCATGGTCCTGCGCCACCAGCGGATCGAAGCGATCGCCGTTGCACAAGCGATGATAGCGCTGCGGCCCTTCGGCCGGATCGAAGCCCATCGCATAGAGGTCCGACCACGACACCCGGTGACCCAGGGCCTCACTGAAGCGTGCCGAACACCGTGCCCACTCGGCATTGAAGGAGCGCGGCTCGGGATGCGCAAGCACGATCAGTGTTTCAGGCATCGGAAGTCCCGTTTCAGGTGGAAACCGGTCTTCCTATAGCAGGAATCGGATCAAACGATGCCACGCCCGTTCAGGACCGCTGTGCGAAAGGCGCGAACCGATCGTTCAAAAGTCCAGTCCACCCGGTCAGGTAGCGCCCGCGCAGCTCCGGCCCTTCCTCGCCGAGCATGTGCCAATTGTCATGGGTCAAAGTGATATGGGTACCGCCAGCATCGGCCGGCTGAAAGCGCACGGTGACGTGGGTGCCGCTTTCCGGTGCACGCCCGACATGCCAGGTGAAGGCAACGAGAACGCCCGGCTCCCAGGCTGTCACGGATCCCCACAACCGCTCCGCGCCATCCGGCGACAGCTCATAGATGCGTCCGGCGACATGCGGTTCCATGACCACCGTCTCCGGGCCTCCGCCGTTGTCGGACGCGCCCAGCGAATGGGTTTCCAAAGGCCACCAACCGGCGATGCGCCGGGTAAACAGCTCGAAGGCCTCGGCCGGCTTCCGGTTGATGGTGACGTCGACGACAACGGGTTCAATCATCGATCCCTTCCTCCTCTTCATCCAGTGACACAAGAACGGATCGCCAATGCTGCTCCAGATAGGTTTTCAACATGCGCAGGCCGTCCGGACACACGCGATAGATCCGCCGCGTGCCCTCGGCCGTATCTTCGACAAGGCCGGCGTCCTTCAGCGTTTTCAGATGTTGCGATATGGCCGGCTGGCTATAGGGGTAATGATCGGCAAGCGCCCGCACCGAACTCGGGTTGTCGCGCAGGCGTTCCAGAATGGATCGGCGCACGGGATTCGACAGAGCCGCGAAGATCGTTTCATAAGACATGCCTTATGATAAGGAATGTCTTATGAATTGGCAAGGTCCATGCGATCAGCAATCGGTTCTGACGGATGGAGGCCCGTCCGGCAGTTAATCCGGTGCGCTGGTCTGCAGGGCAAGCGCGTGCAGCACGCCACCCATATTGCCGCGCAGCGCCTCGTAGACCATTTGATGCTGTTGCACGCGCGTCTTGCCGCGAAAGCTCTCTGACACAACTTCCGCCGCATAGTGATCGCCGTCGCCAGCGAGGTCGCGAATGGTGACCTGCGCGTCCGGAATGGCGGCCTTGATCATCTCTTCGATATCGCCGGCGCTCATCGGCATTGTCGTCTCCCTGTCATTGTCGCCCGAACCGGCCTCGTTGGCTTCAGGCCGCGTCGGACCGGTCGGTGCGTTCGTTCATATAGGCAGGGAACCATGATTCATGGCTCTCGCGCAATTCCTCAACTGATATGGAGAGCAGGGGGTCGATGGTCAATCGCCCGCCGCCGACAGTGCCCAGCCTGCGGAAGGGCACACCGGCGCCTTCGGCATTCATGCAGACGAAACGGGCAAGTTCCGGCGACACGGTGGCGACATAGCGGCCCTGATCCTCGCCGAACAATTGTGCGTGCGGCGGCCCCGCCTCAGGGTCGAACGCGATGTCCATACCGTGTCCGCACCCCATGCACATTTCAGCGAGACACAGCGCCAGACCGCCGTCGGAGATGTCGTGGCAGGCGCTGAACTGGCCGTTGCGGATGGCCGAGCGGACGAAATCGCCATTGCGCCGCTCCACCACCAGATCGACGGGCGGAGGCGGGCCGTCGGTCTGCCCAAGGCAGTCGCGCATATAGACCGATTGGCCGAGATGCGTGCCGTCGCCACCGAACAGAACAACGGCATCGCCGTCCCGGGCACCGTCGATACGCGCCATCTGCCGCCAGTCCGGGATCAGGCCGACGCCGGCGATGGTCGGCGTCGGCAGGATCGCCTCGCCATTGGTCTCGTTGTAGAGCGACACATTGCCGGAGACGATCGGGAATCCCAGCGCCGCGCAGGCCTCGCCGATCCCTTCTATGGCTTCGACGAGCTGCCCCATGATCTCCAGCCGCTCGGGATTGCCGAAATTGAGATTGTCGGTCGCCGCCAGCGGTTCGGCTCCGGTGGCGGTCAGATTGCGCCAGCATTCCGCCACCGCCTGCCGGCCGCCCTCGCGCGGGTCGGCCTCGCAATAGCGCGGTGTGACGTCGGAGGAGAAGGCGAGCGCCTTTGTCGGATGTCCGTCGACGCGCACTACGCCAGCGTCTCCGCCGGGCAATTGCAGGCTGTTGCCCTGAATAAGCGTGTCATATTGCTCATAGACCCAGCGCCGGGCGCTGTTGTTGGGCGAGCCGACAAGGCTGAGCAGCGTCTCGCCGTAATCGTCCGGCTCGGTCACCCGGTTGGCGGGCAGCGGCGAGTAGAGACCCGTTTCCCGCCACGGCCGGTCGTATTCGGGGGCCTCGTCGCCCAGTTCCTTGATCGGCAGGTCCGCGACCACCTCGCCGCCGTGGAAAACCCGGAACCGCAGATCGTCGGTCGTCCGGCCGACGATGGCGAAATCCAGTCCCCATTTTTCGAAAATTGCCTGTGCATCGGCCTCCATCTCCGGCCGCAAGACCATCAGCATGCGTTCCTGACTCTCCGACAGCATCATCTCATAGGCGCTCATGCGCTCTTCGCGCACCGGCACCTTGTCGAGATCGAGCTCGATGCCGAGGTCGCCCTTGGCGCCCATTTCCACGGCCGAGCAGGTGAGACCAGCGGCCCCCATGTCCTGGATGGCGATGACGGCGCCGGAATCCATCAGCTCCAGGCAGGCTTCGAGCAGGCATTTTTCGGTGAAAGGATCGCCGACCTGCACCGTCGGCCGCTTCTCCTCGATCGATTCGTCGAACTCAGCCGATGCCATGGTGGCACCGCCGACACCGTCGCGTCCTGTTTTGGCGCCGAGATAGACCACCGGCAGGCCGACCCCTTCGGCCCGGGAATAAAACAGCGCGTCCGCCTTCGCCAGGCCGGCGGCAAAGGCGTTGACCAGGCAATTGCCGTTGTAGTGCGGATCGAATTCGACCTCGCCGCCGATCGTGGGCACGCCGAAGGCATTGCCGTAACCGCCGATGCCGGCGACCACGCCTGAGACCAGATGGCGGGTCTTGGGATGATCTGGCGCGCCGAAGCGCAGCGCGTTCATGGCGGCGATCGGCCGTGCGCCCATGGTGAAGACGTCGCGCAGGATGCCGCCGACGCCGGTCGCCGCGCCCTGATAGGGTTCGATATAGGAGGGATGGTTGTGGCTCTCCATCTTGAACACCACGCAGTCGCCGTCGCCGATATCGACGACGCCGGCATTCTCGCCGGGGCCCTGGATGACCTGCGGGCCTTCGGTCGGTAGCGTCCGCAACCACTTCTTAGAGGATTTGTAGGAGCAATGTTCGTTCCACATCGCCGAGAATATGCCAAGCTCAGTGAAGCTCGGTTCGCGGCCGATCAGTTCCAGGATGCGATCATATTCGTCGGGTTTCAGGCCATGGGCCTCGATCAGTTCCGGAGTGATTGGGATAGTGTTGGCGATGGTCATCACAGTTTCGGTCGATCCTCAGGTCGATGCGGCGCAGGCGGTTGAGCCGCCGGCCCAGCGTTTGACGTCGGTGGCGATGCGGCTGCCGAGCGGCATCGACAGAAGCGGCCCATAGGCCTGCAGCGTTGCCGGCGCGCCCTGCGCTTCGATCACTGCCAGCGGGCGGTCCTGCGGCCGGTCGGCCGGCACCACCAGCAGGCGCGGGCGGCCGGAAAAGGAGGTTAGCTCCGGTGCCAGCCGGTAGGGTTCGAAGCGCCGGTCCCCGGATTGGAACCAGCAGCGGCTGGCGGCCAGCGTCACCCGTTCCATCACCGTCACGGCCCTTTCGGAGCTTTCGAGCTGCACGGGCCCCGGGCCGGCGCTCCGGCAGCCCGTTAGGCCGAAGCCGGCGGCCGTCACGATGGAAAGGAATGCCAGCGAAACCGCACCGTGGCTGAGGCCGCTCCGTATGCCGGATATCAACGTCGCGTCCCTCTTTCCGCCACCGCGTCCCTCTTTCCGCCACCGCGTCCCGATCAAGCCGCCAGGTCGAGTGCCGCGGTGAAAAGCGCCCGTCCGTCGGTGCCGCCATGGGCCTCTTCGATCAGGTTTTCCGGATGCGGCATCATGCCGAGCACATTGCCGCCGTCATTGACGATGCCGGCGATGTCGTCGATCGATCCGTTCGGATTGGTGCCGTTGGCATAGCGGAACGCCACCTGTCCGCGATCGTTAAGCCGTTTCAGCGTTTCCGCATCGGCAAAGTAGTTGCCATCATGATGAGCGACCGGGGAGCGGATCACGTCGCCGGCCTGATAGTGGCCGGTAAAGGCTGTCTCGGCATTCACCACCTCCAGCTCGACTTCGCGACAGACGAATTTGAGCGAGGCATTGCGCATCAGTGCGCCCGGCAGCAGGCCGGCCTCGACAAGAATCTGAAAACCGTTGCACACGCCGAGCACCCGCACACCGCGTTTCGCCCTTTCGCGCACCGCTTTCATCACCGGCATTCTGGCGGCGATCGCCCCGCAACGCAGATAGTCGCCATAGGAAAACCCGCCCGGTATGACGATCAGGTCGACAGCGGGGATCTCGGTCTCGGTCTGCCAGACCGTGGCCGGCGATGTCCCCGATATGGCCGTCAATGCCGCGATCATGTCCCGGTCTCGGTTCAGGCCGGGAAGAAGAAGGACTGCGGATTTCATGGTCGAGACGGCGTCCGTGGCGCGAAGGGAAGGCTGCGCGGCCCTTGTAGCCCATGCGATCCTCGATTGCGATAGCTGTTGCCAAGCTATCCAAAGCCATCTACCCTGGATTTAGTTTAGGCTTAAAATATCCTGGAAGGGCGGCGAGACCCCGGGACGCGCGCAGCGCGCGGCGGCCCGCTCGCACGGCGGAGGCGATGATGGAAAACACGGAAAGCCGTGTCGAAAAGGACATCCGGCTCGATTTCGAGAAACGCATGTCCTATGGCGACTATCTGAAGCTGGACACCTTGTTGTCGGCCCAGGCGCCGCTCAGCGACAAGCAGGACGAGACCCTGTTCATCATTGTCCACCATGTGCAGGAACTCTGGCTGAACCTGATCGTCCACGAGCTCGAATTCGCCATGGTGCATCTGCGGCAGGACAAAGCCGGCATCGCCTTCAAGGCGCTTGCCCGGGTATCGCGAGTCCAGGAGCAGTTAATTCATGCCTGGGATGTCCTGTCGACCATGACGCCATCCGACTATCTGACCTTTCGCGACGTGCTGGGGCAGGCGTCCGGGTTCCAGTCACACCAATACCGCCTGGTCGAAATTCTGCTCGGGGCGAGGGATCCGCGCATGCTGATGCCGCATCGTCACCGTCCGGAGATCCATGAAAGGCTGCTAGCGGCCTTTAATGCGCCGAGCATCTATGACGAAGCGATCGCCTTGATCGCGCGACACGGTTTCGACGTGCCGGACACGCTGCTGGAGCGCGATTTCTCAAAGAACCGCGCCTTCGACGAGAGCCTTTCGGATATCTGGCTGCGTATCTACCGAGAGCCGGAACGGCATTTCGAACTCTACGAACTGGCTGAAGAACTGGTCGATGTCGAGGACCACTTCCAGCAATGGCGCTTCCGCCATATGAAAACGGTGGAGCGCATTATCGGACACAAAAAGGGGACCGGCGGTTCGTCCGGCGTCGGCTTCCTGAAAACCGCGCTCGACCGGTCGTTCTTTCCGGAATTGTGGGCGGTCAGGACCGAGTTGTAAGGCTTCCGCTTAAAGGAGCTCCACCGCGAAATCCTCGATCACCGTATTGGCCAGCAATTGTTCGCACATGGCGGTGATCTGCGTTTCGGCCCGCGTCCGGTCGGTGCCGGCAATTTCCAGGTCGAACACCTTGCCCTGGCGCACTTGGTCGACGCCGTCAAAGCCGAGCGTCGCGAGCGCACCCTCGATCGCTTTGCCTTGCGGATCGAGAACGCCGTTTTTCAGCGTGACGGTGACGCGCGCCTTGATCACCTCGGCTCTCCTCGATTGCGGATGGCTATTTGACCAGCACCGGCCCGGTGCCGCGCGGCGGCTCGTTCTGATTGACGATCCCCAGCCGGCGGGCCACCTCCTGATAGGCCTCGACAAGGCCGCCCAGGTCACGCCGGAAACGGTCTTTGTCGAGCTTGTCATTGGTCTTGACATCCCACAGGCGGCAGCTGTCGGGCGAAATCTCGTCGGCGACGACGATACGCATCATGTCGCCCTCGAAAAGCCGGCCGCACTCGATCTTGAAATCGACCAACTGAATGCCGACGCCGAGGAACAGGCCGGTCAGAAAGTCGTTGACGCGAATGGCCAGCGCCATCATGTCGTCGATCTCCTGCGGGCTGGCCCATCCGAAAGCGGTGATGTGTTCTTCCGAAACCATCGGATCGTCCAGCGCGTCGGCCTTGTAATAGAATTCGATGATCGAGCGTGGCAGCACCGTGCCCTCATCGATGCCGAGCCGCTTGGAAAGCTGGCCGGCGGCGATGTTGCGCACGACCACTTCGAGCGGGATGATCTCCACTTCCTTAATGAGTTGCTCGCGCATGTTCATGCGCTTGATGAAGTGGGTCGGAATGCCGATCCGGTTTAGATGCTCGAATATATATTCCGAGATACGGTTGTTGAGGACGCCCTTGCCCTCGACGACGTCGTGCTTTTTTTTGTTGAAGGCCGTGGCGTCGTCCTTGAAGAACTGGATGAGGGTGCCGGGCTCAGGGCCTTCGTAGAGAACTTTGGCCTTGCCCTCATAAATGCGGCGGCGACGATTCATGGCTTTCTCTGTTTCCGCAGTCCCGCTACCGCGGCGCTGCATGGCGCGTGATGGGTTTTCAGCGCCTGCTCTAACCGAAAGCGGGCGGTTTCACAATCGCCGCGCGCCTTCATTTTGATGAAATCCATTCTTATCGTGCCGTGCCCGCAGCAGGCGATTGATCTTTTTGCACGCATTTGGTTTACAGGACTCAATCGAGCGATATCTAACGCCTTACGCAGAGATGAATCGAGCGTTCAGGAGAATTATGCATGAGCAGCATGGACGAACGTAGCGAAGCCTATGAGAACAAATTTGCCCATGACGAGGAGTTGCGGTTCAAGGCCGAAGCCCGCCGCAACAAGATGCTCGGCCTTTGGGCGGCCGATCTCCTCGGGAAAAAGGGCGAGGAGGCGGAGGAATACGCCAAGGAGGTGATTCTGGCCGACTTCCAGGAAGCCGGTGACCAGGATGTGTTCCGCAAGATCCGAGGCGATTTCGACGCTGCCGGCGTCGAGCAATCGGACCACCAGATCCGGCGCACCATGGACGAGATGATGCAGCAGGCGATGGAGCAGATTATCTCCGAATAGCCGCGATGCGTCGCTTGGTTTTGGCCGTCATCTGCCGAGGCGGCTTAGAAATTTTGCGAACACCATCAGACCTTCGGGCCACGGGCCGAAGCCAGCCTCGGCGTTGATATGTCCGGACTGGCCGGCATCCATGAAGGCGGCGCCCCAGGATGCCGCAATGTCATCGGCGACGTCGTAGCTGCAATAGGGGTCATTCCGGCTGGCAATCACGATCGCCGGGAAGGGCAGCGGGTCGGTCGAATAGGGTCCGAACGTCATCAGGTGTTTCGGCCTGATCTTGGGGTTGGCGACATCGGGCGGAGCGACCAACAGAGCGCCGACCACTCTGTTTTTCGCCAACTCCGGAATGGCCTGGATAGCAGCCGCCGCGCCAAGTGAATGGGCGACGATGACGGCGGGTTTGTCGGCTTCGTCAACGGCTTCGGCAATGCGCCGGACCCACTCGTCGCGGACCGGCTTCTCCCAGGAGTCCTGCTCCACCCGGCGCGCGGTCGACAGCTTCGCTTGCCAGCGGCTCTGCCAATGATCCGGACCCGAATTCTTGTAGCCCGGCACGATCAGAATATCAGCTTCGGACGCCTTCACAGGTCAGCCGTCCGGGCCAAAAACACGCTCGAAGATCGTATCGACATGTCTGGTGTGGTAACCAAGATCGAATTTCTCCCGAATCTCTTCTTCCGACAGCGCAGCGCGGACGTCCGTATCGGCCAGCAATTCAGTCAGGAAGTCCTTGCCTTCCTCCCATACTTTCATCGCGTTGCGTTGCACCAGTCGATAGGCGTCCTCGCGGCTGACACCGGCCTGGGTCAGAGCCAGCAGCACCCGCTGCGAGTGGACCAGGCCGCGAAAGCGGTCGAGATTGGCCATCATGTTCTGGGGATAGACGAGGAGTTTGTCGACGACCCCGGTCAGACGGGCCAGGGCGAAATCCAACGTGACCGTCGCGTCCGGCCCGATCATCCGTTCGACCGATGAATGGGAGATGTCCCGTTCGTGCCACAGCGCGACATTCTCCATGGCCGGCGCGGCATAGGAGCGCACCATGCGTGCCAGACCCGTCAGATTCTCCGTGAGCACCGGATTGCGCTTGTGCGGCATCGCCGAGGAGCCCTTCTGGCCTGGCGCGAAATATTCCTCGGCCTCCAAAACCTCGGTCCGCTGCAGATGCCGTATCTCGGTTGCCAGACGCTCGACCGAAGAGGCGATCACAGCGAGCGTGGCGAAATACATGGCGTGGCGGTCGCGCGGAATGATTTGTGTCGACACCGGCTCGGCAGCGAGCCCCATGGCTTCTGCCACATGCGCCTCGACCCGTGGGTCGATGTTGGCGAAGGTGCCGACCGCGCCGGAGATGGCGCAGGTCGCAATCTCTTCGCGCGCCGCCTGCAGGCGGCGTTTCCCGCGCTCGAACTCCGCATAGGCCTGCGCAAGCTTGACGCCGAAGGTCGTGGGTTCGGCATGGATGCCATGGCTGCGCCCGATGGTGACCGTGTCCCGGTGTTCGAAGGCGCGGCGTTTGAGGGCGTCGAGCAGAGCCGCCATATCGTCAAGCAGCAGGTCGGTGGCCCGGACGAGTTGGACATTGAAGCAGGTGTCGAGCACGTCCGAGGAGGTCATGCCCTGATGCACGAAACGCGCGTCGGGACCGACGATTTCCGCCAAATGGGTGAGGAAGGCAATGACGTCGTGTTTCGTGGAGCGCTCGATCTCGTCGATGCGCGCGACATCGAACTGCGTCGTCCCGCCTTTGTCCCAGATGGTCTTGGCCGCTTCTTTGGGAATGACCCCGATTTCCGCCAGTGCGTCACAGGCATGCGCCTCAATCTCGAACCAGATCCGAAACTTCGATTCCGGCGACCAGATAGCGACCATGTCGGGGCGTGAATAGCGGGGGATCATCGATCGGGCTCGCGGGCGGGGTTGAGGCGATGTCGTCATCGCGGCACGGCGCTCTGCTAGCAGAGTTCGGCGGCGATCTCAATGCGGGTGTCGGCGGTTATACGGCTGTTTCGGCGGCGGCGCGAATGGCGGCGATGTTGTCCCGATAGGCATCCATGCCGCCCCCTTTGAACACGGCGGAGCCGGCTACGAACACGTTGACGCCGGCGCTGGCCGCGAGCGGCGCAGTGTCCGGCGTAATGCCGCCGTCGATTTCGAGATCGATCGGCCGATCGCCGATAAGGGCGTTGATGCGGCGCGCCTTCTCAAGCACCGAATGGATGAAGCTCTGGCCGCCGAAGCCCGGATTGACGCTCATGATCAACACCAGGTCGACACTGTCGATGACATGTTCGAGGGCGCTTTCGGAGGTCGCCGGATTAAGCGAAACGCCGGCTTTTTTCCCGAGCGCACGGACTGCTTGCAGAGAACGGTGCAGATGGGGTCCTGCCTCGGCATGCACGGTGATGATGTCGCATCCGGCCTCCGCGAAGGCGCCGAGATAGGGATCGCAGGGCGCGATCATGAGGTGGCAGTCAAACGGCGCGTTGCTGAAGGCTCGCAGCGCCTTGATGACGTCGGGTCCGTAGGAAATATTGGGCACAAAGTGACCGTCCATGACGTCGAGATGAATCCAATCCGCGCCGGCTGTCGTCACGTCGCGGACCTCCTGGCCCAGTTTCGCGTAGTCGGCGGCCAGTATGGAGGGGGCGATTTTGACGGGGCGGCTCATGACGGGCTCCGGCGGTTCGTGTCAGACCAGATTGGCATAACGGCCGCGCCAGGCCGGCATGATGTCGCCGTCGGTCGGCACCGCTTCGTAGACGCCGCGGGCGATCGCCCGCGCCATCACCGCGGCGGCGGCGGCGCATAGATCGATGAAATCGTCGGCCACGGGTCGGATATCGCTGCGTCCGGTAGCCAGGGTAAACACCAGATCGCCGTCTCCCGCCGTGTGGGCGGGCCAGATCGCGCGACTGAATCCGTGATGACCGCCAATCGCAAGCCGTTTGGCCTCGGCCTTGGACATGACAGCGTCGGTGCCCAGCACGGCAATGGTCGTATGGCTGAGCCCGGATACCGGTTCCGTCGCTTTCCGATCGCGGAACTTGATGCGCAGATCCGTTGCGGACGGCGGCATCGGATGCGGATGTCCCAGGCCGCCGAACTCGGCGTCCAGTTCGAAAGGTGCCGACCAGAAATGCGGCCCCTCTTCGATCGTGACGGAACCAAGACAATTGACGGCGACCAGGGCACCGATGGTCACGCCGCCGTCGAGGCGCAGCGAGGCCGAGCCGAGACCGCCCTTGAACTGCGCTGTCAGGGCGCCGGCGCCGGCGCCGGCGGTGCCGATGTCGAATTCGCGCGCCGCCCGCGTCGCGGCATCGTAGCCGAGTGCGCGATAGGGAGCGTACCGACCCCAGTTTTTGTCGCCGCCATTGGCCAGATCGAAAAGGATGGCCGCCGGCACGAGCGGAATGACATGCGGTCCGACCTTGTAGCCGATGCCGCGCTCATGCAGCGCCGCCTGCACGCCAGACGCGGCGTCGAGGCCGAACGCCGATCCGCCGGAAAGCGCGATGGCATTGACGCTTTGCACCACGTTGTGTGGCTCAAGCAGATCGGTTTCCCGCGTCCCCGGCGCGCCGCCGAGCACTTGCACGGCCGCGGTGGCGCCATCTTCGCAGATGATCGCGGTGACACCCGATTTGAGCGCGTCGTCCTGCGCGTTGCCGACCATCAGGCCGTCGACATCGGTAATCAGGTTCAGGGGGCCGCGCCGCCTCATTGTGTCGCGTCCTCGCGTGGTTCGTCAAAAGCATGAAAGGCGCCGTTTCGCCAGACCATCAGACGGAAGGGATTGTCCTTGCGCTCGCCGAAATCGTCGAACTCGATCACGCCGATGGCAGTCGCGAAAGGTGTCGCGCGCAACGCCTCGGAGAGCGGGGTATCGCCTGTCGCGGCAGCCCGTTTTGCATCCACCAGGACCTGCCCGGCGGCAAAGGCGGGCACGGCATAGCCCTCGGCCGAAAAGCCCGTGTTCTCGAAGAAGGCGACCGCGCTTTGCGCGCTTTCCAACGACATCGGGTCGGGCAGGGTGACGGCGAGAACGCCATCGGCAAGCGCCGGTTCGTCCTCCGCTGCGTTCAGGGCGTCGCCGCCCATCAATGTCAGATCGAGATCGTTGCTCGCGCTGTCGCGCGCGATGATGGCGGTGTCGCGGCGATCGCTGCCGATGAAGATATGGCTGGCCCCGGATCGTGTCAGACGGCGTACCAGATTGAGCTGCCTTTCCTGTGATGGCCGAAAATTATCTATGAATATAGGTGTTATGCCGGTCTCCTCAAGTAAGAACCGAACAGCCTCGGCGAGTTCGCGACCATAGATCGTGCCGTCCTCGATCAATGCCAGCGGCTGGTCCGCCCACAGTGCGGTAATAACCTCGGCGACTTTCTGCGCCTCATCGTCCGCTCGCGGGGCCATTCGGTAAAACAGCCAGCCGTTCTGGGCCGCGTCCTCAGCGACGATACCCGACCGCACGCCGAGCGTAATGGCTGGGATATCGGAAGCCGACAAGACCGGTAGCGCGGTCATCAGGCTTTCCATGCACAGAAAGCCGATCACCGCATCGACCCCGGCTTCGACGAAGGCGCTGGCCGCATCCGCCCCGCCGCGCGCATCGCAATTGTCCGGCTCCTGCACGATATCAGTGACCAAACCGCCGGTTGCAATGGCAAAAACCGTTACGCCATCGACGATCTGGTCACCGAGCAGGCGATAGGTGCCCTCTGCCGGGGCTAGGACGCCGATGCGCAAGCCGTCATTCATGCCCTGCGCGGTGGCCTCAGGCGATGGAAAGGCGGCGCAAAACAGCACGGCAAGGAGTGGCGTTCTGACGAATTTCATCGGTTGATGTGTCGGTTGCGGACGTGGTGCCGGTCGCTCCTTGTAGCGCCGGTGCCGCGCCTGTCCAAGGGGGCGGCGTTGAAAAACCGGCGCCACGCCTTAAGTCGGAAGCCGAATGGTGATGCGGACCATCCGGTAACGGGAAGCGGCGTCGATCCGGCGGGCTCCTTGAATATCGGCTTTGACGCTTCCAAAAACGCTGGATGAGTCTATGAATGGCTTTGATTGTTCGGACGGGCCGGGACCGTTGGAGATGATGCGTGTTGCATAGGAAAAGCGTCGAATCCCAGCAGTACAGGGATGCGATGGCCCATTATGCGGGCCATGTGCAATTGGTGACGACGGCATTGCACGGTGTGCGCCGTGGCGTGACGGTGACGGCCGCCTGTTCCGTTTCGGACGATCCGCCGACGGTGCTGGCGTGTCTCAACTGTTCCAATCCGAACAACCATATTTTCCTGGACAGCGGGGTTTTCGCCGTCAACACCCTGGCGGTGCAACATCAGGCGATGGCCGCCGCCTTTGCCGGTTTCGACGGCAAGACTGGCGATGAACGCTTTGCGATGGCCGACTGGGACAGCCTTGTGACCGGCAGTCCGACCTTGACCGATGCGCGGGCGGTGTTCGACTGCCGTTTGATTGAGCATAAGGTCATGGCGACCCATATGATATTGTTCGGCGAGGTGGTTGGCCTGCGCATCGGGAACGGAACGCCATCCCTGCTGTTCCTGGATCGCGAGTGGCGGAGCCTCTGAACCGACGTCACCCGAACTGGCACCGATAGGCCGAAGGATTGTGTTTTGAAGACAGTGCAGCATCCGCTTCCGGGTTCGATTGACGACACCCGCGATCTCCTGGCCAGCCAGGATTATGTTGCCGGACGGCCGCTGGCCACGGTTTTGTATCTTAGCCTGAAGATGCGCCGTCCGCTTTTTCTGGAAGGCGAGGCCGGGGTCGGCAAGACAGAAATCGCCAAGGTGCTGTCGAAAGGACTGGGGCGACCGCTGATTCGCCTGCAGTGCTATGAAGGACTCGATGTCTCGTCCGCGGTTTATGAATGGAACTATCCGGCGCAGATGCTGGAGATCCGGATGGCGGAGGCCAGTGGCGAGACCGACCGCTCGACCATGGAGCGCAACATCTTTTCCGAGCGCTATCTGATCCGACGTCCGGTGCTGCAGGCGCTTTCGTCGCAGAACGGTGTGGCGCCCGTGTTTCTCATTGACGAACTCGACCGGACGGATGAGGCCTTCGAGGCGTTTCTGCTCGAGGTATTGGCCGAATATCAGGTGACGATCCCGGAAATCGGCACGATCAAGGCTGATGAACCGCCGATCGTCATCATCACGACCAATCGGACCCGCGAGATCCACGACGCCCTCAAGAGGCGTTGTCTTTATCATTGGGTCGATTATCCGGATGCCGCTGCGGAACTGGAGATCGTGCGGCGCAAGGTGCCGGGCTGCAATGAAAGCCTGTCCCGCGAAATCGTCTTCTATGTGCAGCGGCTGCGGGAGATCGAGCTGTTCAAGAATCCAGGGGTCGCTGAGACGATCGATTGGGCGACGGCGCTCACCGAGCTCGACTGCCTTGCGCTCGATCCGGAAACGGTGTCCGACACGATCGGCACGCTGCTCAAATATCAGGACGACATCGCGCGGATCGAGGCCGGCGAAGGCCACCGGATTCTGACGGAACTGAAAGCGGAAGCGGCCCAAGCCGGCTAGCATTAATGGACGGAAGCGAACGACAACGGGCCAATGGCGGGCGTCTGGCGGACAACATCGTCCATTTCGGACGTGTCCTGCGTCGCGCCGGGCTGCGGGTCGGTCCGGCCGCCGTGACAGATGCCGTCGAGGCGGTGAGGGTCGGCGGCATCGGATCGCGGGACGATTTCTACTGGACCCTGCATTGCGTGCTCGTCACCCGCCACGAGGATCATGCGGTTTTCGACGAGGCCTTTCGCCTGTTCTGGCGCTCCCGGTCATTGGTCGAAAAAATGATCTCGATGTTTTCGCCGGTCGCACCGGACACGCGCGAGCGGCCACGACAGAAAGCGGGCGAGACCCGTGTCAGCGATGCGCTGCTCGAGGCAGGCGACAGTCGGCAGGAGAAGAAGGACACGCCGGAGATCGAAATCGATGCGCGTTTCACGAGTTCCGGCCGGGAGGTGCTTCGGCAGCTTGATTTCGGTCGGATGACCGCAGCCGAGATCGCCGCGGCCAAGCAAGCGCTGACCCGTCTCATCCTGCCCGTCGACCGGGTGGCGACACGGCGCTTCCGGCCGTCGCCAATCAACCGCAGGGTCGACCCGCGCGCCACCATGCGCACCGCCTTCAAAACCGGCGGTGAGTTGATCCTGCCGCGCTTTCGCGAACCCAGGAAAGTCCACCCGCCGATGGTGGTGTTGGCCGATATATCCGGTTCGATGAGCCAGTACACGCGGATTTTCCTGCATTTTCTGCATGTGCTGACGGAAAGGCGCCGCCGCGTTCATACGTTCCTGTTCGGCACACGGCTGACGAATGTCACGCGGCAGATGCGGCATCGCGACCCCGACGAGGCGCTTGAACAATGTGCCGCGTTGGTCGAGGATTGGTCCGGCGGCACGCGTATCGCCGAAACGCTCAAGGACTTCAACCGCCTGTGGTCGCGGCGCGTCCTGTCGCAGGGCGCTGTGGTGCTGTTGATCACCGACGGGCTGGAGCGTGAGACCTCGGGCGATTTGCCGCTGCAGATGGAGCGGCTGCACAAATCCTGCCGTCGCCTTATCTGGCTCAATCCGCTGCTCCGGTTCGAGGGCTTCGAGGCGCGGGCGACGGGCGTGCGCATGATGGTGCCGCATGTTGACGAATTGCGGGCCGTACACAATCTGGATGCGGTATCGGATCTGGTCGCCGCGCTGGACGGCCGGTCGACCGCCAATGCCGACCCGCGGCGGTTTTTGCAACACGCCGCCTGAAGGAGGATGGGCTTTGGAAAAACATTCGGAAGACCTCGATCCGCTGATGACTGCGGAGCGGTGGCAAGATGAGGGGCGCGACGTGGCGGTCGCAACCGTCATCGAGACCTGGGGATCGGCGCCGCGTCCGGTCGGCAGTCATCTGGTTATCGACGGGGATGGCAATTTCCAAGGCTCGGTGTCGGGCGGCTGCGTCGAGGGCGCGGTCGTCGGTGAAGCGCTTGACATCATCGACCAGGGAGAGGCGCGTATCCTCGAATTCGGTGTCGCCGACGAAACGGCATGGGAAGTCGGGCTGTCCTGTGGTGGCACGATACGCGTCTATGTCGAAAGGCTCGGCTAGGCCGTGGACCCGCAACTCCTCAAACAACTCAATGGCGAACGCGCGGCCCGTCGCGCCGCCGTTCTGCTGACCGACCTGGACGATGGCCGAAACCGGCTGATCAAGGAGAGCGAGCCGGTCGATGGGCCGCTGGGCGAGGCGGTCGCCGCCGCGTTTCGAAGCGGCAAATCCGCCGCACTAGAGATCGAGGGACGGCGGTATTTTCTCAATGTCCACGTCCCACCCGCGCGTTTGGTGATCATTGGCGCCGTACACATTTCGCAGGCGCTGGCACCGATGGCGATGCTTGCCGGTTTCGATGTGCGGATCATCGATCCGCGCACCGCCTTCGCCACTGCGGAGCGGTTCCCGGGCATCGATCTGGTTGCGGAATGGCCCGACGAGGCGCTCGCCCGCAAACCGCTGGATGCCTATACCGGCCTTGCTGCGGTGACCCACGATCCGAAGATCGACGACGGCGCGTTGCGCGCCGCGCTCGACGTGGGCTGCTTCTATGTCGGCGCGCTCGGCAGCCGCAAGACCCATGGACGGCGGCTGGAGAGGCTGCTCGAGGCCGGCGTGAAAGAGGACGCGCTGGCGCGCATCGCTGCACCGATCGGCCTCGACATCGGCGCGGCGAGCCCGGCGGAAATTGCCGTCGCGATTCTGGCTGAGCTCGTCGCCGCGTTGCGCAAAAGGGCGGTGGCGGCGTCATGAGATTCGGGCCCGTCCCCATTTCGGAGGCCGAGGGCGCGCGGCTCGCCCATTCCCTGGCACAGGGCGATCTGCGGATACGGAAGGGACGGCTGCTCGATGCGCAGGATGTCGCGGCGTTGCGCGAGAGCGGCGTCGACGTGGTCATTGTGGCGCGCCTGGACCCTGACGACGTCGACGAGGACCGGGCCGCGGCCGATCTTGCCGAAAGCCTCAACACGGAGGCTGTCCGTCTTGGCGAAGCGGCGACCGGCCGGGTCAATCTGTTCGCGACCGAGGCCGGTCTGCTGCGGGTTGACGGCGAGACCATCGACCGGATCAACCTTGTCGATCCGGCGATCACCATCGCCACTCTGCCCGATTTCAGTCCGGTGGCTGCCGGCGATATGGTCGCAACCATCAAGATCATTCCGCTGGCCGTTGCAAAGGAGCGCCTGGACCGCGCCCGCGCGGCCGCTGCCGCGGTAAGCATTTTGAGGGTGCTGCGCTACCGGCCTTCCCGGGTCGGACTGGTCGCGACGACGCTGCCGTCCCTGAAACCCTCGGTGATGGACAAGACAGCGCGACTTTTGCAAAGGCGGCTTGATGCGTCCGGCAGCGAGATCGCGCGGGAACGACGCGTGCCGCATGACGCGGCGGCGGTCGCCTCCGAGGTGCGCGCGCTGTCGGCCGAGCACGATTTGATCGTGGTCTTCGGTGCATCCGCCATTGTCGATCCTGGCGATGTGATCCCGGCCGGTATCGAACTGGCCGGCGGCACGGTCGATCATGTCGGCATGCCGGTTGATCCGGGCAATCTCCTGGTGCTTGGCCATGTCGGCGGGACACCGGTGATCGGCGCGCCCGGCTGCGCTCGGAGTCCGAAGGAGAACGGCTTCGACTGGGTGTTGTCGCGCATCCTCGCCGGTCAGACGCCGAGCGCCGAGGCGATCATGAAGATGGGCGTCGGCGGCCTGTTGACGGAGATTCCGAGCCGTCCGCAGCCGCGCCACAAGGTGCGCAAAGGCGCGCCCGGCGCAGTGCCTGTCGACGTGCTCGTGCTGGCGGCCGGCAGGGCGAGCCGAATGGGGGACACCGGCTCCTCCAAGCCGGCGCCGCACAAGCTTCTGGCTGAATTCGGCGGTGTGCCGCTGATTCGTCAATCGGCACGGACGGCTTTGCAAAGCGGTGCACGGAACGTGCATGTGGTGGTCGGCTACCGCGCGACCGAGATGCGCGAAGCTCTTGCCGGCCTGGATGTCAATATTGTCGACAATCCGGATTTCGAGGACGGCATGGCCTCGTCGCTGCGCCATGGCATCGTTGCCTTGCGGCAAGGCGCCGCCGGCGTGCTGATCCTGCTTGCCGACATGCCGGCCATCGACGCGGCACATCTGCAAAGGATGCTGCATGTTTTCGGGGAAGCTGGCGGACCATGCATCGTGCGCGCGGTCAGCGGCGAGGTGCGCGGTAATCCGGTGATCCTGCCACGCGAGACCTTCGAGGCGATTGGTGTGCTGGAGGGCGATGTCGGAGCCCGTCAGATCATCGCTGCGAGCGGCCTGCCGGTGCGCGACATCGATATCGGCGACGCGGCGCTCCTGGATGTCGACACACAGGAGGCGGTCAAAGCGGCCGGCGGTGTGCTCAGGGATTGAGATAGACGCTTAATTGTCGTTCGCGGGATAGGCGGCTGTGACCAAATCGGCGATCGTCTGCGTCGAACGCTCCTCCACATAGGCGCGCCAGACGGAAACAACGATATCTATCAGACTTGCATTGATGTCGGGCACCGCATTGGCGTCCAGCTCCGACTGGGTGACTCCGACATGGGGTGGCGCGGCGTTGCTGATCGTTTCGGCGTCGTCGCTGCTCAGCATCCACTGGTCGATGCCGGCAGGGTAGCCGGCAAAGCGAAGCTTGCCCGCCTGCGCTTCCACCGATGCCATATAGTTCGCCAGCACCAAAGCGGCGGCCGGATGGGAGGCGTTGCCGGGTATGGCGAGAAAGTTCTTGTTCTTGATCATCGTGTCCTTCGGAAAGATCATCGCTTCCGCGGTGTTGGGATAGTGCCCCGTGGTGATCCGCGTGGCCGCCCCATAGGTTCCGAAGGCGCAGGTGAAATGTGTCGTGCCGGCCCGAAACAGGACATTGGCGGCGGTGTCGTCGGCCAGATAGCGCGGTTTCCCATCCTCGTCCTTGACCAACAGCGGCGCCAGGGATTTCAGATAGTCCATGCCGGGCGCGATCAGGCGGGCGAATTCGGCGGCACCAAGCGCGCTGGCCGTCTTTTGGAAGGGTGCCGCTCCACTGCCGTCAGGATTGTGGGCATAGAGGGCAGCGGCGACGAAAGTGGTTCCAAGCCCGTTCGGCGGTTTGACGTAGGCAAAGCGCCCGGGGTTGGTCTCCAGATAGGACTTCAGGTCCGCGAAAGTCGAAGGCGTGTTCTGCTCTGAGACATATTGCCGGTTGACGGCGCAGACATATTGTTCGCTCGACCAGGGGATTTCCCGCGCCTTGGTTTCCGTTCCGAAATCCCACAGATTGAGATGAGAACGGCGGTCACTCGGGTCCCAGTCGAAATTCACCGAGTGGGGCAACTTATCGGCAAACGGGCCGAACAGAAGATCGCGGTCGGCAAGCGCCAGAAAGTTCTCGCCATTCAGCCAGATCAGATCGGTGCTGCCTTCACCGAGCGTCTTGCCGGCCGCGGCTTGCGACAGCACCAGATCGATGGCGTCGCGCGTTCTGGTCAGCCGATTCGCGTTCAGCCTGATGCCCAGGGCGCTCATCGCCTGACCGGGGGCGCTGTCCATCCAAACATTCAGGACGTCGTTGCCGCCCCAATAGAAGAGCGAGACCTCCGCCTCGCGTTTGGCGCGATCCAGCACGTCCTGCCACTGCAATTCACCGGTGAGGAACGCATCGCGAAACTGGGCCGGGGTGCGTTCGTCGGCGAATACCGACGCGCCGGCGGCCAGGCCGACAGCCATTGCCGTTGCAAATCCGACGACACGCTGCATGCCGGCCTCCGTTTCGTGGCTATTCGACCGCGTTGGCAGCGGCCAGGCCGCGCTCGATATCGGCCATCAGATCGTCCGTGTCCTCAAGGCCGATCTGGAGCCGGATAACCGGTCCTTCGGCAGGGCCTTTGGCGATCGTCCTGTCGGCCAGGGAAACATGAACGGCAAGGCTTTCGTAGCCGCCCCAGGAGTAACCGAGACCGAAAATCTCAAGCGCGTCGAGGAAGGCGTGGGCCGTCGCCCGCCAGCTCTGCGGTTTGCCTTTGCCGGAAAGCACAATGGAGAACAGCCCGCTGGCGCCCTTGAAATCGCGCTTCCACAGCGCGTGGCCCGGGAAATCCGGAAGCGCCGGATGGAGCACATGGGCAACGCCCGGCCTGTCCTGAAGCGCGGTTGCCAGCGCCAGCGCCGATTGCTGATGATGGCCCAGCCGCACGCCCATGCTGCGCAGCCCGCGCAGCACCAGATAGCAGTCGTCGGGTGCCGAGTTGATGCCGAGCTGCAACTGCGTCTCACGCAATCTCGGCCAGTGTTTTTCATTGGCCGAGACGAACCCCATCAGCACATCGGAATGCCCGGCGGGATATTTGGTGGCCGCGTGTATGCTGACATCCACGCCGAAATCCAGCGGTTTGAAGAAAAGCGGCGTAGCCCAGGTGTTGTCCATCATAACGACCGCGCCGTGACGGTGCGCAACGTCCGCGATCGCCGGAATGTCCTGCACTTCGTAAGTGTTGGAACCCGGCGATTCGGTAAACACGACCCTGGTGTCGGGCCGCATCAGCGTGGCGATGCCGGCGCCTGCCGAGGGGTCGTAATAGGTGGTCTCGACGCCGAGGTCGCGCAGCAGGCCGTCGCAGAAACGGCGCGTCGGCGAATAGACCGAGTCGACGACGAGCGCATGGTCGCCCGGTTTGAGAAAGGCGAGCAGCGGGATGGTGACCGCGGCGAGGCCCGACGGCACCAGAATCGTCCCGGCCGAGCCCTCGAGCGCATCCACCGCCTCCGTCAGCGCGTCGGTCGTGGGGGTCGCATGCAGGCCATAGACATATCGCTGGTTCCTGCGCTCCATGGTCGCCGCATCAGGGAACAGAACGGTCGAGCCACGCACGACGGGCGGGTTGACGAAGCCGTGGAATGCGCGCGGTTTGTTGCCGGCATGGCTGAGGGTTGTGGCGACCCGGTGTTTCGACGGTTCGACCTTGTGTTTCGACGGTTCGACCTTGTATTTCGACGGTTCATTGTGATCGGACATCATGGTTCCCGCGCTGAGATCGGTCTGATCCTGCTCTACTATGGCAGCCTTTGCGGATCAAAGGCGTTTCGCAGCCGACCGGCAGGATTCTGAAAATAATGTTCAAATTGGGCATCTTGTTCGGGCGGTTTGACCAATTTTGACGCGAAATGACGGAAAAAGGGGATAAGCTCTTGACCCCGGCCACAATTTAAGAAGTGATAGCGTCGTCAAAGGCGGAGAGCGGGGCAGGCGCATTTTCTGTGAGCCGCGTTTCTGATTCTCTGCCATTTGGGGAGTGATAAAGAGCAACAGAAAAGGTTGTAAAAATGAAGGCAAAATTGCTGTCGGCGATTGTCGGCACCGCCGTTTTGAGCATGAGCGCCGGTGCTGTATCGGCGGCCACTCTTGACGACGTAAAGGGGAAAGATTCCGTGCAGTGCGGCGTAAGCCAGGGCTTGCCGGGTTTCTCGAACCAGGACCAGGACGGAAACTGGACCGGTCTTGATGTCGATTTCTGCCGTGCCGTCGCCTCCGCGATTTTCGGCGACCCGTCGAAAGTCAAGTTCACGCCGCTGTCCGCCAAAGAGCGCTTCACCGCGCTGCAGTCCGGTGACGTCGACCTGTTGTCGCGCAACACCACCTGGACGATGAGCCGCGATACGGCACTCGGCCTCAACTTCTCCGTCGTCAACTACTATGACGGCCAGGGCTTCATGGTCCGCAAGGACATGGGCATCAACTCGGCGCTGCAGCTGTCCGGTGCTTCGATCTGCACGAACACCGGTACGACCACCGAGCTGAACGTGGCGGACTATTTCCGTGCAAATAACATGGAATATGAGTTGGTGGCGTTCGAGAAGGCCGACGAAGTGGTCGCCGCTTATGACGCCGGTCGCTGTGACGTCTACACGACTGACCAGTCGGGCCTCTATGCCCAGCGCCTGAAGCTGACCGACCCGTCCGCCCATGTCGTGCTTCCGGAGATCATCTCCAAGGAGCCGCTTGGACCGGTCGTGCGCCAGGGTGACGACCAGTGGCTGAACATCGTCAAATGGACCCATTTCGCGATGCTGAATGCCGAAGAGCAAGGCGTCACGCAGGCCAATGTCGATGAGATGAAAAACAGCAACAACCCGGCCATCAAACGCATCCTCGGCACCGAAGGTGAGTTCGGTGGCGCGATCGGGCTGAGCAATGACTGGGCCTATAACGTCATCAAGAACATCGGCAATTATGGCGAGTCGTTCGATCGCAATGTCGGTCCCAACACCGATCTGGCGATTGCCCGCGGCGTCAACGCGCTGTGGACCAATGGCGGGCTGCAGTACGGACCTCCGATCCGCTAACGTCATCATCGCCCGGCGGCACGCTGCGCCGCCGGGCGAGACCGTTCAACGATAATCGACCGATCCGCCGCCAAGGCGGGCGTGGGGACAGTTTGGCTCGACAATCGACTAGGGACGATTGACGCGAGCAGGAGACTCAAGAATGGCTATGCAGGACGTTTCGCAGGACGTCGGTCAGCCAAAGGTTGCATTCTTCAACGATCCGATCATACGCGGCTGGGTTTACCAGATCGTGCTGATGGTGCTCATCGCCTATATGATTGTGGTCGGCATCCAGAATATGTTTGCAAACCTTGCGGCGCAGAACATCTCGTCCGGCTTTGGATTTCTGGACCGCGAAGCCGGGTTTGCAATCAGCCAGGCGTTGCTCGAATACAACCAGGCCGAATCGAGCTACGGCAGGGTTTATCTGATCGGTCTGCTCAACACGATATCGGTTGCCGCCATCGGCATTCTCATCGCCACTGTTCTCGGTTTTGTCATCGGCGTTGCGCGGTTGTCACAAAACTTCGTGGTTCGACTGGCTGCCCGGGTCTATGTTGAGGTTTTCCGCAATATTCCGCTCCTGCTGCATATCTTCATTTGGTATTTCGGCGTTTTGCGCCTGCTGCCACATCCGCGAACCAGCGCCGATCTCGGACTGCTCGGCCTGCTCAACAATCGCGGCTGGTTTGCCCCAAAACCCATTCCACTGGAACTGTTTTTCCTGACGGGCGCGGCCTTTTTGATCGGCATTATTGCAACATTCGCCATCTCCAACTGGTCGCGCAAACGGCAAATGGCGACCGGTCAGCAGTTTCCGGTTTTCTGGACCGGACTGGGGCTTATTCTCGGTTTCCCCTTTGTCGTTTTCCTCGTGACCGGCGCGCCGCTGGCCTTCGACTATGCGGTGCCGGGTGGGTTCCGGCCGAGCGGCGGGATGACCATCATTCCCGAATTCATCGCCCTGCTCCTTGCGTTGTCGACTTATACGGCGGCGTTCATCGCCGAAATCGTGCGCGCCGGCATCCTCGCCATCAACAAGGGCCAGACGGAGGCGTCCTACGCTCTTGGTTTGCGACCGGGACCGACGCTGCGCCTTGTCATCATTCCGCAGGCTATGCGGGTGATTATCCCGCCACTGACCAGCCAGTATCTGAATCTGACCAAAAACTCCTCGCTCGCCGTCGCGATCGCCTATCCGGACTTGGTTTCGGTCTTTGCCGGCACGGCGCTCAACCAGACGGGCCAGGCGGTGGAAATCATCAGCATCACGATGCTGACCTATCTCGGTCTGTCGCTGCTCACATCAGCATTCATGAACTGGTACAACGCCCGTATGGCATTGGTGGAGAGATAGACCGATGGCTGAGACGAAAAAAGAAGACGGTGACTTCGCCTTCGTTCGCACCGAGATGGTGCCGGAAGGACCGGCGCCGGGCCAGACCGTGGGCGTTGTGGCGTGGATTCGCGCAAACCTGTTTTCGAGCTGGCCCAACAGTCTGCTGACGCTGATCGTCGCATATCTCATCTATCTGACGATTCCGCCGCTTTTGGAATTCGCTTTCGTCAACTCGGTTTGGGCCGGCAGCAACCGCGAGGCCTGTTCGACCCTCGTTCAGGGCGGCACAAAACCGGATGGTTGGTTTGGCGCCTGTTGGGCCTATGTCGGTGCCTATCTCAACCAGTTCATCTACGGTGTTTATCCGGATGAGCAGCAATGGCGCGTCAACATCGTCTATCTGATGTTTTTCGGCGGCCTCATTCCGTTGCTGATTCCGACCGCACCCTACAAGACTGCGAACCTTATCTTTATGACGCTGATTTTTCCGGTGGCGTCTTTCATCCTCCTGACGGGCGGTCATTTCGTGTATGGCGGCATTTTTCTGCCGGCCGCGATCATGGAACCGTCGACCTTCAAGTTCTGGCTTGAATACTGCATTCTGACCGCTGTTTTCGTTGCAATCGCTATCGGCCTGGCGCGCGGCACGGCGTCTGATCCCTTACCGGCTATTAAAGCCACTCTGGCGGTCATGGGCGGCCTCGCCATCGTTCTGATAGCCGCCTCGATCAATTTCGGACTGACCGTGGTCGAGACGGATCGGTGGGGCGGACTGCTTGTCACTTTGGTGATCGCGGTGACCGGCATCGCCGCATCCCTGCCGATCGGCATTGCTCTGGCGCTGGGACGCCGGTCTCATATGCCGATCGTGCGGCTGTTTTCCGTGATCTTCATCGAGTTCTGGCGGGGTGTGCCGCTGATTACGGTGCTGTTTATGTCCTCGGTGATGCTGCCGTTGTTCCTGCCGGAAGGCGTGCATTTCGATAAATTGCTGCGGGCGCTGATCGGTGTCGCTCTGTTCTCCGCCGCCTATATGGCGGAAGTGGTGCGCGGCGGTCTACAGGCGATCCCAAAGGGTCAATATGAGGGCGCGATGGCGCTCGGCCTCAGCTTCTGGCAGATGATGCGCATGATCATTCTGCCGCAGGCGCTGACACTTGTGATCCCCGGCATCGTCAACACTTTTATCGGCCTGTTCAAGGACACGACCCTGGTGCTGATCATCGGACTGTTCGATTTCCTCGGCACCATCCAGGCCAGTTTCACCGATCCCACCTGGGCTTCACCAGTGCAGTCGATGACCGGATATCTTTTCGCATGCCTCGTCTATTTCTGCTTCTGCTACGGCATGTCGCAATACTCGACCTATATGGAGCGCCGGCTTGACACCGGCCACAGATCGTAAACAGGGGAACAACTATGGCGGATGTTGCGCCGGATAATGTCGATCGATCGAAAATGACCGTGTCCGACACGGATGTGGCTATCGATATCGTTGGAATGAACAAATGGTATGGCGACTTTCATGTGCTGCGCGATATCGATCTGAAGGTGATGCGCGGTGAGCGTATCGTCATTGCCGGGCCGTCGGGTTCCGGTAAATCGACCATGATCCGCTGCATCAACCGGTTGGAGGAACACCAGCAGGGCAAGATCGTGGTTGACGGCATCGAATTGACCAATGATCTGAAAAAGATCGACGAGGTCCGTCGCGAAGTCGGCATGGTGTTTCAGCACTTCAACCTGTTTCCGCATCTGACCATCATGGAGAACTGCACGCTGGCCCCGATCTGGGTGCGCAAGATGCCGAAGAAGGAAGCTGAGGAAGTGGCGATGCATTTCCTGAAGCGTGTGAAGATTCCGGAACAGGCGTTCAAATATCCCGGCCAGTTGTCCGGCGGTCAGCAGCAGCGGGTGGCGATTGCCCGCTCACTCTGCATGAACCCGCGCATCATGCTGTTCGACGAGCCGACATCGGCACTCGATCCGGAAATGATCAAGGAGGTGCTGGACACGATGGTCGGCCTTGCCGAGGAGGGCATGACGATGCTGTGCGTGAGCCACGAGATGGGGTTCGCGCGCCAGGTCGCCAATCGGGTGATTTTTATGGATCAGGGTCAGATCGTCGAACAGAACGAGCCCGGCGGATTCTTCGACAACCCGCAGCATGAGCGGACCAAGCTGTTCCTCAGCCAAATCCTGCATTAGTTCCGTCGCATCGCGTGCGTTCGGCCCGCCGTATGGCGGGCCGTTTCGTTTCAATCGGCGCCGGCACGGTAGCCGTGGATCGGATCCAGTCCGGCGGCAAGGCCGGCCGGGCCGCGTTTGCGCAATACGAGGTCGCGCGCTATCCGGGCCGGGCCGGTCGCGTGATAGGCGAAGCGGTTGAAATCGCCGCGCTTCCGCACCCTGCGCACCCGCGGCCGCCGAACAGCTTCGTAGGCGGCGATGGCGGCTGCAGCGTGTCCGTCCGAACGGTCGAAACAGGATGCCAGTTCGTAGGCATCCTCGATCGCCATGGCGGCGCCCTGCGCGGCATAGGGTGTCATGGCGTGCGCCGCGTCACCGATCAGGACCGTTTTCTCGCCCGTGTGCCAGACCTCGTTGCGCGCTTCGAAAAGCGGCCAATAGCGCCAGGTAATCCGCTTCAGTGCCGGGGTGATATCGGGGTGCCATCGACGAAAATGATTGCTCAGCACCTCCGGATCGCCGGTCGCGTCCCAGCCTTTTTCGCTGACCGCGCCCGGCGTGATCGCCACGAGGTTGGTCGCGCCGCTTTTGCCCAGCGGATAGGCGACCAGATGCGTGCCCGGTCCCAAAAAAGCATGGACGTCGTCACTGCTGTCGACGAAGGGCATATCCGCCGGATCGCAGATCGCGCGCCAGGCGATGTGTCCGCTGAAAGCCGCCGGTCGCGATCCGGGAATGCCATCGCGGCGCGACGACCAGACCCCATCGGCGCCTACGATCAGATCCGGCTTCCGGCCGCTGATATCGGCAAGGTCCGAGCAGGTCTGGTTTTCCGGATTCGCGGGTATGGTCTGGCCGAGATGCAGTCGGCAATGAGGCAGGGCCTCGACAGTCTTCGCCAGCGCCTGTTGCAGGTCGGCGCGCCGGATGACCGCATAGGGAAAACGCCAACGGTTTTTGGCGATCATTCCCATGGGGATATGGGCAAGCGCGCGCAGCGTCGTACCGGATAACAGGCAGAGCCTATCCGGCTCGTGCCAGAGGCGGCCCAACTCGGCGCCGAGCCCCAGCGAGTCCAACACCCCAGTGGCGTTCGGCGACAATTGCAGGCCGGCCCCGACCTCCTGAAATTCCGGCGATTGTTCAAAAACATCGACCACGCAGCCGCGCCGGCCGAAGGCGAGGGCGGCGGTCAGTCCGGCGATCCCGGCGCCCACAATGGCGATGGCCGGTCGCATGGCAGGTTCATTGGCCTCTAGGCGGGCTCTCAGAGCGCAGCAACGGTGTAAACACAACCGGGCGGCCGTGTTTCTTCCGGCGCCAGATCGGCGACATAACGATAGAGCGTAGAGCAATAGGGGCAGACGATTTCGTTTTCGTCGCCCATGTCGAGGAACTCGTGCGGATGGTCGAATGGCGGTTCCGCGCCCACGCACATGAATTTCCTGACCCCGATTTCGATGATCGGATGTCCAGCGTCGTTCTGGAAATGCGGAACGGCATGCCCGGCCATGTCAACTCTCCAACAATGCAACCGGCCGGACCTTATCGCTGTGCGAACGCAAAGTGTATAGGAAACATGGTCGCGCAACAAAAAACCACGGTCCGCAGACACGGATTGCCGGGCGCCGTGTGTGCCAAAGCGGTTGAGATGGCGCCGCATTTGCCCTAACCAGGGATTGTTTCATAGCCATGTCCACTGCGAAAGTCGTTTCATGCAGCGCATCGAACCCGTCCCAATGTCCGATTTTCGCCATGAAGACATGCGGATCGCCTATTTCGACGTTGGGCCGCGCGACGGATTTCCAGTGCTGCTGATTCACGGCTTTGCTTCGACGGCGCATGTCAACTGGGTCTTCACGGGATGGGTGCGGACGCTGACCGATGCCGGCTATCGCGTGATCGCGCTCGACAACCGCGGTCATGGTGACAGCGACAAGCCGCATGATCCCGGGCTCTATACCCCGCAAAATATGGCGGGTGACGCGCGGGCGCTGTTGGCGCATCTGGACATCGAGAGTGCCTTCGTGAAGGGCTATTCCATGGGCGCGCGGCTGGGCGCCTTTTTTGCGCTCGACAGGCCGGATGCCGCCCGTACCCTGGTGTTTGGCGGTCTGGGCGCCGGGTTGACCGACGGGGTGGGGGATTGGGAGCGGATCGCCGACGCGCTGCTCGCTCCTTCGCTGGATGATGTCGCCGATAGGCGCGGCCGCATGTTTCGTGCCTTTGCCGAACAGACGAATTCGGATCGGCGCGCTCTCGCCGCCTGTATCGAATCGTCGCGCACGTTGATGGCGCATGACGACCTTAGGCGTTTGGATCTGCCGGCCCTGGTCGCGGTCGGGACTCGTGACGACATTGCCGGCTGTCCCGAAGAACTGGCCGAGAAACTGCCAATGGGACGGGCGCTTCACATCGAGGATCGCGACCATATGCTTGCCGTCGGTGACCGTAGCTTTAAAGCCGGCGTTCTGACGTTTTTTGAGGAACATCTCTAGACATGGACGGAAGCGAGGCGCGCAGCCGCGCCGCCGAGGGAAAAGCCGGTGATTTCACCGGCGCCCATGGCAACCGTTTGGCGGCAACGTTTTTTGAGGCCGCCGGTCCTCCGGTCCTGTTTTTTCACGGCGGCGGCCAGACGCGCTATGCCTGGGACGCCAGCGCGCGCGCCGTTCAGGCGGCCGGCTGGACGGGCATCAGCGTCGATCTGCGTGGTCATGGTGAAAGCGAATGGCTTGCCGGCCAGCAATATGCTTTCGAGGATTTTGCCGAAGACGCGGCCCATGTGGGCAAAGCTGTGGCTGCGGCCCGTGACCGGCGGCCGATCGCCGTCGGTGCGTCGCTCGGCGGAATTTCGGCGCTTGTTGCGCAATATGAATCCGATCAGACCCTGTTCGAGGCGCTTGTCCTTGTCGATGTGACGCCGCGCATGAAGCGCGACGGGGTGGAGCGGATCCTGGGCTTCATGGCCGACCGCATGCAGGAGGGATTCGGCTCGCTGGAAGAGGCGGCCGACGTCATCACCGCCTATCTGCCGCATCGCAGCCGCCCGAAATCGCTGAGCGGGCTGTCGAAGAATCTGAGGCTTGGTGAGGACGGCCGCTATCGCTGGCATTGGGATCCCGCGTTCCTTAACGGTCCGCGCCCGGTCTATTCCGGCCGGGTGGCGTCGGAAGATTATCGCATGGACGCGGCGCGAGCGCTCTCGGTTCCAACGCTGCTGGTGCACGGCCGGCAGTCGGAACTGGTGTCCGAAGATCTTGCCAAAGCATTCAAGGCCCTGGTGCCGCACGCGCGGCTCGCCGATGTGTCGGGCGCCGGTCATATGGTGGCTGGCGATCGCAACGATGCATTCCAGAGCGCTATTTTAGAGTTTTTACAGAATGATATCGCCGGTTTTCGACAAACGGAATGAGGTGGTTTGAAAGTGTGTGACGACAAAGGACACCCCCGGCGGTGAAGCCGCCTTGACCTGATCCACAAAACTATTCATTTGAATTCGGGCGCATGTGGCCTATTTTGGGGCGGTAAGTTTTTCGGGGCGACGGGCGCCTGGACGTGCGATCGAGCCAATCCGGTGAAGGGGCCATTATGGCCTTTGTTGGAGGATGCGACCATGGTTGCGGACAAAGCTCTCAAGACCGAGCAGGTCAAGGCGATGGATCCCATCTGGGATGCCATCCGCGAGGAGGCGCAGCACGCAGCGGACAACGATCCGGTGCTCGCGACCTATCACTATTCGACCATTCTGAATTTCCGTACGCTCGAGGACGCGGTGATCCATCGCGTCTGCGAGCGACTCGATCATGCGGATATGCCGACCAATTTGCTGCGTCAGACCTTTGAGGAGATGCTGGTGGACTGGCCGACATGGAGTTCGACGCTGCGTGTCGACATCCAGGCGGTCTATGATCGCGATCCGGCCTGCGACCGGTTCATCGAGCCGGTTCTCTATTTCAAGGGGTTTCACGCGATCCAGGCGCATCGGCTTGCGCATTGGCTGTGGGAGCAGGGGCGCAAGGACTATGCGCTTTATCTGCAGAGCCGTTCTTCCGAGGTGTTCCAAACCGACATCCATCCGGGCGCGCGCATGGGCAAAGGCATTTTCCTCGACCATGCGACCGGTCTTGTCGTCGGTGGCACGGCGGTGATCGAGGACAACGTCTCGATCCTGCACGGGGTGACGCTCGGCGGCACCGGCAAAGAACCCGGCAACCGCCATCCGAAGGTCCGCCACGGCGTGCTCATCGGCGCGGGTGCCAAGATCCTGGGCAATTTCGAAATCGGCTGCTGCTCGCGCATTGCAGCCGGATCGGTGGTTCTGCAGCCGGTACCGGAATCCACCACGGTGGCCGGCGTGCCGGCGCGCGTGGTCGGCAAAGCCGGATGCAAGGAGCCGTCGCGTTCCATGGATCAGATCCTGGCGGAAAGCTGAGGGTCGGCGCGGCGTTCATCTTCTCCCGGCCCGTGCGAAATACGCGCGCACGGTCGTTCGGGGCTTTACAGCCAACGGACTGCCGTGCGAGAAGCCGGGCTCATCTGATAGCGAACGGAGAGCATCTTGAAGCCGCACGAACTGCGAAAGCTCGATTCCTATTTCAAACAGACCTTCAACCCGAAGATGGAAGTGCGCGCTCGGCCGCGCAAAGACGATTCGGCGGAGGTTTATATCGGCGACGAGTTTCTCGGTGTCCTGTTCCGCGACGATGAGGATGGCGACCTGTCCTACAACTTCTCCATGGCGATCCTGGAAATCGATCTCGACGATCATTAGCGCGCCTGCGGGACCAGACCATGCCCCTTTACAGGTTGGGAACCGAAAGTCCGCAGCTTCCCGAAGGCTTCTACTGGATTGCCGACAGTGCGAGCGTCATCGGCCGGGTGCAAATCGGCGAGAATGTCGGCATCTGGTTCGGCAGCGTGTTGCGCGGCGACACCGAGCCGATCACCATCGGCGCGGGCAGCAATGTCCAGGAACATTGCATGTTTCACACGGATATGGGCTTTCCGCTGACGGTCGGCACCGGCTGCACTGTCGGGCACCGGGCGATCCTGCACGGCTGCACGGTCGGCGATAACAGCCTGATCGGCATGGGTGCGACCGTGCTCAACGGTGCCCGCATCGGCCGCAACTGTCTGATCGGCGCCGGCGCGCTGGTCACCGAAGGCAAGCAGATCCCGGACAACAGTCTGGTGATCGGCTCGCCCGCCAAAGTCGTCCGCCCGCTGGACGACAAGGCCATCGCGATGCTCGAGTGGTCGGCGCGACACTATGTTGAGAATGCCAAGCGCTTCGCCCGGGACTTGGTGCGTCTTTGATCCCTGCCGATGGATGCGTTCCTCCAATGCCTTATCGGACATCAAGTCGGAGCAAAAATGCAATCTATGGCTTTATCATGTATGTCATACATGCTATGGTTTAGCATCTTGCAATTTGAAGCTGCGTGCTGAAAATGATTGAAATCCAAAGACTTCGGATTTGCAGCCGATCAATCGCCTACTGATCGTTGTTTGGGAGAGATGGATGTATTCGCCGAAAGAAGCGCGCGCCGATCGCTATATCATCTCAATGGCAATTGCGCTGATCGCTGCGCTTGGCGCACTGTTTGTGATCAATATCAGCTTTTACAACGGCCTTCGATACGGGTTGGTTCAGCTCGACCGATCGGAGGCTGTCGGCCGTGTGACAGGGATCCGAAATCAAGGCTCGAGCAACAATTACGAGATCGATTTCACATTCCAAGATCGGCGCGGGCGGACGCATGCCGGTACGCTATATGCCAGCTCTGTTCGAACCGGCGCTGTTGTGGGCGGACAGACTGTCATCGTCCTCTACAACCGGTTTGTTCCTCGCTACTTCATGTATCCCTCCGACCTCGACGATTACCGCGCCGATTTCTTCGTGACGCTGGCGTGTGCCCTGGTCATTGTCCTAAGCATCTTCGTCTTCTTCCGTCAGCAACTGAAGTATCGGCAGTTCAGGGAAAGAATGAAATACTACTGACGGTCTTATGGGGTTTGGATTGACGCGGAAAACGATAGCGCTTCACAACAATCCCTCTTCCTCCAGCACCTTACGCGCGACACGGAAACATTCGAGGCTCTGCGGCACGCCGCAGTAGATGCCGACGACATGGATGATGGCGCGGATCTCCTCCTTGGAGACGCCGTTGTTGAGCGCGCCGCGGCAATGGGTTTCCCATTCATGCATCTTGCCGAGCGCTCCTATCATGGCGAGGTTCATCATCGAACGGGTTTTGGCATCGATCGTCTCGTCGCCCCAGCCGAAGCCCCAGCACCATTCTGTCATCGCCTCCTGAAAGGGGCGGGTGAAATCGTCGGCGGCGGCGAGATTCTTTTCGACATAGTCCGAACCCAACGTGGCCTTGCGTTTGGCAAGGCCCTTTTCGAAGCGCTCCCGATCCATTTTCTTCCCCCTAACCGAGCTTGATGGCGATGTTCTTGGTTTGCACGTAGTTCCAAAGGGCTTCGCGACCCTTTTCACGACCGTAACCGGAGTGACCGTAGCCGCCAAACGGGGTTTCGACACCGCCGGCATACCACTCGTTGACGAAGATCTGACCCGCACGCATGCGTCGCGCCGCCCGTGTCGCCCGATCGAGATCGCGGGTGAAGACACCGCCGACAAGTCCGTAGGGCGTGGCGTTGGCAGCCGTGATCGCTTCTTCCTCGGACGAGACCTTGAGAACGGAGAGCACCGGGCCGAACACCTCCTCCCGCGCAATCGTCATCCGCTGGTCAACCGCAGTCAGCACGGTCGGCTCCAGAAACCAGCCCGGCTGGTTCATCTTGCGCCCGCCGGTGGCGACGGTTGCGCCTTCTCGCTGCGCCTCCACCACCATGCCGCCCGCCCGGTCGCGCTGTTTCTCGGAGATCATCGCGCCCATATTCGCCCCGAATTCCGGTCGCTCGATGCCGGGACCGACCGACAGCCCCTCGGCCAGCGCCACGACGCCGTCGACCAGGCGGTCATGGATCGCCTCATGGGCGATCACCCGAGACATGGCCGAACAGACCTGGCCGGCGTTGAAATAAATGCCCCATCGCACATCGTTCATGAAGGCGTCGATGTCGGCGTCGTCGAACACGATGGCGGCCGATTTGCCGCCCAGTTCCAGAACGCAGGGCACGACATTGCCGGCCGCCGCGCGGGCGATCGCGATACCCGTCGGCACCGAACCGGTGAAGACGATCTGATCGATGCCGGGATGGGCCGATAGCGCGGCACCGGCCTCCGGTCCCAGGCCGCACAGAATGTTGACGGCGCCGGGTGGCAGGCCGGCCTCCTCGGCGGCATGCGCGATATAGCGGCTGCTCAGCGGGTCGAGTTCCGGTGTCTTGATGACGCAGGCATTGCCGCAGGCCAGAGCCGCCGACAGTGAACGCGCAGTCATTTCCAGCGGATAGTTCCAGGGAATGATCTGCGCCGAGACGCCATAGGGCTCGTGAACGGTAAAATCGAAATAGCCGGCCCCAAGCGGAATCGACCGGCCCTCAACCGTCTCGGCCTGGTTGCTGTAATATTCGAAATAGCGGGCGGCGCCTTCGATCTCGATACGCGCCTCCCAGAGTGGTTTCCCGGATTCCTGCGTCAGTAGAGATGCAATCTCATCGATGTGTTTCAGCAGCGTGTCGCCCATACGGCGCACCATGCGGCCGCGCTCGACCGGTCTCAGGTCCGACAGCGCACCGCTTTCATGCACGCGTTGCGCGGCCGTCACGGCGCGGTCCACGTCCGCCGCGTCGGCGAGCGCCTGTTCGGCGATCTTCTGCCCGGTCCCGGGATCCTCGATATCGATGCGGCCGGCGCTGCCGTCGACAAAGGCGCCGTCAATGTAGTTTTGCCAATAGTCTTCCAACGCTCACGCTTCCCGCTTGTTTCGCGATGGTGATCGATCGTCCACCGCCGCGCGCATCCATTGCTGGAGAACTTGCACCGAATGTTCGGAATTCACACCGCATTTCGGATCGATGACCAGAGGGCCGGGTCGGTAGCCGCGGCTCTTTAAGCCGCGCTGCACCGATTCGACCAGACGGATGTCCTCTTCGACAGTCGTCTCCCGGTCCTGCACCGCCAGACGTCGCGGAATGTCGGTGTCCTTGCCGTCGCGCGCATACCATCCGCGCCAGACCACGACGCACTCGGCATCGACGGCGCGCCAGTGATAGGTGTTCAACAGATTGCCCGGATAGACCTGGAAGGAGAACATCGGCCACAGGAACCAGGACGAATAATCGCCGGCGCGGTCATTGGCGTCGAGATCGACCGGATAGCTCATCTGGTCGAGATTCTGACATTCGGTGGTGTGTCGCAGGCAGTAGCCCTGGGGCTGAATATCGTAGGTCTCCGGCCGGACGACGCCGTTGGCGAAGGTATGGTGATTGATTCTGCAATGATAACATTCGGAATAGTTCTCCACCGAGACTTTCCAGTTGCAGTTCTCCGGGATCTCCACCCATTCGACCGGTTCCAGGCGTTCGATCTCCGGCACAAATTGTCGGAGTTCCTCCCGGACGCCCGGAAACCAGACATCCATGGGATCGGCGTCCGGGTCGAGATTGGCGAAAAGGAAGCCGTGGAAATCCTCGATGTGCACCGGTGTCAAACAGATGTCGGCGCGTTTGAGGCCCGGCACGGAGGCGATATTGGGACCGCCGCGCAAACCGCCGGAGAGCTCATAGCTCCAGGCGTGATAGGGACAAACGATCAGCTTTGTGTTGCCACTGCCCTGCACCAGTTCATGCGCACGGTGCTGGCAGACATTGTAAAAGGCCCGGATCGCGCCGTCCTTGCCACGAATACAGAAAAGATGCTCGCCGGCGATCCGGAAGGTAAAATAGTCGCCGATTTCCGGAATCTGAGAGACATGTCCGGCGAATTGCCAACTGCGCGCCAGAACCCCCTCCGTCTCAATCCGGAAGATCTCGGGATCGGTGTAATAGCGGGGATGCAGCGTGCGGACGGGCGTGACGGTTTCGTCCATTCAACTCTCCTGATCCTGCGCGTAGAGACCCAACCGGTGCCGCCTTTCGTGGAACCGATCGATGCTGGCGATGACATCCTTGTCGGCATCGGCGATCACGAACGCCATCAACGTTTCCAGAAGCGCGATGGTGGAGACCGACGAGGGAAAAAACTGCGGGGTGTCGGCATCGATGATGAAGGCGTGGTCGCTGCCGATGATGATGGGAGAGGCAGGGCTGTCCGACAGCGCGACGATCGTCACGCCCTGTTGGCGGGCGAGCGCGACCGCTTCCACGACCTCGGTGCGGTAGGGCTTGCAGGTAATGGCGATCAGCACATCGTCTTTGCCGGCACGGGCGAGATCGTCGATGGCGACGCTGCCGTGGCGCGGGATCGCCTCGATCGTATCCACTGCCATATCGGCCAGATAGGTGAAATTGCGGGCGTTGCTGCTGTTGACGCCGACGCCCAACACATAGGTGCGCCGGGCGGCGGCGATGGCGTCGGCGGCGGCCTTCATTGCCGCGTCGGAGGTTGCCGCGAAGGTCTCCTCGATGTTGCGGATCGCGCTGGCCGCCATGTCCGCATAGAGGCGCGAAAGCTTGCCGCCGCGCGCCAGCGACTGCAGCCATCGCGCCCGGTCGGGAAAACTGACCCCGCCATTTCTAATTTCCTCGCGGAACGGCTGGCGAAACTCCTCATAGCCGTCGAAGCCGACGGATCGGGCAAGACGCACGAACGTGTTGGGCTTCACCTTGGCCGCGTCGGCAATTTCTCGGATCGAAGAGACGCTGACATCATTCGGGTTCTCCAGCACATAGGCTGCCGCCTTGCGCATCTCCGGCGTCAGCGCCTCAAGTTCGCCGGCCAGATCGCGCAGCAGGTCCTGCGGCTGAAGCAGACCCGAATTTGGTACATTCATATTATTCATAGTTGACGATGGTACAAATGTTTGATTAGCCTGTCCACCGGATTCAATGGCGCCGGACGGGAAATCGAATGTCCGAAATCATCGAAGGAAAAATGCCGTCATCGGCCCGTGTGGTGATCGTCGGCGGCGGCATTATGGGCTGCGGTCTCGCCTATCATCTGGCGCATGAGGGGTGGAGTGATGTCGTGCTGCTGGAGAAGGCGGAACTGACCTCCGGCTCCACTTGGCACGCCGCCGGCCAGATCACCCATTCCACGTCATCCTTCGGGCTCGGCAAATGCGTCGATTACAATATCGGTCTTTATGCCGGGAAGCTCGAGGCCGAAACCGGACAATCCGTGACCTGGCACGGCTGCGGCTCCTTCCGGCTCGCCTATACGCAGGACGAGATGGACTGGCTGCGCCACACGTTGAGCGTCGGCCGGGCGCTGGGCTTCAACATCGAACTGGTCGATCCGACCTTCATTGCCCGCCACCATCCCTTCTACAATTTGGACGGCGTTCTCGGCGCGCTGCACACGCCCGATGACGGTCATGTCGATCCGTCCGGCGTCACCCAGGCACTCGCCATCGGCGCGCGCCGGCTTGGCGCAAAAATCATTCGCCGCTGCCGGGCGACCGATATCCGGCAAGGGTCCGACGGGCATTGGACGGTTTCGACGGAGAATGGGCCGATCCTGTGCGAACATGTGGTCAATGCCGGCGGCACCTACGCCCGGCAGATGGGCGAATGGAGCGGCCTGCAACTGCCCGCGACCTCGATGACACACCATTATTTCGTTACCGACACGGTGCCGGAATTCACCGATCTGTCGACGGAGTTGCCGGTGATACGTGACGATCAAAAAGTGTCCGGCTACATCCGCATGGAACAGGCATCCGGCCTCATCGGCATCTACGAAAAGGAAAACCCGAACACGGTCTGGGAGGATCATTGTCCCTGGGAGGCCGAAAACGAACTGTTCGAGGCCGACTACGACCGGGTCATGCCATGGCTGCAGGCAGCACTGGAGCGCATGCCGGTGTTGGCCGAACGTGGTATCAAGCGCGTGGTGCACGGCGCGATCTCACATCCACCGGACGGCAACCCGCTGATCGGCCCGGCGCCGGGTGCGCGCAACTATTGGTGCTGCTGCGGCACCCAGATCGGTATCGGCTGGGGACCGGGCCTGACGCGCGAACTGGCGCGCTGGATGGTGCATGGCGCGGCCGATATCTCGATGCGCGAGTTCGATCCGCGCCGTTTCGGAACCTACGCCGACAAGGAATGGCAGATCGTCAAGGCGAAGGAGGATTATTGCCTGCGCCACGAGATTCCTTTTCCGCATTTCAACCGGCTGGCCGGCCGACCGGTGAAGCGCAGTCCGTTGTTCGCGTGGCTGCAGGAAAAGGGCGCCGTTTTCGAGGAGGTCTACGGGCATGAGCGCCCGCGCTGGTTCGCCCGCGACGACGTCGAGCAACGTGACCATTATTCCTTCCGGCGCACCGTCGTGCATGACGTCGTCAGAGCCGAAGTGCAGGCCGTGCGCGAACATGTCGGCATTATGGACATTTCGGCCTTCACCAAGGTCGAACTGCGCGGCCCGGACGCCGAGTGCTTTCTCGACCGTCTCGTCCCCAACAGACTGCCTGTTAAGACGGGCAGCGTCGTACTGACCCATCTTCTCAACCGCCGCGGCCGCATCGAGATCGAGCTGACGGTGGTCCGCCTTGATGACGAGCGCTTCTATCTGGTCTGCGCCGCATTTTTCGAACAGCGCCTCATCGATCACCTGACCCGGCACTTGGACGGCGACACGGTGGAGATCGTCAACCGGTCCGACACGTGGTCGGCGATCGCCCTGCAGGGGCCGCGATCACGCGCGGTCCTGGCCGCCAACACGCCGGCACCGTTGGACAACGCCGGTTTCCGCTGGCTCTCGGCGCGCGAGATCGCGATTGCCGGCCAATCGATGTGGGCCGTGCGCATGTCCTATGCCGGAGAACTGGGCTGGGAGATCCACGGGCCACGCGAACATATGCTCACCGTCTATGATGCGCTCTGGGCATCCGGCGCGCAGCACGGGATCGTCGATTACGGTTCCTTCGCGATGAATGCTATGCGCATGGAAAAAGCGTTCAAGGGCGCCGGTGAACTGACGAACGAGGTAACCCTGCCGGAAGCCGATGTCATGCGTTTCGTCAAGCTCGACAAGGGCGCTTTCGAGGGCCAGGAAGCGACGCGCGCCAACGCAGATCGCGATCTGCGCTGGATCTGCGCCTATCTGGAGATCGAGCCGGATGGTGTGAACGACGGCCACGGCGGCGAGGCCGTGCTGCTGGACGGTGTCGTGGTCGGGTCGACCACATCGGTCGCGTATGGTTACACTGTCGGCATGATCCTCGCTTTTGCCTATCTCAAGCCCGAAGCCGCAACGCCGGGCACGGTGCTCGAGGTGATGATCGCCGGCGCGCCGCGCCTGGCGCGTGTGCTGGCCGAGCCGGCCTACGATCCGGAAAGCCGACGGCCGCGCGCCGATGCGAAGGCGGTACAGGCAGGGGAGGCAGCGGAATGAACGCGATGCCGAAGACGATGCGGGCGGTGGTACTGACCGGCCATGGTGATCTCGACAGGCTGATCTACAAGGCCGAATGGCCTGTGCCGGAGCCCGGCGGCGATCAGGTCCTGATCGAGGTCGGCGCCTGCGGCCTTAACAACACCGATGTCAACACGCGCACTGGCTGGTATTCCAAGGGTGTCACCGAAAACACAACGGGCGGCGCTTTGGAGTCCGCCGATGACGATGATGCCGGCTGGGGGCGCGCGGCGATTGCCTTCCCGCGCATCCAGGGTGCCGACGTCGCCGGCCCCGTCGGCGCGACAACCGACCCGGCGCTGATCGGGCGGCGTGTGCTGATCGATCCGTGGCTGCGTGACTGGGCGGATCCGGACAATCTCGAAACGAGCCGATATTTCGGTTCCGAGCAGGATGGCGGTTTCGCCGACTACACCGTCGTCGATCACCGCAATGTGCATCCGGTCGACAGCGCGCTGAGCGACGCGGAACTCGCTACCTTCGCGACCTCCTATATGACTGCGGAAAACATGCTGAACCGGGCGCGCGTCGATACGGGCGACACGGTGCTGGTCCCCGGCGCCTCGGGCGGTGTCGGCTCGGCGCTGGTGCAACTGGCGGCGCGACGCGGCGCCACCATCATCGCCATGGCCGCGCCGGAGAAACATGATGCCGTCAGGGCGCTCGGCGCGCATGCCGTGCTCGAACGCGCGCCGTCCGATCTGCCGGCAGCGCTCAAACAGGCGATCGGCCGTGAGACGGTCTCCGTCGTTGCCGATGTGGTCGGCGGCGACGCCTGGCCGGCGCTGATCGCCGCGCTGGCGCGCGGCGGCCGCTACACCTGTGCTGGCGCGATTGCCGGACCGGTGGTGCCGCTCGATCTGCGCACGCTCTATCTGCACGATCTGACCTTCACCGGCGCCACCGTTGTGCCGCCCGGCGTCTTCGCCGATCTGGTCGGTTACATCCAACGCGGCGAGATCAAGCCGGTGCTGGCGGCGTCCTTTCCGCTCAAGGAACTGCGCGCCGCGCAGCAGGCCTTCATCGACAAACGTCATGTCGGCAACATCGTTGTGACGATGGACCGCGGGCCATGAAAACCTGCCGCATGTCCAACGGCACGCCGGAATTGGGCATTGCGCCCATTGTCGCGTATCCGCAATGAAGATTGCGCGCATCACGGTGTGGCGGATGGACCTGCCGCTGAAGCAGCCCTATTGGCTGTCCGGCGGTCGACTAAAATTCGAGCGGCTCGATTCGACCTTCGTGCGCATCGACAGTGAAGACGGTCCTTCCGGCTGGGGCGAGGGCTGTCCCTGGGGACACAGCTATCTGCCGGCCCACGGGCCGGGGCTGCGCGCCGCACTGGACCTGCTGGCGCCGGCGCTGATCGGCCACGACCCGCGGGCGCCGGAGGCGATCAACCGGGTGATGGACCTGATACTGCCGGGGCACAATCATGCCAAGGCGGCGCTCGACATGGCCTGCTGGGACATCCTGGGGCGTGTCGCCCGGTTGCCGCTCTGGCAGCTGTGGGGCGGCGCGTCAGCCGATCCTGTGCCCCTCAACTCGTCGGTCTCGACCGGTTCGCCCCGGGAGATGATCGCTCTCATCGAGGCTGCCAGCGCCGCCGGCTATCGAACCCACTCCGCCAAGATCGGCGGCCGTGACATCGATGCCGATATCGAGCGCATTGAGGCGATTTCACAGGCGCTTCCGGCCGGCGAAACGGTGACCTTCGACATTAACCGCGCGTGGATGCCGGCGACAGCGATCCAGGTTCTCAAAGCGGTCGATGCGCCGGGCTGGGTGGAACAACCTTGCGAGACGCTCGACCAATGCGCCCATGTCGCCTCCCGGGTCGACAATCCGATCATGCTCGACGAATGCTTGCAAACCTTTGGCGATCATCTGGAGGCCTGGAAAAAGGGCGCCTGCGAGGGCGTTAAGATCAAGCCGAATCGTCTCGGCGGCTTGACCAAAGCCAGGCAGATTCGCGATTTCGGCGTTGCCGTCGGCTGGCAGGTGCATATTGAGGATGTCGGCGGTTCGGCGCTTGCCGATACCGCGGCGATCCATCTCGCATCCTCGACGCCGCCGGACAACCGATTGGCGAGCTGGCTGTCACACACGCATCTTGCTGTCGATCCGGTGCCCGGTCAGGGCGCGCGCAACACGGGCGGTTTCGCAACGCCGCCCGACACGCCGGGCCTCGGCGTCACGCCGGATCCGGACGCCCTTGGCGAACCGGTTGCGATCTATGGCTGAATCGGCATGAAGATCCGACGCGTCACCCTTTGGCAAATCCCGCTCACCAGCCATACCACCTATTACATGGCGAGCGGCAAGACCTGCGATATTCTGCCGACCAGCGTGGTCCGCCTTGAAACCGATGACGGGCGGAGCGGATGGGGCGAGGTCTGTCCGATCCCGCATTATCTTCCTGCCTATGCGGGTGGGGTGGCGCCGGCGATTGCCGAGCTGGCGCCGCAATTGCTCGGTGCCGATCCCATTGGCCCGGAGGCATTGATGCATCGGCTTGACGCCCATTTGCAAGGCCATGTCTATGCCAAATCGGCGCTTGATATTGGCCTCTGGGACCTGACGGCGCAGGTGGCCGGCCTGCCGCTTTACGCCTTGCTTGGCGGTCGCGTGTCGCCGACTCTGCCGCTTTACCATTCCATCACCTGCGTGGCGCCCGACGAGATGGCCCGCATCGCTCGGGAGGCGCAGTGCGCCGGCATCGACCAGTTTCAGGTCAAGCTCGGCGTCGACGGTGACTGGCAGGCCGATGTCGCGCGGCTTTCCAAAGTGCGCGAGGCCGTCGGACCGGGTCCGCTGGTCTATGGTGATTGGAATTGCGGCGCCAGTCGTCTAAACGCGACGCGCACGGGCAGGGCGGTGACTCATCTCGACGTCATGCTGGAGCAGCCCTGTCACAGTCTGGAGGATTGTGCCGCCGTGCGCGCGGCGACGGGCCTACCCATGAAGCTGGACGAGAGCGTTCACGATATCGGCTCGGTGCTGCGGGCCCATCGGCTCGGCTGCATGGACGCCTGTGCGATCAAGCTTTCGAAATTCGGCGGTTTGAGCGCCTGTCGCCGCGCCCGTGACCTGTGCCTGCATCTCGGCGCGATGATGTGCATAGAGGACACCTGGGGTTCCGACATCGCCACGGCCGCCGCGCTGCATCTGGCCGCCGCGACGCCGTCCGCAGCCGTATTGAATGTCTGCGACCTGTCCTTTTACGCGTGGCCGCGGCTTGACGCTGCGGCACCGGCGCGACAGGCGGGCCGCATCGCACCGCCGGACGGGCCGGGTCTGGGCGTTGTCCCCGATCCCGATCAACTCGGACAGCCCTTTGCTGTCTTCGACTGAGGAAACCGATATGACATCGACCGACTGGATTGACCGCGCGCACGCCGTCTTACCGGCGGGCGGTTTCGGCAATTTCGATCCGGACATCGTCATTCGCGAAGGCGTGGGCCCCCATGTCTGGGACGCGTGCGGCAAGCGGTATATCGACTATCTGATCGGATCGGGTCCGATGCTGCTTGGCCACGGTCATCCTGAAGTTCTGGACGCGGTGCGCGAGCAACTGCCGAAAGGCCTGACCTTCTTTGCCAACAACGCGGCCGGCATCGCCCTGGCCGAGGAAATCTGCCGAGCCGTGGCCTGCGCCCAGCAGGTGCGCTTCGTCAGTTCCGGCGGCGAGGCGGATATGTATGCGATGCGCCTGGCACGCGCCTATACCCGGCGCGAAAAGATCATGAAATTCGAGGGCGGTTATCACGGCATGTCGGCGGAGGCGCAGATGAGTCTGGCGCCGAAGCGTCTGGTCAATTTTCCGGTCGCCGTGCCGGACTCGGCCGGCATTCCGCAATCCGTGCGCGACGATGTGCTGGTGGCTCCGTTCAACGACATCGATTTCGCTCGCTCCCTGATCGCCCAGCATGGCGACGAGATCGCCGGCGTTATTGTCGAGCCGCTGCAGCGCATCGTGCCGCCGGTTCCCGGTTTTCTCGAAGCCCTGCGGGAAGAGTGCACCAAACACGGCATCCTGCTGATCTTCGACGAGGTGGTGACGGGGTTCCGCTTTTCCTATGGCGGTGCGCAGGCGCTCTATGGTGTCACACCAGATATCTGCACGCTCGGAAAAGTGATCGGCGGCGGTTTTCCGCTGGCCGCCATCGCCGCCAGCACCGAGATTATGGCCCATTTCGATATCGGCCGGGTGGGCGCCGAAGGTTTCCTGATGCAACTCGGTACGCTGTCGGGCAACCCGGTCGCCGCTGTGGCCGGTTTGAAAACCCTGGAGATATTGCGGCGGCCTGGCCAATACGACAAACTGCGGAAGACGGGAGAGACACTCATGACGATCTTTTCCGATGCGCTGACCCGGGCCGGTCACGCGCATAGAATCGTCGGCGATCCGGCGATGTTCGACGTCGTCTTCACGGAGCGGCCCGTGCACAACTACCGTGACGTGCTGCAGGGCGATGCCGGCAAGAACGCCGTTTTCAATCAGGTGTTGCGCGACCACGGCATTTTGAAGTCGCCGGGCAAACTCTATCCCTGCCTGGCCCTGACCGATGCGGATCTGGAAGCGACAGCCGAAGCCGCGACCAACGCGGCCAATCGTCTCTAGGGAGAATTGGCTTTTTAAAAACAAACGCGCAGAACCATTTACGCATGTAATGTCTTAAATCATTCGAAAAGTGGGCTGATCCGAAAGTCGGCAAACCCTCCCGCTTCATCAGTCGCGCATCGGCAATGGTACGGCTTTCTTTGCGGGATTGGCTGACGCCACGCTTGACCGGCCTATATCAGGAAGTGCTAACAGGTCGGCCAGCCAAAAGGGTCACATCATGAGCTATGAGCCGTCTCGCACGGAAAACAATTGGTCTTCCGGTGGGCCGGGCGGGCGCCCCCAGCGCCGCGAGCCGATCTTCAATCTTCCCAGTGTGGTCACCTGGTTGCTGGTTTTCATGTGGCTGGTTCAGATCGCACGCGATACCGTCTTGACCCGGTCGCAAAACACATGGCTGCTTGTCGAGGGCGGTTTCATCCCGTGGCGTTACACTGCACAGGGCCTGGAATACGGTCTGGCCTGGATCTGGACACCGGTGACCTATTCGCTGCTGCATGGTGGTTACGGGCATCTCATCGTCAACTCGATTTGGCTGATGGCATTCGGCGCCGTCGTGGCGCGCCGCATCGGTACGCAGCGCTTCCTTGTGTTTTGGGGTCTGTCGGCAATTGCGGCCGCGGCGTTTTACTGGCCTTTCCATATCGGCAGTCCCGTTCCGGTGATCGGTGCATCCGGCGTGGTTTCGGCGCTGATGGGTGCGGCCGCACGGTTCGCGTTTCCGCGCGACGGTCGCTTCAATCGGGTGAACGCGCATCTGCTTCCGCGCAACGGCCTGATCGAAGCGCTGACCAACCGCACGGTCTTGATCTATGTCGCTGTATGGTTCGGCGTCAATGCGCTGGCGGCCATCGGTTTCGCGGCCGGCGCGCGCATTGCCTGGGAGGCCCACATGGGCGGATTCCTGTTTGGATTCCTGGCTTTCGCCCTGTTCGACCCGCTGCCCGACAAGTAGTGGTCCGGCGGTATCTCCTGTCCTCGCGGCGATTGTGCCGTCTTGCAATTCCGGGCCACTGCGCGCACGATGCAATGGCGGAAAGCGGAGTGCCGCCGCGGCACGGGCGCAGTCGGCTTTCCCACGGAAAGGAGGCCAGTATGACAGTCAAGGCAATTTTGGATCAAAAGGGACGCGACGTCTTTACCGTCGGTCCGGATATCACAGTGGCGGATGCCGGCAAGGAATTGTCGAAACAGAGGATCGGTGCTGTGGTCGTCGTGGACGCGGGCAATCGAATTCGCGGAATCGTTTCCGAGCGCGACATCGTGCGCGCCGTTGCCGATAAAGGGCCGTCCGTTCTGAATGAAGCCGTGTCGACGGTGATGACGGAGAATGTGAGCGTCTGCCACGAGGAAGACACCGTCAATCAGCTCATGGAGATGATGACCAGGGGGCGTTTCCGCCATGTTCCGGTGGAGACAGATGGCAAACTCGGGGGCATGGTTTCGATCGGCGATGTGGTGCGCATGCGTATCGAGCAGGTGGAACGGGAAGCCGAAGAGATGAAGGCTTATATCGCGAGTTAAGTCCGGACCGATCGCTTGGCCGGCCGCGCGGAGGGTGCCGCGCGGCCAGTCCTTCTCAGGCGAGCGCCTTTCTGATTTTTTCAGCATTCGCCGCCAGGATCTCCGGGTCCTCCATCTCGCCCGAATGTGGCTTGAGCTTAACCCCGACAAAGCGTGGAATGACGTGGAAGTGCAGGTGGAAGACGATCTGCCCGCCCGCCGCCTCGTTGAATTGCTGCAAGGTAATGCCATCCGCGTTAAAAGCTTTGATGGCGGCCTTGGACAAGGTCTGCACCGCCGCCGTCACATGGGCCAGGTCGTCCGGCGAGACATCGAGAATGTTGCGGGCCGGGGCCTTCGGCACCACAAGGCAATGGCCTTCGCCGCGGGGCATGATGTCCATGAAGGCGAAGGTGTGATCATCCTCATGGATCTTATGACAGGGCAATTCGCCTCTGAGGATCTTGGCGAAGATATTGTCCTTGTCATAGGGCGCGGTGGTCATGATGCTCTATCCTCAAATCGAAACGGAACGAATGGTCGTGGAGAGCATGTGCACCCGGTGTCGCCAGCGTCAAGGGTCGCGGTGGCCGGTTTTCGTCGCGTGAGCCCGGGAACGCTCCGGCTGGTGAAGTGCGGGTCGCGTCGCTATGATCCGGTTGGAAGTAAGCCCGAGAGCGATCTGAAGGGGAGCAGTTATGGCACCGAAAAAGAATGTGTGTGACGTTCTGCTGGACAATCTGCATGAGGCGGGTGCCCGGCAAATCTTCGGTGTGACCGGCGATGCGCTCAATCCGCTTCTTGAAGCGCTGAGGCAGGATGGTCGGTTCGAGTGGAAAGCCATGCGGCATGAGGAACATGCCGCTTACGCGGCCGGCAGCCAGTCGGTGCTCACCGGCGGCATCGGCGTTTGCGCCGGAACGGTCGGGCCCGGTGCCCTGCACCTGATCAACGGTCTTTACAATGCCAAACGCGAACGGGCCGGCGTTGTCGCCGTGACAGGTCAGGTGCCGCATCGGGAGCTGAGCACCAACTACCACCAGGAAGTCGATCTGCGAAAGATGTTCGACGATGTCTGCGGTTATCAGGCGGTTATCGATACGGCCGAACAGATGCCCCGCCTGGCGCGGATCGCCATCCAGAGGGCACTGATCCACCGGGAGGTCGTGCGCATCGGACTGCCGATCGATGTCAGTCAGCAGATCGTGCCTGCGGCACGGTCCGGCGGCCGCTTTGTCACCAAGCCGTCCGCGATCATACCGCCGCAGGAAGAAGTCGAGCGCGCCGCCAAGCGGATCAACGCCAGTAAGAACGTCACGCTGTTTTGCGGCGTCGGCTGCCGCGGCGCGAAGGACGAGATCGTGGCCCTGGCCGAACGCCTCAAGGCGCCGATCGTGCATACGCTCAAAGGAAAGGAGATATTCGATTACGAGGATGGCCCGGTGGTCGGGTTGACCGGCCTTATCGGCAATCCGGCCGGCTACCATGCGGTGGCCGACTGCGACGTGCTGGTGATGCTCGGGACGGATTTTCCCTATGAGTGGTTTCTGCCGGACCATGCCGACATCATCCAGGTCGACAGCCGGGTCGAGAATATCGGCCGCCGCGCAGCCGTGTCCGTCGGATTGCACGGCACCGTCAAGGAGACCGTTGCGCTGCTCGATCCGTTGCTTGAGGGAAAAGCGGACAAGGCGTTCCTGTCCAAGCAACAGCAACGCTGCAAGAAATGGCTGGCTCACATGGATGCTCAGGCTTCGCTGAAAAACGACAGCAAGCCCCTGCATCCCCAGCTATTCGCCAAGGCAGTGTCGGACCGTGCAGCGGACGATGCGGTGATTGCGTCGGATGTCGGCGAATGCACGGTGTGGATCGCGCGTCAGGTTCACCTCAACAAAGGGCGTCGGCTGGTTGGCTCCTTCAATCACAGCTCGCTCGGCTCCGGCTTCCCATGCGCCCTTGGTGCTATCGCGCTCAATCCGGAGCGCGAGGTCTGGGCGCTGTGCGGCGACGGCGGCTTCGGCATGGCGATGCAGGATTTCGTGACGGCCGTGCGCTACGACTGGCCGTTGAAGGTGATCGTGTTCAACAATGGCGAACTCGGTTTCGTCAAAATGGAAATGGAGGTTGCCGGTTTTCCCTACAACGCCGAGGCAACCCATCTCGTCAATCCGGACTTCGCGGCTTATGCCAAAGTGTGCGGCGGCGACGGTGTGCGCATCGAGAATGCGGAAGACGTCGTGCCGGCAATCGAGCAGGCAGCGTCGTCCAGGAAACCCTTCATTATCGATGCAATCGTGACGCCCGGCGAACTGATCATGCCGTCCCATATCACGGTCGACCATGCCTGGGGATTTGGAATGACCAAAGTGAAGGAAGGCATCCTGGGCTTGAAGGGCGATGAAAGCCAGTGGGACAACTGGAGATCGACGATCAGGTCGATAACGTAGTTTGCGGGCGTGCCGACGGTGAGGAACGGCCGGCCAGATCCGGTTAGGATTTGGTGACGATTGGCCGATATACTGTTGCGTTAGGAGTGTGCCGTGTGTCTGGCAGGCTCGCGCCGGAAGGGTATTGCGTGCCGGGCTTGGCCGCAAGGCTGTTTCCGGGACAAGGGAAATGTGGCGTCGACCCGCGTGATTTCGCGGGTCATTGGTGTTGTGTAACAAAGGATGTTGCAAGCCGATCGTTGGGCGGACATGGCGGATGCTTTGCCTTTTCGCGTCATCGGCTTGCGGTTTCCTTGGGATAGGGTGCCGTGGCGTTTTGGATCAGCGGCCGTTGCAAAAAAGCAGTCAAGGCCGTGGCCGTCGCCGCGGCGGCGCTGGCTATCCAGCACGGTTCTCCGGCATCGGCATTCGAACTGTTCGGGATCAGTTTCTTTGAAAATGCCAGCTCCGATGCGGCAACAGAGGATATTCCTGACCCGGTGCGTTACGATGTCCGGCTGACGACCGACAATGCCGAACTGAAGGAGTTGCTGGAAACCTCATCGCTGTTGATCGCGGAGCGGGATACGCCTGCGGCCGGGACGGTCGGCTTGTTGGGCCGCGCACGCAACGATCAGCGCCGGTTGGTGGCGACGCTCTATTCGGAAGCGCGCTATGGCGGCACGGTTGCCATTATCATCAACGGCCGCCCTTTCGAACAGATTCCCATCGACACGGTGCTGAACCGAAGCGGCCAAGCGCATGTCGTCATCCATGTCATGGCGGGCCCGCCTATTACCTTTGCCCGACCTGATGCGGCGACCGTATCCGGCGAGCCGATCGATTTGTCCGATTTCGGGATCGTCACCGGTTCGCCGGCGCGTTCCGAACGGGTGGTCGAGGCCGGCAGAGAGCTCGTCTCCGCCTGGCGCGATGATGGCTATGCCTTCGCCAGGGTCAGCCAGAGCACGTTGACCGCCGACCATGACACCGACACGCTTGAAGTGACGCTGCGACTCGATACCGGACCGCGCACGGTGTTTGGCGAGGTCACGGTGCTCGGTGCGGAGAAGGTGGAACCGCAATTCATCATCCAGCAGGCTGACATTCCACAGGGCGGCATCTTCCGGCCCGATGTTCTGGCGGACGCCGCGGTGCGGCTGCGCGCGCTGAACGTGTTCGACAGCGTCGTGATCGAAGAGGACGATCGTCCGACTGCGGACGACACAGTCCCGATCACGATCACGGTGAGCGAACGCAAGAGCAAGACATTCGGTGTCGGCGTCACCGCGGCCACCACCGACGGGCTCGGGCTTGAGGGCTTCTGGACGCATCGCAATCTTTTTGGCCGGGCCGAGAGCTTCCGTGTGGAGGGCGGTGTCAGCGGGCTCGGGCGGTCGAATTTTTCGACCTCGCTCGATTATCATATCGCGGCGACCTTCAATAAGCCGGGCGTCTGGGGACCGGCGACATCGTTCCGGTCGACCGCCGAGGCGCTTTACCAGGACACGGACGCCTTCGAAAAACGGTCGCTCGGAGGCAGCGCAGGATTCGAACACAGTTTCAACAACACCACGACCGGCGAGATCGATCTGAAATATGAATATGCCGATTTCGACGACGCCTTCGGTCCGCCGCGCGCTTCGATCGTCTCGCTGCCGACGCAGATCGTGCGTGACACGCGCGACAGCAGACTGAACCCCACCACCGGCTACCGCGCCCTGCTTTCCGCCGAGCCGTCCTACAACAGCGACAACAGCAGCAGTTTCTTGAGGACCCACGCTGCGCTGAGCACCTATCGGGCGGTCAATGAGGCACAAACGGTGGTGCTGGCAGGACGGGTCGCGGCAGGAACCATCGTCGGGGCCGATCTGGCGGACATTCCGGCCGACCGACGGTTCTATGCCGGCGGTGGTGGATCGATCCGCGGATATACCTTTCAGGCAGCCGGCCCGCGCAGCGACGGGCAGCCGACCGGCGGTCTCTCTTTCTTCGAAGCCAATGCCGAGGCGCGTTTCCGGCTGACCGAACGGATCGGCGCCGCGGCCTTCGTCGACACCGGCGGCGCCTTTGCTTCGGCAACGCCGGGCGAGGGAGGCACGTGGTTTACGGGCGTCGGTGCCGGTGTGCGCTATCTCACTCCGGTCGGGCCAATCCGGCTCGATGTCGCCATTCCGCTCGAAAAAATCTCTGGCGAGCCCGACTACGGCGTCTATCTGGGGCTGGGGCAGGCTTTTTGAGGTCAGAAACCGGTCCCGCCTTGCCGACAATCAAGATTCGAGGAGCTTCTTCAAGCGGATACGGGACGATTTCGTGCGACACATCTTCGACGCAAACGAAGTCTATACGGTCGTGCCACTCAGCCGGCTGGACCTGATATGAAACGACCGTTTCGCGCTCTTTTTGTCTGCCTTGCGGCGGTGTTGTGTCCGGTGCTCATCCTGGCGGCACTGCTCGGCACCGCGCCCGGCCTCGCATTGTCCGTGTTGGTCGTCAATTTCCTGGCCAGCACGCCGAACACCAAGATCGAGATCTCGGAATTGAGCGGAGTGTTGCTCGGCACACCATCGGCCGGGCGGCTGTCCATTGCCGATGCCAACGGCGTATGGCTGACCGCCAGCGACATTGAAGTGGATCTGTCGAGGTGGGCGCTGCTGGCCGGTCGCATCCGTGCGTCGCGGGTCTCCGCCGGCGCGATCGACATGGCACGTCGACCCGAAGCCGGGACGCGGGACGAAACGGCCGGCACGGGTTTCCGCCTGCCCGGCTTCAATGCCCGGCTGGACAATATCTTTGTCCGGTCGATTCACCTGTCGGAACCCGTCATCGGCGAAGAGGCGACGCTCCAACTCACGGGTTCACTGATGCTGCGCGACAGGCCGGTCGACCTGTCCGGTGCCCTTGAAGTCGTGCGCATTGACGGCAAATCAGGCGAATTGTCTTCGCAATGGACGGTCGCGCCCGACGCCAACACCTTGGAACTGCGGCTTTCGCTTCGAGAACCGCGGGATGGCTTGCTGGCCCGCGCGATCGATATTCATGGGCTGCCGGCCGTCGATGCCAATCTGTCAGGGACGGGCGCGCTGGACGATTGGCAGGCCGATCTGACCGTCAGTCTTGACAATGAGAAAACCGTCGACGGCTCCGTGTCGCTGTCGTTTGAGGATGATCGGCAAACGGTGGAGGGCAAGCTCGAGGGACGTCTGGCGCCGCTGATGCCGCAGCGTCTGGCCCCACTCTTCGCCGGCAAGACGGATATCGATCTGTCGGTCGAACGCGATGGTCAGAACACGCTTCGGATCCATCGCTTCACCGCCCAATCGGCGCTGCTCAGCCTGAATGTCGCCGGCCATGTGCTGCCGCAAAGCGATACGGTCGATCTCAGCGCCGACCTGACATTTGGTGCGCCGGATACCGATGTCGCGTTCGAGCGGTCAACGGGCGATCCGATCCGTGTCGGCTACACGCGGCTGAAGACCGCGCTCACGGGCAGCCTGGAAAAAGCCGATTGGACACTGGCGGGATCGATCCGTTCCTTCACCGACGGCAGGCGCAGCTTCACCGACGCGACGCTCTCGGGCCATTCGGCTGACATTGATTTTCAGGCCGGATCCGGTCCGCTGGCGATGACGCTGGAACTGGCGTCGGCATCGACGGGTCAGGACGAACTGGACGCGTTGATCGGCGGCGCGATAACGGCCGACATCACCGGCGATATCGGCAACGGGGTCTTGACGCTCGAGACGTCGCGGCTGTCGACGCCGCATTTGAACGCGGATGTTTCCGGCACCGTCGATCCGGCCGAACGGGCCTTCAATCTGCGCGTCACGGCGGCCGTGGAAAAGCAGGAACGCGGGCCGTGGAACGAACTCCTGGGCGCGGAGGCAGCACGGCTATCGGGTCGGATCGAGCGCGGTAAAGATGCGGTTCTGCGCTTTTCCGACATCACCGTCGACAGCGGCAATCTCAAGGCCAGTGGCGCCGGCAGCGTGGCACCGGAAGCGCTGCAATTCGAGGGCGATATCGAACTCGCCTCTCTCCAGACACTGAATGACGGCCTTGCCGGGTCGCTGGAGGCGACCATCGCCGTGAGCGGCACACCGGAGCGGCCGCAGATAACCGTTCGTGCCAGCGGGAAAACCGTTACGATTATGGATCGACCGCTCGACGCCCTTTCCTTCGAGGCCGACGGTCTGGTCGGATCGGCGGGTCCGATGGCCGACATCAGGCTGAACGGGCGATATGAGGGTCAGCCGATCTCGCTCACCGCCCATGTGGAAACGGGGGCGGAAGGCCGGCCCATCGTGGAGAGCCTGGACGTGGCTGTGCCCGGCGGACGGGCGAGCGGCAGACTGCAGCCCAACGCCTCCGGCATTCTGGTCGGCACAATGGCAGTCGATATCACCTCGCTGACCGATCTTGGCCCGTTGCTTTTGCGGGACGACCTGTCCGGCGCCTTGACGGGGCGGGTCGTCTTTTCGGAGCGGCGCTCGCGTCAGGCCATCGACGCCTCGCTCAGCGCCGCAACGCTTGGGCTCGGCGGCGTGGAACTCACCGATACGCGGTTTTCGGCAAATCTTGCGGACGCGGCCGCGATCGGCGCGACCATAGACAGCGCTACGGTGAAAGTCGGCGGAACCGAGATCCGCAGCGTCAAGGCGGACATCTCCGGGTCGTCGCAAAAACTGACATTCTCCGTTGACGGAACGCGTCAGGACGCGCCTCTATCCGTTGGCGGCACGGTGACGTCCGGTCAGGGCGCGACAGCAATCGTGCTGACGCGGGCCCAGGGGCGTGTCGCCTCCATCCCGTTGGAATTGACGCAACCGGCGACGATTACCCTTGTGGATGGCGGCACACGGCTCGAAACCCTTACTCTGAGTGCCGGCCAGGGGCGCATCACGATCAGCGGCAGCGCCGGCCAACAGCTTGCCTTCGATGTGACCATCGATGGTTTTCCGCTCTCCCTTTTGGAAGCCGTCGGGCCCGGTGCTCTTGGCCAGACTGGCGCGCTGAACGCTACCGCGAACATCTCCGGCACCGCGGCGTACCCGACGATCTCCTACCGAATGAACGTCGAGAACTTCTCGGTCGAGGCGAGCCGTGCGGCACAGATCCCGCTTATTTCGATCGAAGCGTCCGGGAGTTTCGCCTCGAACGTGTTGAAGGCGACGGCCGAAACGAGCGGCGGCGGGATGGATCTGAAGGCCGACGGGTCGGTCGACTTCAGCAATGTGCCGGCGCTGGATGTGACCGTTTCCGGCACGGCTCCGTTCGAGTTCGCGGCGATTCCGCTGTCGAACGCCGGCATCCTTCTGGAAGGCAACATGGATCTGTCGCTTGCCGTCGGCGGCACGAGCCGCACGCCGCAGATAACGGGAACGCTGCGTACCGAGAACGCGACCTTCATCGAAGAGACATCGGCGCTGACGATCCGGGACATCGTCGGCGAGATCGATTTCAACGGCACCAGGGCCGACATCGCGCGACTGGACGGCAGGATGGGAACACAAGGGTCGATCTCGGTCACCGGCTCCGTGGATCTCGATCCGGCCAGCGGTTTGCCGGCGGATTTGAAGCTCGTCGTCGCCGACGGCACCTACACCAATGGCGACATCATCACGGCACAGTTCGATGCCGATATGAGCGTCAGCGGCCCGCTTGCCGGCGCCGCCACGATTGGCGGGACGGTCGATCTGCGCCGCACCGACATTACGATTCCCGAACAACTGCCGTCCTCCATTCCGATGGTGGACGTCAAACATCTGCATGCTTCGGAAGCCATCGTCGAGCAGGCGAAGGAGATCGCGCCGTCGACGCCGAACGGCACCGCGGAGACCAGTGGCGGATTGCAGCTCGACCTCGCGGTGGACGCACCATCCCGGATCTTTCTGCGTGGACGGGGCATCGATGCCGAGTTCGGCGGATCGCTGCAGGTCTTCGGCGCCGTTTCCGCACCGCGCGCCAGAGGCGCGTTCAACATGATCCGTGGCCGCCTTGATCTTTTGACCCAGCGCTTCAATTTCGATCGCGGTTCGATTACCTTCGCGGGCCCCTTGGATCCCGCACTTGATTTTCAGACGACGACGACCGTCAGCGGCGCGTCCTATTCGATCCTGGTCGGTGGTACGGCGTCCAGCCCCGACATTTCCTTCACGTCAAGCCCGTCCATGCCGGAAGACGAGATCCTCGCCAATCTGTTCTTCGGCCGCAGCCTGGCCAGACTCTCTCCGCTACAGATCGCACAACTGGCAAACGCCGTCTCGCAGCTGAGCGGCGTCAATTCAGGGGGTGGTGGCCTGTTGAGCCGTCTGCGCGGCGCCGGCGGGCTCACCAGCGTCGACCTGATCCCGGAGGAGGATGGCAAAGGCACGGCCATCGGTATCGGCAGCTACCTTAACGACCGGACTTACGTCAATGTCGAGAAGGGGCTGTCCGGCGCCTCCGGCAAGGTCACGATCGATATGGATCTGACCGACAATCTCAAAGCGCGCGGTGAAATCGGATCGGACGGCGAAACCAAGGCCGGCGTGTTTTTCGAAAGGGATTATTGACAGCCGGGTCCGATGCCGGATCAATGGCCGCACAACGCCGCCAGCCGAAAGGAAACACCCGATGAAAGCGCCTTTGACACGCCGGATCGACCAGGGCAGGGGTGTCGAGGCGGCGGACCTCGTGCTTAAGGGTGGCCGCGTTTTCGACCTGGTGACGGGCGAGATGGTAGAAACCGATGTCGCCATCTGCGGCGACACAATCGTTGGCACCCTTGCAGATTATCGCGGCAGGGTGGAAATCGACGTTTCCGGCAAGACGATCGTTCCGGGTTTCATCGACACACACCTTCATATCGAATCGTCTCTGGTGACACCGTTTGAATTCGAACGCTGCGTATTGCCGCATGGTGTGACGACCGCAATCTGCGATCCGCACGAGATCGCCAATGTCATCGGCCGCGACGGTATCGCTTACTTCCTCGACTGTGCCATGCAAACGGTGATGGATATCCGTGTCCAGCTCAGCAGTTGCGTGCCGGCGACGCCGTTCGAGACCGCCGGCGCCGAACTCACTGTCGACGATCTTGTCGCTTTCATGGATCACCCGAAGGTCATCGGCCTTGCGGAAATGATGAACTATCCCGGGGTGCTGGCCAAGGATCCGGCATGTCTTGCCAAAATCGAGGCCTTCGACCGCCGTCATATCGACGGGCATGCGCCACAACTGCGCGGCCTCGACCTCAACGGTTATCTGGCCGCCGGCATCCGAACGGATCATGAGGTGACCACCTTCGAGGAGGCCGAGGAGAAGCTCTCCAAAGGCATGCATGTCTTGATCCGGGAGGGCTCGGTTTCGAAAGACCTCCACGCCCTGATCCCCATCATCACCGAGCGCAACTCTCCCTTCATCGCGCTGTGCACGGATGACCGCAATCCTCTGGATATCGGCGAGTATGGGCATCTCGATTACATGATCCGAACCGCCATTGCGGCCGGCGTCGAGCCGCTTGCGATCTATCGCGCGGCCAGCCTGTCGGGCGCGCGCGCCTTCGGCCTGAATTGGCGTGGTCTCATTGCGCCCGGATGGCGCGCCGATATGGCAATTCTGAGCGATGTCGAGCGTTGTATTGTCGATCAGGTGATCTGCGCCGGTCAGTGGATTACTGACGAACGCTTCGACGGCCGGGAGATCGTGCCGCCGGTCGGCCGCGGCAGCGTCAGGGCCCGACCGGTCTCGGCAAGAGATTTTGCCGCTCCCGCCCGATCCGGCGACACTTCCGTGATCGGCGTGGTGCCGGGGCGGATCATTACCGAACATCTGCGGCTCGACCTGCCGGTGGTCGACGGGCGGCCACAGATCGATGTCAGCCAGGACGCCTTGAAGGTCGCGGTGGTCGAGAGGCATGGAAAGAACAGCTCCATCGGCGTCGGTTTCGTAAAGGGTTTCGGCACGAAACGGGGGGCGATCGCCTCGACCGTCGGCCATGACAGTCATAATATCTGCGTCGTCGGTGCCGACGAAGACGACATGGCCGCAGCGGTCAATCGCCTCGGCGAAATCGAAGGCGGTTTCGTGGTCGTCGAAGACGGTGTCGTTTTGGCCGAGATCAGCCTGCCGATCGCCGGGCTGATGAGCCTGGAACCCTATGAGGTGGTACGCGAGAAACTGGTGCCATTGCGTGAGACGGCGCGATCGCTCGGCACGGTGCTGGAAGAACCGTTCCTGCAGGTGGCATTTCTATCGCTGCCGGTCATTCCCCATCTGAAGATCACCGACAAGGGCATGTTCGACGTTGATCGTTTCGAACATTTGCAGCCGGCCAATTAGCCTTCCAAAACCGGACGGTTAGTCACTGTGCCGGTCGAGCACGTAGATCGTGTCGCCGGCGAGGATCGGGTCGGAGATCGTGACACGTCCGGTCATCACTTCGCCGTCCACCTTGCGGGTGATGTCGACGCGCGATTGATCGGCGCGCGGCGTATAGCCGCCGGCAATAGCGATGGCGTTTTGCACATTCATGCCCGGCACATAGGCATATTGGCCAGCGGCATTGACCTCGCCTAGGATGAAGAAGGCGCGATGCCGGTCGACCTGAATGGAGACATCCGGATCGCGCAGGAAGCCCTGGCGCAGCCTGCCGGTGATGTCGTCTTCCAGCTCCCAGACGGTCCGCCCACGGGCATTGACAGAGCCGATCAGCGGAAAAGACACGAAGCCGGACTGGTCGACGGCATAGGTGTTGGTCAGATCGGCCTGTTCGAAAACGATGATTCGCAGGCTGTCGCCGGCATCGAGCCTGTAGGGCTGGATGACAGCCTTGTGAAAAGCATCCGGTGCGGGCTGGTATGACGAACAGCCGGCCGCCAGGGCCATCAGGCCAACCATCGCCAGAGCCATCGCGCGTTTCGCCTGTGCCGCCACCATGGCTGTCCTTACCCCGCGGGCATGAAACGAGAAAACATGGCTCTTTATCCTCTTGTTAAGGTTAATGGGCGGTAAAGCACGAGGGTGAAAGACGGGCTGCAAAAGGGTGACTGCGACAAAACTTAACCGTTAAGTTACCATACCGCTTTACCTTTCAGGCGGCTTGAGAGTGGAGTGGAATGCGATGGCCCGCCAGGGCAAGGGTGGTCAGGATGGCGATGTCGGTGCGACGGGAGCGGTCCGGCAGCGAATCCTGATCGTGCTTGTTGCAACGTTGATTGCCGGGGTCGCGGGCTTTGCGGCTTCGGGCCTGATCGCGCCGCGCTACGCTGCCGAAACCCGCATCCTCGTCGAAAGCGGCGCGCCGGGTGCCTCGGACGACGGGCGGAGCAATGCGAATCAGCCCGATACCGTCGCCAGCCAGGTCGAGATTCTGCGGTCGACAGATCTGTTGTCTGCGGTTGCCGGCAAACTCGATCTGGCCGACCGGCTGCCATCGGAAAACGACCGGCGACCGGCTTTGCTCACACGCCTGATGGCGTTTGCCGGGATTGCGGATACGGCTGCCGATGCGCCGTCGGATGGGCGGTTGCTCCACCTCATCCGCGCGCATCTCCAGGTTCATCGCGTGGGACAGTCCAGCGTGATCGCGTTGGCGTACCAGTCGACGGACAACCGATTGGCGGCCGATGTCGCCAATGCGATCGCGGAAACCTATCTGGCCACGAACGACAGCGTGGCACCGGCGCCAGTGCAAGATGACATGGCCGAACTTGAGGCCGACATCGCCAGCTTACAGGATCGTGTGCGCGTTGCTGAGGAAAAGGTGACTGATTATCGCGCAAAGGCAGGGCCTTTGGCGACGGGGGAGGGCGCAACACGGATTGCCCGACAATTGAGCGATCTTGCGTCCCAACGCAGCCGTGTCAGGTCGGAAAAAGCGGAGGCCGAGGCACGGGCCACGATGGTCAGGGAGGTGCTTGCCGATGGCGATGCATCCGTCGACCTCAGCAATGTGGTCCAATCGGAAGTGCTCGAGCGGCTGCGCGACAACCGCACCAAGGTCCGGTCCGATATCGCCGACCTCTCCGTCACGCTGCTCGACCAGCATCCACGCATGAAGGGATTGCGATCCCAATTGGCGGATCTCGATGCCCAGATCAAGGCTGAGACGAGCCAGGCACTCAGGGGCCTTGAAAACGAAATCAGATTGCTGGACCTACGCGAAGAGAATCTGACCGCCAGGATCGACACGCTTCAAGCAGACTCTGTGCGTGCCGACCGTCAGGCGGTGGAGTTGCGCGCATTGGAGCGGGCGGCGGCCACCGAACGCGATGCGCTCGATAGCGCCCTGCGCCGGCATCAACGGGAGGCATCCCGGCCCGAACCGGTCGCGTCGCAACCGCAGGCCCGCATTATCGCCGCCGCGATGGTTCCCGACACACCCTATTTCCCGAACCGTCCCGCCATCGCCGCGAGCGCCGCGCTGGCGGCATTCCTGTTGTCCAGTGGCGTCCTTTTACTGCGCGCCGTCTTCGTGGGTGGGCGCCTACCGGCGGCTGGCCCTGCGGCGAATCCGATGCAAACAGGTTTGGCCGAAAGATCCGAAAAGCCCGCTCCGGCAGTTCCGGCGACCGATAGCGCACCGGAAAACGATTCTGGCGGCGCAGTCGAGGATCTGGCGGCCGATCTCGTGAAGCGACGTCGCGACAGGGCGCCGGCGCCCGCCGAGCATTCGGCGGACGGGCAATCATCCGCCATTATCGATCCCGAAATCGACGTTGAACAAAGCGTCAGCGCCGTCACCGGCCATCTGATCGCGAAAGATGTGCGGCTGGCTGTCATCATCTCTCCGGAAGGCGACAAGGGCTCCGCGACATCGGTCATGTTGGCGCGCATGCTCGCCAATGAAGGATGTCAGACGCTGCTGCTCGACATGACCGGATCGGCCTGTCCGAGCCGCATGATGGTGCCGCAGAGCCGCTTGCCCGGGATCACGAATGTGCTCATGGGCGAATGTTCAACGCCCGACGCCGTCCACGCGGATCGGCTGTCGGACGCCCACATCATGCCGCAGGGCACGGCCGATCCGGCGGACGCCATGGCCAATGCGGCCGAGCTGCCCGCCGTGATCGATGCGCTGGCACATGTGTACGATATCGTGATCGCCGAATGCGGGCCGGCCGGTTCGGATGAGGTAAAGCCGCTTGTGGGCGGCAACCATGCGGTCGAAATGATCGTTGCGGCCGTTCAACCGGGCGAACCGGCCGTGAGGCAATGCCTTGCCGATTTCCACGCCGCCGGTTTCGACCGGATCCTGCTCATGAGTCCCGGCGCCGGAACCTCGCCACACGATCCGGATCGCCGTGCCGGATGAGGCCCGGGACCTGTCGGCCGGTCACGGCCGGGGGCACCGGCGTCGGCCTTACTCCAAACGGGCGCTTGCCGCCGATCGGCATTCGGATCGTCGCAGCCGCCATGCGGCCGAGCGCCGTGATAGGGATGACCGTGTCCTGATACGCAGTTTCCATGTCGCACCAGGATTGTCGAAAGGGCTGGTGCCCGGCGCCGAAATCGAAGACGGTCGCGCCGGTGTCGCAGGCGCTGCGGATCGCGTGGGCCATCAGCGTCAGACCGGGGCCTGAAAGCAAGGTCTCGCCATCGACCGAGCTGAACTGCCATGTCACGTGACGGCCTTTTCGAGACAGCGCCAACAGGGCGCCGATGGAACCGTCGGACAGGCGGATCGCATGCATTTCGATTGTCTTGCGGTGTTTGCCGATGCTGTCTTCGGCAAGGCGGTGAAGCGCCGCCTGTGTTTCGCCGCTCGCAAACCGGTTGGCAGTGCCATACAGATTGGATCGCACCGACGCCTGCCGGAAGAACGTTTCCAGCAGCGCTTGCGCTTCTTCGCGTGTCTTGGCGCGCAAATACGTGCCGTTGCCCGGCCGGTCGAGGCGCAATGCCTCTGTGTCGAGCCCGTCCCATCTCGCCGCCGTTGCGATCCGTTCAATCACCGCCTCCGGCCCGCCCTGGAGCGCAATCTGAAAACCGTGGCCACGGTTTCTAAGGTGCGGAAGGCGTGAGAGAGGATGGGTGATGCCGTGCCAGCGCTGCGGTTGACGGTCCAGAAGGACGATATCCGCGCCGAGAGGCAGTGCGGCGATCTGCCGCTGGATGTCGATCATCAGCGCCGGACTGACAAGGTCGAGAAAACGGGTGGCGAAGGCTCCGAAATTGATCCGATTGAAGCGGCCGCCGATATAGCGCGCAACCTTGACCGGACCCTGTCTTTCGATTGTCAAAGGCAGGATAAAGGCGGTGTCGGGTCGTGCGAGACCGGTCGAAAAGCGCGCAACGACAATGCGGGGCGCATAGTCTGAACAGGACTGCCACAGGCGGCACCAATCGTAGCTTTGATGGATGCTGCATTCCTGCGCCGCTTCGAGTGCTCGCCACTCGGCTTCCAGCGGCTCCATTTCCATGAACAGGTGCAGGGAAAGGGAGGGATGCTCGGGTTCCGGTTTCAAGGCGTTGCGCTCCAGATCCAAGACGGCCGTCGACCAAGGCAGCTTAAGCGCAGTTTTTGCTAACTTTGATGACAGGACCGCCATTTTCGGCGTTTCGGTTTTTTGATCGCGGAGGCACGTCTAGCCGTGACCGGCGCTGCCATTCGGCGGTTTTGCCATCCATCGGATGATGAGCATGGCCGGCAGCACCCAGATCAGGCCGCTGATCAGGAAATAGAGCAAGTGCACCCACCATGGAGACTGCGCAAGCTGGTAGCTGGCGATGGTGGTTGCCACCAGCGCATAGATCACCACCAGGGCCACGATCACAATCGTTCCAATCAGTTTTTTCAAGCGTACCGGCATGGCTGTCTCCCTGGACCCCGCAGTTAAGGGTTTTGCCGTTGCAATCAAGTTTTTTCTAACGCAGGGGATCGCCGCGGCCATGTGAGACAAGTTGTGCTCTTGCCTTCCTGCCTTGGCTGCTTCAAATGGGCGGGTCGCTCGTCAATGCAGGACCTTACAGACGTGTCTCACGAGACCGAACGCCTGGCCGTCAACCGCCGCATGATCCGCGCCTGGCTTGCTATCGTCATGCTTGCGGTCCTTGCCCTGGTGATCGTCGGCGGGGCGACGCGGCTGACCGATTCCGGCCTGTCGATCACCGAGTGGAAACCCATTCATGGCGTCATCCCACCGCTCAGTGAGGCCGCCTGGCAGGAGGAACTGGAGCGCTACCGCCAGATACCCGAATATCAGCAGATCAACCGGGGTATGAGTCTGGACGCCTTCAAGGTGATCTATTGGTGGGAATGGGCGCATCGGTTGCTGGCGCGCGGGGTCGGCGTTCTGTTCACCGTGCCGCTGGCTTTCTTCTGGCTGACCGGGCGACTGGAGGCGCAGCTCAGATGGCCGCTTCTCGCCATTTTCGCACTTGGCGGTCTGCAGGGTTTCATCGGCTGGTGGATGGTGACGTCCGGCCTTGTCGACCGTGTCGATGTCAGCCAATACCGGCTGGCGACCCATCTGACCCTCGCTGCCGTCATTTTTGCCGCGGTCATGTGGGTCTCTCGCGGGCTCGCGCCACACAGCCGCGATGCGCCACCGGCACCGTCTTCAGGGCGCGTGGCCGGCCTTCTGGTGCTGATGATCCTGGTGCAGATCTATCTGGGCGGGCTGGTGGCCGGTATGGATGCGGGCCTTGCCTATAACAGCTGGCCGCTGATGGACGGGACGCTGGTGCCGTCAGGACTTCTGGCCATGCAACCGGCTTGGCTCAATGTCTTCGAAAACGCCAAAACCGCGCAGTTCGATCACAGGATGTTCGGATACCTGCTCTGGATAGTGGCCGGATGGCACATGATCGACAGCCTGTCGCGCGCGGCGGCAACCACCCATGCACGGCGCTCCGTCGTTCTGTTCGGCCTGGTAACCGCGCAGGCCGCCGTCGGCATCGTAACACTGCTATTACAGGTTCCGATGTTCTGGGCGCTGTTGCATCAGGCGTTCGCTCTCGTCGTGCTCGGCTTCGCAGTCGCCCACTGGCGCGCTTTTGTCGGCCCCTACGCCCCTGTCCAGGGGATCAGCCGGCAGAGCGCATAATCGACGAAGGGCCGTCATGCCTCGCGGCGATTGGCGCTTCCATTTCGCCCACAAGACTGTAACCTGCGGCGCGATGTTTGGGGGTTCTGCATGTCGGCTGGGAAGCATGCCTCGCAAAGGCGTCTGAGCGGCTGGCGGGCGATCCCGGTCCTGCTTCTGATTGCATTGACCGTGACGGCCTGCGCCTCCGGGCGTGTGCTTGTCGACTCGCCGATCCTCTATGTCGCCGAGGGTTCCTATCCAGACGAGGAACTGCCGGCCGATCTACGCTCCACGACGGCAGCGCTCTTTTATGTCACCGACCGTGAGCCCGTTCGCGGGTCGGGCGGTCTCGGCTACAGCGCGGACCGCTCCGCCTCGATGGCGTTCGGTCAGGTCGATGTCACCTATGGGGATGACACGTCGTGGGAGGATTTGAAAGCGGCCAGCGCAGCGGCCGACCGCGGCGCCAGCATCCCGTTGCGGATGAACGATGTACGCGAGATCGTGCGTTTCCCTGAAACCCCGCTGCCATTCCGGTCCGTCAACGGTCGGCTCACGCCGCTGCCCGAACCGGCCAGGCAACAGCGCACCGCGGAGGCGCGGTTCATCGACGCGGTCGCCGCGCAACTGCGCAAAACACCGCGCAAGGAAGTGTTGCTGTTCGTGCACGGCTTCAACAACCGCTTCGAGGATGCCGCCCTGTCGCTGGCCGATGTCTGGCACTTTTCCGGCCGCGTCGGTGTGCCGATTTTCTACACATGGCCCGCCGGCAATGGTGGCTTGTTCGGTTATTTCAAGGACCGGGAATCGGGCGAATATACCGTTTTTCACTTTAAGGAATTTCTGCGTACGCTCAGCAAGGTCAAGGAACTCGAAGCGGTGCATATCCTGGCCCATAGCCGCGGCACCGACGTGACGACGACGGCGCTGCGCGAACTGGTCATCGAATTGCGCGCCAAGGGCGAGGATCCGCGCCGCGTGCTGAAAATCGCCAATCTCATCCTGGCGGCACCCGACCTCGATTTCGGCATCGTCCGACAAAGGCTGATTGCCGAACGGTTCGGACCGGCCATCGGACAGATCACGGTCTATATGAACCGCGGCGACAGCGCGCTCGGCCTGTCGCAAAGGCTGATGGCCGGACAGCGTTTCGGACGGTTGCGGGTCGACGATCTCGGCCCGGGAGAGCGCGAGATCTTCTCCCGAATCCGAAATGTGCATTTCGTCGACATCGAGGGCCAGAGCGACGGCTTTGGTCACGGCTATTTCCGGCGCAATCCGGAGGTGCTTTCCGACATCGCCATCGCGATCCGCGAACAGGTGCCGCCTGGCACGCCTGAGCGTCCGCTTCAGCCAATCGACGTCAATTTCTGGAGCTTGCCGGCAGGTTATCCCGTCGTTGACGTGTCACTGCAGTGACGGGACGACGACGTTCCGAATGCTATCCAGCCAGCATCAGATCCATGTTCTGAACCGCGGCGCCCGATGCGCCCTTGCCCAGATTGTCGAGCAGCGCAATCAGATTGACATGCGGCCGATCCCGGTTCCCACAGACATAGAGGCGCATGCCGTCATGTCCGACAAATGCCGATGCGTCTATGCGTTTTGTCGCCAGGCTCTCTTCCAAAGGCACGACCTCGACGAGCGACTGCCCGCGATAATGGTCTTTCAGTGCGGTATGGATGTCGTCGATTGAAACCGCACCATTCAACCGGTCGAGATAGAGCGGCACCTGAACGATCATGCCCTGGGCAAAGCGTCCGACACTTGGCGTAAACAGCGGCTCCTGATCCAGCAGGCCATGCGCGGTGATCTCCGGTACGTGTTTGTGATTCAGCCCCAACGCATAGGCGAAATGTGGTGCGTCGATATGCTCGTCATGGGCGGGATCTTCCATCTGCGCAATAAGTTGCTTGCCGCCGCCGGTATAGCCGGACACGGCATTGATCGTCACCGGATAGTCGGCCGGAAGAATACCGGCCAAACGCAACGGCCTGATCAGTCCGATCGCGCCTGTCGGATAGCAGCCGGGATTGGCGAGCCGCCGTGCCCGTTCGATCTTGCCGGCCTGGGCCCTGTCCATCTCGGCGAAGCCATAAACCCATTCCGCATCGGTCCGGTAGGCGCTGCTGGTGTCGATGACGCGTGTCGAATTGCTGCCTTCCAGAAGCGACAGCGCCTGCCGCGACGCCACATCGGGTAGGCACAGAATCGCAATGTCGGCCTGGTTGAGCCGGTCGCGCCGCATTGCCTCGTTGCGTCTTTCGGAAACCGGGAGCGACAGGACGTCGACATCGCGACGGTCGGCCAGCCGCTTGCGTATCTGCAATCCGGTGGTGCCGTGTTCGCCATCGATGAAAATCTTCGGTTTCATGTCGGTTCCGTTTCCCGCCGCGGCGGCGTGTCGCTTTTCCCTTGATCCCAAACTGATGCCAACGCTATTCAAAGAGCCGCACCCCGTCCGATTGTGCGACGGTGACCGTGGCCGCGTGTCGCAGGCCTTCGAACGAATGGCGCTTCTCTTTACAGCACTGGCAGCTATAGAGAGGGGAGCAACGGGTTTCAACAGGATTATTGCAATGGCGATGTTAAGCCGGTTGACTGCGAAGCTCTGTGCGCTTGCTCTCACATGCGGCGCGACGCTTGCGGCCGGGGAACCGTTTTCCACCGTGGAGGATCTTGGGGCAGCGTTGTTTTCCGACACCAACCTGTCGCTGAACCGGACGCAGGCCTGCGCGACCTGCCACACGCCGGATGCCGGCTTTTCCGATCCGCGCGACAATGGCTACGGCGACCCGGTCTCGCATGCGGTGTCGCTCGGCGATGACGGCCGGTCGATCGGTGATCGCAACGCACCCTCGGCCGCTTACGCCCGTTTCAGTCCGCCCTTCCACAGGAATGAAGAGGGCCACTATGTCGGTGGACTGTTTTGGGACGGCCGGGCGGCGGATTTGGAAGCGCAGGCCGGCGGACCGCCGCTCAATCCGTTGGAAATGGGCATGCCCGACAAACAGGCGGTGCTTGAGCGTCTTATGGAGAACCAGGACTATGTGACGGCATTCCGGACGTTTTTCGGCAACACGGTCCTCGACGACGCGGAGAGCGCCTATGATGCGATGACGCAAAGCATCGCCGCCTTCGAGCGAACCGACCTCTTTGCGCCCTTTGATTCGCGCTACGACCGCTATCTGCGTGGCGAAGCAACCTTCACCACCCAAGAGGAACTCGGCCGCACGCTGTTCTTCTCCGAACAGTTCACCAATTGCAATCAGTGCCATCAACTGCAGCCGCTGCCCGGCGCGCGGATGGAAACCTTCACCAATTATCGCTTTCACAACGTTGGCGCGCCGGTCAATCGTGCGGTAAGGGCCGCAAACGGCAGTGCCGCCAATGCGGCGGATCTCGGCCTGCTTGCCAACAGCGAGGTCAGCGAAGCTTCCGAGGCCGGCAAGTTCAAGGTTCCCACGCTGCGCAATGTGGCGGTCACCGGTCCCTATATGCACAACGGCATTTTCACCGAACTGCGCACGGTGGTCTCCTTCTACAACCAATACAATTCAAAGGATCCCGCGGCGCTCATCAATCCGGAAACGGGCAAGCGCTGGGGCGAGACAGAATTCGAGCAGACCCTCTCGCTTGAGGAACTGACACATGGGCCCGCACTCGACGACAAGCGCATCGAGGCGCTGGTGGCGTTCCTGAAAACGCTGACCGATGCGCGGTATGAACACTTGCTGGAAGAATAGCGGCCGGCCCCCGACCGGGGGCGTCAATGGGTCGATGGAAGGCGCCGTCGCCGGCGCCAATCCAATCTGATAAGGCTTCGACGTTTCGCGTCTTAGCGTTTGGAGAACTGGAACGAGCGGCGGGCCTTGGCCTTGCCGTATTTCTTACGTTCCACAACGCGGCTGTCGCGGGTCAGGAAACCGCCTTTTTTCAACACACCGCGCAGAGAAGGCTCGTAATGGGTCAGTGCCTTCGAAATGCCGTGGCGCACGGCACCGGCCTGGCCGGACAGGCCGCCGCCGGCCACGGTCGCGTCAATGTCGAACTGCCCATCGCGGGCCGCTGCAATGATCGGCTGCTGCAGAATCATCTGCAACACGGGGCGGGCGAAATACTCTGCGAAGTCCTTCTTGTTGACCGTGATCCGGCCGGTGCCTGGCTTGATCCAGACCCGGGCGACCGCGTCCTTGCGCTTGCCGGTCGCATAGGCACGGCCGTGCTCGTCCAGCTTCTGAACGTAGACCGGGGCCTGAACCTCGGCCACTTCCGTTGCGGTGCCCAGTTCCTCGAGCGAATTGAGTTCAGCCATGATCAGGCGCTCCTTTTATTCTTGGCATTCAGGGCGCCGATATCGAGCGCAACCGGCTGCTGTGCCTGATGTGGGTGGTCGGGACCCGCATAGACGCGCAGATTCTTCATCTGACGGCGACCGAGCGGGCCACGCGGTAACATCCGCTCGACGGCCTTGTGCAGAACACGTTCGGGGAAGCGGCCCTCAAACAGCTCGCGGGCCGTGCGTTCCTTGATGCCGCCGGGATAGCCCGTGTGCCAGTAATATTTTTTGTCGGTGTATTTCTTGCCGGTAAAGACCGCCTTTTCGGCATTGATGATGATGACGTTGTCACCATCGTCCACATGCGGCGTATAGGTCGACTTGTGCTTGCCACGCAGCCGCATGGCAACGAGGGAGGCCAGGCGGCCGACGACCAAACCTTCGGCGTCGATCAGCACCCAGTTTTTCTCCACCTCGGCAGGCTTTTGGGAGAAGGTTTTCATGACGATCACTCGCTTTGTCGGAACCTTTGCAAACAAAGGCTTTTCTTGTTGCTTGCGGTCGGCGGATCCCGACCAAAAGACATCGGCCCCGTAAGGGACCGATCACGGCGCGCTTTATAGAGCAAGCCGCATCGGGCAGCAAGCCCAAATTTTGCGCGATTTCCTAAGTTTGTCCAGCGATTACAAAAGGTTGTAAATTCGGTATCATTTTACCACACTGACAAGTCGCTGCTACCGACGCGGCGGGATGGAATAGGTCCCGGTGGCATGGGCCACCGGCAGATTATCGTGATGCGTGCGCATTTCGACGTCGAAGACCATCAGGGATTTGCCGAGTTTGAGAATGCGACAGAACCCATCGATCGGTCCGGGCTCCGCCTTGCGCATGAAATTGATGTTCAGGTTGGTGGTGACGCTGAGCGCTTCGGGACCGGCATGCGACAGAATGCAGGTATAGCCGCCTATATCGGCGAGGGTGAACAGCGCCGGCCCGGAAACGGTCCCGCCCGGCCGCACGTGGTCCTGCGTCGCCTCCAGACGCACCACGCAGGCGCCCGGACTGACATCGATGACGCAATAGCCGGTCATGGCGGCGTTGAGCTGCGGATAGACCTGCTTCAGGAAGCGGTTCACCTCATCGGCGTTCATGACTGGATCGAAGCGTTGCATGCCTATGGTTCTCCTGCCAGGGCTTTCCGGACGACATCCTTCGTTTTAGTCATGGTCCGTCACCGTGTTGATCGGCCGGTTGCGTGTCCAGTCGAAAGTGCCCAGATCGCGCTCGCGGACGGCCTGTTTCCAGCCCACCGCTTCGGCTCGCGCCTTGAAGTTCAGCCCTTCCGGCGAATGACGCGTAATGCCGTCGAACAGGGTCGCGAACATCTGTGTCTGATGCAGGCCCATCGCCTCGATCGCCTGGTTGACCACCAGTTTCTGCATCGTCAACTGGTTGATCGGCACGCCCGCGATACGCTCGGCGAGTCCTTCCACATAGTCGTCCAGCGCCGCTTCCGGGACCGCCTTGAGCACGAGGCCCAATTCCTCGGCCTCGAGGCCGGTGACCGTATCGCCGGTAAACAGCATGCGTTTGGCCTTTTCCGGTCCCAACCGGTAAACCCACATGGCGGTCGTCGGACATCCCCATACCCGTGTCGGCATGTAACCGATGCGCGCCTCTTCGCCCATGACGATCATGTCGGCACACAGCGCAATGTCGGAGCCGCCGGCGACGGCGAAGCCGTGCACCTTGGCGAGCACCGGGATACGGCACCGCCAGAGCGACATGAACGCTTGCGTATTGCGCATCATGAAGCCGTAATCCTTCATCGGGTCCCACGGCATGTCCTGAGTCATCGCGGCGCCGGCGCCCTCCGCGGCTTCAGCGTAATAGGCGAGGTCGTATCCGGCGCAAAAACCCTTTCCGGCACCCGACAGGATAATGACGTGGACCCGGTCGTCGCTGCCCGCGGCGACGACGGCCGCTTCGAGTTCACCCGGCAACGCGTCGTCAATGGCGTTCAACACGTCCGGCCGGTTCAGCGTGACACGCCCGATCCGTCCGTCCCTTTCATACACAACCCTCGCCACCCGGTTCCTCCCACGAGCCGTACAGCCCGTTTTGATCTAACGTTGACGTAAGCGTAAATCAGTGTGTCCGGCTTGCCAAGCGCTGGGCGCGCGATATACCTGTGAATACGGGTCATCGCCGCGGCGCGGCTTCAGACCGCGACCGAGAGCGCAGGATGGGAGGCATCGATGACTGAGACAGCCCTTGCCCGGGAGACAGGCACGGACGTACTTCTCGTGCGTCAACGATCGGATGGCATCCTGCGGCTGACGCTCAACAGCCCGCCGGCCAATGCGTTGTCGATCGCGCTTTTGCAAGAGCTGAATGATGCGCTCGAGGCGGCCCGCGACGACAGCGAAGTGCGGGTGGTCGTGATCGCCGCCGCCGGCAAGCTGTTTTCCGCCGGCCACGATTTGAAGGAGATGACCGCACATCGGGAGGACGACGATCGCGGGCGCGCCTTTTTTGAAAAAACCATGCGGCTTTGCGCCCATGTCATGATGACCATCACCGGCCTCCCGAAACCGGTGATTGCGGAGGTCGACGGGCTGGCGACGGCGGCTGGCTGTCAGTTGGTGGCGACATGCGATCTTGCCATCTGCACCGACACGTCACAGTTCTGCACGCCGGGCGTCAATATCGGCCTGTTCTGCTCGACTCCGATGGTGGCGGTGTCGCGCGCGGCCCACCGCAAGCAGGCGATGGAGATGTTGCTGACCGGCGAGCCGATCGATGCTTCGACGGCCAAGGAGTTCGGATTGGTCAACCGTATCGTGCCGAAGAAGTATCTGCGCACGGTGACCGACAAATACGCGCACGTCATCGCTTCGAAATCGCCGCTGACCTTGAAGATCGGTAAGGAGGCCTTCTATCAGCAGCTCGAACGGCCGCTGGGCGAGGCCTATGAATACACGGCCTGGGTGATGACGGAGAACATGATGGCCCGCGACGCCGAGGAGGGCATCAAAGCTTTCCTGGAGAAGCGCGATCCCAAATGGACCGGCCGGTAGCGTCCCGAATCTGGTGTTCGTTGGATTTGAAGCTCCTATGATGAGTTCGCTGGGTGAATGATAGGAACGTCAAATCCACCGCACTAGGCTGTGTCCTCATCAATAACAAAGTCTGCTTAAAGCCGCTCACCGGCCGTGTATGACGCGGCGGGCGATGTCGCGGTTGCGGACAACGCTGTCTCCAAACAAGAACCGAGCTATGTCGGGCTTGGCGATGAGCCCGAAGCCAAGACGTGACCCCGACATCCCTGTTCATTATAGCTAATGGTCGCGCGCTCATTGCGATGCGCTCATTCTACCGCTCAGTTCAGAGGTTGAAGTGTCAAATGTCCAGTCCGATCCGCGTCCTTGTATGGAACGAAGGTATTGAAGAAAAACAAAAACCGGAGGTACTGGAACACTATCCGAACGGCATTCACCAAGCGATTGCTGATGCGATTAAGCTGGTTCCGAGCATTCAGGTTAGGACTGCCACCATGGATCAGCCCGAGACGGGGCTAAGCAATGCGGTCTTGTCTGAAACCGATGTGTTGGTTTGGTGGAGCCACAATGCCTATGACCAAGTTCCCGGGGAAGCAACCGAGAGGGTGAAACTGCGAGTACTGGATGGGATGGGCTTCGTTGGGCTGCACTCGGCCATGTTGTCAAATGTATTCAAAGAACTGTTGGGCCGCCCTTGCACTGCGCCCTGGAGGAATGTGGGGGAACGTGAACTGATTTGGACTGTCGATCCAAGCCACCCAATTGCTCAAGGGATCGAGCCGCCAATAGAGCTCCCGTGCGAAGAGATGTACGGTGAGCCCTTCGACGTGCCGCCACCCGACGAGCTCATATTTCTCAGCTGGTTCGAAGGAGGCGAGGTCTTTCGCTCAGGTATGTGTTATCGAAAAGAAAAAGGGCGAATATTTTATTTCCGCCCGGGTCACGAAACATACCCAACATTTTTGCATCCCAAGGTTCAACGCGTGCTTCAAAATGCAGTGCTGTGGGCGGCTCATTCGCCGGATTAATGCCCCCGCTCTGAGCGCCTCACCGCCGTTCACTGCACCACACACGAACCCACACAACGCGGACATCTGAGACATTCGTTTCTGGTGTTCCATACCTGAAGTTCGTTGGATCTGCAGCAGGCTCTGTGCGAACTTCAAATCGACCACACCAGCACGAGGTAGCTGAAAATGCCGTGGCCATCAAATCTCTCCAGAGGGATAGCGTTTTCAGTCAGTGATCCTGCGTTGCCGTCTCCAACGGCCTGCTCTAATACCAAGGTGCGCCAGTGATGCCCTATTTGACGACTGGCCAATTGGGGATGTCGGTTGCGAGTGGGAGCTTTGAAGAATGACGGACAGACCAATCTGGCAAGTGAGCGCAAGCGAACTCGCCGAGCGTATCACAAGAAGTGAAACCACGGCTGTAGAGGCAGTCGCCGCCACTGTTGATCGAATGCGAGCGGTGAACGGTCATCTTAATGCGGTGGTCGATGATCTCGGTGAGGAGGGCATTGCCCGCGCGCGTGACCTTGATACCTTATTGAAAAAGTCCGGTCCGGTTGGCCCGCTGCACGGTGTGCCGGTCACCATTAAGGAAAATGTCGACCAGAAGGGCAGAGCAACGCCGAATGGCGTTAAAGCCTTTACTGATATCATCGCGCCTGATGATGCGCCAATCGTCAGGAATCTGACCAAACACGGCGCAATCGTTATCGGCCGCACAAATACACCTGAATTCTCCTTTCGTGCCACGACCACCAACGAACTGCACGGACGCACATTCAATCCATGGAACGACTGGGCGTCCGCAGGCGGATCGTCCGGGGGCGCCTCGGCTGCTGTCATGAGTGGCATGGGCCCGATCGCCCACGGAAATGACATCGGCGGCTCGTTGCGCTTTCCTTCCGCTGCCACAGGCGCGGTGACGGTTAAGCCTGGGCTCGGACGCACGCCTGCCTGGAACCCCTCACAAAAGGCGGAGCGGGGTATGCTCGCGCAGTTAATGTCGGTACAGGGCGTGATCTGCCGCGAAGTGCGTGACGTGCGCCTCGCAATGCGATCCGCCATCGCGTACGATCCGCACGATCCTTGGCAGGTGCCCGTGCCTTTTGATGGTCCGGCTTTGGAAGGGCCGGTAAAGGTCGCTTTCACGACAAATACCTATCGATTCGAGGCGCATTCGGCGATCATCAAGGCGCTGGAAGCTGCTCGCGACTGCCTGGTGGACGCCGGATATGAGGTCATCGAGGTCGAAACGCCCGATGTTTGCGAGATTGGCGAGATAGGCTACCGCGCGTTAATGAGCGAGATCAGTGTCCTGATGTTGGACGATATCCGCACGCACGGCAGCGCCGAAATCAATCGGATGTTTGATGAATATTTCGAACTCTTCCCACCCTTTGAGAAAGATGAACTGTTGCGCCAGATGGCGAAGCGTTCCCATTTCATACGCCAGTGGAACCTTTTGCTTGAGCGGTATCCGCTTGTTCTGACCCCCTTCCTGCCGTCTCCGACCTATTCGTGGAATCGTGACGCGGACGGGAAGGACGGCATCATGGACGTGCTCGGATGTGGTATCTGGTCATATGCCATGAACTATATGGGCTTTCCCGCAGGTATCGTGTCGTCCTGTATCCATGACGAAATGCCGGTTGCAGTTCAGGTCGTCGGACGGCGCTTCAGGGAAGACATGATCCTCGACGCGCTTGAAGCCGTGGAGGCACGCGTCGGCGTCATGGCGAAAAAGCTGTTCGAGCGTGACCGGTTATGACTCGGAACGAGTTCTCCAGATGGGAGTCGCTATGCGGAAAAAGCGGACGCGTCTGACCTGACGACCACCGTATATTCGGGCTTTAAGCCCTTATGTAGAAATTCCGACATGGACCACAACGCGATCTTTTCTGTTTGCATCATAAACATCAAAGTCAGCAGCATAGGCCCGGTTAAGGTCGCCATTCCAGATTGCCTGCCATTGAGCAACCAGTGTCTGAGGCTGTGCTCCTTCAGCCTGGAATACGGCGAGTTTCTGAGCCGGAATCGTAACTTGTCTGAGCCCCTCCGGAATCGCCGTATCAGGCGCGACCCGATACCCGATGGTCATTTGGTAAGGGTCCATGTGCCCCCCGCATAGTCGTGATAGACGCAATAGACGTCTGATGACGCCTCGGCATCCAATCGTCCACCAACATCGTTTTCGCGAAACCGAGCCCAAAGCTCTCCGATCTCTGAAGGCCGGTCGTTCCTCACACGAGCGGATAACCCGACAACGACAAACTCTTCATTTTCAGCCGTTTGCATCTCACAGTCCTTTCCCAAGTTCCGTTTACCGGTTAAACTAGGATACATGGTATCGGAGTTAGTAATGCGATTGTCTGAGACTGTCGAGTGGGGAGTTCATGCCTGCCTGGCTTTGGCCATGCTGCCGGAGGGAGCCAGAATGCCCGCGCGCGCTCTGGCCGAGTATCACGGGGTAAAGCCAAGCTACTTCGCAAAAGCCATGCAGAAACTCGTCGAGGCCGGGATCATTCGATCCGTCGAGGGCCGCTCAGGAGGTTTGGCTCTCGCCAAGCCGGCCGAAAGCGTCTCTGTTTTGTCGATCGTGCTCGCCCTGGAAGAAGACGCCAGGTTTTTCCGGTGTACTGAGATTCGCCAGCAGGGTCCGTGCGCCGTGGCGAAGAAACACTATTCTGTTCCCTGCAACATTGCCCGGCTCATGCATCGGGCTGACGCTGCCTGGCGGCGCGTGCTGGCAGAAGCAACGCTGGCCGACCTCAAGGCATCGGTCGCCTCAAATCCGGTCCCAGGTGTTGCCGCTGCGACCCAAGACTGGCTTACGAGGACAGGGGCTGTAAGAGGTGTACAACCCAGTTTCCACGGTGGTGACGGCGAGAAACAGGGCGGTATGTGAGAAGTCACGGTTTTCGTGCAGGCCCCGAGGGACTTGGCCAGTCGAGCGATTCTTTACCCAGATCAAGCACTGCCGCCGCACCCAGATCAAGCACTGCCGCCGCGTCGCTACCAGATATGAGAAGCGAGCGGCGAACGTCCTCGCATTCGTCAAGCTGGCGGCCATCCGACTCTGACTGTGTGTTTATGGGTCCACGACCTAGTGTGGTGGATTTGAAGTTCCTATCATCATTTCACCGAACTTCAGATTCGGGACACGAGCGGCCGCTGTGACCGCCGGCTCGTCAATTGTCTCCGTTGTGGCGCCTCGTTTCGCAGCGGCGCACCTGGCAGCGGCGCACCTGGCAGCGGCTGTTGTTGGCCGTCGGCACGAAGGCGGGCCTGGCAACTTCTCCCGACTGGCAATGCCTGGAGTTCTTGGCGTAAAGATCGTAGAGCGTCAATTGAGAGCTGCGCGGGGAGGGATAGCGCAAAATAGCCGCGCCTTCGCTTTCCAAAATGGCCTGAACCCGTTCGCAGCTTAGGCGTCGCGTGTCGTAGCGGCTGATGGCATGCGCTGGCAGGCTCAGCGCGACGATCACGGCGCCCAGGATGATCGTTTTCATGTGTCGCGTTCCCCTCAACCTCTTTCTTTTGCCGGCGGCATGATATGCAAGTATATGATGACCGCAAGATTTCTCGCCGGCAACACAACAAATGTTGAGTCCGACAAGGCGGCGGTTGCGCTGGCTGACCGCATGCAGCGACGAACCTGGAAAACGGCGGATGGACCACAACAGCTATTCCGATCATTACATCTCGACCATTCTGAATTCCGTGAAGACGATCGCGATGATCGGCGCATCCCCCAAGGATGTCCGACCCAGTTACATCGTCATGAAATATCTGCTGGCGAAGGGCTATCGCGTCGTCCCGATCAATCCCGGCCAGGCTGGCCGGATGATCCAGGGCCAGATGACCTATGCGGGGCTCGCCGATGTCCCGGAGCCGGTCGACATGGTGGATGTCTTCCGCGGCTCTGACGCGCTGCCGGCCATTGTCTCGGACATCCTGTCCCTCGACAATCGTCCGAAGGTGCTCTGGGCACAATTGTCGGTGCGGCATGATGAAGCGGCGGGCCTCAAGGTGGTGATGAATCGTTGTCCGAAGATCGAATATGGTCGCCTTTCGGGCGAAATCGGCTGGAACGGCGTCAACAGCCGGGTGATCTCCTCCAGGAAGCCGGTGCGCCGATCCGGATTTCAGGCGCTGGGCATCCGGCCGCGCGGTCTGACGCGCTGAAGCGGCACAAGTCGGCGCAAAACCCCTTTGACCTTGGCTGCCGCTTGCGGGATAACCGATCTGTTTTTGCAAACGATCGAGAGGACTTTCGATGGCAGAGAATGAACCGGGATTCAGCACGCTGGCGGTCCATGCCGGCGCTCAGCCGGATCCAACGACCGGTGCCCGGGCAACGCCCATCTATCAAACCACCAGCTTTGTCTTCGAGGACACCGACCACGCCGCTTCGCTGTTTGGCCTGAAGGCTTTCGGCAACATCTACACACGGATCATGAACCCGACCCAGGCGGTGCTCGAGGAGCGCGTGGCGGCTCTCGAGGGCGGTACTGCGGCGTTGGCGACGGCGTCGGGCCATGGTGCGCAACTTCTGGTGTTTCACACCCTGATGCAGGCGGGCGACAATCTGGTCGCCGCCAACAGGCTCTATGGGGGTTCCATCAATCAGTTCGGCCAGGCCTTCAAGAATTTCAATTGGCAGGTGCGCTGGGTCGACCCGTTCGACCTCGAGCAAATCGAAAGCCAGATCGACGATCGTACGCGGGCGGTGTTCATCGAAAGCCTCGCCAATCCCGGCGGTACTTTCGTTGACGTTGCGGCCATCGCCGAGGTCGCGCACCGGCACGGCCTGCCGTTGATCGTCGACAACACCATGGCCAGCCCTTACCTGGTGCGGCCGATCGAACATGGTGCCGATATCGTGGTGCATTCGTTGACCAAATTCATCGGTGGCCATGGCAACTCGATGGGCGGCATGATCGTCGACTGCGGCACGTTCGATTGGTCCGAATCCGGAAACTACCCGATGCTGTCGGAGCCGCGCACGGAATATGGCGGCATCGTCCTGCATGAGACGTTCGGCAATTTCGCCTTTGCCATCGCATGCCGCGTGCTTGGCCTGCGCGATTTCGGGCCGGCGATCGCGCCGTTCAACGCCTTCCTGATCTTGACCGGTGTTGAAACCCTGCCTTTGCGCATGCAGCGCCATTGCGACAACGCTCTCGAAGTGGCGCGTTGGCTGAAGGCGCATGACAAGGTGGCCTGGGTGTCCTATTCGGGCCTCGAGGACGACGACAACCATGCGCTGATGTTGAAATACTCGCCGAAAGGCGCCGGCGCGGTGTTCACCTTCGGGCTGTCGGGCGGCTACGAGGCGGGCGTCGCATTTGTCGAGGCGCTCGAACTGCTCTCGCATCTCGCCAATATCGGTGACACGCGCTCTCTCGTCATCCACCCGGCATCGACGACGCACCGGCAGCTCTCGCCGGAGCAGTTGGCCGCCGCGGGTGCCGGTCCGGATGTCGTGCGGTTGTCGATCGGGATCGAACATGTTGCCGACATCATCGCGGACCTCGAGCAGGCCCTGGCCAAGGTCTGACCGCGCACGGCCAGGCAAGCGATGCCCGGCGCGTTCGCTGCGCGTCGGGTCTTGGAATGGTGTGCCGGCAAGGCGCCCAAACCGGTTCGGTGCACCCGGCTCTTCTGTTATGCTGCAGAGTGTCGAGGTGAGTCTCCGGGGAGCGGTCCGATGATTGCGTTGCTTTTCCTGCTGCTGTTTGTGGCGATGCTCTTTGCGTGGCGCGACCATTGGCGCATCGCCTATGCCTTGTTTGCCGTGACCATCGTGCTGAGCATCTATTGGCTCGATTTTCATGCCACGACCCCGCTGAAAATCGTCCTGTGAGGTGGCGCCATGATCGTTGCACCGCATCCCTCACGAACGCTGAGCGCTATCGGGTTGCTTGTCGTCTGCGGCCTGCTTATCGGCGCCTATTACTTTCAGTTTGCGCGTGACGAACTGCCGTGTCCGTTGTGCCTGCTGCAGCGTGTCGGTCTGGCCGCCGTCGGCTTCGGACTGAGCCTGAACCTGATTTACGGCGCCAAGCCGCACCATTACGGCCTGATGCTCATCGGCGCCCTTTATGGCGGCAGCGTCTCGGTGCGGCAGATCCTGCTGCACATCGTTCCGGGCACCGGCAGCTACGGGTCGCCTGTGCTTGGCCTGCATTACTACACCTGGGCCGGCATAGGCTTCTTTCTGATCCTGGTCGGCACCGCGATCATGCTGCTCTTCGAGGGCCAGTACAAAGGGCTGAGGGACGAGCCGTCGCATGAGGAGTTCGGCGGCGTCCCACTGGCCAAATTCGCCTTCTTTCTGATGCTGTTTTTGATCGGCGCCAATGCCGTGACGACGCTGCTCGAATGCGGGCCCGGCATCTGCGCCGATCCGCCCACCGACTACCGGTTGATCGAAGACCTTCAGCGTTCGCAGTAGGTGGCCTACCGCTGCCAAGCCAGATCGAGCCGTTGGAGCCCGTGGAAGTGATAGGCATCCCGGTAATGCGGCGTGGCGGTCAGCCGCAATCCCGGAAGACGTTCGAACAGGATCGGCAACGACACCTGCATTTCCAGCCGCGCCAGCGGCGCGCCAATGCAGAAATGGATGCCGGCACCGAAGGTCACATTGTCCTGATTGTTGCGTCGCGGATCGAAGCTCGACGGGTTTCGGAACCGTTCGGGATCGCGGTTGGCAGCACCGAGCAACAGTCCGATCTGCTCGCCCTTCCTGACATGGACGCCCTCGGCGATGTCGACATCCGCAAGCGCGTAGCGGGTGAACATATGCAACGGCGCGTCGTAGCGTAGCGCTTCTTCCACGGTTGCCTCGCAGGCGGCGCGATCGGCAAACAGCACCCCGGGATCCAGATCCCTTTCCAGGATTGTCTTCACGGTGTTACCGGTCTGGTGCACGGTTGCCTCGTGACCGGCATTGAGCAGCAGAACGCTGGTCGAGATCAGTTCCGCGTCGCTGATCCGCTCGCCGTTCCTTTCCGTCAGGATCATGTGGCTCAGCAAATCGTCGCGAGGGGAGGCCCGCCGCGCGGCGATGATCTCGGTCAGGCAGGCCGCAAAATCCCTGGCCGCCGCATCGGCATCGCGCTCGCTCGCCTCGGTGCGGCGGAACATATACATGCGCACCATACGGTGCGACCAATCGAGCAGTTGGTCGGTCAGCGTGAGCGGCACGCCGAGCATGCGAGCGATGACGGCCACCGGAATCGGTTGTGCGAAGCGTTCAATGAGTTCGACTTCGCCTTCGTCGACGAAACCATCGATGGTCCGATGGGTCAGTGCAGCGATCTCGGGCCGCAACCGTTCCACCTGGCGTGATACGAAAGCCCGGTTGACCAAGGTACGCAGGCGCGTGTGCGCCGGCGGCTCCAGTTCCAGCAGCGAGTGTGCCTCGACGGCGTCGAAGTGCCGAAGATGGGGCTTCGGCGCGTCAAGGCCCAGCTCTTCGCGCGATGCGACATGCAGGATCTGGCGGCCGAAGCGTTTGTCACGAAGCAGCCGGTTGACGTCGTCGAAGCCGATGAAACACCACATGCCGAACTGCTGCCAGAAGAAAACCCGGCTACGCGTGCGAATCGCCTCGTAATGCGGATAGGGATCGTCGAAAAAGGTCGGGTCCCTGGGATCCAGATCGACCGTTACGGGGTGCTTGTCTTTTTGCATTTCTCGCCTATGTTCTGCGTTCGCCGCAAATTGTGCTCCTGCTTTTGGCTTTGCGTGTGTCCGCATGGCTTGAACGTTGAGGCCAACGCATCCTATTTAAGCCATAGCAGTTTCTTGTTCGATTCTCCGACTCGTTCGATGTCGGCGCCAGCTTCAGAAGGCCAACCCATGTCCAATCCCGTTGATACCGCCATGTCGCTTGTTCCGATGGTGGTCGAGCAGACCAATCGCGGTGAGCGCGCTTTCGACATCTTCTCCAGATTGCTCAAGGAACGGATCATTTTCATCACGGGGCCGATCGAGGACACGATGGCCACGCTTGTCTGCGCCCAACTGCTCTATCTGGAAGCGGACAATCCGAAAAAAGAGATCGCCATGTATATCAATTCGCCGGGCGGTATCGTCACCTCCGGCATGGCGATCTACGATACGATGCAATTCATCAAGCCGGCGGTGTCGACGCTGTGCATTGGGCAGGCCGGGTCGATGGGATCGGTGCTGCTTTGCGCCGGCCAGAAAGACATGCGTTTCGCAACGCCGAATTCGCGCATCATGGTGCACCAGCCCTCCGGCGGCTATCAGGGCCAGGCCTCGGACATTGAGCGCCACGCCCAGGACATCATCAAGATGAAGCGGCGCCTGAACGAGATCTACGTGACCCATACCGGACAGGATTACGAGACCGTCGAACAGACGCTGGACCGCGACCATTTCATGTCGGCGGAGGAGGCGAAGGCCTTCGGTATTGTCGACCGCGTGATTTCCTCGCGTGAGTTGATGGAGAGCGAAAGCAAGGAATAAACGACCTTTGACAGGTTGCCGTTATGCGACAAAACGGCAACAGGAGAAGGCAATCATTTGCCCGACTTGCGGGACCGACGCTCTAATGTGGGTGTTAAGTGTATATTCAATCTCTGGCCCGTAGCTTTTGCCCTCGCGCTCAGTGTATTGAATTTTAGGCTTGAGTTGTGGTGATGTCGCCATAAAGTGTATCGGATGGCGATCGCCTGTCTGAATGGCGTTTGAATGGACTCGGCCCCCAGGGGTCTGGGTCGCTGGAAGGAACAAAAGATGAGCAAAGTCAGCGGTGGTGGCGGCGATTCTAAGAACACGCTCTACTGTTCTTTTTGCGGCAAGAGCCAGCACGAGGTCCGCAAGCTGATCGCGGGGCCCACAGTCTTCATATGCGACGAATGCGTCGAACTATGCATGGACATCATCCGCGAGGAAAACAAGTCCTCGATGGTGAAGTCGCGCGACGGCGTGCCGACGCCGCAGGAGATCATCGACACCCTGGACGAATATGTCATCGGACAGGATCAGGCCAAGCGGGTGTTGTCGGTCGCCGTGCACAATCACTACAAGCGGCTTGCCCATGCCAGCAAGAACAATGACATCGAGCTGGCCAAGTCGAACATCATGCTGGTCGGTCCGACAGGATGCGGCAAGACCTATCTCGCGCAGACCCTGGCCCGCATCATCGACGTCCCGTTTACGATGGCCGACGCGACCACGCTGACCGAGGCCGGCTATGTCGGCGAGGATGTCGAGAACATTATTCTCAAACTTCTTCAGGCGGCCGACTACAATGTCGAGCGTGCGCAGCGCGGCATCGTCTATATTGACGAGGTCGATAAGATCTCTCGCAAATCCGACAATCCGTCGATCACGCGTGACGTGTCGGGCGAGGGCGTGCAGCAGGCGCTGTTGAAGATCATGGAAGGCACGGTGGCCTCCGTGCCGCCACAGGGTGGGCGCAAACACCCGCAGCAGGAATTCCTGCAGGTGGACACGACCAATATTCTGTTCATTTGTGGCGGCGCTTTCGCCGGCCTCGACAAGATCATCTCGGCGCGCGGCGAGGGCACCTCCATCGGCTTTGCCGCGACGGTCAAGGCGCTGGATGAACGGCGCGTCGGTGAGATCCTGCGCGAGCTCGAGCCGGAAGACATGGTGAAATTCGGTCTGATCCCGGAGTTTATTGGACGCCTGCCGGTGATCGCGACGCTTGAGGATCTCGATGAGGACGCGCTCATCTCGATCCTGTCGCAGCCGAAGAACGCCCTGGTCAAGCAGTATCAGCGCCTGTTCGAAATGGAAGACGTCGAACTGACCTTCCATGAGGACGCGCTGCGCGGCATCGCCCGCAAAGCGATTGCCCGCAAGACCGGCGCCCGCGGTCTGCGTTCGATCATGGAGAAGATCCTGCTCGACACGATGTTCGAACTGCCTTCGCTGGAAGGCGTGCAGGAAGTGGTGATTTCCGATGAGGTCGTGTCAGGCTCCGCCCGGCCGCTCTACATCTATGCCGAGCGCGGGGACGAGAAGGGCAACGCCACGGCATAATCGGCATTTCTTCTCAACCGTTGGCGTTACACCACGGGGCCGCGGCAGCGCTCTTTTCGAACGAACAAAGGGCGTGGAAGAGCCAAATTTCCTGGTTTTGCGGCGCTCCGCAAAGACTTAGCCCGCATTCCCCAGATGAACGGCGCTTCAGACCAATAGCCACACATGATAGTATGGGCAAATCAATAGCTTAACCATGATGGATCTGTGATTTGGCGGTGAACGCAAAGGGTGAAGCGCACACCGGC
>Ga0209785_1000023_pt1 | contig 94694 bp, 92 predicted proteins | sample WorMetG1BERMUDA2_FD_187403 | JGI IMG/M metagenome (GOLD analysis project Ga0209785, IMG submission 187403) | Marine gutless worms symbiont microbial communities from Max Planck institute for Marine Microbiology, Germany - Inanidrilus... ...
CTTCACCTTGAATTCTCGGCTGAAGGTACGAGGACTTTCTTGTGACATAGGCTCTCCTTACAGAGAACTGTCACCAATTTCACTGACTCATTTGAGGGGGGCAGTCCAGTAAACTGTCACCGTAATTATGTTTTTGCGAAAATAAATTTAGAAATTTTTTCAAAAAAATCATCGATGCGGTGTTACGATGGATGCAATGTCGAACTGAGTGGTCGGATGATCAGCCTTGTGGGCAACGCCGACTGCGGGTATCAACTATCAATTGAGTGGCGCACGGCCTTTTTGGTCGCAAATCAACGAATTGCTCGGTGAGTATGTCGAAAGAGCCGGATAACTTCGAGGAGCTGGTGGAAAAGCTCAGCCGGGAGATATACAGCGGTGCGCTCCGCCCTGGCGAATGGCTCAAGCAAATCGATGTTGTCAAACGGCACAAGACAAAACCTTTTTCCGCCAGAAAAGCCTTTCAACGCTTGCACGAGAAAGGTCTCGCCGAATACGAGAAGAATCGCGGATACAGAGTTGCACACCCGTCCGAGGCTGAATTGCGGCAGGTAAAGGAAATCCGGTGCATCCTAGAGATCGGTGCCACTGAAGACATCTTACGCAACATGAAGAAGCGAACTCTCCAAGCTTTACGGAAACTGGCTGAAGAGTTTGATGACGCGATTGAAACGAGGTCGAAGGAGGAGCTTCGGAACATCAATTTTGCTTTCCACGACAAGATGGTACGGCTATGCGGCAACCCTATGCTCGCAGACATGATTGACGAATTGCGCAAGCGGCAAGTCCCGGGCACTGCCGACGTGTGGAGCACAGTGCGCCAGATGCGTGTGAGTGCCCAGGAACATTTCGACATGCTCGACGCGATTGAAAACAATGATCTGTCCAGATTCCGGGATGTCGTGCATCATCACATCATCAAGGACATCGAACACACGTTGCCGCAAAGAGCGCGCAAACCGAGCCGGCAGACCGCCTGAAGCTTTTCCAGCTACGAAACCAACTGCAGGGCGGACGGCGGCACATGAAAATGCGCATATTCGTGGTGCGGAGGGGCGGAGCTGTAAAGCCGGACCACTGAATCGTCTATGACAACCGAGATCTGGTATCGATCGCCGAAATAGGCCGTGTCGATGATCTTGCCGCGCAGCACATTCACGCTTTCGTCCGGAGCCTCGGTGTTCGCGATCGATACCACGCATTCGGGACGAAAGAACGCCATCAGCTCTCCTTGCCCGACGCTTTTGCCTTGCTCCGCCTGACTGATCAATACGGACTGGCCATCCCGCAGCCGGATCTCGATATTGCTGTCGCCCGATCTGATGAACTGACCGTTGAGGAAGTTGCTGGTCCCGATGAATTCGGCAATGAACGACGTCGTCGGTTTGTTGTAGATTTCATGAGGAGTGCCCAACTGGACAAGACGGCCCTTGTCCATGACTGCGATACGGTCCGAAAGACTCAGAGCTTCCGTCTGGTCGTGGGTCACGTAGAGAGTTGTGAGGCCAAGCCGGTGATGCAGCTCCTTCAGCCATTGGCGGGCGCGGTCGCGTATCTGTGCATCCAAGTTGGAAAGCGGCTCGTCAAGCAGCAGAATGCGGGGCTGATAGACGATGGCCCGGGCCAGCGCGACCCGTTGCTGCTGTCCGCCGGAAAGTTGTGACGGATATCTTGCCGAAAACTGGTCGAGCTCTACAAGAGCCAGTGCCTCCTCAATGCGCTTTGACCGTTCGGCCTTCGGGATTTTTCTGAGTTTCAGCGGAAACTCAAGGTTCTGGCAAACCGTCATGTGCGGCCACAAGGCATATGACTGGAACACCAAGCCGCAGTTTCTGGATTCGGGCGGCAGGTATGTACCGTCCGCGCCGTCGAAGTAAGTCGTGCTCCCGGCAACGATCCTGCCTTCGCTTGGCCGGCCCAACCCCGCAATGGCAGAAAGGGTTGTCGACTTGCCGCATCCGGATGGGCCGAGCAGGGTCAGGAACTCGCCGGATGACGCCGTGAAATTGATGTCTTCAATGGCAATGAAGCCGCCATAGCGCTTGGTTAGGTTTTTTACGATCAGATCAGCCATAGATGTTCACCTTGAAGATGCGACGCGCCGAAGTGACGAAGATTATTGTTGTGACGATTTGAATTGTCGCGAATGCTGCCACCAACCCCGTGTCGCCGGCGCCCCACAGGAACAGCATCATTGTTCCCATGACCTCGCTTCCGGGCGAGAAAAGAAACAGCGCCGTGACATAAGTCTTGAGATGAATGATGAACAACAGCGCAAAACAGCCGAACAGCGTTGGTTTCAGGATGGGAAGGACTATCCGAGTGGCTGCCATCCACCAGCTGGCCCCGCTGACACGGGCGCTTTTGTCGAGATCGGCGTTTATCTGGATCAGGGCCGGCAGAATCAGGCTGATACCGATTGGAATGGATGTCATCGTATAGGCAAAGCCCAGGATCCACACGGTGCCGCGCATCCATTCCAGCGGAGGAATGACAGCTGCGGCGAACAGGACACCGAGACCGGCGATGATGCCGGGGACGGCTCTCGGCAATGTCGCGACGGTTTCAAGTGCGGAAGGGAACCTGAACTCGGAACGTTTGATGACGATTGCCACCAGCGCGAAGAAGAGCGTTCCCAGTCCGGCCGCACCAACGGAAAGAACAATCGTGTTCACGACTGCCCGGACATAGGAAGGCTGCGAAAAGACACTGCCGTAATAGTCGAGCGTCAGAACAGTCCAGGGTGCCAGGAGCGGCGTCAGGAATTCCGTGAAGGACCGGACGATAACCGCGCCCAGAGGCATCACGATGAACACGGCACAATAGGCAGCCATCGCAAACGAAAGCGGCCATTTGGCTCTTCCAAGCGCAATCCGTTTGGGGCGACTGGCCTTGCCTTTGATGGTTTCGTATTTGCTCTGGTCGCCCAGCAACTTCAGCTGCAGCCAGACCAGGAGAGACACGACGATCAGCAGTATCGTTGCAGCTGCGCCGACCAGCCCGAAGTCGGGTCTGATGGCAGCAATGCCCTCTTTGTAGAGGAATGACGAAAACACAGTGAGGTTGGCAGGGTCCCCCAGCATGAGCGGGATCGAGAGCATCTCGATCGCGACAATCAGGTTCAGCATGCCGCTGTAGATCAGGGAGGGTTTCATCAGCGGCAATGTCACCTGGCGGATGACCGTCCAGGGATGCGCGCCGCAAATCCGTGCCGCGTCTTCCAGGTTCGGATCGATTGCGTGTCCAGTTCCATAGACGCAATAGATATAGGTGATAGGAGCCTGTGCGATGCCGGCGGCAAGGCCCATTCCAGCCAGAGAGTAGAGATTCCAGTTCCCACCGACCCACTGGGTCACAAAACCTGCCGGTCCATAAAGCAGCAGCCAGCCGAAGCCGAGAATGAGGTGTGAGACAAACAGCGGCCACATGAACAGGTCGCCGTAAAGGCTGCGGCCGGGTAGATCGGTCCGGCCGATCAGGACGGCTGCAATGCCACCAACGACCTGGGAGACGACAACCGTGATCGCAGCGAAGACCGCCGTGTTGAAAATCATGCCGGAAAAGTCGGACGTTCCGGACAGGTTTGTGAAGTTGCTTAAGGTGAGTGTCCAACCGTCCTCGTAGATCGGACGATCGATGACAGCTTGCAGGAGTACCGGCACAATCGGGGCAAACACGAGAAAGACCGTGGCCGCTGCCAAGGACCATTGGACCAGCTTGTCGGTCGATTGATGCGACACAGCAAGACCTGCTGCTTTTGCGTTGGCATTCATGTTGTCATCTATTCTTGAGTGAGCAACCTAGCCTGGACCTGCGTCTTGAGAACAGGTCATCCCGCGCATCATGTTGCTGTAAACCTACCGCGGCGTGCCGGTCCGGACGAAAGCTTGGGGTCTTCCGTTTTGTCCGGCGTCGAAACCATGCGGGCCTGTCGGCTGCGAATTGGCTGCGTGAACCTTGGCACGCCGCGGACGGGGCGGTCGCGGAGGAAGCAGACCGCCCGACGCCTTTGTCCTAGTTCCGGTTGAACGTCTTTTTCCAACGGGCCGTGAATGCGTCACCGCCCTTGATCATGTCCTCATCATAGTTGATCAGGATGACCAGTCCTCCGGTTTTATCGACAATGGTGCCGAATGTTTCGTAGGGAACCTCTTCAGCGTCAATGTCCTCCCGGTAGGGGGTGAAACCACCCTTGCCGACCGCAATCTGGCCTTCCTTGGATACGATGTAGTCAAGCATAAGTTTGGCTGCGTTGACGTTTTTCGCCTGTTTCGGGATCGCCATTCCTCGGAGAAACACTGGTGTTCCATCTTCGAAAAACGTCCATTCGACAAGCTTGTTCAGAGCGCCTTCCATACGTGGAAAGAGAACCGTGCTGGAAACAAACAGGGCTGCGGAGTTCTCGCCTGAGACGAGTTTTTCGATCATGCCTCCGGACCCGCCGCCTGGCCGTGCGGCCTTTCCGACCTTCTCCATCATCGCCCAGCCGGGTTCTCCATGGTCGCGCAGAAACGCCCAGTTGATCGATTGTCCGAAGCCGAGAGCTCCGTCATAGGTCCCGATCTTGCCGTCGAAGACGTCTGGATTTGCTTCGACTGCGCCTGCGAAGTCGGAAAACGTTCTGGCCCGTAGTTCTTCCGGGACGGTCACTTTGTTGTAGGCCAGGAGCATGGGATCCGTGGAAAACGTGTAAATCCCGGGCATGGGCATGGACCAGTCCGGCAGGTCTCCACTGTGGACGGTCTGATAGTCGATTGCCTCGCCCCTGTTTGCGAAATCAATCCAGTCGGTGATGGACCCGGTGACCATCAGGTCGGCCGAGGGCGCGCCGGTTCCGGTTTCCGCGAAATAGCGTGTGAACACTTCCGAGCCGCCGAGATCCGTTGTTTCGACATTGATCCAGGGATATTTGGCTTCAAATCCTTCCTTGATGTATCTCCAGTTTTCCGGCCCCATGTTCGAGTAGATATGCAGAACGGTCTCGTTTTCCTTTGAGGCCTTGATTAGGTCATCCTGCGAGCTTGCCATCGCACACACACTCATCAAGCAGGCCATCCCGCCGATCGACAGCAGAGCGCTCATTCTTTTCAGTACATTCATTCCGTTTCCTCCCGGTTTGAAGTTGATGTTCCAGTGATCAGATGCCGAAAACCCACTCGGGGTTCGGCGCGGTTTCGCTCAGCGAAATTTCTTTGAAAAAAGAGAGAACGTGCCCGAACATGGGCTCAAGCTGGTGAGCCACATCGGGGACCAACTCAATTTTCGAAGACACGTTAAGTGCTTTCAGTTCGCGATGGAGTGTCTGAAGTCGTTCAATTCTGTTTCTGCCGGCATAATCGGTGACGCCGCGCTGATAGGCACTGTTTCTGGCTGGCAGGATCTCCGTTTCATCGGTATCTGCAGCGCCGACGAGAAGTTGGAACCTGATACGAGCGAATTGCTCCAACGAAAATGCGTTGCCGAATCGCTCCCTGAGATCATGCGTGCCGCGCCACCAACTTGCACGCAGGCCCGGTATCGAGATCGTGCCGGGTGCAGCGATGCTTGCCGCCACGATGCGGCGGGGTCTCACAATGGCATATCTGTGCGCACATTGAGCGCCACCCGATATGCCAAAAAGGCAAATATGCTCAAACACGAACTTAAGACGTGCTTCGACCTCACCGATCATAGCATCGATGACGTTCACGTAGTTGAGGTCGCCTTCGAAAAGGAACTTGTAACCGTCCATGTTCTCCGGTTCGTCGACTCCGCCCGGAAAGAGAGGGCAAAGGACGACATACCGATGAGTTTCAGACAGATCCTGAAACATGCGGCAAAGCTCCAACGCATTGCGGTCAGAGCCATGCAGAGCAAGGAGGAGCGTATGGCCTGTCGGGCCGCTCACAAAGCTTTTCGGCACGTGAATGCAGCAGGAAAAACGCGTGTCTTGCTTGAGCGCTCTGAACGGTACGGTTCCGGCGAAACGCGAGGTGTACGGCTTGTCGTTCCGATCATCATCGCTAGCGGCACGGGTCACAAAAGTCCTCCTTGCTGATCACCGTTCAATTCACCCGACAAAAAAAGTAGGTGCGATCCCATACATATTATGTGGTGGGCACTTATATATATTAACAAAAAAATTTTTGCAATTTTTTTTGTTAATATAATTGCAATTCATGCCGTCTTGATACGGCGTACATGCGGAAAATACAACAAAAACAGAAGGATATTAGGATTATGCTGTTCGTGTCTACGCTTCTGAGGATCGGATAGAGGCGAGACCCGAGCCAGCAAATTCAGAGTTGAAGGTACAAAGTCTGTCAGGGGCACAATTGCTCTGGCCACAATGAACAGGACACGTCATTTCCTTGCCAGTGCTGATAGCAGCTGCTTCCGTAGGCCGAAAAAACCTCGCTGGCGAGCCAGCCCAACATTGATAAGTGCTTGATTTTTTGATATAAAACTGGCGCACCCGACACGATTCGAACGTGTGACCTCTGCCTTCGGAGGGCAGCGCTCTATCCAGCTGAGCTACGGGTGCCCGGATGCGCGTGCGCGCATCGACAATGCGCTGGATAACCGATGTGCGGCGGCTCTGCAATGCGAAAGTGCGCACCGGCGCCAAAGGCACGCCCGCCGGTGGCGACGTCAGTCGGGCAACAGGATGCGCGATCCGGTGAAATCATATGTCAGGCGGTCGCGCAGCTGCGTCTCGTCCATCGGATTGCCGTCGAGCGGGACGAAGGCAAGCGTCGTCTTGCCGGTCAGCGTGTTGATCGACCGGTCATAGGTCGCCTCGATGTCGAGCCGGGCGATGCTGGGGTCTGGCAGATCGGCGTTCGGAAAGGTGAAATCGAGGATCAGCGCGGTGAAGCGCATCGTGCCGGTATCACCCGACACGCAGCGCCAGGCGCCGCGGCCGTCGGTGAAAGGCTGGAAACCGGCCACGCCGCCCTGGGCCGAATCGGTGAAGAAAGCATGGCCGCCGCCAGTCAACGACAGTAGGCTGCGGCCAACATGCTCGGCGCCCGCCACCGTTTGGTTGACACGGCGGGTCAAAAACGTGCCGACCGCGTCGCTGCAGCCGGCAAGCGCAGGATCCGCGTCCTCGGCAAGCGCCACCGAGCCCGCGGCGGGAACCGCCAGAAGGGCCAAGGCCGCACACGTGATTTTCAACAGGCGCATCGGGGACCTCTCGTTCCGGTTTCGCACATCCGTCGACACCCTAACCCAAAGGGCGGCGGCCGGAAACGCAAAAGACGGCGAAACGGGTCGCCGCCTTTCGGTTTCAGACCAAGGAGCCGGCCCTATTCGCCCGCGCCCTTTCGGCTCAGGCTGAGCCCCTTGGCGGTGCGGGCGGGGAAGCCCTTCCAATAATTGTGCTCGGGCTTCGGCGTGCCGTCCTCCTCCAGCGCGTGCAACGCGTCGCGGGAGTGTTCGACCAGGTCGAGATAGGTGCCCAGTTCATCGTCGCCTTTCAGATACTGGCCGAAAAAGGCGGTGATGAAATACTGGGTGATGTTGTTCATGCGCACTGTGTCCCACACGGCATCGGCGTAATGGTCGAAGGGAATGAAATCGAGATGCTCGGAAGGCTGCCAGCTTTCGGCGGGCGCCGACATCGGCGCGCTGGCATTGTGGTTGGCATAGTGAAAGGTCAGCAGATAGCGGTCGGTGCTGACGCTTGCCTCGAACAGCGCCTTGACGCCGTTTTCATAGCCGGAGATATCGTCGTCGCTGCCGGCGATGAACAGCATCGGCTTGCGCACGCCCTTCATCCCGTCTTCATCCCAGAAACCGGTATTCATACCCCACGGCCGATGGCGACAGCCGCCTTGACACGCGGATCGATCAGCGCCTCGTGGCTTTCGCTGCCGGCCAGGTGCATCTGCAGCGTGCCGGCCGGCGCGCCCCAGCTATATTCGGTGCTCGCCTGGGTAACGCCGCCGCCGGCGACGATCACCGCACCGTAGCCGCCCATCGAATAGCCGATAATGCCGGTGTCGGAGACATCGACCAGCCCGCTGAGGAAGTGGCCCGACTCTTTCGACATACCGTCAATCGCATTCAGGACAAAGAGCTGGTCGAGAGGCCGGTTGACCAGCGTGCTGCCGAAGGCCGCGCGGTTGTCATAGGTGCTTTCCGTGTGGTCGATCGAGACCACGACATAGCCCTTGGTGGCGAGATTCTCACCGAGATGGCTCATCAGGAAGCGATTGCCCGGATAGCCGTGCGAAATGATCAGCAGCGGATAGGGCGCAGCTGGTGCTGCCGGCGCGGCGTCACGCACGGCTAGACCGGTCAATTGCACCGTGGTCACGCCGTCGCGCAGCTGCACGCCCTCATAGGTGCCGCCGGCGCCCGTGCCATCGGCCGCCGGATACCAGACTTCCAGGGTCAGCGGCCGGTCGTAGCGCGGCAGGTCCTGACCTTCCTCCACTTTCAGAATGTCGATCTGGCCGGGATTGACGACCGACAGCGTGCGCACGCCGATCGGCAGATCGCCATGGGCGGCAAGTTCGGGCGCGTCAGGCCGGATTTGGTCGATGCGGTTGGTATCGGCAAATGCCGCACCACACAGCGATCCGGTCAGGACCGCAACGGCTATCATTGTCTTCATAAACATTTCCCTCCCTGGATGAACGAAACATACTACCGGGTAGGTTCCGGCTCGGCAAGCATGCCGCTCCTGCTTGAAGCAGCACTGTGACAGCGATGTTACAATGGTGGTTACAACGGATTGGGAATCGCCATCGCCACGGGCGCCGCGACCGGTTGATCGGTGGCGCTCATTGAGGCAACATCACAACCATTAATACTATGCAGAAAAATCGATGATAAACATCACATATTCGAATTCTGCGTTATAGTGCGGCCGTTCACAATCAGGTGTTTGTGGTGACCGACCATTATTCCTTCCTGTCGCTCCTGCGCGAAGCCCTGCGCGGTAATACCGGCTGGCGCCGCGCTTGGCGAGCGGCCGAACCGAAGCCGCACTACGACGTGGTGATCGTCGGCGGCGGTGGCCATGGCCTCGCCACCGCCTATTACCTTGCCAAGGAGCACGGACTGAGCAATGTCGCGGTCGTCGAACGCGGCTGGCTGGGCGGCGGCAATGTCGGACGCAACACCACCATTGTGCGCTCCAACTACATGCTGCCGCAAAATGCCCGCTTCTATGAAAAGAGCATGCAGCTTTGGGAAGGGCTGTCCCGGGATCTGAACTTCAACGTCATGTTCTCGCAGCGCGGCACGCTGAACCTCGCCCACACGCCTGGGCAGATGGATGCCTTTGCCCGTCGCGGCAACGCCATGCGGCTGGAAGGCATCGATGCCGAGCTGCTGACCCGCGCCGAGGTGCAAAAGATGGTGCCGGAGATGGATTTCTCCGACGCCGCGCGTTTTCCCATCGAAGGCGGCTTGCTGCAGCCGCGGGCCGGCACCGCGCGTCATGACGCGGTCGCCTGGGGCTATGCCCGCGCCGCCGACCGACTCGGCGTCGACCTGATCGAGAATTGCGAGGTCATCGGTTTCTGCCGCGACGGCACGCGCATCGCCGGTGTCGAGACCACGCGCGGCACGATCCGGGCCAACAAGGTCGGCGTCGCCGTCGCCGGCAGCATATCGGAGGTGATGCGCCGCGCCGGCATCGAACGGCTGCCGATCGAAAGCCATGTGTTGCAGGCTTTCGTGTCGGAGCCTTTGAAGCCGCTCCTCGACACCGTCGTGACGTTCGGCGCCGGACACTTCTATGTCAGCCAGTCCGACAAGGGCGGAATGGTCTTCGGCGGCGATATCGACGGCTACAATTCCTACGCGCAGCGCGGCAACCTGCCAATCTATGAGGACGTCATCGGCAGCGCCGTCGCGCTGTTTCCCAACCTGTCCCGCGTGCGGCTGCTGCGCAATTGGGGCGGCATCATGGACATGTCGATGGACGGCAGCCCGATCATCACGACCGGCCCCCTGCCCGGCCTCTATCTCAATGCCGGCTGGTGTTACGGCGGCTTCAAGGCGACGCCGGCGTCGGGCTGGTGTTTCGCCTGGACCATCGCCCGCGACGCCCCCCACGACCTCAACGCCGCCTTCACACTCAACCGTTTCGCCGGCGGCCGCACGATCGATGAAAAGGGCGCCGGCCCGTTCCCCGAACTGCATTGATGGAGCTGCCCTGATGCGCATCCCCTGTCCGATCTGCGGCGACCGCGACTCCGCCGAATTCACCTATGCCGGCGATGCCGCGCGCGCGGTGCCGGCCCTGGACGCCGATCCGGACCTGTGGGCAGCCCATGTCTATCAGCGCGCCAACCGGATGGGTCGGCATGTGGAGTATTGGCAACACACCGGCGGTTGCCGGGCGGTTTTGTTGGTTGAGCGCGACACGGTCAGCCATCAGGTGTTTTCGGCGCGGCTTGTCGGGCCGCAGGCCACGATCCGCGATAGCGAGGCGGCCGCATGACGTCCTATCGCCTGACACGCGCCGGCCGGCTGATCGATCGCGACCAGCCCGTCACGTTCCGCTTCGACGGCCGGTCCTACCGGGGTTTCGCCGGCGACAGTCTCGCCTCGGCACTGCTCGCCAACGACGTGCAACACATTGCGGCGGGTTTCAAATATCACCGGCCGCGCGGCGTGATGAGCGCCGGATCGCAGGAGCCGAGCGGCATCGTGACCTTGCGCAGCGGCGCGCGCCGCGAGCCCAACTGCAAGGCGCCGGAGGTGGAGCTCCATGACGGGCTCGAAGCAGAGGCGCAGAATGTCTGGCCGTCGCTCGGCTTCGACATCGGCGCGGTCAACGGCCTGGCGGGGCCGCTTTTCGCCGCCGGCTTCTACTACAAGACGTTTTTCGAGGCCGGGCAAAGGGGATGGCATTTTTTCGAGCGGTTCATCCGCCGCGCCGCCGGCATGGGCGCGGCCTCCCGCCTGCCCGATCCCGACCGTTATGAACGCGCCCACGGTTTTGCCGATGTCGCGGTGGTCGGCGGCGGCGCGGCCGGACTTGCCGCGGCAAGCGCGGCGGCGCGGAGCGGGGCGCGGGTGCTGCTTTTGGACGAAACACCGCATTTCGGCGGCGGACTTGTGGCGGAGGACGCCACCATCAACGGCACGCCGGCGCATGCGTGGTGCCGCGGCGCCGTCGAAACGCTTTCCGGCATGGACAATGTCACGTTGATGCCGCGCACGGCCGCCTATGGCCTGTTCGACGATAACACCGTTGCCGCGGTCGAGCGGGTGGCCGACCACAAGCCCGCGCCCGACGGCGACGAGCCGCGGCAGCGGCACTGGACGATCCACGCGCGCCGGATCGTGTTGGCGACCGGCGCATTCGAACGGCCGCTGGTGTTCGACGGCAATGACCGGCCCGGCGTCATGCTGGCGAGCGCCGCGGCCCGATACGCCGCGTGTCACGGTGTCGCCGTCGGTCGCGCGCCGGTGCTGATGACCAACAATGACAGCGGCTACGACGCCGCGTTCCGCTTGAAACAGAATGGCGTCGATGTCGGAACAATCGTCGACCTGCGCCCGGAGATCGATCCCCGGCTGCGGGAACGCGCGGAGGAACACGCCATTGCCGTGCGCGCCGGCGAGGCCATCGTCTCCGTCGTCGGACGGCGGTCGGTGCGCGGCGTTCTGATCGCGCCTTTCGACGCGGCCGCCGGCACGCTGACCGGCCCGGCCAGACAGGTCGCCGCCGACGCGGTGCTGATGGCCGGCGGCTGGACACCGAACATCAATCTCGCCAGCCAGGCGGGCAGCAAACCGATCTTTGACGACAGCCTCCAAGCGTTCCTGCCCGGCGCGCCGCGTGTCAATATGGCGTTTGAAAGCTGCGGCGCGGCGGCCGGCATTTTCGACCTGGCCGCCGTGCTGGAAAACGGCGCGCAAGCCGGTCTGGCGGCGGCCGGGGAGACCGGCCACGCTTCGTCGCAGCAGCCCGATTTTACTGTCGAATCCGCTTCCCTGTCGGTAGCGCCTCTGGCCGTTTTCGACATTCCGGCTCCCCATGGCGCGGGCAAGCGCTTCGTGGATTTCCAACACGACGTGACCACCTCGGACATCGCGCTCGCCCATCGCGAGGGCTATGTCTCGGTCGAGCATCTGAAGCGCTACACCACGCTCGGCATGGCCGTCGACCAGGGCAAGAACGCCAATCTCAACGCGTTGACGTTGATGGCGAAAGCGCGCAGACAGCCGATCGAGGCCGTCGGCACCACCCGTTTTCGCCCGCCCGCCGTGCCCATCAGCCTCGGCGTGGTGGCCGGCCGCGAAACCGGACGACGCTTCCGTCCGGTGCGGCGTTCGCCGATGCATGACTGGCATGTCGCCCACGGCGCCGTAATGCTCAATACCGGACCCTGGCAGCGGCCGCGCCACTATCCGAAACCCGGAGAAACCCTCACCGACGCCTACATCCGCGAAGCCACGGCCGTGCGCGCCGGGGTCGGCATGGTCGACGTCTCTTTCCTCGGCAAGATCGACGTGCAGGGACCGGACGCCGCCCTATTTCTGGACCGGGTCTATTCCAACGGCTTTTCCAAGCTGCCGGTAGGCAAGGCCCGCTACGGCCTGATGCTGCGCGAGGACGGCATCGTCTATGACGACGGCACCACCTGGCGGCTGGCCGAACACCGCTATTTGATGACCACCACCACGGCCAACGCCGCCATCGTGATGGCGAAGCTCGAATATTGGCACGCAACCGCCTGGCCGGATCTGCGCGTCCGGCTCGCCTCGGTCACCGATCAATGGGCCGGCATGGCCGTCGCCGGACCCAAAAGCCGCACCGTGCTGCAAAATGTCGTCACCGGCCTCGATCTCGACGCCGCCGCCTTTCCGGTCATGGCCGTCGGGGACGGCGTTATCGCAGACCGTCCGGTGCTCATTGCCCGCCTGTCCTTTTCCGGTGAACTGGCATACGAGGTGTTCACGCCGAGCGGCTGGGGGCCGTCCGTCTGGGACGCGATCATGACGGCCGGGCAGCCATCCGGCATCGTGCCCTACGGAACGGAAGCGCTGGGCACGCTGCGCATTGAGAAGGGACACGTGACCGCGACGGAGATCGACGGCCGCACCACGGCCGACGATCTCGGCCTTGGCGGGCTCTGTTCGAAAAAGAAAGCCTTCATCGGCAGCGCGCTGCGGCAACGCGACGGGCTCAACGACGCCGCGCGGCTGCAACTGGTCGGGCTCGTCTCGCGCGAAAACCGACCGCTGCGGCCCGGCGCGCAACTCACCGCGCCCGACGGTCAGACGGGCATCGGTCATGTCACCGCCACCACCTACAGTCCGGCACTGCAACGTTTCATCGCGCTCGGGCTGCTCGAGAACGGCCGCCGACGCCATGGCGATGCCCTGACCGCACGGTTTCCGCTGCGCAGCGACGACCACGCGGTGGAGATCGTGCACCCGGTGTTCTTCGATCCCGATGGAGAGCGTATGCATGGCTAACGATGGCAACAGCGAGCCGAAAACACTGTTCGGCCATTCGGGCGGCGCGCTGCATCTGACGGCCGCCGATCCGCGATCGATGATGCAGGTCGGTGTCTGGCCTGACAGTGCGGCCGCCGTGCAGGCACGCATCGCCGCGCTCGCCGGGCTGGACACGCCGCTCGGGCCCGGCCGTTTCGTCATGAAAGACGGCATGATCTGCGTCCGCACCGGTTTCGACAGCTATCTTCTGATCGATGTCGAGAGCGAAGACGCAACAGTGGATCTACCGGCGGATCTGTGCACGATGACCGACCTTTCCCACAGCCGTCGCGGCATCGCGATCGAGGGGCCGGCGACGGCCGCCTTCCTCAACCGGGATATCGCGGTGGATCTCGCGCAGGACGCCTGCCCGGCCGGCAGCGCACTCCAGACCGCCATGCATCATGTGCCGATTTTGCTGCTGCGTCACGCCGAGAACCGCTTTGCGCTTTACGTCTATCGCAGCTATGCGGAAGATCTGATGGACTGGCTCACCGACATGGCCCGGCCGTTCGCGGATTGAACGGGAGCGCCGATGCGGGATCTGCCCAAGGGCTTCGACCTGAAATCCCTGCGCGCCTTCGTCATGACGGTCGAACTCGGCGGTATGACCCAGGCGGCGCACTATCTTGGCATGACCCAGTCCAACATGTCGCAAATCATCGCACAACTCGAGGCGGCGGTGGACACGGCCCTGTTCGACCGTTCGGCGCGCCCGATCGCCCCCACCGCTGCCGGCCATGGCTTCTATGAGCGAGCGCGCGATATCCTGACGCTGGCCGACGAAAGCCTGCGCCATGTCGGCGGCGATTCCGCGGACATGGTCCCGGGCCTGACCGTCGCCATGCCCGACAGCGTCGCCAACACCATCGGCGCGCCCTTGATGCAGGCGCTGCGCTCCAAAGCCCGCCGCTTGCAATTGTGGTCAGGCATTTCGCCGCATCACCATGACGCGCTCCTGTCGCGCCAGGTGGATATGGTGATCACCGCAAGCGACGCGCTCGCCCATGCCGACGGCCTCGACCGGCGCCGGTTGATGCGCGAGCCCTATGTGATCGCGCTGCCGCGCGGCCATCGGGGCAGCGGCGATATCAAGACCCTTGCCGGCAGCCTGCCCTTTATCCGCTACACGCTCCGCTCAGCGATCGGCCGCCAGATCGAGGGCCAGCTCAATCGCTTGAAGATCAAGCCGCCGGTGGAGATGGAATTCGACTCGGCGCCAAGCCAACTTGCAGCGGTGGCGGGCGGGCTTGGCTGGAGCCTGACCACGCCGCTTTGCCTCAGGCAGGACATGTCGCTGTTGGGCGGGCTCACCGTGTTGCCGTTGGAGGAAGGCCGTTTCGGCCGCTCGCTGTCGTTGGTCTCACGCGAGAACTGGCATTCCGACATCGCCGAGACGGCCGCGCAAAACGCTGACATCCTGCTGCGCCGGGAGGCCATGGCGCCGATCGTGAGGACCTATCCGTGGATGCGGGACAAGATCGGCTGGCCGCGCGACGACGCGGACGACTGAGCGGTCAGTCCCCCTCCAGCCGATAGAGACGGATCGTGTATTCGTCGCCCTTGGAGTAGTTGATGCCGAAGCGGCCGACGCTGGCGACAGGCCGCGCGCCCACCGCCGCGAGCGCTTCCAAAAACGGCGCGGCTTCCTCGTCGGGCACGGCGGCGATCGCGCAGCCGGGATCGGCGACGAGATGCGCGGCAGCCCCCTCGGGTCCGGTGAGCACGGTCTCCGTCCCCGCCAGAAACACCAGGCTGGGCTCGTGATAGGTGACGGAGGCCAGCACCGAATCCGGACAGGCCTTTTCGGCATGGAACTGCGCGGCAATCTCGCGGCTCAGCCACAATTGATCGATGCGCGGCAGGATAAAGCCGAATATCAGACTGTAGGCCGCGGTGGCCGCGAGTGTCGCGGCCAGCACGCGGCGCAAGGCCGGCACGCTTAGACGCGCGCCCAGGCCGAGCCAGCCGGCGATCACCAGAAGTGCCACCGCCGGCAGGCTCCACACGGAAAACCCGCCGGCCAGATAGATCGGTGCAATGACGGCGACCGCGACGAAACCGATGGCCACCACCACGACGCCGAACCCGGCCAGCCCATGCACGACGCGCTGCCACCACAGCGCCACCGGCTGCTTGTCGATCGGCAGGCTCATGAACCATCCGCCGAGCAGCAGAATCGCCAGGAAGGCCGGAAGCACGTAATGCGGCGGCTTGGTCGGGATCAGTTCGAAGACCAGCCAGAAAGGCAGGTACCAGGCAAGGCAGAACAGCAGCGCCGGATCGGCGAAGGCGCGTCGCAGCGCGAAGGTCAGGCCGATCGCGGCGACCAGACCGAACGGCCAGATATAGAGCGAATAGGTCAGCACATAGTAGCCGGCCCAGGCGCCATGCGATTCCTGTCCCGTGGCGACCTTTCCCAGCATGTCGCGGCCGATCGCCTCGGCGAGAAAGCCGCCGCCGGTTTTCCAGGTGATCAGCACGAGCCAGGGCAGCGCGATCAGCGCCATCAACGCCACACCGCGCAGCGGCTTGAGGCCGGCCAGCCAGCGACGATCGCGATCCCGGTCGAACACCAGCAGAGCCACCACCGTCAGCGCGCTGAGCAGCGGTGTGATCGGTCCCTTAATGAGGATCACCACCCCCTGGACGATCCAGAACAGCCAGGGAACCGCCCACCCCGCGGCATCGCGCCCGCGGGCGGCGAGATAGATCCGCGCCAACAGGCCCTGCGCAAGGATCGACAGCAGCAGCAGCGTGGCATCGGTCTTGGCGAGCCGGCCCTCGAAGGCGGCGCCGAAAAGACCGGCCAGCATCAGCGCCGCCACAGCGGCAACGGGCGGCCCGAACAGGGCGGCGCCGACCCAGTAGAGCGCCGCGAAGGAGAGCGCCATGGCGGTGACGGAGACCAGACGATAGGCCCAGGGCTGCGCCGCCGCGCCGTCGCCGTTCAGCATCACGCTGGCCGATTGCAGCCAGTAGATGCCGATCGGCTTCTTGTGGCGCGGCTGATCCTGGAAACGGATATCGACATAATCGCCACTCTCGACCATCTGTTTGGTCGCCTGCATGTAGCGTGCCTCGTCGCGGTCGATGGGCGGCAATTGCGCGATGCCGGGCAACAGCACGGCGATGCCGAACAGAAAGATCAGCAGATAGCGAACGGCCGGAACCTTTGCTCCGGCGCCGGTCATTCGGTCTCCGCCACCGCCGCGCGCCGCTCATTGGCGATTAGCCAGAGATTGCGGATATAGATGATCAGGCCCATGCCCTGACCGGCGATGAACACCGGATCCTGCCGCTGTATGGCGTAGATGAAGAGCAAAGTGCCACCGAACAGGGAGAAGAACCAGAAAGCGATGGGCACGACGCTGCGCTTGGCGCGCTCCGAGGCGATCCACTGGACGACGAAACGCGTCGTGAAACAGCCTTGCGCCAGGAAGCCGAGCAACACCCAGCCGTTGAACTGCTCGATGAAGACAACGTAGAACCACTGGATCAGCGGCGTGAACACATCAATCATATTGGATTTCCTCGACAATCGGCATGGCCCTGCGCCGGCGCTTCAGCCACCAGACGCCGAACAGGTCGAGCGCACCGCGCAAGCCGCGGTCCAGGATGCCGTAATTGGATGTTCCGAACCGGCGCGGCCGGTCGAGGACATCAATGGCGACGACGTCGCAGCCTTCCTGGATGACCAGCGCCGGCAGAAACCGGTGTGTACCGTTGAAAAACGGCAGACGGCGGAAGATATCGGTGTGCAGGGCCTTCAGGCCACAGCCGGAATCGCGCGTCTTGTCGTTCAGGATCGCGCCACGCAGCCGGTTGGCGAAGCGTGAGGCCAACTGCTTGATCTTCGTATCCTTGCGCTTGACGCGCTGGCCGCAGGCAATGCCGACGCCGGGGCCCGCCGCAATCAGCGCGTCGACCAGTTCACCGATGTATTTCGGATTGTTCTGGCCGTCGCCGTCGATCGTCGCGGTGATCTCGCCGCGGGCGGCAAGCACGCCGCTGCGCAGCGACAGGCTTTGGCCGACCGAGGCCTGATGACGGATATGGCGCAACGGAAACGGTAGCCGCGCGGCTTCGGCGGCAAGCACGGTGGCGGTGTCGTCGGTCGAACCGTCATTGACGACGATAACCTCGATGTCGCGGCCCGCCAGATGTTCGGCGATCTCATCCAAGAGCGGCGGGATGTTCTCCGCTTCGTTCTTACAGGGAATGACGATCGATATCATGGCCGCGCTTTCAATCTCGACTGTGCTGGATAGGCAGAACGCCCTTCGCGGCCGGACGGCGGCGCGAAATCATCAAAGCTCACCCCGCCGGGCCGGCATCGGCCCGTTTCGGTGGGGCGCGCCCAAACCGGCCGACGCCTTACCAAGAGGGGGCGGCGGAGGCAAGGTCTTTGAAGCGTGGCCCGGCAACGGTGCCATGGGAAGCAACAGGGTGAAAATCAAGGCTTTTCCTTGGCGGTCCGGCAGGCCATACTCCGGCCAAATCGGTGTGGTCAACCGCCGGAAAAGACGAGAGGAGGACGCAATGCTCGGATTGATGCAGGACTGGCCGCTGCTGTGCCACAAGATACTCGACCACGCGGCACTTTATCATGGCGGACGCGAAATCGTGTCGCGCTCGGTCGAGGGACCGATCCACCGCACCGATTATGCCGCGGTCCACGGCCGTGCACGTCAGGTCGCCAAGAGACTGGACCGGGACGGCATCAAGATGGGCGACCGCGTCGCCACCATGGCCTGGAACACTTGGCGGCACCTGGAAAGCTGGTACGGCATCCTCGGCATTGGCGCGGTCTATCACACGCTCAATCCACGGCTTTTTCCCGATCAGATCGCCTGGATCATGAATGACGCTGAAGACCGGTTCCTGTTCGTCGACCTGACCTTCTTGCCGCTGATCGAGGCCATCGCCGACAAGGTTCCGAGCCTCGAGAAGGTGATCGTGCTGACGGATGACGCGCATATGCCAGACAGTGGTCTGGCCAATGTGGTCGCCTATGAGACCTGGCTCGCCGAGGCCGATCAGGACTTCGCCTGGCGCGAATTCGACGAGCGCACGGCGGCCGGCATGTGCTACACCTCCGGCACGACCGGCAATCCGAAAGGCGTGGTCTATTCGCACCGCTCCAACGTGCTGCATGCCATGGCGGCGATCCAGCCGGACATGCTGGGCCTGTCGTCGCGCGACCGGATGATGCCGGTCGTGCCGCTGTTTCACGCCAATGGGTGGTCCACAGCCTTTTCCTGTCCGATGGTCGGCTGCACCATGGTGATGCCGGGGCCGGGCATGGACGGCGCATCGATCTACCAGATGCTCACCGAGGAGCGTGTCACCATGACCGCGGCGGTGCCGACGGTCTGGCTGATGCTGCTGCAGCATCTCGACAAGACCGGCGGTGCGCTCCCCGACCTGGAACGGGTCGTCATCGGCGGCTCCGCCTGTCCGCGCGCCATCACCCAGGCGTTCCAGGAGAAATATGGCGTCGATGTCATCCATGCCTGGGGCATGACCGAAATGAGCCCGCTGGGCACGCTGTGCTCGATCAAGCCGGAATATGAGCATCTGACCGGCGAGGCCAAGCTCGACCTGCAGGCCAAGCAGGGCCACCCGCCCTTCAGCGTGGAAATGAAGGTGACCGATGACGACAACAACGAACTGCCGCGCGACGGCAAGACCTTCGGCCGGTTGAAGGTGCGCGGCCCGGCCGTCTCCTCGGCCTATTTCAAGGGTCATGGCGCCGAACAGTTCGACGACGATCACTGGTTCGACACCGGAGACGTCGCCCATATCGACCCGCATGGCTATATGGAAATCACCGACCGGGCGAAGGACGTGATCAAATCGGGCGGTGAGTGGATCTCAACGATCGAACTGGAAAACCTGGCCGTCGGCCACGAGGACGTCGCCGAGGCTGCGGTGATCGGCATCCAGCATCCGAAATGGGACGAGCGTCCGCTGCTGGTGATCGTCAGGAAGGAGGGCCGCGATCCGTCAAAGGAACAGATCCTCGATTACATAAACGGCAAGGTGGCCAAATGGTGGCTACCCGACGATATCGCCTTTATCGACGAAATCCCGCACACGGCGACCGGCAAGATCCAGAAGACGACGCTCAGGGATCAGTTCAAGGATTATCGGTTTCCCGGCACCTAAGATGCGGCGTTTCCGCCGGCCATTGCCGCGAACGGATGCCCCGGTTCCAGCGTCTCTTTAACCGTGCATCCGTCTATGAGCGAGATGTATCTAACGTGGCGCCTGTGGAAACGATCAAGCCGGTTCAAAACGAATTCTTTTGGGAGGCGGCACGCCGGTTACCGGTTACGACAACCATTTTTCGCAGGCGATTGACAGCTCATTGATCACCGCCTCGTGACCCCGAGCGGGATTGACCATCAGTTCGCCCAGCGCTCCCTCGACCATGCCATAGGCAAGGGCGGCGACCAGTTGTGGATCCAGCGTCGGCCGAAGCTGACCTGTCTCGACGCCGTCGCGAATTTGGCGGGCGATGGCGGCGCGCACCAGATCGCCGGACCGGCCGCCCGCTTGCTGAACGAAGCCGGAAAGCGCCATCAGGCGACCGAGCGCCTCTTCCGCCATGGCCTGCTCGATCACCGCTCCCATCACTGCTTCGAACCGGGCGGGGAAAGGCAGAGCCCAAATATCCGGACGGTCCATTGCCGTGCAGAAAGTCTGCTCAACCGCCCTCAGCACGCCGGACAGCAACTCTGCTTTGCCCTCATAGCGCAGATAGATCGTACCAACCGCGACACCGGCGTCGCGCGCGACTTCCGAGAGCCGGGTGGCCTCGAAACCGTGCCGTGCGAAATGCGCCTTCGCGGAAGCCAGGATTTCGGCCGTCTTCCGTTCCTGTTTAGAAAGAGACTCAACCGGGTTCATGATAAATGAATATCATTCATTTTTTCCATTGACAACGGAAGCATCTCTCCTATTATGAATGACGTTCATTCATAATAGGAGAGACCTGGAATCATATGTCCTTGTCTTTCAACTCAATTGCCATTGCAGGCAAAAGCCGGCTTAGCCGCAACGATCATCAAGAGGACATGGACATGATCGGTCGATATGCAGCAATCGCTGCGGGAACCAACCGCGATTTCAGCCATACGGTCGCGACGGTCGACCCGGAGCATGTCTGGCTTTCATGGACGACCCCTGAGAGTTGGAGCCGATGGGACAAGGGACTGAGATCCGCGACCATGGACGGTGGAGCCATGCGACTGGGTTCGAAGGGCCTTATCGAGCCGCTTTCGGGCCCGCGGAGCAGCTTCGCCGTCGTGGCGTTCGAGCCGGGCCGGTCCTACGCCTTCGAGACCCGGTTGCCGATGGCAGTGTTGCGAGTCGAACGTGCTTTCAACGCAGACCGCACCGCCTTCACCCATCGCGTGACGTTTCGCGGACCGGCCGGCCTCGTCTTTGCCCAGGTACTCGGCTCCGACTTCCGGCGGGCCTTGCCGCCGACCATGGATGCGCTCAACCGGCTCGCTCGGCAGGAAACATGAAAGCTCTGATCAGCAGACGAAAGCTGCTGCGCCGGTGCGCGCTCGGAGCAGCCGCCGCAACCCTTACGGTGGATGCCGCCATGAAGACCCCGGCCCACGCAGCATCGGGCGCGCCGCCCGCTTCACCCGAACCGGTTTCCGTGAGCCTGTCCCGCCGCATCCGGCTGCACATGTTCCAAACCGGCTGGGTGGCCGTCAAACGCAGCCATCGCGCCTTTGACGGTCCGGCCGGACTGCGGCTGCCTGCGATCATGGCGGATCGCAGATGGACGGAATGGATGCCGATCACGGCCTTCGCCATCGAGCACCCGGATGGACTTTATGTGGTCGATACGGGCGAAACTTCGGACATCGTTCGGCCAGACTATGCCGCCTGTGACACCATCACGGGCCTTTTCTATCGCCGAAACCTCCGTTTCATCGTCGACAGGCAAGACGAGATCGGGTTGCAGATGCAGCGGGTCGGCCTTGCTCCGGAGCGGGTGTCGGCCGTGGTGATGACCCATCTTCACTCCGATCACATGGGCGGCATGGGCTGGTTCGAACACGCACCCTTTCTTATCTCGGAAGCATCATTGAACGGCCATTCAGGCGCACTGATGTGCCGGGTCCCGAGCGCAGCCGAGCGGATCGCCACCGCCTATGCCGAACGCACAGCCGGCGCATTCACCAACAGCCACGCCCTGACTCGGGACGGCGCGATCTCGATTGTGCCCACCCCTGGCCATACCACAGGCCACCAATCCGTGCTGATCGAAGACGAGGGCAAGAGCGTGTGCATTGCGGGCGATGCCGCCTTTTCGCGTGACCAGGTGCTGGCCGGCGGCATCGCCGGGATCGTGGAGGATCGTCGCGCGGCGATTTCGACAATCGCCACGCTGAAAACACAGTTGGACGCGTTTCGAACGGCGCTTCTGCCATGTCACGATGCCGGCAACCGGTCGCGCCTGATGAGCCTTTGACGTACCGCGACGTTCGTTCGGCTGCTTTACTGCTGATAACGTGGCTGCAATGTACCGCGGTCGAGGCGAGTGGGGACCACAGCCATCAAACCAATCGCGCCAGGACGTATCCCGCGCCCGCTGACACCGCCGTCAGCGCGGTCCCCCAGGCGATATCGACGACCAGCACGGCGACCGGCCAGTCGCGCAACGTCGCATAATTGGTGATGTCGTAGGTGCCGTAAGCAATGAGACCGAGCAGGGCACCGAGGAGAACGGCGGTCATCAGCGATTCGGCGCGCAGCGCCGGCAAAACCGCGAACACCGCAATGCCCACCACGTAGAACACGTAAAACAAGGCGGCGACACCGAGCCGCGGCTGGTCAAGCATCAACGCGCCGATCTGTTCGCGATAGAAAGTTCCGGCCATGCGCGTCAGCCAGACGTAATCCAAAACGAAAAAGACGATGGCCGTGGCAATATAGGCCTTCAAAAACACCATGCGCTCAGCCCCTCTGCGGTTATGTCGCTTCTACGTCGTCCGCAACCGTCCGGATCACCGTTCCTTTCGCCGTGCAATGAATTGTTTGACGCCTGTGATCCACCGCGCGACCGGGCGCGTAATCGACTCTGCATGAGCCCAGAGTGCGACAGGAGACAGGGTTGAAAAAACTGAATATTGCAGTGATCGGCAGCGGGATCTCGGGGCTTTCCGCCGCATGGCTCCTAAGCAAGCGCCACACGGTGACGCTATTCGAGAAGGCCGATTACGTCGGCGGGCATTCCAACACGATCGATGTGGAGACGAAGGACGGACTGATCCCGGTTGATACCGGTTTCATCGTTTTCAATCCCGACAACTATCCCAATCTGTGCGCGCTGTTCCGGCATCTGGACGTGGACTGCAACAGCACGATGATGACCTTTGCGCTGACCCACGACAATGGACGCTACGAATATTCCGGTTCTGCAGGCGGCTATTTCGGCCAGCGTCGCAATCTGATCAACGTCCAGCACTGGATGATGCTGCGGGAGATGAACCGGTTCTTCCGGCACGCACCGCGCCGTGTCGCCCTCTATCACGGCGACACGCCGCTCGGCGTTTTTCTGGAAAAGGAACGTTTCTCCCGCGACTTTATCGACTCGCATATCGTGCCGATGGGTGCGGCCATCTGGTCAACGACGGCCGACAAGATGCTGGACTTTCCGGCGCGCGCCTTCATCGATTTCTATTCCAATCACGGGCTGATGAAATTCATCAAACCATAAAGCTGGAAAACGGTGGCCGGCGGCAGCCGGGCCTATGTCGCCCGCATGATCGAGGACGGTGCGTTCGACACGCGGCTCAACGCCGATATCGCCGCGGTACACCGTCGTCCAGACAAGGTGCTGATCGAGACGCGCGACCGTGTGATGCACCTGTTCGACCACGTCGTTTTCGCCACCCATGCCGACCAGGCGCTTGACCTGCTCGCCGATGCCGATCCTTCCGAAAGCGCGCTGCTGTCGGCTTTCCCCTATCAGACCAACACCGCGGTGCTGCACCGGGACGAGCGCTGGATGCCGAAGCGCAAGGGCCTGTGGTCATCCTGGAACTACATCAGGAGCAGCGAGGAGCCGGACGGCGAACTCTGTGTCAGCTATTGGATGAACAGCCTTCAATCGCTGAAGACGAAGGAAAATATCTTTGTGACGCTCAACCCGACCGGCGAGATCCGGGCCGACAAGACCGAGCGCGTCATCTCCTACGACCACCCGGTGTTCACGGCGGCGGCCTTCCGGGCGCAGGAGAACATGTCGACAATCCAGGGCTATCGGCGCAGCTGGTATTGCGGCAGCTATATGGGATATGGTTTTCACGAAGACGGTATCGCCAGCGGCCTGACCGTGGCCGAGGAGTTGGGCGGCATCGTACGCCCATGGGCACACGACGCCGCCTTCTCCGGCCGGCGGGCTCTGGAAACACAGTTCCGAGAGGTCGCCGAGTGACCATTGCGAGGGAAGGCATCTATGTCGGCGCGGTAATGCATCGGCGCCTTCGGCCGCATGTGCACCACTTCAGATATGCGGTCTTCAACGTCTTCGCCGATGTCGATCGGCTCGCTGAACTGGCCACGCGGGTGCGTTTCCTGTCGCACAACCGTTTCAACCTTTTTTCGCTGTATGACCGCGATTTCGGCGATGGAGGCGATCTGCGCGCCCATCTCGACGGCATCGCGGCGGCCAGTGTCGGCAGCGGCGTCGTGCAGCGCTTTATGATGCTGTGTTATCCACGGGTGCTCGGTTATGTCTTCAATCCGCTGACGGTCTATTACGGCCTCGACCGCGACGGCCAGACGGCACTGTGTGTTTATGAGGTGTCGAACACCTTTGGCGAACGGCATACTTACGCCATTGCCGCCGATCCGGACGCCCGCGGCGTCATGCGCCATAGCTGCGACAAGGCGTTCTATGTGTCGCCGTTCAATCACGTGAAAGGGCGTTACGCGTTTCGTACCATGCTGCCGGGTCGAAGCGCCGCCATCGGTATTCGCCTGGACGACAATGGCGGACCGCTGCTCGCCGCCCATTTCGCCGGTATCTACCAGCCGCTGACGGACCGCACGCTGCTACAACAATTCACTGTCAAAGCCTTCCTGACCCATAAAGTCTGGCTGGGTATCCGGTGGGAGGCGTTGCGTCTGTGGCTTCGCGGCCTGCCCATCCACCGCAAACCGGCACCGCCGGAGGCACCGGTCAGCGTCACCGGCCGGACGGTGAGATCCGACCCCGAGGACCTCGCGGCTTGACGCTAGCGCCGCATCATACGGCGCATGCCCCAGAAAAACAGCCAGTTGGGCAGGATATTGCCGAGCCGCACGGCATTGGCAAACACCGCTGGAAACAGAATGGCGAAACGCTTGCGGCGAATGCCCGCGAGCATTTGGCGCGCGGCGTCGTCGGCGCTGATGATGCCCGGCATGTCGAAACTGTTTGCCTGGGTCATCGGGGTGTCGACGAAGCCGGGATTGACGATGGATATGTCGATGCCGAAGCGCTCGAGATCCGATTTCAACGTTTCGGCCAGATTCATCAGCGCCGCCTTTGTCGGCCCATAGGCGGCGGCATTGGGCAGGCCGCGATATCCGGCGACGGAGGCGACGAGGACGATATGGCCGCGGCGACGCCTCTTCATGCCGGGCAGCACCGCCTTGACGGTGTTGACGGCGCCGAAGAAATTGACGTCCATCGCCGCACGCATCTTGCCGATGTCAAGATCGTCGGACGGCATCATCCACCACAGGCCCGAACAGATGACGACAAGATCGATCGATCCGAACCGCGCCTCGATGGCCTCGGCCGTCTCCGCCACGGCGCTTTCACTGGTGACGTCGAGCGGAAAAGCGGCGAGTGACCGGCCGTCCGTTTCCATGCTGTCGAGCTTGTCCTTCGAGCGCGCCGACACCGCCACATGGTCGGCCGCGCCGTCGATCAAGCGAGCGAAACTCGCACCGATCCCGGAGCTGGCACCGACGACCCAGACCGTGCCAAGCCCTTCGTTCCGGTCAACCATGCTGAAATCACATGCCGACTAACGGCTGCAACAGGCGGCCGAAGATGCCCTTGAAGCGGGTCGGCTCTTCCGTTGCCACCAGACAGATGCACGGCTCGTCGGAATCGACCACCGGCTGGTGCTCGACATGCTCGTCGAGATCGGCGATGTCGCCGGGCTTGTAGCGGCCGAACATATCGCTGTAGGACCCGCGCAGAATCAGTGTCATCTCGGTTCCGCCATGGCCGTGTTCCGGCATTTTGCGGCCGGACCCGATCTTCAGCATGTAAAGCGACGACGGCGTATCGGCGAGATCGATCCGGTGCCGTTGCACGCCGGGCACGACGGTGCGCCAATGGATCCCGTCCAGCGAGGAACCGACCAGCCGCTGCAAAGGCAGTGGCACATCGCCGGAGGCGCGGCGCGGCGCGACCGCCATCGGCGCGTCCACCGTCCTGTGGCCCTCGGCATCGATCCTGCGGCTCATGCGCGCGAAAGCGCCGTCGGACAGCACCGCTTTCGGTGCCTCCTCCAGACACTCGCCGCCCATCGCCTCAGCCAGGCGGACAGCGCGACGGCAGGTCGGACACATCGCCAGATGCGACGCAACGACCAGCGTGAAGGCCGGATCCAGGTCACCACTCGCGTAACGCATGAGCGTCGCATCATCCAGATGATGGTGAATGCTCATCTCAAATCCTCAAGATAGTCCTTTAACTTTTGATAGGCGAGCCGCATGCGCGATTTCACGGTTCCGATCGGCAGATCCAGATCCCGTGCGATCTCGCTTTGCGGCTTGTAACGGATGAACGCCAGTTCGATCACCGCCTTCTGCTCTTTTGGCAACCGGGCAACGGCCTCGCGCACGCGGGCGTCGTTCTGGCTGCCGATCAATTCCATCTCGGCGTTGGGTTCGTCACTTTCCAGCGTCACCGTTTCGACATCGACATAGGGCTGGGTCGGCTGCCGTCGCAAGCGGTCGATGCGCGCGTTGCGCGCGATCGTGAAAATCCAGGTGCTCACATTGCCGCGTTCCGGCGCATAGAGCGACGCCTTGCGCCACACGGCCATCATCACGTCCTGCACCAGATCTTCGGCCACATCCTCCGAAGCGCCGGAACCGATCATCATACCCTTGATGCGCGGCCCAAAGCGGGAAAAGAGGGTTTCGAACGCGTCCCGGTCCCTGTACTCGGCGATGTCGGCCATCAACGCCCTTAAAAAGCGCTGATCGGACCCCGGGTCCTCGCTCGGTTTTTGCATTCGCAAGACTTTCAGCATCGCCCGACCTCTTGCTGTCGGGCTGTTTACGCGTAACCGAAGCGATCAGATCACAATTGTGCTTTTTTTTGAACCGGTAAGAAGGTCTGACGCCCCGGCGGGCGGCGGGCCGGCCGGGGCGTCTCGTCCGGGAGGATGATGGGCGGCTCGTCCTATCGGATGCGCCGGCCGGTTTCCGGATCGAAAAGGAAGGCGCGAGCCGGATCGAAACCGGTCTCGAGCTTGGCCCCCTCCTGCACCTGGCGGCCTTCCTTGAACTCGATGGTCAGCGGCTCGTCGGTGCCGGACGGACCATAAGCGAAAGATGAGCCGCCCAGATGCTCGACGACGTCGACGGAGGCATTGAGCTTCACCGTGCCGGCCGGATCGAAATGCTCGGGTCGGATTCCGAGCCGCATCTGCGATCCCGGCGCCGGCTTTTCGTTGAGCGGCAGCTTGACCGCGGCATTGTCGAAATCCGGCAACGTGACGACAACGCTGTCGCCATCATTGGAAGAGACGATCGCACGCAGGAAATTCATCTTGGGCGAACCGATGAAGCCGGCGACGAAGAGGTTGTCGGGATTGTCATAGAGCTGCAGCGGCGAGCCGACCTGTTCGATGATGCCGGCACGCAGCACGACGATTTTGTCGGCCAGCGTCATCGCCTCGACCTGATCGTGGGTAACGTAGATCATGGTGGCGCCGAGATCCTTATGCAGCTTGGCGATCTCCAGACGCATCTGCACGCGCAATTCGGCGTCGAGGTTGGACAGCGGCTCGTCGAACAGGAAGACCTCCGGCTCACGCACGATCGAGCGGCCGATCGCCACGCGCTGCCGCTGCCCGCCGGACATCGCCTTCGGCTTGCGATCGAGCAACGGGTCGAGATGCAGGATCTTGGCCGCCTTATGCACCCGGCGCTCGATCTCCGACCGCTCCATGCCGTTCATCTTAAGGCCGAAGCCCATATTCTCGCGCACCGTCATATGCGGGTAGAGCGCATAGGATTGGAACACCATGGCAACACCCCGGTCGGCCGGCTCGACGCGTGTCACATCGTGCTCGCCGATCATGATGGTTCCGGACGTTGTTTCCTCAAGCCCGGCCACCAAGCGCAGCAGAGTGGACTTGCCGCAGCCCGACGGGCCGACAAACACGGCGAACTCGCCGTCGTCGATGGTCAGGTCGACGCCGTGGATGACGTCGATATGGCCGAATGATTTCCTAACCTGAGTGAGTTGTAAGCCGGACATGGTTCCTCCCTTTTCCGTTAGGCACGCGGCCCGAGCCGCATGCGCATATCGTCCATGATCGATCGGGCGGCGTGGTCGACGAGACCGGCCCAACCGCGCAGTGTTTCCTCTGTGATGCGATATGCCGGCCCGGTGACCGAAACGCCGGCGATGAATTTGCGGTCGCGCGAGTGGATCGGCGCGGCGACGCAGCGAATGCCGACCTCGTGCTCTTCGCGGTCGTAGGCGATGCCTTCCCGCTGGATCGTCTCGATATCCCTCTTCAGGGCATCGATCGTGTCCAGGGTGTTCTCGGTAAAGCGCCGGAACGGCATTTCCTCAAGCACCGCATCGAGAATATTGTCCGGCAGGCAGGACAGCGCCGCCTTGCCGACACCGGTGCAAAAGGCCGGCGAGGCATTGCCGATCTGCGAGTACATGCGCACCGACTGGCTGCCCTCCACCTTGTCCAGATAGATCACCTCGGTGCCCTTGAGGACGCCGAGATGCACCGTCTCGCCCGTCTGCTCACGCAGATGCGTGAGATGCGGTTCGGCGATCATGCGGAACTGGTTGCCCGACCAGGCCTTCGATGCAAGACTGAGGAGTTTCAGGCCCAATTCATAGGAATGGTCGCGATTGACCGTCAGCAGGCCCTCCTCCAGCAGATTGGTGAGCTGACGGTGCAGCGTGCCGCGCGGCTGGTGCGAGCGGGCGAGGATTTCGGTGAAGCGCAGCGGCGCCGGCGACGTCGCGACGATGTTGAGCACTTCCATCGCCTTGCCGAGCGTGCCGGTGCCGGCGCGCATCGGCCGTGTCGGCGGCGGCAGCGTCGCCATGTCGCTATGTTCTGCTGGCTTGCGCATAGGCGCTGACCTGTCTCCTCCCCGGCCCGACCGGTTGCATCCCGTTGCGGCCCCACTGCTCGCGCTTAAACCGCCCGACCGGCTTCCCCCCCCCTGACGCTAGCGGCCATAATTGTGATCGCGCGCTGCGCCGATCGGCAAATTGCCGCTTGACAATGGTTAAAGCATAGATTGATAATTCTGTATAGTCAAATTGAGTTCCAAATAGTGGAATTTTGCTCGATGAGACTTTAACCGGTTCTGAACAGGGGTATTGGCGACATGCTTCGCGCATCGGCGCTACCGCCCGAGAGCCGGTTGACTGCGTTCAACCAGGGAGGATGACCCGAATGCATTTTTCGTTGAAGTCAACGCTCGTTGCCGCGGCAACGGCTGCCATGATGGCGAGCTCGGCCGTTGCAGGCGAGCTCATCATCAATGTCGGCGAGAACGATCCCGGCCCGATCAAGGCTTTCGAGGACATGGTCGCCGGTTTCACGGCCGAGAATCCGGATATCGATGTCACGCTCAACATCATGGAGAAGGAAGGCTACAAGACCGCCATCCGCAACTTCCTGACCGCCGATCCGCCGGACATCGCCAACTGGTATGCCGGCAACCGCATGGCGCCCTTCGTCGGCGCCGGTCTGTTCGAAGATGTCAGCGACGTCTGGGACGATCACGGCCTGCATGATCAGTTGAAATCGGCTTCGGCCTCGATGACGATCGACGACAGTAAATGGGGCGTACCCTATACCTACTATCAGTGGGGTATTTACTACCGCAAGGACATCTTCGACGAGCTCGGCATCGCCCCGCCGACCAATTGGGACGAATTGCTGGCGGCCTCCGCGAAGCTCAAGGAAAACGGCGTCACGCCGTTTGCCATCGGCACCAAGGCACTGTGGCCGACCGGCGGCTGGTTCGACTATCTGAACCTGCGCGTCAATGGCTACGAGTTCCATATGGACCTCACCTCCGGCAAGGTCCCCTACACGGATCCGCGCGTCAAGGCGGTGTTCGACAGATGGGCCGAGCTGCTCAATCCGGGCTATTTCATCGCCAACCATGCCGCCCTCGACTGGCAGGATGCCATTCCGGAATTCGTCCAGGGTGACGCCGCCATGTATCTGATGGGCAACTTCGCCGTAGACGTCATGAAAAACGGCGGCCTTTCGGCGGAACAGATCGGTTACATGCAGTTCCCGGAAATCACACCGGGAATCCCGATGGCCGAGGATGCGCCGACGGATACGCTGCACATTCCGGCTGGTGCTGAAAACAAGGAGAACGCCCGCAAGTTCCTGGCCTATGCCGCCCGACCCGACGTTCAGACCATGGTCAACAAGACGCTCGGGCAGCTGCCGCCGAATTCCGGTTCGGACCGCCCGGACGACGCGATCCTGACCCAGGGTTTCGATGTCCTGTCCAACGCCTATGCGCTGGCCCAGTTCTATGACCGCGACGCGCCGGCCGAGATGGCGAAAGTCGGCATGGAGGGCTTCCAGGAATTCATGGTCAAGCCCGACCAGGCCGACCGGATTCTCAAGCGCCTCGAGCGCGCCCGTCAGCGCATCTACAAGGTGAACTGAGGCACCGACAACGCGGCGGGCCGGTCCGTACCGGCCCGCCGCCTCTTTCCGCCGGCGGCCGCGTGCCATGGGAGGCGGCGGAAACCGTATTGAGGGAGGGTATCATGGCCAATACGATTGCGACCGCCGATGGCGTCGGAGGGCGCGCCACGCCGCGTTACGGCTTCTGGAAACGGAACCAGCGCGCCCTGGCACCCTGGCTGTTTCTCGCGCCCGGGCTGTTCATGTTCCTCGTCTATGTCATCGGCCCGATCTTCGAATCGATCTGGATCAGTTTCTACGACTGGGACGGCATCGGCGACCGAACCTGGATCGGCCTGGAGAACTATGCCGAGCTGATGGAAGACGAGGCGTTCTACACCTCGCTCAAAAACAACATCCTATGGCTGCTCCTGTTCATGCTGGCCCCGCCGATCGGGCTGCTGATCGCGATTTTTCTGAACCAGACGGTAACCGGAATACGGATCTACAAATCCATGTTCTTTTTCCCGTTCGTGCTCAGCCAGATCGTCGTCGGCCTGATCTTCAGCTGGTTCTATGCGCCCAATTTCGGATTGTTTCCGCAGATCACGGACGCTCTGGGCCTGGGCGAGATCGCCGTGCTCGCCGACGAACGCTTCGTCACCTACGGCATCATCGCCGCCGGCCTCTGGCCGCAGATCGCCTATTGCATGATCCTCTATCTGACGGGCCTCAACAATGTCTCGCCAGACCAGATCGAGGCCGGCCGCCTGGACGGCGCGTCGGGCTGGCGCATGCTGTGGTATGTCGTGCTGCCGCAATTGCGACCAGCCACCTTCATCGCCATCGTGGTGACGGTGATCGGCGCCTTGCGCTCCTTCGACATGATCTCGGCCATGACGCAGGGCGGACCCTACGGATCGAGCCGCGTGCTGTCCTACTACATGTTCGAGATGGCGCTGTCCGAATACGGTTTCCGCATGGGCTATGGTGCGGCGATCGCCGTTGTCCTGTTCCTCATCATGCTGCTGTTCATAACCGGGTTCATCTGGAAGATGGTCCGCGACGAAAGGACTGGCTAAATGTTTCCCGCACCCATAGAACGCGCACCGGCCTCCCGGCAGATCGCCTACAAGGTGGCCCTGCCGGTCGCCCTGTTCATCTGGCTGCTGCCGCTGCTGGCGGTGATGGTCACCTCGGTCAGGCCCGCCAGCGACCTGGCGGCGGGCAATTATTTCGGAATGCCGTCGGCTTTCGCCATCGGCAACTATGTCGATGCATTCCGCAACTCCGATCTCGGCATCTACATCATGAACTCGTTCATCGTCACTATTCCGACGGTGATCGGCGCGGTGTTCCTGTCGTGCCTGACCGGATTTGCGCTGGCCGTCTACAATTTCCGCTCCAACCTCATCGTCTTCTTCATGTTCGTCGCCGGCAATTTCGTGCCGTTCCAGATCCTTATGGTACCGGTGCGCGACATGACGTTGTCGATGGGGCTGTACGACACCAGGCTCGGCCTCATCCTGTTCCACATCGCCTTCCAGACAGGTTTCTGTACGCTGTTCATGCGCAACTTCATCAAGGCGTTGCCGCATGAGCTGATCGAGTCGGCCCGCGTCGAGGGTGTCTCCGAGTTCCGCATCTTCTGGCATATCGTCGTGCCGCTAATGCGGCCGGCGATCGCGGCGCTGTCGGTGCTGATCTTCACCTTCATCTGGAACGAGTTCTTCTGGTCAGTCGTGCTCCTGCAGAGCGGCGAGGTCCTGCCGGTGACCGCCGGCATCCTGTCGCTGAACGGCAAATGGGTCTCGGCCTGGCATCTTGTGTCGGCCGCTGCAGTGCTCGCCGCCCTGCCGCCAGTGCTGATGTTCTTCGCCATGCAGAAGCACTTCATCGCCGGCCTGACCCTTGGGGCGACGAAAGGCTAGCCTCGATGCTCGCAAACGGCGATTCGAAAGCCAGCCTGGAATGCTGGCGACTGGACCATGCGGGCCAGACAATCGTCCTCGCCTCCCGGCAGCGAGAGCTGCCGGAGGTTGCCTATTGCGGTGAAAGCCTGCCTGCCGGCGAGAATCTCAAGGCGCTGGCGGAAAGCCGTAACCGGCCCATCACGCCGGGCACGCTGGACCAGCTTGCGCCCCTGTCGCTGTTGCCCGAGGAGGGAAAGGGCTTTCCGGGACAGCCGGGCCTGCGCCTTTTCGACGCCGAGGGGCGGCCGGCACTGACCCAATTCGCTCTGGTCGAGGCCGAAAACCTGGAGCACGGTCTCGCTTTTCATTGTCAGGATTCCGGCAGCGGCCTCGTCTTGACGCTGCATCTGACCTTCCCGGCCGGCAGCCGGGTTCTGGAAACCACCACGCGGCTTACCAATCGCGGTGGGACCGACTGGCTGGTGTCATGGCTCTCCGTTCCGGCTCTTCCGATCGATGGGGCGATGACCGACATCATCGAATACGCCGGACGCTGGACGCTGGAGTTCAATCCGATCAAGCTGCCGATCAGCCGCGGCGTGCATCTGCGCGAAAACCGCCGCGGCCGCACCGGCCATGACCACTTCCCGGCGATGATCTTCGCCGAGCCGGGCGCCGGCTTCACACGCGGCTGCGCCGCCGCCATCCATTTCGGCTTTTCCGGCGTACACCGCATGCTGGTCGAGGGGCTGCCCGACGGCCGTCGCCAGGTGCAGGCCGGCTATGGCGAAATGCAGCATCTGGCGCCGGGCCGGACCATCGTCTCCGGCACGGCGTTCTGGGCCTTCTCCGACCGTGGCCTGAACGGGCTGGCGCTCGATTTCCAGGACTATGTGCGGCGCCATATCATTCGTTTCCCGGACGACAAGACCGTCCGCCCGGTGCATTACAATTGCTGGGAGGCGGTTTACTTCGACCATAAAGTCGAAGAACTCATGGATTTGGCCACCCGGGCCGCCGATCTCGGCGCTGAGCGCTTCGTGCTTGACGACGGCTGGTTCGGCACCCATGAACTGGGCCGCAACGACGATACCTCCAGCCTCGGCGACTGGTTCGTCGACACCCGGAAATATCCTGACGGGCTGCAGCCGCTGATCGATCATGTCGAGACGCTGGGCATGCGCTTCGGTCTGTGGGTCGAACCGGAAATGGTCAATCTCGACAGCGCGCTTGCCCGCCAGCATCCCGAGTGGTTGATGATGCCGGCCCATGTCAAACAGGTGCCCGGTCGCAGCCAGTATGTGCTCAACCTGACCAACCCGGCCGTCAGCGATTATCTTTACGAGCGTCTCGACTGGCTGCTGCGCACCCACGCAATCGATTACCTGAAGTGGGACATGAACCGCGACCTGACCCTGGCCGTCGACAGCGAGGGCTTTCCGCTGCTGATCCGGCAGACGGAAGCGCTATGGGCCCTTCTGGAGCGCATCCGACAGCACCATCCCGATGTCGAAATCGAATCCTGTGCCTCCGGCGGCGGACGCATCGATTTCGGCGTGCTGCGTCACACGCACCGCATCTGGCTGTCCGATTCCAACGACGCCCATGAGCGCTGGCAGATGCAGAATCAGGCCTTTCTGTTCCTGCCGCCGGAAATCGTTGGCAGCCATGTCGGCCCGCGCCACTGCCACACCTCCGGCCGCCGGCTGTCCATGTCTTTTCGCGCCCTGGTCGCCATGACCGGGCATATGGGTTTCGAAATGGACCTGCGCGAGTTGGATGCGGCCGAGGCCGAGACGCTGAAACGCTATACCGCGATCTACAAGGAAAACCGCGACTGGATGCACAAGGGCCGGCAATACCGGCTCGACGGCACGGCGCCCGAAACGCTGGCACAAATCATCGTCTCGCCGGAGGCCGACCGATTCTTCGTCTTCGCCGGCACATTAGATGTGCCCGGCGACGAGACCACCGCGCCGCTCAAGCTGACCGGCCTGCGGCCGGAGGCACGCTACCGGGTCAAGCTTGTCAATGCTGACGAAATCCACCGTTCGGCGACGCGGTTTTACAAAAACCCGCTGATCGAGCCCGGCGGCCTGGCGCTGAGCGGCGCCGCGCTGATGCAGGCCGGGCTGGTCACGCCGTTTCCCTTCCCCGATTCCATGTGGCTGATCGAGGGCCGCAGAGAGGAACTTCCATGAAATTGCCGGCACGGTTCGACGGCCTGGACGGACAATCGGTTTTCATCACGGGCGGTGGCTCGGGCATCGGCGCCTGGCTGACCGAAGGCTTCATCTCGCAAGGCGCGAAAGTAGCTTTCGTGCAGCGCTCCGACGCCACCGGTCTGTGCGACCGGCTGGAGGACGAATATGGCAACCGCCCTCTGTTTGCCGCCTGCGACATCACCGATATCGATTCGTTGCGCACGTCGATCAGAAGGGCCCGCACCGCGCACGGACCGATCACCGTGCTCGTCAACAACGCCGCATCCGACAATCGGCACACGCTGCCGGACTACTCCGTCGACGACTGGGACCGTTCGATCAACATCAATCTGCGCCCGCATTTCTTCAGCGCTCAGGAGGTGGTCGGCGATATGCGCGCCGGCGGCGGCGGATCGATCATCAATTTCTCCTCCATCTCCTACATGATGGGCAATGCGGACTATCCGGCCTATGTCGCCGCGAAATCGGCGATCACCGGTCTGACCCGCGGGCTGGCGCGGGAGTTGGGGCCGGACAACATACGCGTCAATGCGCTGATGCCGGGATGGGTGCTGACGGACCGGCAAAAGGACCTCTGGGTGACGCCCGAAGGGCTTGCCGCCCATCTTGAGCGGCAATGCCTGAAGCGCGAGATCCTGCCGGAGGACATCGTCGCACCGACACTGTTTCTCGCCTCCTCCGCCTCCGAGATGATGACAAGTCAGGCCCTCGTTGTGGATGGCGGCGTGGTCATGACGGGGTGAGCGATGGAAGTGCACTTCGCCGCGGTCGATTGGGGCACGTCGAGCTTTCGCATCTGGCTGGTTGACGGCAACGGCGCGGCGCTCGCCGAAAGGCGCAGCGACGAAGGCATGGTCCATGCCGCCGAGACCGGTTTCGAGCGTGTTTTAGAGACGCATCTGGCGGCGCTGGCCGCCCCGCCCGCGCTGCCGGTGGTGATTTGCGGCATGGCCGGTTCGCGTCAGGGCTGGCAGGAGGCACGTTACCTGACCGTACCGGCAGCCCTGTCTGAAATCGTTGACCGGGCCGTGATCGTCCGGGACGCGCGCCGCGACATCCGTATCCTGCCTGGACTGGCGCAACGCGACCCGGCCAACCCGGACGTGATGCGTGGTGAGGAAACGCAATTGCTGGGCGGCCTGATCGACAGATCTCCGGCCGGACTTGCCTGCCTGCCAGGAACGCATTCCAAATGGGTGCGCCTTTCCGGCGGCGGCGTGACGGATTTTTCCAGCCATATGACCGGAGAGCTGTTTGCCCTGCTTGCCGGGACATCCATCCTGCGCCACGCGGTGAGCGGAGCGGCTGCATGTGATCCGGCGAGCGCGGGCTTCGTCGGCGCGGTGGGCGAGGGCTATCGGGAGCCGGCCAGACTGTCGCGCATGCTGTTTTCGCTGCGGGCGGCGCAACTGCTGTTCGATGCGCCGCCAACCCGCCTCTATGAGCGCCTGTCCGGCCTGCTGATCGGCGGGGAGATCGCCGCCGCCGCGTCGGATTACGGCCGGCTGGATGGCACACGGTTGATTGCTTCGGGCAGGCTCGGTGATTTATACGCATCGGCCTTCGCCGCCCTTGACATCGCCGTCGATGTGATCGATGCCGACCGGGCGGTTCTCGCCGGCCTGGTGATCGCCGCCGGACAGTTTTGGCCGCTGCCGGACCGGCGGCCGCATTTTGGAACCATGAAAGCATGACGGACGCGACGACCTGGCCGGCCCTGAAACGATCCCTGGTCGCAATCCTGCGCGGCCTCACACCCGGTGAGACCGCCGGGACCATCGACGCTCTGGTCGAGGCCGGCTTCGAGGCCATCGAGATTCCACTGAACTCGCCCGATCCCTTCACGTCGATCCGCATCGCCGTCGAGACCGCTCCGCCGCAGTGCCTGATCGGCGCCGGAACGGTGCTGACGGAGATCGATGTGGACCGGCTTGCCGATGCCGGTGGCAGGCTGATGGTCAGCCCTAACGTCGATGCCAATGTCATCGCCCGGGCGCGGGCACATCAGATGGTGACGATGCCCGGCGTCTTTACGCCGACCGAGGCGCTTGCCGCCGTCAAGGCGGGCGCGGCGGCGTTGAAGTTCTTCCCCGCGAGCGTTCTCGGCCCAGCCGGCATCGCGGCGATCCGGGCGGTGCTACCGGTCGATACGGAAATCGGGGCGGTCGGTGGCGTGTCCGACACCGATTATGCCGGCTACGGCAAGGTCGGCGTGCGCACCTTCGGCCTCGGCTCCAGTCTTTACAAGCCCGGCATGGCGGTCGCGGACATCACGGCACGCGCGCGCCGGTCCGTCGCCGCCTATGACGATGTCTTCGGAGGGTGATGTGAGCGACAGCGGCCATTCGGTTTTCCATCCAACGCCCCGCGCGCTCGGCGAGGGACCAACTTACGACCCCGACACGCGAACGGTGTGGTGGTTCGATATCGTCGGCAAGAAACTGCTGGAAAAGCGCCTCGCCGACGACACCGCGGTCGTGCACGATCTGCCGGTGATGGCGAGCGCTATGGCGGTGATCGACGGCGACCGTCATCTGATGGTCTGCGAAGACGGGCTTCATATTCGCAACCCCGCGACCGGGGCGCTGTCGCTTCTGACGCCCCTGGAGGCGGACAACCCCATCACCCGGTCGAATGACAGCCGCGTGCATCCCTCGGGCGCTTTCTGGATCGGGACGATGGGGAAAAACGCGGAGCCCGGCGCCGGGGCGATCTATCATTTCTTCAAGGGCACGGTCCGTCGGCTCTATCGTGACATCACCGTGCCCAACGCCATCTGCTTTTCCGCCGACGGCGCGACGGGCTATTTCACGGACACGCCGACGGGCCGCGTGATGCGGGTCGTTCTCGATCCCGCAACCGGGCTGCCGCAGGCGGAGCCGACCGTGTTCCTCGACCGCAACGCGGATCATGCCGGCCATGCGGACGGCGCGGTGATCGATGCCGACGGACTGTTCTGGAACGCGCGCTGGGAGGGCCATTGTCTGAGCGCCTTCGATCCGTCGGGCGCGCTGGTCGAAAGCATCGCGCTGCCCGTGAGCCGGGTCACCTGCCCGGCTTTCGTCGATGGCGATCGAATGATCGTCACTTCCGCCTTTACAGGCTTGAGCGATGACGAACGAGCCGGCCAGCCCCACGCCGGCCGGACCTTCCTGCTCGAACGGACGTTTCGGGGCCGCCACGAGCCCAAGGTTCTTCTTTAGGGAACGGCAACCATGACGGAAACGCGTGCGCTTGGCGTGTGCTACTATCCCGAGCACTGGCCGGAGGAGGTCTGGCGCGACGACGCAAAGCGCATGGCGGCACTTGGCATCCGCTATGTGCGCATCGGCGAGTTCGCCTGGTCGCGGCTGGAGCCGAAGCGCGGAGAGCTGCAATTTGACTGGCTGGAACGCGCCATCGACACGCTGCATGCCGCGGGGCTTCGGGTCGTTTTGGGCACGCCGACGGCAACGCCGCCGAAATGGCTTGTCGACGAGATGCCGGAAATGCTGCCGGTCGACCAATATGGCCGGCTGCGCGGCTTCGGCTCGCGGCGCCATTATTGTTTTTCCCATGAAGGCTACCAGCGCGAATGCGTGCGCATCGTCACGGCGCTCGCCGAACGCTTCGGCACGCATGAAGCAGTGGTCGGCTGGCAGATCGACAATGAATATGGCTGCCATGACACGGCGCGATCCTGGTCGGCGCCGGCGCTCAAGGGTTTTCGCCAATGGCTGCTGCGCCGATACGGCACGGTCGACCGGCTGAACGCCGCCTGGGGCAATGTCTTCTGGTCGATGGAATATCCCGACTTCGCGTCCGTCGAACTGCCGGGCCTCGCGCCGGCCGAGGAAAACCCGGCGCACAGCATGGATTTCTGCCGCTATTCCTCCGACCAGATCGTCGATTTCAACCGGCTGCAGGTCGATGTCGTGCGCCGCCTGTCGCCGGGGCGCGACGTGATCCACAATTTCATGGGCCGGACGTTGAGCTTCGACCATTTCAAGGTCGGCAGCGATCTCGATGTTTCGAGTTGGGACAGCTATCCGCTCGGCTTCCTCGACGACCGGCTCGAGGTGAGCGATTCCTGGCGCCGTCGCTTCATGCGCGCCGGCGATCCGGATTTCCAGGCGCTTCACCACGACCTCTACCGGGCAACCTCGGGCGGCCGGTGGTGGGTGATGGAACAACAGCCGGGGCCGGTCAACTGGGCCGATCACAATCCGGCGCCACGCGACGGCATGGTGCGGCTCCGGACCTGGGAGGCCTTCGCCCACGGCGCCGAGGTGGTCAGCTATTTCCGCTGGCGCCAGGCACCCTTCGCGCAAGAGCAGATGCATGCCGGCCTGCTCAGGCCCGACAGCAGGGAAACCGAGGCGTGTCGCGCCGCGCGTGCAGTCGCCGACGAACTGGCCCGTCTCGAGCTGCCGCCGGCGGCACGCGCACCCATCGCCATTGTTTTCGACTACGCCTCCTCCTGGGCCTGGGAAACCCAGCCGCAGGGCCGCGACTTCGACTATTTCGCGCTGGTCTTCGATGCCTATCGGGCGCTGCGCGCCCGTGGGCTGTCCGTCGATTTCCTGCCCGCCGACACCGACGATCTGTCGCCCTATCGCCTGGTCGTCATTCCCGGCCTGTTTGCGTGGGACCAAAAGCTCGTCACCGCCTTGACCGGCTTCGCAGGCACGGTGCTCGCCGGCCCGCGCAGCGGCTCCAAAACCGAGCATTTTTCGATTCCCGAACGCTTGCCGCCGGATCTTCCGGCAAACCTCATGGATGCGGCCGTGAGCCAGGTGGAGAGCCTGCCCGCCGATTGCCGCATTGCATTGGAAGGCGGCGGCGCATTGAAATTCTGGCGCGAATTTCTGGAACCCGGACCGCAGGCGCTTGTTAGCCTGGAAAGCAGCGATGGCATTCCGGCTATGCTGTCGCAGGGTCGGTTCCATTATCTTGGGGGGTGGCCGGACGAAACCCTGTTTGCCGGTCTCGTCGAACGGCTCGGCGCCGAGGCGGGTCTTGCGCTGCTCGACCTGCCGGCCGGGCTGCGCCTGCGCCGCGACGGGACCGTGACATACGCCTTCAACTATGGCGATGGCGACATCGATCTGGAGGCGGTCGGCGTGACCGGCGATGTCATCTTGGGCGCATCCGTGCTGGCTCCGGCGGATGTGGCGATTATCAGGGAATCGGTTGCCTAGCGCCTCTTTTCCGAGCCGGACGTCCACAGGGCGCCGCCTATCAGCGGGATGATGTCCCGGCCGAAGGCCTTTCTGTATTTGTCAATAAAAGCAATACTTTAAGTTAAAGTCGCGCCGTATTCGCAGGTCCGGCACCTCTGGCGGAACGGGCGTTGGGCGGCGGGCGCAAGGCCGTTCGCCTGGGCTTTTGCGCTGAAATTTGCTACCATCCGCCTCCAGCAGCTTAAGGCCTGTATTCGCGGCAACATTGTTTTTCAGCCGGAGGAGGATATGGCCATTGCGCTTTTGCTTGTCGTCGTGGTTGTTGGCTCGATCGTCTTCCATCTTTTGAGCCCATGGTGGTGGACGCCGATCGCCTCCAACTGGGGCTATATCGACGACACTTTGATTATCACCTTCTGGATCACCGGCGTGGTCTTCACCGCCGTTGTCCTGTTCATGGCTTATTGCGTCTGGCGTTTTCGACACAAGGAGGGCCGCAAGGCCGCCTATGAGCCGGAGAACAATAAGCTCGAATGGGGTCTGACGATCGTCACCGGCGTGGGCGTCGCGGCCATGCTGGCGCCCGGTCTGATCGTCTGGTCGCAATTCATTACCGTGCCCAAAGACGCCACCGAGATCGAAGTGCTGGCCCAGCAATGGAGCTGGAATTTCCGGCTGCCCGGTGCCGACGGCGAATTGGGACGGTCCGACAACCGGCTCATCGATTTTGATAATCCGCTGGGCATCAATCCGGGCGACGCGGCCGGCCGGGACGACATCGTGATCGAGGCCGACGATCTGCATCTACCGATCGGCAAGCCGGTGAAGGTGTTGCTGCGTTCGGCCGACGTGCTGCATGATTTCTACGTGCCGGAGTTCCGGGCCAAAATGGACATGTTGCCCGGCATGGTCACCTATTTCTGGTTCACCCCGACACGGACGGGCACTTTCGAGATCCTGTGCGCCGAGTTGTGCGGCACCGGCCACCCGCATATGCGGGGCTTCGTGGTTGTTGACACGCCGGAGGACTACCAAGCGTGGCTTGGGGAACAGGACACGTTCGAGGAATTGTCGGCGCGGTTAGCGACGCCGACGCGGGTAAGCGCCGTCGAACCACGACGGCGATGATGCCACGCCCGCCACGGGCCGGGGCAAGGCGATGAGGACACGAATGGAGACGTCACTCCTCATCGGCTGATGAAGGAGGGAAACCATGGCGGAAGCCACACCCCACGCGGCCGAGCCGATACCGGCAGCGGAAGTTCCCGACGTCGAACTCTATCATCCGCGAAGCTGGTGGACGAAATATGTCTTCTCGCAGGATGCCAAGGTCATTGCGATTCAATATTCCGGCACCGCGATCGCGATCGGACTGGTCGCGCTCGTCCTGTCCTGGCTGATGCGGCTGCAGCTGGGTTTTCCCGGCACATTCGATTTCATCACACCGGAAGCCTATTACCAGTTCATCACCATGCACGGCATGATCATGGTGATCTACCTGCTCACCGCGCTGTTTCTCGGCGGCTTCGGCAATTACCTTATTCCGCTGATGGTCGGCGCCCGCGACATGGTGTTTCCCTATGTCAATATGCTGAGCTTTTGGGTCTATCTGCTGGCGGTGCTGGTCCTGGTCGCCAGTTTCTTCGCGCCGGGCGGGCCCACTGGCGCCGGCTGGACGCTCTATCCGCCGCAGGCAATTCTGTCGGGCACGCCCGGCGGCCAGCAGGCGGGCATCATCCTGATGCTCGCATCGCTGATCCTGTTCATCATCGGCTTCACCATGGGCGGCCTTAATTATGTGGTCACGGTGTTGCAGGCACGCACGCGCGGCATGACGCTGATGCGCATGCCGCTGACGGTATGGGGCATCTTCACGGCGACGGTGATGGCGCTGCTCGCCTTTCCCGCGCTGTTTGTGGCGGCGGTGATGATGCTGTTCGACCGGCTGCTTGGCACCAGTTTCTTCATGCCGGCGCTGGTCGAGTTCGGCGAGCATCTGTCCTATGGCGGCGGCAGCCCGATCCTGTTCCAGCACCTGTTCTGGTTCTTCGGCCATCCGGAGGTCTATATCGTCGCCCTGCCGGCCTTCGGCATCGTCTCCGATCTGATCAGCACCCACGCGCGCAAGAACATCTTCGGCTATCGCATGATGGTGTGGGCGATCGTCGGCATCGGGGCGCTCAGCTTCATCGTCTGGGCGCATCATATGTATGTCAGCGGCATGGATCCCTATTTCGGTTTCTTCTTCGCCACCACCACGCTGATCATCGCCGTGCCGACCGCCATCAAGGTCTATAACTGGGTGCTGACCCTGTGGCGCGGCGACATCCATCTCACCCTGCCGATGCTGTTCGCCATCGGCTTCATCGTCACCTTCGTCAATGGCGGGCTGACCGGGCTTTTCCTCGGCAATGTGGTGGTCGATGTGCCGCTGTCGGACACGATGTTCGTGGTCGCGCATTTTCATATGGTCATGGGTGTGGCGCCGATCATGGTGATCTACGGCGCGATCTACCATTGGTATCCGAAGATGACCGGGCGCATGCTGAACGAGGCGATGGGCCAGTTCCATTTCTGGGTCACCTTCATCGGCGCCTACGCGATTTTCTTCCCGATGCATTATGTCGGTCTCGTCGGCGTGCCGCGACGCTATCACGAGTTGGGCGACGCCTCCTTCGTCACCGAATCGCTGTCGTCGCTGAACGCCTTCATCTCGGTTGCGGCGCTGATTGTCGGCTTCGCCCAGATGGTGTTCCTGTTCAATCTGTTCTGGAGCTTGCGCTACGGCAGGGTGGCCGACGGCAACCCCTGGCGGGCGACGACGCTCGAATGGCAGACGCCTGAGACACCGCCGACGCATGGCAATTTCGGCAAGGACCTGCCGATCGTCTATCGCTGGGCCTATGATTACAGCGTGCCCGGCGCGCCGCGGGACTTCCTCGCCCAAAACGATCCCTGGCCGCAGCCGGCAGCGGGCGGCGCATCATGAGCGCGGTCCTGCTGTTTCTGGCGGTCGTCTTCTCCGTCGGCGGATGGTGGCTGGCGCGCCAGCGACTGATGTCCAAGCCGTGGCTTGAGACCGGCCTCGCGGGCATTACGCCGCGCACCGAAGCGGTTCGGCTGCCGGCTGCCAAACTCGGTCTCGGCGTGTTCCTGGTGGTCGTCGGCGCGCTGTTCGCGCTGTTCTTCAGTGCCTATTTCATGCGCATGGAGTTGCCGGACTGGCGCACACTCGCCATGCCGCACATCCTGTGGCTCAACACCGCCATGCTGGTGCTGGGCAGCGCGGCCATGCAGTGCGCCGCAGTCGACGCCCGCCGCGACAGGCGGCCGGCGCTGCGGTATGACTTGATCGCGGCCGGCGTCGCCACTCTTTTCTTCCTCGTCGGCCAGGCGCTCGCCTGGCAGAACATCGCCGCGCAGGGCTATTTCGCCACCTCCAACCCGGCGAGCGGTTTCTTCTACCTGATCACCGGCGTGCACGGGCTGCACATGGCGGGAGGACTGGTGGCGCTCGGCCGAACCACGATACACGCCTGGCGTTCCGGCGATTCCGATAGGCTGCGCACCGGCACGGAGCTCTGCGCCATCTACTGGCATTTCATGCTGCTGGTCTGGCTGCTGATCGTCGCCCTGCTTTCCGGCTGGATGAACGCGTTTGCCGATATCTGCCGACAATTGATCGCTTGAGGGGCCAAGGGCATGGCACAGACACCACATTCCGCGACACCGCACGCACCGGGCTGGAAAGGCGTCGTCGCCGACTGGTCCTCAGATCAGCGCGCCTTCAAGAGCGCGACCTGGGGCAAGGCGATGATGTGGATCTTCCTGCTCAGCGACACCTTCATCTTCGGCTGTTTTCTGCTGTCCTACATGACGGCGCGCATGTCGACGCCGGTGCCGTGGCCCAATCCGAGCGAGGTGTTCGCGCTTCACGTCGCCGGCGCCACGCTACCGCTGTTGTTAATCGCCATCATGACCTTCGTGCTGATTTCCAGCAGCGGCACCATGGTCTTGGCGGTCAATTACGGCTATCGACGCGACCGGGTGAAAACCGCCCTGTTCCTGATCATAACGGCGCTTCTGGGCGCGACCTTCGTCGGCATGCAGGTCTTCGAATGGACCAAACTGATTTCGGAAGGCGTGCGGCCCTGGGGCAATCCCTGGGGTGCTGCGCAATTCGGCTCGACCTTTTTCATGATCACCGGCTTTCACGGCACCCATGTGACGATCGGTGTCATCTTTCTACTGATCATCGCCCGCAAGGTCTGGCGCGGCGACTACGATGTCGGCCGCCGCGGCTTTTTCACCAGCCGCCGCGGCAATTACGAAAGCGTCGAGATCCTCGGCCTGTATTGGCATTTCGTCGACCTGGTCTGGGTGTTCATCTTCGCGTTTTTCTATCTGTGGTGAGGAAGCGACATGGAACGCAGCGATACCTATGAGGAGACCATGCACGGTGCCGCCGGCGACGCGGCGGCAACGTTTGACGACGAGACCCATCAGCACCACCCGCTGAAGGTCTATTTCGCCGTCTGGGGCTGGCTGTTCGTGCTCAGCGCCGCTTCCTATTTCGTCGATTATGTCGGTCTACAGGGCCTTTTGCGCTGGAGCCTGATCCTGATCTTCATGTTGGCCAAGGCCGGCCTCATCGTCGCTGTCTTCATGCATATGGCCTGGGAGCGCCTGGCGCTCAGCTATGCCATCCTGCTGCCGCCGATCGCCATCCTCGTTTTCGTCGCTATCATGGTGATCGAGTCCGACTACACGCTGCTCACGCGCCTCTATTATTTTGTCAATCCGTAACGGCAAACGGGCGCGCCCGGATGGACGCGCCCTTCGCGGCTTCAATCGGTCGGCAGAAGCAAGGGCCGGTCCTTCGGACCTATGTCTTCTTCTCCGCCACCACCACCTTGCGATAGAGATGCCAGGTCGCATGGCCGAGCACCGGAATGACGATGGCAAGGCCGACCAGCAGCGGGATGCTTCCAATCAGCAGGGCGAGGGCCACGATCAACCCCCAGAAGGCCATGGGCAGCGGGTTGGCGGCGACCGCACGCATTGAGGTGACGACCGCCGCGTAAAAGCCGACATCGCGGTCGAGCAGAAGCGGAAAGGCGATCACCGAGGTGCACAGCACCGCCAGTGCGAAGACGAAGCCGACCGCATTGCCGATGATGATCAGCATCCAGCCCTGCTGGGTGGTCAGCACCTCGCGGATGAAGCCGAAAAAGGAGGCCGGCGGCGACGATCCGAACAGCGCGCCGTAAATCGCCTGCGCGACCAGCATCCAGACCACGAAGAACGCCAACAACATGACTCCCACTGCCAGGATGGCCGGCAGAGCCGGCGAATTGCGCACCTCGAGCGCGTGCGTCCAGGATGTGTCGAGACCCTGCTCGCGGCGTCGGCTGATTTCGTAAAGGCCGATGGCGGCGATCGGGCCGAGCAGCGCGAAACCGGTCAGCAACGGATAGATCAGCTGCACGACATTGCCACCCGATGTCCAGGTGATCAGGACAGCGCCGACGACCGGGTAAATCAGGCAGAGAAACACATAGTGGGACGGCTTTTCCCAGAAATCGGCCAGACCGAGCCGAAGCGCGTCGATGACGTCCGCATAGGTGATGTGCCGCACTTCCGGATGTGCGATTGTCTGCCCTGCGCCCCTGAGTACGTGCATATTGGCCATGATCATTTCTCCCTTCGGCGGGTTCGCATGATCGCGTCCACAGCGCTACGCAAAGCTCGACCGGTTACGCAATCCGCAACCTGCATGGAGTGAAGTATAGCCGAATCGCCAGGCGCGGCAATAGGTCGCAGGACGGGGATCCGACGGCCCGACACAGGCGCCGCCTATGGGCGGCGGCATCGCCGGCATGACGGTTACAGGAACAAGCGCCGTCGAAAATTCCTGATTGCAATCAAAATGATAACGAAAACGCCGGCAAGCGTGTTGAGCGGCAACAAAAGCGCGGCGACCACTCCGTGACCGATATCGATCAACGGAAATGTGATGGCCCGCGTCATCATCCAGACGGCCTCCTGCACCGGAAAGGACAGCAGCCATACGATCAGCACCGCCGCAGCGCCAAGGCCGATGCGGCCGATCACGGCATGGCGGCGCATCCGGTCGACACGCGCCATGACGGCGGCGGTGAACGGCATCGCGTCCGGCGTTTCGCCAGCCTCGGCAAACAGCGATTGCAGATGGGGATCACGGTCTTGTGTCATCTCAGGTCCCTTGGGCAGGAGTCGTGCCGATAATCGGACAGCAGACATTTAAGGCGCTGCGTTCCGCGGCGAATGTGAGACTTGACCGTACCCGGCGGCAAGTCCGTCATCTCGGCTATTTCGCCATGTGTCATGCCTTCCTGATAGGACAGCACGACGCAAAGCCTCATGGCGTCGGGCAATGCCGCCAGCGCCCGCTCCAGATCGACCGTCACGGTGGCGTCCGGCGGCCACGCGGCCTCGACCGCATCGACCGTATCCGCATTCGCCAGCGTGTCGGCCTTTCGCAGATGCTGGAGCCATAGGCTGATGGCAAGGCGTTTCAGCCAGGCGCCGAAACGGTCCGACCGGCGCAGTTGAAACAACCGACGCCACGCCTGCAGGAAGGCCTGTTGGGCGAGGTCGTCGGCCAGATCGCGGTCGCCGCAACAGCGGCGCATCAGCGCGCGAATCCACGCCTGGTGCCGCCGCACAAGTTCAGCGAAGGCGTCGCGATCGCCGTCCCGTGCCGCGGCAACGAGCAACGCCTCGGCGCGCCGGCGCTCGTGATCGCGTGCCCCCGGCAAGGCACTTACGCCGCGTGACGGTTGGCGGGCGCCTCGTCACTGGCGTCCGGCCGGCGCTCGACGAAGCGCGACGCGACCACGAGACCGACGCCAATGAAGCCAATCAGGATTGCGACGCCCAAAAGCGGCAGCAGCGCCGGCGCATATTGCCAGCCGATGAACACAGCCAGCACCGCCACGCCGGGTGCGACAAACAGCATGACCACCCCCCATATCATCAATTCGCGCGCGGTGTTGCCGCCGCCGCTCACCGAGAGCAGCCGGTCCATGAGATCCGGATCCAGCGGCTGTCCGCTTTCGGCCAGACGGCGCAGCGTTTCGTGCTGGGCCTCGCGCCGGCGCATATCATACCACATGCCGGCGACGATGATGACGGCGATGAAAAGCCAGAATGCCGCCGCCGCTATGCCCGCGCCGGTACTTACGAACGCCACGTTCATCTTGCGCTCCTGTCGTTGGTTGCTTTCACAGGGAAAGATGCGCGCGGCGCGACTTTGGATGCATGCGGCTAAAAAATATGGTGAAGGTCTTCTTTGCGGCCGCTCGTGAGACGCCGGCCCGACTGGGCGAATGGAGCCGTCGCGGCGACGAACCGCCCCGAGCCGACCCCGTCGATCGGTCAGCAGTTCAAACACGGCGTGCCGTTACCGCCGGCAGATCGCTTTCGGATCGAAGGGCAGGTCGGCAAGCTGCCGCTCGGACAGATTGCGCAGTTGCGGATGGGACAACGGATCGCGGCACCAAGCCTCATAACCGTCATCCTCAGGCCGTCTCCCAACAGGTCGCCGTAAGCGTTTCATCCATGTCTTCAATGAATTTAGCATGTCTGAAACATAGTGCGTTTGAACCGATATTTTGATCGATTTCTTTTGATCGATCATTTAGCCTGGCTATATGAAAAACCTGAACAGAACGAATCTTGGCGGCCTCAGGGCGATCGAGGCCGTGGGCCGCCTCGGCAGTCTGCGGGCCGCGGCGGACGAAATCGGCGTTACGGTCGGCGCGGTCAGCCAGCAGGTGCAGAAAACGGAACAGCAATTGGGCCGCGCCCTGTTCGAGCGCCGTCCCAAGGGATTGACGCCGACAGCCCACGGCACGGCCGTCATCCGCCATTTGACCCAGGGCATGCGCGAACTGTCGGAAGCCGTAGCGCTGGCCGAGCGCCGGCCTGAACAGACATTAACGGTGTCGGTGGCACCGGTCTTCGCCAGCAAATGGCTGGTCTGGCGCCTGAGAAGCTTCAATGCCGACCATCCCGATATCCGCATACGCGTCGACGCAGCCGATGCACTGGTCGATCCGAACACATCGGACGTCGATATCTGCATCCGGGTCGGCAGAGGAGACTGGCCAGACGTTCAGGCATCCAAACTGCTCGATCAGCGGATTTTTCCGGTCTGCAGCCCGGCGCTTGCGCAGCGCATCGCGACACCGGCCGATTTCGCCCGGTTTCCGATCATCCGCGACCAGGGTGAAATGTTCGGCTGGAACATCTGGCTGAAGCCGAACGGTTTGGATGACAGCATTCTGGGCGACGGCCCGACCTTTTCGGACGGCTCGCTGTGCCTTGATGCGGCCATCGCCGGCCAGGGCGTTTTCCTGGCCTGGGAGACGCTCGCCTGCGACGCGCTACGTTTCGGCCGCGTCGTCGCGCCCTTTCCGGATCGCTATGCGACGGATTTTTCCTACTGGTTCGTGCGCGCGCGTCACGCCCAGCCGTCGAAAAGCGTGCACGATTTCGAGCGGTGGTTGAGGTGGGAGCTTGATGCGGCGTTGCTGTCGGATGGGGATGACGGGGCGAATTGAAGCTGCTGTTACGCAATGCCGCGATCATACAAATTCGGTCTGCACGGCTTTGGATTGATGAACTTCCCGGCGTTCGGCGGAACCGGGATCTGCGGGCTGCGGCTGCCGTCCGACGCTGAAGCCATCCACCTCCGGAACTGCCGGCGAAATTGCCGCTGGGCCGCTAGCCAATTGCCGTTTCAGCCGCAGTTCGCTCGTCAGCGGCAGTACCGTACCGCGGCAGCGCCGCAGCACTTTTTCCATGGGCGGCAAGCAAGGCATCACGCACGAAAGCAATGTGGGCTGTTTCTTCGATGATCTCGGCGAGATACTGCGCGGCCATCAGTGTCTTTCCAACGCCGATCGTGCCGTGGTTGGCCAAGACCGCCGCTTGGATCGACGGATCCCGAAAAACGGGCGAAATCTCGACTTCCGTCTGCGGACCACCATTGGCCGACAGCGGGATTAATGGCATCCGACCGATCTTCTCGATGGTTTGAACGGTCAAACATGGGATTTCGATCCCCGCCGACGCATAGCCGGTCGCCCAGGGGCTGTGGCAATGGACAATGGCATTGATGTCCGGCCGGATACGGTAGAGGTCAGCGTGAAAGTCCAGGTCCTTGGAAGGCTTGAACGGCGAAGGCTCGATATGACCGTCCAGATGCGCAACCTGAAGATCGTCGCGCGTACACTCGGCAAAGCCAATGCCCGACGGCTTGATTACAATGGCATCGGCCGACGACAGTCGAACCGACAGGTTGCCGCCGGCATTGGTCTGCAGGCCCCGATCGAAACACCGGCGGGCCGTTGCAATCAGGGCTTCCTTTTTGGCCTCAAGCTCGCAAGGATCAGGCACTTGCCGGGACATGGGGTACTCCTGTCGGAAACGGGTGATCTGCTGCCAAGGCATCCAATTCGTCCATGATGGCAGCGACCGTGCCGGTTGCGTTGATGTGATAGTCGATCGGTTTGACGACGACTGTATCGTCTAGCTTTTTGCTCAAAACCTGCAGGAAGATTTCGCGCAGATGGGGCGCTTCGATTGCACCTTGCGGGCGATCCTGATGGGAAAAACCGCCCATAGGGACCAGCACTGTGGTCGCTGCGGATGACCCATTGAGCTCGGCAACAAGCGCATCAGCGACGCGCGTCATCTCTTCATCGGTCACCTGGACATGGGTAAAATATCCGGAGTGCTTGTAATGCGGCCGGTTCAGGAAGTGTTGCGGTACCAGACCGATTTCACCCAGGCCGATGAAGTTCATGCCGCCCGGCAGGAGAATTTGCGGCACACCGGCATTCTTGGCGGCTGTCACGCGGTCAGGCATGTCGACATGGGCGCCCGCAACATGGATGCGCGTCAATTCGTGCAGCGTGGCGTCGATAACGGTATGGAACGTTCCGCACCGCGCGAAACGTGCATAGGCAGCACCGCCGAACCCGTTGGCGTGGAAAACCGTCGCTTCCTGACCTCGTGCTTGCAGCGCCTCGACGAGACCGTCCGCACATCCCGCCGTCGCGCCGAGGGCCGTTATGCCAATCGAAGGGTTGTCGGAGACATGAGGCAGCGCCGTCGATGACCGGCACAAGCCGGCGAGCATGGCGGCGGCGTTTTCCAGCACCTGTCGCAAGGTCGCATTGATCCCGCAAACGTCGGCCAGTGTCGGCACGATAACAATCGCATTGTCCGCCAGCGCATAACGCGGATCGAAGGGCAGCGTCGTCACAAGCATCTTGGGGAAGGCGAACGGCAAAGCCCGCATGACCTGAAGGGCGATTTCTCCGCCGGTCCCGCCACCAATGGCAACCGCTGCCTGCGCGCCGCCGTCGATCGCCTCCCGGGCCACGGCCGATGCATTGCGGGCGACGTCGGCCATCGATGCCACTTTGCGCTCGTCCGAGTAGATTTCGCCTTTGGCCTGAAGAGACAGGTCAAGGACGTGGCAGTGCACATCGTATTTCGCGACTGCGTTGCGAAAATAGTCAACGGCCGCCTTCTTGGTCTCCATGGTCGCCAATAGAAGGACGGAATATCCCATTGCGGCTACCCCTTCACAGCGCCAGCCGTCATGCCGGTGATGATCTGCCGGGACGCAAAGAAAGTGAACAAAATCGGCGGGATAGCCAGCAGCATGCCTGTCGCCATGATCACACCCCAATCGATATTGTACTCGGTTATCGAGTTTACGATAGTAACCGGAACGGTGCGCGAGTTGCGATCCGACAGGGCATTGGCGAGCAGAAATTCGTTCCAGGCCACGCGGAACGTAAAGATGGCCGCAGCGGCCAATCCAGGCTGGATCAGCGGCAAGACAACAAGGAAAAAGACGCGGAACGGACCCGCACCGTCAATTCGCGCTGCCTCCTCCAATTGGATCGGCACCTGCACGATGAAGCTCTGCAAAATCCAGATGACGAAAGGCAGGTTCATGGCAACATAGACGAGAATGATCCCGGCTCGTGTGCCGTCGAGGCCGAATTGCTCGTTCCAAATGCCGAAAACCGGCACCAGCAGCACCGCCGGAGGAACCATGCGCGTGATCAAGGTCGTAAAGCTTGCGGCGTCCCGGCCCATGAAGCGAAAGCGGACGATCGCGTAAGCGGCCATGCAGCCCAAGATCAAGGTCAAGCCGGTGGAGACCAGAGAAATGATAAGCGAGTTCACCAGCGCACGGCCGAAGGTCGGATCGCAGCGGCGCAGATGCTCCGGGTCATAGGGTAAAAACTCGCACAGAGCCGTCTCATAGTTCTGCAATGTCGGCATGAACAACAACCCGGCAGTCGGCGACGTGATGTCGACGTTCAGTTTGAACGAATTCATCAGCATCAGCGCGATCGGGCCTGCCGACATGAACACCAGACAGATCAGAAGAGCGTAGAAGCCGGGATGCGCGCGATCATCAGGTCGTATTGCCATTGCTCACGCCTCCTCTTCTTCCTGCGCAGCCTTGGCGCCGGCAGCCCGGACGCGCGCCAGACGCGCATCGTTGACCCGGGTGTAAATGAACATGACGGCTGTAATGATCATCAACAGGATCAGAAGGTAGTTCGACATCGCTGCCGCCTCGCCAAGCTGTCGAAACTCCGAGGCTGTTCGGAATATTCGTAAAGCGAGGATCTCGGTCGAAAGGCCGGGCCCGCCATTGGTCATGACGAGGATAACCTCGAGCACTTTGAAGGCATCGATGAGACGCAGCAGGCAGGTCACGATCAGCACCGGCATCATCAGCGGTAGCTTGACGTAAAGCACCTGCTGGAGCGGCGTCGCGCCATCGACACGCGCGGCTTCGATGGCAGATGTCGGCAACGACTGCAGCGCCGCGAGCGCGAGGATGAAGATAAACGGCGTCCACTGCCAGATATCGGCAATGACGACCGACGCAAAGGCCCAACCGGAGTCCGACAAAAAGGGAATCGTCGGCAGTCCGAGATCGGATAGCCAGCGGTTAAACACACCGACCTGCGGATGATACATATAGCGCCACATGAGGCCGACCACGATCGGCGCGATCATCATCGGCAGAATAAAAATCGTGCGCAGAACCGACATGCCCCTGAGCTTACGGTCGAGCAACAGCGCCAAGCCGACACCAATGAACATCTCTACGCTCACCACGATCGCGGCAAAGCGAATGGTCACCCAAAAGCTTTCCCAGAAACTGGCGGAATTCCAAAGGTTCACATAGTTGCGCAGACCGACAAACTCGGCCTCGCCGATACGCTGCGATGGATTCCAGTCCAGGAAACTCGCCCAGATCATGTACCCGATCGGGTAAAGCAGGGCGATCACCATGACCGATGCGGCCGGCGCAAGGAACAGATAGGGCGTAAGCCGATTAGCGGCCTGGATGGTGCTCATGACTGGATTGTCCGTCGATCAGGCACAACACGCGATGCAGCCGATGGCGAGACGGGAGGAGAGACGCCTCGCCACCGGCTTGGCTGGCCTATTGCCAGGTGTAGTAGCCGGCCTCGTCCATGATGGCGCGCGCCTGCTCGGCAACCCCGTCCAGACCCTCTTGAATATCGAGGTCTTCGGTCAGGATCTGCGAGAGTGTCGTGCCGAGATCGGCATTGATCTCGCCCCATGTGGGAATGATCGGACGCCAGTCGGGGTCAGCATGTTGCAGAGCTTCGCCAAAGGTCGCCGAATAGGGGAACCGCTCATTAAGCTCTGGATCCTGATACGTCGAAAAGCGCGACGGATTGCCGCCTTCAAGGGCGATCAACCGGTCGATACGCGGCGATGTCAGCCACTGCATCAAGAGGAAGGCAGCTTCGGGGTTTTGCGCATTGCGCGGAATGGCCAATCCAAAACCACCGGTCTGGGAAGCCCGCTCCACACCCATCGGATGCATCGCCCAGCCGACGTTTCCGGCAATCGTCGAGCGCGACGGATCCTCAAACGTTGCCGCAAAAGCGATGGAATCGAGAAACATCGCATATTGCCCTTGTGCGAAAGCGGCGGCGGCTTCCGATGGACCGAAGGTGGTGGACCCTTCTATTCCGCAGTCGACAATGGTTTTCAGCGCTTCGGCAGCTTCGACGCCAGCTTCGTTGTTGACGACCGGCTCCCACTTGTCGTCGAATATGCCGCCGCCAAGCGGATTGAGATGCAGCAGGTAAGCGTGGCTCGCCTGGTGCCCGGATGCCGCGCGTGACGCCAACCCGCCCATGCCCGGCTCCAATTCAGGGATGAGGCAGGCGAGCTCCAGCAGTTCGTCGTAGGTTTCGGGCACTTTCAACCCGTGCTTCTCAAAAATGTCGGTGCGGTAGCCAAGAACCGATGTTTCAGAGCCAAACGGAATGCCGAACAGCGAACCTGTCGGCCCGGGCAGATAGCCTTTGAAGCCGCCGGCGACGCCGATGTTCTGAACATATCCGTCAATGAGGTCTTCGGCGTTGTAGTTCGGGTCGGCCAAAGCCGGGTTCATGAAGAACCGCGCCAGATTGTGAAGCTGATCGGCGAACACGTAATCCGCTTTCGAGAAGACCACATAGGCTATCAGATCGTAGTCGCCCTCATCCTGGGTCAGCTCCAGCGTTTGACGCTCGCGCATGCGCAGATATTGAAGTTGATCGACCTCCACCTCGATGCCCGTCTCTTCGGTGAAAAGCGGCAGAACTTCCATAACCGCATCATAATGCGGGTGAGCGGGGAAATTCGCCACGAGAGTAATGTCGGCATAAGCGTCGTAAGGACCGTCATCTGCGGCTGCCGGAGCTGCCACCAGCGCGGTCGTCGCCATGGCGGCTGCCAATAATGATAATCTGTAATTGCTCATCGATTCCTCCCAGGACGTTTTGGCCGTTTGGCCGGTTCAGCGACGTTCAAAGTGCCGCTTCGGTTTTTGGATCAAACAGATGGATCTCATCGGTGTTGATCCGAAACTCACGCTTTGTGCCGGTTTGCAGCGGCGCGGGCGTTGCGATTTCAATTTGGATGGATTGCCCGCCGATCTCCGAGATCAGCACGCTTTGCGCGCCGACATACTCGGCAAGAATGACCGGCAGTTTCATGGCATCGGAACCGGGCGCATCGGTGAAGGACGACGGCCTTATGCCGAGCACCACCTGACGCCCGAGGTGATCCTTCAAGGCTGCCATGCGGGCATCTGAAAGCGCTATGCGCACTCCGCCGGCTTCCGCGAACAGCGTGTCGCCATCCGCCACCAGTTCCGCATCGAGAAAATTCATTGTCGGTGAGCCGATGAAACCGGCGACGAACCGGTTCTGCGGCCGCCGGTAGAGTTCCTCCGGCGTCCCGGCCTGCATGATTTCGCCGCCGCGCATGACGACGATCTTGTCGCCGAGCGTCATCGCCTCGATCTGATCGTGGGTCACGTAGATCATGTTCTTTTGGATGCGCTTGCTCATCAGCGCCAGTTCGGCTCGCATCTGTCCGCGCAGCTTCGCATCGAGATTGGACAGGGGCTCGTCGAACAGAAAGGTCGATGCATCGCGGACAAGCGCTCGGCCCATGGCAACGCGCTGGCGTTGACCGCCGGAAAGCGCACCCGGCTTGCGGTCGAGATAGTCCGTGAGCCCAAGTGTGGCGGCAACCTCTTTCACCCGCTTGTCGATGTCGGCCTTCGGGTAGCGGGCAAGGCGCAGGGCGAAAGACATGTTTTTGGCGACGTTCATGTGCGGGTAGAGCGCGTAATCCTGAAACACCATCGCCAGGTCACGATCCTTGGGGTCGAGATGCGTCACATCCCTTTCGCCGATGGTTATGGAACCGCCCGTCGCTGTTTCCAGCCCTGCGATCATACGCAGGGTCGTCGATTTGCCGCACCCTGAAGGCCCGACGAGAACCGTAAACTCACCGTCGGACATGGTGAGGTTCAAATCCTCAATCACGGTAAGGGATCCATAGGCCTTCTTCAGGCTTTGGAGGCTAATTTGAGGCATTGTCGCTCTTCACACTGCTCCATTTCCGATAGCTGGACATATTTTGCATACAAAATCAATAAAGAAATACAAACAGCGCCAAATTTGTATTCTAACTGGAATTCGTTTAGCCTCTGCGGAGATAGCGGAGACACATCATGGCAACCGCCCCGTCGAAATCACGCAGAAGCGTCGCACAACGTATTGAAAGTGCGCTCCTCGACGATATCGCCGCCGGATTGATCAAGCCCGGCGAGCGCCTCGACGAAACAAAGCTGGCAAGCCGGTTTGGCGCTTCGCGGACGCCGGTCAGGGAGGCGCTGTCGCGTCTCTCTGCACAAGGCGTATTGGAGACCAGCGACGGCCGGGGCATGCGGGTCGCACAGTATAGCCACGAGGATCTGGCCCAGATGTTCGAGGCAATGCACGAGATTGAAGCCTTGTGTGCACGGCTCGTTGCGCAGCGGCTGACGCTCCTTGCCAAATCGCGCCTGGAAGCCGCACAGGCAGACTGCCATGCCGCTGCGAAAGCTGGTGATCTTCCCACTTATCTGCGGGCAAACGAAGCGCTGCATTTCGCAATCTACGAGGCAACCGGCAACCCCTATATCCAGCAGATGGCATCGGATTTTCGCCGCCGCACCGGGCCGTTCCGCGCAAAGAAGTTTGCTACCAAGGCCGATCTTGTCGCATCCGCCGAAAGCCATGATGCCCTGCTTGAAAAGATTTTCTCCGCCGATTCCAATGATGCGTTCGACTACATGCGCAAGCACATGGAAGAGAGCTTCATGCGCGTCCTCGCTGCGAATTAGGCCGGGAACGACACAGCGCAGCGTTTTTTTGTAGACAGTTCTATTTTATTGTATACAAATAGCTCTGACACCAATCATGGGAGCATTCGGCGCAGCCATGGGCATCAGCGAAACGAAAATCTATCCGATCAATACGGGCTGGCTAGAGGCCGATTTGGGCACCTACATTTTTTGGAAAGGGCCGGCGGGGAAGAAGATATGGAATCCGGTCTACTGCCACTATGTCGATACCGGTGAGCATAAGATCCTGATCGACACCGGTCTGTGCGATGAAGAACGGGCGACCAAGTACCATCACAAATGCGACAAGCGCGGATGCCTGCAGGTTCACGAGCATCTGGAGCAAAGGCTTGGCGTGCATCCGGACGAGATCGACACCATTGTGTTCACACATCTGCACTGGGACCACGTGCAGAACATGAAGGAATTCAAGAACGCGCGATACATCGCGCCCAAGGCCGAAATCGAAATGGCCTACAATCCGCTGCCGCTTTATTACCGCACATATGAGTCCGGCTATCTGGGCATCGAGCCGGCTTACACAGGCTGCGTCTTCGAGGCCGTGGAACACGAGTGCGAGATATTGCCCGGCATCACCATGTTCCACACACCGGGCCATTCGGTCGGCCACATGGCCGTCACCGTGGCAACGTCGATGGGCGATATCGTGGTTGCAGGCGATGCCATCTTTCAGGAACGAAATCTCGAACCGAACCCGGCAGAAGGTTGGCGCTATTGGGTTCCCGCGCGCTTTGTCAATTCCTATGAAGGCTGGAGGTCGGTCGAGGAAATCGACAAGCGCGCGGATTATGTCCTGGCTTGCCACGACAAGATCGCAAATGCGCGCTCCGACGTTTTCCCATACGAGGGAATGCCGATCCGCAAACGCCGTCAGGTCATTCCGGGCTTCCAGTTCTACTTCGGCGATATGCCGCCGGCCATGGCGAAAAAAGCCGCGCCGCCCATGGCGCAGGACGAGGTCGAGACGTATCTGGCAGGCCTCGTTCCGCCAACGCCCGACCCGGACTAGCGAGGCCGCCGTGCCTGGCACACCAAGCCTGCTTGACGTGGCCTCCCCCTACGAGGCGGTCGTTTTCGACCAATGGGGTGTCCTGCACGACGGGACGGTGGCCTATGCCGGTGCGGCCATGGCGATGGAAAGGCTCCGATCGGCAGGGAAACGACTGGCGGTGCTGTCCAACTCTGGCAAGCGTGCTGCGCGCAATGTCGAGCGTATTGCGGCAATGGGGCTGCCAATGGACCATGTCGCCGTTACCATGACGTCGGGCGAGGCGTTCTGGTCAGACTGTAAGGCCGGACTGGTCGATACCGGTCCCATGCTGGCGATCACCGGCAATCCGAATGATGCAAAGGACTGGGCCAAGGGTCTGGATGCCATCTTCATCGATAGGATCGAGGACGCACAAACGGTGTTGCTGATGGGGCTGCCTGAGGGTTCGGATGGTTCCGCGGAGAAAAAGGTGCTGTCGAAGGCGGCGGCTCTTGGATTACCGATGATCTGCACCAATCCGGATCGCGCCTCACCGCGGGCCAATGGGCAACTTCAGCTGTCTCCAGGGGCGCTAGCGCACGATTATCGTGATCAAGGCGGCCGGGTAACTTTCTATGGGAAACCGCACCGGCCGATTTTCGACCGTTTGGTTGCGGATTTGCGGGTCGAGCCGGCTTCATGCCTCATGGTCGGCGATTCTCTGGAGCACGATGTGGCCGGGGCGCATGGGGCTGGCATGGCGTCGGCCCTTGTCACGACCGGAATTCATGCCCGTAAGTTTGCCGCGGCCGATGACGCGGTGGCGGCTGCCCGCAGCCTCGCCGCCGAACACGTCACCGCACCGCCCACGCATGTTATCGCCAGCCTTGTCTGATCGGGAAACATCGCCATGGAACTCCTCAATGCCTACCCGCCCGACCTACCAGAGGAATTCGCGGCATTTTGCGCTCTTTCCGCGCGTCTGGGGCGGGACCCGCTGCAGGTTCAAGGCCCCGGCGGCAACACCTCCATCAAGGACGGAGAGACCTTGTGGATCAAGGCATCCGGCACGGAGCTTGCCGATGCCGAAACAAAGCAGATTTTTCTCGCCGTCGACCGGCTGTCCGCACACCGGGAAGCCTTAGGCGCCGGTGATGGCACTTGCCGGGCCGCCGTCATGGACCCGTCTGCCGGACTGCGTCCCTCGATCGAAACCACGTTCCACGCCCTGTTGGCCTGGCCCGTGGTGGCACACACCCATTCCGTTGCGACATTGGTCCACGCCATCAGCGATAAAGGCCTTGAAGCGGCGCGGCAAAGACTCTCCGGGCTGCCCTATGCGATAGTGCCCTATCGCAAGCCGGGCCGCCCGCTCACCGAAGCGATTGCGGCGGCCGTCATGGCCGAAACCCAGATCATCGTGCTCGCCAACCATGGTCTGATCGTCGCCGGTACATCGGTGGCGGAGGTCGCCAGATTGATTGCGGAGGTCGAAGGACGGTTGGCGATGCCGGTGATCGAACATGCCGCGCCGACGGCATCGGCGAGCCCGGACTGGGACTATCTGCCGAATGCGGCGGTCGCGATGAATGATCGCCTGACGGGACTTGCCACCTCCGGTTCCTACTATCCGGACCATGTCGTGTTTCTCGGCCCTGCCCTGCCCCAAAAACCGGTCGATGGCGTACCGGCCTGCATCGTTTCGGGCGAGGGCCTGGCCGTTCGCAAGGATGCGACGCCCGCGCAGCGAGCGATGGCCGCCTGCGTCAGCGATGTGCTCACCCGGCTGCCCGAGGATTGGCCATTGAACGCGATCGGGCCAGGCGCGGAGGCTGAACTTCTGGATTGGGATGCCGAAAAGTATCGGCAGTCCCTTGCTGCTCGACAGGCGCAAGCCTGATGGCACGTCTTGCGCTCGGCATCGACATCGGCACATCAGGGGTTCGAACCGCCGTCCTTGATGGCGATGGCAATCTTGCAGCGCCGATGGCCAGGGCGCCGCACGGACCGGATGCCGGGCACGATGCCAATGCCTGGTGGAACACCGTCAGCGAGGCGCTTCGTGAACAGACGCGCCTTCTTCATAGCAGCGGTATAGCGCCTCAGAGTATTGGGCATCTTGCCGTCGACGGCACCTCGGGTTCGATGGTCCTGGTGGATGAAGCCGTTCGACCCGTCACAACAGCGCTCATGTACAATAGCAGCGGGTTCGCCGAGGAAGCACGCCGCATCGATACCTTCGCCCCGCAAGGCTCCATTGCGCGCGGATCATCTTCGGCGCTGGCGCGGTTCTTGAGGCTCTGCGTTTCCGATGAAGCCGGCAAGGCGCGCCATCTTCTGCACCAGGCCGATTTTGTCGCTGCCCGGTTGGCCGGGCACAGTTTGGGTTCGGACGACAACAACGCACTGAAAACCGGGTGGGACCCGGAAGTGCGCCAATGGCCGGATTGGTTTGTTGCGGCCGGCATTCCGGTCGATCTGTTGCCGGAGGTACACCGTGTGGGCGACCCGATCGGCGTCATTGATGCCGACATTGCCACCAGCTTCGGCCTGTCGCCGGATGTGACGCTTCATGCCGGGACCACCGACAGTTCCGCTGCCTTCGTCGCGGCGGGTGCCACGGCGGTTGGCGATGCCGTGACCTCCCTGGGCACGACGCTGGCGATCAAACTCCTCAGCGATCGGCGCATCGACGACCCGGCGCGCGGCATCTACAGCCATCGCCTTGGCAACATGTGGCTCGCCGGTGGCGCTTCGAACACTGGTGGAGGTGTGCTGGCGCATTATTTTTCGGGCGATGAACTGGCCGAACTCAGCGAGCGGATCGATCCGTCCCAAACGAGCGGCCTTGATTACTATCCTCTGCTTAAGCCCGGTGAGCGCTTTCCGATCAACGACCCGGCTCTCCCGCCTCGCCTCGATCCAAGGCCCCGGGAGGATGCCGTGTTTCTGCACGGCATGCTGGAAGGGATCGCCCGCATCGAGGCTGAGGGGTATCGTTGCCTAGCCGAACTGGGAGCCCCCGCGCCAAAACGGCTCCTGACTGCCGGTGGTGGCGCGAGGAACCCCGTCTGGACCGCCGTTCGGCAACGCTATATCGAGGCGGAATTCCTCAGCCCTCGCGATACCGAGGCCGCGATCGGCGCCGCACGACTATGCTTGGGAGGCGCCTGGACTGGCCGGAGCGCATGAGCGGAGCCGGGCATAGCCGCCCTGCTCCGGAAACAAACCCGACATCCAGCGCCCAGCAAGGGCGGCAGCAAAGGTCGCAGCGAACGGCACACGCGATGCCGCCGTGTGTAAGACACCCCTAAGAGTATGTCCGGTATTGGATTTGCGCATTGGCGGCCATCCGAAGATCGCTCGCATCCTGCAAAAGCCGGCTCCCAGTCCTTTCTTCAATCGAGCGCCTTGCGACGGATAAACCCAAGACGCATCCTAACCTTCATCCGACACGTCCACCTCGTCCATAGCCCCACCCAGCCACCTCCATCATTGTCTGCGCACCGCTGTAATGATATCGCACCGGCCAACAGCAATCGTCTCGCCCACGGGCGACTTTGAGTAAGGACGGTCCAGACATGACTTCTGCGTTCAAGGCCTACGACATCCGCGGCGAAATACCTGAGCAGATGAACACGCCGTTCGCCTACCGTTTCGGGCAGGCAGTCGCTTCCGAGATGACGCCGCACAGCGTCGTCGTCGGTCACGACATGCGCCGCGACAGCCCGGCGCTCGCGCAGGCGATCGCGCAAGGGTTGCTCGACAGCGGCGTCGATGTGCTGCCGCTCGGCCAGTGCGGCACAGAAGAAGTCTATTTCCACACCGATCACAGCGGCGCCGATGCCGGGCTGATGGTAACGGCCAGCCACAACCCGGACAATTACAACGGCATCAAGATGGTTCTGAAGGGCGCCAAGGCGGCGACTCGCGACAACGCGCTCGACCGTCTAGAGGCGGCGGTCTATTCGGACCGCAAGTTCCCCTTGGTCGCCGATTACGGAAAACGCGGCGCGCTCGCGCCCACGCTCGCCAAGGACGCCTATATCGAACGGCTGCTGCGACAGATCGAAAACGTCACCTTCAGACCCTACAAGATCGTCTGCCACCCCGGCAATGGCTGTGCCGGACCGATCATCGACCTGTTGGAAGAGCATCTGCCCTTCCACTTCATCAAGGTCGATCATGCGCCGGACCCGGCCCTGCCCAACGGGATCCCGAATCCGCTGCTGCCGGAAAAGCGGGCGCGGGCCGCCGATGCCGTCAAGGACCATGGCGCCGATCTAGGCCTTGCCTGGGACGGCGATTTCGACCGCTGCTTCTTCTATGACGAACGCGGCCAGTTCGTCGAAGGCTATTATCTGGTCGGATTGATCGCGCAGACGATGCTGCGCGATGCGCCGGGCGGCACCGTTCTTTACGACCCGCGGCTCACCTGGAACACGGTCGACATGGTGACCACAGCCGGCGGCACGCCGAAACTCTGCCGCACCGGACACGCCTACTTCAAACAGATGCTGCGCGACGAAAACGCCGTCTATGGCGGCGAGATGAGCGCGCATCACTATTTCCGCGATTTCAGCTATTGCGACACCGGCATGCTGCCCTGGCTGGCCGTCACCGCCGAACTGTCGGCCTCCGGAACGACGCTGAGCGAACTGGTCGGCGAGCGCATCGCCGCTTTCCCGTGTTCGGGCGAGATCAATTTCAAGGTGGCCGATGCCGCGCAGGCACAGGAAAAGGTGGCCGACCATTACGGTCCGGCCGATCCCACCGTGGAGACGATCGACGGCCTAAGCATGGCCTTCGACGACTGGCGCTTCAATCTGCGCGCCTCCAACACCGAACCGCTGCTGCGTCTCAATGTCGAAACGCGCGGCGACAAGGCGCTGGTCGACGCCAAGGTCGCTGAAATCTCAGGTCTGATCAACGACGCCTGAGCCGGGTTTCAACGTCCAGCCGGATGCCGGTCACTCGTCACCGCCGGCGTTAGGGAAAAACAGTTGCTGGCCGGAAACACGGTAGCCGGCGATCGCCGCCTGTCCGTCGGCGCCCAGCAGCCAATCGATGAAATTCTGTGCGAACCCGGCCTTGATACTGGGACAACGCCGCTGGTTCACCAGGATGACGCCATATTGGTTGAAAAGATCGGGATCGCCCTCCACCAGCACGCGATGGTCGGCCTTGTTGCCGAAGCTTATCCAGGTGGCGCGGTCGGTGATCGCATAGGCATCCATGGCGACCGCGATGTTCAAGGTTGCGCCCATGCCCGAACCGGTTTCCCGATACCAGGTGCCGCTGTCGGCGGTGGGATCGATGCCGGCCTCGCCCCACAGAGCCATCTCCTTCGTATGCGTGCCGGAATCGTCGGCGCGCGACACGAAGGGCGCGCCGCTGCCGGCGACAGCGGCAAATGCGTCGCTCACATCCGATGTGCCGGCGATGCCGGCCGGATCGCCGGCCGGGCCGACGATCACGAAATCATTATACATCACGTCGAAACGCTCCTTGCCGTAGCCCGCGTCGACAAAGGCCTGCTCGGCGGACCTGGCGTGGACCAGAAGCACATCGCCGTCGCAATTGCGCGCGTTTTTGATCGCCTGACCGGTTCCGACGGCGACGACCCGCACCTGGATGCCGGACCGGTCCTCATAGACCGGCAAGATGTGGTCGTAGAGACCGGAGTTCTGCGTCGAGGTCGTCGATTGCAGAATGATGAAATCCTTGGCCCGAGCCGGCACAGATGCCACCGCCAGGGCGACAACCGCCAACGCGAAACAGGAACCGTTCACACCCATGATCGCTCCTAGGAAATCAGAATCCTGCCGGCAACGAACGCCGCCGCCTCGGCGCTCTGCGGCGCGTCGAAAAACCGGTCCGTCGGTGCTTTTTCAACGATCCGGCCGCGATGCATCAGCATGATTTCGTCGCCGATCCGGCGCGCCTGGGCAAGATCGTGCGCAATCAGGACGATGCGCGTGCCCCGGCCGCTTGCCGCCTGCACCATGGCTTCGATGGCGAGCAAAGAGGCGGGATCGAGGCTTGACGTCGGCTCGTCCAGAAACAGCACGTCGGGCTGCGCAGCAAGCGCCCTGACAAGCGCCAGGCGCTGCCGTTCGCCGCCCGACAGCACGCGGGCGGAGGCCGTTGCCAGCGCCGTCAGGTCGGCATCCCGCAAAGCCCGGACCGCCCTTTCATGCGCCTCGCCGCGATCATGGCCGACCGCGCGCAGGGCGAACGCGACATTGGCAAGCGCCGAACGGCGCAGCAGCACCGCGCTCTGCAGCACCATGCCGAAACGGCAGTAGCGTCCGCGCGACGGGGCCTCGCCGTTCCACAGGACACGGCCCCGGTCCGGCGCCTTCAGGCCCGCCAGAATGTGCAACAGCAGCGACTTGCCGGCGCCATTGGGGCCGACAAGCACCGTGGTGCCGTGGCCGCCGACGGTGATTTGCTCGACGTCCAGAAGCACACGCCCCTTGCGCCGCACAAAGAGGTCTTGCCCGCTGATCGGCAGCACCGGCTTGGCGCTTCTTTGAAGCGCGGACGGGCCGGCCTCATGCATAGGCATATCTTTCCGCGGCGGCGCGCATCACGAAGACGAGCGCGTTCACGGCGAAGGCGATCACCACCAGAACGATGCCGAGACCCAGCGCCAGCGCCAGATTGCCCTTCGACGTCTCCAGGGCGATCGTCGTCGTCATCACCCTGGTGACATGGTTGATGTTGCCGCCGACGATGATCACCGCCCCGACCTCGGCGACCGCCCGTCCGAATCCGGCAAGCAGGGCCGTCATCAGGCTATAGCGCCCCTCCCACAGCAGCGTCCCCAGCCGCGCCAGACTGCCGAGCCCGAACAGCATCAGTTGCTCGCGATATTCGCCATGCAGGTCCTCCAGCGTCTGGCGTGCCAGCGCCGCGATGATCGGAAAGACGAGGATCGACTGGGCGATGATCATCGCCGTCGGCGTATAGAGCAGTTGCAGCGGCCCGAGCGCGCCGGCGCTCGATAGGAGCAGATAGACGACAAGTCCGACGACCACCGGCGGCAGACCCATCATCGCGGTCAGAATGACGATGATCAGGCCCCGGCCCGGAAAGCGGGACACAGCAAGAAAGGCGCCGACGGGCAGCCCCAGCAGCGCCGCCACGGCAACCGCGGTCAGGCTGACGCGCAACGACAATCCGACGATTTCGAGAAGCCCGGCATCGAACCCCAGAACCAGGCGAAAGGCCTCCACAAAAGACGCGGCGAAATCCTGCATGTTTAAAGTGTCAATCAATCACGGGTCGGTGTTCGCCCGGTTCTAGTACAAAACCGCCCCTGTATGCATGCCCAAAGCGGCAGATTCGTCCATGCCAGCGTCAGCGTGTCACCCCAGCGTCACCTTGTCTGCGTTTCGCAGGCAGCGATCGGCGCATGAAAGTTTTTGCGAATCGCTCGCAATAGCATTGACTTTTGCGAATGCTTCGCACTATTAGTTAATTCAAGAACCAAGCTCAAACCGGCGATTGCCAGGAAACCGATACGATGATGCTGACGAAAAGGGCTCTTCTGGCCGCGATTGCGGCCTTCGCAATGACCTTGCCGGCGGGATGGGCGGCCGCGCAGGAACGGCTCGACGTGGTCTCGACCACCGGGATGATCGCGGATGCCGCGCGCGAGGTCGGCGGGGAACTGGTCGAAGTGCAGGCGCTGATGGGCCCGGGCGTCGACCCGCACGCTTATCGCCAGACCCGCACCGACATCGTAGCGATGGCAAATGCCGATCTGGTGCTCTGGCACGGCCTTTATCTCGAAGCGCAGATGGAGGATTTCATGCACGGGCTCGAAGAGCGCGGCAAGGTCGTCGCTGTGGCCGAAAGCCTGCCGCGCAACCTGCTGATCGGGCATGATGACTACGATGACAAATACGATCCGCATGTCTGGATGAATCCAAACCTGTGGGCGCGGGTTGTTCTAACGGTCCGCGATGCGCTGATCAACGCCTCGCCCGAGAACGAGGATGCCTTCCGCGCCAACGCCGATGCGCACCTGGCCGAATTGCGGCTGCTGGCGCAATATACGACCCAGGTACTATCCTCGGTCCCGGCCGAGAGCCGCGTGCTTCTTTCGGCCCATGACGCTTTCAACTATTTCGGCTCGGCCTACGGTTTCGAGGTGATGGGGATCCAGGGCATCTCGACGGAAAGCGAGGCCGGCCTGAAGCGTATCTCTGAACTCGTGCAGATGCTGGTCGAGCGCGACATCAAAGCGGTCTTCGTGGAAAGCTCCGTGTCGGACCGCAACATCCGCGCGCTGATCGAGGGCGCGGCGGCGCGCGGGCACGATGTGGTCATCGGCGGCGAGTTGTTCTCCGACGCGATGGGCGAAGACGGCACCTATGAGGGCACCTATCTCGGCATGATCGACCACAACGCCACGGTCATTGCCGATGCTTTGGGCGGCGACGTACCCGACCGCGGCATGCGTGGACTGCTGAACTGATGGCTCCGACGATGACCCGCCCTTCCATGACAATCGCAGCGCAGGACGGTCGGGCCGCGCGCCCGGCCACGCCCGCGCCGGACAATCCCCTCGCCATGCGCGGCCTGACCGTCTCCTATGGCGAAAAACCGGCCGTGTTCTCAGTCGACGCGACCTTCCCGGCCCGTTCCATGTCGGCGATCATCGGGCCGAACGGTGCCGGCAAGTCGACGCTTTTGAAGGCGGCGCTCGGCGTGATCCCGCGGCTTTCGGGCGACGTGCTGATCTTCGGCACTCCGATCGATCAGGCGCGCGACCGCATCGCCTACGTGCCGCAGCGCGCCAGCGTGGACTGGGACTTTCCCACCATGGTGATCGACGTCGTCCAGATGGGGCTTTATCGCAAAGTCGGCCTGCTGGGTCGGCTTTCGGGACAGATGGCGGCCAAGGCACGCGATTGCCTCGACCGCGTCGGCATGGCCGATTTCGCCGACCGGCAGATCGGACAGCTCTCCGGCGGTCAGCAGCAGCGCGTGTTCCTTGCCCGCGCGCTTGCCCAGGATGCCGACCTCTATCTGCTCGACGAGCCGTTCGCCGGTGTCGATGCGGCGACCGAACGGGCCATTATCGATGTCCTGAAACTGTTGAAATCCGAAGGCAAGGCGGTGGTTTGCGTGCACCACGACCTGTCGACCGTGCGCGACTATTTCGACCATGTGTTCCTGATCAATGTGCGCCGCATCGCCGAAGGCCCGGTCGAGACGACCTTTACCGCCGAAAACCTGAACGCGACCTATGGCGGGCGGCTGGCGGCCACGCATATCGATGAACTGGCCATCGCCGGGTCGGCATCTTGACTTTCTTTTTCGATGCCCTGCTGCTCCAGGCGGGCTACAATGCCGCGCTGGTGGGGTTGGGCGCGGCACTTCTGGGTTTTGCCGCCGGCGCCTCGGGCACGTTTCTGTTCCTGCGCAAACGCGCGCTCGTTTCGGATGCCGTGGCGCATGCGACGCTGCCGGGCGTAGGCCTCGCTTTCATCGTCATGGTGGCGATCGGCGGCGACGGGCGAAACCTGATCGGACTGCTTCTCGGCTCCGCCGTCACCGCCTGGATCGGCCTGCTCCTGATCGAATGGATGACGCGTCGGACCCGGCTGGCCGAGGATGCCGCGATCGGCGCGGTGCTGGGCGTGTTCTTCGGTCTCGGCATCGTGCTCCTGACCGTGATCCAGACGATGAGTTCCGGCCGCCAGGCGGGGCTCGAAGGGTTCCTGCTCGGCGCGACCGCGGGAATGCTGTTTCAGGACGCGGTGGTGATCGCCATCGGCGGCTCGCTGGCGGTGCTGGCAACCTGGCTGCTGCGGCGCCCTATGACGCTTGTCGCTTTCGACGCCGATTACGCTGCCGCCATGGGGTACAATGTGCGGCGCATCGACCTCCTGATGATGGGCCTTGTCATGGCCGTGACGGTGATCGGAATGAAGCTCGTGGGCCTGATCCTGATCGTCGCCATGCTTATCATCCCGCCGGTCACGGCGCGGTTCTGGACCGAGCGTTCCGGCCGGGTGATCTGGATCGCCGGCGCCATGGGCGGCCTCTCCGGCTATGTCGGCGCAGCGCTCTCGGCCTCGGCCCCGGCGATGCCCACCGGACCGATCATTGTGCTGATGGCGGCCGGGCTGTTCGCGCTGTCGCTGCTGTTTGCGCCGGCGCGCGGCGTCGCGGCGGCGATCCTGCGCCACCGCCGCTTCCAGCGCCGCGTGCATCGCCGCCAGGGCCTGCTCGCGATCGCGCGCCAGGAACCCATCCGCGAGCCCTACACCCTGAGGCTTCTGACGCACGAGGGGCTGGCGCGCCCGGACGGCGTCGCGACCGACTCCGGCCGGGCACAGGCCGCCAAGGTGGCGCGCGACGAACGGCGTTGGGACGTCGCCCGCGAGGTGCATCAGGATGCCGGCCTCACCGGCCGCTATGACGGGCTAACCCCGATTGAAGAGGTCTTCACAGCGGACGAAATTCAGGAATTCGACCGCCGGCTCGGCCGGCCGTTCGCCGTTGGAGGGTCGGCATGATGGGTGCCGAATTCGTCCAGTTCTCGCTCACGCCGATCCTCATTGGAACGCTCGCGGCCGTTGCCTGCGCCCTGCCCGGGAATTTCCTGATTCTGCGCCGCCAGGCGCTGATCGGCGACGCCATCAGCCATGTTGTCCTGCCCGGCATCGTCGTGGCGTTTCTGATCACCGGCGTCGTCGCGGCCATCCCGATGCTGATCGGCGCGGCTGGCGCCGCCATCGTCGCGGTCATCCTGATCGAAGCGGTCAAGCGGCTCGGCCGGATCGAACCAGGCGCCGCGATGGGCGTCGTCTTCACCACGCTCTTTGCCGGCGGCGTGCTCCTGCTCGAGCAATCCGATACGTCGAACGTCCACCTCGACGTCGAGCATGCGCTGATGGGCAATCTGGAATCGCTGATCTGGTTTCAAGCCGAAGGCTGGCAATCGCTGCTCGACCCTGTCGCGCTGGCGGCGCTGCCGCCGGAACTCGGCCGCATCGCCGTCGTCTGCGCGATTGTGGCCGTACTGACCGCCTTTTTCTGGCGCTGGCTCAAGATCGCCACGTTCGACGAAGGTTTCGCGCAGGCGCTCGGCATCCCGGCCGCCGCACTCGGCTTCGGGCTGGTGATCACCGCCGCCGTCGCCGCGGTTGCGGCTTTCGACGCCGTCGGCTCGATCATCGTGATCGCCATGTTCATCTGTCCGCCGGCGGCGGCCCGGCTCATGACCAATCGGCTCGAGGCGCAAATTGGATGGTCCGTCGCCTTCGCGGTGCTGTCGGCGGTGCTCGGCTATGTGTTCGCCGGCTATGGTCCGCTTTGGTTCGGCGGCCAGCATGCGGTCAGCGCGGCCGGCATGATCGCCACGGTTTCCGGCCTGGTCCTCGGCGTCGCCTGCCTCTATGGTCCGCACCGTGCCCGTGTCGGCGTCGGACGCGAGGAAACGGCGGCGTAAGCCTCGGCCGCGAGGCGCCGGTGTCGGAAACTTTGCCGGGGCCTTTTCTTCGCCAACCGAATCCGGGATGATGCCGGATGGCCATCAAGCAGCTTCCTGAAACCCTGATCAACCAGATCGCCGCTGGCGAGGTCATCGAACGGCCGGCAAGCGTCGTCAAGGAGCTGGTGGAAAACGCGCTCGATGCCGGCGCGACGCGCATCGAGATCGCGACGGCAGCCGGCGGCAAGGCGCTCGTGCGGGTATCCGACAATGGCTGCGGGATGGATGCCAGCGATCTGCGGTTGGCGATCGGCCGCCACTGCACGTCGAAGATCGCCACCGGTCTCAGCGACATCGACACGCTCGGCTTTCGCGGTGAGGCCCTGCCGTCGATCGGCTCGGTCGCCAGATTGCGCATCCAAAGCCGTGTGGCCCAATCGGACAGCGGCCACGAGATCAACATCTCCGGCGGCGTGTCGGAACCGGTTCGCCCGAGCGCCATGAATGCCGGCACGATCGTCGAGGTGCGCGACCTGTTCTTCGCCACGCCCGCCCGATTGAAGTTCCTGAAAAGCGATCGGGCCGAGGCTGGCGCCATTGCGGATGTTGTCAAACGCATCGCCATCGCCTTCCCGGCGGTCCGTTTCGTGCTGTCGGGCACGGACCGCGCCACGCTGGACTATCCCGCCACGGGCGAGGATGCGCTTGCCCGGATCGGCCAGGTACTGGGCCAGGATTTCGCCGACAACACGATCGCGCTCGATGCGGTGCGCGAAGGGGTCGGGCTCACCGGCTATGCCGGCGTGCCGACCTATAACCGGGCCAACTCGCTGCGCCAATTCGCCTATGTCAATGGCCGCCCGGTGCAGGACAAGCTGATCTTCTCGGCGCTGCGCGGCGCCTATGCCGATACGATCCCGCGTGGCCGCTATCCCATCGCCGTGCTGTCGATCGCCATCGATCCGGCGCAGGTCGACATCAATGTGCACCCGGCCAAGGCGGATGTGCGCTTTCGCGATCCCGGGCTGGTGCGCGGCCTGATCGTCGGCGCAGTCCGCGAGGCGCTCACGCGTCAGGGCGACCGGGCTTCGACCACGGGCGCGCGACGCATGGCGGATGCGTTCCGGCCGGGGTTTGCCGGTGCGGATGCCGCGGGCGGCGGGCCGGCGTTCGCCAAGCCGCCGATGGATTACGATATCGCGCGCTCGCCCTTTCGCCCGGTCGCTGCGGACACAGCGGCGGGTTTCGCCGAAACACATCAGCACGCCTTCGATGCGTTTTCAGCGCCGGCGGCGCGCGCCGAGACACGTGCGTCGAACACCGAACCGGACGATGCCTTTCCGCTCGGCGCGGCGCGCGCGCAGTTGCATGAAAACTACATCGTGGCGCAGACCGGCGACGGTCTCGTCATCGTCGACCAGCACGCCGCCCATGAACGGCTCGTCTATGAGGCGCTCAAAACCGCGCTGCACGGGCGCGACACGCCGTCCCAGGTTCTGCTCATTCCCGAAATAGTCGACCTGCCGGAAGAGGATTGCGACCGGCTGATGCCGCATGCGCCGGCGCTCGCCCAACTCGGTTTTGTGCTCGAGCGCTTCGGACCCGGCGCCGTCGCCATCCGCGAGACACCGGCGATCCTGGGCGAGATCGACGGCGGTGCGCTGGTGCGCGAGCTTGCCGACGAAATCGCCGAATGGGGCGACACTGGCGGCCTTGCCGAGCGCATTGACTATGTCGCGGCGACTATGGCATGTCATGGATCGGTCCGCTCCGGTCGCCGTCTGACGGCCGACGAAATGAACGGGCTGTTGCGGCAAATGGAGACGACGCCGGGCTCCGGGCAGTGCAATCACGGCCGGCCGACTTATATAGAATTGAAACTTTCGGACATCGAAAGACTGTTCGGCAGGCGCTGACACCGTTTCGACAGGACAATGGCATGAACAGATTTGAAGGACATGGTTCGGGCGAAGCCAAAATACGCTATCTGGATGCGGATTTTCAGGTCATTGCGCCGGGCTCCCATGTGCGCTGCGCCATGACCGGCGAGATCATTCCGCTCGACGAGCTGAAATACTGGAGCGTGGCGCGCCAGGAGGCCTATGTCGATGTGCACGCCTCGCTGGAGGCCGACAAAAGGGCCGGTGTCCTGCCGTCGCAGCAGCCGCGCTAATGGCTGTTTGACAGCCGCCGTTTGTTGAAAGCCTCCATCGCCTGGCCGATGATCGTCTTGAACATGATCGCGTTGTCCGGACGCAGCACGACGTCGAGAACAACGGCTTTGGCGACCAGTTCCGGCGCGCGGCCACCGGCCCCCTTGAGCCGTGCCAAATCCTTGGCGGTGGTGACGATCTCCAGGTGATCCCGCTTGGCCAGGTCGAGCAGACCGGCGACCTCCTTATCATGAAACACGTGATGATCGGCAAATCCGAACGTCGCGGCGATGCGCGCGCCGGTGGCGCGCAGCGTGTTGAAAAATTTGTCCGGATGGCCGATCGCGGCAAAGGCGAGACAGGGCCGGTCCTTGAACCGGTCCCGATCGATCGGACGCAGCCGCGCCTCGAAGACCGGCTTGGCGGCGCGTCCGGCGGCGCGGATGATCGGCTCGGCCGCGATCCCGTCGCCGATCACCAGCAGCGCCGTCGCATGGCGCATCTGGTCGCGCAGTGGCGCGCGCAGCGGCCCGCCGGGCAGGACATGGCCGTTGCCGATGCCGCGCTCGGCATCGACGACCATCAGCGCGTAGTCGAACCGGATAGCGGCACTTTGAAAGCCGTCATCCATGATGATCAGGTCGACGCGATCCTCGACCAGAAGTCCGGCCCCGGCAGCGCGGTCGCGGGCAATGACGGTGGACGCCCTGGCGGCGAGCAGCAGCGGCTCGTCGCCGACGTCGTGCGCCGTATGCCGGGATGGGTCGACCCGGGTCGGCCGACGCAAACGGCCGCCATGGCCGCGCGACAGGAAGCCGGGTGTCAGACCGGCCCCACGCGCAGCGTCGGCAAGCGCCAGCGCCGTCGGCGTCTTGCCGGCGCCGCCGACGGTCGGATTGCCGACGCAGATGACGGGCCGTGCCACCGGAACCCGCGGCGCCCCTTCAAGCCGCGCACGAGCAATCGAGCCATAGAGTTGCGAAACCGGATAGAGCGGCCAGGCGCGCCAGTCCGGCGCCGCCCACCAGAACCGCGGGGCGCTCGTCACCGAACCGGTCCGCGCGCACCGTCATTCTGCAGCTCGGCCTTGACGGTCAGCGGCTTGATATAGGGCTCAAGCGCCCGCACCGTGCGCGGCAGCGCGCCGCGCAGTTCCTCGACGGTCTTCTGTGCGGCCACGCGCATCTGTTCGCGGGCGGCGTCGTTGCCGAACAGAAACTCCACCGATTTGGCCAGCGTCTCGCCGTCTTTGACGAGCCGGGCCCCGCCATTCTTCAGCAACCGGCGATAGCTGTCGCGGAAATTCTGGACATTGCGACCCGACAGGATGGCGCAGTCCAGCATCGCCGGCTCGAGCGGATTCTGGCCGCCCTCGGCGGTGAGCGACCGACCGACAAAAGCGATATCGGCCAATCTGAGAAACAGTCCCATCTCGCCGATCGTATCGCCGAGATAGATCCCGGTTCCGGGCCCGATGGCATCGCCGCGCGAACGGCGCGCCACCACCAGACCGCGCGCGGTGAGCATCTGTTCGATATCGTTGGCCCGTTCGGGATGGCGCGGCACCAAAATGGTGAGCGCCCGGTGGGCCGGATCAAGCGCGGCATGCACATCGGCAACGATCGTTTCCTCGCCGGCATGGGTCGACACCGCCGCCCACACCGAGCGGCCGTCGAGGCTGTGGCGAAGTGTATTGTATTCACCCTCGTTAACCGGTGGCGGATCGGTATCGACCTTCAGATTGCCCGACACGGCGACCGGCCGCGCCCCGAGCGTCCGGAAACGCTCCGCGTCCTCGTCGGACTGGGCAACGACCAGCGACAGATTTTCAAACAGCGCTTCGGCCAGATTGGGTCGCTTGCGCCAGCTTGTGAACGACCGGTCGGACAGCCGCCCGTTGACGAGGACCTGCGGCATCTGGCGCGCGCCGAGTTCAAGGATCGTCATGGGCCAGATTTCCGATTCGGCGATCAGCGCGAGATCGGGACGCCAGAAATCGAGAAAACGGCTGATCGCCGGTTTGAGATCGAGCGGCACATATTGATGCACCACCGAACCGCCAAGACGCTCTCCGGCAACCGACGCGGACGTCACCGTGCCGGTCGTCAGCACGACAAAGATACCGCGCCGGCGCACTTCTTCGATCAGCGGCACCACCGCGGTGGTTTCGCCGACACTTGCCGCATGGACCCAGACGACGGGGCCTTCGGGCCGCTCGGAACTGGCATAGCCGTAGCGCTCGCGGCGGCGGGCGTGCTCCTCTTTGCCCTTGCTCGCCCGAAAGGCGAGACAGGACCCCAGAAACGGATAGATCGCCGCGCCGAGCCAGCGATAGCTGGTCAGTGCGACCCGCGCCCAAAGCGGACTCATCGTCCGGCCCCGACGGCCCGATAGGCTTGTTCCGTCACGCAATTCAACTCGTCCGTTACCGTTTGCCGCAGCTCTTCCAGATCCTGCTCGGAGGCATCGCGCGGTACATGAATCGGGTGGCCGAGCTTAAGACATGCCCGGCCGAATGGTAAATTGATCGTCGTCTTGTCCCATGATTTTTTGACGATATGAAACCGGCTCGTGGCGATCGCCATCGGCACGATCGGGCGGCCGGACAGTTTGGCGAGTGTGACGATGCCGGGCCCAGCCTGACGCGGCGTGCCCTTGGAGATATCGGCAATGGTGACGACATTGAGACCGCGCTTCAGCGCGTCCCTCATGCCCTTGAGCGCACGCACGCCGCCCTTGCGGACGGTCTGCGTCCGCTCGCGCCCGCCCGAACCGCGAATGACATGGACATCGGCCTTTTGAAGCACACGCGCGTTGATCTCGGCGTCTGCACTGCGCGACACAACGGCGGCGACCGGCGCATCGCCCGGTTTGACGAACTGCGCCAGCAATTGCTGCCCGTGCCACAGCGCGATGATCACCGGCATCTCGCCATCGACGGCGGCGACAAGGTCGTCGGACTCGGCGACTGGAGGGTTGGTACGATAGATGAAGGAAAGCGCCGCGTGCATGCACTGCGCCGCGACAGCCTGAAACAGATTCGATGCGAGCACCGCCTTCCGCAGACGCCTGACGTGGCCGGTCACAACGTCGCCTCCCGGGCGCACGGGCACGGCCACCGCGCATCGCTTGTCCTTAATCGACGCAAAAGGCGCTGCCGTATCGACATGGTGGGATCGCGGCGGCAGCTCAGCCGCCCTTTTCCGGGCTTAGAAGCTTGTGCATGTGGACGATGAAGTAACGCATATGCGCGTTGTCGACCGTCATCTGCGCTTTCGCCTTCCAGGCGGCATAGGCGGTCTTATAGTCCGGATAGATGCCGACAATGTCGAGATCGTCCAGATTTCGGAAGCGAATGTCTCTTAAATCCTCAAGTTCGCCGCCAAAAACCAGATGAAGAAGCTGCTTTGCCTTGTCTGCCATCGATGCTCCCTTTCACCGCATTGCACCGACCTGAAGCCGGGACCGATCCTAAGAGCCCGCATTGCGTCAATTCCGGTCAAAGGTCAATGCCGCTGACGGCTTCGCGCAGTTGCGGCAGGAGGGCAAGCGGCGCGGCGATCAACAGGCCATGCGTCGTGTCGCCGCGGTTGTAGCGCAGCGGCGCGCCGTCGATATCGACGATGGCGCCGCCGGCCTGGCTCAAAACCACGTCCGCGGCCGCCAGGTCCCAGTCGCTGCTATTGGGTTTGACGAGGGTCGCGGTTAGGCGGCCGTCGGCAACCATGGCAAGCCGATAGGCGAGCGAGGCAACATGCGGCTGCCGTTCCAGTCCGAGAAAATCTTCCGGCAGTTTGGCAAGCACCCGGCGCGGCGCGGCCATGGTCTTGACCCGGTCCGGATCGGCCACCCGGATCGGCCGGCCGTTTTTGCAGGATGGCGATGCGCTGTCGGCGGCATACAGTTCACCATTCGCCGGACAGGCCAGAACGCCAGCGACGCTGCGGCCGGCGCGCACGACGGCAACGCTGACACACCACCATACCTCCCCCTTCAGGAAGGCGCGGGTCCCGTCTATCGGATCGACGACGAAAGTCGGGCGATCGCCCAGGCGCGAGCGATCGTCTTCAGTTTCCTCCGACAGCCAGCCATACTCCGGCCGCGCCGTCATCAACCGATCGCGCAAAAAACGATCGACGGCGAGGTCGGCTTCGCTCACCGGAGAGGTGTCGTTCTTGTACCAGACATGCGGATCCTGGCGGAAGTAACGCATCGCCAGGTCTCCAGCCTCGGCGGCAACCGTCCTGAGCAGTGTCAGGTCGTCCGCAGGCACACTACTTTCCGGCAAGGGTCATGCCTTCGATCGCCACCGTTGGCGACGCAGTAGCGAATTTGCGATCTATGTCGTTGGCGGGCGTTGCATTGATGAACATCTCTTTCAGATTGGACGCGATGGTCACCTCCGACACGGGATATATCAGATTACCGCCCTCGATGCAAAAACCCGACGCGCCGCGGCTATATTCACCGGTGATCATATTGACACCCTGGCCGATCACCTCCGTCACGTAAAAGCCGGAACTGACGTCACGAAGCAGCTCTTGTGGGCTTTGGGCGCCCGGCTCGAGCGCCAGATTGGTCGACGCGGGATTGACATTGGAGCCGCTGCGCACGCCTCGTCCATTGGTATGCAGGCCGAGTTCACGACCCGTGCCCGTCGACCGGAACCAGTTGCGCAACAGCCCGTCCCGGACCATTTCGAGACGCGCGCCGCGCACGCCCTCGCCGTCGAAAGGACGCGATGCCGGCCCGCGAATGATCTGCGGATCATCGGTGACGGTGACACCGGATTTCATCACCGGCTCGCCCATCCGGTCGCGCAGGAAACTCGTTTTCCGCGCCACCGCCGCGCCATTGATGGCCGCCGCCAGATGGCCGACGAAGCCGCGCGCGACACGCGGGTCGAGTACGATGGAAATGCCGGACCCGGTTTCGGCCTGGCGCGGATGGAGTCTGCGCACCGTGCGCTCGCCGGCGGCCCGACCGATTGCCTCGGGCGCGTCAAGATCGGCGTAGAAAAGCCGCGAATCGAACTCATAATCGCGTTCCATCCCGGTGCCCTCACCGGCAACGACGCTGACGGAGCGCCCAAAGCGGCTCGCCATGTAGGACCCGGAAAAACCGTCCGACGTGACGAGCACCAGTCCGCCCATGCCGGCCGTGGCGCCCGCCCCGCCGGAATTCGTCACACCTTCAACGGAGCGCGCGGCGTCTTCCATGGCGAGTGCGGCTTGTGTCAGCATGTCACTGTCGACTTCCGTCGGATCGAACAGATCGAGATCGGCAATCTCCTTGGCAAGATCCTGGGGATCGGCCAGCGTCGCATAGGGATCTTCCGGGGACACACGGGCCATCGAGACCGCCCGTTCGGCAAGTGCGGCGGCATCCATACCGGCATTGGCCGAAACACTTGCGACCCTGTTGCCGACGAAGACGCGCAGTGAAAAACTATCGCTTTCCGAGGCCTCCGTGCCCTCCACCTTGCCAAGACGCACGCTGACGGAGGCCGATCGCCCGCGCGCGACCACGGCGTCGCAGCGCTCGGCGCCCGCCTTGCCGGCCGCTTCGACCAGCGCGGCGGCCTTGTCGAGCAGTTCTTCCGTCTTGTCAGCTTCAAACATGGAATTGGCCTTTCTCCTGGCCCCCATTTATTGTCGCACGCGCCCGCCATCAAGGTCCGCTGCCGGCGGCCGCGCCGCGGCGGGAGCACGCGACCGACTTGTTTCCGATGGCTCAAGACACATTTTTAGTTGTCATGACCTGATGCTGGGACACGCTAGATTTTGCGGAACGCTTGAAAAGAACTTCGGCCTCAGACAGGACACCGGTGTGTTTGTGATTTCAGCGTGTTTTGAGGGTTCGAAGTTCCTACCGGCATTCACGACAATCATCATAAGAGCTTCAAATCCAGCACACTAGAAGCTATTGGTCTGGCTAACAGCTTTTGATCTGGCAATCGTCTTCTGTTTACGGAATACCGGCAATGTCGTTGGAAGGGATATCATATTACGGTTACGCGCTGCTGCTTCTGGCCGGTGCCGTTGTCGCCGCACCGCTGGCCAAGCGGCTCGGCCTGGGCACCGTGCTGGGCTATCTCGCCGCCGGAATTCTGATCGGACCCGGCCTGCGCCTGATCACTGACGGCGATCAGATCCTGCATTTCGCCGAACTGGGCGTCGTCTTCCTGCTGTTCGTCATCGGATTGGAATTGAAGCCGTCGCGGCTCTGGTTGATGCGACGGGAGATTTTCGGCCTCGGGCTCGCCCAGGTCGTTCTTACCGGATTGGTGCTGATGGCCGCAGCCGTCATCCTTCATCCCGAGGCGGTCAGCGCCGCGGCCGTCATCGGCTTTGGACTGGCGCTGTCGTCCACCGCCTTCGGCCTGCAGATCCTCGAGGAACGCGGCGAACGCAGCACGGTCTACGGGCATCGCGCCTTCTCCATCCTGCTGTTCCAGGATCTGGCAATTGTGCCGATCCTGGCGCTGGTGCCGCTGCTTGCGCCGATGAGTCCCGAAGCGACCAGCCATCCGGCGACGGATTTTGCGATCGCGATGGGCGCGGTCGTGCTTTTGGTGCTGGTTGGGCGTTATCTGCTCAATCCGCTGTTTCAGCTGATCGCCAGCACCGGCGCCAGTGAGGTGATGATCGCCGCCGCGCTGCTGGTGGTGCTCGGTTCGGCGAAACTGATGGATTACGCCGGTCTGTCGATGGCGATGGGGGCCTTTCTGGCTGGCGTGCTGCTGGCGGAGTCCTCCTACCGCCATGAACTGGAAGCCGATATCGAGCCATTCAGGGGCATCCTGTTCGCGCTGTTTTTCATCGCCGTCGGACTGTCGCTCGAAATCAACGTGGTGCTCGACAACATCCTGCTGATTGCCGCCGCGGTGCCGTTGTTGATGATCACCAAAAGCGCCATCATTTTCTCGTTGTGCCGCCTCTTCGGCTCCACCAGAAACGATTCGCTGCGCATCGCCGGATTGCTGCCGCAGAGCGGTGAGTTCGGATTCGTCATCTTCACCGCGGCCGCGGCCGCCGGGGTCTTTTCCAGCGCGACCGCTTCGCTGCTGATCGCCATCGTCACGGTGTCGATGGCGCTGACGCCGCTTGCCTCCGCCATCGCCAAGCGACTGGCCAGTGGCAGCGACCATGAGGAGTTGGAAGAGACGTTCGAGAACGCCGGCTCCGACGTCCTGATGATCGGCTTTTCGCGTTTCGGCCAAGTGGTCTCGCAGACGCTGCTGGCCGGCGGCTCCGAGGTGACCATCATCGATCATTCCGCTGACCGGATCCGCAGCGCGACGAAATTCGGCTTCAAGATCTATTTCGGCGACGGCACGAGGCGCAACGTGCTCGAGGCTGCCGGCATCCGCCAGGCCAAGCTTGTGGCGATCTGCACCCACGGAAGGGACACCACCGACAAGATCGTCGATCTGATCCAGTCGGAGTTTTCCGGCGCCAAGATCTTCGCCCGCGCCTATGACCGCGCGCACACGCTGTCGCTACGCGAACGCGGCGTCGATTACGAACTGCGCGAAACACTGGAATCAAGCTTCGTCTTCAGCCGCAAAACGCTTGAGGCGCTCGGTCTCGACGAGGTCCGTATCCAGGAGATTCTGGAAGAGACCAGGCGGCGCGACGAGGAACGGCTGAAGGTACAGGCGGTCGAGGGCATCTATGCCGGCATCAATATGCTGCATACCAAGCCGGTCACACCGGAACCGCTGATCAAACCGAAAAAGGAGGCAGAGCGGCTGGATCTGGAGACGCCGGCGGCGCCCGATTCATGAGCCATCCGGCCAAGTTCGTCAGCGGATCGACGCTGCGCCATGTGATCGTCATGTCGGCCGCCGGCTCCGTTGGCCTGATGGCGGTTTTTGTCGTTGACGCGCTGAACCTCTTCTACATCTCCTTGCTCGGTCAGCAGGAACTGGCGGCCGCCATCGGCTATGCCGGCACACTGATCTTCTTCAACATCTCGATCAGCATCGGCCTGTCGATCGCCGGCACCGCCATCACCTCGCGCGCCATCGGCGCCGGGGAATGGGCCGTGGCCCGCCAACTGGCCGGCGCCTCGCTGTTCCACACCACCGTGATCATGATCGTAACAATGATCGCAATGTTCTGGAAGCTGGAGGAGCTGGTGCATCTGATGGGCGCGCGCGGCGACACGGCGCGGCTTACCATCGAATTTCTGCAGATCGTGCTGCCGTCGCTGCCACTGCTCGGCATGGGCATGACCATGGCCGGCCTGTTGCGCGCCGCCGGCGACGCCAAACGGGCAATGTATGTCACGCTGTTCGCCGGCGCGACCACGGCGGTCGTCGACCCGATCCTCATCTTCGGCTTGGATCTCGGCATCCATGGCGCCGCCCTGTCGACCGTGATCGCCCGCTTCGCGTTGATCGTCGTCGGCTGGCACGGGTTGCACCGGGTGCACGACCTTTTGGCCCTGCCGTCGCGGTCGACGTTGATACGCACCGCCCGGCCCTATTCCTATATTGCGGCTCCGGCCGTTCTGACGCAGCTCGCGACGCCCGTCGGCAATGCCTATGTGACCATCGAAATCGCACGTTACGGCGATGCCGCGGTCGCCGCCTGGGCAGTCATCGGCAGGCTCATTCCCGTCGCCTTCGGCGCGATGTTTGCCATGTCCGGCGCCGTCGGTCCGATTTTGGGACAGAATTTCGGCGCGCTGCGCTTCGACCGACTGCGCAGCACCATGCGCAACGCTTTCCTGGTCATCGCCGCCTATACCATCGTCATGTGGCTGGTGCTGGCCGTTGGCCGGGACGTGATCGCGGCGATGTTCGGCCTGCAGGGCGAGGCGCGCGACCTGGTGATCTTTTTCTGCCTGTATGTCAGTATCAGCTTTCTGTTCGCCGGCATGCTGTTCGTCTCCAATGCCGCGTTCAACAATCTTGGCTATCCGCTGCTGTCGACCGTGTTCAATTGGGGCCGGGCGACGCTCGGGACGATCCCGTTCGTGTGGGTCGGCTCCTATTATTACGGTGCGGACGGCGTGCTGGCCGGCTTCGGCCTCGGCTCTGTTTTTTTTGGTGTCGCCGCGGCGGTCGTCTGCCTGCGGGTGATTGACCGTCTGGCCGAGCAGCCGCCTCAAGACCCGCCCAAAGCGGCGCGTATCCAGTTGCCGCCGACGGCCAATTCGCCCTTCACCTCCGGCAAAGGCGCGACGTAGCATCGTCGTTTTTGTCGCGCGCTCTTTCGAAAACCGGTTCCCGCTTTCCGGATCTCGCCAGAGAGCGCACCCTCAACGATAGAAGGCAAAGATAGCGTCGAGCGCGTGTTTGAGCTCATCGCGCACGCCGCTGGAAAGGGCCAGGATCTCCTTCGCCTTGAAGAAATCCAGAACCCGGAACGGGCTCACTTCCGGGCGCAGGAAGACGTCCGGCGGCGCGGTCTTCAATTTCATGGCGATGATCGACTGCTGCATCAGCTGGCTTGCTCCGAACATCAGGTCCAGCGTCGTCGGCCGGTCGTCGTCATAGCCGCTCGGGCCGCCCACAACATCGATGCCGATGACGATATCGGCAAGCCCGGTCAGATGGTCGTAGGGCACCGGATTGAAAATGCCGCCGTCGATCATGTAGCGGCCATCGCGCTGCACGGGGCGGAACACCGCTGGGATCGCGGCCGAGGCGGCAATCGCGTTGCGCAGGTCGCCGCTGGAAAAAACCGCTTCCTTGCGCGCATAGAAATCGGTGACAATGACCTGCATCGGGATCGCCAGTTCCTCGAAACGCTAGGGGATCGTGTCGGGAAGAAAGGCAGCCAGAATGCGCTCGATATTGAACTGGCCGAGGCGCAGCCCGCCGCCGCCAAGCACCTCGCCGACCCTCGACGGCCGCAGCCGCCAGACCCGGCTGACGAGCTCGCTGCGGCGGCCGAGCGTGGCCAGGCTGAATTCACGAATCTCGCGCCCGCGCATGCCGGACGCCATCGCCGATCCCATGATCGCGCCGATCGAGGCACCGGAAATCGCTACCGGCTGGATGCCGAGTTCGTCCAGCACCTCGATAATGTGGATATGGGCAAAGCCCCGCGCACCGCCGCCGCCGAAGGCAATGGCAATGGTCGGATCGCCGGAGGACTTTCGCACCGGCCCGTCATCGCGGTCGACTATCTCATGCTTATGCATTGTCCGGCCATTGTGCATGGCTCCGCTCCGTCAAGCAAACCGGTTTGTCGCCGGCGCGAGGAATCAGTGGCGACGGCCACGGCTCAACCCAATAGTCGATCTTCCGGTCCGGATTGCGACAGCAGGCGGAAAAAATGCACGATCGTATCGCCGAAGCGTCGCGCCTCCAGCGGACGGAACGCCGCCGGCAGGCGCGGTTTGACGTCGCCGCGCTCCTCCAGCAGCACGAGCGCACTGGTGCCGATCCAGCCGCCGGCCACCGCCGAGACAAGGGCCCGCTCACCCAGTCCCTGACCATAGGGCGGATCGGCGAAAATCAGGTCGAAGGGCGCAAGGGCGCCGACCGGGCCGAGCGACACGGCATCGCGGCGATAGATCTTGGTGACGCCGCCGACGCCCAGCGCCTCGATATTGGCGCGCAGCAGCGATCGGCCCTCGGCCGAGCGTTCGACGAACAGCGCAAACCGCGCACCACGCGACAACGCTTCGAGGCCGACCGCACCGGTCCCGGCAAAGAGATCGAGCACCCGGCCGCCCTCCAGCCGGTCCGCATGGCCATGCACCAGGACGTTGAACAGCGCCTCGCGGGTCCTGTCGGTCGTCGGCCGGATGGCGTTGGACCGCGGCGTCGCCAGGCCGCGCCCCTTGAACTTACCGCCGACGATCCGCATCGCCCGTCCGGCCGCGCCTGCCGCCGTCCCGGCCCGGCTTGCCCTTCTTCGCGCTGGCGCGGCTTTGCGTCTCGGCTCGTTTCTTCGCTCCGACCGGCCGTGCGCCGGGGGCCATCCAGACATTGGAGGCGCGGCTGCGGCGCTGTCGTTTTGGCGGCTTTTCCTCCGTCTTTTTGGCTTCGTGCCGGGCGCCATCCGAACGGTCTTTTGTGGTCCGCTTGCGGGCATCGCGCCTGGCGCCTGCCTTGCCGGGCGAAGCTCCGCGCTCCGGCCCCTCGGCTTTCTTGCCGCCGTCGTGATGGAGCGGCGCATCGAAATCGGCACCGGCCTCCTTGATCATGCGGGGCCCCAACTGATCGCGCAACGTGCGGCCCTTGACTTCGAGAACCGCGCCCTCCTTCAGATCGGACAATTGAAACGGGCCGTAGGAGATGCGAATCAGCCGGTTGACCTCCAGGCCGAGCGCACCCAGCACGTTCTTGATCTCGCGGTTCTTGCCCTCGCGAATGCCCATGGTGATCCAGACGTTGCTGCCTTGGGTACGGTCGAGCGTCGCTTCAATGGCGCCATAGAGGACCCCGTCGACGGCGATGCCGTCGACGAGCCGGTCGAGGGCCGCCTGGTCGACCCGTCCATGGGCGCGCACCCGATAGCGCCGCAGCCACCCGGTGGAGGGCAGTTCCAGCACGCGCGCCAGGCCGCCGTCGTTGGTCAGAAGAATCAGGCCCTCGGTATTGATATCGAGACGACCGACCGAGAGCACGCGCGGCAGGTCGGCGGGCAGTCTGTCGAATACCGTGGGCCGCCCCTCGGGATCTTTGTTGGTGGTCACCAGACCGGCTGGCTTGTGATAAAGCCAAAGCCGGGTCCGCTCGACTCCCTGAACGGGTTCGCCATCGACCTCTATCCGGTCGGCCGCGGTAACGGTTGCCGCCGGCGTTGTCAGCACCGCGCCGTTGACGCGCACCCGGCCCTCCGCGATCATGCGCTCCGCGTCCCGCCGCGAGGCGACGCCCGCGCGCGCCAGCCGTTTGGCGATTCGTTCCGGCGGCCGATCGGCCGAATGGGCGGCCTGTTCTCTGGGCCGGCTCTGCGATCGACGTTGCGCGGCCTTGTCATTCGTTTTCATGGACTGTCTGCCTTTCAGGCCGTCCCGTAATCGGGTGTGGCTTGCCTTTATCAGTTCCGGCAAACGCCTTTAAGCCTTATATGACCTTCTCAGCAAGCGGTGGACAGGCAATGAAACCACGTTACATGGATTTGGCCCTTGAGGAAGCACGCGCCGCGGCGGCGCGCGGCGAGGTGCCGGTCGGAGCGGTGATCGTCCGTGGCGGGACGGTGATCGCCCGCACCGGCAACGCAAACCGGGCCGAGCGGGACGCGACGGCCCATGCGGAGATCATGGCGATTCGCCAAGCCTGCCGGGTCCTCGACAATGACCGGCTGACCGACTGCGATCTCTATGTCACGCTTGAACCCTGCACCATGTGCGCGGCCGCGATTTCCTTTGCCCGCATCCGCCGTCTCTATTTCGCCGCCGAAGATCCCAAGGGTGGCGCTGTGGTCCATGGCGTGCGCTTTTTCGATCAACCGACCTGCCATCATGCGCCGGACATCTATGGCGGCATCGCCGAACAGGCGGCAACCGCTCTCCTGAAGTCGTTTTTCCGTGAACGGCGTTAGCCTGTCGGTACCAGGCCGTCTGCGCATAAACTCGGCTTTTGAGCCACGCGTCAGTGTTCTCGCGTCTTACCCGGGCGGGAACTCGTCAAATTGTGGCAGATCGTCGGTAATGTCGTACCACGGTGTTTTTGACCCGACGAAAATGTGACCGTCGGGGCGTCGTGTTGGCGCATCGTTCAAGGAGCCGAACGCTACGTGAATGTAACCACCGCCACGGACCACGGAATAAACATACGCTCCACATTTTGCACAACGCACGTCATGATCGACGGCGCCACCCACCAAAAGAAGATCATCGGTGTTTGCAAGCAACTCAAACCGGTCGCGTTTGATGCCGCCAAAGGGCTTAAATGCTGAACCGGTGGCTTTGCGACACTCCGCGCAATGGCAGTTTTGTGCGTACTCGAACGCGTCGGCGACCCGATATCTGAGCAGACCGCAATTGCATGATCCGCTCAGCCAGCGCGGCTCCCCGATACTCATGATGCGCCTTCCTGATTAGCAATGACTTGGGCTATTTCCCAGACATGGCCAGACGGGTCGGCGAACGCCGCTGTTCGGCGGCCCCACGGTCTGTCGATGGGACCATTGAGCAACTCGACACCACAATCGCGCAACGTCGCGCAGGCCGCATCGGCATTCTCAACGCGGATCGTAAGCAATATCTGAGCGCTGGTTGTCGCTGTTGAAGCCGTCTTTGGCTCGACGAGATCATCCGCCGCGCTGATCTGAAGGAAATTCACCATCAGATTCTCGAATTGGAGAACGAAAGATACGTCATCCTCATAAATGACTGGCCGAGCAAAGGCAGTCGCGTAGAAATCACGGGTCAATGCGATGTCATCGACAAACAACGTTATCACTTCGACCTCGGAAAGCGGCGATGTCATTCAGAGTTCTCCTGTTGCCGCTTCATGCCTCTGACGATCCCTCCCTCGCCACGTGGCAACCCATCCTGGCTGATGGACTGGAAAAATCAGAGAGCAAGCAGTCTGTGATGAGATTGGCGCAGGCCGCTTCAATCAGAACGGCCACAGCCGGCCGAGATTGAGGCCTTGCGACTTGCGCGCGGCCGCCTTGCGGCGCTGCTCCTTCCGGAACTCCGACTCGCCGAGATCGTCGGCCGGCGCCGTTTCGGCGGGCTCGCGATATTCGGTAGGCGGGTCGCTTAGGAAGTGCCGCCCGGAATAAGCACCCTTCTGAACCGCCTTGGCCTCGCGGAAACGCTCCATCTGCTCTTCGGTGGCAGGCTGCTCGGCAAGCGGCGAACGTCCTCTTCCGAAGGTGTCTTCGTCGTCGGCCTCGGCAATCAGCCGCTCCCGCGTTTCCTCGGGCGATTCCAGCCATTGCGGGTTGTCTTTGTTGGCCACGCTCTGCTGAGGCACCGGCAGAGGCGTCCCCTCCGGCGGCTCGACCAGTTCCGGGCGCGGTGAATAAGCCACTTCCTGGCCCGATTTCGGCGGCACGATCGTCACCATGCTGGTCAGGCCGTCGACCAAATGCGCATTCGCGGTCTTTTCGGTGCCATAGGTCGGGCTGCTTATGCAACCGGACACCATCACGGGGATCGAGACGGCGCCTATCAGCACGCCGACAGTGCGGAGATGTATTCTAGCGATCTTTCAGCATGTCCCGGTTAGGCCGAACCGTTCATGCAACGCAAATCCGGCCATTTCTTGACGCCGTTCTACCTCAAAAGCCGGGATTCGGCAATTCAAGCAGCGATCTAGAGTCGGCCCAGCGCCCTCAATTCGTGCAGCGCCGCGGCGTCGCGGGCCGACACGTCCGGGAACTCGGCATCGAGGCCGACATCGTCCGTCATCCGCCAGGAGCGTGCACATTTGCGGCCGCCGGCAAGCGCCGGCACAACGCTGACACCCGGCACGTCGAGCCGGAAGGCATTGTCCGGCCCGTCGGTATCCGACAGGCGGATGCCGGAGGTGATGCAGATCTCGGCAAAATCCTCGCCGGCGAGCGCCGCCATCAGATCGGCGTCGGTGATGTGGACCACAGGCGCCGCCTCCAGCGAGGAGCCGATACGCTTGTCGCGCCGCTCGATTTCGAGTGCTCCGGTGACGACCCGCCGCACCGTGCGGATCTTTTTCCACTTGGCATTCAGCGCATCGTCACGCCAATCGGCCGAGACCGTCGGAAATTGCTCCAGATGGATCGATTCGGCCTGCGGATAGCGCGACAGCCACGCTTCCTCCATGGTGAAGGGCAGCATCGGCGCCAACCAGGTCGTCAGGCAATCGAACAGTTTGCCGACCACTTGCAGTGCCGCCTTGCGCCGCAGGCTCGACGGCGCATCGCAATAAAGCGCGTCCTTGCGGATATCGAAATAGAAGGCCGACAGTTCGACATTCGCGAAATCGATCAGCGACCGAGTGATGCGTTTGAAGTCGAAATCGTCGTAGCCCCGGCGCACCAGCACGTCGAGCTCGACCAGCCGATGCAGCATCAGCCGCTCGAGTTCGGGCATGTCTTCGAAGGCAACCGTTTCGCCCTCGTCATGGGCGAGGGTGCCGAGCATCCAGCGGATGGTGTTGCGCAGCTTGCGGTAGGCATCGACATTGGTCTGGATATTGGTCTTGCCGAGCCGCTGATCCTCCCAATAGTCGGTGGTCATGGCCCACAGGCGCAGAATATCGGCGCCGGACTGGGCCATGATCTCCTGCGGCGTGACCGTGTTGCCCTTCGACTTGGACATCTTCTCGCCCTTTTCATCCATGGTGAAACCATGGGTGATGACGGTTTCATAGGGCGCGCGGCCGCGGGTGGCACAGCCTTCCAGCAGCGAGGACTGGAACCAGCCGCGATGCTGGTCGGAGCCCTCCAGATAGACATCGGCAGGCCATTTCAGATCCGGCCGGTCTTCCAACGTAAAGACATGGGTGCTGCCTGAATCGAACCAGACGTCGAGAATATCGGTGACCTGCTGCCAGCGGTTGGAATCGGCGCGGTCGCCCAGGAAGCGCTCGCGCGCGCCCTCGGCGAACCAGGCATCGGCGCCCTCTTTCTCGAAAGCGTCCAGAATGCGCTGATTGACCGCCTCGTCCTGCAGGATCTCGCCATCCTCATCGACGAAAACGGTGATCGGCACGCCCCAGGCGCGCTGCCGCGACAGCACCCAGTCCGGGCGCCCCTCGATCATCGCGCGCAACCGGTTCTGGCCCGACGACGGCACAAAACGTGTCGCATCGATCGCCGCCAACGCCCGGCTACGCAGCGTCGTGCCGTCGTCGAAGGATTTGTCCATATGGACGAACCATTGCGGCGTATTGCGGAAGATGATCGGTTTCTTCGACCGCCAGGAATGCGGATAGGTGTGTTTCAGCCGGCCGCGCGCAAACAGCGTGTCGGTATCGATCAGCGCCGCAATCACCCGCTTGTTGGCATCGCCCTTCTTGCCCTTGTCGTCGATGACGCGGGCCGCCCCGCCCGGCGCATCCGGCCCGAAGCCCGGCGCATCGGCGGTGTAGTAGCCGTCATCGCCGACCGGAAAGGAGATCGCCGTGTCGATGCCACGCGCGATGAGATAGGCGGTGTTGTCCATCCACGCCTCGAAATCCTCGCGACCATGGCTCGGCGCGGTGTGCACGAAACCGGTTCCCGCCTCGTCGGTGACATGGTCGCCCTCCAGCAACGGCACGTCGAAATCATAGCCAAGCCCGGCAAGCGGATGGGCGCAGGTGGTCTCGGCCAGTTCCGCCGCAGACACATCGGCCAGCCGCTTAAGCGTCACCTTGGCCTTGTCGGCGCAGGCCTGCGCCAGGCTGTCGGCGAAGACCATTCTTTCGCCGGGCCGCGGCCCGAAATCGTTTTCGACCGCCGTGATCTCATAAAGGCCGTAGGGAATGCGCTGCGAATAACAGATCGCCCGATTGCCCGGCAGGGTCCAGGGCGTGGTGGTCCAGATCACAACAAAGGCGCCGGCCAGCGCGTCGGGGCCGGCGACGACCGGGAATTTCGCCCAGATCGTGTCGCTTTCATAGTTCTGGTATTCGACCTCCGCCTCGGCCAGCGCGGTGCGCTCGACCACGGACCACATGACCGGTTTGGAGCCGCGATAAAGCTGACCGAGCCGGGCGATCTTCATCAGTTCGCCGGCGATGCGCGCCTCGGCGTGGTAGTTCATTGTCGTATAGGGATCGTCGAAGTCGCCCTCGATGCCGAGCCGTTTGAACTCCTCGGTCTGCACATCGATCCAATGGGCGGCAAAATCCCGACACTCGCGACGGAACTCGTTGATCGGCACCTCGTCCTTGTCCTTGCCGGAGGCGCGGTATCGCTCCTCGATCTTCCATTCGATCGGCAGGCCGTGGCAGTCCCAGCCGGGCACGTAATTGCTGTCATAGCCGCGCATCTGGAAAGAGCGGGTGATCACGTCCTTCAGGACCTTGTTCAGGGCATGACCGATATGGATGTTGCCATTGGCATAGGGCGGACCGTCATGCAGGACGAATTTCGGCCGGCCGGAAGCCGCTTCGCGCAGCTTTCTGTAGAGGTCCATCGCCTGCCAGCGGGCCACCAGTTCGGGCTCCTTTTTGGGCAGCCCGGCGCGCATCGGGAAATCCGTCTTCGGCAGGTTCAGGGTTTTCGAGTAATCAAGCTTTTCGGTCGTGTCGCTCATGGTTCCATCGTCTGTCGCGACCGGCATGTCTTCGGCCAGCTGGGCGGACGCCGGTGACGTCCCATCGGTGATTAAGGAAACAGTGTGCCAGGTCGGCACAGCACAAGGTGTTCCCGGACTTCCCTCCGGCGGCCCAACGGCGCCGCCCGCTCAGGAAGCCGGGCCTATAATTCGGTTGCGAATGCCGAAACGGACCAGGGCGTTCATAATGACAGGCCTTCTAGCAAGGCTGCCCCGTGGAATAAAGGCCTTTGTCAATAAACATCGCGATCGAGCCTTTCGAAAACGAAGCGCCGCATGAAACGGGTGGCAAGCTCCGGCGCGACGATGCCGGCGACATGACCGATCTTGGCGGGCAAGCCCGGGTAGAGCACCCGATCGCCGCGGCGCGCGGCGCGGATGATTTTCCCGGCCAGCGCGTCGGGGTCCATGCGGCGCGCGGCACTGGCCTGCGGTGGCGCGTGACGGGCGGCATGTTCCGTACGCACCGGCCCGGGAAAGACGGTCGTTGTCCGGATGCCGCGGTGCGCAAGGGCCGTGCGAATGCCGCGCGCATAGACGGCGAGCACGTCCTTCGAGGCGGCATAGACGGCGCCGCCGGGATAGCCGGTGAGATGGGACAGCGACGAGACGAAGACGACGCGACCGCCGGACGCGATGCGGTGCGATTGGCACATGCGCGCCGTCATCACCAGCGGCGTTTCGCAGTTGAGCGTCAACAGCTTCAGATAGGCCGTCTCCGGGATGCGCTCGAACCGACCGGTGGCGCTGACACCGGCATTGTGGATCACCCAGTCGAAAGCCGGTTCCTTCTCGAGGTCGGCGATCAGGCGGTCGACCTCGGACCGTTCACCGAGATCGGCGATCCACGGCGTCACGCCGGGCATCGCCTTCGTCGGCCGACGGTCGACGGCGGTGACCGCAGCACCGGCAGCCGCCAGGCGCAGGGCCAGTTGCCGGCCGAGGCCGGAGGCGGCACCGGTGACCAGCGCCCTCATGAAAGCCGCACCGTCAGCAGGCGGCGCAGTCGCGCGCCGGCCCCCACCGTCGCTGTTTTGCGCGGCGTGTCCATTAGCCGGTCGATCTCGTCGGCCATGCTTTCAGCGGAAAAGAACAGCTGCCGAAGCGGGCCGGGATCATAGCCGGCCTTGGCGTGCATCGGCGTCGCCGTCGGACCGGGATGGATGATCTGCACCGCGATACGGCCGCGCCATTCGGCGTTGAGCGACCGGGCGAGACCCGCCAGGCCCGCCTTGGACGCCGCATAAGACGGCATTTTGGCCGAGCCGCGATGCGCGACCGAGCCGATCAGAACAAGCTTGCCGCGCGCCGCCTCCAGATGCGGCGCAAGCCGGCGCGCCAGCAGGATCGGCGCGGCGAGATTGACGTCCAGGGTTTCACGGATCGCGGCAGCGGTTTCGGTCTCGGCGGCGCCATAGACGCCGGTGGCGGCATTGATTACCAGGCGATCGAGCCTTTCGATGCCGTTTGCCGACAACGCCTGTTCAAAAGCGTCCGCGGCGGCTTTCGGATCGGCCAGATCGGCCGTCACGTAAAGCGCGCCGGCCGGCAGCAGATCGACGCAGGCCTCCGGGCTGCGGCGGCCGCTGAGGACGAGGCTATGGGCGTCGGCCATGCGGTGGGCGAGCGCCAGTCCGATGCCCGACGTGGCACCGGTGATCACGGCATTCGGACGCGTCAGCATCGCCATTCAGGCGAAGGCCAGCATCCGGTCGAGCGGTCCCAGGGGCCGCACGCCGGACAGCGCTGCCCGCGCCTCCTCGCTGTCCCGGCGCATCTGCCGGATCAGCGGTTCCAGACCGTCGAACTTTTCCTCGTCCCGCAGATGAGCAACAAAACTGACGGAACAGACCTCGCCGTAGAGATCCTGGTCGAAATCAAAGACGAAGGTTTCCAGCAACACCGCACCGTCGTCGACGACGGTCGGACGCCGGCCGAAACTCGCCACGCCATCATGCAGCGCACCGTTGGCGCGGCGGAAGCGCACCGCATAGATGCCCGGCTTGATCCCGGTCTGCGGCGGCAGGGCCATATTGGCGGTCGGGAAACCCAGTTTACGGCCGAGCTGCTGACCGCGGATCACGGCCGCGTCGACGGTGTAGCGGTAGCCGAGCAGGGCGGCGGCCTCGCCCACCGCGCCGATGCTGAGCGCTTGACGGATGCGGCTTGACGAGACCGGCGCGGTGTGTTCGTCGCGGAACGGTTCGACCACGGTCACACCGAACCCATGGTGCCGGCCGACATCGCGCAAAAAGTCCGGACTGCCCTGCCGCGCCTTGCCGAAATGGAAATTGAAGCCGGTGACGACATTGCGGATGCCGAGCCTGGCGACCAGTATGTCGTCGACGAAATCAGCCGCCGTGACCGCCGCGAAGTCGCGGGTAAACGGCAATTCGATAATGGCATCGAAACCGAGAACGCCAACCAGCCTGGCCTTCAGCGGCGCCGGCGTCAGCCGGAAAACGGGGTGGTCGGGCTTGAAGACGGTGCGGGGATGCGGTTCGAACGTCAGCACGGTGGCGGGCAATGAGCCCGGCTGCCGTCGTTCAAGCGCCGCGTTCAGGACGGTCTGATGGCCGCGATGCACGCCGTCGAAATTGCCGATCGCCAGCACACCGCCGCGCAGGCTTTCGGGAAAATCCTCCAGCGCATCGATGCGCATAATCGGCGGTGCGTCCATCGCTACCTCAAACGCTGCATCCACCATTTCGGGTGGGCCTCATGCCAGTTGAGAAACGCCTCGAGGCGCTTGACCGAGACGGCGGCACCCTCCGTGTATTCGCGCATATGGATGCCGTCGGAGATGTAAAGCAGATCGAGGCCGAAATCGCCAGCGCCCTTGACGTCGGTCGGCATGCCGTCGCCGATCGCGAGGATCCGACCCATCGCCACGTCGCCGCGCAGGTCACGCGCCTGCTCGAGCGCCGCCTCGTAGATCGGCCGGTGCGGTTTGCCGGAGATCAGCGTGCGGCCGCCTATCTCCCGGTAAAGGGCGGCGACCGCCCCGGCGCAGGGAATGAGACGCGCGCCGCGTTCGACCACCAGGTCCGGATTGGCGCAGATCAGGGACAGATCCCGTTCCTTGAAATCCTCAAGGATCGGCAGATATTGCTCCGGTGTTTCGTGCTCGTCATCGAACAGGCCGGTGCAGACGACGATGCCGGCATCATCCAGCGCGACGGCCTCGACGCCGAGCCCCTCCAGCAGCGGCCGGTCGCGGTCCGGACCAATGAAATAGACCGTGTCGGGACCGGCGGCGATGAGATCCCGCGTCACATCGCCCGAGGTGACGATACGGTCATAGGCTTGCGGGTCGACGCCGATCATGCCGAGTTGGTCGTCAACCGCCACTCGGCGGCGCGGCGAGTTTGTGATCAGCACCACAGCACCGCCCTGTCTTCTAAAGGCACTCAGCGCCTCGCCGGCGAAAGGCCACGCCTCCTCGCCATTGTGCAGCACGCCCCAGACATCGCAGAAGATCACGTCGTAATCGTCGTTCAGATCGGCAAGGCGATCGAGTTTCGTCAACATCGGCGGTGGCAATTCCTGGCTGGCGCTTCTGGTTCAAACGTTTGAAAGCAGCGCAGACATTGACCATCGGCGTCTAGAAAACAAGCCCTAAGTACAGTGCGGGCCATCCTGCCATGAATCTGCCTCGACAATCGGCCGTTAAGGGTCTTGAAACGAGTGACTTTTATTTCCATGTGAGCGCTTGACAGCGGCAAGTCGCATCCTTATTTCGATCGGCGATTAGCACTCTTTTCTAATGAGTGCTAACATCTGTTGGCCGGGCATTTCGCCCGGTGTGTCATTCGATCGAGGATACAGATAATGACAAACGTCAATTTCCGCCCCTTGCACGACCGTGTCGTCGTGCGCCGCGTCGAGTCTGAAGAAAAGACCGCCGGCGGCATCATCATCCCCGACACTGCCAAGGAAAAGCCGTCGGAAGGCGAAGTCGTCGCCACCGGCCCGGGCGCCCGTGACGACGGCGGCAACATCGTTGCCCTCGACGTCAAGGCCGGCGACCGCATCCTTTTCGGCAAGTGGTCCGGAACCGAAGTCAAGCTCAATGGCGAAGACCTTCTGATCATGAAGGAATCCGACATTATGGGCGTGATCGGCTAAACCGGGCGCAACGATCCTATCCCCTTTGGAACAAGGGCTTTATGCCCGGAAATGAGGAATTATGTCAGCTAAAGAAGTCAAATTCAGCCGCGACGCACGTGAGAAGATGCTCCGTGGCGTCGATGTTCTTGCCGATGCCGTGAAGGTGACGCTTGGCCCGAAAGGCCGCAATGTCGTGATCGACAAGTCCTTCGGCGCGCCGCGCATCACCAAGGACGGTGTCGCTGTCGCCAAGGAAATCGAACTGGAAGACAAGTTCGAGAACATGGGCGCCCAGATGGTGCGCGAAGTCGCCTCCAAAACCAATGACGAGGCTGGTGACGGCACGACCACGGCGACCGTTCTGGCCCAGTCCATCGTTCGCGAAGGCGCCAAGGCCGTCGCCGCCGGCATGAACCCGATGGACCTGAAGCGTGGTATCGACCTCGCCGTTACCGAGGTCGTCGCGGATCTCGTCAATCAGGCCAAGCCGATCAAGACGTCGGAAGAAGTCGCCCAGGTCGGCACGATTTCGGCGAATGGCGAAAAGCAGATCGGTGACGACATCGCCGAAGCCATGCAGAAGGTCGGCAATGAAGGCGTGATCACCGTCGAAGAGGCCAAGACCGCCGAATCCGAACTGGAAGTCGTCGAAGGCATGCAGTTCGACCGCGGTTATCTGTCACCTTACTTCGTGACCAACCCGGAAAAGATGATTGCAGACCTGGAAGACTGCTTCATCCTGCTGCACGAGAAGAAGCTCTCCAATCTGCAGGCCATGCTGCCGATCCTGGAATCCATCGTGCAGTCCTCCAAGCCGCTTCTCATCATCGCTGAAGACGTCGAAGGCGAAGCGCTGGCGACGCTGGTGGTCAACAAGCTGCGCGGCGGCCTGAAGATCGCCGCTGTCAAGGCACCGGGCTTCGGCGACCGCCGCAAGGCCATGCTCGAAGACATCGCCATCCTGACCGGCGGTCAGGTCATCTCCGAGGATGTCGGCATCAAGCTCGAAAACGTCACCCTCGACATGCTGGGCACCGCCAAGCGCGTCAATATCTCCAAGGAGAACACGACGATCGTCGACGGCGCCGGCAAGAAGGCCGAGATCGAAGGCCGCGTCGCCCAGATCAAGCAGCAGATCGAGGAAACCACGTCCGACTACGACCGCGAAAAGCTGCAGGAGCGGCTTGCCAAGCTGGCCGGCGGTGTTGCCGTGATCCGCGTCGGCGGCGCGACCGAAGTCGAAGTGAAGGAAAAGAAGGACCGTGTCGACGACGCGCTGAACGCGACACGCGCTGCCGTTCAGGAAGGCATCGTCGCCGGTGGCGGCACCGCCCTGCTGATCGCCGCGTCCAGGCTGAACGCCAAGGGCGCCAATGACGATCAGGACGCCGGCATCAACATCGTGCGCCGCGCGCTGCAGACGCCTGCCCGCCAGATCGTCGCCAACGCCGGTGACGAGGCATCCGTCGTTGTCGGCAAGATCCTGGAGAAGAACGACGGCAATTACGGCTACAATGCCCAGACCGGCGAATATGGCGACATGATCTCCATGGGGATCGTCGATCCGGTCAAGGTCGTACGCACCGCGCTGCAGGACGCCGCGTCGGTCGCCGGCCTGCTGGTCACCACCGAGGCCATGGTTGCCGAACTGCCGCAGAAAGAAACCCCCGCTCCGGCCATGCCGGGTGGCGGCATGGGCGGCATGGGCGGCATGGACTTCTAAGCCATCCGTCTCGAACCGAATGAAAAAGGCGGCTTCCGGGCCGCCTTTTTTGTTGCCTATGATGGCTTAGGGCGCGGCGGAATGGCCATGCCCTTGACGCTCGAAGGCCTTTCCAGGCAACGTTCGAGCCAGGCGGTCACATTCTTGAAGCTCTCCAGCCCGACCACCTCGCCGGCCTCGTAGAAATCCCGCACTGTGCGCACCCACGGGAAGGTGGCGATATCGGCCACCGTGTAAAGGTCGCCCATCATCCATTCGCGCCCTTCCAGGCGGCCGTTGAGTACGGCGAGCAGGCGTTTGGTCTCGTTCTGGTAGCGCTCGGTGGGATAGGGATCGGTGACCTTGTCGGCGACGAATTTGTAGAAATGGCCGTATTGCCCGAACATCGGGCCGACACCGGCCATCTGGAAGAACAGCCACTGAATGCACTCCAGCCGACCGACCGGGTCGCTCGGCATCAACCGGCCTGTCTTTTCGGCCAGATAAAGCAAAATGGCACCCGATTCGAAAATGCCGATCGGCAAGCCGGCCGGACCGTCCGGATCGATCAACGCCGGGATCTTACCGTTGGGGTTGAGCGACAGGAAGGCCGGTGTCTTCTGATCGTTGGACATGATGTTGACGAGATGCGCCTCATAGGGCAGGCCCAGTTCCTCCAGGGCGATGGAAGCCTTGACGCCGTTCGGCGTCGGAAAGGAATAGAGCTGGATCACGGCGTGGTCGGCCGGTTTCCAGTGTTCGGCAATGGGAAAGGAAGAAAGCACGCTCATGGAATTGGTCGGTCCTTTATGAAAATTGGAGAGCCCCCGGAAGACGCCTATACGGCGCCATCTTTTCAGATAGTGTCACGTGGTCCGCAGGATAAGGGGCAGCCCGCATCGCCGCTACCGGCCACGCAGCCGACAGGGCGGCCGGGGCATGCCAGGCAGCCGCCTCCATTAACCTATTGATTGAATGAAAAAACCGCTGCGGATCGCGGTACCGTCTCACACCGCGATCGCAGGCCGTAGCCAAAAAGTGAACATTGTGTCGCCGATCGTTCAACCGGCGCGAAGGGACCGCTCAGCCACGAAACAGCGTGTCGAAAACGTTGGCACCTCTTTCGCGGTAGTATTTCGCGGCGTCGCGGCCATCCGGCCCGATCACGATGACCTTGGCGCCGATTGGGGCGCGGTCGTAGAGATGTTCGACATCCTTGTTCATCATGCGAATGCAGCCGGACGACATATTGAGGCCGATGGTCCACGGCTGGTTGGTGCCATGGATGCGATAGATCGTGTCGCGGCCGCCGCGATGCAGATAAAGCGCCCGCGCGCCCAGCGGATTGTTGATGCCGCCTTTGACGAAGCTCGGTATGATCCGTCCGTTGCGCTTTTCCCGCGCGATCATGCGCGCCGGCGGCCGCCAGTCGGGCCATTCGGCCTTGCGGCCGATATTGACCGTGCCGGACCAGCCGAACCCCTCGCGGCCGACGCCAACGCCGTAACGGATCGCGCGGCCCCTGGCCTGGACCAGATAGAGATGCCTGAAACCCCACGTAGTAACTGCTATGTTTGCCGAGGGTTTCGTTCACAACCCTCTGCCGGAAGACGGAGGTGAAGGCATTTACCTGCGAGATTTTTTGCGGGCGGAGGCATCGCAAATTCACTC
>Ga0209785_1000026_pt1 | contig 89170 bp, 85 predicted proteins | sample WorMetG1BERMUDA2_FD_187403 | JGI IMG/M metagenome (GOLD analysis project Ga0209785, IMG submission 187403) | Marine gutless worms symbiont microbial communities from Max Planck institute for Marine Microbiology, Germany - Inanidrilus... ...
CTGTTCAGAGATACAGTGTGTTGGCATCGGACCCCGTCCTTGAACCTGGTAACTGTTTGTTGCAAAACTAGTTTCTCAGATTCTTGGGGCCGATGCACCCCCTACTTTGAGAGATCCGGGCTAGCGCCGCGGCAATGCCGCTTCGATATCCTCGATCAGGTCCTCGACATCCTCCAATCCGACCGACAGGCGCAAGGTCGCGTCGCTGATGCCGAGTTCGGCCCGCGCCTCCTCAGCGAGGTTCTTGTGGGTGGTTGTCGCCGGATGGGTGATCAGGCTCTTGGCGTCGCCCAGATTGTTGGAGATCTGGATCGTGTTGAGGGCGTTTTCGAAGGCGAACGCGGCCTGTTTGTCGCCGTCGATGTCGAAGGCGATCAGAGTCGACCCGCCGGTCATCTGCTTGGCCACGATATCGGCCTGCGGATGGTCGGGCCGGCCCGGATAGATCAGCCGTTTGACCGTGGGCTGGCGGCTCAGGAAATCGGCGATGCTGGCTGCGCTCTGGCTCTGCTGGCGCACCCGCAGCGGCAGGGTCTCCAATCCCTTCAACAGGGTCCAGGCGTTAAACGGCGACATGGACGGTCCGGTATGGCGGAAATAGTCGTGCAGGTTCTCGTCGATCCAGTCCTTCGACGACAGCACGATGCCGCCGAGACAGCGGCCTTGGCCGTCGATATGTTTCGTCGCGGAGTAGACAACGACATCGGCGCCGAGCTGCAAAGGCTTCTGGTAGAGCGGTGTCGCGAAGACATTGTCGACGACCAGGCAGGCGCCCGCCGCCCTGGCGATCTCGGCGACGCCGGCGACGTCGATCACCTCCAGTGTCGGATTGGTCGGGCTTTCCAGGAAGAAAGCGCGGGTGTTCGGCCGCACCGCCGCCTGCCAGTTGTCGAGCCGCGTGCCGTCGATCAGCGTGGTTTCGATGCCGAGTTGCGGCATCAGCGTCTCGATCACCCAGCGGCAGGAGCCGAACAGGGCGCGCGCCGCCAACACATGATCGCCGCCCCTGAGCTGGCACAGAAGCGCTGCCGAAACGGCCGCCATGCCGGAGGCGGTCGCACGGGCATCCTCGGCGCCTTCGAGCGCGCACATCCGCTTTTCGAACATATCGACGGTCGGATTGGCGTAGCGTGAATAGATGAAGCCCTCTTCCTCGCCCTTGAAACGGGCCTCGGCCGCCTCGGCGCTGGCATAGACGAAACCCTGGGTCAGATACATCGCCTCGGATGTCTCGCCGAATTGCGAACGGGTGGTGCCGCCATGCACCATGCGTGTCGCCGGCCGCCATCCGGCTTGTTTCTCCCTGTCGGCGCACCCGCCGTTGATCGTATCCGTCATCTCACTCACCCAACAAAAAACCGGCTGCGAAGGCCGCCAGCCGGTTCATCCCCGACCTTTTAGCGACTTGTTTAACGTGGCAGCAAGCCGGTCGGCCAAATCACCACGGGATAAGGCTTCTTTACAGACCCGACATGCTTGCGTCAATCGCGACGCCCTGTATTTGATGGCCATTCCCGATGCAGGGACGAGGGCAACGGAGAAGGCATGCGCACAACGGGCATTCTGGCGGACCGGGACATCGCGGCGCTGTTCGATGCCGGACGGTTGGTCGCGCCGCGCGCGCGAGACAAGAATCAGATCCAGCCGGCGAGCCTCGATCTCAGGCTTGGCGCAAAGGCCTATCGCGTGCGCGCCAGCTTCCTGCCGGGTCCGGAGCACCGGGTGGCCGACAAGCTGGCGCGGCTGAAGCTGCATGAGATCGACCTCACCGCCGGCGCGGTGCTCGAAACCGGTTGCGTCTATATCGTGCCGTTGCTGGAAAGTCTGGACATGCCCGGCGACATTTCCGCCTCGACCAATCCGAAGAGCTCGACGGGGCGGCTCGACATCTTCACCCGTGTCATGGCGGATCGCGCCCCGGAATTCGACAAGATCGCGGCCGGCTATCAGGGACCGCTCTATCTGGAGGTCAGCCCACGCACCTTCCCGATCGTCGTGCGCACCGGCTCGCGCCTGTCGCAGATCCGTTTCCGCAAGGGCCATGCCGCGCTCGACGAGGCTGCGCTCGCCGCGCTGCATGACAGCGCCGTGCTGGTCGCCTCGGAAAAACCGAATATCTCCGGCGGCGGCATCGCACTGTCGGTCGATCTCAAAGGCGGGCCGGACGGTCTTGCCGGCTATCGCGGCAAGCACCATACCGCGGTGATCGATGTCGACGAGAAAGCGGCGCATGACGTTCTCGATTTCTGGGAGCCGATCCACACGCGAAACACGGCGGAACTCATTCTCGATCCGGACGAATTCTACATCCTGGTGTCGCGCGAGGCCGTGCATGTGCCGCCGCTCTATGCCGCCGAGATGACACCCTTTGATCCGCTGGTCGGCGAGTTTCGCGTGCATTATGCCGGTTTCTTCGATCCGGGCTTCGGCCACAGCGCCGCCGGCGGCTCCGGCAGTCGCGCCGTATTGGAAGTGCGCAGCCACGAGGTGCCCTTTATCCTCGAACACGGCCAGATCGTCGGCCGGCTGATCTACGAGCATATGCTGGAGCGGCCGCAGACACTCTATGGCAGCGATCTCGGCTCCAACTACCAGGCCCAGGGCCTCAAGCTGTCGAAGCATTTTCGGGTATAGCTTACCCCGTCCGTTCGTTTTTCAGCTCCGCCAGATCGGCACGCAGCGCCTTGATCTCGTTGAGGATTAATTCCTGTTCGGTCTGCAGCAATTCGCGGTCGGCCACCGCCTCGGCCTCGTGTTCGGCCTGCATCGCGGAGACGATGATGCCGATGAACAGGTTGAGCACCGTGAACGAGGTGGCGATGATGAACGGCACGAAAAACGCCCAGGCCATCGGAAAGGTTTCCATCACCGGTCGGACGATGCCCATTGACCAGCTCTCCAGCGTCATGATCTGGAACAGCGAATAGGCCGAAGCCGGGATCGAACCGAACCAGTCCGGGAACGCCGCGCCGTAGAGTTTGGTCGCCATCACGGAAAAGACATAAAAGACGAGGCCGAGAAGCAGCACGATCGAGCCCATGCCCGGTAGGGCGGCGATCAGCCCGCCGACCACCCGGCGCAGTGACGGCACCATGCTGACCAGGCGCAGCACCCGCAGGATGCGCAGCGCCCGCAGCACCGACAGGCTGCCGGTGGTCGGCATCAGCGCGATGCCGACGATGATGAAATCGAAAATGCGCCAAGGGTCGCGGAAGAAATTCTGCCGGTAGACAAGCAGCTTGCTCACCAGTTCCACGACGAAGATCGCCAGAATCGTCTGGTCGATCGCGAGCAGCACCGGACCGGCGCGCTGCATTGCTGCCGGCACGGTTTCGAGCCCTAGGGTAATCGCGTTGACGATGATAACGGCGGTGATGAACCACTCGAACCGGCGGCTTTCGACAAGGGTTTGCAGTGCTTTCATGGCGGCTTCACGGTGCAATGGGGTTGCCCAGCACATGGCAACGGCACCGGAGCCTGTCAAGCGGCGCTTGACACAATCGGCCGAAGCGTCATTGTGTCGTCATGACCGGGCCGCCGGACAGGGCGCAGGCGGGTATGATGTAATGGTAGCCTGTAAGCTTCCCAAGCTTGACGCGCGGGTTCGATTCCCGCTACCCGCTCCAGCCAACCTTTTCAGGCGCAGACCGCATCGGCCGCTTGCGGCGATGTTGGCGGTATTGCTGTTGGCCATATCGATGGTCATGTCCCCACCCGCCCAGGCCGATGGCTGGCCGAATTATTGGGATCCGCGCGAGCGGGCCGTGTTGCCCGACCTGACCGGGCGCGACCGCATCCGGTTTTTGACCACGGCGGATTTTCCGCCCTTCAATTTTGTCGACCAACGCAACCGCATCGCCGGATTCCATATCGATCTGGCGCGCGCCGTCTGCGCGGAACTGAACATGACCGCCCGGTGCCAGCTTCAGGTCCTGCCTTGGGACGAATTGGCCGCCGCGATGGACAGCCGCCAGGGCGAGGCGATCATCGCCGGCTTGGCGCTCGACAGCGACCGCCGCCGCGACTACCTGTTCACACGCCCGTTCATCAAGCTGCCGGCCCGTTTTGCCGTCCGTACGGCCGCACCGCCCGCCGGTGAAAGTGCCGTGGTCCTTGCCGGTCGTCCGGTCGGCGTGCTCCGGGGTACGGCGCATGAGGCGCTGCTGAGGGCCTATTTCCCGGACATCCGCCCGGTTGCCCATGAGGACGGTGATGCGCTGTTCGACGGGCTCAGGAACGGCGCGGTCGAAGCGGTTTTCGGCGACGGCGTGCAACTGTCCTTCTGGCTCGGCAGCAACGAAGCCGCCGGGTGTTGCGGTTTTTTCGACGGTCCCTATTTCGCGCCGGCCTTTCTCGGCGAGGGCCTGTCGATCGCGGTGCGCCGCGACAGTCCCGATCTCGTGCTGGCTTTCGACCACGCCCTGCAGGCCCTGAGCGGGAACGGGACGATGCGCGAACTCTATCTGCGTTATTTTCCGAACGGGCTCTACTGACAGGCCCTGATCCGCTCCGCCGTCCTGCGGCACCACTCAAATAACTTGACTATCATTATCATGATTAAGTAGCGTGATATCAGTTTCACCGGAACCCGGGTCGGCGACGGGATTGTCGTGACCGCAATCGGTGAAAGCACCGTCAGAAGAGACGGCGCGCGAGAGTCATGATGTCGTGGCCGAGTGTCACGGACTGGCGCGCGGCCACGGTAATGGGGGATGGTATGGTCAATCGACAAGGCGTGTCGGCCCGACGGCAGACAAAATTGGCGGATGCGGGTTTCGACCGTGACGAGGAAACCTTGCTGCACATGGCCCGCCGTTTTTTCCTGTCCTACGCGCAGCCGCCCCATCCGCATTGGGAGAGCGCCATCGACATCGCGATGGAGCATTTCGGTGCCGAACACGGGCCCGGCATCGCGGTGACGCTGATGAACACGCTGCGAGCCATGCGGACAGCACGCAAGACGACGTTTCGTTTCATCAATCCATGCTGCGCCCAATGCGCGGCTAAACTGACCGACTGCGAGCGTCTCCTGATACGTACCATTCGTTTCGTCCGCGTAGGCGAGAATTCAAGCGCGCAGACGGAGGCCCTGATGCTGTGCGAGGGTTTCGACAGCGGCCCGTTGCTGAAGGCGATCCGGGAACTGGACGCACGACTGACGGTATGCGGGCGTTAAGGATCGGCCACGGTCCAGAGCGGAAAAGGGTCAGGCGAGCCCCGCCACGGGCGCGCCGGTCGACATCGTGGCTGTCGCAGCGAGTTGAACAATGATAATAAGCGCAGTGAAACCGATCATCCTCGGTCTCACGCTCTGGCTTGGGTGCCTTTCGATGACTATTGCAGCGTCTTCCCGCGAGACAGTGCTCCATGCGCCGGGCCCGAAGGGGTCGCTCGAAGGCACGTATACGGACGCCGGAAAGCGTGCCGATATGCCGGTCATTCTCATCATACCCGGCTCCGGCCCGACGGATCGGGACGGCAACAACCCACTGGGTGTGACAGCGGCGACCTATCGGTACCTGGCTCAGGGCCTCGCGGATGCCGGCATCAGCTCGGTCAGGATCGACAAGCGCGGCCAGTTCGGGAGCCGTGCCGCGATTGCCGACCCGAACGACGTGACGCTTGGCGAGTATGCCGACGACGTGGCCGCTTGGATCGAAACGATCAAAGCGCAAACGGCTGTCGATTGCGTCTGGCTGCTGGGTCACAGCGAAGGCGCGCTGGTCGCGCTCGAAAGCGTTGCGCAAAGCCGGTCGTCCGTCTGCGGTATCATCCTTGCGGCAGCCTCCAGCCAGCCATTCGGCGACCTGTTGCGACAGCAATTGAAAGACAATCCGGCGAACGCGACCCTCATTGACGACGCCTTTGCGGCGATCGATGCGCTTGAGGCCGGCAAGCGTGTCGATGTGACCGCTCTGCACCCCGCGCTTCAACAGCTCTTTGCGCCGGACGTGCAGGGTTTCCTGATCGATCTCATGGGCAAAGACCCCGCCGCGATGATCGCGGCTGTCGACCTACCGGTCCTGATCCTTCAGGGAGAGCGCGACCTCCAGGTGCCGGCGGCCGATGCGGTTGCCCTTAAGGCGGCTCAGCCGAATGCCACCCTGGCGCTGTTGCCCGACACGAATCATGTGCTCAAGACGGTGACGGGCAACAGCCCGGCCGACAACATGGCCACCTATGCCGACCCCGATTTGCCGCTGGCACCGGGCGTTGTGCCGGCGATCGTGGATTTCGTCGATGACGCTCCGCCCGGGCGGTGATGCCGGCCACGGAACCCGACATCGCGACGGCCATCTTCCCGCCGCTGCGGTCATTCGAGACGGCTTGTCACGGTTTCACCACCTCAACGACCGACAGGTGATGGAATCGCCGTTCACACTGTCCGACGCCTATCGGCTCGTGGGCCGTCTCCAAGGTTTTTGAGGATTGGTCGGCGCTGAAAAGAGGACTCCAGCCCATGACACATGCACGGCCCGAAACAACCGACGGCACCGTCCTGTGCGGGGTCGAACCGCAACTCTACGTCCGGGATATGGAGCGGGCGATCCGTTTTTACGGCGACAAACTCGGCTTTGCCGCAGTCTTTCGCCACGGCGATCCGCCGTTTTACGCGCAGATCGCGCGCGACGGTATTCGGCTCAATCTGCGTCGTGTCGACGGCCCGGTTTTCGATGCCGGCTTTCGCCGCAGGGAATCGGATGCTCTGTCGGCGACGATCGTTGTTGAAAACGCCAAACCTCTCTTTCTTGAGTATCAGGACTCAGGCGTGGTGTTTCATCAAAAGCTGCGGCGCGAGCCGTGGGGTGCGGTGACCTTTATCGTCGCCGATCCGGATGGCAATCTGATCGCCTTTGCCGGCAGATGACGCGTTCGTCGCCCGCCACTTTCGACGAGAGACCATGGACGTATCGCGCAGCATTGTGAACCGGCGCAACGTCGTCACGGCGGTGCTCGCCATGACCGGCGCAAGCGGTTTGGTCGCCGCCACGTCGCTGATTGCCAAGGCGCTGGGCGTCGATTCCGCCGCTGCGTCCGCCCTACACCCATTCCAGGTCACGGCGGGACGGTTTTGCTTCGCACTTCTTGCGCTGGCGATCGTGTTTGCCGCGCGTCCGCAACTGCGTCCGCCGACAACGGGCATTCATTGGCGCTGGCACATCATGCGATCGCTGTGCGGCTGGCTCGGCGTCACCTGCATGTTCGCGGCGGTCGCCGTGATTCCTCTTGCCGAGGCGACGGCGATCAGTTTCCTCAGCCCGCTGGTGACTATCGGCCTGGCCGTGCTGCTCCTGGGCGAGAACGCCGAGGCTCGCAAATGGGCCGGGGCGGCCCTGTCCGTCTTCGGCGCGCTGATCCTGTTGCAGCCCGGTACCGAGGCGTTCCATCCCGGCGCGCTGTTCGCCCTAGCGGCGGCCTTCTTCCTGGGCCTGGAAGCGATTTTCATCAAGCGGCTGAGCGATTCGGAGCCGCCGTTTCGCATCCTTTTGATCAACAACATGATCGGCACGACCGTGTCCTTGTGCGCGGCCGCTTTGTTCTGGACATGGCCGGCGCAGACCCAGTGGATATTGCTCGCGCTCCTGGGAGTCGTGATGGTGAGCGGGCAGGCGCTGTTTATCCAGTCGATGAAGCGCGGACAGGCAAGCCTCGTCATCCCGGTCTTCTACACCACGCTTGTCTTCGCCGCGCTCTACGATTTCATCGTTTTCGGCGCGCGCCCCGGCATGGCCGCGCTTTTGGGCTCGACCCTCATCGTGTCGGGGGCGATCTTTATCGCGCTGACCGGACCGGCGAAGCAGCGACAGGCGGTGGATTGAGGAGGCGCGGGGCCTGAGACCGGCCGATGGCCGTGTGCCAGATACGCTCTAAGCCGCCGCGTTCCGCCGGGCGATCCACGCGCACACCACGGCCAGCAACAGATAGACGCCGATCGGATACCAGAGCGCGGCACGGGCGGCGGCGGTGTAGGCCGTCTGGTCGGGAGACGCTTCGACAACGGAGAAGAAAATCTGGCCGATCAAGGCGATGCTGATGGCGATGCCGACCTGTTGAAAAGCCTGAAGGACACCCGAGCCCGCACCCGCATCCGGCCCGGAAACACGCGACAGAACGCTCTGAAACAAAGCGACGATCGCCGTGCCCATGCCGAGCCCGACGATCAGCAGGGGCAGCAGCAGGTCCGTACCCTTGAGCGCCGCGTCGGCGCCGCCAACGATGCTTTGAACCCACGCCATGCCGGCAAACAGCATCGCCGCGCCGACCGCCGTGCGCCCATCGAGCCAGCGGCCGCCGAGCCGGCCGGTCAGAAGCGAGGCGATCATCACGCCCGCTGGATGCGGCGCTGTCGCGATTCCTGCGTCCAGAGCGGACAATCCCACACCGAGTTGAAGAAAGATGGCGAGCATGAAGAAAACGCCGGCGATGCCCGAGAAGAACAGCGTCACGGCGATCAGGCCGAGGACAAAAGCGCGATCCCGCAAAAGGCTGACGGGTAGGAGCTGGGCCCGACCCCGGGCCGCCCGACGCGCCTGCTGCCACGTGAAGACACCGCCGAGCCCGACCGAAAAGGCCATCAGCGCGAAGCACCAGACCGGCCAGCCCAGGTGGCGTCCCTCGACCAGGGGATAGATCAGGCACGCGATGGCCAGGGCGAAAAGTGCTGCGCCACCCCAGTCCGCCGGGATGCGCGTGTTGGCTTGCAATCTGGGCACGAAACAGAGCGCGCCGACGAGCGACACAAGCCCGAGTGGAAGGTTCAGCAGGAAGATCGGACGCCAGCCGAGCCCGGCGATATCGGCCGACACGATTGCGCCTCCGACAACCGGCCCCGCCACGGCGCCGAGTGCGCTGATCATTCCGTAGAGGCCGATCACCCTGCCTTTGTCCTCGGCGGGGAAGATGACATGGATGATGGCCAGAACCTGCGGCACCATCATCGCGCCCGTCAGCCCCTGAAGGGCGCGGCCGGCAATCAGCGTCTCGATGGAGGGGGCCAGTCCGCAGGCGGCCGAACTCAGCATGAAGCCGACAACGCCCCAGTTGAACATCCGTCCCCGGCCAAAGACATCGCCGAAGCGGCCGAAAGGCAAAAGCCCGGCCGCGAAGCACAGGACATAGATCACCAGAACCCATTCGAGCTGTGTCGATGTGGCATTGAAATCGCTGCGGATCGCAGGCAGGGCCAGGTTCACGATCGTCACGTCGAGCAAATTCATGAAGGCCGCCAGGAAGAACGCCGCCGCAGCGATCCATCGACGTGGAAATGCCGGCTGCGGGCTGCTGATTGCGATCGTCACGGTGTCGTCTCCTCAGCCCCAGGCGGTCGATGCGTATTTGTTACTTTATAAGTATCGTGAAGAGAGGAGTCAACATCACGTGTCTTTGATTGTCACATGAGGGCGTTTCATCTAAGGTGATGCCAATCGGGGAGGAAGACTTGCGCACCGACAGCCGACTTCCAAGAGTGCTTCATGTCCTGCTGCACCTCGACCAGATGGACGATCCGCTCACGTCCGATCAACTCGGCCGGATGTTCGGGATGAACGCATCGTTGCTGCGTCGGACGATGGCTGGCCTGCGTGAGGCCGGTTTCGTCGGATCGACCAAGGGCCATGGCGGTGGCTGGTGTCTGGCGCGGCCTTTGAGCGAGATCACGCTGGCGCAGGTCTATGAAGCACTCGGATCGCCGCAATTGTTTGCCGTCGGTCAATCTGCGGACACGCCGACCTGTCTCTTGGAACAGGCGGCAAACGCTGCCACAAGGGACGCGCTGCAAGCCGCGCAGGACACCTTTGATGCGGCATTGGCCGGTGTCACCGTGGCCGATCTCGTGCGCAGTCGTTCAAAAAAGATGGCGGGATGGCAGTGCGACGCCGGCGTCTGAAGATTTGGGCGTGCATTGTGACGCTGGCCGAAGCAGCAGATCTTTCGCGAACCGCTGGCAGGCAGCCCTATCGCTTGCGGAAGGGCACCAGCAGCGACCACAGAAGCCGGGTCGGCGACCTGTCGCGGTAATACTCCAGCCCGATTTCCATCTTGTCATGGCCAAGATGCGGCTGGGCACGATAGGTTCCGAACAGATAGTCCCAGAACGGGAAGTTGAACCCGTAATTGGAATCGGTTTCGGGCCGATGGCTCGAATGGTGGACCCGGTGCATGTCGGGCGTCACCAGGACGCGGCGCAGCACGCGGTCGAGGCCGAGCGGCAGCCGCGCGTTGGAATGATTGAACATCGCCGTGCCGTTGAGCACAATCTCGAACAGCAGAACGGCAAGAGCCGGCGGGCCGAGACACAGGATGATCAGGGCTTTCCAGAACATCGAAATCAGGATTTCCAGCGGATGGAAGCGCAGCGCCGTTGTCAGGTCGAAGCCGGTATCGGAATGATGCATGCGGTGAATGCGCCACAGCAGCGGCCATTTGTGGCTGACCACATGCTCCAGCCACACCGCGAAATCGAGGATCACGAAGGCGATCAAACCGGCGATCCACGCCGGCACGGCGAGATAATGGAAGAGGCCCCAGCCATTGTCCGCCGCCCACAGTGCGGTGCCGACGGCCGCCAGCGGGAAGATCACCCGCAGCATTAGCGACGACAGGATGAGGATCGACAGATTGGTGAACCAGCGGCGCGCCTTCAATGCGCCCATCATCTCGTCCCGCTCGAGCCGCGGGTTTGCCAGCTCAAATGCCGCCATCGACAGGAAGATGACGGCAAAGGCCGCGAGGCGGACGACCGGTTCGGGCAGGCCCCACAATTCCATATTGGCTCAATGCGTTCGATAGCGCGCCATGGCGCCGCGTTCGATGGCGGCACAGGTCAGCTTGTCGAGGCCCAGCCGGTCGCGCAGGATCTGCAACAGCCGCAGTTCCTCCTGCTCGACATGGAGGTCGGCCGCCGCCACTTCGACGGCCAGCGAATAGGCGGTGTCGTAAAGGCTCGGCGGCAGCGCGTCATGGGCAATCAGCATCACCGTGTCGAGACCGTCCGGTTCGCTCAGGATCGCGCCGCAATCGCGCGAGACGCGGATCAACCGCTCCTCGTTGAAGTCCTGGAAAATCGGCAAAGTGCGGGTGATGTTCCCGATCTGCGCCAGCTCCGCGTCGGTCATCGTCTTGTCCACGGCGGACATGGTGACCATCACATAGATCAGCGCGTCCTGAATGGTGATCGGCGAGCTCATGGAGGATCCTCTATCATCTGCTTCTATCGTTTGGCATTGTGCTAGAACGACGGTGCGGTGCGGTCAAGCGCAAGAATGGCCCGGCTTGGCCGGCGATTGTGCAGCGCCGCATTGACGCCGCGTGGCGCCGGGCTTAGGGTCCGCGCGCCGTGATGCGAGGCCTCGGGCAGCCTTCTTACGCATTCCAACACACAATCATGCCGAAAGCACGACGATGAGCAACGACCGCCTTCCTGAGATCGATTTTGACGAGGCGATGATGGCAGCCGCGGACGAGGCCAAGGCCTGGCCATTCGAGGAGGCGCGCAAGCTGGTCAAGCGTTACCACAGGACCGGCTACCCCGAAACGGTGTTGTTCGAAACCGGCTATGGTCCGTCCGGCCTGCCGCATATCGGCACCTTCGGCGAAGTGGCGCGCACCTCGATGGTGCGCTACGCCTTTCGGGTGCTGACGCGCGATCAGGTGAAGACGAAGATCCTGTGTTTCTCCGACGATATGGACGGCCTTCGCAAGGTGCCGGGCAATGTGCCGAATCAGGAGATGATGCAGGCCTATCTGGGCATGCCGCTGACCCGCGTGCCCGACCCGTTCTCGAACGACTATCCGTCCTTCGGCGCGGCCAACAACGCCCGTCTCAGGGCCTTTCTCGACCGATTCGGCTTCCATTACGAATTCGTCTCGTCGACGGATTATTATACGCAGGGCCGGTTCGACGCGGCGCTTTTGCGGATGCTGGAGGTCTATGACGAGGTCATGGCCATCATCCTGCCGACGCTTGGCGAGGAACGCCGCGAGACCTATTCGCCGTTCCTGCCGATCTGCAAGCGCACCGGCAAGGTGCTGCAGGTGCCGATGATCGCCAGGGATCCCGAGGCCGGGACCATCACCTATCGGGATCCGGAGACCGGCGACGCCGTCGAAACCGGGGTGACCGGCGGGCAGGTCAAGTGTCAGTGGAAGGCCGATTGGGCGCTACGCTGGTTTGCGCTCGGCGTCGACTACGAAATGGCCGGCAAGGACCTGATCGACAGCGTCACCCTGTCGTCCAAAGTCTGCCGCGCGCTCGGCGGACCGCCGCCGGAAGGCTTCAATTACGAGCTCTTTCTCGACGAGAGCGGCCAGAAGATCTCCAAGTCCAGGGGCAACGGCCTGACGATCGACGAGTGGCTCAGCTATGCTTCACCGGAAAGCCTTGCGCTTTACATGTACCAGAAGCCGAAGACCGCCAAGAAGCTCTATTTCGACGTGATCCCGAAGGCCGTCGACGAATACTATTCCTATCTCGCCGCCTATCCGCGCCAGGATTGGAAGAACCGGCTGGGAAATCCGGTGTGGCATGTCCACTACGGCCACCCGCCGGCGATCGCGCTTCCGGTCTCCTTCGCCATGCTGCTCAATCTCGTCAGTGCCTCGAATGCGGAGAACAGCGAGGTGCTGTGGGGCTTCATCTCGCGCTATGCGCCCGGCGTGACGCGCCAGTCGCATCCGGAACTGGACCAGTTGGTCGGCTACGCGATCCGTTACTTCAACGATTTCGTCAAACCGACCAAGGTGTTCCGCGCGCCCGACGAGGTCGAGCGGCAGACACTTGCCGCGCTCGACGCCAAGCTCGCGACACTGCCGGCGGATGCCGACGGCGCGGTGATCCAGGATGCGATGCTCGATGTCGGCCGCGCCGTCCCGCGCTACCAGGACCTGAAAAAGACGCGGCCCGATGGTGGACCGGGCGTTTCCGTCGCCTTTTTCCAGATGCTCTATGAAGTGCTTCTGGGTCAGGAACGCGGCCCGCGTTTCGGTTCCTTCGCGGCGCTCTACGGTATTGCCGAAACCAGGGCGCTCATTGCGGCGGCTCTGGAGGGGACCCTGGCAGAGGCGTGATCCGCACGCCGCTGTCGACGACGGGGCTCTGGCCGCGCGGGTCGGAGCCGTGCAGACCGGCACGGTCCTGTCGGGCGACGTCTTCCAGTGCGGCATAGGCCGAGCCGGCCGCCGCCCGCGCCCATCCCCGACGCACCAGCCAGGCGGCCGGATCGTCCCGGCCGACCAGGTATTCACGGACGACCGGTTCGGTCCACGGGCCGGGCGGCACGACACAGGACAGCGGTCGCCCGCGTAAGAAATTGCGAAAGGCGGTGCGCGCGATAACTCCGCAGGGCCACGCCGCGCCGTCGGCATCAAGACAGCTTTCGGCCGGATCAAGCACCTCGATGCCGGCAAGGCGAAGCTCGCCCATCGGATAGCTGAAGACGCCCGCCGCAGTGACGACCGGCCGGTGCAACGGCGTTGCTTTCGGCGCAGTGTCCACCGACTGTGGCGCGGTGTCCGCCGATTGCGGCGTGGGCTTCACCGATTGCGGCGTGCTGTTCACCGATTGCGGCGTGCTGTTCGCCAATGGCGGTGCTGTCAGCGGTTGCCGCAGTGCAATGCGCTCGAGTTGGACGGCATCCTTGGCGAAGGGCGGTGCGAACTGTTTCGGGGCGACCTGCCGCGGGGGATTCCGACGGTCCGAAATGGTGTCGGCATCGGGCACCGGCACAATCGCCTCGGGCCGGGTTGTCGGTATGTCTTCCAGCCGCCTGTCGCGCGCGCTTTGGGGCATGAGGTGATAGAGCACAACCGCCGCCAGTCCCAAAATCGTCAGCAGGATCAACGGTGTGCGCACGGTGCCGGCCTATTGACTGGCCCATATGATGCGGGCGATCCACTCGATCTCGTCGGCGCGGAAGGACCGGTCGGGATGATCGGGGTTGAGGGAACGCAGTTCCACGCCCCGCGACGTCTGCCGCGTTAGCAGTTTTGCCATCACCTCGCCCTGCCGCGTCTTGACGACGACGCGGTCGCCGCTGTGGACGCGCGCCTCCGGCTCGACGATCAGCGTATCGCCGTCGCGATAGAGCGGCAGCATGGAATCGCCCTGCACCTTGAGGGCATAGGTATGCGTCGCCGCCGGCACGGGCAGCGCGACGGTGTCCCAGCCATGGCCGGCCGGATAGCCGCCATCGTCGAAATAGCCGCCGTCTCCGGCCTGTGCGAAGCCGATGAGTGGTATCGTCCCCCTTGCGGCGGACGCCGTATCCGCCGGTTCGGCCAGGGCGAGAAAACGGTCCGGTGGGCACTTCACCGCAGCCAGGATGCGCGACAGGGATTCCGTCGAGGGCCACCGTGGTCGGCCGTCGGCGCGCAGCCGTTTCGACTTGTTGAAGGCGGTCGCATCCAGCCCGGCGCGGCGGGCGAGCGCCGAGACCGACAGGCCCTCATGCGCCGCCAGCCGGTCGATGGCCGCCCAGATCTGCGTGTGCGAAAGCATGAATGCGCCCCAGACGTCTTGTCAGGCCCGGTAGGGCGCGCGGCCGGTGGCAAGCGCCCGTTCGAGCAGGTCGATGCGGTCCTGGCCCCAGAACACCTCGCCGTTTAGCACATAGGAGGGAACGCCGATCGCGTCGGCGGCGATCGCCTCCTCCGAGTTCTTCTCGCGGATGGCGGCGATGGTGTCGGTCTCCGCCCTGGCGAGGATGTCCGCGGCGTCGAAACCGGTCTGTGACAGCATGTGTGCGATCACCGTTCGGTCGGCGAGATCGGCCTCATCGGCCCAGACACCGGCCAGCACGCGCCCGACATAATCGCCCGGATCGCCGCCGGTTTCGGCAATGGCGATGGCGGCGCGGTCGGCCAACTCGGTGTCCACCGGCCAGTGTTTCGGGCTAGTGTTGATCGGCAGGCCGCGATAATCGGCGAGGCGCTGCAATTCGATCAGCCGGTAACGCTGGCGCACCGGCGGTCGCTGTCCGGGCGGCACCGCCCCGGAGACGGCCCACAGCGCCATCAGGTTCACCGGCTTGTAGCGCAGGGCCGCGCCCTGGCGCGCCGCCATCTCGATCAGCGCCCGATGCCCGAGATAGGTGAAGGGCGATGCCCCGTAAAAGTAGTAGTCGATGGTGGCCATGCTTGATCCTCCTCGCGCCGCAACATCCTGCATCTTTACCATGGCAGGTTATGGGGGCCGGCTTCAACAAAAACGGAAACGCCGGGCCCTGTTTGGCCGGATCGGCGCCACGCCGCCCATGTCACGCCGACCGATTGCGCAGCCGCATCACAGTGCCGAAGGCCAGAGCCGTGACCAAGGCGAAGACCGCGCACAGCGTGAACAATCCCTGGTAGCTGGCGTGGGTAAGGAACAGCCCCGCCGCGACCGGACCGACCACCTTGCCGAGATTGCGCAGCGCGCCGAGCGCGCCCATGCCCGCCCCCAGCGTATCGGACGGCACCTCGGATGTCAGCAACGACAGGGTCGACGGCAGGATGAGGCCGAGGCTGATGCCGATCCCGATCGCCGCCGACAGCACGGTCACGAGGCCGGCGCCGCCGGTCAGCAGGAAAAGCGCGCTGGCCAACAGCAGAAACCCGGCAAAGATCGGCACTTCAGGCGTCAGACGGTCGGCGAGGCGGCCGCCGACGGGTCGCGTCAGCAGATTGGCCAGTTCCTGGATGCTGAAGAACAGTCCGACGAGCAGAAGGTCGAAGCCGGCCACCGTCAGCGCGTAGACGGGCAGAAAGGCCTTGATCGCGTAGGTGGTGATATGGGTCGCCATTTCCAGCGTCGCGGCGAGCCAGAAGGCGCGGCTGGCGCGTGTCGCGCGATAGGCTCGGACCAGGCTGTCGAAAAAACCCGCCTGCCGGTCGGCCGGCCGCTGTGTCAGGCGCAGCACCGGCACAAAGGCAGCGCAGCTTAGAAGCCCGATCAGGGTGAACACCTGTTCCGGCGACAGCCAGCCGAGCAGCAGCGCGGCCAGCGTCGGCGCCAGCAGATAGCCGCCGCGTGCCATGCCGAAGATCCCCAGTCTTTCGGCGCGCCGGTCGGCGCCCATCTCGGCGACATAGGCAAGGCTCACCGGGCCAAAGATCGCCGTGGCGGTTCCATGCAGCAGGCGCAGCGTCATCAGATCTTCGGGCGTTTCCACGAAGCGGTAGAGAAACGGGGTGACGGTGAACACGCAGAGCCCGATCAGCAGCCACACTTTGCGGCCGGTGCGGTCCGACAGCAGGCCGAACAGCGGCTTCAGCACCAGCCCGGTCATGGTGGAGATCGAGACGATGGAGCCGATGATCAGATCGCTCGCGCCAAGTACCGCCGCATAGATCGGCAGCAACGGCGTTTTGCCCATCTGATAGGCGGTGCGCACGACGAAATCGGCCGCCGTGATGCGCCAAAGATCGGCCGGAAGGCCGAACCATCGTGCGGTCATGCCGCGCTCACAGGATGATAGCCGGAGTGCCGGCGGCCACCGCCTCGGCATTGAGCGCCGCGACATCCGTGTCGACGATCGCCGCATAGCGGGCGGTCTCGGCCGCCACCTTCTGCATGACCTCTTCGGCCACCGCCACGACCTGGGTTGCAGGCGCGGTGTCGGACATGGCCACCGTCCACAGCAGATTGCCGAGCGTGTCGTCGAGCCGCGCCGGATTGCGCAGCACATCGCGCGGCGTCTCGCGGTGAATGTCGACGAGCGTCTCCTCGATGGCGTCCAGCGACGCGGCGACATTGTCGATATGCGCCGCCAGTGCCGCCGGCGCGCCGCCGGTCTTCTGACGCAGGCTGACGACCTGCCGCCGCAGGTCGCGCAGGCTGTTGACGGTGCGGCGCAGCTCCGAGCGGCTCTCGGTCAGTCGACGGGCGAGATCGTATTGCCGGTCAAAGGCGTCCTGGCTGGTCGTCAATCGCGGATCCTTGAGGATCGTCAGCGGTGCCCTGTGCTCGGTTTCGCCGACGCGCAGCACCACGTCATAGCGGCCGGGCGGCACGGTCGGGCCGCTGCCCGGGGAGGATTTCGCCAGCGGCACATATTTCCGGTCGACCAGCGTCTCGTCGAAAGGTTCCGCCGGCGGGCAGGTCATATCCCAGACGAAGCGATTGAGACCTGGCGCCGTCGGCATACGATGGTTGGGTTTTTCGTCCGCGCCGCTGGAATAACGGCGGATCTCGTTGCCGTCGGCATCCATGAAGGCGAGCGTCACCGGTGTCTCCGGCGTCTCGTCCAGCCAGAAGGAGACAATCACGCCATGCGGCGGGTTCTCCCCGACATCGAGGTGCTTGCGGCGGGCGCGCCCGTCCGGCCCGGTGACCATATAGGTGGCGCCGGAGATGCCGAAGGACGGGCTGTAATTGACGCCGTCGCCGTCGAAGAGGCCGACGCTCCAGGTCAGGGTGACGCGATGCGAATCGCGCGGCGGGGCGAGCGCGCTGCCGGCCGGCTGGTCGGCCAAATGACGCAGCGGCGAGACGTCGTCCAGCACCCAGAAGGAGCGTCCGTGAGTGGCGGCGATCAGGTCGCCATGTTTGATCTTGAGATCGTAGATCGGCACCACGGGCAGGCCGCCCTCCATGCGCATCCAGGTCACGCCGTCGTCGAGCGAGGCAAAGACGCCTGTTTCGGTGCCGGCGAAGAGTAGGCCGTCCCGTTCCGGGTCGGCGCGCAGCACGCGGGTGATCTCGCCTTGCGGGAAGCCCGCGTTCAGCGTCTCCCAATGGGCACCGCCATCCTCCGAGCGGTACAGATAGGGGCGGTAGTCGTCATGTTTGAAACAGGTCGCCGCGACATAGATCGTGTCGGGGTCATGCGGCGACATCTCGATCGAGCCGACATAGGCCCAGGCCGGCATATGCGGCGGGGTGACATCCTGCCATGTCCCGCCGTTGTCGCGGCTGACATGGATGAGCCCGTCATCCGTGCCGGCCCATAGTTCGCCCGGCCGGTGACCGGATTCAACCAGCGTCGACAGGGTCGCATAGGTTTCCGCGCCGGCGCTGTCGCCGGTCAGCGGTCCGCCCGACGGTCCGAGCTTGCTCTCGTCGCGCAGGGTCAGGTCGGGGCTGATTTTCTCCCAGCTATGGCCCTCGTCGCGACTGCGGAACACATGGTTGCCGCCGGCGTAAAGCACACCGCTGTCATGCGGGGAGAACATGATCGGGAAGGTCCAGGCGAAGCGGTATCGAAGATCCTTCGGCGCAATGCCGGTCGCCTCCTCGGGCCAGACATTGACGAGCTGGGTCTGGCGCGTGCGGTGGTCATAGCGCTGCAAAGCCCCGGAGCCGCCCGGCGACGAGCCGACCGCGCCGATATAGACGATGTCGGAATCCTCTGGATGCACGGCGATGAAGCCGCTTTCGCCGGTTCCCGGCAGCGTGCAGTCGCCCATGGTGATCACGCCCCATTCGGTGGCGTTGGGCACCGAGATCGAGGTGTTGTCCTGCTGTGTCGCATAGACCCGGTAGGGAAACTGGTTGTCCACATCCATGCGGTAGAACTGGGCGGTCAGCTGATTGTAGATGGTCGACCATGTCTCGCCGGCGTTGAAGCTGACATTGGCGCCGCCGTCATTGCCCTGCACCATGCGGCGATTGTCGTTCGGATCGATCCACAGATCGTGATTGTCGCCATGCGGCGTCGTGACCTCGCTGAACGTGTGTCCGCCGTCGGTCGATTTCCACATCTGGTAATTGGTGACGTAAACGGTGTCGGCGTCGACCGGGTCGGCGAAGATGTGCATGTAGTACCAGGGGCGGTGCAGCAGGTCGCGATTGGGGCTCACCTGGGTCCATGTGTCGCCGCCGTCGTCGGAGCGATAGAGGCCGGCTTCGGTTCCCTTGGCCTCGACCAGCGCCCAGACGCGCCCCGGGCGCGGCGCCACGGTAACGCCGATCTTGCCGAGCATGCCCTTGGCGAAGCCCGGATGATGGCCGACGTCGGTCCAGCTGTCGCCGCCATCGGTGGAGCGGTAGAGCTTCGAGCCCGGCCCGCCGCTGGACAGGGTCCAGAAATGCCGGTGCGCCTCCCAGGTGGCGGCGAACAGAATACGCGGATTGTTGGGGTCCATGGCGAGGTCGATGGCGCCGGCCCGGTCGCTTTCGTGCAGGATCAGTTGCCAGGTCTCGCCGCCGTCGCGCGAGCGATAGACGCCGCGTTCCGGGTTGGGCCCGAAGGCATGGCCGAAGGCGGCGACATAGACCGTATCGGGATCTTTGGGATGGACGCGGATTTCGCCGACATGCTTGGTGTCCTCAAGACCCATATGCCGCCACGTCCGCCCGGCGTCGGTGGAGCGGTAGACACCGTCGCCATAGGAGACGTCGACCCGGATGGTGGTTTCGCCCATGCCGGCATAGATCACGTTCGGATCGGATGGCGCGACGGCGAGCGCCCCGACAGAGGCCGAGCGCAGGAAACCGTCCGAAACACATTCCCAATAGGTGCCGCCATCGGTCGTCTTCCAGATACCGCCGGCGCAGGCGCCGAAATAGAAGGTCATCGGATCGACCGGATCGCCGGACACGGCGACGACGCGGCCGCCGCGCGGCGGCCCGATGCATCGCCATTTCAGCTGATCGGAGGACAGCAGCGTCTCGGCATGGGAGGAGGTTTCGACCGCCTGCGCGGCGGAGGATGTGTTCATGGCGACGGTTCCTGTGGAGACCTTTGTTCGAGAGCCGCAAGATAGACCGAGTTTGGAGCGCGAAGCAATCGGCTGTTGTTTGCCGATGCGGCAACCGCAGCCGCCACCTGGTTTTTTGGGCTACCACTTGCTGTCGGAAACTGCCATAGATGGGCGCTGGGAAGGGACCATCAGCGACAGAGCGGAACGGGAGGCGCGTGTGGAACGGCGGATTGACTTTGCGCGACGCAGCGACCGGCCCTTGCCGTCCGACCGTGTTTTTCCATAGCGGGACATTCCATGGCACCGATCGTTTCAATCAGGAATCTGGGCAAGACCTATGACGGCGGCCAGGAAGCGCTGCGCGACGTGTCGCTGGACATCGAGGACGGCGAGATCCTGGCGCTGCTCGGCCCCAATGGCGCCGGCAAGACCACTTTGATTTCGGTGATTTGCGGTATCGTATCGCCGACAAGCGGCACAGTGACCGTTGGCGGCCACGACGTGATCGACGACTATCGCAAGTCCCGCGAGCTGATCGGCCTGGTGCCACAGGAAGTGGCGCTTGAACCGTTCGAAAAGGTGTTTCGCACTGTCAGCTTCTCGCGCGGCCTGTTCGGCAAACCGGCCGACCCGGCGTTCATCGAGAAAACGCTGAAGATGCTGTCGCTGTGGGACAAGAAGGATGCCGCCGTCAACCAGCTTTCCGGCGGCATGCGGCGGCGCGTTCTGATCGCCAAGGCGCTGTCGCATGAGCCGCGCGTGCTGTTTCTGGACGAGCCGACCGCCGGTGTCGATGTCGAGTTGCGCAAGAGCATGTGGGAGATCGTGCGTGACCTGAAGAGAAACGGCGTCACCATCATTCTGACCACTCACTATATCGAGGAGGCCGAGGCGATCGCCGACCGCATCGGCGTCATCAGCCAGGGCGCGTTGCTGCTGGCGGAGGACAAGGACTCGCTGATGGGCCGTCTCGGCCGCAAAGAGATGCATATCGAGCTGCAGGCACCGCTGGAAGCCGTTCCGAGCGAACTGGCCGCATACGAGCTCGAACGCAGCAAGAACGGGCTGTCGTTGACCTATTGCTACGACACCCAGGCCGACAGGACCGGCATCACCGCGCTTCTCAACGATCTCAGCGCGGCCGGCATTCGCATTCGCGACGTGCACACCCATCAGAGTTCGCTGGAGGAGATCTTCGTCGATCTCGTCAAGGAAACATCATGAATTTTCAGGCCATCCGATCGATCTATATCTTCGAGATGTCGCGCACTTTCCGGACGCTGTTGCAGAGCATCGTCTCGCCGGTGTTGTCGACATCGCTGTATTTCGTCGTCTTCGGCGGTGCGATCGGGTCGCGCATCCAGGAGGTCGACGGCGTCAGCTACGGCGCCTTCATCGTGCCGGGGCTGATCATGCTGACGGTGATGACGCAGAGCACGTCCAACGCCTCCTTCGGCATCTACTTCCCGAAATTCATCGGCACGATTTTCGAACTGCTGTCGGCGCCGATCTCTTACCTGGAAATCGTCATGGGCTATGTCGGCGCGGCGGCGACCAAATCACTGGTGATCGGCCTGATCATCCTGGTGACGGCCACCTTCTTTGTCGACCTGCGCATCGCCCATCCCTTCTGGATGCTGGTGTTTTTGGTGCTGACCTGTGTCTCGTTCAGCCTGTTCGGCTTCATCCTCGGCATCTGGGCACAGAATTTCGAGCAGCTGCAACTGGTGCCGCTGCTGGTGATCACGCCGCTGGTGTTTCTCGGCGGCAGTTTCTATTCGGTGTCGATGCTGCCGCCATTGTGGCAGACGGTGACCCTGTTCAACCCCGTGGTCTATCTGGTCTCCGCCTTCCGCTGGAGTTTCTACGGCCAAGCCGACGTCGCCGTCGGCCTCAGCGCGACCATGATCCTGCTGTTCCTGGCGGCCTGTCTCGGCATCATCTGGTGGATCTTCAAGACGGGCTATCGCATCAAGGAATGATGGCGCGGCCTTCAAAAAAACGCCCGGCCACCGCCAATGCGGCCGACCGGGCGCCTCATGCCAATTGTTTCCGCCGCGCTTACGCCGCCTCGCCGATGCTTTCGCCGGCGCCGAAACGGCTGTAGAAGGTCTCGCCCTTGGCCGCCATGTCGAGCAGCAGCGGCGTTGGCTTGAAATGGTCGCCGTGGCGGCTGGCGAGATCGGTGCACATGTCGACGAAGGTCTGGACGCCGAGACCGTCGATATAGGACAGCGCACCGCCCGTATAGGGCGCGAAACCGAAGCCGAGGATGGAGCCGACATCGGCCTCGCGCGGGTCGACGACGATGCCTTCCTCCATGGTGCGGGCGGCCTCCAGGGCGACGGTTGCCAGATAGCGGTGCTTCATCTCGTCGATGTCGATCGTATCGGGATCGAGTTGCGGATAGAGATCCTTCAGCCCCGGCCACAGATGTTTCTTGGCCGGTTTTGCCGGATAGTCGTAGAAGCCCTTGCCGTTCTTGCGGCCGAGACGGCCGTAAGTGTCGACCATCGTGTCGATGAGTTGCACATGGCGCGGATCGACGGCGCCTTCGCCGAGATCGGCGACGGTGGCGCGGTTGACCTTCTGCGACAGGTCGATGGCGACCTCGTCATTGAGCGCCAGCGGTCCGACCGGCATGCCGGTCATCCTGGCGACATTCTCGATCATCGCCGCCGGAATGCCCTCGATCAGCATGCTGTAGGCCTCGGTCATATAGCGCATGACGCAGCGGTTGACGTAGAAGCCGCGCGTGTCATTGACGACGATCGGCGTCTTCTTGATCGCCTGGACATAATCCAGCGCCACGGCCAGCGCCTTGTCGCCGGTCTTTTCACCCATGATGATTTCGACCAGCATCATCTTGTCGACGGGCGAGAAGAAATGGATGCCGATGAAATCGTCCGTCCGGGTCGCGTATTCCGCGAGCCCGCTGATCGGCAGCGTCGAGGTGTTGGAAGCGAGCACCGCGCCGGGCTTCAGCGCGGCCTCAGCCGCTTCCGTCACGGTTTTCTTGATCGCTCGGTCTTCGAACACCGCCTCGATGACCAGTTCCGCGCCGTCCAACGCGGCGTAGTCGGTCGTCGGCGTGATCAGCGACAACAGGCCATCGGCGTGGTCCTGGGTCATGCGGCGCTTCTTGACGGCCGCTTCCACGAGCCCTTGCGAATGCGCCTTGCCCTTCTCGGCAGCCTCCTGGTCACGGTCGATCAGCACCACCGGAATGCCGGCCTTGGCCGTCGCATAGGCGATGCCGGCGCCCATGAAACCGGCGCCGATGACGCCGACCTTGGTGAAGCGGGTCTTTTCGATGCCCGCCGGCCGTCGCGCGCCTTTGCCGAGTTCCTGCAGCGAGACGAAGAGCGAGCGTACCATCGCGTAGGCTTCGCGCGTTTGCAGGATTTCGGTGAAATAGCGCTGTTCGATGCGCAGGCCGGTGTCGAACGGCACCTGCAGGCCTTCGAAGACGCATTTGAGAATGGCGTAAGCGGCCGGGTAGTTGCCGTAGCTCTGCTTGCGCAGCGTGGCCGAGACGGCCGGCCAGAGCTGCGCGCCCTGCGGGCTCCACACCTTGCCGCCGGGCAGCTTGAAGCCCTTCTCGTCCCAGGGCTGGACCGGCTTCAATCCGTCATGGATCATTTTCTTCGCCGTATCGATCAGGTCCGCAGGCGCGACGATTTCGTGGATCAGGCCGAGCGATTTCGCCTTTTTCGGCGTCAGATTCTGACCGGTGGTCATCATCATTAGCGCTTCCTGCTGATTGGTCAGGCGCGGCACGCGCTGGGTGCCGCCGGCGCCCGGGAAAATACCGACCTTGACCTCCGGCAGCGCCATCTTGACGGCGTCGTCATCGGCGGCGATGCGGCCGTGACAGGCGAGCGACAGTTCGAACGCGCCGCCCATGCACACGCCGTTGATCGCCGACACCCAGGGCTTGCCATTGGTCTCAAGCTTGCGGAACAGTCCGGTCATGCGGCCGACCTGGTTGAACAGGATCTGCGAGGCGCCCTCCGGATTGCGGCGCTTTTCATCGCGAATGCGCTCGAACATGGCGCTGATCATCGTCAGGTCCGCGCCGCCGGAGAAGGTCGACTTGCCGGAGGTGATCACCACGCCCTTGACCGCTTCGTCCTCCGTCACGGCGTCGACGATGGCGTCGAGTTCCTCGAGCACCTCCTCGGTGAAGACGTTCATGGTCTTGTCCGGCATATCCCAGGTGATGAGGGCGATGCCGTCCGCGTCCGTTTCAACGGTGAAGTTTTTGTAGCTCATGTCCTGTGTCTCCCTGCCTCAAACCCGCTCGATGATGGTCGCGGTGCCCATGCCGGCACCGATGCACAACGTCACCAGCGCGGTGTTGAGATCGCGGCGTTCCAATTCGTCGAGCACGGTGCCGAGGATCATCGCGCCGGTGGCGCCGAGCGGATGGCCCATGGCGATGGCGCCGCCATTGACGTTGATCTTGTCGTGCGGAATTTCCAGCGCCTGCATGTAGCGCAGCACCACCGAGGCGAAGGCCTCGTTGAGCTCGAACAGATCGATGTCCTCAAGCGTCATATCGGCGCGTTGGAGCAGTTTGCGGGTCACGTCGACCGGGCCGGTCAGCATCAGCGCCGGGTCGGAGCCGATGTTGCTGAAAGCGCGGATCCTGGCGCGCGGCGACAGCCCGAGCTTGCGGCCGCCCTGCTGCGAGCCCATCAGCACGCCGGCGGCACCGTCGACAATGCCGGATGAATTGCCGGCGTGGTGGACGTGGTTGACGGCCTCCACTTCCGGATGCGCCTGCACGGCCACCGCGTCGAAGCCGCCCATCTCGCCGATCATGCCGAAGGAGGCGTTGAGCGCGGCCAGTGCCTGCATGTCGGTTCCCGGCCGCATGTGCTCGTCATGGTCGAGGATCATCAGGCCGTTCTGATCCTTCACCGGGATTACCGATTTGTCGAAATAGCCGTTTTCCCAGGCATGCGCCGCTCGTTTCTGGCTTTCCACCGCATAGGCGTCGACATCGTCGCGCGAAAAGCCGTATTTGGTGGCGATCAGGTCGGCCGATACCCCCTGCGGCATGAAATAGGACGGCATGTTGACCGACGGGTCCATGAACCAGGCGCCACCCGACATGCCAATGCCGACCCGCGACATCGATTCCACGCCGCCGGTGATCACGATATCGTCGGAGCCCTGTCCGATCTTGGCGGCGCCCATATTGACCGCGTCTAGGCCGGAAGCACAGAACCGGTTGATCTGCATGCCGGGCGCCTCAGTGGCGTAGCCGGCTTCGAAGATCGAGGCGCGGGCAATGTCGCCACCGGCTTCCATGACCGGGTCGACGCAGCCGAAGATCACATCGTCGACGGTGCCGGTGTCGACGTTGTTGCGCTCGCGCAGCGCCTCAAGGACCCGCGCGCCGAGACGCACCGAGGGCACCTCATGCAGGCTGCCGTCCTTTTTGCCGCGCCCCCGGGGGGTGCGGACATGATCGTAAATGAAGGCCTCGGCCATGGTGTTTCTCCTTGTAGCGGGGCTCACAGACTCCGTGCGATGAGCAGTTTCATGATCTCGTTGGTGCCGCCATAGATGCGCTGGACACGGGCGTCGCGATACATCCGGGCGATCGGATATTCGTTCATATAGCCGTAGCCGCCATGCAGTTGCAGGCAATCGTCCACGACTTTGCACTGCAGGTCGGTCAGCCTGTATTTTGCCATCGATGCGGTGACCGTCGTCAATTGCTTTTTCAGATGCTCGCTCACGCAATGATCGACGAAAACGCGCGCCATGGTGGCTTCCGATTTCAGTTCCGCCAGTTTGAACTGCGTGTTCTGGAAATCGATCACCGCTTTGCCGAAGGCCTGGCGCTCGCGCACATAGTCGATGGTGACGGCCAGCGCCCGCTCGATCATCGATATCGCTTGATTGGCGATCAGCAGCCGCTCCTGCGGCAGTTCGGTCATCAGTTGAACGAAACCCTGGCCCTCTTCGGCACCGATCAGATTGGCGGTCGGAATGCGCACATCGTTGAAGAACAGTTCCGAGGTGTCATTGGCTTTGAGGCCGATCTTGTCGAGATTGCGGCCGCGTTCGAAACCGTCCACCTCGTCGGTTTCGACCACCATCAGCGACGTGCCCTTGGCGCCCGCCGACGGATCGGTCTTGGTGACGACGATGATCAGATTGGCGTTCTGGCCATTGGTGATGAAGGTCTTCGAGCCGTTGATGACATAGTGGTTGCCGTCTTTGCGGGCGGTCGCCTTGACGCCTTGCAGGTCGGAGCCGGCGCCCGGCTCCGTCATCGCGATGGCGCCGATCAACTCGCCCGTCGCCATTTTCGGCAGCCAGCGGCGTTTCTGTTCCTCCGAACCGTGATGCAGAATGTAGGGTGCGACAATGGCATTGTGCAGCGCGATGCCGAAACCGTCGACCCCGGCATGGCCGAGCGCCTCGGCGATCACCGCTTCATGGGCATAGGTGCCGCCGGCCCCGCCATACTCTTCCGGCACGGAGGCGCAGAGCAGGCCGGCCGCGCCCGCCTTTTCCCAGGCCTCCCGATCGACCAGACCCTGTTCTTCATAGCGCTCGTAATGCGGCGCGATCTCGGCCTGGAGAAAGCGGCCGGCCATGTCCTGCAGCATGACGAAGTCATCGCTCATCCATGACGGGCAGGCTACGCCGAGCACCTCTTGTGGCGTGGTTGTCATAGGCTCTCCTCGGATCGAGCGGTGCCGCGGCCGCCGCCTCGATATGTGGCGGGAACGCCGCGCAACAAGTCCGACGCTAAAAGGCGGCCGCGTCGAGCGCCATCATCGATGCCGCGCCGGCTTCGACCCGTTGCCGGTAGAGCGCCGTCTCCGGCATCAGCCGCTCCATGAAGAACCGTGCCGTAATCAGCTTATCCTCCAGATAGGCGGCATCGTCGCCGGCACCGTTTTCCAGCTTCTCCGTCGCGACCTTGGCCATTTGCGCCCACATGAAGCCGAGCGCGACGACACCGAAAAGGTGCATATAGTCGGTCGAGCCGGCTCCGGCATTGTCGGGATCGGACATGGCGTTCTGCATGAACCACATGGTCGAGCCCTGCAAGTCGTTGAGGCCCTTCTTCAAGGCCTTGGTGAAGGGCGACAGTTTGTCGTTGCCGCGGTGCTCCTCGCAGAAATCGCCGACCTGTTTGAAAAAGGCCATCGCCGCCCGGCCGCCATTGGCGCCGAGCTTGCGGCCGACCAGGTCGAGCGCCTGGATGCCGTTGGCGCCCTCATAGATCATGGCGATGCGGGCGTCGCGGACATACTGGCTCATGCCCCATTCCTCGATATAGCCATGGCCGCCGAAGACCTGCTGCGCGGCCACCGCGTTGGCAAAGCCGCGGTCGGTCAGCGCGCCCTTCAGCACGGGCGTCATCAGGCCGAGAACGTCGTCGGCCAGCTGCCGCTCTTCCTCCGAATCGGAACGGTGCTTGAGGTCGGACTGCAGCGCTGTCCACAGCGCCAGCGCCCGGCTGCCCTCGTTGAAGGCGCGGTTGGTCATCAGCGTGCGCCGGATGTCCGGATGCACGATGATCGGATCGGCTTTCCTGTCGGGATCCTTTGCGCCGGTCAGCGCGCGGCCCTGAATGCGCTCGCGCGCATAGGACGCAGCGTTCTGGGTGGCGATCTCCGACTGGCACAACCCCTGAAGCCCGACGCCGAGCCGTGCTTCGTTCATCATCACGAACATGGCGCGCAGACCCTTGTTTTCCTCGCCGACGAGATAGCCGGTGGCATCGTCGTAATTCATGACGCAGGTGGCGTTGCCGTGAATGCCCATCTTTTCCTCGATCGAGCCGCAGGACACGCCATTGGCCGCGCCGAGCGTGCCGTCATCGTCAACCGTGCGTTTCGGCACGATGAACAGGGAAATGCCTTTCACGCCCTCCGGCGCGCCCTCGATCCGCGCCAGCACCAGATGCACGATGTTTTCCGACAGATCGTGCTCGCCGGCCGAAATGAAGATCTTCTGGCCGGAAATTCGGTAGCTGCCGTCCGGCTGCGGCACCGCCTTGGTGCGCAACAGGCCGAGATCGGTGCCGCATTGCGGTTCGGTGAGGTTCATGGTGCCTGTCCAGGCGCCGGCGATCATATTGGGCAGCCATTTGGCTTTCTGTTCATCGCTGCCATGTTCGGAAATGGCCGCGATCGCGCCCTGGGTGAGGCCGGGATACATCATCAACGCCATATTGGCCGACGACAGATATTCTCCGATCGCCGTGTGCAGCACCAGCGGAAGACCCTGGCCGCCATATTCGGGATCGGCGGAAAGCCCCATCCAGCCGCCTTCGCAATAGTGTCGATAGGCTTGACCGAAACCCTCCGGCGTGGTCACCGAACCATCCTCATGGCGCACGCAACCCTGATGATCGCCGATTTGGTTGAGCGGCAGCATCACCTCCTCGGCCAGGCGCGCGCCTTCCTGCAGGATCGCCTCGACGAGGTCGAGCGAGGCATCGGCAAAGCCAGGCAGGTTGTTGTAACGCTCATAGCCGAGAACGTCGTTGAGAATGAACAGCGTGTCTTTCACCGGGGCCTGATAGCTGGGCATGGGGCGCTCCCTGATTGGGGTCCGTTTGGGGATGGTCTCGTTGCGATCCTATATAAATAATTGACGTTTGCGTAAACGTCAAAGTTTTTCGGCGCGCGAACACCTTAGCGGCCGGGCATTTGACGGATCGTTTGATTCGACCACCTTTCGCGGTGGGAAAGGGTGTCTGCCGGAATGCGTTCCCGATGGCCGCGCGGCCGGGCGCAGATTCGGCCAAAAACGAGGCGGATTAACGGCTTGTTTACCATGTTTCGCCGATGCTGCGCGAAGCGGCGTTCCATCCTGGTTCCGTATCGGAGTCCCTGATGGGTGGCCATCCTCCGTTTCTGTCGGCACGGACATCATGACGACCACATCCAGAGCAGTAGGGCATCGACCGGGAAGCGGCGCGCCGTCGCCGGTCGACGCGCTCAACCGCTCGATCGCCGAATTGGAGGCACGGATCAGACATCTCGATGCCAATCGCCAACCGTCTGCGCCGCGTGCCGGTGCGACGGGTCCGGCACCGGAAACGGTCATGCGCCAGCGGCCGTCCGGGACCGACCCGCAGACGGCGCATCAGTTTGCTGTTTTTAAGGAACAACTCGACGGCATCGGCCATGCCGTCGCCGCCATGGCGGCGGGCGGCGTGGAGGATCATGACCTGAAGCGGCTCGAACAGCGCCTCGACGGGATTGCCGATCACCTCGGTCGCCTGGAGCAACCCAGGTGGGAGGGGGCTCTTGCCCGCCATATCGGGGCGCTGGCGGACCGCATCGATGCCTTGGCGGATCAGCCATCCGTCGATCCGCAGGTGATCGCGAGGCTCGATGCCATCGCGCGCAAGGTCGAAGCGTTCGATCCCGATACGCTGCGGGAACAATTGACCGAACCGCTTCGAAGGTTGTCGGCGCGCATCGACGACGTTCATGCCGACCTGTCTGCGACCAACGGCAACCAGGAGATGCTCTATCGGCGGCTGCGCGATCTGGAAGCGCAGTTCGATAACCACATGGCCTTGCGCGACGAGCCGGGTGCGGAAGATCTGTCGACCGTGAAGCCCCTGGCAGCCGATCTACGCGCACTTGAAGATCTCGCCCGCAAGAGCGACGAACGTAATAGCCGTACCTTCGAAGCCGTTCACGACAGCTTGCTGAAGATCGCCGGCAGGATGCAGGCACTGGAAGATCGACGGCAAAGTCAGGCGGCGGAAAGGGGCGGCCGTGCCGATCTTCCGCCGACGCCCGTGGCCGGGATTCGACCCGACGAAACGCCGCCCCTGTCCGTCGAGCCACGCAACCTTTCCGACAAGACCCTTCTCATGGGTCTGATGGAGCGGCTGAGGCGTTCAAGGGACAGGATACCGCCCGCCGACCGCCGCATCCTGAAGGACACGGAGACCGTTTGTTCCATCGATCCGTCCGAAGCGGCCGCGACGGTGCATGCGATCGACGAAGGCGGGGCCGCCGACAGACCGCTCGAACCGGGATCCGGTGCACCGGGCTTCATCCGGCCGGCGGGGGTTTCTCTGGCACATGGTGGCAGCGGCCGTGATCACCCGACCGTCGGCACGACCGACCTGATTGCCGCCGCCCGCCGCGCCGCCCAAGCCGCGACGGACGAAGCGACCGAAGCGGATAAGATCGCCGGGGAGCAGGCGGCAGGCGGATCGCCGACACGGTCAACCGGTTGGCACCGTCCGATTCTGCTCGCCGCTGGAGCGATGCTGCTGGCGGTGTTGGCCTATCCGCTGCTGACCGGATCGAGGGACGCTGTTCCGTCATCCACAAGAATGGCACCGCCGCCGCCGGCCAAAATGGAACCGGTCGCGCCGCCGGTCCCCGCCGCTGCCGACGAACTGCCGAAAGTCCGTGTCGCCGGAGAACGATCCGATGACGATTCCGAGAGCAAAGCGCCGAGTATTCTGACCGCCGAGCCATCTCCGCCGCAGCGTCTGTCGAGACAAAACGGCGTTCAAGCGAGCGACCGTTTCACGCCGGGACGGGACAGGCCGCGGACCGATGCGTTGCCGGAAACGGTGGCGCCGCCGGCGTTGCGCGAGGCGGCGATTGCCGGTGACGGTGTGGCGTTGTTCGAGATCGGCGCGCGCTATGAGGAAGGGCGCGGCGTGGCGGCCGATCCGACCGAAGCCGCGCGGTGGTATCGGCATGCCGCCGATGCCGGCTTCGCCCCGGCGCAATACCGGCTCGCCGATCTGTTTGAGAACGGAACCGGCGTCGAGCGCGACCCGTCCGCGGCCTTGCGCTGGTACCGGATGGCGGCCGAACAGGGCCATGCCGGCGCCATGCATAATCTCGCCGTGCTTTACGCGACCGACACGGCCGATCCGCGGGCCGCGGCGCGCTGGTTCGAGCGCGCGGCCAATCTGGGGATCGCGGAGAGCCAGTATCATCTGGCGCGTCTGTACGCGGACGGACAAGGCGTGCCGCGCGATCCGGAGCAGGCCTATAAATGGTTCGCGATCGCGGCCGAAACCGGCCACCGCGAGGCGCGCCGCGGGCGCGATGCGCTTGCCGAAAGTCTGAACGGGGAAGCGGCGCTGTTTGTCCGCGCCCAGGTCGAGCAGTGGGCCTCGCGACCGCTCGTCGAAGCGGCCAACAGGGTGCGCATCCCGGACGCGTGGGGCGGGACGAAAACAAGCTCTTCAGAACGTGACCGTCGTCAGACCGTGCTCAGGGTGCAGAAGCTGCTGACCAGGAGCGGTTTCGACACCCAAGGGGTCGACGGATTCATCGGCGACAAGACGATCGCCGCCATCAAGGCGTTCCAGAACTCCGTCGGCCTGGAGCCGACCGGAACGGTTGACGAAGCGCTGCTGTATCAATTGCTCGACCGCAGCGGTTGAGTTTCGCCACGGCGATACATAGGTAAACTGTCATTGTTTTTGACGGCGTCGCGGAGATGGATGATGACCGAAACCTTCGTATTGGTTCATGGCGGCTGGCATGGCGGTTGGTGCTGGCGTGAGACGGCGGCGCATATCCGAGCGCAGGGACATCAGGTGACGACGCCGACGCTGACAGGGCTCGGCGAGCGGGTTCATCTGATGTCACGCGGCACCGACCTGCACACGATGATCGACGACATCATCAACCATTTGATCTGGGAGGATCTCTTCGAGGTCACGCTGGTCGGCCACAGCTATGCCGGTTGCGTGCTGACCGGCGTTGCGGATCGGGTTCCGGAACGGCTGCGTCGTCTGATCTATATGGACACGTTGTGGCTCACGGACGGGCAATGCGCAACGGACCTGATGCCTGCGGACACCCTGTCGCAGCGCTTACAGGCCTCCGCCGACCTGAACGGTGGCATCGCCCTGCCGGTGCCGCCTCCGGAAGCCTTCGGCATCGAAACAGAACCCGAGCGGTCGATGCTCCTCGAAAAGCTCACGCCGCATCCGCTGGCAAGCTGCACGTCGAAACTGTCGATAAAGCACCCGCCGGGCAATGGTTTGCCGATGACCTATATCGCCTGCACGGCGCCGGCCTATCCGGTCATGGCGGAATCGCGCCGCGCTGCCGAAGCGGCCGGAGTCGCGGTGAAGGAGCTGGCGGCGCCACACGACGCAATGATTGCCCGTCCGGCCGAAACCGCCGATTTGCTGATGCGCGTTGCCGCCGGCGACTAGCCCGACATTGCGTCGCTTGGAAGCGCTCGGTAAGCCGGTTTAACGTTCGCTCAAATGACCGTTTCCACTGGATTTTCGACGCCTTTCGGCTGAACCGAAGAACTTGTCCGGCTGGCCCGGGGTCGGCGATTGACACGGCCAGACAGAAGGCGCATGACAGGGAACGGGTGCGCGGACGCCCGGCCTTGTAGCATTGGGGACACCTTGTCGGGACGGGGATGACGGTTTATCTGCCCATCGCAGAGATTTCGGTAAATGCCTTCATCATTCTCGGTATGGGTGCAGCGGTCGGGTTTCTGTCGGGCATGTTTGGCGTCGGCGGCGGCTTTCTCATCACGCCCCTGCTGATCTTCTATAATATCCCACCGGCCGTCGCGGTCGCCACGGGGGCCAACCAGGTCGTCGCCTCCTCTTTCTCCGGCGCCCTGTCGCATTTCCGGCGCGGCACGCTCGACATCAAACTGGGATTGGTTCTGCTTGCCGGCGGCCTCGTCGGCGCGTCGGTCGGCGTCTATCTGTTTACGCTGTTGCGCGGACTCGGGCAGCTCGATCTGATCATTTCGCTGTTCTACGTCACCTTTCTCGGCATTGTCGGCGGATTGATGTTGGTCGAGAGCGTCAACTCGCTGATGCGCGCCGCGGCCAACAAGCCGGTATCGCTGCGTCGGCCCGGACAGCATATCTGGGTGCACCGCCTGCCGTTCAAGATGCGCTTCAAGCGCTCGAAGATCTATCTCAGCGTCATTCCCGTGCTGGCGCTCGGATTCGGCATTGGCGTGCTGACCTCGATCATGGGTGTGGGCGGCGGTTTCATCATGGTGCCCGCCATGATCTATCTGCTGCACGTACCCACCAATGTGGTGATCGGTACCTCTTTGTTTCAGATCATTTTCGTCACCGCCTTCACCACCATCGTACAGGCAACCGCCAACCAATCGGTCGATGTTTTCCTGGCCGGACTGCTGATGATCGCCGGCGTCATCGGCGCGCAATATGGCGTCCAGGTCGGCCAGAAGCTGCGCGGCGAACAATTGCGAGCGCTGCTCGCGCTTCTGGTGCTGGCAGTCGGTGTCCGGCTGGCGCTCAATCTGGTGCTGACGCCGGACGAATTCTATTCCGTCGTCACCACCGGGGTCGGGTTCTGATAATGCGGTTCCGGGCACATATCGGCTGTATCGTCGCTGCGCTGTTGCTGGCGGTGCTGGCACGCCCGGCGGATGCCGAGGAAAGCCTTGATATCGGCATATCGACCGACGAAATCACCATCACCGCCGATTTCGCCGGCGCCGATCTGATCGTTTTCGGTGCGCTGGACAATGCTGACCAGTTTCTGCTCGAAATCGGCCGTTACGATATTGTGGTGGCGTTGGAAGGACCGGCGCGCGAAACCATCGTGCGCAAGAAGGACCGGTTCTTCGGCATCTGGATCAACCGGTTTTCGATGCGTTTCGAGCCGGCGCCGCAATCCTATTCCATCTCCAGCACCCTGCCGATTAACCGCATCACCGAGGAAATCGAGCTGAGCGGTCGCGCGATCGGCATCGAGCACATCCATCTGCAGCCCTCCGGCAATGTCGGTGACGGCAGCCTGGTGCCCGAGTTCCGCGACGCGCTGCTGCGGCTGCGGGTCGATGATGGGCTTTATCAGAGCGAACCGGTCGGTGTCGAATTCGTCAGTTCAAGCCTGTTTCGCGCCACCATAAGGCTGCCGGCGAATGTGCCGGTCGGCCAGCACAGGCTGCGGGCCTTCCTGTTTAAGAACAATGAATTCGTCATGGAGCGGCAGTTGACGCTGCGCGTCGTCAAGACCGGCATCGAACAGTTCATTTTCGAACTGGCCCATGAACAATCCTTCGTCTACGGCCTCCTCGCCGTAACGCTCGCCATGCTCACCGGCTGGCTCGGCAGCGTCATGTTCCGGCGGGATTAACGACAGGTTCAAGCCGGGTTAAAAGCAGTTCCGCCACTCCGCGATCGCGGTGATCACGCAGGCGCCTTCAACGGCGTCGGCGTCCGGCGTAACGATGAGCGTCAGCAGGTCCTCATAGCGCGGGTAGGTGGTGCTGATGGTCGCGTTGACCGCGTCGTTATCGATGTCGTCGAGGCGCGCCGCCAGTCGTTCGAAATCCTCGACCGGTTGGCCGGAAAGCCGGTTGCGCATCAACAGGGACGCGGCACCGCCTGGCTTCTCGAGCCGGTCTTCGATGCGCTGGCGACGGGCATCGCGCGCGGCGGCGAATTCGGCTTCGCCGACGCCATCACGACGGAAAGTCTCATAGGTGTCGCGCATGGTTTCGAGCGCCTGCGGCAGGAGAGCGGTTTCGACTTCGCCACCCATGCGCAGCATCCGATGCTCCCGGGTCAGCGCCTCGATGCCGGCGCCGAAACGGTAGGCCGCCCGCAATTGCGAGCGTATTGCCGTAAAAAGCCGCGACTGCTTGCCGAGACCGAGTACCGCGGTCGCGGTGCCGAGCACGACATCGTCCTGCGCGGCTGCCGGCGGCAGCGCGCCGAATGCCATGATCACGGATTTCGGCGACTCCGGGTCATGCAGCACGATCGTGCCCGGTTTCACATCCGGGCCATCGAAGGCCAGCGGTCCGCTCTCCGCGGCGTCGGGCAATCCGGCGAGCGCCGAGTCGATCGCCCGCGCCACCGCCTCCGGCGCGTCCGGGCCGGCCGCGGTGATCGTCATGTCCACCGTAGCGAAAGCGTTGCGATGCCAGTCCGCGACGGCCGTCGCATCGACGGCGCCGACGTCTTCGGTCGGGGCGGCGGACCAGAAGCGGCTAAAGGGGTGGTCTTCGAGCATGATCGCGCGGGCGAGCGCCCAGGCGCGGCCGACGGCCGTTTCGCCGCGTAGCTGCGTATTGCGGATCAGGTCGCGCTTTTCGCGTTCCAGCCATCGGTCGCTGAGATCGGGGCGCGCTAGAACCAGATTCGCGATCTCGGCGGCGCGCGTCAGATGCTGTCCGGGCACCAGCAGGAAGCCGTTGATCTCGCCCGGCCGCACCCACAGGCGCGATGCGCTGTCGAGGTCCTCGAGTTCGGCGGCAAGTTCGTCCGATGGCAGGCCGCCGGCACCGCCGCTCTGCATCAGCGCGATGCCGAGGCGCGCCGTGGCTTCGTGGCGGCCTTCCCCGCTCGGCAGTCCCGAGCGCCAGCGCATGGCGATCGCCGTCCGCTTGGCGTCGGCCATCGGCACATGCCAGAAAGCGTGTCCGTCTGGCGTGGTATGGCGCGCCACATCCGATAGCGCGTCCGGCGTCGCCGACGCGACGGCGGCCGGAAGGAGAAGCGCGAACAGCGCGGTCAGCAACCGAACCACTGCGTTACGACCCTTCCTGGGTCAGATTGACCTCGACATAGCGGTGCCGGTCCGTCACCGCCCGGATCAGCCGGTCGATATCGGCCTTGGTGACCGTGGCGATGCGCTGCAGGTGGTCGGCCGGATCGTTCGGGTCCAGCCCGGCGGTCAGATTGCGCATGGCGCGACCGAGAATATGGTCCGGCTCCTCGCCGCGCCGCGCCGCTTCTTGCGTAAAACGTTTGCGGATGCGCTCCACGCTTCTTTCCGGCACGCCGCTGTCGGCCAGCGCTACAAGGCTCTCGTGCAGCTTCGCCGCCACGGTTTCCGGCGCCACGCCCTCGTCCGGCCGCGCTTGGAAATAGAACTGGATCTGGTCGCGCAGTTTCCAGTCGAGGCGGACATGAAACGTGCTGACGACGAAATCGTTGATGGTCAGCGGTTTCGCAAGGCCGCCGGGCAGGGAGGAGCCGAGCAGTTCGGCAAGGAAGCCGATCGTATACATGTCCTGCAGCCGGTCTCCCGATCCCGTCCAATGCGACAGCGAGGAAAACTGGTAGGCGCTGGACACGATCCGCGAATCGGTGGCGTCGATCGTGCGGCTGAGGTCGTCCAGAAGGGCCGCGTCGCGCCAGCCCTGCGCATTGGCCGCCCCGCGTCGGACATCGCCGAAGACATCTTCGACCTTGCGGCGCAGCGTGTCCTCGCTCAGATTGCCGGAGGCGAGCAACACCATATTGGCCGCGACGTAATGCCTCTGCCGAAAGCGCTCGGCCATGTCGAGGTCGAACGCATCGATCGTCTGTGGTGTGCCGATCACGCTGCGGCCGACCGGATTGGCGCCATAGAGTGTACGGTTCATCTGCTCTCGGAACCGGCGTTTCGGATTCTCGGAGATACGCAGGTCATATTCGCGTGCCACGATGCGCCTTTCGTCGCGCATGAAGGACGCGTCTAGCGACAGGGGCGTGAGCAGCCGCCCGGCAAAGGCAAAGAGATCGTCCAGTTCGGTCGTCGGGCCCTCATTGTAGTAAGTGGTGATGATGCCATTGATCCAGGCATTGCCGCCGCGGCTGTGAAAGGCTCGGCTGCTGACCCGGTCGGCGTGCCAGAACATCAGATGTTCGACATAATGGGCGAGCCCCTCTGGCGCGTCGGAATCGGCCTCGCCGGCCAGGAAGACGGCGCTGACCCGCACGGTGTTGCTTTCCGCATCGGGGATCAGATACACGCCGCGCAACGCGGTCGCCGTCTCGACCTTGACGAGACCGGCAGCCGCCGGCCAGGGCAGAAGGGCGATGAGGAACAGGAGAACGGGCGCCAGGCGCGCTGTGATCGTGAGCATGGCGGCCATAATAATCGGCGCGCGCGGGGGTGTCAGCAATTGTCACACGCCCGTAACAAATTGTTATCAAGCGTGAGTCCGGGCCGTCTATCCGGTCAGTCGGGCAAAGGGCACCGAATAGATGCGTTCGCGCCCGAGCAGATGCGCGGTCAGACGGTGTCGGTCGAACAGACCGTGAAAGGCGCCATGGCGCAGGTTCAGCCCCCCCGTCATGACACCGAAGGACGGCAGGATCAGGCGTTCGCCATCGGTGGCGAAGCAGGGGCGGCGCACGCCCTTGCCGCGGCGCACGACCCGCGCCGCCGGGTGCAGGTGGCCGGCGACCTCGCCGCGCGCGGTACCGCTCTCGGCGCTCGGTTCGTGGCGAAACCGCAAGCCGTCCAACTGCACTTCGCGGACGCTGTGACCGTCCAGATCACCCGGCCGGTCGGGATCGTGATTGCCGGCAATCCAGTACCATTCGCGCCCGGTCATCAGCCGGCGCAGCCGGCCGGCCGCGCATCCCGGCAGGCGGGCCGCCCCGTGCGCGTCGTGAAAACTGTCACCGAGGCTGATCACGCGTCGCGGCCGGTAACGGGCGATGACGACGTCCAACAGGTCGAGGGTCAGCGCCGTATCGTAAGGCGGCAGCATCATGCCACGCCGGGCAAAGGCGGCACTCTTTTCCAGATGCAGGTCGGAGACGACCAACGTTTCGCTGTGCGGCAGGTGCAGCGCACCGAGCGGATCGCACACCGCATGTACGCCGGCGATCTCGATCGCCGCAGCGGTCACCGCCTCGTCCTCGCCAACTGTCTGCGCGGCATCCACCCGGTTCATGCTCTGTCCAAGTCCTCGCTTTCGCCCATTGCCGCCGCGATGATGTCGTCCGCGGCCTCGGCCAGGATATCGTCATGCGCTTCGCCGACCACCGGTTCTTTGCCGATCTCCAGCATGATGGGAACGGCGAGCGGCGAGATGCGGTCAAGCCTACTCAAGACGATTCGACCTTTGATTCGCAACAGCATATCGGCGAGCCGGCGAATGTCCAAAAGACCGCTTGCCGCATCCTGGCGGGTCGCCTGCAGCAGAATATGATCGGGCTCGTGGCTGCGCAGCACATCATAGATCAGGTCGGCTGAGACGGTGACCTGACGCCCGGTCTTCTCCTGGCCGGGATGACGCCGTTCGATGAGGCCGGAGATCAGGGCGCAGGTGCGGAAGGTCCGCTTCAGCATCCAGGATTCGGCAAGCCACGCCTCCAGATCGTCGCCCAGCATGTCCTCCTCGAACAGGCCCGACAGCGACAGCTCGCCACGCTGAAACATCAGTCCCATGTCGCGCAGGCCCCAGATCGCCATGGCATAGTCGGTGGCGACAAAACCGAGCGGGCGGGCGCGCGCCCGCTCAAGCCGGCGCGTAAGCAACATGCCCAGGGTCTGATGGGCGAGCCGGCCCTCGAACGGATAGGTCACCATGTAGTGGTAGCTGCCGTTGGGATAGGTTTCGACCAGCAGGTCGGTGCGCGACGGCAGCACCGATTTGTCCTTCTGGATCTCCAGCCATTCGCGCACTTGCTGCGGCAGCGCGCTCCAGCGTTCCGGCTCGGCCAGCATGGCGCGGACCTGGTCGGCGAGATAGGTCGACAGGGGAAACTTGCCGCCGGCATAGGCCGGGATCTTCGGGCTGCCGCCGCCGCCGCGCGAGACAATGCACTCGTTTTCGCGGATGCCCTCGAAGCGCAGCACCTTGCCGGCGAACAGAAAGGTGTCGCCGGGCGACAGCATTTCGACAAAAATCTCTTCAATCTTTCCGAGCACCGGGCCGCCACGCACGTTGACGCCGCGGCCGGTGCGGCGTGTCAGCCGGATCTTCAGTTCCGGTTGTTCGACAATGGTGCCGATATTGAGCCGGTATTGCTGGGCGATGCGGGGGTTGGCGACACGCCAGGTGCTGTCGGCGGTCAACCGGATGCGGGCATAGCGATCATAGGTCTTCAGCGCGTAGCCGCCGGTGGCAACGAAATCGACCACACGGTCGAATTGGTCCCGCTCGAGCGGCGCGTAGGGCAACGCCGTCGTCACCTCCTGGAAGAGCGCGTCGGCATCGAACGGAGCGGCGCACGCCATGCCGAGGATGTGTTGGGCGAGCACGTCCAGCGTTCCGGCGCCCACCGGCGGCGTGTCCTGGGCGCCGAGGTAATTGGCGTCGAGGGCGGCCCGGCACTCCATCACCTCGAAACGATTGGCCGGCACCAGGATGGCACGGCTTGGTTCGTCCATGCGGTGGTTGGAGCGGCCGATGCGCTGGGCCAGGCGGCTTGCGCCCTTCGGCGCGCCGACATGCACCACCAGGTCGACATCGCCCCAGTCGATGCCGAGATCGAGCGTCGATGTTGCCACTACTGCGCGCAGCCGGTTGGCCGCCATCGCCGCCTCGACCTTGCGCCGCTGGCTGGCGTCGAGCGAACCGTGATGCAGCGCGATCGGCAGATTGTCCTCATTGATGCGCCACAATTCCTGAAACAGCAGTTCCGCCTGGCTGCGGGTATTGACAAAAAGCAGCGTGGTGCGATGCCGCTTGATGGCGTCATATACATCGGGCATGGCGTAACGGGCCGAATGGCCCGACCACGGCACCCGTTCCTCGGTCTCGAGGATGCGGATGTCCGGTTTGGCGCCGCCCTCAACGGTGATGCATTCCGACAGGTTGGGCGTGTCACCGCCCGATTGCGGCATTAGCCAGGCCTGCAGCATCTCCGGTTGCGCCACTGTCGCCGATAATCCGATTGTCTGCAGATCCGGACGATGCCGGCGCAATCGCGCCAGACCCAGCGACAGAAGATGGCCACGCTTCGAGGTGACGAGCGAATGCAGTTCGTCAAAGATGACATAGCGCAGCCCGTCGAACAGCAGCGGCGCCTCGCGGCTCGCGATCAGCAACGCGATCTGCTCGGGTGTCGTCAGCAGGATGTCGGGCGGGTCGCGCTTTTGCCGTTGTCGCTTGTGCTGCGGAGTGTCGCCGGTGCGGGTCTCGATGCGCAGCGGCAGCGCCATGTCCTCGACCGGTCGCGACAGATTGCGTTCGATATCGACGGCAAGCGCCTTGAGCGGCGAGACATAGAGCGTGTGGACGCCGCGCCGCGCGGCGCCGGGCATGCGCTTGCGGCCGGCCGTCGTGAGGTCGACCAGTGAGGGCAGGAAACCGGCCAGTGTCTTGCCCGCGCCGGTCGGTGCGATCAGCAGGCAGGACCGGCCCGCCGTGGCCGTCGCCAGCAATTGCAGCTGATGCGTGCGCGGACGCCAGCCGCGCTGCCGGAACCAGCCATTAAAGGGCTCTGGCAGCGTCACAGTGCCTTTGCGGTCAGAATCATCGCTCACCGGGCAAAAGTAGACCAGTTGTGTGACGTGACAAACGGCTTTCGCGCCGGGCGACCGCCGGTGGCGGTCGGCATGAAATTGAATTGAACCGGGGGAGGCGAGTCATTACCTGTTGTGCAGCGGAGTGACGGAGACAGGCCATGTCCGGCAGGCTGACTCGATTTTTGGGCGACACGCCCGGGCGCACGGTCGTCAAGCTGTTGATCGTTTCCTTCATCGTCGGCGCGGTGATGAGCGCCCTTCATTGGCAGCCGGTGGATATCGTCTATGCGGTGCGCGATTTTGCCTTGAATATCTGGAACTATGGCTTCGCGGCGCTTGGCCGCTTTGGTCAGTATCTGACGCTCGGTGCCGTAGTGGTGGTTCCCGTTTTCCTGGTGCTGCGTATTTTGAGCTATCGCCATTGACGCCTTCAAACGCTGATCGGCACGGTTTGGTGTGGTCAAACCGATGTGATGCGCCTTCGGCGCGTCTTTGACGGGACCAGCCGGCAGAATCATTTCCCTTCGGCCGCAGACCCATCTAAAGTCAAAAGTCTTCATTTCCGGCCCGTCGATCCCGTATTCTTTTTTTGCGCAGGCCCAGATCCATGTCGAAGTCGGAAACGGCTGAAGAAGCCCCGGCGGCCCGATCGGGACCGCGTCCCTTTTTGGTCAGCCACCGTCTCGTCCTATCGATCGTCATTCCGATGACGCTCGCCTATCTGACCACGCCGTTGCTCGGATTGGTCGACATGGCGGTGGTCGGCCGTCTCGGCGATGCGGCGCTGATCGGCGGCCTGGCGGTCGGGGCGATTATCTTCGACCTGGTTTTCGCCACCTTCAACTTCCTGCGCGCGGCAACCACCGGCCTCGTCGCCCAGGCTTTCGGCCGCGATGACGAGACCGAGCAACAGGCGATTTTCTGGCGGTCGCTGATGATTGGGCTCGCCGCCGGCGTGATCCTGCTGATCCTGTCACCAATGATCATCATGCTCGGTGTCTGGGCGATGGCGCCGGACGACGCCGTGCGGCGCGCGACCGAAACCTACGTCTCCATTCGCATGGTGGCCGCGCCGGCCAGCCTCGGCAATTATGCCATTCTTGGTTTCGTGCTCGGCCGCGGGCGGGGCTTCGCCGCGCTGCTGCTGCAAAGCGTGATCAACGGCGTCAATATCGTTTTGTCGATTTTCCTCGGGCTCGTGCTTGGCTGGGGCATTGCCGGCGTCGCCTGGGCCACCGTGATCGGCGAGGGTGTCGGGCTGATCGCGGGTTTCGTCTTTGTACGTATGACCGCCGATCCCGGCCGCGCGCCGGACTGGAGGCGGATCCTCGACCGAACGGCGCTGCTGCAACTGATGTCGCTCAATCGCGATATCATGATCCGCTCTTTCTGCCTTCTGACCGCCTTTGCGCTGTTCGTGCGCCAGGGCGGGCAATTCGGTGCTGTTACGCTGGCGGCCAATGCGGTGCTGATGAATTTCTTCCTGGTGGCCGGATACTACCTGGACGGTTTTGCCACGGCGGCCGAACAATTGGCCGGGCGCGCCGTCGGTGCCCGCTACCGGCCCGCCTTCGACCGCGCCGTACGGCTAACCCTCCTTTGGGGGTTCGGCATGGCCGGTGTCACCACACTGTTTTTTCTGCTCCTCGGCCCGGCCGTGATCGATCTGCTGACGACTTCCGAAGAGGTGCGTGCCAGTGCCCGTGACTACTTCGTCTGGGCGGCCTTCACCGCGCTCGCTGGCGTGCTTGCCTTCCAGATGGATGGCGTGTTCATCGGCGCCACCTGGTCGCGGGACATGCGCAATATGATGCTGCTGTCTTTGGCTTTGTTCGTGCTTCTTTCTTGGCTTTTGGTACCGCTGATTGGCAATCACGGCCTGTGGCTGGCGTTGCTCGCTTTCCTTGGCGCACGCGGTGTGACGCTTTATGCGCTGCTCGATCGTCGCGCCGGCACGACATTTCGGGTTTCGGCGGCCGAAACGGCCTGACTAAGACGGCGTCGGCTTTGCCACCCATTGGTCGAGATGGGCGTCACGCAGGTCGGCGATGGACGGAACGCCCGCGTCTTTGAGCAGATTCGCCATGTCATGCAGGATCCGGCCCGGCAATCCGGGGCCGCTATAAATGAAGCCGGTATAGAGCTGCACCAGATCCGCGCCGGCGCGGATTTTCTCAAGCGCGGACCGGCCGCTGTCGACACCGCCGACGCCGATCAGCGCCAGATCGGGGCCGATGCGCTTGCGCATCTTGGCAAGCAGGATGGTCGAGCGTTCGAACAAAGGCGCCCCGGAAACGCCGCCGGCCTCTCCGACGTGGCGGCTTTTGAGGCCGGTGCGCGACAACGTCGTGTTGGAGATGACAAGTCCGTCGAGCGGGTGCCGTCGTATCTCCGCCGCCATATCGTCCATATCCGCCTCCATCAGGTCCGGGGCAATCTTCAGGAAGATCGGTCGCCTCGGCGCACCGGCCGCCATTCTCCTTTCGCGCGCGCCGCAGACCGCTTCCATCAGAACCGCCAGATTGTGGCGTGCCTGCAGGTCGCGCAGGCCGGGCGTGTTCGGCGAAGAGACATTCACGGTGAAATAATCCGCCACATCGTAAAACACGTCGATGCCGCGGGCGTAATCGGCAATCCGGTCGGTGGCGTCCTTGTTTGCGCCGACATTGACGCCGAGATGCTTGCCGGGACCGGCTTTGCGCCGCTTCAGCCGCGCGAGAACCGCCCGGTGGCCGTCATTGTTGAAACCGAGACGATTGATGACCGCGGCATCCTCCTTCAGGCGGAAAATGCGCGGTCTGGGATTGCCGTGTTGCGGACGCGGCGTGACCGTGCCGACCTCCACAAAGCCAAAACCGAGACGCAGAACCGCGTCCGGCACCTCGGCATTCTTGTCATAGCCGGCGGCGACGCCCAATGGATTGTCGAAATGCAGTCCCGCAACATCGACGCCGAGCCGTTTGTCGATCGCTTTGCGGTGGGCCGGTACAAGTCCCATTCGCAGCGCATGGATCGACAGCCGGTGCGCGGTTTCCGGATCGAATCCACGCAGGGCGCGGGCGCCGATCCGGTTGAGGATTCGGTCCATCAGGCCATATCCGGCAGGATGTGGCTGCCGTCGGGGCCAAGCGGCATCGGCCGCGTCCACAACACCGCATCGAGCGGCAGGGACCCATAGAGATGCGGAAACAGGGCGCCGCCGCGCGACGGCTCGTGGCGCAACGCGTCGCCCAGCCGGTCCGCATCCACGGCCACAAGCAGCAGATTGTCCTGACCGGCGAAGTGCCGTGCGGCGGTTTCGGCAAGCTGGTCGGCGGTGGAGAAGTGGATGTAGCCGTCCGTCAGGTCGATGGCGGCGCCTTCGAAGACGCCCTTGTCAACCGCTTCGGTCCACAATGGAGAGGGCACGATTTTGTAGATGACAGTCATGAACAGGCGCAGAAGGTTCTGGAACGACGCCGGAGCAATCGCAATTTCGGCATGATGACGTGCTATCTACACGGCCAGCTTGGAGAAATCACGGGGAAAGCATCGATATGAACCGCTTTGTTTCTTTCGCAGCGCTCGCTCTGGGGCTGATTGCTTTCAGCGGCAGCGCGGTTTTTGCCGAGGAAGGCCGCTATATCATGGAGCGCATCGACGACGGCGTCGTGCGCCTGGACACCAAGACCGGCGAGATGTCGTTATGCCGACAGCAGGACGCGCAGATGGTGTGCCGCATGGCCGCCGACGAAAGGCACGCCCTGGAGGAGGAGATCGCGCTTCTGGAGCAACGTATCGCGGCGCTGGAGCGTGCCCTGGATAACGGGGGCGGGACGATCGAAGGTCTGCCGAGCGAGGATGAAATCGACCGCACCATGGGCATCATGGAAGACATGATGCGTTGGTCTCTCGGCGTGATCGAGGAATTCGAGAATCGAATCGGCGACGGCGGAGACTCCGGGGGCCCTCGTAACCGGACCTGACCGACCTGTCGGACAATCGCGGCAGCCTCTTAGAGCCCGTTCGGGAATTAACGACTGGTTTGGTTGAGCCTTTTTGTTCACGATCAAGCGATTGATCGAAGGAACGGCTGGTGGCCATTTCGAGATCAAGCGCACCGATAGTGGGCAAAACAGGCCCAATCTGCCCGGACGCGGCCAGTTTTGGCGCTTTTTGCCGGAAGGCCGACTGACAGGCACCCAGCCTGCGGCGCCGTCCTTCTGTCAAGAATCCCTCAAAACTGGCTGCGCCAAACCAATCGTTAATTCCCGAATGGGCTCTTATGGCCAAAACCCTGTCAAATCGGTAATACTGTTTCGAACCGGCAGCGCCTGGCGGAGAGGAACGGACCAGCACCCCTTCGCAGATTGACGGCTTCCGCCTCGGGCGGAGGATTCTCGAGGCGCGGCCGGACAAACCGGAGCGGATCCGGGGCGGGAGGAGACGCGCCCAGAATCCGGTCGACCTCGCGGAGGGAACATAGACAGTGACCAGAACCATCGTGATCGCGGACGATCATCCTTTGTTCCGAGGCGCTCTCAGACAGGCGCTGACGGGCATGGAAGAAGGGCTTACCATCGTCGAGGCCGGCGATTTCGCGGCGGCCCGTGAGGCGGCCGCGGATCATCCGGAAGCGGATCTGGTCCTGCTCGATCTGACGATGCCCGGTGTGAGCGGCCTTTCCGGCCTGATCGCGTTGCGCGCCGAATATGTCGACCTGCCCGTTGTCGTGGTTTCGGCCTCCGACGATGTCGCCACCATAAGACGCGCGCTCGACCTCGGCGCTTCCGGTTTCATTTCCAAATCCGCCAGCATAGAGGAGATCCGCAACGGTATTCGCGCCGTGCTGGACGGTGAGGTCTGGACCCCGCCCGATGTCGATCTCGGCGCCGAGCAGGATCCCGAGATCGCCGAGCTGATCGGCCGGCTGCAAACTCTGACGCCGCAGCAAAGCCGTGTCCTGGGCATGCTGGGCGAGGGGCTTTTGAACAAGCAGATCGCCTATGAACTGGGCGTTTCGGAGGCGACCATCAAGGCGCATGTATCGGCGGTTCTTCAGAAACTGTCGGTCGACAGCCGGACCCAGGCGGTGATCCAGCTATCGAAAATCGGCGCGGAAAGATTCGATCGCGAGCCCGGCCACTCGGTCTGACGCCGACGACCTTATTCTGCCGCATCTCTCCGGATTGCGGCGATCTGGTTGAGAAAAGCCCGCAAGGAAGCCGGTTTCAGCGGCTTGTTGAAGATCGAAATCGCCTGTTCGGCGGCGCGGTTGCGCACGTCGAGGGTCCGGTCGGCCGTTGCCAGCACGGCGGGTATGTCGAAGCCCCAGTGCTGTCGCACCAGGGTGACCGCTTCGATGCCGTCGCCGTCGTCAAGATGATAATCGGCAACGATGGCGTCCGGCGCTGCCGTCTGTCGTTCCAACTCCGCGCGCACGGCCGCCACCGAGCCGCAGACCCGCACCGTGCAATCCCAGCCGCCGAGCAGCAGGTTCAGGCCTTCGAGGATCTTCGGCTCGTTGTCGACACACAGCACCCTCAACCCCCGCAGACTGGTGGCTGCAACCGGTGCCGGACGGCGTTTCCGACTCGACGGCGCCGGTTTGATATGGGTCTCGATCGGGATTTCCACCCGGAAGCTGGTGCCGCCACCGGGCTGCGAGGAGAGGCGTACCGGATGGTCGAGCACCCTGGCGATCCGGTCGACGATCGACAGGCCGAGCCCGAGCCCGGCAGCCGTCTTGGCGCCCTCGTCGAGCCGGGTAAACTCCTTGAAGACCGTCTGCTGGCTGGCCGACGGGATGCCGATGCCGGTGTCGACCACCTGGATGACAGCCCTTTTGCCGAAGCGGCGCACGCCAACCAGAACCCGGCCGTCATGGGTGTACTTGATTGCGTTCGACACCAGGTTCTGGATCAGCCGGCGCAGAAGATTGGGATCGGAGCGCACCATCACCGAAGTCGGCATGACTTTGAGCCGCAGATTGCTTTCCGCCGCCAGCGGTTGAAAATCGGTTTCGATCCGTCGCAGGACGTCGTTGAGCGCAAAGCTGGCAATTTGCGGTTTCATGGCGCTAGTATCGAGACGCGAGATATCGAGCACGGCGCCGAGAATGGACTCGACCGATTCGAGCGAGGAATCGATGTTGCGCACCAATTCGCGGTTCTCCGAGTGGCCCAGCCTTTCGACCAGCGATGACGAATAGAGCCGCGCCGCGTTGAGCGGTTGCAGGATGTCGTGTCCGGCTGCCGCCAGGAAGCGGGTTTTGCCGAGATTGGCTTCTTCCGCATTGGCCCGCGCCCGGGCCAGTTCCTCATTGACCTGCATCAGTTCCGCGGTGCGTGTGGCGACGCGCTGTTCCAATGTTTCGTTGACCTGGCGCAGTGCCTTGGCCGATGCCACCTGCTCGGTGATGTCGGCATAGGTCGTCACCACGCCATTGTCCGGCATCCTGTTGGAGCGGATCTCGATGATGCGCTGCGAATCGGCAAGCGTCAGCGTCCACGAAACGTCCATGGTCAGGAAATTGTCGATGGTCTTGCCGATCTGGCTGTGCCGAATATCGCCGCGCTCGGCGAGAATGGCGACGATCTCCTCGAGCGGTACGCCGACCTGACCGACGGTCTCCGGCAGGTCGAGCAGCGATCGGAAGCGGCGGTTCCAGATGCTGAGCCGGTTCGACCGGTCGAACACGGTGATGCCCTGATTCATCTGGCCAAGCGCCGATTGCAACAGGTCGCGATTATACTGCAGGGCTTCGGAGGCTTCGTCGAGAAGGCGCGCGGTGTCGGACGAACGGTTGTCGTCCTTCTGGAACATCAGCGACAGCACGAGACGGGCCGATGCCGAGCCGATCGCGCTGCCCAGCAACTGCTCGGCATAGCGTACCAGTTCCATGTCGGCCGGCGCGCTCGGTTCCAGCCAGCGGCCGCGCGTTGTCTCGAACGTATGGAAAGAGCGCTCGGTCCGCTGGGCGCCGAGATATTTCGTGATGACCTGTTTGAGCTGCTTGACGGTGATGCTTGTCGGCCAGTCGTTGCGGGTCGGCCGTGCGATCGCCCGCTGCGGGATGAAGACGCCGGCTTGCATCCGCTCCAACGGCCGCGGCGGACGGCTCAGCGATCCGGCGATGAACAGAGTGAGATTGGCGGCGAAGCTGAGAATGACGCCATTGACCAGGGGATCGGTGTTGGCGCCGGAGAACAGCTCGGTTCCCGGAGTCAGAAAATCCAGAATCGCCACTGCCGTGGCGGAGCCGTCGGCGATGCCGAGGCTTGGCAGAAACAGGAGATAAGTCCACACCAGCATGCCGCCGCAGAGCCCGGCTATGGCGCCTCGCGCATTGGCGCGTCTCCAGATCAGTCCGCCGAATACGGCGGGTGCGAATTGCGCGATAGCGGCGAAGGACAGCAGGCCGATGGAAGCGAGGCCGGCATTGATGTTGGCGGCGCGATAATAGGCGTAGCCCAACAGCAGGATGAGAAAAATGGCGGTGCGCCGGATCCTCAGGATCGCGCCGGTGAAATCGCCCTCGCGGCGGACGATGTTGCGGCGCAGCAGCAGCGGCATGACGAAATCGTTGGAGATCATGATGGCGCAGGCGACGCAGGCGACGATGACCATCGCGGTAGCGGCGGAAAAGCCGCCGAGGAAAGTCGCGAGCGACAGCCAGGGGATGTCCTGCGCCACGGGCAGTTGCAAAACGAACTGGTCGCCGACGCCCGTGTCGCCGAGAAACAGCAGGCCGGCGATGGCGATCGGGATAACGAACAGATTGATGGCGACGAGATAGAGCGGGAACAGATAGCGCGCCGTGCGCAATTCGCTCTCCGTGCGGTTTTCCACCACCGTTACGTGGAATTGCCGCGGCAGGAAGATGATGGCACAGGCCGACAGCGCGGTGAGCACGATCCATCGGGCCGGGGCCGTCTCATAGGTGAGCGCCTGCATGACCCGGGCGTCCGCGGTCGCCTGCGCCGCGAGGTCGGCGGGGCCGGAAAACAGCACATAGGTGACGAAAAGGCCGAGCGCCGTGAAGGCGACAAGCTTGACCACCGATTCGGTTGCGACAGCCAGGATGAGGCCGTTCTGGTGTTCCGTCGCGTCGCTGTGGCGCGTGCCGAAGATGACCGCGAAACCGGCAAGCAGCAGCGCCACCACCAGCGATATGTCGGTGAGGAAAAACGGTCCGATCCCGGCCAGGGCCGCGTCGGACATGATAAGCGACACCGATGAGGACACCGCTTTCAGTTGCAGTGCGATATAGGGAATGGTGCCGATCACCGCGATCAGCGCGACGATACCGGCGACACTCGGGTTCTTGCCGTAGCGTGCGGCGACGAAATCGGCGATCGAGGTCAGTTTCTCCGCCTTGGCCAGATTGACGATGCGGCGGACGACCGGCATGCCGAAGGTGAACATCAGGATCGGGCCGATATAGATGGCAAGAAACTCGTAGCCGCGTTCGGCCGCCAGCCCGACGCCGCCGAAATAGGTCCAGGAGGTGCAATAGACAGCCAGGCTCAGCGCATAGATCAGCGGACGGCCGCGACCCGCATTGCGGGTCGCCGCGACCTTGCGGTCCCCGAAACTGGCGATGGCAAACAGCAACAGGAGGTAGAGCAGCGCCGCGCCGATGATGACCCATCCTGGCAGCATGGACGTCCCGTTCTCCTCCAAAAGCGGGTTCTTTAGGGTTGACGGGCAGCATAACCATAATTGCCGCCACCGCAAATCAGCCCAAAGGAGCAGACCTCGTTATTTGATGGTCATCAGCACGGCCGATCGATCCATCAGCGATTGTGACGTGATTTTTGCGGCGATCGGCGCTATCGCAGACGGATTGGAATGGGTAAGAGCCCATTCGGGAGTTAACGGATCGGATGCGCAATCATGTCCCTTATCGATGAGATCAGTCCGCTGGCGCGCGACGCCCCGGAAAGCGGTATCGTCGCCGTGGTCAATCACGCCCGGCTTCGTGACGATCTCATTCCGCTTTGGGTTGGAGAGGGCGATCTGCCGACGCCCGATTTCATTTCGAATGCCGCCATCCGCTCGCTGCAGGCCGGGAACACTTTCTACACCTGGCAACGCGGCATCCCGCCGCTGCGCGCCGCACTGGCGGATTACCACAGCCGTCATTTCGGTGGCCTGCATGTGCCTGAAAACTTCTATGTCACAGGATCCGGCATGCAGGCGATCAAACTGTCGATCGAGGCGATCTGTCCGCCGGGTGGCGATGTGGTCTATACGACGCCGGCCTGGCCGAACATCTCGGCCGCCCTCGGAATTGCCGGCGCCGGCGCGGTCCCGGTGCGGCTCGACTACGGCGCGGCCGGATGGTCGCTCGATGTCCGGCGGCTCGCCGAGGCAATCACACCGGCGACGCGAGCCCTGTTCATCAACACGCCGTCCAATCCGACCGGCTGGGTGGCAAGCGAAACGGACATCCGCGCGATATTGGAGCTGGCGCGGCGGCACGGGCTGTGGATCATTGCCGACGAAATCTACAGCCGCTTCTATTATCACGGTGCCCGGGCCCCGTCTTTTCTTGACGTGATGGAGGACGACGACCGCATCGTGTTCGTCAACACGTTTTCGAAGAACTGGTCGATGACCGGATGGCGCATGGGCTGGCTGCGGGCGCCGACGGCGCTCGGTCAGGTCTTCGAGAACCTCATTCAATATTCGACATCCGGCGTGCCGCAATTCCTTCAGGACGGTGCGGTCGCCGCGCTTAACGAGGGCGACGCCTATGTTGAAGAACAGAAACGGCGCGCCGTCGCCGCCCGAGACATTCTCGCGCAGGCGTTGCTGGCGACGGATCGGGTTCGGCTCGTGCCGCCGGCGGGGTCTTTCTATCTGTTCTTTTCGATCGAGGGCCTCGAGGATACACAGGCGGCGGCGCTCCGCCTTGTCGACGAAACCGGCGTGGGGCTCGCGCCCGGCACCGCTTTCGGCCTTGGTGGGGAGGCGTTCTTCCGTGCCTGTTTCCTGCGCCGCGCCGATCAGGTCGAAGATGCGGCGCGGCGGCTGACGCGTTACCTGACGGAACTCTGAGAGTCGTCTGGCGTTATCCGCCCGATTTGGCGACCGGCAGGGTGACGACGCGGTCCGACACCAACGGCCGGGCGTCGGTTTCATTGGCAAGCGGGATGCCGAGCGTGCTCCACACTTCGAGCAGAGCGTCGCGCAACTCTTCGATCAGCAGGTCCTGATGGAAGGGCGACGGTGTGATCCGTAGCCGCTCGGTACCGCGCGGCACCGTGGGATAGTTGATTGGCTGGATATAGATGCCGTGCACATCCAGCAGCCGGTCGGACGCCTTTTTGCACAGCTCCGGATCGCCGACCAGCACCGGAACGATATGGGTTTCGGATGGCATCACCGGCAGGCCAGCTTGAAGCAGCACCTCTTTGGTTGTCCGCGCCTGGCGCTGGTGGTTGTCGCGTTCGACCTGCGATGTCTTGAGATGACGGATCGAGGCGGTCGCGGCGGCGGCGATCGCCGGCGGCAGTGCCGTGGTGAAAATGAAGCCCGGCGCGTAGGAGCGCACGGCGTCGATGACGGCGCGTGTGCCGGTGATATAGCCGCCCAGCGCACCGAAGGCCTTGGCCAGGGTGCCCTCGATCACGTCGATCCGGTCGGCGAGGCCGTCGCGGTCGCAGATGCCACCGCCGCGCGGACCATACATACCGACCGCATGGACCTCGTCGATATAGGTCATGGCGCCGTAGGCGTCGGCAAGATCGGCGATCGCCTCGATCGGCGCGATATCGCCGTCCATCGAATAGACCGATTCGAAGACGATCAGCTTGGCCCGGTTCGGATCGGCGGCGCGCAGCAACTCCTCCAGATGGTTGAGGTCGTTGTGCCGGAAGATCCGCTTCTCGCTGCCGGAGCGACGCACGCCCTCGATCATCGATGAGTGATTGAGCTCGTCGGACAGGATCAGACAGTCGGGCAGCAGGCGGGCGATGGTTGATATCGACGCCTCGTTGGAAATGAAACCGGAGGTGAAAACCAGCGCGGCTTCCTTGCCGTGCAGATCGGCCAGTTCGTGCTCCAGTTCGACCAGCGGATGGTTGGTGCCAGAAATGTTGCGGGTGCCGCCGGCGCCGGAGCCCATATTGCGGGCGGTGTCGCACAGGGCGGCAATCACCGCCTCATTCTGGCCCATGCCAAGATAGTCGTTGGAACACCACACGGTTACTTCGCGCGCCGATGCGCCGGAACGATGGATCGCACGTGGGAAGCGGCCGACGATACGCTCCAGATTGGCAAACACCCTATAGCGTTTTTCGGCATGCAGCTGATCCACTGCGTCCTGAAAAATGCCGCGGTAATCCATCGATACGCCTCTCCAGTTGGCTTTCGTCCGACCTGTCGATGCCCGATGCGGGGCTATGACGCGGGCGATTTGCCCACGAGCACGACACATGCCGGATGAAGCACGATGCCCCCAAAACACCTACCAGACTTTAGACGCACTCTAAACAGGAAAAAGTGCCGCAACCTTGATGTCGGTCAAGCCTCACGACATTTTGTTGCCGCCACAGCCTAAGCCTAAAGTCTTATCGACCAAAGTCTTATACACGAATGGATTATTGCGCCTTTCGCGTGTCCGGCTAGCATTCGAGACTGTTCCGCTTGGGTAGGTCGGAACGTTCGATCAGCGACATTCGGGAGGAATTCAATGTCCAAATTCACCATGACCCGTCGTGGCTTGCTGAAGGCCGGTGCGGCTTCCGGGGTCGCGCTTGCGGCACCAATGAGCTTCGTGCGCGGCGCCAGCGCGGCCAGTTTCTGCAATATGCCGACGGGCAGCAGCGTAACGCTGGGCTTCAACGTTCCGCAGTCGGGCCCCTACGCCGATGAGGGGGCGGATGAACTGCGCGCCTACCGGCTCGCGGCCAAGCACCTCAATGGCGAGGGCGACGGCGGCATGCTCAACACGTTCAGCTCCAAGGTGCTGAAGGGCAATGGCATCCTCGGCAAGAAGGTTGAATACGTCACCGGCGACACGCAGACCAAGGCGGATGCGGCACGGGCCTCGGCCAAGCGGATGATTGAAAAGGACGGTGCCGTGATGATCACCGGCGGCTCCTCCTCCAGCGTGGCGGTCGCGGTCCAGGGCCTTTGCCAGGAAAACGGCGTCATCTTCATGGCCGGCCTCACTCATTCCAACGACACCACCGGCAAGGACAAGAAGCGCTACGGTTTCCGTCACTTCTTCAACGCCTACCAGTCCGGTCTGGCCCTGGGGCCGATCCTCGCCGAACAACTCGGCCAGGACCGCAGCGCCTATCACCTGACGGCGGACTACAATTGGGGCTGGACCCAGGAAGAGTCGATCAAGGACGCCACCGAAGGTCTCGGCTGGAACACCGTCAACGCCGTGCGCACTCCGCTCGGCGCCGGCGACTTCTCGCAATATCTGACACCGGTCCTCAATTCCGGTGCCGACGTCCTGGTGCTCAACCACTATGGCCGCGACATGGTGAACTCGCTGACCCAGGCGGTGCAATTCGACATGCGCTCCAAACAGGTCAACGGCAAGAACTTCGAAATCGTCGTACCTCTGTTCTCGCGCCTGATGGCGCAGGGCGCCGGCGAGAACATCAAGGGTATTCTGGGCACGACGAACTGGAACTGGTCGCTGCAGGATGACGGTTCGAAGGCGTTCGTGCGGTCCTTCGGTCAGGAATACGGCTTCCCGCCGTCGCAGGCGGCGCAGACCTGCTACGTGCAGGCCCTGCTCTACGCCGATGCCTGCGAGCGCGCCGGCACGTTTGAACCGCCGGCGGTAATTGCCGCGCTGGAAGGCTATGAATTCAATGGCCTGGGCAACGGCCAGACGCTGTACCGTGCTGAGGACCATCAATGCATGAAGGAAGTGCTGGTGGTGCGCGGCAACGAGAACCCGACCTCGCAATTCGACCTTCTTGAAGTCGTCAAGATCGTGCCGCGGGAACAGGTCACCTACGACCCGGCCATCTTCGGCGGCGATCTCGGTCCGGCCGATGTCCAGGCCTGCTAATCGCGACTGAACGGCCTGCAGGGCCCGCCGGCCGGCCGCGCTGCCCGCGCGGCCGGTCACTAAAGGCAAGTCAAAGCCGCGGAGGGGCGCTTTCGCTATGGATGCGATTTTATTGCAGTTTCTGAACGGCCTGGACAAGGGTGGTGCCTATGCGCTGATCGCCCTCGGGCTCACTCTCGTCTTCGGGACCCTCGGTGTCGTCAATTTCGCCCATGGCGCGCTGTTCATGTTGGGCGCCTTCTGCGCGGTGACGGTCAACAAGCTGCTTAGCCTGGAACAGGTCGTTCTCGACGAGACACAGACCACGGCCTGGGGCACCCCGCTTGAAATCCGCACGCCTTATATCGAGGCGATGTTCGGCGATTTCGGCACCTTCCTGCTGAACTATTCGGTGCCGGTGTCGATTCTGATCGCGATACCGGTGATGCTGCTGATCGGCATCGTGATGGAGCGCGGCCTGGTCAAGCATTTCTACAAGCGGCCGCATGCTGATCAGATCCTGGTCACCTTCGGCCTGGCGATCGTGCTGCAGGAAATCATCAAACACTATTTCGGTGCCAATCCGATCCCGCAGAGCGCACCGGCCATCGTCGCGGGCAGCGCCAATATCGGTGCTTGGCTCGGGCTTGGCGAAAATCTCGTTTATCCCTGGTGGCGGCTCGTCTATTTCGGCTTCTCCGCAATCGTCATCGCCTCGGTCTTCGCCTTCCTGCAATTCACCACCTATGGCATGGTCGTGCGTGCCGGCATGCGTGACAGCGAGACGGTCGGTCTGCTCGGCATCAATATCCAGCGGCGCTTTACCGTGGTCTTCGGACTGGCGGCCGTCGTGGCCGGCCTCGCCGGCGTCATGTACACGCCGATCCTGCCGCCGGACTACCATATGGGCATGGACTTTCTGGTTCTGTCCTTTGTCGTGGTCGTCGTCGGCGGCATGGGCTCGCTGCCGGGCGCGGTGCTTGCCGGCTTTCTGCTCGGCATCCTGCAGTCCTTCGCCTCGATGAATGAGGTCAAGAGCATCTTCCCGGGCATCGATCAGATCATCATCTACCTGGTCGCCGTCGTCATCCTGTTGACCATGCCGCGCGGGCTTCTTGGCCGCGAAGGCGTGATGGAGGAGTAGAGCAATGAAAGAGCTTCTTTCCACGGAACCCTTCGCGTTGCTGGTCTTTGCCGCCGTCATCCTGACGATGCCGATCTGGCTGACGCCGCTGGGCGCGAACTATCCCGATCTCCTGCAGAAATTCGCGATCTTCGCGATCTTCGCCATCGGCTTCAACATCCTGTTCGGCCTGACCGGCTACCTGTCCTTCGGACACGCCGCTTTCCTCGGCGTCGGGTCCTATGCCGCGGTGTGGTCGTTCAAGCTGCTCACCATGAACGTGCTGCCGGCGATCGCCTTCGGCATGGCCTTCTCGGGCCTGTTCGCGCTGCTGATCGGCTATGTCAGCCTCAGGCGGTCGGGCATTTACTTCTCGATCCTGACGCTCGCCTTCGCGCAGATGTGCTACAATCTGGCCTATTCGGTGCTGACGCCGATCACCAATGGCGAGACCGGCCTGCAGCTGACTCTGCAGGATCCACGCGTCATTGATCGGATGTTCGTCGAGGCCGGCCCCGGACTGCCCTCCACCAATCTCTTCGGCCTGTCGATGAGCGGCTATTCCGGTTTCTATTTCTGCGCCGTCGTGCTCATAGCGTGCTTCTTCGTCACCCGGCGCATCTTCAAGTCGCCCTTCGGGCTCACCCTGCGCGGTATCAAGTCCAACCAGCAGCGCATGGGTTATACCGGTTACAGCACCCGGCCCTATACGCTGGCGGCCTTCGTGATCTCCGGCATGTTCGCCGGTCTCGCCGGCTCGCTGCTGGCGGTGACCGATCCGCTGGCCGGCGCGGAGCGCATGCAGTGGACCGCCTCCGGCGAGGTGGTGCTGATGACCATCCTGGGCGGCGTCGGGACGCTGATCGGTCCGATGCTCGGCGCCTGGATCATCAAATATTTCGAGAACATCTTCTCCTCCTTCAACCACACCATGCTGGAGCAGTTCTACGGCTTTCTGCCCGAGGGGCTGCGGGAGGCGGCTGTCAGCATCTCCAGCCTGTTCGTCGGCGAGGGCTGGCATCTGACGCTCGGCGTGCTGTTCATGCTGATCGTGATCTTCCTGCCAGGCGGCGTGATGGAAGGCTGGCGGCGTCTCGTCAAACGGCTCGGTGGCGGCGGCGGTGGCAGATCGCAACCGGCGGTCGTTCCCCAGGCGGCCGAGTAGGAGGGCGGACCGATGAAAAACAGCGTTCTTCATGTCACGGATGTCTATAAGAGCTTCGGCGGCCTGCACGCTCTCAGCGACGTCGACCTCAATGTCGAGGAAGGTACCATCCACGCCATCATCGGGCCGAACGGCGCCGGCAAGTCGACCCTGCTCAATGTCTGTGTCGGCCGGCTGAAACCCGATCGCGGCCATGTCGTCTTCAATGGCGATGTGCTTGACGAGCACACGCCGGAGGAGATCAACCAGCTCGGCGTTTCCCGCGTGTTCCAGACGCCGGAGATCTTCCCCAACCTGACGCTGCTCGAGAACGTCTTGATCCCGGCCTTTGCGCGGCGCGACGGTTCGTTCAGCCTGCGACCCTTCGCCAAGCTTCGGAAGGAGACGGCGTTGCGCGACGAGGCGGAAGCCGTACTGGCCGATGTCGGTCTGGCCGCCCTGGTCGACCGGGAGGCGGGCTCGTTGTCGCGCGGCGATAAGCGGCGCCTGGAACTGGCGATGTGCCTTGTCCAACATCCGAAACTGCTGCTGCTCGACGAACCCACGGCCGGCATGTCGCGTCACGACACCAACAGAACGGTTGATCTTTTGAAGACGATCAAAGAGCGTGGTATGACGAAAGTCATCATCGAGCACGACATGCATGTGGTGTTCTCGCTGGCCGACAAGATCTTCGTGCTCGCACAGGGCCGGATCATCGCCTCGGGCACACCGGACGAAATCAAGGGCAACCCGAAGGTACAGGAAGCTTATCTTGGTGGAGCGCACTGACATGCTAAAGAAGACCGATATGGCCGATCTCCCGCTCGCCGAACAGGAACTGGCGGTTCGCAGCCCCGACGATGCATTCTTCAGCGTCCGGGACATCCACGCCTATTATGGTGAATCCTATATCGTTCAGGGCATCTCCTTCGATCTTCAGGAAGGCGAGATCCTGGCCTTGCTCGGCCGCAACGGCGCCGGCAAGACCTCGACTCTGCGGACGCTGGCACGGGTCGATGAGCCGGCGCTGCAAAAGGGCGAGATCTATCTCAACGGCGAGAGCCTGCACGATAAGCAGGCATACCAGGCCGCGCAGATGGGCGTGCAACTCGTGCCAGAGGACCGGCGCATCATCGGCGGTCTTTCGGTCGAGGAAAACCTCATGCTGGCGCAGGTCGCCGAGCCGCGCGGCTGGGAGTTGGAGCGTATCTACGAGCGCTTCCCACGTCTCGCCGAACGACGCACCCAGGTCGCCACGACGCTGTCAGGCGGCGAACAGCAGATGCTGGCCGTCGCGAGGGCGCTTGCACGGGACGTCAAACTGCTGCTCCTGGACGAGCCCTATGAGGGGTTGGCGCCTGTGATCGTGCAGGAGATCGAAAAGATCGTCCGCCAGATCAAGGAACTCGGCATCACCACCATCATCGTCGAACAGAACGCTGTCGCCGCGCTGAAGCTTGCCGACAAGGCGGTCATCGTCGACATGGGCGAGGTGGTCTATGCCGGCACCGCCCAGGATGTGCTGGACGACGAGGATCTGCGCAACGAATATCTGGCAATCTGATTGCCGGTCGCGCTCAGGCGATCGGGCCGTCGGTCACGACCCGCCGGGGCGTCCCACGCTGTCATCGCGACCCAGCTTCTCGAGCCCGTCGGCCCAATGTTCGGCAAGCAATGGATGGTCGAGCAGGTACGGGCCGGTCGGCGCCTCGCGCCGTTCAACCGCGAGGCGCAGCAATTCTGACCATTCCTCGGTCTCGGCATCGCCGCGGCCGAGCCACATCAGGGCGACCAGTTCGGCCTGCTTGTCGGGATCCAGTCCCTCGATCTCCTCGAGGATCTCCTCAAGCGACAAATCGTCCGGTTCCTCCTTGAGGATGGCATGCCCTTCATCGATCGGATTGTCGCCGGGGTCCGATGCGATCGTCGGCTCCTGCGCCATTACGGCCCTGACCTTGAGGATCAGCATGCCAAGATAATCCGTGTCGATGGTCAATAAAGTCGGCATGCGCTGCGGCCTTTCCATGCGTTCGTGTTTCGCGCCTTGCTGGTTTGTGCCGCCGTCCGGAGCCACGTGCGGCGACGGCTCGACAATGCAGAACGGCGGGGTGGTGTCAAGCGGCGCGAAAAATCAAAAGGGGGATGTTTGCACATCCCCCCGTGAGACCGGATAACACCGATGTCGGTCCGTCAAAGGACAAGGCTCACGCCGACGCCGGAGACTGCTCCGATGCCAGCGAAAATCCGTCCCATCGGGTGTTGTCCCCGGTAAACTCACTCGACATCTGATCACCTCCTTTCGTTTGTTGAACACGCGCGCAAGCATAGACCGATGCGGCCGTATCGCAAAGCCAAAAATGACGTTCGCCGAAAGCCGGGGTTCAGCGCTCACGCCGCTATCACCCGCGCCTCACGTGCCGTTCAAGCGAAGTGATGCGCATGCTCCATGAAAGCTGCTAAGGTCATTGTGGTAGAGACCGTTAGCGAAGTTGGAGGCGCGTGCGGTCGACATGGAGTGTGTCGGTGACGCTGATCGGTTTCGTCAAAAAACATTTCTTCGGCGCAACGCCGCGCAATCAATTACCCAAACGTGTCCAGGCCGCCCTGGTCGAGCGCGAGCGCGCCAACGAGATCATGGCGCGTCTCATCCAGTTGACGATCGTCATCCTGTTTTCGCTGATCTATGCGGTCAGCCCGAAAACCAGTCCGGACGAGGCGTTTTCGCCGGTGCCCTATGTTCTTGGTGCCTATCTGGCGGTCAGCGTGATCGGCTTGATCTGGTCCATACGGCGGCAATTGCCGCACTGGTCGGTCTATGGTTCGATCCTGTTCGATTTCGGACTGCTCTACAGCCTGATGATCAGTTTTCATATCCAGTATATGCAACCGGCCTCCTTTATCCTGAAGGCGCCGACGCTGCTTTACGTGTTTATATTCATTGCCATCCGCGCGTTACGCTTCGAAGCGCGCTTCGTCGTCGCCGCCGGCGTTGTCGCAGCGGCGGGGTGGGCGGCGATGATCTTCTACGTGACGCTGATCGATCCGGGCGACAATATGCTGACCCGGTCCTATGTCGACTATCTGACCTCCAACTCCATTCTGATCGGCGCGGAAATCGACAAGATCCTGTCGATCCTGCTGGTGACCGCGGTCCTGACCCTGGTGGTCAACGCGTCCAACAATCTTCTGGTCAGCGCCGTGCGGGAGCAGATGGCCGCCAAAGATCTGTCGCGTTTCTTCGACACCAGCATCGCCAGCGGTATTCGTGACAGCGCCGAGCAACTCGAGGCCGGCAAGGGCGAAAACCGCGAAGCCGCGATCCTGTTCGTCGATATTCGCGGTTTCAGCCGCATGGCGGCGAAGATGGAGGCGTCGGATGTGATGATGATCCTGTCGCGCTATCAGAGCCGGGTGGTGCCGATTATCCAGCAATGCGGCGGTGTGATCGACAAATTCATGGGTGACGGCGTGATGGCCACGTTCGGTATTGGCGGCGACCGCGCCGCGGGATCCGCCAGGGCGCTCGAAGCGGCTGAGCGGATCCTGCTCGACTTTGAACAATGGGCCTCCGACGATCCGGCGCTAACACCGATTCATGACGCCGGCATTGGCATCGGCCTGGCGTCCGGGCCGGTTGCCTTCGGTGCCGTCGGCCAGGAAAACCGGCTTGAGATCACAGTAATCGGATCGGCGGTCAACCATTCGGCAAAGCTCGAAAAGCACAACAAGGAGCTGGGCTCCAGCCTGATCGCGGCGGCCGAAACCTATCGCGAAGCCGTCGAAAACGGCTATGGCGGCACGCTGCAGCCGGAATTCAGAACCGAGCCGATCGATGGCGCCGCCGAACCGCAGGAAATTGTCATTCTGTCGCTGCCGCAAGTCGTGCGGTTACCGCTGCCGCGCGATATGACGAAACGAACCGTCAAACGACCCGCTTAGTGCGGCCGCGTCGCGGCAGCGCCGTCAGACGCGCCGCCCGGTGTCGGCGTCAAAGAGATGCAGCGCCCGCGACGGCAGATGAGCGAAAACATGGTCGCCGTCGATGCTGTGATCATTGTCGAGATGTGCGATGAAGGGCGTCGATCCGATGGTGGTGTGGAGCAGCCGACCGGCACCGAGTTCCTCCAGGAAATCCACCTTCATCGCGACCGTGTTGTCCGTCTTTTCCTGATGGATCTCGACGCTCTCCGGGCGGATGCCGACACGGATGTCACCCATGACCGCCGGCGTGTGGTCGACAGCCACTTTGCCGAGGTCGGTGATTTCGAGGCCACCATTGCCGTTGTAACGTGCGTCGAGAATATTCATCGGCGGCGCGCCCATGAAGCCGGCGACAAAGATGCTGGCCGGCTTGTGGTAGATTTCGCTTGGCGTGCCGACCTGCTCGATCCTGCCGGTGTTGAGCACGGCAATGCGGTCGGCCATGGTCATCGCCTCGATCTGATCGTGGGTGACATAGATCGAGGTCACGCCCAATTCGCGTTGCAGCTTCTTGATCTCAATGCGCATCTGGTTGCGCAGCTTGGCGTCGAGATTGGACAGCGGTTCATCGAACAGGAACAGCGACGGATCGCGCACGATGGCGCGGCCCATGGCGACGCGCTGGCGCTGACCGCCGGACAACTGGCTGGGCCGGCGGTCCAGGAATTGCTGGATATGCAGCAGCTTGGCCGCCTTCTGTACCGCGGCGTCGATGTCCTGCTTTGAGCGGCCGCGGTTTTTCAAGCCGTAGGCCATATTGTTGTAAACGGACATATGCGGATACAGCGCATAGTTCTGGAACACCATGGCGATGTCGCGCTCGGCCGGATCGAGCGCGTTGACCACCCGCTCGCCGATCGAAATTGTGCCTTCCGTGATCTCCTCCAGCCCGGCGACCATGCGCAGCAAGGTCGACTTGCCGCAGCCGGACGGACCGACCAGGACGATGAACTCGCCATCCTTGATCGTGAGGTCGGACGGCGACAGGGCTTCAGTGCCGTTCGGATAGATCTTGCGTACCTTGTCGATGACGACCTGAGCCATTGCGCTTCCCCTATTTGTCCGATTCGACCAGGCCCTTGACGAACCATCTTTGGAAGAAGACGACGATCAGCACCGGTGGCAGCATTGCGATAATGGCCAGCGCCATTGCCTCGCCATAGTCCGGGATCTGCGAGCCGATGAACACCTGCATGATCTTGGAGATGCCGCGCACCAGGGTGAAGAAGCCTTCGTCCGTCGTCATGATCGTCGGCCACAGATACTGATTCCAGCCATAGACGAACATGATGATGAAGATCGCCGCGATCATGGTTTTCGACAGCGGCACGAGAATGTCGATAAAGAATTTGATCGGTCCGGCGCCGTCGATACGCGCCGCCTCGATCAATTCATTGGGCACGGATTTGAAGAATTGTCGAAAGAAGAAGGTCCCGGTCGCCGAAGCGATGAGCGGCACGATCAGACCGGTATAGGTGTTGGTCAGTCCCATGCTGTGGACGATTTCGTAAGACGGCAGGATTCGAACCTCCAACGGCAGCAGCAATGTCGTGAAGATCGCCCAGAAAGCGAAGGTCGCCAGCGGAAAGCGGAAATACACAATCGCATAGGCAGCCATCATCGAGATAATGATTTTGCCGACGGAAAAGCCGATGCCGAGGATGAAGGAATTCATCAGCATGCGCATGCCGTCGACGGATTTGGTGAAACCACCGGGGACGAACATGGCGTTGTAGTAGTTTTCCCCGAGATGGTCGCCCAGGGTCATCTGCAGCCCGTCGGTATGCACGGTGATATTGTCGTGACTCGAAGTCGTAAAGGCCACCAGCACCGGCAGCAGCATAAACAGGGAACCGAGAATGAGCACGGTGTGATCGGCAAACACGCCCCATCGGAACGGCCGCTTGTGGATCTGCGCCGTGGTTTGGACGATCGGTTTCGCCGTTTCAACCTGTATGTCTGACGTCGTCATGGCCGCACCTCAGCTATAATGCACGCGTCGTTCGATCATTCGGAACTGGAAGATCGTCAAAATGAGAACGAGGATCATCAAGATCACCGACTGGGCGCTCGAACCCCCGAGATCGTTGCCGCGAAAGCCGTCGAGGAAGACCTTGTAGACAAGCGTCACCGGGTTGTTGCCAGGCTCGCCCTTCAGCACCACGTCGATCACGCCGAACGTATCGAACAGCGAATAGGTGATGTTGATGATCAGCAGAAAAAAGCCGGTCGGCGCCAATAGCGGGAAAGTGATGGTCCAGAAGCGCCGCATGGAAGAGGCGCAGTCGATAGCAGCCGCCTCCTGAACGGATTTCGGAATGCCCTGGAGGCCGGACAGGAAGAAGATGAAATTGACCGGAACCTGTTTCCAGACCGAAATGGTGATCATTGCAAAGGCGGTGTCGAAACGGTCGACGCCGAGCTTGAAATCCCAGCCGAGCGCCCGGAAGAACTCCGCGAGCGGTCCGACCAGGTTGTCGAACAGCATGATACCGATCAGGCCCGCGACCGGCGGGGCGATGGCATAAACCCACATCAGCAACGTCTTGTAAGTCGATGCGCCACGCAGGACGCGGTCGGCGCTGACCGCCAGCATCAGCGCGATCGCCAGCGAAAAGAACGTCACCAGGGCGGAAAAGATCACGGTGAACTGGGCCGTTGCCAGATAGTCGGACCGCGACACCATCTCGCGGAAATTTTCAAATCCCACAAAGGTGGATGAAAAGCCAAACGGGTCTTCGAGATAGAAGGAGGCGCGGACCGCTTCGGCCGCCGGCCAATAGAAGAAAATCACAATGATGGCCAACTGCGGCAGCAGCAGCAGGTAAGGATAAAGCGGCGAGCGGAACTGCGATTTGTTCATGGATGGCGCCTTCCCCAAGGGCGAATGCGGGGCGCTTGAGCGCGCCCCGCACGATTTTTGTACCTTAATTGGTACCCATTGTGCGGGCAAAACGCTCCAGCAACTGGTTGGATTCTGCCTCGATGGTGACGAAAGCGGCGTCAACATCCTTCTCGCCGGAGAAGATCTTGCCGTATTCGCGGTTCATCACATCGCGGATCTGGACGTAGAAACCGAGACGATAGCCCTTGGTCCATTCACCGGCCGGCAGGGTGAGCTGCTTGATGCCGATTTCGGCCTGCGGGGTCTCCTTGTAATACCCTTCTTTCTTGGCAAGCTCATAGGCGGCGTCGGTGATCGGCACGTAACCGGTTTCACGATGCCAGAAATACTGGATTTCCGGAGAGGTCAGGAAGCGGAAGAACTCGGCGACGGCCTTATTCTCTTCTTCCGACTTGCCGGCCATGGCAAACAGCGCCGCGCCGCCGATGAAGGTTTGCGTTGGATTCGGCGCAAGCGACTCCCAGTAGGGCAGATAGGTTGCCGAGAACGGGAAGGTGGCAGCCTGCTTGACGCCGCCGAACGATGCGGACGAGCCGAGCCACATGGCTACCTGACCGTCATTGAACGGCTTCTGGTTGTCGGTCCAGCCGGTGCCGTACCAGCCGAACATACCGCCATCATACCACTCCTTGACAGCGGTGAAATGCGTCTTGATCGGCTCGGCGTTGAGCAGCATCACCGGCGTGCCTTCGGCATAACCGTTGTCTTTGGTTGCGAATTCCAGATTGTGGCGGGAATAGAAATTCTCGGTGAAGATCCACGGCAGGTGCGACTGCGACAGCGGCACGTAACCGGCCTCTTTCAGCGCCGGCGCGGTGGTGGTCTGGAACTCCTCCCAGGTTTTCGGCGGTGTGACACCGGCCTTCTTCAGCGCGTCCTCATTGTAGTAGAGGATCGGCGTCGAGGAGTTGAAGGGCATGCCGATCATCTTACCGGTTTCGTCGGCATAGAAATAACGCACGCCGGAGATGTAGTCTTCGATGTCGAAGGGGACACCGTTTTCCTTCATCAGGTCTTCGGCGGGGATGACGGCACCCTTCGCGCCGATGATCGTCGCCGCACCGGCGTCGAAGATCTGAATGACATTCGGCTGCTCGCCGGCGCGGAAGGCCGCGATGCCGGCGGTCATGGTTTCTTCATAGGTGCCCTTGAACACGGGCGTGATTTTGTAATCGGACTGCGACGCATTAAACTTCTCGCCGATCTCGTTGATCGTTTCACCGAGCTGGCCACCCATGCCGTGCCACCAGGTGATTTCGGTGACGGCGAGCGCCGGTATGGCGAATGTGGCGGACATGGCGGTGGCCATGGCACCAACGACAATATTGCGAATGGGCATAATCTTCTCCCGGAGTTTGTCGGAACGCCCCCTTTGCGACAAAGCGTAACGGCCTGTCGGTCGCGGACGTCTCGTAGCTACGACACGGCGGGTGACAGGCGCGTGTCAGAAGTGTGAAGCTTTCGTGACACGAAAAAAAGCGAAACATGACGCAGATTCGACAAGGACTTATGGTGTTTTTTCGGTCGCCGGTCTCTATATGGTGTCGCCGGATTCGCGCGGGCTGCGCATGCCGGAATGCCTTGGGGACCGCGCTATCAAAAACGCAATCGACCATCTGATCCTGATCGCAGGTTCCCTGTTCATGGTATTGCCTGTCGTTGCGGTGTTCATGACCTCCACCCACGACAACGCAACCATCGCGCGGGAGGGCCTGCAGCTCGGGTGGGGCGGCGAGTTCGCCAACGTTTACGGTACGCTGCTGACCACCCGGGCCGGTTTCAGCCAGACTGTTTCGGCCGGCGGCATGGCCGTCAACTCGGCGGTGCTGGCCCTTGGTTTCGCTTTTGGCAAATGTGTGCTGTCCATCCTGTCGGCCTATGCGCTGGTCTATTTTCGCTTGCGTTTCGCTTCGTTTCTTTTTTGGCTTATTTTCGCCAGTCTACTTCTGCCGATCGAGACCCGCATCCTGCCGAGTTTCATGGTGGTTCATCGACTCGGGATGCTTAACAGCTATCAGGGTCTGATCCTGCCTCTATTGGCGGCCGCCATCGGCACCTTCTATTTCCGCCAGTTCTTCAAATCGGTGCCGAATGCGTTGATGGAGGCGGCGCGCATCGACGGGGCCGGACCGTGGCGTTTCCTGGTCGATATCCTCGTTCCGGTCTCACGGCCGATGATCCTGGCGCTGTTCGCGGTGACCTTCGTTCAGGGCTGGAATCAATATCTGTGGCCACTGATGATCACCACCACCGGCGAAGGCTATTTCACGCTGGTGCGCGGCATCGAGCGTTTCGGTACGGCGACCAATTACGGAATGGCGCTGGCGATCCTGGCGATGCTGCCGCCCGTCGTCGTGGTCGTGCTGCTGCAGAAATGGCTGATCAAGGGGCTCGTCGGGGATCAGCAGCATTAGAGTATCCGTTTTGATCAGCGGCCACGGCCGAGACGCTCTCTGTGTGCTCGAATGTTTGTGCTATCGTCGATTCAAGCCGCGCCGGTCGGTACGGCGTGCCGCCATTGATTCGACATTCCCAAGCAAGGAGCCTGACGATGACCGCCAATCGGTATGAGAAGGCGCTGGCGGATCCGGCAGCCGCTTTCGACGCGCCGGAAAGTGTGTTGCGTGACGATGCCCTGTCGGACGAGCAGAAGATCGCGATTCTCAAACAGTGGGAATACGATGCCTCGGAAGAGGCCGTCGCGCTGGAAGAGGGGATGCCCGGGGATGATTCGGACTTGCTGCGACGCGTTCTTGTCGCACTCGGCACCTTGACCGGCCCTCTCGACCTGGAACAGACCGGTCCCAGCAAACAACATGGTCTGGGCCCGGCCGCCATCAAGAAACCCCGCTGACAGCGCCTTTGCGACGGGCTCGGGTGGCAGTGCTGTCGTCCGAAACGCAGCATGCGGGGGTCGCTCACGCCGGCGCAGCCTGGGGCTAGCGCTTGACTCTGCCTTAATCAACGGTAACGGGGCAATCGGCCGCAGCAAAAAAACGTGACCGGACACCGGTCCGATTTGCCTGATCCATGACGAAACGGCGCCCGTAAAGTCGCCCGTAGGTAACGTTCCCCAACCCAATGATTGGAGATGATAATGAACGTTTTTCGTCGCGCGGCCTTTGCTGCCGCAATGGCTGTGCCTTTGATGATGGGTGCCGTGGCCGCTAAGGCCGCTGATATCGTCGATACCGCGGTTTCGGCCGGTCAGTTCAACACGCTCGTTGCGGCAGTTCAGGCCGCAGGGCTCGTCGATACGCTGAAGGGCGAAGGCCCGTTCACGGTGTTCGCGCCCACCGACGAGGCATTTGCGAAACTGCCGGAAGGTACGGTCGACAATCTGCTGAAGCCGGAAAACAAGGATCAGCTTGTTGCCGTCCTGACCTATCATGTCGTGCCGGGCAAGGTGATGTCCGGCGACATCGCCGGCAAGACGATGCAAGTCGAGACCGTTCAGGGCAGCAAGCTGTCAGTCGATGCCACGGACGGCGTTAAGGTCGACAACGCCAATGTGGTCGCCCCGGATGTCGAAGCGTCGAACGGCGTGATCCATGTGATCGACGCGGTCGTGCTGCCACAATAAGGCGACATCTTCTAATGCATTGGGGGCCGGCCTCGAGTCGGCCCTTTTATATTGGGCTATTGTTCCTAAAGTGTTGGGCGGTTAGCCGACACCGACCGGCAGCGATGTGCCCATAAACGGGTTCGTTCTGTGTCACCGGTTCCCCGATTTGGGTGAACGATCCGCTGCCCCGGCGGGGTCCTGCATCGTGTCGATGATGCGCCGCATGAGATCCAGAAACTGCTCTCTCTCCGGCGCGGAGAGATCGGCCAGCGCCTCCCGGTTTTCAGCCCGGGCCGCCTCACAGGCCGCCGCCTCGATAGCGCGCGCCGCCGGTGTTAGCCAGATCTGCTGGGCGCGCGCATCGGTGGGATGGCGCGTGCGGCGAATCAGCCCGTCACGCTCCATGCGCGCCAGGGTGTTGGCCAAAGTCGCCTGTTCAATGGCGAGTTGCGCCACCAACTCCTTTTGTGTCAGCCCGTCACGTGCCCACAGCGCCAGCAGTGCCGGAAACTGTCCCGGCACGATGCCGAGCGGCTTGATGCGCCGAGACAGCCCCTGGGCGAAGAGGCGGGCCATGTGATTGGCGAGATAGCCGGCGGAGTCCTGCGTCTCGAAAGTGGTCATGACGATCATTATCATCTTGCATAGCTTGCAATGCAATTATATATAGCAAGCAATGTAAATTTAGTTGAGAGGAAATGACCCATGATCAGCGCAAGTGCAACATCCGCCTACAGTCGGATTGCTGTCGCCATCCATTGGCTGAGCGCGATCCTGATTGTGATTCTTCTGCTGTCCGGCTTCGGCGCCGGTGCGGTCTTGAGGATACATGTGCCGGCCGGTCTGACGCTGCTCGTCCTCACATTGGCGCGCGTCGTCTGGTTTTGGATTGTCGAGGCAAAGCCCGAGCCGCCTGACGGTCCGGCCTGGCGCGGACAAGCGGCTGGAACGGTCCACCTGATGCTTTATGTGGTTATTCTCGGCATGACGGCCAGTGGGATCGGAATGCTGGCGCTGTCGGGCGCTGGATCCGTCCTTTTTGCAGACGCGCCGGGGCCGCTTCCCGATTTCCGGACGGTTCCACCGCGCGTGCCGCACGGCATCGGCGCACGATTGTTAATCGCCCTGCTGGCGGTGCATATCGGAGCGGCACTCTACCATCACTATGCGCTCAAGGACGCAATCCTGCGGCGCATGTGGTTTTCACGCTGACGGGGCGCTCTGCAGGGCGGCGGATTTCAAGGCGGTCAAGTCTGCGGACCCGGTGCAGAAACAGGCGATGCGCAGTTCCTGGACCGTCGTTTCGAAATGCCGCGTCAGTGCTTCCGGGGAGGTGTTCGCCGCCTGCAGCAGGCCGGCCGCCTGGCCGGCGAGATCGGCGCCCAGGCGAATGGCCTTTGCGATGTCGATGCCGGAGCGAATGCCGCCGGAGGCGATGATGGTCGCATCGGGACAGCGCGCGCGCGCGTCGAACACGGCGTCGGCGGTCGGAATGCCCCAATCGGCGAAAGCGTTGGCCAGACGGGCCCGGTCGGGATCCTCCATCCGCGCCGCCTCGACGGCGGCCCAATTGGTGCCCCCGGCGCCGGCGACATCAATGATGTGGATGCCCGCGTCGACGAAGCGGCGCGCCAAATCCGCCGAGATGCCGGAACCAACCTCCTTGACGGCAACCGGAACCGGCAGCGCTGCGGCGATGGCCACGATTTTGTCGAACAGGCCGGACCAGTCACGATCGCCCTCCGGCTGCACCGCTTCCTGCAACGGGTTCAGATGGATATAGAGCGCGTCCGCCTCGATCATCTCCACCGCCCGAAGCGCTTGGTCGACGCCGAAGCCGCAATTGAACTGCGCAGCGCCAAGATTACCCAGAATGGGCACAGAAGGGGCAAGCCGCCGCAAGCCGCGATCCAGTCCCGCCGTGGCGCCTTGTTCGATCGCCACGCGCTGCGACCCGATCGCGAAGGGCAGGCGCAAGGCCTCGCAGGCGCGCGCTAGGTTCTCGTTGATCGCCGCCGCGCGGGACGGGCCGCCGGTCATGGAACTCACCATCAGCGGTGCATTGATCCGCCGGCCAAGGAAAGACGTAGAGACATCTACAGCGTCCAGGCGGAGTTCCGGCAGCGCGCAATGGACAAAATCGACCGCTTCGAAACCGGTTGTTTTGTTCGATTGCCTCTGGCGGTTTTGCAGCACCACGGAAAGGTGCTCGTCTTTTCTGTCTGTCAGCATGCGACTGGGGAGGATAGCATTAAGATCATGGCGCCGGCAGCGGTATTTGCGTTCGGTCTCTGTTGGGCGCAACTTTAAAGCGCCCTATACTAGGTGGAAAGATTTGTTTATCGGTCAAGGACGTTTTTGGCTTGCGCGGCAACACTTTGATCGTTCACCTTGCGAAGAGATGGCCTGAAAACGCTGTGAAGGCGTCAACGATCCGGTGTTTCTGCCATCGCACCCGATAACGTAAGCTGGGGAACGGACACATCAATTCCTTTGCACAGACTCTCAACAGGACAGACGCGCGCTCGCCCGACGAGGCCGTCGGCGCGCTGCGCGACCAAATCAATGCGCGGCTGAGCGCGCTCCTGCCGCGCGGGGAACGGCATCCGGCGAGCCTGCACAAGGCGATGCGTTTCAGCCTGTTGGCAAGCGGCAAGAGGGTGCGCCCGCTGATGTGCGTGCTGATTGCCCGGGCGGCGGGCGAAAAAGGCGGTTCGTTTGCGCTGGATGCCGGATGTGCGGTCGAGATGGTGCATACGGCCTCGCTGATACTCGACGATCTGCCGTGCATGGACAATGCCGCCATGCGCAGGGGGCGGCCGACAACGCATCTGGAGTTCGGTCAGTCGACGGCGATCCTGGCGTCGGTAGGGCTCTTGAACCGGGCCTTCGGCGTGCTTGCCGAACATGCCGAAACCGATCCCGCCATCAAGGCGCAGGCGCTCGCGGTGTTGAGCGAGGCTGTCGGTTCAAACGGCATGATCGCCGGGCAGGAGATCGACCTGCATGAGCGGGCCAAACTAACCGAAGAGGCGCCGATTGAAGGCGTCAACTGGCTCAAGACCGGCGTTCTTTTCGTCGCCGCCGCTCATCTCGGAGCGCTTGCCGCCGAACTGGAACCGTCCAGGATTGATGCCGTGACGACATTTGCGAAACATGTGGGACTGGCATTCCAGACGGCCGACGACCTGATCGATCAGACATCGGATGCCGAGACCGCCGGAAAGGATGTCGGCCAGGACAGCGATACCCCCACACTGGTCTCCCTTTCAGGCATCGAGGCGGCGCAGGATTCCTGCGATCAACACCTGGCCAAGGCCCGCGAGGCGCTGGATCGAAGTGGTATTGACGGTGCCGGCTTGCAGGCGTTAGTGGACAGCATCTTCGGCGCCAAGACATAGATCCGGCACATCAATGCTCGTGAGCAATCGACCGAAAGACCGCGATTCGGCGGCATCGCCCGCCGACGGCATGCCGCCGGTGCTGGCGGTGCGGCAATTGTCGGTCGGCTATGGCGCGAAACAGATTCTGGCCGGGCTCGATCTCGCGGTCGGTGCCGGCGAGATTTTCGGCCTGCTCGGGCCGAACGGGGCCGGCAAGACCACTCTTATCCGCGCCATTTGCGGGCGTTTGCGTTCCATTTCCGGTCAGATCACGATTGACGGACGCGACAGTGTCGAGCGGCGGGCGCTGCGGCGCATCGGTCTCGTGCCGCAGGAGATTGCGCTGTTTCCGCATCTGACCGCGCGGGAAAACCTGATGACCTTCGGACGACTGTCCGGTCTGTCGCGGCGCCGCACGGTTGAGGCGCTGGACTTCGCCATGCGGGCGACGCGGCTGGAACCGCGGGCCGACGAGCCGGTGCACAGCCTGTCCGGAGGCTGGAAGCGCCGCGTCAATATTGCCGCCGCCCTGCTTCACGATCCCGCGCTTCTCATCCTCGACGAACCGACGGTCGGCGTCGATATCGACGCGCGCAACACCCTGCATGATGTTATCCGCGACTTGAGCCATACCGGTATTGCGGTGTTGCTCGCCACCCACGACCTCGATCAGGCGCAGACGCTGTGCGCCCGGGTCGGTTTTCTGCGCGGCGGCCGCCTTATGCCGTGCGGCCGGCCGGCCAGCCTGTTGCGGGAGGCCTTCGGACGTCGCCGGGAATTGCTTGTCGATCTGCTCGAGCCGGCATCGAGCCCGACCCGCGAGATGTTGAAGAAGCTGCGTTTCGCCGAGCAACCGACCGGCATGGAGTGGAGCCGCATGGTCGACGGCTCGCCGGAGCGGCAGGCCGAATTGACCCGTGCCCTGCAGCAGACGGATCTCAGCATCAAGGAGATCCGCTTTCGCGAACCCGGCCTGGACAGCCTTTTCCTGCGGCTGGGCGGCGGGGACGCCGTGTTATGATCATCGCGCTTTTAAAGGCTATGTGCCTCGGATTGGTGCGCGACCGCGGCGCGCTCGCCATGGCGTTTCTTTTGCCGCCGCTGATTTTCGTCATTTTTGCCGCTATTTTTTCCGGCACCAGCGGCAGCGAAATGCAGCTCAAGGTCGCCGTGCTCGACGCGGTGCGCGACGCCGACAGCGAAACGCTGGTCGTTGCCATGGCGGCCGAACCGTCGCTGCGGCTCCAAGAGACGGCGACCGCCGACGAGGCGTCACTTCGCGCGACGGTGCTGAGCGGCGCCGCCGATGTCGGCCTGATCATCCGCGCGGAACTTACCGGCGATAACGACGCGGCGCCGATCGTGGTGATTGCCGATCCCAGTCGCGCCATGGCGGGGCCGATCCTGTCTGGCCATGTGCAGCGCATCGTTTCCCGAGAATTGCCGGCCGTGATGATGCGCCGCGCCGTGCCGGCCGTCGAGACGCTTTCCGGTGGGTTCAGCGCCGAGCAGCGCATACGGCTGGAGACCGGCCTGGAGACGCTGAACCGGCAGGATGAAAGCGATGGTGGCGGAACCCTGGTCGACGTCGAGACGATGACGACCCAAAGCGGCAGCGCGACCATCAGCTACTATGCCGGCGCGGTTGCGGTCATGTTTCTGTTGTTTTCAGCCATGCAGGGCGCGGCCACGCTGATCGAGGAGCGCAGCTCCGGCATTGTCGACCGGCTGGCGGTCGGACCCGCCGGTACGGATGTCATCGTGGCTGCCAAGTTCCTGTTCCTGATGCTGCAGGGTGTCCTGCAGGTCGGGCTGATCTTTCTGGTCGCGTGGCTTGGCTACGGCGTCGATGTCGGCGCCCGGTTCCTGCCGTGGCTGGCGACGACGCTGCTCGCTGCGGCGGCCGCGGCGGGGTTGGCTCTGCTGATGGCGGCAGCCTGCACGACACGGCAGCAGGCCAACACGATTTCGAGCTTTCTGGTTCTCGTCTTCTCGGCCGTCGGCGGTTCGATGGTGCCGCGTTTCTTCATGCCGCCCTGGTTGCAGGACATCGGCTGGCTGACGCCCAATGCCTGGGCGATCGAAGCGTATCACAGCGCGCTGTGGCGCGGCGAGGCGATCGGATCGCTGCTGCCGTTGTTCTGGCCGCTGGCGCTGGTGGCGGTCATCGGACTGCTGGCCGCGCTCGGACTCTCCCGCCATCGGCTGCGATTGGGATGACTGTTGACACAGCGTTGGATGCCGATCGATTTGCCGCACTCCCGCTGGTGCTCTATTTCGGCTACCATCGTCGGCCGGGGGCAAACCGGGTCCCACAAACCACAGGGAAGACATCATGAGCGCTTTTTTCGTTGCGGTTGCGATCGTCGTTGCCACTGTCGCCCTGATGGAACTCTTTGCTTGGTGGGCGCATAAATATGTCATGCATGGCTGGGGCTGGGGCTGGCACCGGTCCCATCACGAGCCGCATGACGACGCGCTCGAGAAAAACGACCTTTACGCGGTGGTGTTCGCCGGTGTCGCGATGCTGCTGTTCTGGATCGGCACGACCCACTGGGTCGTCTGGTGGATCGCCGTTGGTGTGACAGCCTATGGCGCGCTCTATTTCATCGCCCATGACGGGCTGGTGCATCATCGCTGGCCGTTTCGCTACGTGCCGAAGTCCGGTTACTTCAAGCGCCTCTATCAGGCGCATCGGCTGCACCATGCGGTCAAGGGCAAGGAGGGATGCGTGTCATTCGGCTTCTTGTGGGCGCCGGCGCTCGACAAGCTCAAACAGCAGCTTCGTGACAACCAGGCGAAAAGCAATGTGACGCTTTATGAAAGCGAACGCGACGCACTGACCGACTGAAGCCGGCCGCCAGCCGTCACAAAGGCCGCTGATAAAGGCCGGTCCGCGCCGGACCGTTTTGCGGCGACTGCAGCCGCGTCGCCATCACGTCCCCCATAGACAACGCCATCAGCGCCGTTTTCCGCGCCACCGTCGTCGACGGCCGCTTCTCCCAGCACTGCGGTCCGCCGTCGCGCAGGACACGGCCGATGTCGCGATAGACCCGCCTGGCCGCGGCAATCGCCCAGGCGGAGCGGAAGGGAAGGGCGGACACGCCGGCAAAGGCGGAGGCGTAATAGGGTTCGGCCTCGTCGAGCAGGCGCAGCGCAAGCGCGTGCAGCATCGGCCATTGGGCGCGATTGTCCGGGTCCACCGAGTCAAGACCCGCTTCCTCCAGCCATTCCGAGGGCAGGTAGACCCGGTCGGCGCGCGCGTCGTCGATCACGTCGCGCGCAATGTTGGTCAGTTGAAACGCCACGCCCAGATCGGAGGCGCGATCGAGCACCGCTTCGTCCCGCATCCCCATGATCATCGCCATCATCACGCCGACCACGCCGGCGACATGGTAGCAATAGTCAAGCGTGTCCTCGCAGGTGCGGTAGATGCGTTTGTCGACATCCATTGTGAAACCGGTGATGAGTTCCTGCGGATGACGATGCGGGATGCGGTTGCTGGCCACCACCTGTCGCAGCGCGTCAAAAACCGGGTCGTCGCAGGTCTCGCCGTCGAGGGCCGCCTGTGTGCGCGCCCTCAACTCGGCAAGGCGTTCGGCCTGTTCGGAGTCGCGGTCTGCCCGGCGGCTGTGGCCGAGCACCTGTCCGTCGATGACATCGTCGGCGTGACGGCACCAGGCATAAAGCATCACCGCGTCGGCGCGTGTGTCTGGCGCGAACAGCCGCGCTGCGGCGGCAAAGCTTTTCGAGCCCTTGGCGATCATCTCCTCGCTGAGGCGCAGGACATGCTGGCCCGCGTCCAGCGGTTGCGTCGCTGCGCTCATGCGGCGCTCCCGCCAGCCTTTGCGCCGTCGGCAAGCATCAGTCCGGCGGTCGCCTTGGCCGAGCCGACAACGCCGGGGATACCGGCACCCGGATGGGTGCCGGCGCCGACGATATAGAGATTGGCGATGGCATCGTCGCGATTGTGCGGTCGGAACCAAGCGCTCTGCGTCAGCAGCGGCTCGACCGAAAAGGCCGATCCCAGATGGGCGTTCAGTTCGTTGCGAAAGTCGAACGGGGTGAAGATGCGGCAGGTCACGAGGTCTTCCTTGAGGCCCGGAATATAGCGTGCGTCGAGATAGTTTAGAATGCGGTCGCGATATTGCGGTCCCGCCACGGTCCAGTCGATATCGGCGGTGCCCAGATGCGGCACCGGCGACAGTACGTAATAGGCGCTGTGGCCGGCGGGCGCCAGACTGTCATCGGTGACAGAGGGGCAGTGCAGATAAAGCGAGAAATCGTCGGCCAGGTGGTCGGACTTGAAGATCTCGTCGATCAGGCCGCGGTAGCGTGGCCCGAACAGAACCATATGGTGTTTTAGATCGGGTCGGAGTCCCTTCAGGCCGAAATAGATGACGAAAAGCGACATCGAGAAACGCCGCTTTTTCAGCGTCTTCGCCTGGCTCTCGCCGCGCGGGTCGCCGTGAAGGAGGTCGGCATAGGTGTGAACGATGTCGGCATTGCTTGCCACCATGTCGACGTCAAGGCGGGTGTCGCCCGCCATTACAGCCCGAGCCCTGCCACCTTCCGTGACAATTCGGTCGACCGGCGTGCCCAACCGGACGGTGCCGCCCAGATCCTTGAACAGCCGCTCCATGGCGCGCACCAGGGCGCCGGTCCCGCCCTTGGCGAACCAGACACCGCCCTGGCGCTCCAGCGCGTGGATCAACGCGTAGATGGACGAGGTGTCGAAGGGATTGCCGCCGACCAGCAGCGAATGAAAGGAGAAGGCCTGGCGCAGCTGTTCGTCCTTGATGTAGCTTGCGACCTTGGAATAGACGCTGCGGTGGCTTTCCAGCCGGATAAGCTGCGGGGCCGCCTTCACCATGTCCCAGAAGCTCAGAAATGGCACGGCACCGAGCTTTTCGTATCCTTCCCTGTAGACATCGCGGGAATAGTCGAGAAAGCGGCGGTAACCCTCCACATCCTCCTTTGATTTCGCGGCGATCTGGCGGTCGAGCCGCGCCTGATCGTTAACGTAGTCGAAACGATAGCCGTCCTCCCAGCACAGTTGGTAGAAGGGATCGACCGGCAGCAGCGTGACATAATCGTCCATGTCGCGACCGGACAGGCTCCACAATTCGCGCAGCGACGCCGGATCGGTGATCACGGTCGGGCCGGCATCGAAAACAAAGCCGTCATCCTCATAGACATAGGCCCGTCCGCCGGGCTTGTCGCGTTTTTCGAACAGGGTCGTTTCGAAGCCGCCGCTCTGCAGACGGATGGCCAGCGCCAGGCCGCCGAAGCCGGCGCCGATAACGGCCGCTTTTTTGGGTTGAGTCATCCGTATTCCTTAATGCTAGCCGGAGTCAAGCGCGGGTGCTTCCCTTACGCAACGAAGCGCGCGGCGGATCGGTACGGGCGGCCTGCCGATGAGCACGCGCAGCTTGTCGGCGCGGCGCAGTTTGCCGGAATACAAGCGCTCGATCCGTGGTTGCGACATGCGGTAGAAGTGTTGCAGCACGTGATAGCGCTGATGCGGCTCTGCGGCATTGAACAACATGCGGTTCAGGAACCGGTAGAAGGCCTGTTCCTGACTGCGCCGGACCGCGAACGCCTCCACCGCCTGCCGCACCCGGCGTGTGGTGAGTGGCCGGGCCTGTCCGGCGATCAGATTGGCGGTGTCGATCGCGGCCGGTAGGCTGTAGCCGGTGGTCGGATGGAACAGGCCGGCGCGCAAGCCGATCGGTGCGGCCTCGTCGGCAAAGCCGCGCCAGAAGCGCGCGGCGTCCTGCGCCAGCGTGATCGGCAGCACGCCCTTTTCCGTACGGATCGACCGGCTCACCACCCAGGCGCGGTTCGCCGCATAGGCAAGCACATCCGAATGCAGCGCTTCGGCATCCAGCTCGCCGCCGTCGCTATAGCGGGTGTCCTCGATGAGCAGACGGGTCGGCGACATTGGAAGCACATAGAAAAAGCGATAGCCGTCGCGCTGGTCGACCGATGCGTCCATGATCGTCGGTATGTCTTCGCCGTGCGGTCTGTCGAGCTCCAGTTCGATGCCCACGAATTTCTGATACCCGAGCCGCAGGCCATCGGCCGGTGCGAAACCGCGCGCGTCGATCACGCAGGCGCTGTCGATGCGCGCGCCATCCTCCAGGATCACGTGGTCGGCATGGAGTTCGGCGATCCGGCAGTCCTCGCGCACGGCAATCGCGTCCGTATTGTTGACCGCCGCGCGCAGTCTGTCGGAGGTCACGCTGGCATAGGGTGTGGTCAACTGCCGTTTGAAGCGCGGGAAGATCACCTTCTGGCCCGGCCAGCGATAGGCGATCAGTGGATCGATGCGGCGATTGTCGGCCGGCGACAGATCGGTCTGATGGAAAGACCAGGTGTGGTTGCCGCAGATTTCTGGACCGCCCTCGACGATCAGGCTCTTCACACCCTCTTCGGCCAGACGCAGGGCCGTCAGACAGCCGGCAAGACCGCCGCCGACCAGCACGACATCCGCATCTGTTCCTCGCTCCTGTATCGATCCGCCCAGCGCCGGCTTCCTTGCTTTTGCCGCAGTCGATTCCGCGTCGACGTCCTACTACACTATGTTTGTGGCGCGGGTTCAACGGTTTTGGCGAACGGGCGTTCGGCCGCGCATCCTATCCGGCAGGCGGCGCGCCGCCCGCCGCCGTGCGATCTTCGATATAGCGGGCGATGCGCTCGTCCGCATCGGCGCCATGGGCCGGCGCGGCGAAATCGCGCAATACGGTCTGCCACAGGCCCGTTGCCCGTTCGGTCGCGTTGCGCGCGCCGGCTTCGCTCCAGGTGCCGAAATTACTGAGATCGGCGACCAGCGGCTGATAAAAAGCGTCGCGGTAACGCTGCATCGTGTGCTCGGTGGCGAAGAAATGGCCTCCCGGCTGGACATCGGCGAGCGCCGACCAGGCGAGGCTGTCCTCGTCTTCCCCGGCCGGCCGGCACAGTTCGGCGATCGTCTGCAGCGCCTCGATATCGTTGATGAATTTCTCGTAGCCGAAGGTCAATCCGCCCTCCAGCCAGCCGGCGGCATGGACGGTCAATGTCGCATTGGCCTGCAGCGCCGCCCACAGGCCCATATGGGTTTCACCGGCCGCCTGCATATCGGCAGCACAGGAGGCGGCACCGGAAGCCGATCGCCAGGGTAGGCCCACATGTCGGGCGAGCTGGCCGGAGCCGATCAACAGCTTGACATGTTCCGGTGTGCCGAAGGCGGGCGCTCCGGATTTCATGTCGACATTGGAACTGAAGCCACCATAGGCGACCGGCGCGCCCGCACGCGCCAGTTGCGCAAGGGTGATCGCCGCCAGCCCCTCGGCATGCTGCAGCACCAGCGCGCCGGCGAGCGTCACCGGCGCCATCGCGCCGGCCAGGCAAAACGGCGTGATGACGCTCATCTGTCCGGCCCGGGCGAAATCTATGATGCCTTCGGCCATCGGAATGTCGATCTGGCGCGGCGAATTGGTGTTGATAATCGTTGTGGCCCAGACGCCGTCGCTGAAATCGGCGTCGTCCAGCGCCAGGCCGAGACGGATCAGGTCCAGGCTTTCGGCCACTTGCCGGCGGCCTCGGGCATAGACGAAAAGCGGCTTGTCGCCATGAATGAGCTGCGTGCGGGTCATCGCATAATGGCGCAGATTGACCGGCACGTCCTGCGGCTCGGCCGAGGGGCCGAACATGTGAATGACGTCGAAAGCCTGCTGCAGCTTGATCGTCTCCTCGAAATCGTGCAGCGACCCGGGCCGCCGGCCGCGCTCCAGGTCGGTCGCGTTGGGACAGCCGGAGCCCGCCATGAACAGCATGGCGCCCGGTTCGAAGATCTGTTCGCGCTGTGGATTGGCCGCCCGCAGCCGAAACGAGCGTGGCGCCGATGCAAGAGCCGCGTCGACAAGGTCGCGGCCGATGCGCACCATGTCGTCCGAGGGATCGACCAGCGCACCGGCCTCCGCCAGGATCGACCGCGCCTCCGGCAGCAGCATCTTGATGCCCAGTTCCTGCAGCACCCGTAGCGCCGTTTCGTGGATGTTGGCCACCGCGTCGTCCGAAAAGACCCGTTGTGGCTCGAAGGGATGGCGCAATTGCCGATAGGTGTCGGTGCGCGGTCGTTCCGCCGCGCCGGCCGGATTGCGGGCGCGCGCCCGGCCGCCGCGCCGCGCGCTCAAGACGCCCTCTCTTCCCGCAGGCGCCGGCGAAACTCGGCCGCCCGCGCCGCATCGATCTCGCGCCCGGTAAAGGTTCGGAAATAGCCGTCGGTGAGACTGAGCCGCGCCGTCATGCTTTCGTCCAGATTGAGCGCGTAATAGCCCACCTGGGTGAAATAGAGCACGCGAGCCCGAACCAGCGCGTCTTCTTCGCCATAGTCGTGTTTGCGAAAAAACCCGGCGATCGCCGCGACGCGATTGTCTTCCTCGCGCCGCACGGCCGCGCCGATTGCGGTGTCCCACCGAGCCCACTCGCGAATCGCCTGGTCGAGCCGCGGGCTGAAACGTTCGTCGTTGACCCAGATGTAAAACAGTGACAACACCCCGTCGGTCAGCGATCGGGCGCTCTCAAGGGTTCGGGCGATGACGCCCGAATTGGCCGCCTGCCACTCTTCCACGACGCTGCCCAACAGGGCGTCCCGATCCTTGAAGTGCCAGTAGAAACTGCCGCGCGTGACGTCCAGGTCGCGGGCGAGCCGGGTGATCTGCAGCGCGTCGATCCCCTCATCGGCAAGCACGGTCAGCGCGGCGGCGATCCAGGCGTGGCGTCCGAGCGCCGGTTTCGGCGGGTCGACGGTGCGAACGGCGATGTCGGCCATGAGCCACCTCCATACAGGGCTGTATGGCACAGTACATGATTGCATTTGTGGCGACAAGCAGCGGTTTCCATAGCCCTTCGGCGGATGTCGCTCGGGATCGCCGGCGGGTCAGTCGCGCAGGGCGGGCAGGCCGATGCCGGTGGATTCGAAACCCCCGTCGACCGAAATAACCTGACCGGTGAGATAGCTCGCCTTGTCGGAGCACAGGAAGACGATCACCGCGGCAATCTCGGCTTCGTTGCCGTAGCGGTTGAGCGGGATGGCGTCGTGATAGGCGGCGCGGATTTCCGGCGAGTGCACGGCCAGCGCCAGTTTGGTGTTGACCGGCCCGGGCGCCACGCAATTGGCCCGGATGCCGAATTCCCCGAGTTCTGCGGCCTGCTGCTTGGTCAGCTGCATCACGGCCGCTTTGCTGGTGCCATAGGCGACCCGCAGGGTACTGGCCCGAAGGCCGGAGATCGAGGCGATGTTGACGATCGCGCCGCGGCTTTCGGCCAGCGCCGGAATGGCGCGTTGCGAACACAGAAACACGCCGTCGAGATTGGTGGCCATCACTGTACGCCACGCGTCGAAATCGGTCTCGCCGATCGGTCCGAAATCGGCGACACCGGCATTGTTGACGAGCGCGTCGATGCGGCCGAACCGGTCGAACACGGTGTCGGTCATCGCGTCGACCTGATCGGGAATCGATACGTCGCAGATTACCGGCAGGGCGTCGTCGAGATCGCGTGCGGACGCCATCAGCGCTTCGGCGTCACGATCGACCATCGCGACGCGCCGGCCTTCCTGCAAGAACAGATGGGTGGTGGCGAGGCCGATGCCGCGCGCCGCGCCGGTGACGATTGCCGTTTTATTGCCCATGAACCCTTCCCGTTGCTCCTTGTTCGCGCCATCATATCGCCGCGCTTGTCTCGGTGGTCAACTGCGGCTGCGAAAACCAGCGGGCGGGCGTCGCCAAATGCAAAAAGCCGCCTCTGAAGGCGGCTTCCATACGGTTTGTTGTTCCGGGTTCTGCGGGGCGTCAGTCGAAACGCTTGCGACCGCTGACGACGTCCGCGATATCACAACGGGCGATGCCCATTTCACTCAGTTCACGATCCGACATCTGATTCAACTCGTGACAGGCGCGCCGGAACTTGCGCCTTTTTTCCAGAGCGTTGAACAGTGCTTTCATTGTTCTACTCCTTTCCGTGGCGGCCTGCGATGCCGCCTCATCTCTGACTTTTATATGGGGTCGGAAAGGCCGGAAAGTTATGTTCTAACAGTCGGAAAAACCTTAAAGATTCGTAATGTCTGCAACGGATCCGAATGATCGTGCGGTTCTCGCCGGAAGGCGGCGCAGATTACCGCCATGAATGTTGCGTCGCCAAAACAAAAGCCGCCCAAAGAGGGCGGCCTCATCGGCGTGTGGGAGAGAACAATCTCCCGATCGGTTCTGGCCTCAATTGGGCCGGCGCTTGCCGCTGACAACGCTCGGAATGTCGGCGCGGAAAATACCGAGATCGGCCAGTTCATGGTCCGACAGGCGTTCCAGTTCGTTGCGAGCGCGTCTTATTTCACGGCTTCTTTGGATGGCGCGAAACAGGTTCATGGGTCGTTTCCTTTCACAAAGGCGCCTTTGACGGCGCTGTTATCATTTCTCGCTATATGGGGGCGAAGCCTTTCCTTTTGCACCGAAAAGATTGCATGGGAGCTCTGCAGTTTTTCGATGGCTGCAAGCCCTGGAAATGCTCGATTTCAAGGTTATGCGAAGGGATTGATGCGAGTCGTTTCGCCGGGGCGTTCAACGGCATTCGATGCGCATGCTGCCATGCCGAAAGGCCGCCGGTTCGCCGGATTGTTCCACCATGACGCCACCGATGCGCGCATGGTAGAACGGGATGCCCCTGATATCGGCGTGCGATTCCAGGACATCGACCATGATATTGGCGTCGAAAACTTGCTCCTGGCGTGCGCCATCGGGCAATTCCCCAGAGAACACGCCGCCTTGCGGGCAGGCGCGACGATCGAATTCGACCATATTGAAGCGGTGTCCGGAGAGGCCGTAGGCCGCCATGTCCTTTTTAGCCAGTGCGATCGTTGATTTCAGCAGCGCCGAACCGGAATCGATGATCTGGTCTTCGAAAAGCTGTGACTGCGCCGCCAGTTCGGCCCGCGTAAGGTCGGGCAGGGCCGCCACCATGTCCTCCAGAGCGTCGGCCTTTTGTGTGAGTGTCGCCATTTGCTGTTCGGCCGTCCGGACCGTCGCTTCCAGCCGGGTCATCTTGTTCTGTGTGCCCCACATTAAAGTGTGGCTCCAGACTGCGGACGCGGTCAGCACGACGGTGATCGCAATGAGGGCGATGCCCACGGCCTGATAGGCGCGAATCTTTGCCTCGAGCGCCGCCAATTGGCGTTCCAGCATTGCGGCTCTGTCTTGGCGGTGGCTCTTTTGCTCGGTCTTCACCAGGCGATGTTACACCAACTCGCCGGCGATGTGGCAAGAACAGATTGTGCAGCGATGTGATCGGCAGGAATGGAGCGGCTTCGCGGTCTCGCAAATGACGGTGTTTCGGCTTTGGGCACGCTTGCAGGCGGGATGGGCGATCATCGCCGGATGCCAGAACAGATCGCCGCGCCCGGCAGTGGCTTTGTCAAACGCAACGATGTCGTCAAGGTCGGTTTTAGGCAATGGCGGGGCGCAGATGGTCGTCAAAACCTTGCCTTTGGTCTACCTCGTTCATAGTCCGCATTCCGTCGGTTCCGCGGCATAGAAATCCAACAAAATCATAACTTGTTTTCAGGTTCCCGATAAGTCTGTCCGGCAGTTCAGCGCTGAACCGCTCACCCATGATTTTCAGAATCACGGGCAGAGGATCACATGCTTCAACGCAAGTGCTCACATGTGCTTCGGTTGGTACCGCTGCACATTCAATTCTCCAGCCTTGGCACGAATAACCATGCTGTCGTAGAGCGCCTGCATACGCAAAAGCAGATCGGCTTTGACATCGAACGCCAATTCAATGCGCATAGCCATCTCGGGAGACAAAGAAGCTTTTTCGTTCACAAGATCGGACAAAGTAGCGGCGCGTACACCCAATACTGCCGCAGCTTTGGCAATTGAAAGCCCCAATTCGTCCAGTATCTCGGTGCGGATGAACTCGCCCGGATGAACCGGGGGCATCCCCATTTTTAGTTTGTTCTTAGCCATCAGTGATAGTCCTCCAAACTCAGGTTCACAATCGCACCGCCTTCAATCTTGAAGGTGAGACGCCAGTTTCCGGTTACGGATATGGACCACGCACCGGCCCGATCACCTTTGAGCTGGTGGATCCTCCACCCCGGCGGCCCTTCAACGGTGGTCATGTCAGGCGCGGCTTCGAGTGCAAAAAGGATTGTACGTAACCGGGGAATCACGTCCTGTTTCAAGCCTTTGGCGTTGCCGTGCAGATAGTAATCCCGCAATCCTTTGTGAGCGATTGATGCTATATCCATTCCTCAATTCATACGGTATCACCGTATGAATTTCAAGGAAATATGCACGCATCAAGGATGTTCCCCGATCGTGATTCAGTGACAGCACGCTGGTACGCACCCAAACCGCGCAGAGTTGGTTCATGGTCCGGTGCAGGTTTAGAAGGACATCTCCGGGGCTTGCGAGTGCTCAGCGGCGCCCATGACCTTGAATTTGAGGCGCAGGTACCTGCCGCCATTCATTGCGGAACACTACCACACCCGGGTAATTGCGCGCGATCTGAAATCTTCGCGTGTCTACAAAAGACCGGACCCGGCTGCAAATGGTGCTGCCGGAGAGATTTGAACTCTCGACCTCTCCCTTACCAAGGGAGTGCTCTACCCCTGAGCTACGGCAGCATGCGGCGACCCGGCGGATCCCGCCGGATGGGTCTCGCGCCAGGACGCCGAGCCTATTGCCATAGACTGCCACCGCGCGCAAGAACCAATGCCGGTGCGGCCCGCTTTTTGTAAAGCGTTAACCGTCCGCGTTCACAATTACGCCGCTCCGCCCGATTTGCGCCACGGAATTGCCCTTTGCCAGGCCCCGGCGAATGGGGTATGTCCGCTCAATGGTATCCGGCGATGACAGCGCGAATGGCAAGAGCCCGGCCGACAGCCGCAAGGCAAGGCTGGCAGCGGAGTTGCGCGCCAATCTGCAGCGGCGCAAGCGGCAGACACGGGCGCGCCGGGGCGGCGCCATGGATGAGGTCGACGGCCTGCCGGCCGCCGACGCCGGCAACGCGTCGCGGGGCGGGGACTCAGCCGCCGGCGGGCGCGACGAACGGAGCTAAGGGAAGGCGGGCAACGGCCCGGACGGTGCATGGATCGTATCAGAATTGTCGGCGGCAACACGCTCAACGGCGTCATTCCCATTTCCGGCGCCAAGAACGCCGCGCTGCCGCTGATGATTGCCTCGCTGCTCACCGACGACACGCTGACCCTGGAAAACGTGCCGCGTCTCGCCGATGTCGAGCTGCTGATGCGCATTCTCGGCAATCACGGCGTCGACTATTCCGTCAATGGCCGGCGCGAGCGCGAGGATGCGAGCTATGCCCGCACCATCCATTTCACCGCCCGTCATATCGTCGACACCACCGCGCCCTACGAGCTGGTGTCGCGCATGCGCGCCAGTTTCTGGGTCATCGGCCCGCTGGTCGCCCGCATGGGCGAAGCGCGTGTCTCGCTGCCCGGCGGCTGCGCCATCGGTACGCGGCCGGTCGATCTGTTCATCGACGGGCTGAAGACCCTCGGCGTCGATATCGAGATCGATGGCGGCTATGTGCACGCCCGCGCGCCGCACGGGATCCAGGGCGGATGTTATGAGTTTCCCAGGGTGTCGGTCGGCGCCACCCATGTGCTGATGATGACCGCCGCCCTGGCGCGCGGCACGGTCGTGATCCGCAACGCGGCGCGCGAGCCGGAGGTCGTCAACCTGGCCGATTGCCTCAACGCCATGGGCGCGCGCATCTCGGGCGCCGGCACGAAAACCATCACCATCGATGGCGTGACCGCGCTTTCCGGCGCTCGCCACCGGGTGTTGCCCGACCGCATTGAAACCGGCACCTATGCCATGGCCGTCGCCATGGCCGGTGGCGATGTGACTCTGGAAGGCACCAACGCCAATCTTTTGGAGACGGCGCTGGATGCGCTACGCCAGGCCGGCGCCGATGTCGAGGCCACCAATTCCGGCGTCCATGTGCGGCGCAACGGCGCGGGCCTGAGCCCGGTCGACGTCACCACCGATCCGTTTCCGGGTTTTCCCACCGATCTGCAAGCCCAATTCATGGCGCTGATGACGCGGGCGCGCGGCACGTCCACCATCACCGAGACGATCTTCGAAAACCGCTTCATGCATGTCCAGGAACTGGCGCGCCTTGGCGCCGACATCGCGCTTTCCGGGCAAACGGCGACGGTCAGAGGCGTCGACCGGCTGAAGGGCGCGCAGGTCATGGCCACCGATTTGCGCGCCTCGGTGTCGCTGGTCATCGCCGGTTTGGTCGCGGAGGGCGAGACGGTGGTCAACCGCGTTTACCACCTCGACCGCGGTTTTGAGCGGCTGGAAGAGAAGCTGTCCCGCTGCGGTGCCATGGTGGAACGCATCAGCGGCTGACGCGGCGCTATCGTTTCCGGCTTGCTGTTTGTCCTGACCCGAAGCTCTGTTATGCCTTCGCCTGGCAGTTGTTCCGGGAGGCCACCGCATGTCGACGAAAAAAACCATCCTGTGTTTCGGCGATTCGCTGACCTGGGGCTGGATCCCGGTGGAAGGGGGCGCACCGTCGCGGCGCTATCCCTACAAGCAACGCTGGACCGGGGTCATGGCCGCTCATCTGCGGGACGGCTACCACGTCATCGAGGAAGGGCTGAGCGGTCGCACCACCTGCCTCGATGATCCGAACGATCCGCGGCTTAACGGCAGCGCCTATCTGCCGGCGGCGCTCGCCAGCCATCTGCCGCTCGATCTCGCCATCGTCATGCTTGGAACCAATGACACCAAATCCTTCTATCGCCGGGCGCCGATCGACATTGCCAACGGCCTTGCCAAACTGATCGGGCAGATCCGCGCCAGCGGCGGCGGCAGCACGCCCTATCCGGCCCCGGCTGTGCTTGTGATCGCGCCGCCTCCAATCGGAAAGACCGTCGATCCCTGGCACCAAGCGGTGTTCAGCGGTGCGCTGGAAAAATCCACCGAACTGGCCGGCCTGTACCGGTCGCTGGCGGCGTTCCATCGTACGGAGTTCCTTGACGCCGGTGAGGTCATCGGCACGGACGGTGCGGACGGCATTCACTTCACCCGCGAAAACAATGCCGATCTCGGCCTGGCCGTCGCCGAAAAAGTGAAACAGATTCTGTGAACCGCCGGCCGCGCCGTGCCGGTGCAAAGCGGCGATTGCGCCCGGCGGCGCAAACGACTATCTAACCCTCAACGGCAAGCTGTATCTCGTGACTGACCGACGGGCCCGATATGAAGATCCTCAAACTCATGGCCTTGGACAAGGAGGATTTGTCCATCCTGTCCGCCTATATGCAGGACGCGGTGCTGAAGGCCGCCGATCTCGACTATCGCAAAAGTGAAAACCGCTTTCTGCTGGCCGGCAACCGCTTCGTCTGGGAAGAGGTCGACGGCCGACGCCGCAAGAGCTATGAGCGCCGCCGGTCGGCACTGCATTTCAACCGCGTGACGGCGGTGCGCTCGCGCGGGCTCAACCGCCGCGACGGCGACCGGGTGCTGTCGCTGCTTGCCGTCAATTTCGTGCCCGGCGCAGAGGAACCGGCCGGCACGATCGAACTTGTCTTTTCGGGCGACGCCGCGATTGAGCTCTCTGTCGAATGTATCGAGGCGCAATTGAGCGATCTCGGGGCGGCGTGGGAGACGACGTTCCGGCCGACCCATCCGCTGTCCGATATGTGAGTCCGTTTCCAAGGAGAATTTCGATGGTCCGACGCCTGACGCAGTCGAGCGCGCCGTTTGAGCGCGATTTTGCCGATCTGCTGGCAATGAAGCGCGAGGTTTCGGAGGACGTCAATGCGGTGGCTGCCGCGATTGTCGACGATGTGCGTCAGCGCGGCGACGAGGCGTTGATCGACTATACCAAACGCTTCGACCGGCTCGACCTGGCTAAAACCGGCATCACCATACCGCAAGAGGAAATCGACGCCGCGCTGCAGGTGATCGATGCCCGCACCCGCGAGGCGCTGGAACTGGCGGAGGCGCGCATCCGCAAACACCATGCCCGGCAGATGCCGGCCGACGATTTCTACGAGGACGAGCTGGGTGTCGGCCTCGGCTCGCGCTGGACGGCGATCGAGGCGGTCGGGCTCTATGTGCCGGGCGGCATGGCGAGTTATCCGAGCTCGGTGCTGATGAATGCGGTGCCGGCCAGCGTCGCCGGCGTCGACCGCATCGTCATCACAGTGCCGTGTCCTGACGGCGAACTCAACCCACTGGTGCTGGCGGCGGCGAAGCTCGCCGGTGTGTCGGAGATCCACCGTGTCGGCGGCGCGCAGGCGATCGCCGCCCTTGCCTATGGCACCGACACCATCGCGCCGGTCGCCAAGATCGTCGGGCCTGGCAATGCCTATGTGGCGGCGGCCAAGAAACAGGTCTTCGGTACCGTCGGCATCGACATGATCGCCGGACCGTCCGAAGTGCTGGTTCTGGCCGATGACGGCAACGATCCTGATTGGATCGCCGCCGATCTGCTCGCCCAGGCCGAACACGACACGTCGGCGCAGTCGATCCTGATCACCGACAGCGCGGCCATGGCCGATGCGGTGGAAGCGGCGGTGGCCCGGCAATTGACGACGCTCAAGCGCGGCGACATCGCCGGTGCAAGCTGGCGCGATTTCGGCGCGATCATCGAAGTGAGCGACTTTGCTGCGGCGATGCCGCTCGTCAACCGGCTGGCGGCCGAACATCTGGAACTGGCGGTGGCCGATCCCGATGGGCTGATGCCGCATATCCGCAATGCCGGTGCGATCTTTATCGGCCGCCACACGCCGGAAGTCATCGGCGACTATGTCGGCGGATCCAACCATGTGCTGCCGACCGCCCGTTCGGCCCGCTTTTCATCCGGCCTCTCGGTGCTTGATTTCGTCAAGCGCAGCTCGGTGCTGCGGCTTGGACCGGAGCAATTGGCGGCACTTGGGCCGGCGGCGATCGCGCTTGCCGAAGCCGAGGGCCTTGACGCCCACGCCCGCTCTGTTGCAATTCGAGGAAACCAATAGGTTCGCGCGCCGAGCGACGCCGGCGGTTCGAGCGGCATGGCTGTCATCCGGTCGGACGGGCGGCCTGAGAGAAGGCGGCATCATGGCCGACAAGGACGCGTTCAGGCTGTCGGAGGTGACCCTCGATGAAACCATCGGGCGCTCGACGCCGGATGTCGAGCACGAGCGTGCCGTTGCGATCTTCGATCTGATCGAGGAGAACAGCTTCGCGCCGGTCGGCCATGGCGGCGGCCCCTACAAGTTGACGCTGGCGCTCGCCGATTCCAAACTGGTTTTCAACGTCATGCTGGAGGATGACAGCCCGGTCGTTACCCATATCCTGTCGCTCACGCCTTTCCGACGCATCGTCAAAGACTATTTCATGATCTGCGAGAGCTATTACGAGGCGATCCGCAGCGCCACGCCAAGCCAGATCGAAGCGATTGACATGGGCCGCAGGGGCATCCACAACGAAGGCTCGCAGACGCTGATGGAGCGGCTGCGCGGCAAGATCACCATCGATTTCGATACCGCGCGCCGGCTGTTTACCCTGGTCTGCGTGCTGCACTGGCGCGGGTGACCTTGTCGGGCGGCGCGGCGACGGACCGGGACACGGCCGACGGGCAGGCGCTTCCGGCATCGATCCTGTTTGTCTGCGGCATGAACGCCATCCGCTCGCCGATGGCCGAGGTACTGGCGCGCCGCCATCTGCCCGACGGCATCTACATCGCCTCGGCCGGTGTGCGCCATGGCGAGCGCGACCCGTTTGTCGATGCAGTTCTTGAAGAAGTGGGCCTCGATCTCGGACGCCGTCAGCCACAGACGCTGGACGATCTGGAGGACGACTATTTCGATCTGATCATCACACTGGCCCCGGAGGCGCATCACCGGGCGCTCGAGATCACCCGTTCCAGCGCCGTCGACGTCGTCTACTGGCCGACGCCCGATCCTGCCGTCGCCACCGGCTCGCGGGAGCGCATTCTCGATGCCTATCGCGAGGTGCGTGACCACATCGTGAGGATGCTGACGAAGCGCTTCGGACCTGCCCGATCGCCGCGCGGTGCGCCGACACGCTCCGGCGTTCAGCTCTGATCGATGATCCGGGCGATCTTTCCGTTTTGCAGTTCGAACAGGGAAGCGCCCGTGAAAGACAAAGCCTGGCCCGCTTTCCATCCGTTTGGCAGGTCGGTGGCGACGACCGCCTCGTAGTCGATCTCGACCACGGTCGTGTCGGCGACCGTTATCGATGCCGTGACAACCTGTCTTCGCGAGCGGAAGGCTGCCACGCCCTGCCGCGCCATCTCCTCGAAACCGTGCTTCGACGTCGCCTCCGCCGTGACCGCGCCGCCGGCCATGTTCTGGAACACGATGTCCTCGGCAAGGCAGGCCAGCATGCCATCGACATCCATGCGGTTATAGGCCTCGATATAGGTTTCGATCGGTTCCGGCAGTATGTTCATCGGGCCACCCGCTCCATTCGTTCATGGTGGTGCCGCCTTAGCACAGAGGACGCATTGAGGCACGATTTGTTGAGGGCGACGTGCGATCCGCTACCGTATTTGCGCCCCGGTAAAGCAATTCCAACAAGCGCGCGTATTGGTGTTCACAAAGCCGAATCGATTGTGTAGTTTCCCGCGCAAGCGCGCGCGAGCCGCCGCACGCGCCATCACAACAGGATGATTTAAACTGTATGGCTAAGGAAGAAGTTCTCGAATTTCCTGGCGTCGTCACGGAACTGCTGCCCAACGCAACCTTCCGTGTGAAGCTGGAAAACGAGCATGAGATCATTGCGCACACCGCCGGCCGCATGCGCAAGAACCGCATTCGTGTGCTTGCCGGCGACAAGGTGCTGGTTGAAATGACGCCCTATGATCTGACGAAGGGTCGGATAACCTACCGGTTCAAGTAAAGCCGGCCGCTCCCGCGCATCCACCATGGTCCTTCCACCAAAACTCATTCTGGCTTCGGGCTCGCCGCGCCGGCTCGAGCTGCTGCTGCAGGTCGGTGTGGAACCGGATCATCTGATGCCGATGGAGCTGGACGAGACACCCGGCAAGGCAGAACACCCGCGCAGTCTGGCGCGGCGCCTGGCGCGCGCGAAGGCGGACGCCGCCGTCGCGGCGTTGCGCGGCGATCCGAACTGGCCAAACCGCTTTATCCTGGCCGCCGGCACGGTGGTGGCCGTCGGCCGGCGCATCCTCGACAAGGCGGAACGCACCAGCGATGCGTCGGATGCGCTTTACCTTCTGTCGGGGCGCACGCATCGCGTTTATACCGGTATCAGCCTGGTGGCGCCGGACGACCGCCAGCGCCACCGGATTGTCGAAACACGGGTGCGCTTCAAGCGCCTTTCGGGTGCGGAGATCGAGGCCTATCTCGCCTCGGGCCAGTGGCGCGGCAAGGCGGGCGGCTATGCCATCCAGGGACTGGCGGGCGCGTTTGTGGCGAGACTGGTCGGGTCCTACAGCAATGTCGTCGGCCTGCCGCTGCTGGAAACGGTCAACCTGCTGTCCGGTGCGGGCTACGACGTACATGCCGGATGGCTTGAGCCCGGTTAGGAGGCGGTGATGAGCGACAAGGCTGGCGACAATGTCGAACCGCTGCGCAAGGCGCGGCCCTGTCCGGAATGCGGCCGCCCGTCGGCGCGGGCGCACTATCCCTTTTGTTCCGAGCGCTGCAAGAACATCGACCTTAATCGCTGGCTGACCGGCTCCTACGCTATTCCGGTCACCGAGGACGAGGAAAACCAGCGCCCGTCCGAGGATGGCGACTGAGCCCGAGCGGCGATACAAAAGCACTTCGCCGGCGCTTATTCGTCTGGACACCATTTGCGGACATGCTATAAACCCGCTCGCCCAAGACGGGGTCGCCAACACCCCGCGACACGACCGGACAGTGCGATGCCTGTCAGCGCCGTGATCGTCGACCGGGCCGGATGCCCAGATAGCTCAGTTGGTAGAGCAACGGACTGAAAATCCGTGTGTCGGTGGTTCGATTCCACCTCTGGGCACCATGAGCTTCTCTTATGGCTGAATATACCAACACAAAAATCGTTGAAAATCAGTGTCTTGAGAATGTTGAGGTTCGCATGGCGACCCACGGCTTTCGGCTAGCCCGGATCTCTCAAAGTAGGGGGTGCATCGGCCCCAAGAATCTGAGAAACTAGTTTTGCAACAAACAGTTACCAGGTTCAAGGACGGGGTCCGATGCCAACACACTGTATCTCTGAACAGCTCGAAT